>Ga0247610_10000001_pt1 | contig 498037 bp, 847 predicted proteins | sample 174DNAGHGhighgp2_FD_193483 | JGI IMG/M metagenome (GOLD analysis project Ga0247610, IMG submission 193483) | Sheep rumen microbial communities from Palmerston North, Manawatu-Wanganui, New Zealand - 1742 DNA GHGhigh gp2 | ecosystem: Host-associated > Mammals > Digestive system > Stomach >...
TGACTGAATTTAGAGAGTTATATCTTAAGTCATTGGAAGAATTTGAGTTATAGCCAATTTATAAAGATTTGATTGAACTATATTATGAATTCAAAAAGTCTAAACTTAAGTATAGACTTTCTATAGATTAGTTTAATCTATAGTTTTCTAGTTTAAATTCATCTAAGTCTAACGTTAGTGCATTTATATTTTCTTGAAGCTTTTGTTCTAAAAGTTATATAATTATATAAATGTTAATAATTTAAACACCTAAAACAAACTTTTTATGATAAATTAGAAGAATATTCAAAGCTTAAAAAGGATTGGATTTCTGGTGGTAAACCAATTCATAAAGATATTATTGAAACTTCTAAGATAATAATTGATAGAATGGAAAATCTTGAACATTGGAATATTGCACCATTTATTAATGGTTCGATTCTTATGGATTATAGATATGCAAAAAATCATGGTTGTATTAATATTGCACAAAAAGGTGTTTCATGTTATGTGGTAGATAATAACTATAAAACATTTCAAAAAAATTTTGGTAAAAATAAAGAAAAAGTTATTAATGAACTAATTGATTTTATAAATTTATCATGGCAACAATAGTATTAAACGAATTATCATTCCAACCGCATTGTTTGACTTTTCATAGAAATCCATTAAAAAAGCTCCTAAACAAAAATGGACACTTTGGAATGGATATGTTGATGATGGTTTTGATATGATTGAAGAACAACGTGAAGGTTATATGAGAGAACTTCATGATTGTATGCTTTTGCACTTCAGAGAGAAGCCTACAGACCCATATCATCTCAAATATTTATGGAACTATCATACAACACCTGAGGAAGTATATAAATTCTTTGGGTATGACATTCACGACCTCAAAGGACCTATTTACATTGAGAATGTTGATCCTTGGTTGTGTTTCACGGAAGATAATGAGTTAGTACTTTATTTTGGTGAAGACAAACCTGTTTTGAAAACAAAGTCTTCAAAGATATTCACAAAACATGCAAAAATCTGGGCAAGACATTGTACATGGACAAGTGGTGTTAATGAATACAAATACTGGGATGTAAAGGACAAATCAAAATTGTTATTTTGTGGGCAATCAACAATTAACAGAGTATTCCCTGAATTTGATTGGAAGAACATAGATCCTTATGGGAAATGTATTCGTTACATTGAACTTGGTGTATTTAGAGCATCTGATCCATATGATTATTCAGATGAAGAGAAAGCCGAAATTTTAAGAAAGAAAGCCGAGGCAGAAGAACGCCATCGTCAATATCTTGAAGAACTAGAAAGACGTAAAAACACACCAGGATTTTGCTGCAGATGTGGGTGTGAAGGGGCATCTTATGTAGAAGACCCATATGATGCAGATATTTATGGAGTATCAAACTATAGGTGGTTATGCAGTAGGTGTTATGAAGATATTGCAGGTGATATTTAACTTCTATTTTTTAGTTTAAGAAAAAAGTATTAATTTTGCATCATAATAAAATAAAAAATATATTTGTATGGAAAAACAATTTATTTTAGCATATAAAGATGCTGATGGAAAAGATTTTAATGGGTTTCCTTGGTTAGAAAATTTTGGAAATGATATTAATGATTTGAAATCATTTTTGAAAAACTGTAAACATATTACAAATCCTATAGTTTTTCAATGTACTGAGGAAGAATTGCCAGAATGGGTATCATGGGAATTTGTAAATGAACATAAAATTGAATTAGATGAAATTTTGAAATAATAAATGTTCTAATTAAACTTCTATTTTTTAATTTAAATGCAAAGTATTATTTTTGTATCGTTAATTTAAAATGAGTAATATGAAAACATCACACATCAATCATTTAGTACTTTATGCAAAGAATTTTTACCGTCATACTGGTAATGTTATTAAGGATTGTCAACGATTCATGCAAATGGATGGGCATCCTTGGAAAAAGATTAATACTCCAGAGAAAGTTTGGAATGTAATGCGTAAAGATTTTTTGGAGTGGGCAGAATCTATTCCAAAAGATAATTATGACTCTCATCTTGTAAATGATGCAGATAGTGTTGTTGCATGGGCAAATGGTGTAGAAGCACATATTTATCATATTCTTATTGTATATGAAATTTATATTCCAATGACAGGTGCGCAACTTGGATATCCTAAATATGATCAATATCATATGCCTCAATTTGGTGTTCGTGAAAATCTATTTGATCCTAATGGAACGTTTGAGGATTGGAATAAAGCTGCAAAAGATTTTCTTGATACATCTCTTGAAGATCGTTGTGATGAATATATGAATCAACTTATGGACAAATATCCATTTGAAGATTTGGCTAAAATCTATAATGCTCTTCATGATGAAGTTACAGAAGATCAACTTAAAGATGAGCTTTGGAATCTTTATACTGAGTTCATGGATGAAAATACAGTAGGTGATGGTACTGTTACACTTGGAAATTTTACAAAATATTCTGAACACTTTATCCTAGATATTCGTACAAAAGCAAGTGCCCCTGGTTTTGATGTACATGCAATATTTACAAAGGCAACATATACTGTTCCTGGTGAATGCACAAAGGAAAACCTGGAAAAATTATATGATATGGCAATTCATGATGAACAATTTATTTGGGATCGTATTGAAATTTCCAAAAAGATCAATGAACTTTTCCCGGATAATTATGATTATACATTTAATGAAAACCAATTGGATTATGGTTGGATTCAGGATATAATTGTAGAACATAAAAATAATATGGTTAACAATGAACATGGCGGATTTGATTATTTGCTCAAAAATAAACATACGTGTGGTGGTTCTGGATATTTTGAGTTGAATACTGAAATTAAAGATGATCATATAAAACTTACAGTAATTTTCCATGCAATATTTGCATGTACTGCAATGGAACGTAAACTTTGGAATCCAGGAGTATGCATAGATGACAAAAAATATTAAATCTCAATTTTTAAATTAACATTTTTTGATAGAAGCTAAATGAAAATTTTAGCTTCTATTTTTTAGTTTAGATAAAAAGTATTATTTTTGTATCGTTAATTTAAAAAGGAAGGAATTATGCCAGTAGTTAAAACTTTAGGTGAGCAACAGTTATTTACAGAGAAACAGCTTAAGAGCTTGGATCAAACCCAAGAAACTCGTAAATATGCAATCCCATTAGAGATTGATATTTATGGTGATATTCTTATTCATCATTTTTGGCCTCAATCTATGTTTGAGACTGTACGTGCTCGTTATCTTCAAGAGACGTTTAGTTTAATGAATCTTAAATTCCACGAAGACAATATCAATATTGAGTGTGGTAACTGTCTTGAAAAAACTGCATTAATATTTGATTTGTCAATGACAGATGAAAGCAGCAAACTTTTTAAAGAGTTATTGTACAATGTTGCACGTTATACCAAGACTTCTCATTATCCTGCAATTGGCATTGTAGAAGTTCCTATAGGAACAAAATACATTCCTGTTAAAGATGTAGCAGGAACTGTAATGGTAGTTGATAGTGATATCAAATTAACCAATATCATTTGTGGATTTAGCAATGATGAAAAGTTTTTTGAGAATTTTGAGTTTACTGGTTATGACCAAGATAATGTAGAAAAACTTCCACAAGTTACTAAGCTTCCTCTTAACTATAATATGTACTAAAATTTTTCATTTTCATAATAAATTTTTAAATTAAACTTTTAAATTAAACAATAAATTAATTGATAAAGGACTGTCGAGAGATAGACCTTTATTTTTTGAAACTTTATCATTTTTTGAATTATAATAATTGAATTGTTAAAAATATTTTAAAACTATGGAATTAAATAAAGATTATAAACAAATTTTTCTACATGGTAATTCTGACTATAATCTATTAAAGGATAAAGTGGTAGATAAAGTTGCATTTACTAATACTGGTGATTATGACACACACATGTGTATTATTACATTTACAGATAAAACATTTATAGCGTTAGGTGTCATATATAATGATTTAGAAAATTACAAAGATGAACCAAAATTAAGTAATGAATTCATCATTCCACCACAAAATTGGAATAGTGGGAATTTTAGACTTTATATGCATGTAGATAGCAATAATAAAATTATATATAAACCATATATTCAGATTTTAAAAGATTTTAATATCTGGCAATTTACTGATGAAGAAGAACTGGCTATTATTGAAAAGCATAAAAAAGACAAGGAAGATTATGAATATAAAGAATATCTCCGGCTAAAAGAAAAATTTGAAAATAAAAACAAATAACTATGAAAATTATAAGTTATAACATAAATGGACTTAATTCTTTTGTTACTAAAAATAAAATTATTGAGCTATTTAATGAACATAACGCTGATGTATATTGTTTTCAAGAAGTTAGAGCAAATGATTTAAAAATTAAAGATCTTCTTGCACCATATCTTAATGATTATACTTATGTTACATCATTAAACAATGTTAAAAAGGGATATGCTGGTGTAATGACATTAATGAAAAATGATATCTACAAACAATCACTTGATGTAGAAGAAAATGTATTTAGTTATAATGGTGATTTAACATATACATCTGGACGTATAATTAATGTTGAATTTAAAGATTTTTATTTAATAAATGTTTATGTTGTAAACTCTGGAAACAAAATTGAAATCCGTAAAGATTTTGATAATCAATTTAGAGAATATTTAAAAACATTATCTAAACCATATATTGTATGTGGTGACTTTAATGTATGTGCAACAGAACTTGACTATTGGGGAGATTATAAAAAAGCTATTAATACAATGCCAGGCTTAATGGATTTTGAAATTGATGGTTTTTCTAAGTTATTAAATGAATGCAAACTTACTGATACATTTAGAATGTTATGTAATAATGAACGTAAATATTCGTGGTTCTCACCAATGGGAGGAGCTCTTGATAAAGGACATGGTTGGAGAATAGATTATTTCTTATGTTCAGAAGATATGAAAGATAAGATTAAATCGGCAGAAATTTTTGAAGGCTATCAAGGTGCAGATCATTCACCTATAGAATTAGTTTTATAAAAATAAATTTAGAAATTATGGGATGTTATTGGAAAAGCGATACAGCTGATATTACAGTTGCGGGTGAAGAAGTAATTAATGATATTTCAACAAAAGCTCTTGAATTAGAATTGGAAGATCGTAAAGAACTTCAACGCACAGACCCAGAAGAATTTAAAAAACAAGAAAGAAATAGAGATGGTTTAGCAACAGTAACTATTGAATTAGATGATTATAATCTAATAAATAAAGATGATGTAGATCCAGATTTTTTCGCTGATGAAGATTTAATCGAATTTTTAGAAACACATAGAAGTTATGCAGTTTTTTATAAAGGCGCAGTTGGAACATCTGATGCTGATAGTGTATGTACATATTTAATGGATTTGCCAAAATATAAGCTTAAAGAGTTTATGTGTGATACACTTGGATTAAATCATTTTGCAACAACTGATGATATTATAAATGAACTAAAAATGAGATTAAATTAACTTCTATTTTTTGATTTAAATAATTTGTATTAATTTTGCACAAACTTTAAAATATAAAGTTATGAAAGAAAATTATTCAGATCCAAGATTATCGGCTATTAACCAAATTTTATGGGATGGCGGGTCAAAAGAATTTGAAATTAAAATCATTGATGATAAAATTATCATTAATGGTGATATATCAATTTCTCATAAATGTGGTGAACTTCCATATAAAATTTATGAGGTTTATGGTAATGTAATTATTGATAATTGCAAAGAGCCTCCACGTTATGGTGTTTTAAAAAGTCTTAAGAATTTTCCAACAAAAATTCACGGCAGCTTTATATGCAAAATGAATCCTGATTTAGTATCATTGGAAGGCGGGCCTGAAATTGTAGATAAAGATTTTCATTGTGTTGGGTGTGGTTTAAAAAGCATTGAGCATTTGCCAAAATTCATTGGTGGAAATCTTCTTCTATTTAATAATGATATTAAAGACTTAACACCTATTCTTAATAGCAAAATACATGGAACAATTGATGCACAATTTAATCCATGTGAATCAACTGAATTATATGCTAAACTATTAAATGAACATAAATTGTCTGTAATTTAAAATAAATATTTTGATATTTAATTTAATATGATCAATTACCGTATCAGATAAAATATTTTAAGTATACGCTAAATCATATATTTAATTATCACACGATAGCAAATGGAATGTACCGGTCTCCTTTGCTATCGTTTTTATAATAAATAATAAAATAATAGTTTAATTATAATGTTTTAGTTTGATAAAGAATATAAATTATATAATTTAGCAGAAGCATTATCTCTCGAGGACTATGATGATATAGAAGAACCAGTCGTTGATAAACATAATGATATATCATCAGATATTATAGATATTAATCCATTTGATGATTTCGCTAAATTAAGATTAATTGGAAATAATGATACGCCATTATCACCAATGGAATAGATATTAGTTAAAAATGTTAATAATGATTCTAAAGGTGAATATGATGCATTAGTGTCAGTTTCAGATGAAGCTGAATTAGTTAGTGTTCTTCAACATGGCGTAAAATATTTCGGTTATGATGGAAACTATAATTGGATTGACACATCAAGAGTTAAAAAATTCGTTAATTTATTTGCACTTGCATTTGGTAATGATGTATCTAAATTTAATGGAGATATATCTAAATGGGATGTATCAAGTGTAACTAATATGATGTATACATTTAAAGGCTGTCAATCATTGACATGTGATATTTCAAATTGGAATACTAAAAATGTTAAATTCTGGTCAAGTGCATCATTTGCAGAAACAAATTCAACATTTATGAAAATATGTAGACAATTGAAATTTCCAAATAAAACACTTAGAACATTATAAAATAAAATCCAGAATCATTTATAGATTCTGGATTTTTTATATGCAAATTCAATTATATTATCTAATAGTTTACTATTATATTCAAACCCCTGTTTATGTATTAAAAAGTTTGTTCCATTTTCATTTGGTTCTCGTAAAAATTGGCAAATATAAACATCTATATTTTCTGGAGAAGCAATTTCATAAACTTCTGATAATGCCTTTTTATACATTTGAACTTGAACAGTATATGAATTTAAATCACATGCATCTTTATCATATAGTGGGCCAAACATTTTTTCCCATTTATTTTCTCTACTAAGTTCACCATTAGTTTTCCAATCTACAACTAAATACTTATTTAATTTTGGAGAATAGAATAAACAATCAAATCTTCCATTAATCCATTCATCTGTTTTATTAGATTTAATGAACATTTTTTCTTCTCTACAAACATATTCATAATCTGTTTTTTCTGTTATAATTTTATAAAATTGATCAAAGCCTTCACATAAAGCATGAATTCTTGGGTCATAATCATAATTATTATCAAGTTTCCATGATTCAATGTCTTCTGGTTCATTCAAACATGTTCCAATATAACTATCCATTAAAGACCCATACATTCTTGATTCTGCAGCTTTATTTTCCCAAGATTCAATTATTTGGTTTACTTCCATTTTATAATATTTTGATTCTGGATCATTAAAACCTTTATCATAACATTTCTTAGCAACACCTTCTCTATCAAATTCTTTATGCATGTAATCAATAACTTTTGACACAGACAATGTTTTTGTTTTTAAAGATGCTTCTATTTCTTTATTTTTTTCTTTTATTTTAACTTTAATATCATTCATATATAAAAACATATCTTTATATATTTTATAGAAAAACATTGGCATTGTTTAATTAATATAATAAATATAAAAATTAATGAAATAATATGGTAGAATATAGACAAAAAAATTTAGATGAACTTATATTTGATGGTCAAGATTTAACAGATTCTATTTTTGATAGATGTAATTTATTTCATTGTTCATTTAAAAATTGTATAATGAATAATGTAACAATTGATAGATGTAATTGTATAGAATGTAATTGGGAGGGTGTTAATAAAGATGCTATTAATTTTATTTGTTCTAATATTATTGATAAAGAACCAGAAGAACAACGTAAAATTAGAGAATTAATGAAATCAAGAAGAAAATAGATTGAAAACACATCAGAACAAGAACAAACTGAAGATATTATAGAATCAGAAATTGTTGAAGAATAGGCTGAATAGCCAGAAGCAATTGAAGAAATAGAAATTGTTGAAGAATCAACAGAAAAACCTGAAGAATAAAAAATTAATTTAGTAAAATTATGAGTGAAAGACATCCATATTCATTAATTGGTATAGATGGAAATGCATTTTCAATAATGGCATATACCACTAATGCTATGAGGCAATGTGGATATTCAAGAGATGCAATATAGTGTTATAAAGATGAAGCAATGTCTGGTGATTATGACCATTTATTAAGCACATCTTGTATAATGGTTGATAATTGTAACAAATTAAGTGGATTTGATGAATTTCAACAATTAATGAAAGGCCACGATGATTTAGATTATGTAGATTATCCACATTGTGGTACATAGAATAGAACAGAACAATTAATTGATGAATCATTTGATCCATTTGACCCATGGGGAGATTTTGATGATGAAGAAAAATCTTCTGATTTAGATTTTGATGATAAAGAGGATAATTCAGATGATGAATATTATCAAAGTAATGATTATTCGCAATTATATAGTGCAGTTACCTCATCTGTTAGATTTGTTTTAAATAATCATATTGGTTATGAAGATGAATTTAAAAAGGGTGATGTTAAATAGGCATTATTGGATATATTAAATGATAAAGATTTTTGGTATGATTTAGATTAGGAAATTCCTGATAAAAGATTAAATGAAGACTTAGGCCCAATTTCTGATTATCTTAAATATGATATTCAATCAATTTTAATATAGAAATTAAATGATATATTGGAAGATGGTGTTAAATTTTCAAAATATGATTTAAAACACGCATTCTTACAATTAATTAATAGTTATTAGTTTTGGAATAGTTTAGACAAATATGTAGAAGAATAAGAAGAGACTTTTAAATCTCTTCTTATTCTTTTAAATACGTACTTGATCTATTCCAGATATTTTCTAAATAGCTTTCAAAGTATCACCTTTATCAAATGAATCATAATTTAAAAATGGAATATATTTCCACTACCAAGGCTCAATTAATCTAATATCTTTTATATTAGCAATTGCGTAATTTCTAAATATACATTTATAATCTATTCCAGAATATGCACGCTCAAGTTCTTTAATTATTTTTTCTTCTGGGTTTCCATTAGATAAAAATGTGTAAACCTTTTCAGACATTGGTGCAATTTTATTAAATGCCATTTTCTATGCTCTTCCTTCAAAATAAAAATCTTCATCCATATTCATTATCATATTAAGAATAAAGGTTTTAAGTGCTTTATTACAAAAATTTAAATTGATTCCTTTAATTGTTGAAGAAGTTTCACCTATCATTAATATAACTGGTAAAGAATCTGCAAAATAAATTTCTTCACCTTTATATGAATATTTTGTTGGATTCTTTGCAGAATATGTAAATATATACATATTTCCTCTATATAATTTACCATTAAACAATGATTCAGAATCATATGAGTCCAAGCCTTCAAGCTTTTCATTCTATCTTTTTCCTTGTGCCATTAAAGATCTGATAATAGCATTTTCTGCATCATCCTTTTTAATGTCTCTAGTATTCTTTATTAAATTTATAAATGTATCCATAATTACATTGGTGCAGGTCCATCACCCAAATCAGATTCACGGGTTAAAACCTATCGTCTATCATATTTTTTAATATAATTGTCTCTCTTTTTAGCAAGATTTGTTATTCCTTCATCAACTTTTTCTTGAGTTGCTTGGCTTTTATCTTTTATATTTTCCTATGTTTGCGAAAGTTTTGCATTAGCATTATTTAATTTAGAAGGTTTGTTTAATTGTTCCTATAAGGCTTCATTAAATTGCTTTTCAATTAATGCTTTATTTTCAATAGGAATAGCTTTGATAATAGATGAATATGTTCTAAATTTTTCTATCGCTTTTTGAGCAATTTCATTTTCATTTATATATCCCATTAATAATTGATTTACCATCATAGGTATTGTATTTTCTACTGTTTCTTGAATTTTCTTAAATATGTCTTTAGCAATTTCAAGAGCAATTTTTAAGAATATCATTACATCAATATCATCAGATGATAAATTAATCATTAATATAATTGGTGCTGGCCACATACCACGAAGTGCAATTCCAAATACCATTAATACATTAACAATTGGAATCATTACAGGTGGAGCAATTGGAAGATATATAGCAGGAAGTGGAAGTGGAACCATAAATGGTGGAATATCAAAACCATCTGCCCAATATATAGGAATTAAAGTAAATAATGTTGCGTTTAGCATATATACTAACCAATATTCATAATCAAATATTGTTATTGGGTCATTTTCTCTAATATCTTTAACATCTTCCAAATCAATAATTGGGTCTTTTATATTATCTTCTAAATTGTCCATATCTTCTTCAACATATGGAATTTCCGCAATAGATTTTTTTGGTGTTTTAAATGGATTAGTGAATGTATATAATTCATAATTTGTATTATCAACTTTAATATTAAGGCTTTGAGGCCATTTAGCATTTGAATTTAAACCATTTGCATAATCTTGAATATCTTTTATGGCTTTATCAACATTATACGTTGATTTATATTCAGTTATAATCTTTTTCCAAAACTCATCAATTTTCTTAGCTTCATCCTTGATCATCTAATAAAACATATTATTCTTTGCAGCATCTTCAAAAAATTGTTTTGTTTCACTATCCAAATTACTTGTTCCTTTTTCTTTAACATTTATTAAATATGTAACAATTTTCTCATCTGAATCAAGAAGAGTCATAATGCTTTTAATAGTAGCATTTTTAATTTGTTCATTAGTCACACCCATTGGATTACTAGACATTAAAGATTCAGTAATCTTTTTATATACAGCATCATATAAATCATTAAAATTTGTATATTGTGTAGAATTATATGTTATTTGTTTTTCATTACTAATATATAATGCCTCTATATTTTTAACAGTCTAATCTATATCTGAACCACTATAATCACGAATATATGTTGCATTTTCAGTGTCTTTATATAAATTGCTAACCTTTGTTTCATCATTTCGTATATCAGAATTACTAATATACATAAATAATGTTAATGCCTATTTGCATACTTCAAAATAGTCATTATCTCTTTTATCATTTTCAGCTTTATTAATATCTTCTGTTGTGGCTTTATTGTCTAAACGTAATTTATCTTTTTTAATTTTATTTAATATTTCCTATGTATTATTTCTATCAATATTGTTTTCATTTATATACTTATTTAAATAATCATATGCATTATTGACTTTTTGCGCAAATAACCCATTAAGTATATGTTCATTATAATATTTTGTAAATACATTTATCATTGTAGTGATATTCTACTTTTCATATGCAAGACGAATATCAATAATATTTTGAACTATAGTTCTAAATTCATTTATATAATCAGGACCATCTTCATCTAAATTAATATTATTTATATTTTTTACCATATCAGTGGCGCTAAATAGGCTACTATCCATGTTTACATGATATCCTGCAGATATAGATGCATCTGGTAAATGCAATTTATCTATATCAGCTTGAATATCTGACATACTAATATTAATTGTGGCTGTTTGTTTTTGAGTATCTGGTATTGATCTTAATAAATTTATATAATAGTTATTATATTCTAATGTATCATCACCAACTGTTCTTTTAAATGTAATATTTGGATCATATGCAAGACCAATACAATCAAGATATTGAACATCACCATATACACTTTGATTAACTGCATTTTCATATGAATTTATAGCTAATTCAACCATTAATTTTCTATCATTAAGCATATCATCTTTTAGTTTTTCTGCCTTACCAGGAGAAATATTAACTACTTCTTTTCCACCAACAGTTGTGTTTTCATCTTGGCCAGATAAATTAGATTTAAGATTTTCACTCTATGTTTTAAGTTTTTCAGCAAATGCATTTATTGATTCATCATATTTTTTAATTATTTTATCATATGATGTATATACAGTATTTGCTTCTGCAGGTGCAACCATAAATGGTGATCCTGCAACATTTGGTTGTGATTTACGATTTGCATTTACCAATAGTCCAGGTAAAACTGATAATGGCATACAATTTATAATAAGTGCTTCCAACTCAGTTGCCTTTTTAAATTTCTATTGTAATGACATTACATCATTTATATTATAATCTGATGCAGAACATTTAACTGGATTATCTATGATAATATGTCTACCAGCCATTGATGGATATAAATGTTTATAATCACTATTAGATTCATCAATAGATCTAATTATTCCTGTATATTGTGTTCTAATTGGAATTTGTTTGCCATCATCTTTAATATATCCTAATATATCTCCTTCAACTAAAGTCTAACCAGGCTTAACAACTAAATCATAATTAACTTTATTACCAAGTGTATATTCATCACCAAATTCAACAATTACTGCACTATCTTCTACAGGTTTGCTTTTGCTTTTACTTTTATCTATTGAAGAAGGCTGACATAAATTTAAATCACATATGCTTAATGTCTATTGGCCTTCAAATTCATCAGATGTAAATGTAATAGCATCTAAAAATGATTTAGTATCATATTTTTCTTCTGTCATTTCAATTTTAGGCTCTTCATAATATGGATTAACATTTTTCTTTCTAGCTCTAAGAATTTCACTAGAAATTGTTGATCTTCTTTGTTTATCATAATAAACTTCACCTAAATCTCTATTAATTTCAATATTATCTAAACCAATAGATGTTCCATCATTATATCCACCATGTTCTATTCCCCAATCATCAAAATATAATGTAGTTCCTTTTAATAAATTTAATGGATAATCTGGATTGATTGCATGTACTGCACAATAAGTATTTAATGTCGTTGTGTCTAATATTCCAATTGTAATAAATCCTGATTCGTCTGGCTATTGTCCAAATTCTGATAACGCCCAATCTGCCATTTCTTTTGTTCTAATTGTAAAGAAATTTGTGTCTTTTAAATTAATTAAATCTTTAAGACCATTAATTAATTGTGCTGCCTATTTTAAAGCATTTGCTAAATTTACACGCTATCCTGTTCTAACAAATTCTTTATTAATCATATAATTTTCAAGGATATGTGCAATAACCTATAATATCTAAACAATTGGTTGTAATATCTTTAAGAACTAAACAACCTCATCAAACATTAAAATTTTTCTTTTACCAGTTTCTGGGTCATATAAAACAGATTCAAGTAATGCAGCATCAATATTTATATTAACTTTTGTTAGCTATGATTCTGCATTTTTGGCAGCATTCATAACATTATCTGTTGCACCAGATGCCATGTTTTCTGCATTATCTAACATACCAGATGCTTGGCCTTTAGCCCCATTTAATGTTGACATTGCTCCATTCTTTATATCTGTACCAGAATTTTTAGCTTTTGATAATAAATCATCTTCAATATTAGTTTCAGATGATGCCTAATTTGATTCAGATTTTTTTCTAGCATCTTGATTAATATTAAATGTGAAAATATAAAATTTGGTTACTCCATCAACAATTGCTTGAATTTTTATTTCAATTGTATCATTTATATCCCATGCATCTTTAAATGCGTCTTTTATTTGTTTAGTTGCACCATTATTAAATATTTCTTTTGTTCCAGATCTAAATGATTTAATAAATGATGATATCGCTAATAAATGCAATGATGGATTTTTATTAATTGTTATATTAATATAGATATTTTTATTTTCATTTGACTATGTATATGTAAATGCCTAAGTTTCAATTACTGGAATATCACCATTAGCAATTGCATTCATATCCATATTTAATCCTGCACCAATAATATTTACAGCACCCTAATCTACCATTCCTGCAACAATTTCAGAACCAACAGCACCTGCAGTATTTGCTGCAACTTCGCCTGTGTCAATATCACCATTAATTGAATTATTCATTGCATTATCTGCAAACCCCATTGCTTTATCAGAAATGCCTGCAACTGTTCCTTTTGCATCTTGAATAACATTTTCAGAAAGAACTGTGCCACCAGCATTTCTAATGGCCTCATTCTATTCATTTATCATATTGTCTGTAAATGCTTGAGCATTATTCTATACTTGGTTTCCCATATCAATAGCTGTTTCTACTAATGTTCCTGCTGCAGCCATACCAAGTTTTTTCAAATCCTCCATTGTTATGCCTTTAGCATCCGGAGTTAAACCAAGCATTTCAAATATTTCAAGAATATTATTAATAGTATTTAATAAATCCATCTAATTTTCTATAGATGTATTCTATAATTGTGAGATGAATTGTTTAATAGATTCTATTGTATCTTTAATTATTAAAATTTGGAAAGCATTCTAAATCATTATTGATTGGTCTTTAAGCCAAATCATTAATTTTTCTTTAGATTGTTCAATTGATAAATCTTTAGTTTTTTCTTCCCATTTCTTTTTAGATTTTTCAATTCTTTCCTTTTTTAATTTTTCTTTTTCCTCTTTTGTTAATTTTTGTTTTTTCTTCTTTTCTTCTTGAGTTTCTTCTGCCTATTCTTCTTGAGGTTGTTTATTTTTCTCTTCTTTCTATTTACGTTTATTTGCAGCTGCACGCTATATCATACCAATATATGCAAAACCTTGATTACATATATTTCTAATTTCTGATAATGTGTGACCAGTATATTTTTGAAGAACAGGATCTAAAGCAGGTTCAATAACTTCTAATATATTATTAACAGATACTACAATATTATCCAATACAGCATCATTAGAAGTACATATCATTGAATTATAAAATATAATTAATTGTTGTTTTAAGGCTTCATACTATGCTTTTAATTGATTAATTAATGAAGCCGTTAATGCACTTAAAGAATCTTTTACAGATGGAACACACATCACATCTGCATCCTACATTTTATTAAGTTTTAATAATAGTTTTTGAATATTTCCAATAATTGTTGCAATAGATGTTGCATATTGAAGACCCATTTTAGCTAATTCAACAGTGCCCTATGTAATTTGCATTCCTGTTTTAATAGCATCTATAACACCACTCTATCCTAAAACGACTTCAATTTCATCTAATATTATATTAACTAATTCTTCAGGTGCATTTAATCCCATAGCTGCTAATTGCTATGTGTATCCTTGAAGATTATTTGCTAAATTAGTTAATCCCTATTCGCCTGTTAGATTTACAGCAGCTGCAATATTATCAGCAATAATTTGGTCAGTTGACCCAGTGCCAATGTTAATACCTGTTGATGCAACAACATCACCTGCACCTGCGCCAGCAGATATAAGCATATCTTCACCAAAATTCTATGTTGATGTTTTTAAACCATCAGCTAATTGTTCAGATTGCCCACCTTGTTCTATTTCTAATTCAAAATCCATTATTTAATAAATCCCTCTTTTTTAAGCATTGTTTTTAATGCCCAATAACTATCAACTATATCATCAACACAATGTATATATGCAGTTTTATTTATAAAATCATTTGTTTTTAATCCTGCACTAAATCCATTATTAACTTCTTCCAATTTAAATGCATCTATCATTGGTGTTTTAGATGTTTGTTTATTTTTACCTGCACATCCAGCAACAGATTTTAATGTAATTGGAGAATATGTATAAAGACCATATAATCTATCTTTATAGTGTTCATATAATTTACTTAATAAAACACCTTTATATGTCGCCAAATTAAGTGCAGCATCACCCGTTGATCCATATGATAAGCCTTCTGATGAAATATAAATTGGCGTATCATTAGGAATATCATACTTATTTAAAAATTCATCTATCGTTTCAACAATCAAATTTGCAAGATCTGTTGATCTAATTGTATGTTCTAAAACAATTTGTGAATTTTTATCTTTTGTTGATACTGCATCTAATCCACGAGAATAGCAAAAAACGCCATGGTCTTTATAAATCTAAACATGTTTTTCTGCTAAATCTACTGGCCATATAAAATGATAAAATTTCTAATCATATAATGCAGTCGCAGCAGGTTTATTCATACTAAAATCAAACCCAATAAATACACTTTTCATAATCGTCTTTCAATAGTTTTATTATTTATTGTATAAATAAGTTAACTGTAAGTTTTAATAAATATATTGAATATGAAATTATATAATTTACATAAAATATTATTTGAAAATAATTCTGGTGAAGAGTTTTATTTTAAAGATGAATGGATTCCAACTGATAAAGATTGGGAAACAATGATTATGAATATGAATAATCATAGTAATCTTGATAATATCTTTAGAAAAACATCAACATTTAATGTAGATAAAATGGTTAGATGCTATCTTGTTGCTAAAGTTTTAGGATGGCCAAAATTGGAAAGATATCATGAAACTATGCGAAGAAGACTTAAAGATGCCGGAATATTTTATGATGAATTTGAAATAATAGATAATCAATTTATAGATCTTCCAGAAGTTTGGAAAGAATTAATTCTTGATTTAGAATAGTATGACAAACTTGGAGGGGTTGCATTAAGACATCAAGATATGGGAGAATTATGTGATGATAATGTTTTATTTAATGCTTTTAAATATATAGATAAACATATTAACACTATATAGTTTTCTAAAATCTCATTAGATCGTGGGGATTTTCATCCAAATCAAAGAATAATCAAAATTAATTTTAGAAATGGGTCAATTGCATATATTAAAGTTGTAAGATGGAGTGCAAATGATCATTCTTTAAAAACCCGCGATTATTTTGATAATAATATTAAAAAATCTAGATTTTCAACATTATTTCAAATATATTTAAATAGATATATTAATGAAGTAATAATTGATCCAACATGGACACCTGAATATTTATGAAATTAAATAAACAAATATTAGAAGCTATTAATAGAGGCATATAGTTGGCACTCGATGATTATGAAGATATAGAAACTAGTAATTCTATATCTCATAATAATGATGTCATAAATAGTGATGATGTAATTCAAACAGAAATAGATTTTTGGGATTAGTGGGTTGATTTAGGCCTTCCTTCTGGTACATTATGGGCAAAATCTAATATTGGTGCAGATTGCGATGACTATGAGGAAAGCTGGTATGGAGAACATTTTGCATGGGGTGAAACTGAACCAAAAGAAAAATATGATTGGGAAACATATAAATTTGGAGAAGCAACATAGCTAACAAAATATTGTTATGATACTAAATACAGTGCAAATTATATTATTCCACGTACAGATGATTTAAATGAATTACAACCAAAAGATGATGTAGTATCAGTATTATTGAAACATCATTCACATATACCTACAAAGGAATAGATGATAGAATTATTAAATTATACATCGCAAACAGAAATATTCAACTATAATAACATAGATGGTTTACATGGAATTATATTTACAGGCAAAAATAAAAAATCAATTTTTATGCCAATGGCCGGATCTATGTCGTCGTCAGTCAAAGTTTCAATGAATGCAAGATATTGGACATCTACACTATCAAAAGAAACTCCTATGGATGCATATTATTTAGATTGGGGACGTGGCTATCAAACCGGTTAGTTATTACATGATTATAGATGTTATGGTTTTTCAATTAGACCAGTTTATAATAGATAAAAATAAGAAGAGGTAAATGCCTCTTCTTATTAATTTAATATTGGAACTTCTTCTAATGATTCATATAATTTAGATTCATAAACTCGTGTTAAAACATGAAATTGTGAATCTTTATTTTTTTCTCTAATGGCTTCAGCTGCTTTTTCTGCAACTTCTTTATTAGTGAACGCTGAAGTTTCTGTCATCATTGTAACAGTTCCATTCATTGCTCGCATTTCAACATTCCAAACTGTTTTCATAATGTATTTGTTTTATAATAATTTATAATAAAATATTCTTTTTATATATAAACTAACTTATATAAGATTTAGTTGAAAACAAACTAGAAAACTATAAATTAAACTAATCTATAGAAAGTCTATACATAATTTTAGACTTTTTGAAATAAGCATATAGTTCTATCAAATCTTTATAGTTAGGCTATAAATTAAATTCTTCCAATGACTTAAGATATAGCTTTTTAAAACTAGTCAAACTTGGTCTAACTATATTCTTTTTTATTTCTTTTTGCTTAGCTATATGCTATGCATTAAATTCATAAGCTCTTCTAGATAGTTCTATAGATGCAAGAACCATATCAGGTAAATTTAAGCTTCTATATAAAAAGTTTCCAATAAAAGAACTATATTCTGGTTTGACTTTTAATAGTTTGATATTAAATATATTACATCTTTTAGTTAAATTATTAACAAACTAGTTTCTATTCCAGGAATTGTTAACTAGTTTATTATAATGCTTGCCTAATTCTTTATCAGAAGATTTTATATTTAAATCTTCTATAGAAACTATCTAACATTTATAATAAATTGCTTTATTAATTATATTTTTAACTATTTGAATAGTTTCATAGTTTCTTTTATTTGAAATATAAACTCTTTCTTTAGAATCACTAGAAAATCCTTTTCCTTTAAGACTAAAATCTTTATCATTAAGTTCTTTAATAGAATAAATTCCAGATTTAATAACTTTAAATTCTGATTCTGATTTCCAATCAACTATAGACCAACCTATATAGTTTGGATTCATATCTATTCCAAGAACTCTATTATTAATTTGTTTATATTGTTGTTTATTCTATAAAACTATAGTTTCATCAAACTAAATATAAACATAATTCTAGTCTATTTTATATGTTATTGGACAATCATCATTAATTTGGTGTTTATAAATTTCAATTAACTATTTTTTATAATTCTAATGAAGTTGTTTAGGAAGTTCAATCTAGATTTTTCTTTCTTTTAGCTTTAATGTTATAAACTATAAAGTTTCATCTAATTTAAATTTTCTATTTCCATGAACATTTTTCGTTCCTGAACTTTTTTCTCCAAAACTAGTTAATGGAACTAATCTATTTTGTTTATATTGTTCTTTAGTTATTAAACCTTTTAATCTATTAAAGAAATTTTTCTTTCCACCAAATATAACTTTATTAGTTTCATTTAATGAATATAAAATTTTAGAGTCATAATTAGCAGATTGAATAAACCATGAATCTAGTTTTTCTATATTATTTAATTTATGAGTATTTATTTTAGTTTTATTTTGAAGACAATTAAATGCAACTCTATAAACTGAATTATATTGTTTAATATATTCATTAAGCAATAACTAATCTTCATTAGAAGAAATAAAATATTTTAGTTTTATAGTTTGCATTTATAATATATTAAATAATATCTTCTTTTTATATTTATCTAAATTTATTTTGAAAATATTTAAATTACTAAAATAATAAAAAATATTATAATATTAAAAAGAATAGAATAGATTTTTCATAATATCTAATTAAATTCATATTTTTGTTCATATGTAGGGAAATTTTGTTCTTTATATATAGTCTTACGGGTTTTATAATGAGACCACATATAATTATCATAATATTTCTTTTTCTTATCTTCAGAATATCTTAAATCATCTACAAAATCATATAAAATACATTTCTCTTTTCCAGATGCATTTCTTAATCCACGGCCAATAACCTGTCTAACCATTCTATCAGATTTTGCAGAATTTACTAAGAATATTGATTCAATGTTTGGTACATCGATGCCCTCGCCGAATGTTCCAATAGATCCAACTATAATAGTTTTGCCATCATGATCTTCGGCCATGCATTTCTTATAATATTCTCTATTCTCTGATGGTGTTTTTCCATCAACATAATAAACATTCTTATCAGAATTGTCTTTTATATATTCTGCCATTTTTCTTCCATATCCACCTTTAACATCACAGAAAATTATCAATGTATTCTTTGCCATTTTTATAGCATAATCGCCTATAAATTTTAAACGAGTATATGAATTATTTACAAACTCTTGTTCTTGTTTTAATAATTTGCTTCCAAGAGTCATATCTTCGTCATTTATGGCTTTTTGGGCTCTATTATAATATAATTGTCGTTTTTCATCCATTGTGGCCCAATTCATTAATTGGAATACAACATAAATTGGTGTAGCTGCGTGTTCTTGATTAATTAATTGGTCAGATGTTAATTTATAAACTACAGGTCCAATATAAGATTGAATTTCAAGATTCGTTATACTATTTTGTTTTGGGAACGTACCAGTTACACCAATAGAATATCTAAGATTAATACACTTTGTCAAAATCTTTTTAATTGATGTTGTTCCTGAATGGTGGGCTTCATCACAAATACATGCACCAAAATCTTTAAAGAATTCATCACCTCTTTTGCATAATGACTGAAATGTACCAAATAATATATTACATGATTCAACACGTTCTTTTTCAGCTTTCTTTAATCCAGATCTTAAAACACCTATCTCCCAATTATGATTATGTTTTGCAAGATATGATTCATAATCTTCATATTTTTCTGCTGATTGATTTGCTAAGTCAACTGATGGAACAATATAAAGAACTTTCTTGACACCCATATCTACAAAATACTTGAATAATATAAATGATATAAGTGTTTTACCAGCAGATGTTGAAATTTCACCACAGGCTTTTCTATATTTAATTAAAGTATATGCTGCTTTAATCTGATATTCATGTGGTCTAAAATCGACATAATCCTCAATTTCGCCATCATCATTTTTAATTGGCATTTTAGCACCTTCAAACATATTGTCAACATATATTTTAAATGCTTGATAATCCAATTGAAAATTATTGACGTACTCAACCATTTTTGGTGTCATTGTTGCAGTGATATTACATTGTTTGCAAAATTGCAAAACCTCCAACCACAAACCAATTGGCACCATTCCATATTCATTTATGAAACAGCGGTCAGTATTAATATATGACATCTTCTTTTTAAACAACCACGCATTCTCAATTTCTCTTGTTAAAAAATTCTTTAACAATTGAAGTTCATACGGGTAATCAGAATTACATACCATATATTGGTTGTCATATGTAATATCTATTTGCATTTACGTCTAATTAGACAATATTATTTTATTATTATATAAGGTTTTTAGACTTTTGTTTTTATGTATGTCTGACTGCAAAAAAACTTTTTTGCCCAGTGGACGTAAAATAATTACTATGTAATTAACTGAAAGATAAACATTTTTCTAGTTTAACTAGTTTTTATATCCCACCCTCTCACATAAAACAAAAAATAAGATTCTTAAATTTCTCTAAGAATCTTAAATTATTTTAAAAATCAGTTCTCTGACGACGATTGACAGAATCTTGATTCAGTGCATCCGACATATATTCTTTAAAAATATCATAACAATATTCAGGATTAGACAATTTATAAACTTTAACATTATTCCATTTTCCAATTTCTGAATCATTGTTGATAAGAATATCAATTTTATGTTTGCCTTTAAAACGTTTATTCATTGTATCTTGAATTTGATAAACACCGTCACGATCTCCTGTTCCTTCTATTTTAACTAAATCACCATAAGATAAATTATATTGCTTCATCATTGTTCTTTCCATCGCAATAATTCTATGAGATTCTGGATCTTCAAGATTTAATTTGAACATTGAAGCTGTATTCTAAACATCAGAATTACACTACGATTTTTTAGCATGATAAACAGTTACTTCAGTATCATTACATAATAATTTCCATTGTGGTTCCATTTTATCTTCTTCATCTTCATCATAGATATAAAAATGTTCGGCTTGAACAATATTACTATCATTAATATATCCTAATTCTCTTACCTATGAATCAGTTAATGCAAATGATGATAATACAATAGTTAATAATGTGCCAATTGTAGTAGCTTCTACAGCGTATTTTTTAAATGCACGCTTAATATCTTCAAATGATTTACATTTTCTTAGTTCTTTTATAAATGAATGAATACTAAATTTTGAATATTCATCTTCATATGATTCAAAAATAAAATCATTTTTCATTTCTAAAACTACATTATATCCATATTTACGTGTAGGGATTAATCTAATTTTAGCATTTATTTTTATATTGTTAATCTCTATCAATAATGGATATTCATTTAAATATGTTTTATCATTATCGATATCATAATAATTAACCTATATGCAATTTCCTAAATCAACATTTGTTACTTCAGGAAGACTATTAATATCTTTGGCTAAATTATATACATCCTATGTCATATTATGTCCATCAGTTGAAATATATTTGTCTAACCAAATTTTATTAATTTTTTCTATTATATTATTGAATTCTGCTCTATTCATTATTTTACATTATATGGTGATTTTAATTTTTCAGGATTTGATGAAAGATTAAATAATCTTCTATTAAATTCATATTTTTCTTTAAATTCTGTTAAATTGTTAATATGGTCAGTATCTGTACCAATTGATGGTCTACGAAGCATAAATGCATTTATTCCTTTAGTTTCATAATTATATGCTATACGTGGTTCTATATCATATAATAATGTATAAGGAATCATGTTAGTACCATATGATGAATCTGTTAAATCTGTTAATGCATTATAATAATCTTTATATGCGCTAGTATCATCAGTTAATTCACCATTTGTGGATGTATTATTATTTAAGAAATTATCAAATGCAGAAACAATTCTATATGGAATAATACCTTGTTTATCATAATATGGGAATTCCCAATTAATATCATATAAGAATCCTCTAAAGTATTCACCATTATTTGGTTCATCTTGTTTCATTGGCTCAATATTAACTTCATTAATTCCAGAATACATATTAATATATTCATTATTTAATGATTTTACTTCACTAACGCTTAAAAATTTATTATTAATTTCAATATCTTTAGCATTTGATTCTAATATTTGTGTGTATCCATTTCCATATAAACTTAATACACCTGTATATGTATTATCATTCTTTTGATATTTTTCTGCATACCAATCATTCCATTTATCCATAGAATTAATTAATAAATCATCACGCAATTCAATTGATTGATCATCATATGCAAATACTGGAAGATTATTAATTTTCTAATCATATTTAGTACGAGAATATTCTGTATCATTATAATAGAATGTGTATTTACCGTTTCTTATTCTTGGCTGCATTAAAGTTGAATGATATACTATACCTAAATATTTGTTGCCTTCTATAAAATCTAATACATTATGTATATATAATTGATCATTTATTTTTGTTGATTTATTACCACTAATGTCAGTTTTCTTAATTAAATCATATAATGAAGTTGGTTTAACATTTATATTTTTAACGTTATCCTAAATATATGATTTTTTAACTAATAGATTTTTAAAATCATAATATATATTATCACGTATTGCAGATGCATCAAATACATATTCATTTGTAGAATATAAATTTGAATTAAAGAATTTAAGTTCTTTAGTTATCTATTCTGTAATGCCATATTTATAAATATCACCATATATATTAGTGTATGAAGATTCTACATCTTCAGGAGTTATGGTATATGATAATGGATTGAATGTGACATCTATAGAATCTGATATGTATTTATATTTTAATTTTACTATATTAGATTCATTTGCATATGATTTTGTATCAATATTGCATAAATATGTTGATTGCGCGGTTTCACTAATAGATTCTGGAACAAGTGTATAGAAGAATTTATCAGAATTAGCAACATTAATTTTTATGTTTTTAACATAGAATCTATAATACATATTAGCAATGATAGGATTGCCAAATTCTGTTGTTAATTTTAATCGTATTTTGTCCTAATCATTTTTAATTTTAATATCTGTCAAATTAATATAGACATCATTCTATAGGCCTGAATTAATATTTTTTGATGTTCTCATTACATTAATGAAATCCCAATCAAATATTATATATTTTCCATTACTTTTAGTTGGATTGGATTCATCTGGTATTTGGCCAAATTCATCGATAATCGTAGGATTATATGATCTATCTTCATTATCATATAATTTAGAATTTACATCTATTGATATATTGTCATTTGTTAATGATGACTCAACGACATCTATGTTAAATTTTACATAATTATTTAACTTTCTAATTTTTCTAAAATCATCATTTATTTCATATATTCCTCTAAATGTTCTTCTATCTGTTAATCTTTGAATGACATAATTATTTTGCCAATCCAAATCATATTGTAAATTATGTATAGTTAAATCTAATGAAACATCTCTAACATTTGCAAATTTGCCCCAGCATTTTTTAAAGTCTGAAATATCAATATCTAAATATGTTACAAATTGATTTGGCAAAACATTATTTTCAATTGAGTTAAATGTCTAAAGATCTGTGATATTTGAATGTGCATTTAATTCTATTTTTGGAATATCACGTGTATCTTCAAATCCTGGTTGAACAATATTAAAGTTTTCATAATAATATTCATCACTATCTTTAAACTTATATTTTACTGTTACCAAAATTGAGCGCTATTTTGTAGATTCTACAATATATCCATTTTTTAAATTTGCAAATAGTGGTGATTCAATATCCTCAGAATTTGATGAGCCTTTTAATATATACTCATCCATTGTTGTTGCAGCACTTGGATCACCTATAAATATTGGCAAGTTTGTAGAAAGATCTAATGTATATGAATTAATATTGTAAGGATATTTAACAATATGCGACCAATCATTTACATATAAGTGTGCAATTCTTGACCTTACTGATATAGGTGTGCGATGATTAAACATAACTGAATCAATTTCTATATTATCATCATTTGGATATATGTTTATTGATGCATTATTACATGCTTCAGCAGTGATATTTGAAACACTAAAAATAATATTTCCAGATAATTTTTCTCTTGTTATTTTTTGATCATCACCAATAATATCAATTTTAAATGATGTTATCTATTGTCTCTTTGAATTGATATAATCATTCAATGAATCATTAGACAAATTAGAAGATTCAGTAGAGAATTTTCCAATTGCACTATCATATCCAGTTGGCAATTTCATTTTTTTGATTTTATTTAAATATTTAAAATTTGAATATGTAATAGATAATTTAGACAATTTACTATAATATTTTAGGCCTGTACCATATGATGCAAACATCTAAATATAATAAACATTATTATTAACATTTGGAACAATTTTTACAACTAATTCTTTTTCAGTTGATGCAATTGTATCTATTTTTTCCATATCTTTATTATATATGTCACATCCATAGAAATAATCATCTAATTTATCAACATTATAAAAATAATCTTCTGCACTTATAGTCTATATAAATGCTGATGAGTACATACTATTATTATCATAATATAAATCAATATCCAATAAAGGCTTAATAAAATTATTTTCATATAAAATAATATTTGAATCATACACCAATTTATTTAATTCAACATTTGTCAAAGAAGTTAAATTTGTAGTATTAACATATAAATTATTCATTTTTAATTGAATTTCTGGATAACTTCTTGTCTCAGGCTTAGTCTAATTTATGTTAAATGCAAATTTATTATCTTCAATTTTCACATAAGCTTTTTTAGCAGACTTTCCAGGTACATTCATCATTCCAAATGATACATTTGAACATAACATTAATGGTGATTTTGTGTATTCATCTGCAATTGAAATAAAAGATCTATTTGATAATTTTTTCAAATCATTACAATATACGCTAATATCATTATCATATAATACTGCAACATTGTAAAAACTACATAAACGGTTATTTAAAATTTCATTAAATATTTTAGTATCTAATGGGTCTTGCATTATAGCTGCAGCCTATAATTTATCAGGTGTACAATTTAATAAATCTTCTGTTATGACAACCATATATTCTATATTATTAGTATTAGCAAATTGATATGTATCTGTATAAAAATATAATACGTCACCAACTTTATACTTACTACTTAATGTAAATGGAATAAAAATTTCAGTATCGTCTTTATTTAATGAATAATATATACGTGATTGGTCGTTTGATACAACTACTTCTGCACGGTTAGAATAATATTGGTCAGGTTGATTATAATAATTATTAAATTCAGAAATTTTTGATGTAGATGAATTATTTATAGTTGTATAATTATCATTTTCTCTGTTAAATACAATGCGTGTTGGCATACCATAGTATGCATTATTATCTGAATCTAATAAATCACCTTCTTCAATGATATTTTTACGTGAAGTAATAGGATCATTTTTATTAATTTTTTCTGATGATTTAAATACTGTTTCCCAATGTTGTTTTGCATTGTCTTTTTCGATGCCTTTTACATTATCTGGTATATATGCATTATATCTATTAAATGCACTTTCACCAACTATTTCACCTTCATAAATCTCTCCATCTAATATTGCATTAGAAACATTATAAAAAGGATTTTTAATATCTTCACGTGTATATGTTATAGATGTATCTTTATAATTTATATAATATTGCGAACAAACATCATTATCTAAAAATTGACCAGTTTCATATAAATCTCCAATAATAGAACTATTATAATATATTGCATCATCTGTATCATATGGAATTGCTGACCTATTATCTCCTGGTGCTTGTTTTGCTATTTTAATAGCAGCATCTGGTGTAAATTCATAATGTGATATTTTATGTTCTATATTATGATACATTGAAGATAATGAATTTTCAGATTGATCTAATGGTTTACCAACAGCTAAATCATTATCAAAATTATATTGAGAAACGTCTTTTAAATCACTACTTAGAGATGAAATCATAAATGACATTGAAATAAAATCACCATTAATATCTAACTCAACACGCTTTGCATCATTAATTGAACCATCGACATCATTATAATAATCAATCATACTGCTATTTAACATTGTAGATGATGATAATCTATTTCCAGTATAATAAAATGTTTTATAATTAATATATGGATTCTCAATATCATTTGATGAATCTTTAACAAATGCATATAATGATGCATTATAATACTAATATAATTCAGCCTCTGTTGCCCTCCATGCAGATCTTGCAGTATCTTGAATTAATTTTTTTATATCATCATCAGGCTACCCATTTTCTAGCATTAATCTCTTAGCAGCATAAACATATGTTTCAACACTTATTAGCTATCCATCAAAGAAATCATTAATGAATCCAAAATATATAGAATTTCCTCTATCTCCAGTTTGTCCGGTCTAGCCATTAACACCTAAACCTGGAAGACCATGATAATTCTGTTTTAATAACTTCATATATTATAAACATTTAATATTTTTTTATTTATTTTCAGTATTTATGCAGTCTCATATGAGATGAATAAATAACTTTGATGGTAAAATTTAAACTTCTATTTTTTATATTCTATAATATATTATATTTTTGTAACGTAAATGATTATGTTGCCAATGAAATCAACAAAAATTTATTAGTTATGAAAAATAATTTAACTTCTATTTTTTGGTTTGATAAAAAAGATGTATATTTGTATGCAAAAGTGTAGAAATACATTTTTGTGAATATGCTATATGTTTAACTTATTAACAAATTTTTGAATTATGAAAAATAAAAGTTTGAATACATAAAAACAATTGATTATATGGATAAAGAAATTTTTGACATGATTAATGAAAACTCAGACCATGTTATCTTAAGTGATCAAGAAATTGATGAAGAAATTAATGCGCTTCTTAACGTGTCTGACGAAGAGATTCAAGAATCTCTAAACAAAGCTGAAAAGGCTGAAAAGAAAGCTGGGCGAAAAAAGACAGCTACTTCTATTCAGGCTGATAAAATCGTTAATGATTTCCTTATGGATCGTAGCGAGCAAAACTGGAAAGCCCTCCAAGAATTTTTTTGGTATGGAATCAAACAATACGCAGAAAAATATGTTGGAGAGGGTGATGATGCATATGATATGACTATTGAAACATTTATTAATGCGTATAACAATATTCATACATATGACCCTGACAAAGCTAAGTTCTCTACATGGCTTTGGACTATTTGTCGAAATAATTGTTTGGGATTTATTAAACGTAGAGCACGAATTAATATTGTAAATAATGATTTGGGTGATATCTATGATTCTGAATTGGTTGGAGCTTCATATAAACAAAACAATTCAGAGTTTGAGAATGGAACATATAATAATGGAACATTCGAAACAAACAATTTTTCAGATGTTACAAAAACATTGTATGATGTTTCAGTTGCAGAAATGGTTAACATTCCTGGAATTGGAGGCCAAATTCTTCATATGAAATTGGTTGAGGGAAAGAAAATTCGTGAAATTGCAGTTGAACTTTCAATGAATGAGTCAACTGTAAAAAACTATCTTTATCGTGGTAAAGAGAATCTAAAACGAATTCTTTCAATCAATCATAAAGATTTGGTTGATACATACAATGATATGAATGAAGCTTTAGAAGCTGGATAGTTATATAACTTATTTTATTAATCTTTTAAACTTTTTAAAACTATGAGACATACCTCTTTTTACAAAGTATCTCACAATCCTAATTATCATTATTTTCTAATTAGTCCGAAGCTAATTGAAAAGGAAAATGTTTTGAAATTTGTTTATTCCGAAAATGGAAAGACGGTTGAAAAACTTGTACATGTCAAAGAAATTGGCCCACACTTGAAGTTTAGGCGAATGTATAAATGGGATGAAGACCTAATGGTTAATGTTCCAAATGGATATGTATATTACGTAAATGAAAATGTAGTTTTTGAGGCACCCGCACTTTAAGGGTGCCTCTTTTTTGCGATAAATAAACAAATTATAAAACAATACATAAAATATAAAATTGGGTATAGTTATATGAAAACTAAATTTGGAAAATAGATTAAATAGTTTTTTGATAATATCAAACAAATCAAAATTGATAGAGATGTAAGAAAAGCCTTCTTAAACGATATCAAATATGAAATTCAAGATCCTAAATCTGAATTTAATCATTTACATCTTTCTACAGATGAAAAATATGATTCTATAACAACAATCATTTCTATTCCTGAAAGTTTCTAGTTAGCAGGTTCTGATATTATGAAATATCAAAAACTTCAAGAACTTGCTAGGCCTATTAATGCATATATCAATAAGAAATTAAATTATGGTGAATATTTTTTAGCACCAGAATTTTATTATATTGATAATGTTGATGATAAAAATGAAGATGGTGAAGAAATTCTTGAAGAAGTTTCGTGTTCTTATGTAGCAGAATGGAAATATGCTCCAGTTCTAGATAATTACCCTAATTTTAAATGGGAATTAACTGGTTTTATTGGGGCAAATACACTGCTGATCGGTGCACTTATAACATTACTAATAATACTTATTTAAATTGGTATGAAAGTGTACAGGAATATATATTTTTATGGTTCAAGAATACTTACAAGTGGAAAAGGTTCTATAGATATATAGTATACTGGCAATATTGTTAATAATGCCAAAAATATAAAAGATTTTGATAAAGAATTTGATAAAGATCAAGATTTGTTAATAACTTGTCATGATTGTGCAAGTAAAAAATATAGAAATATAACTAAAAAGAAGTAAGTTATGACAGATTACGAAAAAGATTTTAATCACTGGCAAAATGATCATTCTGTTTATAGTGATTTTACTCCAGAACCTAAACGTTCTGATTATGATGAATATGGCTATAAACCAGAGAACGTAGTATATGATGGGAATTTAGTATTAGATAAGTATCTTGTAAATACATATGGTATTGAATATGCTAGAAAAAATCCACGTGAGGTTTTACGCAAACATACTAAAACTATAGAAATACAAGAAAATAATAAACTAACTGAAGACGAAGTTTTAAAAATTGCTAAGGCTATTTATAAGAAAACATTAGGTTATCAGTTAGATAAAGTTGAAATAACAGAGAATGGCGTTAAACATTATCATTCAGATGAATTTTTAGACAACTACCCAGAAAGAAGACAAAATCCTGAATTTACTAAAGAGGAAGAATTGGAGGCTCTAAACTGGGTTGCATAGATGGCAAAAACTTGTGATAAATTAGATAATACAATATATAAAGATAAAAAATAAATCGATTTATTAATATGGCAAAAAAGAAAACTAATGAAAAATTTGACGCAACTAATATGTCAGATGCCCAATTGAAAAAGGTTCATGACAAATTCCGTAAGGATATGCGTGAGAAATTTGACAAATGGATTAATGTCTTTGATGAAGAAGCAACTCCAGAAGATGTTGCAGAAGCTAAAAAACAATTTGATGAGGAAGTTGCAAAGTATTCTAATAAAACATATGTTATTATGGAGAAAGATGCTTTATTATATGCAAAACTCCTTCAAAATTGGAATGCAACATTAAACCGTTGGGAAAAAGGCTCTTGGAAGGGTATGATTATGTTTGATAAAGTTATTTCTGAACTTATTGCAAAATATGAGGCAGATGAAACACTTCCACTTGAAGTTGATTATGCAACATTAATGTATCTTTACCAAACAATGTCAAATCCAGCAGGTGTTGGTCTTGAATCAGCAAGAGCAATGGCAACATTTGAAGGTTTTGATCCAGTAACAGCTGAAAAGAAAGACGAAGAAAATTATGTGACTTATAGTCATGTTCTTCAAAATATCATGGAAGTTATTCGTAATCTTGTTAATATTGATAAGAAACTTAAACTTATGCGTGAACGAATCAATATTGAAACAGCAGGTATCAAGTTTGATTGGAAAATTTCAGAACTTGAAGAATTTATTGAACTTCATGATGCATGGGTTGGAGAAGCAGTTGCTAATGAACCACTTTCAGAAATGTAATTTAAAGAGGAACCTAATAAGTTCCTCTTTTTTCTGATATATAAAAATTAAAATTTTAAACTTTATGACAAACACACCTTTAATGGACAAAAAATGGGCAGATGAAAATGTAAGAAAATGGTCATGCTATACGCATGCTTCAAAAGTTGAAGATCTTTCTTCTGGAATTTTCTGGGGACGAGATATTCATACATATGAACCTAAATACGGTGATCCAACTTATTGGCATTATGAAAAAGGAGTTGAGGAAAAGATTAAAGATGATTACCAATATAAAGTTTGGTATACATATAGTGATGCGGCAGATCCTTGTGATATGACAACATCTTATAATGTATATTATATTGAAGAAATTTCGCCAATGAAAACTGCTATGATAGAAGCAGCTCAAGAATTTTTAAGAAATCTATAAAAACTTTAATGTAAAATCAAAATAAAATATTAAAGTAATTCATGTGTTATGTTATGGATTTGCTTTTTTAAAAATGAGAGGGCTTGAGAAAGTCCTCCATTTGTTTTATAAATTAAAAGTGGAAGATTTCATTCTCTTCCACTTTTTTCTTATTATATAAAATCCTATTATCATTAGCATTAAGGGCCACGGTGTGTCACCGATTGGATCTAAAAAAGGATCATATGGGTCACGACCAACTTTTCTAATTCCTGGCTTTCCATTATATTGATTTTGATTATGTTCTTCATAAACTGATGTTGCACCAACTTCTGTTATATGAGGAGTATAATTTACATATGTTATTTGTTTATTAACACTTTGAAACTATGCCTATGGAAACTAAACATATTCTATTCCATGCAAATAAATTGAAACAAATAATAATATAATTGTGTATAATCTTTTCATAATAACATTATCTTATTTGATTTCCTAAAACATTATATATATGGTCATGTTTCTTTATATACATGTTATTATTATATATAAATTTTTCAATATTATTAATCTTCATAAGCATTTCAATATCAGTTGGTGTATCTTTAATTTTGCGTTTTGCTTGAATAATAAAGTTTCCATTAACTTCAACAGTTTCTGATTTCAAATCATACCAATTATTATTATAGTTTGCATATATGTACTCAAACTTATTTACATCAACTTTAGGATCTAAATAAAGTGTTCCTTGAGGTGCTGTAACTTGTACACCATGTTCTATTATTGAATCATTAATTGCAGAATATAATAATTTATAACCTCCAATTGATTGATATATTGGGTAACGTGATTCCAAGTCATCTCCTGGTTCATATTCATCTGTGAACTTATTTGATATGAACATGCCTGTTTTCCTTTCACCAACTTTGACACGGAGGAATAGTTCCTCATCTTCATCAATTGTTTGTTGATGAGCAACTATTCTATTAATTGGATTTGCACCTATTGGTTTAAAAGCTAATCCTTGTATATCATCTTCATTTCCTCCAATTTGTACAAAAAACGCGGTGAATGGTAATAATATATAATCATCTAATAATTCTGATGCATAACCGCCAGCAGCTGCTTCATCAGCTGACCATTTTCTCCATGTGATAGGAATAACAGCATATCGCAAATTACGTTTTACTGATTCATTATCTAATATCCAATGTCCATTCCATTGTCCAGATAGTGTATCTTTTACCAATTTACCAATACTTATAGGTGTTATAATATCAGTTGTATCATTATCAGTAAATGGATTTCCAATTAAATTCCATCCTTTATGATTAGGCGCAAGATTATTATCATTGCAACCCCATGCACGAAGTCCATGAATTCTTTTTGATGATGATTCTATATTTACAGAATCATTTGGAAATTTAAATTTATATGTTTTCATTTTATCACCATTTAAATCAACACCAAATAAGAATCCTTGTCCGGCACTAAATATGCTATCATAATTTACGTCTTCCCAACCATTTTTATGGTTAATTGCTCTAACTTGGCCATTATAATGTCTTATAAATACTTCAGAACCAAGTTTAATTAATTTTCCATTATTTTCTTTTATATTTGATACTTTATGATTTGTTGGTAATGTCATCCATCGCCAATCAGTTGCATCTGTACGTAATTCAAAGAAATAATTTGAATCATTAGATAAAATAATTTTACCATTATTTAATAAGTAAGGCACTATATTATTTTCTCTACGAAGAGTTAATGAATTTATTTTATATTTTTTATTTTGTGGAACAATTAAACGAGCACCTGGGTAAACAATTACATTCCTATTTTTTAATGTATCATCTGTATTAACATTTAATGAACTACCACTTAAAATAACAACATCACATGAGTCACAAACAGATTTTGATAATATTGGATATCCAGAACCAGATACAATAGAATCGGATTTTATAAAGATTGGAACTTTATATGTTTCTTCTTTTTCTGTATTATCTGAATATTTTAAAGTGAATTTCAAATCAGTACATGGTAATGAATCTAAATTATATTTTGATAAATCAAATACAAATGTATATGAACTATCTGATGTAAGTACACCTGGTGTAGATAAATCAGTTTCATAAATTTGAGTAAATGAACCATAATAATTTCCATAATCAAATGATCCTACATAATCAAAATTTTTGCATGTTGATGAATCATGTTTTATTACAGGAACGCCAATCCATTCTATTGGCAATGTTATAAAATCTGTTGTATTATATTTAATAGCAGTATCACCAGAATGAACAGTTGATTTACGAATAAGTAAACATAAATTTGTACCTATTACGTTACTAAATCCATTTATATTATCTGCTTTATCTGTTATCCAACAATCTAAATCAATTGTATGTCCCAATGTGTCTTTTGGATTACTACCAGATGCATTAGTGTTGGATAAACCTGAAACATTTATAGATGAACTATTTCCAGCACCTATAATATCAATTAAATTATTATTTTTAAACAATCCTATAGCATCATCTCCATTAAATTGCAAATTACCATTAACAACACCACCACTCTATACACGTATGTAATTAGTAAATCCTCCTGTTTTTGAATAATTTGATATACATTCTACAACTTCATCTGTATTTGTGTCACTTGAATAAGAATACAAAATAATTTCTTCATTTGAATGAATCCAACCTAATCCACTTAAATTATATGTTCTATCCCATGTTGTTTTTCTATCACCAGCTGCAGCTTTAATTACATAATTTGATAAACTAATAGAATCACTTGTTCCATTAAATATACCTAATAATTTAATTGTAGTTTCTGCTTCAAAATACTTACTAAAAAACAATTCTGTTGCAATATTTTTAACATCATCTAATTTTTTATTCTCTATTGATACCGCAACAACGTCTTTATCATTTATATCTACTTTAATAAATGCAGTATCCCATACTACAATATCAACTATATTTTCTTCTGGTGTTGGTGGAGTTGGTGGTTCTTCTGAACAATCAGGAAGTGAAATATAGTACGTTGCGGTTTCTCCATCTATTCTCTTGTATAATTTTACTAATCCTGAGGTTGGATTTGAATACGGCCTAAAATCAGACCCCCCATCCGCTATTTTCCTAGATGTAGTTCCAACATTTGTAATTGTTGTTGTCGTTAAAGTCCAAAGATATGAATTGCTAGAGGCAGTCGGCTCGACTGAATTTTTTGAAAAATTTGTACTGCTGTTATATCCAAGATAATCTCCATTATTCGGGAACCTAATTGAATATTTATTAGAAGATACTTTTGTTATAGTAAATTCATAGTTTAAATATTCTATGTTACCTGGAGTTAGTGATATTCTAGATAAATGATTATTATTATATCCACCATTAGCTGTAAAATTTCCAGTACTTAACAGATATTTTCCAGTCCAATCATCTGGTTCAACAGAAATTGGTTCATATCTAGCAAACCCACTTCCTTCTTTCGTTTTAATATAAACAGGATATAGATCAATATTTCCTGTTGGCAAATAATTTCCAGAAGGGATTATTATCGGTTGTGTTGATGTCCATTCTGTATTATTTGTTATGCTCCACCCAATAAATTCGTATCCTTCACATCCGTCTCTTGATGGTAAAATAACATCGCTGGAATAATCAGTTTGTGTTAATTCAGTGTTATCATCTTTTAATGTGACCGTGTATATACTTTGTATTTGGCTTGTATATGTAATTTCAATGCTTGACCAATAAGCAGCATTACTGCCGCGAGTTATTTTAAAATAAGTATTATTCCCGTTAACTGATATTGTCTGTGAGCCTGAAAAATTAGTCACATTTGTTGTTGGTTCAGAAGACGTTCCATAGTAAACTGTAGTAGGCCTTTCCATACCAGTATGTGTTATTTTAATTTGTGTAATTTTACCAGGGAATGCTGTACTATTATATATTACACCAGTTGATGCCTTTGCTTGTATATCACTGCCATTTTTCATTAAATTTGAATAGATAAAAGTTACGCCATCTACTGTCTTTTCTGTGTTTGTTGTATAACTACCAGTTAAACTTAATGAACTTTGTGTTAATGTAATAGTAGCACCCCACACTCCAATACTCATTAAGAGAAAAGATAAAAATAGAAGAATTTTTTTCATATGTTTTAATTTAATTTACTATATAAACAAAGAGAGAGCCTATATTCTTAACAAATATAGACTCTATAAATATGATATGTAGAATATTTCATTGCTCGTTCATATTTCTCTTTTATTATTTATTTTTATTCTAAAATTACTCCCAATTTAATAATTTTTTATACTCCATTATTTCTTCTGGAACATATTTCTCAGATATCATTTTATTCTTTAATAATTCCATATAAAGATAAAAATCTTTAGGCATATGTTCACCAGTCAATAATTCATGCAGTGCATCCATATCACCAAGATATTTTTATTCTAGCAACATCACCTTGTCCAGTGACAACAGTGAATCCATTCTCTCTAAGTTTGTCAATAACACCTTTGCTAAATAAATCTCTGTCAACAAAAATATAATTCAGATGTGCCCAATTAGCATCCCAAATCATATTAGATATTGCAAGTTCTTCTTCAGCCCAATCATTAAGATTAGCTAATACAGTTTCTTTTAAGTCTTCTTTCTTAGGTATCATAATATATCTCTTTATTTAATTATTATATCTCTTGAGTTTTTCCAATCTTCAATTCTTGCTTTTTCAGATTCCTTTATAGCCTTTTCAATACAATCATCATATTTTGACAATTCTTCTTGACTAATTTCTCCTACAATAGGATAATCTTCTATTTTCTTAAATTCTTCCATAATTTTTAATAATTTATTATATTATACCGGTGTCGCCAAGCCGATCTTATAGGATGCAGTCTTTTAAGTGATTCTATATATTGTTGTGCATCTTCAATAGAGTCAAATCTTATGGCATCATTTATATCATCACTATATGGACATAAACTATTATGACCATCATAATAATTAATTTTAAATAGGTCATATGGAGAATAATCGCCTAAAATACAATGTTCTATTATATAATACGTTTTCATTGTTTATCTAATTCTTCCATAATTATTAATGTTGTTCATATGGCCATATTGGGCATAATTGATTATAACCTCTAAGATTAGATCCTCGCTCTACTCCACTAACAAATGGACTCATTGGAGGATATTCATTTTTTATCCTCTCATATTCTTTGCGACGTTCATCTAAAAGCTCAAACATTTTTCCATCTGATATCATAGTCTTTATAAAATTTTTAATTGTTTATTAGCTCCAATCATCATCTGTTGCAAATCTTAAACCCTCACCAGTAGTATATTCCATTTTGCCAATAGGAATTCTATGAGGATATTTTTCTTGATTATTATCATAATCTTCACCATTGATAGCAGTTTCTGAATTATGATAAAGACAATATCCAATTTCTTCATTAAAGAATTGGTCTACTGTAAATACCTTTCCTTCCTCATCAACAATTTCAACATCACTTCTAGACAAATAATCTCTAATAGATTTATAGTTATCTTCCCAAGGTGATATAATTTGTCCAGTATTCCAGAAACCTTCTCTTGTTTTAATATGAGGAACAAATTGGAATTGCCAACCAGAACTACGCTTACCAATATGGTATTGATGTTCTGCCTCATCAATTAATTTACGAAGTCTTTTAAGATCTTTATTCTCTAAAGCTTCTCTCATTTTTGCATATTCTAATTTAGAAGGAATATGTCTTGCATAAAAATTCATTCCCATATTATAATATTGTTATATCTTTTTTAATTTCCAAATTTTTAAATATATGTTGCAATTCATGAACATATATCATTCCATTAAATGCTAAATTTAATATTATTTCATTATCATGATCAACCTTAATCTTATTGGTGTTTAGATCTACTTTTACACAATAACCATAGATATTAAACCATTTGTACACATTATCTTTTCTAAGACTCATATCAATGTATGTATCATGAAAACCATTTTTTTCAAGAATATCATTTGTAAGAGGAACTGGTTTAAGATCATAAGTCATTGCACTATGAAGTTTATTAGATAATGTACATCCATTATCATCTGTCAAACTCCGGATTTTATTAAGGTTATCATCAAATAAAACCCAATCACCTATCATTAAATCTTCTGCAAACATAATCTTAACATATTATAGGAAATACTCCATGAACATAAAATTGTAAATATTTCTTATCGCCATTTGGCCTATCAATCAAATCCAAAAGCTTTTGATACATTTCATCATATGAACCTTTATACCATACTGGTGCAATACTCAAAGGTGGAATAAATCAAATCTTATTTTCACGTGGTAAAAGTTCAAGTCCAAAGATCTTTGTATCCATTGGATTCATATCTTTATCTTTTTGAGTTTTTTCTCTCCAAACTATATCTTCATTCCAACGCATTCTCCAATAATGAATAGAACGAAGCCAATGTGATAAAACATCATAAGGATCATCAAATCCTAATTCTTTAATTTCTTTTCTGAATTTAGCTTGAAGATCCATTTCAAGTTTTTCATGTTCTGCTAAATTATTCCAATTCATAATTATTATTTTTTAAATCTCATAAAATATTCTGTTGTTAATGAATCAATATTATTATGGAAATTCTCCATATCTTTATATCGAAGCATTCTTCTAAATGTAAGTTCTCTATTAATTCTTGATGGGAATTCAATTCTTTCGCCATTTAGCATTTTTATACAAAGCTTAACTTCTCTTATAGTCAATCCTTCATACTCATCAACCTGAACAAAATTAAATAATTGCTCATCTGAATATTCATTTTCATCATCAAGAATTACATATTGATCTATTTCATTTTCATGCTTATCAATCCATCTTTGAATTTCTTCCCCTCTGTCATTTCCCATAGTATCAGTTACATCATAAATAGAATTAACAAATATTGGGCAATCTGATACTATATCTTTTGATTTATGAAAATTAAATAGTTTATTTACAAACTCATCTTTATTTCGTGTTCCAACTCTCCATGAAGATGTCACAACAATTTTTGCACCAGTAGCAGATAATATTTCTTCTAATAGTGCAACTTTTTCTATGTCTAATTTCATTCCCTTTTCATGTGTAGAAATGACACCATCAAAATCAAGAAATATGATTTTTAATTTATTCATTTAAAGCATTCTGCAAAGTTGTTCACCATTATATTCAAATAATCCATGTGGATATTCAACTAGGTCTCCATTTTCATTAATTTCTATCTTTTCACCCCGGAAAATAAGATAGCAGCCTTTAAGATTCTTTTCTTTAATTTCTGCTCTAACCCAATTAAACTCCAAATCAGAATTTGTTCTAATAATAAGATTATTCTCATTATCATATATTTCTACATATTCATTTACAGGACAATTAATTTTATCTATTATAGATGAATATTTTGGCCATTGTTTAGGTTCAGACAAAGAACACATACATATTTCTGCCGTTATATGCGTATTTATATCAAATAATCCATTGGGCCAACCATTAATTCTGCCACATGAATCTATAGTATACTTTTTATTATTATATATAAGGTAACACCCTTCAATTTTATGTTTTGCAATTTGTAACCTAATATAATCAAATTCTATATCATGTGAAGTACTACATATTTTAATATCATCTCTGTCATATATAGTTACAACAGGATTTTTTGGACATTTACTCATATCCAATATTGATCTAAGTAATTTACTCATATGCTTTTATATATAAAATTTCAATTATTTTATTTAAAAATAAACAAAAGTTTCAAAAAATAAGAGAGATTTAAGATTGTTTTTGTTTTTGTAATCGTCTTAAATCTCTCTTTTTGCATTTATATAGTCCATATCCTCCAGTTAATAATAGTAATAAATGTGGTGGAATATCTCCTATTGGGTCTAAGAATGGATCATTTGGATCTGGTGGTCCTCCTTTAGTAGTAGTCCATTCGTTAGCATTATTATATTTTCCAAATGTCATATCGCTTCTCCAACATTCTCGCCAATCAGTCAAACCAAAAAACCAACCTCTCCATTGAAGCCATCTTCCATCACCTTGGTTAACCCACCAGTCATTACCATCATATCTATAATTCCAATCTGGATTATCATTATCACCGCCTGGCGTATATGCAGTATCATTTCCATTATAAACAGGAATGCGTCTTAATCCGGGTTTACCCGCAGAATTTGCAGGTGTATATGTTCCGCCATATTGACTATAACCACCATAACTAGATGTATAACCAATATTTGAATTTGTACACATAATTTTGCTAGCAGTATTAAATCTATCACCATTACTATATGTGTTTATTCCACTTGCATATTCTACACGTGTATACCTATTATTAATATTAGAATATGCTGTGCTATATAAAGCATGACATTCTAAAATATTAAATAATGCCAAAAATATGTTTAATATTATAAATTTTTTCATCATACATTACAAAATATTAAAACCACTATGTGCTAGTAGTTCATAATTACAAAATTTTTATTATTTATTAAAAAATATTTTATAACAAAATAACAAAAAGTTTATTTTTCTGTAAAATGAAACAAAATGGAAATTTATTTTATAATATATGTTAGGTGACCGAAAGCCTAATTATGTTTAACAAAATTAAAAAGAATTAAGAAAATGGCAAAAAGTAAATTTACAAATCTTCCTGCATCGGAGCAGGATAAGTCGAACACAGTTCGTTTTTATGATGACGCAAAGAGTGGTGTAACGGTATGTTCTTTGTATGACCGTTGGAATGATCGTACATTTGTAGCTCGGACACGAGTTCATGATGTAGACCAATATGATCAGCAAACTGGCCGTGCAATTGCATTTAATAAGGCTCGCCGTAAGGAGTTGCTTAATGATATTGCAGAGCTTCAACGTGAACGTGAACTTATTACTCGTCGTTATGAGGCAATTATGAATCGCATTGATAAGAATGAGGGCCTTAAGCATATTTACCTTGCAGGTGTAAATGATGAGCTTAATGAGCTTATGGGTTATACTGATGCAGATGAGGATTGCAATGTATGTGATTTTGCTTCAGATGCTGATGAGCCCGTGGAGGCATAGGTTGTAGAAGAACCAAAAGAAGATGTATCTAAAATTAAATTGACACAATTTGCAAAAATTAAATAATATGGGAAATTTTGTCGAAGTTAATAAAGTGCTTGGAGAAAGTGTAGTTAATACATCTCATCTCCAATGTAGAGAAATGAGATTAAGACCAAGAGATTGGAATTATCAATCTGTTCGCAAAATGTTCTGTGACAATTTGAAGGCAAAAGGATATGATAAAATCATTAATGATGGAAGTTATATTATTGCGTCAAACGATAATGAGAAAGTCACATTCTATTTTGCGGCACACAGTCCTCAAAATAAAAACTATTGTGTTTCAACAGTGTTGAAATATAAAGTTGATTATTTTGCTTTTTATAATAATAAAACAGATGTTGTATACACTGTTGGATATGGAATCGTAAGAAAGTATTGTAAATCTCTTAAAGATGCATACACATTCTATGATTATCGAAAACCTAAACTATTCATACCTGATAGTTGGGCACTCCAACAAAAGATTAATACAATGTTGCTTTATTAAAAATTAAAGGACTCTAAATTTAGAGTCCTTTTTTCATTCTATATAAATTGGTCTTATTTTACCAGTTACTGCTGGAATTGATTCATTATTCCAAACAATATATGAATTACATTTAACATTAAAAATAGAAGACATTTTTATTTTTGCTAAATATAAATATATTTTATCTTTAAGTTGATTGTTCTTAGGATTTTCTCTATAAAGTTCAGATGTCTAATATAAAGCAAGGTCTTCATATGGGAACCATATAAAATTAAGTGGGTCTTTTTTAGAAACTAATAAATAACCAAGATCTGGCATATATTCATCAAGTTTAAGATGATATTGTTTTGTATCTGTGAATAATTCAAGAAATTGAAACATTGTTGGCGTTCTATAATGTTTATCAACATTATATGCTGCATCATCTTCTAATTCTAGTTTAAAACTATTCTTAGATTTATCTTTAAACTATTTAATATAGGTGTTTTTGAGCTTTTCTGTTTTATCCCCTCCAGCATCTGTTCTATTAGGCATAGTATCACCCCAAACATAATATGAACCATTTTCTGCATTAAATTGAATTCTATTAATAGTAAATACATAATCCATCTTTTCAAGATTTTCAGTGCACCATAAAGTGCCAGATGGCAAATTAAGATCAACGTATTCTCTATAAAAAACATTTTTTAATTTTAGATAATCCATTAATATATCAACTTCAACTTTAGATAATGGAAATCTTTCTAATAGGTTCTCTTTAAATAATTTTAGATTATCTTTATATATAATTAATGAATAATAAAATTCTAATATAGCATCTTCGTGAAGAATTTTTGGAAAAATAATATGTTTGCAGAATTGAAGTTTTTCTTCTTCTCCTGTATCAATTATATCTTGTTTTTGATTATCCTATTCATCATTAAAATCAAAATCATCTAATGCTAAACTAACACCTTTTCCTATTGAATCTATTATGTTTTTTGTTGATTTCATTAAAAATATTTAATATTTTTATATTTATCACTTATACATATATAAAATAAATAATAAAAAATAAAAATGCTTTAAGATATATGGCAAAAAAATTTGTAATTAGCTACAGTTTAGATAAAATATTTTTATCATATAATTTATCTGAGAGAACAGCAGTTCTAAAAGAATCTGAATCATATGATGAAAATTCAATAATTTATATTCATGATAATGAATATGGAAACTGGATTTATGTTAAAGGACATTTATATGGAGTTGATTATGAGTTAAATAATAACTTAAGTTAGCTTGAGGAATTTATATGTGATCATCATGAAACGCTATCTAAACAAGATGATAAGATAAGATATATTGAGGATTATACAAAGCTTAATGTTGAAGATCTTAGCACAAAAATTAGCACAGTTGAATTTGATACTTAGATTCATCATCAAACAACATTTAATATATCAATTAATGAAAAGTATGATCATACATATTCATATGAAGTTACAAATAACTATGATTAGTATTTATTAGAATATAATAGGTAGTTATCCAGATTGTTCAATCTTAAATTAATATCACTTGAAGAATTTTTTTATAAAATGCAATATTCAATAACGCCAGTTGTCAATTTAAATATTTTTCCATATGATTCATCAAGTATTCATGTAGATTGTGTGGCACTATTAATTAATTACATTTTTGATACTTCTGGCCAAGTTGGAAACAGTTTCGGTCAAAAACTGCATATATTTGTGTAGGATGGAAAATATATAGTTTTTACACGAAAATTTGATAGTAATAATTTAGTATTTGAAGATTGGCAACTTATTTCATATGGTTCAGGTGGAAATGTTGATCCAGAAATTATAGATAATATAAATTCATCTATTAATGAAATTAAAACCACATTTGAACAAACTGCACAATATGTTGTTAATGAATTTAATAATGTTAACTCATCAATAAATGATATTAACACAAAATTAAATAATCTCAATCTTAAGTATTATGCTGGATAGAATATTTCAATAAATGATAATAATGAAATATCTGCATTAGGATATATTTATGATAATGAGAAAAAATGTTTTATTGAAGGCCCTGGGTATTATATTGAATGGCTGGATGCTAGCAATGCATTAGATGTTGATATGAGAGTTGATATATCTGGATCTGCTGCTGCAACAACTTATACATATACTGGTGATAGTGAAAAAATTCAAAATTTTGAGAATAATATTAAGCATGTACAACCATATTATGACATATATTTAAAAATTTCAAACAATAGAATTGCACAATATGTTTCTAACAGTTTAGATGTTGAAAATAAAACATTTAATGTTGTACGATCATTTGATAATAATCAAGATATACATAAAGAGGATTTAGTATAGGTTGGTGGCAAATAGTCAATAAATATTGACAATGTAAGTATAGGCACACATATTGAAGACACATTTAATACTGCACATGGTGAATATTCTCATGTAGAAGGCGTATTAAATGGTGCTATTGGATATGCTTCACATGCTGAAGGATATGGCACAACTACAAATAATGAATCTGAACACGCTGAAGGAATTTCTAATGTGTCTCACAAAGCATCTGATACATATGGAGATGCAGGTAACACTCAACATTCTATAGGCATAGATGGAAAAAATGCAATAGAAGTAATGCAGAATGGTGATATGTATTTGATTGGTGTTGGTGGATATCAAGGAACTGATACTAAAGCACAAGATCCAACAATTAAAACTCTCCAAGAATACATTGCATCCCTTGAAGAACGTATTGCAATATTTGAAGGAAATACAATTAAGTAAAAATTTTAATAAAATATTTTATGAACAATATAATTAAATATGATAAAAATAATTTGCCAAAATTTCAATATTTAAAAGAAAAAAACAATCTTGAAATTATTGGCAATGTTATATCACAAAATTTATATGACAAAGTTTCAACAGTTGGTGAAATATATGCATTAGATTTTACTGGATATTTACCACCTGAAATTAAACCATTTGCAATAGATCCAGACACTGAAGAAACTTTAGACAATACAGCTTCAATAGAAGTTTTGTAGGAAATTAGCCAAATATTTTTATTGTTGACAGTTGCTGGATCTTTATAGTTGGGAATATCAACACTTATTTCTATTCTTTTGGCTAAATCATTAAATGTCAATATTAATGTTGGTGGCAAAGTATCTTTAGAAAATTTTCATGAAGCATTAAAAAAACTTCCAGCAATTAACAGATTTACTGGTCATAAAATAGATTTAATATCTTTTGATCTTGATAATAATTATATATATGCTTTAACAGATTGCGAAAAATATGTGAATAGATTCAAAATTATAAAATACTATATAGATAAAGAAACATTAATAAGTGAAGATAAAAATCTAGAAGCGCTATAGCATATATACAATCAAAAGAATTTATATAATAAAAATATATCACATGGTGGATATGACTTTAGTGCATACTGTGCTGGTGTATTGACATCATATGCAAAAATAAATGCTAATGATAACTATATAATTAAAATTGATGGGCATTCAAATGATTATGGAACATTTAGTAATGTGAAATCTGTTGCAATTTATCCAACATTTGATACAAGTTTGAGTGAAACAACCATAAATGATATTGAATTATCAATGGCATATAATGGAACAGTTGAAGATAATAATACATATGTATATCAAATAGATCGATTAACTATATATCCGGAACATATTGGAATATTAAAAAAACAAGAATTTATTGATAACAACGCATATATAAGAATTGGAGATGAACAATATGTAAGTATGGCAAGTTTGCCAATTATAATGCATAATGATAAAGAATATTTTGATATTTCTGAAATATTTCCAGATTTTGATTATGTTATTTCGCATTATAGTATTAGTATGAGAATTTCATTTAGTGAATCATTAAATATATATCAAGATGGATATGATGCCGGGCAAAGCGATTAGCAGGCAGGTTACGAATATGGTAATACACCAAATCCATATAAAAACCCTGCTATAGATAAATGGAATGAAGGATATGATATAGGATATGATATATATGATACATGGTATGAAGGAAGAGAAAATAATCCATACAATGCTGAAGATATGCCTAATCTGCATGATGCGTGGAACGAAGGATATAGTTCAGGATTTGCTGATGAAATAAGTAAATCAGATGAACATTATTATAATCCATATGAATCAGAAACTGAAGAATATAATGCATGGGAAGAAGGATATACATATGGAAATTAGTATACAGATATTAAAAATCCATATGATGTAAACACATCAGAATACACATGGTGGAATGAAGGCGCTAATACAGGATTTGGTGATGCATAGCGCGTTGAGCCAAAATGGTATTCACCGAATCCATATGACAATCCTGAAGAATATAGTGAAGAATATAAAGAATGGTAGGCTGGATATGATGATGGATATAATGGTTTTGAACCACAACCTATAACACCTGGCATTCCAGATGATACAACATTATGGTTTCATTTTGATTAGATAGGACGTTCATTAATAAGTTATACGGATCCTGAAAATATTCATGAAGGTACATATAATTATACAATTCCTCAAGATGCAAGCACTCAATTAACAATTCAATATTTAGATTATATAACACCAAATATTGGTATAACAGCAGGATGTTTAATTAAAGGCACTAAAATAACAATGGCTGATGGGTCTTTAAAAAATATTGAAGATATTCAAATTGGTGATTATGTTCTTGGTTCTGATGAAAAACCACATAAAGTATTTTGGAATCAACCAATGAAGCATCAGTGTGATGATCATTATACATTATATAAATTGCCAGATGGAAAAGAACTTGGTGTTATTGCAGATGAACGAATCTTCTGGAATGGTAAATTCTAGTATATTTCATGCATTTCAGAGATCACTTCAGAAAGGATTAATGGAAACTATAAACCATATGAAATTTGGGTTTCTGAAGATGATTCATTTTATGCAAATGGTATTTTATGTGGAAAAATTTATTCTAATATAAAATGCAAACCAATTCGTTGGATAATGCAACAAATGTATAGAATATTATTTTTGCATAAAAAAGATTATAAGATGATGAATTGTATTCATGATTTTATTGGATAGAAAATACTAAAACACAAACCTAAATAATTATGAGACAAGGAAAAAATTTAGAAGACTTTTTAATAAGTCATAAAGATCAATTAAACGCTATAATTAGACAATATCCATTTTATAGACAATTGGAAGATGCAATTAAAAAATATTATGAAGGAGGCAAATAAACCTCCTTTTTAATTTATAAACAATTAGAAAGAGCAAATATATAATATATAACAAATAATGTGAATAGAACATGAAAGCAAAAGAAAAGACAATTGAAGAACGATTTAAATCAATGTCAGAAAGAGATCATATTTTGAATCGACCTGGTATGTGGGTGGGTTCTATTAAATATGAAGAATCACAACAATTTATATATGATATTGATGAAGCAAAAATGAAAGTTGCAGATGTTGCATATATTCCAGCAATGTTAAAACTTGTTGATGAGGTTATTTCTAATTCATGTGATGAGTTTAGACGTAAAGGAAATATGGGACTTACAAAAATTAAAGTAACTATAAATTCAAATGGATACATTACTATTAGAGATAATGGGGGTATTCCAATTGTTAAACATAAAGAAGCTGGAGTATATCTTCCTGAATTTTTATTTGGCCAGCTTCGTAGTAGTTCTAATTATGATGATACTGAAGAAAGAGACGTTGTAGGTACAAATGGCGTGGGCTCAGCGTTAACAAATGTATGGTCAAAACAATATGAAATTACTTCTGCAGATGGAAAGAAACAATATCATCGAACATGGTCTAATAATATGGAGATGAATGATGATTTAAAAATCTCTATTACATGCGATCACTTTACAGAAACCAAGTTTTTACTTGATTATGATAGATTTGATGAAGAAGATGAATCATATATAACTGAAGATTTTATTGCTATTATTGAAAAGAGATGTATTGATGCTGCCGCAGCTAATCCAGGATTAACAACTATATTTGAATATATTGAAAATGATAAGACTGTAAGAAAAGCAGAATGGAATTTTAAAACATTTGAGGAATATATTGAACTTTATTCTGATTATATTGATCAGGAGAATTGTATTTCATTTAAGGATAAACAAAAACAAGTTTGGGTATATCCAGATGGTGGATTAAATATTGGTTTTGTTAATGGTGCTGAATGTTCTAAAGGAACTCATATCAAAGCTATTAGAGATGAAATTAATAAAGCAATTGCTACACAGATTCTTCAAAAGAATAAAATAGATGTAGGACCTCGTAATGTTGATGGAAAATATACAATGTTTTGTATATATCATGTAGCAAATCCAAGTTACGACTCTCAGTTGAAAACTTGTCTTACTACGCCCATAGAGAGATTCTCATTAGAACACGATTATAAATTTTCTATTCCAGATAAGTTTATTAAGGATTGTTGCAAATCAGAGATTGTTAATATTGTTATTGATTGGTATAAACAAAAAGCTGAAGTTGAAGATCAAAAAACAATTAGAAAACTTAATAAACAAGCAAAAACAAAAATTAGAAATTCAGATAAATTTATTGATGCAAATACTAAAGTTCGAAAAGATCGAGAACTTTGGTTATTTGAGGGTGCATCTGCTGCAAGTTGTTTCCGTGTAGCAAGAAATCCACAAACTCAAGCAGCTTATCTTTTAAGAGGAAAACCATTAAACACCATTTCTCTTGGCCCAAGTAAGATTATGTCAAATCAAGAGTTCAGTGATATTATTACTATATTAGGTTTGCAATGGGGAGAGAAAAATAAAGTTGATGGATTAAACTTTGGAAAAATAGTTTTCTGTTCTGATGCTGATGAGGATGGAAGTAGTATTTGTGGATTATTGTTAACATTCTTTGGAATCCATTTCCCAGAATTATTTGATGAAGGAATGATTTGTAGAGCAATTTCTCCAATTATTGTTGCTGAAAAGGGAAAAGATTATAAAGCTTATTATAAATTGGAAGATTATAGAAAAGAGATGAATTCTCTTAAAGGCTATAAAATTAAATATGTTAAAGGTCTTGGTACATTATCAACACCAGAATTTAAAGAAATGATGCAAAAACCAATTTATCATTATTTCACTAAAGATGATATGTATGAATTGAGTTTAAGATCATGGTTTGGTAAAGGTAATGCATCTGAACGTAAAGCAATGTTAAAAGAAGACGTAGAATAATATGAAATGCTATGATTTTTTAATAGTTGGTGCTGGTTTATTTGGTGCAACATTTGCATATAAAGCTAAACAAGCTGGAAAGAAATGTTTAGTTATTGATAAGCGTAAACATCTTGGTGGAAATACTTATTGTGAAAATATTTACGGAATTAATGTTCATAAATATGGTGCACATATATTTCATACATCAAATAAGGAAATTTGGGACTTTGTAAATTCACTAGTCCCATTTAACAATTATATTAATTCACCTCTAGCCAACTATAAAGGCGATATATATAATTTACCATTTAATATGAATACATTTCACCAGATGTGGAATATTAATACACCAAATGAGGCTGAGAATATAATTAATGAACAAAGAAAAAAATTAAATGGAAAAGAACCTGAAAATTTAGAAGAACAAGCTATATCTTTAGTTGGTAGAGATATTTATGATATATTAATTAAAGGTTATACAGAAAAGCAATGGGGAAGAAAATGTTCTACACTTCCAGCATCTATAATTAAACGGCTTCCATTAAGATTCACATATAATAATAATTATTTTAATGATACATATCAAGGAATTCCAATTGGTGGATATAATAAGTTAATTGAAAAATTATTGGAAGGTGTAGATGTTAAATTAGATTGTAATTTCTTTGATCATAAAACTGGTGCACTTGCAGATAAAATAATTTATACTGGTCCAATAGATGAATTTTATGATTATCAATTTGGACATCTTGAATATAGAACAGTAACATTTACTCATGAAGTTATTTTAGACTATAATTATCAAGGAAATGCTGTTATTAATTATACAGATAAAAAGACTCCATATACAAGAATAATAGAACATAAGCATTTTGAAACATTTGGAGGCAGTGTTTATGATAATCCAGTAACTGTTATTTCAAAAGAATATAGTTTGGAATGGAAACCTGGTATGGAACCATATTATCCAATTAATGACAATAAGAATAATCGAAAATATAATTTATATAAAGAACTTGCTGATAACGAACCAGATGTGTTCTTTGGTGGAAGATTGGCAGAATACAAATATTATGATATGGCACCAACTATAGAAAGTGCAATAAAATTGGCAGAAAAAATAATTAAATAAAATATATGGAACAAAAATTTTTATATTCAATATTAACAGTTAACACAAATCATTATGAAAAAATACATGAGGTTCAAAATCCAAATCCTAATGTAGAGTATGTATGTGTAACAGATGATGAAACATTAACATCTAAAACATGGAAACTTATTTATAAAAAAGATATTTGGTTTCTTGATGTAAAGCATAATGTATTTGATTATGTTTCTACAGATGTTTGCTTATGGCTTGATGGAAGTTATCAAATAACTGATGACCCAACAGAAGAATTTGTTATGCCATTTATAAAATCAGATAAAGAAATGATGATATCATTGCATAATTGGCGAACAAATGTCTTTGATGAATTATGCCAATGGTGGATTGGCAGAAATGTTCAAACAAAAAATGTAAAAGCCCTATGTTCTATATTATGTAAAAATGATATGTCAGGAAAGGATATTTTATTCCAAACATCATGTTATTTAGTAAAGAAAACTGAAAGTGTTATAAAATTATATAATACTATTAGAGAAGTAGAAAAGGTATGTAGTATTGATGGACCATATAGAGATGACCAAGTTATTACATCAATGTGTATTGCAAAATTATTCCCAAATTGGAATAAATTAGTATTAATGGATTTTGGACATATTTCAAATAACAAATATTTCCATATGTGTGCGCATGGTAGTGACCAAGCATATCGTTTTACAGCACTTAAAAACAGATGTTGGGATAAAGAACAACACTTATATAAAATTGGGCAGCCTTTTGATTAATCATGTTTTGGAAATTGTTATGTTAGGTGCATTTATATTTTTAGTTTTAGGAATTGCTTTTATATATTGGATTGCGTATAAAAATGGAGACATTTAAAATAAGTCTCCATTTTATTTTGTAAACATTTATGTAAATATGAATATAATCTTTAAAAATTAAATTATGATAATTATGGGAGAACCAAAAAAGCCATATACATTAAAAATATCTAAATTATATTTAGAAAGATGGGGTGGTTGGTATTTTCAAAAATATTTAAATGAAATTCAACAAACCATTGATAAAATTTATGTTTCAAAAGATGATGGAAATGTCGATAAAGTATTAAAAATTGATTTAATTAATACTGATAATGATGATTTAACACAGGAAGATATCGATAATAGAAAAGAAAAAGGGCTTATTACTGGAAATGTAAAAACCCATGAATTTCGCTATCTAAATAGTTTTTCATTTCATAGATTGGAATTAGATAACAATGATTGTTTAATTTTTTATGAAAAAGCATTTGATGAAAATCAAATCATAAAAGAAAAATATATAGAAAATGAAAATAAACTAGTTAATTATTTATGGGGAAGTAATGTATATGTAATTTCAACTAATGATATTAAAGAACTTATGAAAGATCCTAAAAACAATATTAATGATAGAGGATCAAATGGTGAATTTTTTGGTATTCCATTAAGTTGTGTAAAAGAACATTCACATGCATATAAATTTGGAGAAAAATAAAAATGAAAATATATGAGCGAAAATATTTATTTTTCAAAATCAATTAAACTTTTAGATATTAAAAAGAAATGTAAACAACTAAAAGTTGGAAAGCAAGAAAATTTATATGGAGATTCTGACATTCCAACATATTCTATAACGCATAAAGAATTTCCAAACGAGAAGGTTTATGTTATTTTTAATAGGTATAAAGATAAATCATTAGATGCAAAATTAGGTGAAAATTGTGATGATAAAGAATTTTGTGAAGTAGAAAGATTTTATGAAAATGGTGATTATCATATTTTATTAATTTTAGCTGGAACATTTGACATTGAATATATTACTGAAATTGATGAATGGAGTGAAGGAAATTTTGATAGATTTGTTTTACAGCCACATGTTAATAATGAATTTGCACCTATATTTGAAAAAGTTAATTTTCATACATTTTTTAAAGAAAAAGATGAGATTCCATATGAAGGAAGTCCAAAACCTGTAGAAAATTTATTTGAATAATTATGGATAAATCTGAATTAAGAGCGCAAGCTGCTATATCTATATTAAATAGTTTATTGGAAACAACATCTCATTCAGTAATTGAATGTATAGCCATTAAAGAAATATATGCAAAGATTGCAGTTATGTATGCAGATGAATTAATAAAAGCTTTAGATACACCAGAAATTAATATAAAAGATGTAGAAAAAAGGCTAAAAGAAATAATTAAAAATAAAGGAGTTTAATGAAAATTAAACTTCTATTTTTTCGTATAAATAAAAAGGATTAATTTTACACAAATTAAAATTATAAAATTATGGAAAGCAGTTTAAAAAATTTGATTAATTATCTTCAAGACAATGTTATTGATCTTAATGATGATAATGAAATATCTGAAACATTAGTTAAATACATTGAAAATGATAAAAATTATTGTGAGAAAATTAAAAATATAATTAATTCTCATAAGGATGATGATTGGGAAGGCGCAGAATTTGTTGATGAGTTTAATGATGATTTTGGAATAGAGCTTCCAAATTATGATGTATTGGATGCAATGGAGACAAATGAAATTCCAAATGAATTTGCAATTAATATTATTTCACCAGACGAGTGTTTTAAAACATTAAATGTTACATTAAAAGATAATAATGGAGTATTGGAAATTGAAGATAAAACTCCTGGTTCTCAAATTAACATAAAAAATAATCAAGACAATGATACACGTTTGGCTGATTATTATTATGACCTTGGTGTAAAGACTGGTCAAAAAATGTATTTTGAAATGGCCAAACGTTTAAAAGACCAAGCAAATATGCAAGCATTAAATGACATTCTTAAAAGAGCTGAAAATACGCCTGATGACGAAGATGATGAAGATGAAGATATTGATACAAGTGATATTGATGAAGACAATAAATTTGTAATGGAAGTTATTACTAAAGATTATATTTGTAATGAAGAAGGATATTGGGGTAAAGATGATTGGGATGATTTAGTAAATGATGGTAATATCTTATGTTATATTTATGATGCTAATGAAGAACCAATTACAGATTTTTCACCTGATTGGTTATATAAGATATTAGGAAAATATGAGAATATTCCTGGAGGATATTGCTTAGAAGATATGGAAAGCACATTTATAGTATCAAAAGAAACATATGATGCATTGGCAAAAGACCCTCATTGCGATAGTGCAGATGATTATACAGAATGTGGATATAATTATAATGAAGATAATGAAGATGATGAAAATTCAGATTTAAGTGATATTGTTTTCAAAGGATGGAATCTTCACATGCCAATAAAACACGGTGGCAGAAAAGCACCAAAAGGTGGTAAAGAACATCTTGAATTTCTTAGGTATGATAGAAATTGTAATTTTTATAATTTCCTTTTAAGCGATGAAACTGATGATTTTGATGGGCATGGAAAACATGTTAATCTAACAACAATGAATAAATGGGCATTAAAAGATATAGATGAGAAAATAAATTGGAGTGCTGAAAATGCTGAGATTATTCAATTTGGAACAACTAAATCTGGTATTGATTATGTTGCTGGTTGGGTTTGCATGGATTATGGATTGCCAATGGTAATATTCTTATATTGGGATGGTAAACATATTAGAGCATTTGTTCCATATCGTGGAAACTGTGTCGATACTGTAAGCAAATGTATGATTAATGAAGATTATGATAATAGTGCATACTTCAAAAAATATTATAATATTGATATGGGCCCTGATTTCATTTATGATTTGGGAGAAATGCTAGGGTCCGGTGATCAATTTAATTTTAAAGATTGCTTAGAAGAATTCGAAGCTCGTTTGGAAGCAATTTAAATTTAAAAAGAGGATATTTAAATCCTCTTTTTTAATAAATAATAAAATAAAGCTTTATTTAAAATATGAATAATAAACATTTATACAATAAAATTATAAATGCTATAAATGAAAGTGTCTAGAATGCATTAAATGAATATAACAAATATGAAAATTCTGATCATCATCGTGGTGGCAATATTCATGATTTAAAATTTCTTGCATAGGTACTAACTAATAAATATGGTTATAAAGCATATCCTGTATCATCTACACTTGGAAAACCATATTAGTTAATTTTAAGAAGAGAAAGTGGAGTAAGAAAAAATGTTTATGTTCAACAACGAAAAAAGGGAACAACTTCAGGAAATATTGCATTAAGACTTAAAAAATATGGTGAAACATTATCATTATTAGACAATCCAGAAATTAATGAAATTTGTTTGATATGCCCGCCTGTAATGAATTATGATCCAAGAGGTGAAGTAGTTGATAATACTAAAGCTTGTTTTTTTGAAAAAGATTATTTAAAAGATAAAGTTGAACATGGGGAAATTCCAATAACAAAAACACGAGATGGTGAAATGTTAATGCTTTCAGAAAAATGGATAAAAGAAAATGCAAAACAAATTATTTCATATAAATATATACGATAAAGAGAGTTTAAAAACTCTCTTTTTATTTTTATAAATTTATTACTGGACGAACGCTAAAACCAATATAACGATTGTTAGTGAATACACGGATATTGTCTGAATAGAAATGCAAGTACCAAGCGTAATTGGGAACGCCTAAATAAAGACTTGAAGACCACAAGTTACAGCCAGAACCAATGCCGTAGATATCAGAATCATTATGATAACCAGCTGCAGGAATAAACAATTGATTTCCATTCTTTCCTTTAAATATCCTGCCATTTAATCCTTGAATTCCTCCATCAACTTTTAGATTATGCTTTATTTTATTAGGATTATAATTATTAACCCAATAACTATGAGTATAATTTATTAATTCTATATACTGTTCTTCAGTTGGAATATGAAATTTAAAATTATGTAATTTTTTATTCTAGTAAGCAGCATCATCTTCAGGCAGTAATTCTGTTAAATTATCAGTAAATCCCCAAGTTTTTGTTATTTGATTATATCCCTTTTGAGGATTATTACAATATTTTGTTAAACAATCTTTTTCAGATAAATCTGTATAGTGTTCTGCATATTTATATGTAGACCAACTGAATTCTGGTTTATTTGGTTTCAATTCGCCCCATGCATAATATCCACCATACCAATCTTCGGCTTTAGACAACTAATTCTAATTAACTCCTAAATTATATTTGCACCATAAAGTGCCTGAAGGCAAACCTAAATCAACAACTTCTTTTATTAAATCATATTTCTATTTAATAACATCTTCTGCATTAATGACATCATTATGTTGAGATAATGAACTAATTGGTTCATTATCTTCAAAATCATCAAGTGCAAGTTTAATGCCTCTATTTACAGCTTCTAATATCTGTTTATAATTTTTCATAATTCAATATATTTATTAAACAAAATAACAATTTATTCATATAATTTAAAAATAATAGAGTGCTTTAAATGAAAATATTACAACCAAGTTTTTAGATATTAGAACAAGAACCAGGATTAAAAGGTATTTATAAAGCAATTGAATATCCTGGACGTATTTGCTATAATTCAACAGATAAAATAACAGAAGATTCTGCCGAAGAATTTGTTCATAATAGGTTAGAAGCATCTAATCATGGTGCACCTATGGAACATGGCGCAGTTTATTTGTATATTACTAGAAATGTTGATTATGATGAATGGCTTTCCCCTAGTCCAGAATATGGCAAGTATGATGAACTTTTAGAATTTTATAGTGATAACAAATATTCAAAAGTTGAAGAACGAGTATGTGTAGATTTAAAAGATCATTTATATATTTCGACTAATTATAGAGTTTTATTTGAGAATAATAGATTAGATGACTTAAAATATTTATGTGAACCAACAGAATATCACCATAAAAGAGTAACTGTTAAATTCACTTGCAATATTGGAGTATCTCGTGAATTTAATAGACATCGTGCGGATTCTATTAATGAGGAGTCAACAAGATATTGTAATTATTCAAAAGATAAGTATGGTAATGAGATTTCTATAATTCAAAATAACAATAAACTGAGCAGATTTGATTTTAGTGCAGGAGTTAGAGAGTTTATTGATTATTGCAAGATAATTGTAGATAATGATAAAGAATATAATAACCCAAGAAATGGTTTTGGAGAAATAGATTATTGGCTATTTTCTAATGAAGCAGCTGAATGGTCATATATTGGTTTGACACAATACTGTGGCTGGAATGCACAAGATGCAAGAGATGTATTACCATTGGATACCAAATCTATATTGGTTCATAGTGCATTTATAGATGATTGGAAGCATTTCTTCGATTTGAGAGCCATTGGAACTACTGGTGCACCTCATCCTCAAGCAAAAGAATTAGCATCGCCATTAATGGAAGAATTTAAGAAAAGAAATTTAATTGATTAAATTATGGATGTAAATACGTATAAATTAACTCATAAAAAGCCAGAGAAAAGTTTTGAATATATTGGCATAGATGGAGAATATATTAAATATTTTTGTTGGAATCAAAATGGTTTTAATAATGCATTATATGATCATTTTGCAGGGGAAGAGATAAAAGATAGTGAGAAAAAAGATATAAGAGAAAAAGCATGTTATAATTATCCTTTACATTATCCATGCATTATGAAAATACATACTTATAATTCATTTGAAGCTGGAAGATTAATAGCAGAATTTGAATATGAATAATGAATAAAAATAATTTAAAGTTATGAAACAATTAGATTGGAAACATATTGAAAAATTATCAGAAGACGATCATTTAAAAAATATTGAATTAGCAGAATCTGAATATAAAAAGATTTTTAAGAAATATAGAGAATATGATGATAAGCTTCACAATATAGAATCATATATGTATAATATACATTATCAATATATGTTAAAATATGTGAGATATAAAGACAAATATATTAAAATTGATTTACCTCGAAAAACAATATATATGTATGTTATGCATGAAACATTTGAAACATACAAAGATAAAGATGGGAAACAATGTTATGAATATGAATTAAGAGGTGAAGGCTATATTCATGAAAAAGAAGCACTTCAAAAATTTATATATCCTGAAAAAGATTGTTACACAGATGATGAGGTAAAAAGAATATTGTATGATGGATATAATATATCAAATCATTTACAAATATATGTGTCAAATGATAAAGGAAAAATTGGTCCACGCAAGCCAGAAGATATTGAAATAATTTCTAAAGAAGAATATGAAAATAATGTAAAAACATATTTAAAAAAGCTATTAAAAAATTATGAGTCAAATTAAAATTGGTGAAAATGGGCCAAGATTTAGAATTGATAATGAATATGAAACTTGGAGAACAGATAAAGAATATTGGGTTGATAAGTTTAATGAAATTAAAGATTCATATGATTTAGCATTTCCAGATCAACAAACACTTGCTGATTTAAGATATAAATTGCATAGATGGCAAATGTATGTTAATATGGCATTTAATATTCATAATTGTGATGCAATTAATGTTTCATTTGATTATGATACATGCACATTATATATTCATATGAATGAAGAACTTCAAAAAATATTTGATTAAATATTATGAGCGTAAAAATTTTAAATAAAAAACCAGGATATAATGCTAAAACATGCAGCCAATGTGGTACAGTATTTAGTTATAATGATAATGATATTCAAACTGAATACTATGACGTAGCTGCCTGGTGGGGAGACGACCCTTATAGTTATTACATTAAATGTCCAAAATGTGGACATAAAATTCAATTAGGATAATATGAAAATTTTAGATCAATATGAATATTACAAGTTTCTTAAAATAAAAAGAAAATATTATAAGAGACATTGCATAAAAAGAATAGATCATTTTAATGGTAAACGATTTGTTTCTTATTGGGAAAAAGAAGATTGGATTGGTTATGTAATTCCATCTTATTTATCATATACATTAGATAAATCTATTGCTAAAGAAGTAAAATGTGTAATTGGTTCAGAATTTTATGATAGTACTTTAGATACAGTAAAAGATTTATATGACAATATTTGGAAACAATATAAATTTTATTATGATAATCCTGTAACAAATGAAAGAAATGAATATATAGGATATTTTATTGGAGTTATATTAACTAATAGAGATGCATATTTCTTAGCTAGTGATAAACAATATTCTAAAAATAAAAATGATTATCAATTAGTTCCAATGTGGTGGAACGTAAAAGAACTAAATGAATAATATACGCTGATAACAAATAAAATAAATATAAAAATAAATTTTATATCATGGAAGAAAAACAAATATATCAATTATCAAGAAAAGCAATAGAACCTATTATTGGAGTTATTGCCGAAAAATTATTTGGTGTTGAATTAGAACAAACTTCTGATGCAGAAGATAAAGCGTATAAAATAGATTTAAAAACAAATGATTTAAGTTTTAATATACAAGTTAAAACTAAAAAAACTATCAATAATCATTATTACTATAAATCTGAAAAAGAAATCGAAAATAATACATATATTGCATTTTTAAAGGCTCCTATTAATGATGATATCATTGATTCATTAGGCTTGTTATATAATAAAAATGCAATTAAAAAGTACTTATTAGATAATCCAACAATATATTTTGTTGATACTGAATACCTTAAAATGCTTGTAAATGAAGAAGAAGTTGAATATAAAAAACAATATAATGAATTTTGGATAAAAGATTTTAATAATATTGAACATTATTATGATACTGAATATTATAAAACAACAAATGAACCATATGTAACAGAATATAAAATAACAAATGAAGATTTGAATATTTTAGATTTAACATATACACATATGAGATAATGAGGAAAACATTTTCCTCATTATTTTTTTAAACTTTGTTGTTAGTATTTAATAAAATTAATTAAACTAATGAATTATTAATATGGATAAAGATGACGAAATTTTTTATAATCCTGACAAAGCAGGAGAAATATTTACTAAGCCTCATATAGTAAATTATGAAACTGTTCATCTTAAAGGCGATTTATTTCATTATGATAAACCATTCTGTGGAAGAGTATATGATAAAAATGCAATGAAGCGTGCAATTAATAAATTTAGAAAACAATTAAAGATGGGTGAATTAAATCATAAACCAATGTTTGGTAGTTTTAATAAAGATGCTAAAACCATTGAGGATTTTATAGGTACTGCTTTTGATGTTGGTCTTGAACATATTTCCCATAGAATTAATGATGTATATAATAAAGGTGATAAAGCATATGTAGATTTAGATATTTTAAATACACCTGCAGGTGATGATATTAAAAAATTATTAGATGCTGGTATGAAATTACATGCATCACCTGAACTTATTGTAAATGGAGATAAAGTTATACAATTGGTTTCTATTGGTCTTTATCCAGATACAATAAATAATCAAAATTTACCACCATTAGAAAAAGTATGAGTAAACAAAAAGAATATATACCAGCATATATGTACAAAGATCAAATCTGGAAAGTATATGATAATGGGAAAGAAGAAATGATATGGGAAAATTCACTACGAGAAGATAGTTGGGGAAGTGATAGTGCACCAGATTCCGAATATAATAAAATGATGGAGCTTGAAAGAGAAACAGATTTTTGGAAGGAATGGGAAGATTTGGACTGGTGGTTTGAACATAGAACCATTAGAGTATCGATGAAAGGAAAAGATAAAGGTAAAGAACAAGTAATTAAATATGAATCTTTATTAATAGAATTTGCAAATACATAAAATAAAAATGAGAGTTAATTAAACTCCCATTTTTTTAATTCTGGATTTTCAAAATATCCAATTTCATGTGTATAATAAAATTTAACTAAATCACAATGCATTATTCCTTTACATAATGTAGCAGAATATTCATCAATATCACCATTTGGCATTTTAATTTTATCTGACATATAAATTAGTAAAGGATACTTATTTAAATAATCAATAATAGTTTTTAAATCTTCTGATGATAAATCATTAATATGAATTTTCCCACCAATTTCTGTACCATTTTTATCACGTTTCATATAAACAATTGATTTTTCCTCGGTGCAAAATGCAATAACGTTATTGTCATTCATAAAATTTTTAATCCAATCTGGTTCATTAATCCATAAACGTTTAATACAACGCTTATTTAGCAAATAATCCATAAAATTGGATAATAAAATTCTAGAATTATTAACAGCCCATATATCATTTAAATTAGATATATCATATTCAAATGACTTTTGAGATGGTGTAATTAATTTAACCACACCATTTATTGTATCTGTAATATTATTTGCAAACTGTTTAAATACATTTACCATATTAATTATAAATTAAATAAAGATAAAAGTTTCATAAAAACTTATGTTGCATTTTAACTATAATTTATAAAATAGGTTTAGTAAAGATATGCCAATTAGAAGAAAGTTAAATAATTTAGATGCAAGTTATAAAGTAAGTACTGGAAACAAAATTACCAGAACAATTACTGATTTTTTAAATACTGAATATAGAGAATATTCAAATTATGTTATATCTACACGTGCTCTTCCATCATTATGGGATGGAATGAAAGTTGGCGGTAGAAAAATTCTTTATTCAGCATTTGTTGGTGGTTTAAAAGATGGTTCAGAAAAGAAGCTTTTGAACTTAATTGGTGATGTTTATAATAAAACATTATATGCTCATGGCGATGCATCACTTATAGGTGCATCTTTGACACTTGGTTCATATTATTCAGATAATTTAAATCCAATTGAGATTGTTGGCCAAGGCGGCAGTTTAAGAAATTCACAAGCAGCCGCAGCTCGTTATCTTTATTGCAAATTATCTAAATATGCAAAGCTTCTTTATAAGGTTGATGAGGATCTTCTCCAATATGTTTTTGATGAAGGTGAGTATCTTGAGCCTGAACATTTCCTTCCAATAATTCCACTTGTTTTAACTGCAAGAACAGAGGGATTGGCACCAGGATATAAATTTTCTTCATTTTCATATAATCCAATAGATATAATAGATGGGTGCACAGAAGTGATTAAGAATGGCCATCTAGAGAAAACTATTATTAGACCATATGTTAGAGGAATCAAACAAGATAAATTTGGTTTCGATAAAGATTCTAATAAATGGTATAATGTTGGTGAATGGTCAATAGATGAAAAAAATGATATTTTAAGAATTACTGATCTTCCATATGATGTTCAATTTGATAAGTTTGAAAAGAAATTGAATTCATATATTGAAAATGGATATATCAAAGAATGGAAGAACTTTTCACATGATAATGATTTAGATTATAGAATTTTATTTGATAAATCTAAATTAGCAAGAGAAGCTCAACCAGATAAAAAGGAACAATTGCTTAAGAAGTTTATGCTTCAAACAAATATTCCAAATGATTTATTATATGTTTTGGATGAAAATAAAAAAGTTAAGCATTTTCAAACTAAAGAAGATTTATTAGAGCATTTTGTTAAAATTCGTTTAGAGAAATATAATGATCGCAAAGATAGATTAGTATCAGTAAAAGAAAAACAACTGGAAGAAAATTCTAATTTATGCAAATTCATTGAACTTGTAACATCTGGAAAATTAGTTCTTAATAATAGAAAAATGGCAGATGTTAAAAAAGATTTAGATGCACATAAACTTCCATATAATGTATTAACAATTCAAGTTTCAAAATTAACTCAAGAAGAAAAGGAAGAAATTCTTAAAAAGAATAAAGAGATAGAACAAGAACTTGAATATATTAAGAATACTACAATTGAACAAATGTATCTTGATGATTTAAAGAATTTAAAAAAAGAACTTATTAAAGATTTTGAATAATTGTAACAAAAACAAATATAAATGAATATGAGACCAATAGATGAAGTATTAAAACAAGAACCAACTTTTAGCTTAGATTAGGAACAAGTTGAAGCAATTTGTGATTCTATTCATGGGAAACTAATTGATAATCTTATGCCTAAATTAAAAGAAGAGGTTATAGAAGAAGTTAAAGATTATTTAATAAAAGACTTTGCAAATGGTGTTCAAAAATGGGTTTGTGAAGAATTTGCGCCAGAAGTACAAAATTGGGTAGTTAATGAATTTTCTCCAGAAATTGAAAAATGGGCAAAAGATTATATGAATGATAAGCGTACTCAATTACATATTAAAGATTTTTGTGTAAATGATGATGATAGATGTGGACAATGTGTAACAACTGAAGAAATAGAGGATCCTATTAGAAAAATGGGAACTGTAGAACCAGAATGGAATGATGAGAAACATTTAATTACTAAAGCTGGTAGTATTCAAGATGATGCACTTGCATTTATTTATGGTGCCATTAAGAAATATGGTCAAAAGCCAGAATTATTTAATGATTTAAAAGAATATATTATTAAAGAAGCAAATTATATTGGAAAAATAATATGAACTGGAAATACGATAAACATAATTGGTATATATCATGGTATAATTTGGATAATTTACCAGAAGATAGTTATGAGAAAACATTTGCTCGTAAAGATATAACAGATAAAGGTGATAAAGATTGGAGAAAAATATTTAATTTTAGATATAAAGTTAAAGACTATATGCAAGATGGATATATGGAATCTGAATATGTCGGTTTGCAATATGTAAATGATTATGCAGAAACATCTTTAACTTGGATTGGAAGATATAAGATTTATAGATTATTTTTTAGAGATTCCTTTAGTTATCGTGATAAAGGCAAATGGTGTTTAAAATATAAATCATGGAGAAATGACCACGTATGTGGTGGATAAAATAATTATGTTTAATTATGGAAAAATAGATATTTGAAGAATTATCAATATCAGATGAAATAAAATTAGAAGCTGAAAATTTAGCAAAAGTTATATTAACTGATTCTAAATTAAATGCTTATATTATTAAAAGAAATGGATTTAATAATATATTAAAACACGAATTTGTTATTAAATTATTTGGTGTTGATTATAACATAATTTATTACATATATAGTATTGATAATATTTCAGAATTAGATATTAAATTATATAAAAACCTCATATCAATAACAAAAAATAATGAAAATGAAATATTATTAAATCTTTTGTTTGTTTCAAATAATCCAGATAAAGAATATTTTTATAGTTCAATTTATCATGAATTAACACATGTATATCAATATATTAAATCTAAAAATGATGTTTTAAAAAATATAAAAATAAAAAATTTATATAATCTTATTAAAGATATTAAAAATAATAGTCAATCTGAATTAGATATATTATTTACAAATGCTATATATGCATGTTTTGATTTTGAACAAGATGCTTTACTTCATGAAACATATTGTGAATATATGAAATCATATCAAATATATCACCTTAATTTTGATATAGAAGATTCTAATGCATATAAATTTATAGAAGATTTAAGAAATGCGATTAATAATATAGATAAATTAGATGAAAAACTATTTAAAAATTCACAAGATTTTTATTTAAATTTGTTCACCAAAAAACTTAAAAGATTTGAAACTAAATTTGGAAAACTTATAATAAAAATCAAAAAAGATTTTTATGAAAATCATTTAAATGAGGGTTTGCTGCCTGGAAATTTTAGAGCAATTTCATTAATAATAAAAGATGATAGTAATGAAATTAATAATTATATAGATGATGAAATATTTTAAAAAAGGTTCTAATTACTTAGAACCTTTTTCAATTTCTTCACGATTTGCATTGTACCATTCATTGAACTTGTAATATTCATCAATTCCAACTTGGTGAATTGCTGCATCAAGTTCTGCATAATCACAATGCTTAATCTTTACAATAATTCGTTTTCCACGAGGATCCTTAATAGGAACAATAGGACGTGCTACAATACCTTCCTCAAGATAATCGGGATTTGATGGGCAAGGAACACGGGTCTTAAAGCCCTTACGAACCATTGCTTCTGCTTGGTCGATTGTCATTTGGCCAATATAAGGTGCCCAAGGCAATTCAAGCTTTACGCAGTAATCCATCATCATATCCTTTGGTACATACCAGCCTTGTACACAGATATCAAATACAGCGAAACGGTTATTATCCTTGTCATAGTTGCCACCAGCCTGGATTTTCTTACCATAGAATTCACCGTAAATATATACTGGTGCCTCCTCATATTCAACTACGTACACGCCTTCATGCGTTGATTTATCAATTGGCTCATTTGGACGATAACCTTCAGCTACATCAAATTCATACATAACCGGAAGATTCTTATCATTCATTTTTGGTACAAACTTAGCAGACGATGCAGGGAACAATTGTGCCAAAGTAGGCTTAATTCGTTCAATAATTGCATCAATGAAAGCCTTTTGTCCAGTACCAATAATATTAGCATTATCAGTTTTACCAGAACAGAAACATTCACCAGTAGAAGGATAGTACACAATCTTAGTGTTAGTGCCATCAATCTTAGAGAAGCAATCATACATCAAATCCTTGATATATGCCATATGTTCATCAGAGTAATCACCCATGATGATTTTGTTTTGGAACACCTTCCATACTGGATTAGGAAGAGTTACTTTACCAAGGTTTTGATAACGCTTGTACAGCGTGTTAATTTTTGTGTAAGTTTGAGTTTTTGTCATAACTTCATTTAAATTTTTTGGTTAATACTGTTAATTGTTCTCCACCAATTTGGAATTAACCAAATACTTTTGCGATCAAATAACCTGCCGCGAGACATACAATACATTTAAACATATTTTTATAAATTTTAAAGTTAATTTTCTTTTTTCCAATAGCCTTTATGAATTTCCCAAATAACTTTTTCTGCCAGTGCTTCAAAGTTTTTTGCATAAATTCCATATTCATGAACTTCATTTTCATTTGGTTTAAATGTAGCACCAAATTTCATATTATATTTTGGTGCAACCCATTTAACACCAAATTTTTCAGAAATAAAGGATTTGATATTTTCTTCATTCCACTCACCTTCATAACCATGTTCTTTTAAAAGGTGAAATGCAAATCCTTTCATCATTTCTAAATTTCGTTTCATATTATAAATTAAATTGCTATAAAAGTTTCAGTTACTTCAAAAACTTTAAGTGTATCAGGTTTTAATACTACTGGATCAAACATTCCATTTGGGCGGACAATCCAACCATTTTTCTTCCAAAAATCAACCTCTTTCTCGGAAAGATTAATCATTTCACCTTTTCGAAGTGTATAATGGTCTTTGTTAAAACCTTTAATGCAAACACCTTTAAATGATTTAGTTTCAATTTTGTTTTTAGTAAAATCTACTTTCATATTATGTCCTTTTTAAATTAACGATACAAAATTAATATTTTTATTTTAAACCAAAAAATAGAAGCTAATAAATAAACAAAATATAAAACAATTTTATAATTTTTATATGGCAAATTATTATCAAAAAGAAGATAAAACAGAGTTTTTTAGAACACCTGATTGGATAGTTGAAAAGTGTTATGAAATGATTCCTAATGCAAAAACAATTTTAGATCCATGCGCAGGTGATTGTGGTCTTGAAGATTTTACTAGAGATGTTGATTACACTTTATTAGATTTAAATCCAAGAAGTTCAGTTATTGAAAAAGCTGATTTTTTAAATTGGACATCTAATAGAAAATTTGATGCAGCAATTTGCAATCCACCTTTTGGTTTAAAAAATGAATTTATTGAACATCTTTTTGAATTTACAAATAATATAATTCTTATTGCACCATTAAAATCTGTTATTAATGAATGGTTCACTAATATAAAAGATATTTACTTAGATTGGCGAATTCCATTTTTTGGATTTGGAATATTAACAAGTGTTGCTATATTTCATTTAACAAAAGAATCTAATGGAATGACAAGAGATGAAATAAAACAAAAATATCTTTTACCACCAACCACAGGATTAGATGTTATTACAGTATGGGAACCTCGCCATTTAAAACTTGACAAATGGGGTTTATATGTTCCAATTACAAAGGCAAACATTGTACGTAATAATGAATTATTAAGAGAAGAATATATTTTTGAACCAGGAGATGATTCTATTTTTATTGCAAAGAAAGCATCAATCAATAATCAAGCAGGTGATAGAGTTTATAGACATGTAATATATACAGACACTCGAGAAGATGCATTAGCAATTATTCAAAAATATAAAGAAAATGACGAATATATAAGAAATTATGCATATCAATATGGAAATAATATTTTAGATTTAAGATATGTTCCAGCATTGATAGATGATATATATAAAATTCATAGTTTATTTTAAATGAAAAACTTTTTATTAAAATTTTGTGCATACTCACTTAAAGCGATTGGAGTTATTATTGGTATTCCAGGAATTATTTTATCTGCAATTGGTTTAGGCCTATCAGATGTGTGTGAATCAATAGTTGATTATTGTGAATTAGAAAATGAAAAATAATTATGTGGTGTTTAGAAAATAAAATAGTTAATGGTATGTTTTTTAAACAAACCTGTGCAATTGCACCTGAGCAATATGATGTTTTTCTTGATGAAAAATATGTTGCATATGTTAGATGCCGTTGGGGTAAATTAAAAGTTAATCCAGTAAATATTGAATTAACTATTCCAAATATTGTTAATATATCAGATTTTGATTATGAAAAAATAATGGAAGATAACAGACAATATGAAATTGGAATAGATTTTAATACACAAATTTATTTCAAAGAATGGAAAGACGATGAATTTAAATCAGATATTCCAAAAGAAGAATTTTTAAATATCGCAGATGCAATATATAAACATTTAGGAGTTGCTAATATTTAAAAAGAAGAGAATTGTTTCTCTTCTTTTTATTTAAATAATATTTTCATTCGTCTTATCATTACAGTATTAAATTTTTGATAATAATCAAAAATCTTCAACATCATCAAGAGCCAATTGAATTCCTCTATTAACGGCTTCTAATAATGAATTTTCAAATTTTAAATTTAATATAAAGCTTTCAGATAATTTTTCTATATTTTCTTTTGAAAATGCTACAAATTTTTCAACAATTGAATTTACAAAATTTCTATCAAGCCATGGATATTTTTCATATAAATATGTTGTGTTTATCCAGGTAAATGGCTATTTTTCGCCTGATGGTGTTATTGCAGTTCCTGTCATATATAATATATTTTCAAGTGCAAATTCATTTTCAGATTTAGATTTATCTAATAATTGTTGTAAATCTGCAAGAAATTCTTTTTCGTCATCTGCAATTTCCTATATTGCCTCTTTAACTCTATGAACAGAATATTCTGTTCTTAAAAATCTTAATACATAATTATTAAGTTTTTCAGCTGTACCATCTTCATCTATAAAATACCATTCAGGCCTATCAGCTAATGATAAATCTGTAAATTGTCTAAATGCCATTTTATTTGGATCATTTGGATCTCTAAATAAACCACTTTGACCAATAGATTGTGTATATTTTTTAGTATGTGTTCTATTTTCATCTTTTGTTCTAGATGCATTTAAACCTTGATATTCTGGTTTACGTCTCCAATCATTTTCTGGATAATCGGTTTCAGCTTTGCCAAAACCATGTCTTAGACGAATATTCTATTCTTCATCACCCCATTCATGATATTTTGATAGAAATCTGCCATTTTGCATCCAACGGATAACTGTACGGCTAATCTTAATAATATGTACATCACCTTCAATATCCATTGGTGCAGAATTTCTTTGTCCTGCCAACACCTATGAATATTTTTCAGAATCTTTAAAAGATTGTAAACGACTTTTAAATCTTGGAGAATTTTCTAATTCTTTTCCAGAAAGATATCCAGTTAGTTTTTTATCATTTTCAATATTAACTTTCTTTCTTGAACGAGGCCCATATGATAATGCCCCATCATTTAAATAACCAATTGACACAAATAAATCATTTGGCAGTATGTTTTTTGTTAAAAATGGAATTATATCTTTACCAACTAATATACGTTCTTTCATATATTTTTATACATTATATTCTTTTATTATTTATCATAATGTAATAAATATATTGAATGGAAATAATTAATAAGAAAATAATAGAATCTGTTAATAGAGGCATATAGTTGGCATTAGATGATTTTGAAGATATTGATAATATATCATCTAATAAAAATGACATAGTGTCTTCTAGTAACTTTGATGAATATGTCAAATTTAGAAACATTATTAAAAAGATTTTAAATCATGATAGAGATCTTCCAAGAAAATTAGATGAAATTCGTGTATATAAAGAAATGATTAAATTACATGATGATTATGGTTTTCTTTATAAAGTTAATACATTAGATGAATTAAAATCTATTATTGAAAGATTTATAGATATTTGGCCAGTTGCCACAAATAATTTTAACTGGCTAGATGTTTCTTCGTTAACAAGTTTGCAATATGCATTTAGTTCAGCATCTATAAGAGATAAAATTGGCAAAGTAATTATAGATGAATGGAATGTTTCTAATGTAAAAGATATTCAATTTATGGCATGGCAATGCGCATATTTTGAAGCAGATTTATCTAAATGGAATGTATCTAATCTTGAATATGCAGGCGGTGCATTTTTAGGATGTAAAAAATTTAATTCAGACTTATCTAATTGGAATGTTTCAAATTTATATGATGCATCTTCAATGTTTTTATATTGTGATAATTTTAATTCTGATTTATCTAGATGGAATGTTTCTAATTTAGTAGATGCATCTTAGATGTTTAAAGAATGCAAAACATTTAATTCAGATTTATCTAATTGGGATGTTAGTAATGTGCAAAATGCTAATATGATGTTTTATGATTGTGAAGCTTTTAATTAGGATTTGTCTAAATGGAATTTAGCAAAATGCAATAATGGAAATAGAGATTAGTGGTTTAGATAGGTATTTGCATATACACCAATGGAACATGAATATGATTTATATCCAGATAAATTATTAACTGATAATATGAGAATATAGGCTACAATGAAAAAGAAATGAAAAAATTTAATAAACATATATTAGAAGCAGTAAATAGAGGTATCTAGTTAGCTTTAGATGATTTTGAAGATATAGAAGATAATAATACTTTATCTTCAAAAAATGATGTTATAGATAGTGAAGATGTTATTAAAAACAAAATTGATTTATAGAATTTTGTTGATCTTGGTCTACCATCTAAAACATTGTGGTATAAAAGAACATTAGGTGAAACTGATAATACTTTTGGTGAATGGTACGCATGGGGAGAAATAAAACCTAAAAATGTATATGCTTGGCATAATTACAAATATGCAAAAAGAAATGAAGAGAATTTAACTAAATATTGCAATGATAAAGTTGATGGATATAAAGGATTTACAGATAATAAAGAAACTTTAGATTTATGCGATGATATTGCATATTTAACAAATAAACATTTTAGAATTCCTTCAAGTAATGATTTTGAAGAATTATTAGATAATTGTAACTATGAATGGATAACTGGTGATACAATTGGAATCATATTTAGGTCAAGAAAGAATGGAAATGAATTATTTTTTCCTGCATCTGGATTTATTAACGATTATGGATAGGTTGCAGAACGTGGAAAAACTGGATTATTTTGGGCAAATAATATTTCCAGTGACGCATTGCCAGAATAGGCGTATTGCTTAAGTATTGAACAGGCAAGTAATGCAGTTATAATGGCAGATAGATGTTTAGGCTTATAGATTAAACCAATATGGGTATGGTAAAGAATAATAAAATATTAGAAGCCATTAATAGAGGTATATAGTTGGCACTTGATGATTTTGAAGATATAGAGAATAATAATTCTGTATCTCAATTAAGTGATGTCATAAATAGTGATGATGTAATTAAAAATAAGATAGAATTTAATAAATTCTTTGTTGATATGGGATTTCCATCTGGAACTATATGGGCTAAATACAATTTAGGTGTTAATCCATATAGAGGACTATTTATACCTCAATCTTATTATGGTAATTATTATGCATGGGGCGAAACTAAACCAAAAAATAATTATGATTGGAGAAATTATAAATTCATTTCTAGTATAAGTCCTCTTAAATTTAAAAAATATAATGGTAACAGAAAAGATAGAGAAACTCTTGATTTGCGTGATGATGCGGCATTTGTTAATAACCCATATTCAAATATCAATGTTAGAGTGTGCCTTCCAACACCTGAACAAATTATTGAATTACAAATACATACAGATAGAGAACTTGTACATAATTACAAAGGTATTGCAGGATTAAATGTTGTAATTTTAACATCTAGATGCAATGGTAAAAAATTGATGTTTCCTCTTGGAGGATTTAAAGATGAAGAACAAACGAAATATGTTGGTGAAACTGGTTTTATAATGTCAAAATATATGGATAAACAATATAATCATAGGGCATATGGAATTAGTTTTTAGATTAAATACACTGGAGGAAAACATTTGGATTTTAAATTTGATTATATTGGGAAAAAGACTGGTGTAAATGTAAGACCAGTAATAATGAAATAAAAAGGACTCTAAATTATAGAGTCCTTTAATTTTATCGTCTAACTGAACCAGAACTTCTAGAACCACCACTTGATCTTGAGCCTCCTGAATATCCACCACCTCTACTTGAACTTCCACTGCTTGGTCTTGAGCCACCATATGAACCAGATGGTCTTGAAACTGAACCACTTGACCTATATGAAGACTGTGTAGGTGTACTTTGTCTAGTAGGCATACTAGTTGTTCGTGTTGAAGTAGATGAACTTCTTTGAACAGTTGATGTTTGTGTAGTACGTGTAGGAGTGTCTGTTCTATTAATATTTGTATTTGACGTACGTGTAGGTTGTTGTATTCTTGAAGAACTTTGAGTATTTGTACTTCTTTGTGTAACACCTGTACTTCTTTGTGTAGAAGTTGTCGATGTACGTTGTGTAGAATTTACAGATGTTCGTTGAGATTCTGCTGAACGTGTTGATACTGTATTCCTACTATCAAATGTTCTGGCTGAATTAAAATTAGGTTGCCTTGCTGAACCATCTCTATGGGATACACCTGTTCTCTTTAAATCACCTGCATTTCTATATCCAGTATTTCTTACACTAAATGAATTCGTTGGATGTGCTGTTGCATAATCTCTACGTGTTACTCCACTATGTATTGTATTATATCCATGATGTGGATGGCGCCCATGATGGAATGAACAATAATGATGGTGATGATGGAATCTATAGCATCTATCCCAGTACCATCTATATGTGTAGCAAGGACGATAATACCACCATCTTGGATAATATCCCCAATACCAAGGAGATTCCCAACAATACCAATGTGATGACCAGAACCAATTATAAATTACAGGCTTATAAATATATACCGGTTCAATAATATAATTTGTACCGTAGATATATTCATCACCAATAATTTGAACTGACACTTCTTGTGTCTGATTATCTTTTTCAACATAGATAGATGCAACGTCTTGATATATGTCTTTTGCAAGAACAGCTTGAATAACAATTAATTTATTATCTGCTGTGCCTGCTTCAACAACTCTCAAATAATCAATTTGATTGTCACCATTCAGGTCAAGATTTGAAAATGCACTATCAGGATTATTAAGCATATTCTCAAATTGTTCTGTAGTACTTGCTTCTGCAAAAAGTTTAGCCACTACTCTAAGATCTAAACTTTGTGAAATGTCTTCACTATTAGCAGAAACGGTAATTGTCTCTTGTGCAAATGTTAATACTCCAATTAACATCATTGCTAAATATAAAAATACTCGTTTCATAATAGTTAGGATTTAATTTTTTAATATATTTTCTGGTATGTTTAACAATTTAATTAATTTTTTAGGCGCCGGATGATAACAATCTGATTGATCGACTGTTAATGTTCCACCTTCCCAATCATCCCATTGTTGAGAAATTATTGGTTTACCACGTTTTTTAAAATACACATTCCACCATTGTTTATATGGTATTGGCTTATATGTACGATAATCATAATCTTCTGCCAATAATACGGCTGTGCCAAAATTATCTATAACAACAGTGTTCTTTTTAAAAATGTAATGTCCCATATATTTTAATGTTTTAACGATACAAAATTAATATTTTTATTTTATAATAAAAAATAGAAGTTAATTTTTGATTATTTATTGTTTATAATTATATACTACAAAAAGTGTGCCAAACTTTTTTGAATATTAATAAGAGATAATAAAATATTAAAAAATGAAAACTAGAACCTAAGCTCTAGTTTTCAAATAAAAATATTTAATATGAATTATTAATTTACATTTTGATATGCAACTACAATAACTGTATAATATGAAGTAGTAGTTTGTTGTCCACCTTTAACTTCTCTACTTATATATGATTGATTGCTAATTGTTTTAAATTGTAAAGCATATTTGTTAATTGCATCTTCACCATAAAGATGTTTTATATTATTTTCTGCATCTTCCTGAGCCAATCTTTTAGCCTCACTTTCTGTATTTGCACAACCTACACCAGATGCAGCATAACGATTATCACTATCATCATCTAATGCATATAAAACTTTAACAAAATCTGCTGCAGCTTGTTTTTTAACAGCTTCTAATTCTTCACCACTTTGTATTCCTCTTGCATGTGTCATATTAACAGTAGATGTTACCATACTATTACGAAGACTATCATCAAATTGTTGATTTGTTATTGCATTTGCAGAAAATGTACTTGATAATAAAGTTATTGTTGTTAAAACACCATATAAAGTTTTTTGACCTTTAGATGCAGCTTTCTTTACTACATCTGCAATAAATTTGCAAGATTTATTTCCAAATTTATTTTTAACTTTATTTAATGTTTTATTTAATGGCTCTTTAAATTTCTAAAAAATGTTTGTAGATTCACCTTCATTTAATGCAAATATATATGATAAACCATATTCTTCTAATAAATTTGCAGAAGATGATTCTTTATCCATTTCAGTTAAAGCTTTTTTGACTTCTTTGGCAACAGAAGTCATAATGCTTTCATATAATGCTTTTTTATTATAATTTTTCATAATTAAAAATTAATTTATTATTCTTCATTATCATTATCAAATTCTTCTTCTGTCTCATCAAATGGGCCTTCCATTCCTGACAATATATCAGCAGCTTCACCTAAGCCATCTGCTAATTCACGAACATAATCAGATAATTCTTCATATGTTTCACAACTTGTGAAAGCACCACGACGGCATGATTCGACTTCATACTTCAAATCATAGATTTTATCTAAGACTTCAGTTAAGAAATCTAATTCATTCTCATCCCATCCATCCATTGTAGATTCATTAAGAGCTTTTTTAACATGGGTTGATACCGCTTTCATAACGCTCTCAAATATTTTTTTATTTTCTCTAGTCATAATTATATAAAAATATCTTTTTATTTTCAATCTTCACCTCTTTCCCATTGTTCATCTTTCCAACGATCATACGCATCATCGTCATCATCATTGAAATATTCTTCATCGTAGTTATTATCTACGATTTCACTGATTTCATCAACGAAACAATCATCTAATTTATTTTTAACAATTTCTTCTTTTGTTAAAACTGTATGATTATTATTGACATCTACGACATCTATTTCAACACCGGTAATAGTAATAGTATCAACTTCTCCATATCCTCCCTCTGGTGGTTGATAGTAGTCGCCTGGACGATAAGGAACATAATCCCATGTAACATCAAAATCAACATTAATAGTTATATCTGAACATGGTACCTATACATAAATTGTTCCACCGCTCATTTCTGTATCTGAATCATAAATATAATTTTCATAATAAGAATATGCATTTGGATAGAATTTCTTATATTGTCTAGCCATTATAGACCAATCTATATTAGCAACAAAATTAATCAATTCATCTCTTGACATATTTTCAGCCAAAACATATTTTTCACCATCTCTGATTGTTTTGAAATTTGCTGGCAATTCGTCAAAATGAATTGCATCCAATTCGGCTTCATGATAGCTAGAATATATTTTTTCTTCTTCCAATAATGCCTTTTTAACTTCTTTTGCTACAGCTGACATTATTGATTCATATAGTTCTTTTTTATTCACAATAATCCTATATTTGTTTTTATATTTATTTTTGTAAAAAAACATTTTTGGGTTACTATGTTATAATTAATAAATATTAAAAATATTGCCCCATTGCATAATGGCAGTGCGCATGACTCTAAATCATGGTCAGTCTCGGTTCGATTCCGAGTGGGGCTGCAAATAAAACAGATAAATTTTTATATTTATCTGTTTTAATTTTTAATAAATGCAATTAACAAAAGAAAATATAGATACATATATTGGAGAAATATTTAGAAATCGTGGATATATGTCAACATCATCACAAAAAAATTCTCCATGGGGCAAAAGATGGAATGAATGGGAATTGTTAATTCATATTACGGGTGACACGCAATATATAGATATTAATAAGGTATTTACACCTGACAAGATAGATTGTGAAGAACAAAATGAATTATTACTTCCACGAAATACTTTACTTCGTTTAGATAGTTATAAAATAATGCGAAATAAGGAAAAAACTTATTTGCTTGAGATGTCTATAATTTAAAACAAAGTTTAATTTTAATGATAACTTTTGAATATAATGGAAAAATTTATAAACCTTCAAATCTTGAAAATAAATTGAAAAAGTTAGGTATTACAATAAATGATGTAAAGATTATTGATGATACTAAAACAAATGCAGAAAAAGAAAGAGAAGAAAGAAGCCAACAAATTTCTAATAATGAAGAAACTGTTGATGTTTATTGGGATAATAGATGTAAAGGCTGGTTTCTCGTAGATAGAAGATTTCCATATTCAACAGATTGGGGAATAAGATTTTTTCAAGAAATTGAAAATGGAAGATATAAATTAGTTCAACATGATGTAAATAAAAATAATTTATATGAGTTTTTTGAAGAAAATTTTAAAAAGGTTATAGCTATTTGAAGCAAATAAACTTTTTAATAATAAATAACATATAATAATTGATAATAGAAAATTCTTCTATGACATCGGGATTGATTTAGATCCTTTGAGAATTGTTAAAGATTCAAAGATGCCGTAGAGAAGTTATAAAAATAAATTTAAATGACTTATGAAAAAGACTAATTATTCAAACATTGCAGCTATTGCTGTTGACAAATCTCTCTTAAAAGAGTATCAAACTTCTTACGGAAGAACAGTTTATCTTGACAAAGATTCCGAATTCCAAATTAAATTATTTAATCCTTATTCATTTACTGTTGGTGCTGAAATTATCATCAATGGTAAATCTCTTGGTGACACATTGATTATTAAACCTGGCCAATTAATTTGGTTAGAGCGTTATTTTAATGAAGCACGCAAATTCAGATTTGATGTTTATGAGGTTGACGCACAGGCAGAAGAAGTAAAACAAGCCATTAAAAACAATGGTGATATTGTAATAAAGTTTTATAAAGAAAAGGAACATGTAAGACGAGGTCTTGATATTTGGGCATCTAATGCACCAGTATATAATGGGTATAATATTAATGGTACTACATATACTAATGGAATACCAGATATTTGTAAAAATATGACATTTAGTGCAACTGATATGGTTAACACTACATATACAAATAATGTTCCAGATGGTGCTCTTAGATGTGAACTTTCTGCATCAAGTTGTAATTATTCAAATTCACAACCAATTTCCCAACCTATAAGTAAAGGATTTGGTAATTTAAATTTAAATAAATTGCGTAGTGCTACAATGGATAGTGCTACAATGGAAACTGGCCGAGTAGAAAAAGGTGGTTATTCTGATCAAAGATTTATGACAGTAGATATTGATTTAGAATCTTGGCCATTTGTAACTGAAGAAATTAAGTTATTGCCTAAATCTCAAAAACCAGTTTATAAAGAGGACTTGGAAAAATTATATTGCCCACAATGCGGTCGTAAAGTTAAAACAAAATTTAAATATTGTCCATTCTGTGGTGGAAAACTTTAGGAAATATTCTAAAAATATTTAAAATATTATAAACAAAAATAGAGGCGGGTAATAAAATTATCAGCTTCTATTTTTCTATTTAAGATAAAAGTATTAATTTTGTAACGAAATTAAAAGTAAAATATATGAACAAGTTACATTGTATTTATATTGATAGTGACTATCCAAGTCTTGGAAGGATGATTGAAAAGTTTGACAAAGGAATACTTCGTCCAGATGATGGTACTTTCAATATTCCTTCTCAATTACATGGATTAAATGACGAATACTTATGGATTTTGTTGAATGGACGAATGATTCACATATTCATTGTAGATTGGGTTGACGAAGAAACACATCAACATAGTCAATATACTAATGGAGAAGATATTGAAATCCTTAAAAGATTTGCATATGATCCTAATGCAGAATTTGCTGAAAAACTTGGTAGATTATCATGTCTGGTAACGCAGTCTGTTATAAATCTTGATTCAATTGACAAAGAACGTGTAAAAACATTTTGGAATGACTATTATAATCATAATTTAAAATAAAAATAATATGGCTACAAAATTTCAAAAAGTATGTAATAAATTGAATAAGATTCTTGAGAATCGTCCTGAGAATCGTGAAGAATTTATTAATATGATCAATGATATAATTGAAAAAGAAGTATTTAATAAGGGAGGTGATTTATATTGGGGTAGAGAATTATTCATTGATTCGAATTTTGACACTGAAGAGTGTAGAAAAAAGATACATCGAACTGATGTGATGTTTAGAGATACTAGAGATCCGGTTGAACATCCTGGAATTACACTTTGTTATAAATCAGAAGAAGCATAAGAATATGAAAACATTTGATTGGAAAAATGCAAAAGAGGAATTACCAAAAGAGGCATGTCATTATCCTGAGATTTGGTGTTCTCAACAAGTTTTAACGAGAAAAAAGTTTAAAACCAAAGAAGGCATTGAACGATATCATTATGAGGTTTGTATGTATAATTTTGATCATGGCGGAAGTTGGATGATTCTTAATAATCAGTTTAAATTCTATGAACCAGACGAATGGTGTGAACTTGAAATTTTTGCATAAAAATAAAATAAACTAATATGAAAAAGGAAACATTTGACGAAGTTAAAAAATCTGGTAGATTGATTTATCAATATATTAGAGGTTCTCATGCATATGGACTTAATATTGAGACTTCTGATATTGATACTGGCGGTGTGTACATCACTACAAATGATGTTCTTCTTGGACTTCGTTCTGGTTATTGCGAGCAAATTGCAGATGCAAAGAATGATAATGTTTGGTATGAAGTTGGCCGTTTCCTTGAATTGTTAATGGCATCTAATCCAAATATGTTGGAAGCATTATTTGTTCCTGAGAGATGTATTATTTACAAACATCCTGTAATGGATTATATTCTTGAGAACAAACATAAGTTTTTAACTAAAAAGGCATTTAATGCATTGGTTGGCTATTCAATTCAACAAATTGCCAAGGCCCGTGGTCTTAATAAGAAAATTGTTAAGCCGGTTAAGGTACGTAAAACACCTATTGATTTTTGCTATACCTTTAAAAATCAAGGTTCTGAGTCCGTAATGGAATTTTTGAATCGTCATGGTCTTAAACAAATCTATTGCGGTCTTGTGCATGTAGATAATATGGATCAGGCCTATGCAGCCTTTTATGACTGGGAACAACATATTCGTATGGAATGGAAAACCGCCGAGGAATTTGCAGATTTTCTTGTAGACGTAGTAATTAATGATAAAGAAAGTAAATTCATTGATAGCATTAAAGAAATGAATTATGACTTATGGTTCCAATTTATGCCACATATCAAACATTGGACTGACGCTCAATACATTAGTGATGCTAGAGAACAATGGATTCGAAGGTATAATGAAATCAAACCCAAAGGCTATCATGGTATTCAAAAAGAAGATGGTTCTTCTAATGATGTACATCTTGATAGTGTAGTTAAAGGCGAAAAACCATTATTCCATCTTTTGTACAACAAAAATGGCTATGCATCTCATTGTCGAGAATATAAAGATTATAAAGACTGGGAGAAAAATCGTAACCAAGCACGTTATGAATCTAATCTTGATAAGAACTATGATTCTAAAAACATTATGCATTGTATTCGTCTTATTCAGATGGGCATTGAACTTGCAAAAACAGGTGAGCTTAATGTTGATAGAAGTGTAATGGGTGATAGAGAATTTCTGCTTGATGTTAGAAATCACAAATATGAATATGATTATTTGATTGATTACTGCGAACAGAAAAAAGCAGAAATGGATGAAGCCATTAAAACTACATCTCTTCCTGATGAAATTGATAGGGAATTCGTAAATGAATTGCTATTAAGAGTACGAAAAGTATTTGATTATGCAGAAAATCGATAAGATTAATTTCTTATCGATTTTTTATTTCATTAAAACTGGTCTTACAAAAACACCATGTTCTCTTGCTATTGTATCAATACGTATTCTATTATCTTTTTCAATTTGCATACAATAATATAACCAATCAAACGCTTCAGGATATATATAACTTGTCATATAATATCCATAATTTAAATTTGTTAAGTTTACATTAATTGAATTTTCATTCTAAAGATACCCATGTATTGGAAATATTATTTCATTTCCATTTATTTTAGAGGTTAATTTACAAACATATAAATTTAAAACACCATTGTATGTATAATGAAAAGATTTTATTGTATTGGCTAATAACTCTTCATATTGATCTATAGTTGGTACACAAATATTTACATGATATTTTTTATATAAATTGGAATTATATGCTGGGTCATCGCATAATTCTAATTTCATTAATTTATCATCTTTATTATATTTAATATAATGATCTATAATATTTCTATTATTAATAGTTCGTTTTTCTAAAAATTTATACTATGTTGTTATTTTAGGTTTTAATTCACCAAATGCATAATAATCTCCATACCAATCAGCAGCTATTTCTAAATTATTAGGATTAACACCAAGATTATATTTTGACCACAACGTTTTAGATGGAAGACCTAAATCGACAAAATTTTTCATTAACTCTATTTTATCATTGATGACATCATTTACATCTATAACATCATTACTCTAAGATATAGAATTATTATCTTCCATATCTTGATAATCATCAAGTGCCAACTAAATACCTCTATTGACTGCCTCTAATATTTGTTTGTAATTTTGCATTATCTTAAAGTGTTGAATGATTTTGCATAAACATTATATCCAAACATATATGCACAATTTGATGACGCATTAAATATTTCAAAAGGATTATTATAATTATCAATCACTATATCATTTGTAAGATTGATAGATGTATTACAGTTATTTAATATTGTAATATTTTTTACTGTGTTTATAGTGTTATTAAGTGTTAAATTATTTGATGAATTTATATATAATTCATTAATATCATTAATATAAGTCGTAGCTGCAGCATTAATATTTATATTATTATCATTATTAATATACAAATTATTTAAAACAACACTATTTCCACTAATATGAATATTATTATCATTATTTATTAGTGCATTTTTCATTACTGTAACAAGGCTGTCTGCATAAATAGTATTTTTATTTCCAATAATATTATTATTAAACTATAATAATGGTGGATCTGCGTTTGTTTTTGTTCTTTTAATAAATATTGAACAATCATAACCAATATAATTATTTGATATTTCTCCACGACTAATAGCATTATTTGAATAAAAAATTGGCATACATTTTGTTATATATGGGTTGGTTTTAATTATATTATTATAATAATCAACATTATTAAATGTTAAACGGAAACTATCACCAGGATGTTTATATGTTAAATTACAAAAATCATATGGCGCTTCATTTCCACTACTATCTTTTAATAGTGTAATCTTTATTTCATATTTGGCGCCATTTTGAACTATATCATATGTTCCATAAACATTTAATGAATTTCCACTATGATCATACATATTATATAATTTACCATTAAATGTTGATGTATCATTTGCTTTAACTAATAAACTTAATGAATTATAACTTAATGGACCACTAAAATTAAATCCAGGCATTGCCATACAACCATTAGTGTCTGTAGGTTCTGATTTATAATAATCAGTAATTAAATAAAATTTATTTGGAATAAATGGTTTAGCATTTAATATCTATTTTAATGTTCCAACTGATGTATTTAACGCATCATATAATTTATTAACACTGCTATCTAACCCACCAATATGTTCATTAATATCATTAATTGACGCATTGAATAAATCACGTGTAGTATAATGTGTAAGAATTTCTGATAAATTATAGTTTTTAACATTTAACTATCTATATGTTGTTCCAGGAATAATATTTGTAGATATATTAGAAACAACAATATCTTCATTTGTATCTTTATCAACCAATTTATAGTCTGGATATGGGCTTACTGAATATGTTGACCATGCTATAGATCCAATATTTGTACTTATATCAGGATCAATATTAACAGCAACTGGGAATCCAGAATAGACATACTTTCTTGCAATAATACTAGTATCATTATATTTACGTTCGACCTCATAATATAATGAAGTTAAATCTGTTGTTGGCGAAATATTAATACCACTGGCATCAATAAGTTGTAAACTTTTTGCGGTTGTTTGCATAATTATAAAATTTAATCAATTTATTTCTATATTATTTATTTTTATTGAAACTTTTTATCATTTAAAGATATAATATTAGAATGAAGAAATATCATGCACATAGAATAGATAAATGGATCTATGAATATAGAGGATTTAGAATTGAATGTGTGGGTTATTATAATCCAGATCATAAAATTGCATGGGAAGCAGTTGACAAAGATGGATATGGATTTGCGCATGCATTTACATTAAAAGAATGTAAAAAGTGGGTAGATTATGAAATAGAAAAAAATCAAGAAAATAATGAAGAAAATTAACTTCTATTTTTCTTATTAAAATAAAAATATTATTTTTGTAACAAATTTAAAAATTGAAATTATATGAATACACAACTTATCAAATTATTTAATGTAGCATTAGTAGAGAATGAAAAAATGTCTATGTCTCAATTTAAAGAGATTAATCAGCTTGCAGCTCAAGTTGGATATTTTGTTCATCCTGACGTATGTAATCAATCAGTTCTTGTTTTTTTAAAAGAGCAAGTCATCAATCCTAATGCAACATTTTATAAGAGTTGGATTGATGTAACTTCTAAAACACGTTTGGAATTGTTGTTTGATCAACTTTTTCATTATCTTACAACATATGGAACAAACTTTGCACTTGGTAATGGCTACGTTCCTAATGATGGTGATAATGATGCACCGCTTTTGGATTATAGTTTATTTAAAACTATTATGCCAATCTCTCGTGAAGAACTTTATGATAAGTGTCTTGGTATGCTTACATCAGGTGTGGCTCTTAAGAAAGAAACAATGAGAGCTTGTGCAGACTTTGTTATTGAAGAAGTTCATAATGGTGCATTAATCAACGTTGATGAAATTAAGAATCGTGAGGCATTGGTTTATATTTGTACTAGCCTTAATATTTGGCCATCTAATGCAATGAATTTGTTTAGAACACTTATGTATCTTACAACAGATGATACATTAATTGTTAATAATGATGCAACTATTAACAAGATTAAGAGAAGTTCACACCCATTTAATTTTAATAAGTTGGGTGAAAATGATTTGGTACGTTTATCATCAATTTTCTTAAGATTTAAGAATTTATTCTTGGCATTTAAACATAATACAAATATTGATAATAAGTCTGTTATTAATAAGCTTCGTAAATTGGCAGTTACATATCATAGACCATTCATTGCAGGGTTTTGGCAAACTTTATTTTCTGAGCCAAAAATTGAAGAAGAGATTAAGCTTCATCTTGGTGAATTAACAACTTTTAAAAAGGTTGCATTAATGCAAACATGCCTTGAGAGAATTGGTAATGTTGATAATAAAATTTATGTTATTAGAAATGGCAAAATTTTCTTCAAAGAGGGTTGTCAAGCACAAATGCCATATGTAACATATTATGTTCAAGTTTATAACATTTTAAGAGAAAGTGTTATTGAAACATTAAAAGCTAATTCTCAAAAGGAAGTAATTGTTGCAGATATTGAAACAGAAGGTGTTGAGCCTACTGTAACAACCATTAAGAAACCTAAAGTTATTAAAGTTTATAATGGTATGTCTGTAGCATTGCCAACTTCTGAAAAATCATATATTGGAAACTATCCATTTGGAACTTCATATGAACTTACAAATAATAATTTTGTAGCGTGTTATTGGAGAAATGAGTGGGGAACACATGATTATGATTTATCTTTGACAGATGATCGTGGCGAAAAAATTGGCTGGAATTCAAGGTATTACAATGGTGCACAAAATATCATTTATTCTGGTGATATGACTGAAGCACAACCTGAGGCATGTGAGGTTATCAAAATTTTTGATCCAACAGATTTTATGGCAGTAGTAAAAATCAACCAATATAGAGGCAATGCAAAATCTAAATTTGAATTATTGTTTGGGCAAACAACTAAGGAATATGAAGCATATCAAAACTTCATGGTAGATCCAAATGAAATTAAATTTAGAGCCACTATTGAGCATGAAGATAAGAAAGAACTTCAAATCGCATTAATTGCTAATAATAAAGTTACTCTTATGGAAGTGCATAGTGGAAATTCCATTGTAAGCCGAGCATTTGGCAAGTCAAAAGAGTATATGAATGCGCTTGCAGATAAAACAAGATATTTTGTAGATGCAGCAGAACTTTTAAAAGAGGCTGGGTATGAAATTGTAGATGAAACATATACAGGTGATGTAGATGTTGACTTTGCAAATTTGGAAAAAGATTCATTGATTAAGCTTATGGCTTAAGCCTTGGACCTTGTACAATCAGAATTAGAAAATGAATAGTATGGAGAAACTTCGATGAGATATCGAGGTTTCTTTTTTAATAAATATATTGAATATGAAAAGATTTAATAAGCAAATATTAGAAGCAATCAATAGGGGTGTTTAGTTGGCACTTGATGATTTTGATTATAATGAAGATATAACAAAATCTAAAACTGATATAATTAATACTGAAGAATATGCATTTAGTATTATAAACACATTATATAAAAAACTAACATCTGAAATATTAACTGTTTAGGAATTAGACCGTTTGGTACAATATTATCAAATAACAAAGCAAAAATATAAAGTTTATTCTAGACAAGAGCTAAAAAGAATTATTGATTATGTAATTGGTGTTTATCAATCTGGTGATTTTGTTAAAGGACTTAATCCTGATATAAAAACATTAAATTGGATAGATGTTTCTGAAGTAAAATATATGGATGAACTATTTAAAGGATTATAGTTTACATCAGATATTTCTGAATGGGATGTTTCTAATGTTTTAACAATGTCAAATATGTTTGAAAACGCTACATTCACTTCAGACATTTCAAAATGGAATGTTTCTAAAGTTACAACAATGTATGGAATGTTTTCAGCATGTAATTTTGAAAGTGAATTATCTGATTGGGATGTTTCCCATGTAACTGATATGGGACATATGTTTTTCATTTCACCATTTAATGGAGATATTTCAAAATGGAATGTTAAAAATGTAACTAATATGCCATATATGTTTTATGCAGCTGTATATTTTAATCAACCAATTGGAAAATGGAATATGTCCAAAGTTAATAATATTGATGGTATGTTTAATATGGCTAGTAGTTTTAATTAGGATATTTCTAAATGGAATATTTCTAATGTTAAATCTTCTGAGCTTGCGTTTAGCAAATCTGGATTTGATTAGGATTTATCTAAATGGGATGGCGGAAATTTATCAATGACTACATTTAAAGGCAGTAAGATTTCTTCAAATCATTTACCAAAGTTTTGGCAAGAAAATGAAATGAATTTAGATGGCAAAAGAATATTAAATACATATTTACCAAAAGATTGGAATTAATGAAAAATTATAATAAAATATTAGAAGCCGTTCATCGTGGTATTTAGTTAGCACTCGATGATTTTGAAGATATAGAAGATAATAATTCTATATTTTAGAGTAATGATGTCATTGATACAGATGATTATATAGATGATAGAGTTACATATAATAAATTATTAGAAAAGTTTTTTGATTAGATGAGTGATAGCTTAGTTATAAAAGTATCTAAAGATGATTTAAAAAAACTTGCAAATTTATCCAAAAATCTTGGTATGAAATTTAAAGTTGAAGATAATAGATTTTTACAAGATATAATTAAAACTGTTTGTAGAATAGATAAGTCTGCAAATTTAAATTGGATTGACACATCAGAAGTAACCAATTTTGAAAATCTATTTAATATGACACTATTTCATGGTGATATTTCAGAATGGGATACACATAATGTCAAAAACATGTATTCATGCTTTGCTTATTCTCAATTCAATGGCGATATATCAAGATGGGATGTATCAAATGTTGAAAATATGAATTGGATGTTTTAGGGTTCTTGGTTTAACAAACCAATTGAAAATTGGAATGTAGCTAAAGTAAAAAGTATGAATGGAATGTTTAGTGAATCGCATTTTAATTAGAATATATCTAAATGGAATGTTGCAAATTGTAAAGGTTATATAAAATTTAATAATAAAAGCACATTAAAAAAATCTAATATACCACCAAAATTTAGAAAATGATTATGGACTCAAATAAGAAAAAACAATTATATGAATAGATTATGACTTCAGTTTCTAAAGAAGTCAAAAAAGTTTTAAATGAAGCACGTGCTAAAAAATATGAATTCTCTAAAAAAGATTTAGATGAAATCAAAAAGTATATACTAAATGATGAAGATTTTTATAAAACATATTGTCAATATGCAAATTTAGATAGATACGATTCATATGAAGAAGCAGTAGATGATGTAATGAATTTTTTAGAATAGGATGTGTATACGGGTGATCCAGAAGATGATTTAGTAGTCCATAAATGGTATATGTTAGATGAGCCTGATTTAGGGTGTTCATGGATGCAATTAAAATCTGGCAAAATTGCAAATTTAGATAATATATATAAAGAATTCAAAGGAATGATTGAAGAATAAAATAAGTTCTAGATTCACTTCTAGAACTTATTTTTCTTATATAGTAGTTTATATGTTTTTAACTTTAAAATGCACCAGATTTAACAAGATTAACTTGATTATTGGTTCATTACTATACCAAGGCATTTTAATTGATTTATTGAAATATTAATAACAGCATAATCAGATTTATTATAATGATCCTTTCCAAAATCTACAGTTACATCAACATTAAACTTATCTCTATCATATGAAATATTTGATAAAATTGTGGTTTTAACTAATTCTGTAATTTCTTCTTGATTATAACTTAAATTAAAAATATATTTCTTAATATTTGCACCAAAATATGGAGCACCAAGAACATCACCATATGATGTTCCTAATATCATCTTTATCTATGATAATATTTGTTCCATTTCATTAGTTGTCTCAACTAATGGAACATATTGCTAATCTGATGCTAATCTATTATAAATATCAATCATATTATGTTAATGGTGTATATTTTGTAAGTGTTCTTGATAATTTATTTGATTTCTTTTCTTCAAATTTAATATTAAATGCTGAAATTCCAGATATGCTTTGTTTTTCTGAATATTGTGTTCCATTTTTATCTAAGAACCCACCTCTAACTAATGGAAGAATGTCTTTAACATTCATTATTTGTCCATTATTGTCTTTAATGGTTCTTGTTAAAATAATATCTCCATATCCATCAATACCATCAAAATTATTTCCATAGATATTTTTATTATTTACATCTGCAACAAATTGTGCTTTAACAGAATCTACTCCAGGAACATCATTTTCAAATATAGAAATAATATCAGAAATAGGAATCATATCTTTACGTTCTCTATTTATAAAGTATTCTGATAATTTATCTAATGCAGCTGCATATACTTCTTGTTCATCATAATTTTCCCAAATTTTAACTTGAACATTTAATGCAAATCTTGCAATTTTTGGTTGAATTATTCTATTTTCAAGTGTTATAATTCGTTGACCAGATGCATTAATTAAATTAATAATATTTTCTTGTTCATCTTCTGATAACCAGAATAATGATTCATCACATGTAAAATAATTTGAAGATGATGGCATACGTTTTTTAATATCTGGAACTAAGAAAATATAAATTGTATTATCTCTATATGTGTTATCTGATAATTTTGTAGATGTGTATTTATACATCTAATATTTCTTTTCCATTTCTTTATGAGCCTACGCAACTTCTTCACTACCTTCACCATAAATATTAATCGCATCGTTATATAATGCTCTGGCATCGGTATAATCTTTATAAGCTTTATCACTTGCTAATTGCATAACAGATGAGCCATTAACAGTATATGATCCTCTAAATATTTCAATATCAGAAAACATATTCATTCGTCTAAAGAAATAATTATAATTTACTTCAGATGCTAAAACATATGAACGACTAACATGTGGAGCAATTAATTGTGTTAATGCAAGATCTTCACCATATGTTCCAAATATAATATCAGTTGTCAATCTAATTTTGAAATTTCCATTTAATTTAACAGCCTCACCTGTAGGAAGAACACCAGTTCCATCCCATTCCCAATTATCTGCAATATTTACATCATTCATAAATAAGTTGGAGTTTTCACCATCTGTGACAATATATTCAATAATAATTGTAGATGATTGAGGAGGAATTGCACCCATTGCACCATTTCCAAAAAATACATCAAGACCGGAATTAATGCCTGTACGAACTACACATCCTTTTTGATTAAATCCTAAATCTAAAATAGATTTATAAATTTCCCATGGTTCACCATTTACATATACATTAATATAATATTGATCAACTTCTTGATAATTTCTTTCTGCAAAATTATATGATTGTAGTGGTTCACCTGTACCTGTTGCCTATTGAAGTTTAATTTCACCCTAAATTAAATTTGCATCAATATAATTGCCTGCATTCATTGTTATTTTTGCATTATTAGCACCAAATAAAAGTGTATAAGTTAAACCATTTCTTTTACTAATTACCTTAGTTTTATTTGGAATATAACAAACACCACCATTTAATTGATAGTTTCCCGTATCAACATAATAAATTTGACATGCACCGCGAGCAGAAATTGGCCGTGAAGTATCATGCCCAGCCAACTATGCCAAACCTTTAACTTGGTCTGGACGGTATGCAGTACGAATATTTAAACCCGTAATAGAATCTTCAATATAATAAAATATCATTCTTCCAAGATGAAGAATAACTTGAAGCAATTGGCCAAAAGGTGATGCAGTATTAAATTCTTGCCCTGCAGCCTTATAAGTTGACTTGATATAAGCCAATGCGTCATAATACAATTCACTAAATTTTATTCTATTTAGTTTAAAAATTTTTATTTCTTTATCATCTTTATTAGCCATATGTAAGCCAATTTAATTTTACTTTTTATTTATCATCTTAATGATGCATATCCCATTGTGTATACACTTACATTATTTGTATCGCTGCCAAATAATATAGTACTTGAACATAATTTTTGATGTTCGTATGCCATTCTAGCTGCATCACTAAAAAATAATCTTGTATTATTTAATATTGATGTATCTAATGGTACTGGATTTGTATCATTGGCACCAATAATAATATTATTATATCCTAAATTAAGATTCTAATTTGTAAGATTAATTAAAACATTATTATTTCCTTCAATATTAATAGAACAATCATTACAATTTATAAGAACATTATTATTTCCAACAATAACTACACTACAATCATCTACAAACTCATATGTAGCATTATTTATTGAATTATAAATTTTATTAGATGATCCATTTGATATACATATGCCTGAGCTATAATATACATTATTATTTGAGCATTTTTTACTAAATGTAATTTTATCTGAATCATATATTTCATTATTACTATAATAATATTCATTTTGATATGATAGAGCATATGTAAAATATATAGATGAATCATTTGGATCAAAATATAATTTATTATTTACAAAGCGTTTAATATTGCCCATATTAGAATTAGGATCAAATATTAAATAATGTATAGATGAATTTGTAAAATCAAAATTTCCTTCATTTCCATATTCATCTTTTAAATATGTAATTTTATTGGATGCTGTATCATAATGAAACTCTCCATATGTTTTATTATAATATGATGCATCATCTAAAGATACCTAAGAACAATCACCATTTATAGAAATATTCTAAACTTTAATACTCATAATTGGTGTATTCCAACTACGTGGCTCATAATCAATAAAATATATGTCATTTTCTTCTTCAGGAACTACTTTATCATTATTATAAATTAGTTCATGTAAATGACTCATAACTTCTTCACATTTTTTAACACTTGCATCCAAAGAACTCGTATTAATTGATGAAAGACTTGCATTAATATTTTGAATAGATGCATCAAAATAATATAATTGTTGATAATGATTTAATAATTCATGCAAATCTACATATGTATTATTAACAACACTAAATAAACTAGAATTATACCAAAACTTATTTTTGTCTTTGTCATATGGATTATGTTCATCAACTGTATAAAGAGATGTATTTATATATACATGTGGATCGTTATTAGATAATTCATATACTGCATCAAATGATAAAGATTCTAATTCGTAAGGGGCAGTGTTAACAAATTTAAAATCTTTATTAAATTGCACAGGCATATTTTTAACAAAAGACTTTCTATGAATAACTATTTTGCCATCTTCTTTTTTAGCCTATTCATAATATAGTGAATCAATATTCGTTATAGGAGAAATTTTGTTAAATCTATTATCTAAATACTATACCTTTTTACTAGTAAACATTCAATTATCAATTATTTTTACCATTTTTTCTATGGGCATCCGTCAATTGATACTCCATTTTCATCCTCTGGGTAATCAACTCTAACTTTTGCCTTTATAATACATCCACATAATTCACAAATTCCATCTTTATTATGTGTGCAATTATTACATATTTCTAATCTTTCTTTTGCCTTCTATTTAGTTTTTCCAGAAATAATATTCCAAGTCCATACTAAATACCCAGCAATAATATAACATATATGTTTAAAAAAATTTTTCATTTTTAAGCTTTCCATTCAACTTTGCCTTCATATAATGTTGAATTTTGTGTATCATCATTATCAATCATTAATGAGAAATATCTTTCTGATGCTGGCACACTCATAATAGCGCCTGCATTATCTTTACTAATATAGAATGATAATGATCCATTTCCATAATTTGTCTTATCATTGTCCAAATTTGCAAATATATCAAGAGTTCCACCTGATATTGATGGGAAAACTAATTTATATTTCCAAGGGCCTGTTAAATCATATGGAACACGTGTATTGTCCTAATTAAGTGTATATAATTTAATTAAATAATTAGATCCACTATGATTTAATTTAAGTGTAAGTTTTCCTTGTGCATATATATTTTCAGAACCATCATTTGCAACTAATTCTGTAACATCATAAAATTCTCTAATAATTTTTGCATTAACAGATTTTTGTTCTTGGCTAGATATTATTGCATTTTGTTTTTCAATTTTATTAACAATTTTATAATTAATTACATTAGTTGTATCTATTGATGTTAATACATATTTGTAAGGATTTTTAATTGTCATTGATGCAGAACGAACAATATCAGTATTATTCATTCTATTATATAAATGACAATTATATTGAATAACAATTGATTTGCAATTCATATTCAATCTCTCTTTAATATATGGAACAAATTTTGTAATATAAAAATCTCCATCATCTACAGTCTTTCCTGTATAATCAATTGTATTTGTATAATAATCTGTATATGATTCTGTTCCAGTATCTTCGCCACTGTTAGAATTATCAAGATGATAGATTCTATTATAATTGTAAGTAACTGATAATTCATTAATGACAATCCATTTAAATACATCTTCACCATACATTTCAATAAAATCATCCATACCCTGATTAGCTGAATCATATTCACTATAATTTGTTAATGGAATTTCACCATTATTAAACTTAGTCATTATTTCAATATTTACTGGCTATACATTAAAACCATCACCATATGTTGGATGATATATGATTGAATGTGTTGTAACATCTTCATATAATTTTACACCAAAATTATTTGCATTTGATTCTGGATAAATTGACATTTGCTTAATATTATCCAAAATAAATGTTGATGGACCATTTGAATTATGAGTATCTTCTAATTCAATATTATCAGGTGTAACTGTTGCAAATTCAACAATTATATTTGATGATCTATCAATTGTACCACGTAAATATATTTTATTCCCATCTTCATCTTCATCTTCATAAAGATAATCAATATCTCTATGATTAACTGCAATATCCTATGCAGATGGAAGTGTAATTTCAATATATCTATCATAAAATTTACTATTAAGATATAAAGGAGACTCTAACCAATGAATATTGTCTTTTAATTCTTCTTTTGGCATATACCAATTTAAAAGATAAACATAATCATCAATGCGTTTTACTAATGTTTGATCTTCTCCTGTTTCTTCATCTTGAAATTTTGTAGAAACTCTAAGAACTTTACCTTTTACTTTTACAGAATATCCACCAATACTATTCATTACATATCCAGTTAAAAGATAAAGTCTAATTGTATCACAATATATTTGGTCTTCTCTATCTTCTTTTGGTGTTTCATCTGTATTTTTAATTATTGTTCCAGCAGTAAAATCAGTTTCAACTAATTCTTCTCCGTCATAATAATCTACAAATATATTACTTCCATATTGGTCAGTTTGGCTATTATAGCCTTTTGTTATTAATGAATTTTTACCACCGTAATATTGTGTAAATTTATCAGATTTCTAATATAATCCATGTTTCTAATTTTCATTTAACAAACAATATTGATTACCATCAATACCTTTATACATTATGAAATTTTTATTTTCTTTGCCAGAAGAATTTCTAAGTATAACATATTGATCTGTTTTATATTCTAATAATACTTGACCTGTTAATTGAAAAAACTTTGATTGTACAGCCATAATAAACTATATATAAAATATTTTCTTTTATTATTTATTTTGCAAAAATAAAAGACCACTATTTTCACAGTGGTCTTAAAATATACTAATATTTTAATTTAAAATTATTTTTTACCTGGGCGAATATTATTTTCATTTAAGAATTTTGTAAATCTACCTGCGTTAAAATTGCGTGCTTCTTGAACCTTTTTATTTTCTCCACAACTTTCGCCACATTCTTTTCCTTCACATTGGCAAGGATTTTTTCCACATTTATCACAAACTTTGCCTTCTTTACATTCTTTTCCTTCATTTTTAGATTGGTTAGCCTATTCAGGTTGTTTGCCTTTTTGTTCACCATATGCATTACGAACTTCTTTAGCAAGGAAATTTGCTGTATATTGAATATCTTCATTTTGCATTTCTGGCAATTTATCTTGAATAGTTTTATCGCATCTATTCAAAATAGCATTTGCCAATTGAACAATATTAGCAATTTTTACTGGGTTTTCACCAATTTTTTTGCCTTTAATAAGACGTCCCATACCACGAAGAACATTTGCCCAATCATCTGGATTGGCGTTCTTAACAATGTTTTGAATTTGTTTGTCTTTCTTTACTAATTCAAGAAGTTTATCTGCAACTTCTGTATCATCAAATTGAAAATCTTCATTAAGAGTTTTTTTCAATTCTTTAGCAACATTATCCATGATGCTTTCATATAATTTTTTCTTATTCATATAATATATTAATTATTTTTAATTATCAATTCCTTTAAAACGATAGTTATTATAAATTGCTTCCATTTCTTTTGGTGTTCTATGAGCTGTGCCTAATTTTAGATCATTTAATGCAATTGCCATACGATTTAATTCAGCATCAATTTTTTTACGTCTTTCTTTTTCTTCTGGAGAAATATTACTTGGTACACCCAACCAAATATCCCAATTATATAATTGTCTTATCATAGTATTCCATCTTCCACCAGTCTCGTCATCATCTACTTCATCTAAAAGTTCTTCATACGAATGTTTATTCCAAACTATAATAAGATTTGTCTAATCATCTACAATTTCTGCTGAACCTTCTTTATAATCAGGCCCAAAAATATTTTCACAAATATTGTCTTCAGCTTCAAATGTTTGAATCATAAATTTAATTAATGCTTCTGTTAAGATTCTTCCATTTTCAGCTTTAGGGAATTTAATATAATTATAGATATATAGATCACCATCTATAGTTTCTGTTGCATATCTTTTAGCAACCCAATATTCTAAGGATTCAAAATTAGCAAATATATAATTATTTACATAATTTTCCCATCTTTCATTACTTTCTTTAGCACTCATGAATATTATTATCTTTTAAGTAATTTTTAATTTTATTTAATATGCTTTGAAAATGCGTAGGTTTTTGATTAAGAATTTCTCTAATTTCAATAAAATCAAGACCCTCTGTATAATATGTTGGAGTCTCTGCATTTTCATCTTCTATCATAACGGTTACAGCTGAATACCATACACCATTGTGTCTATTATTATCAACTATAAAAGGCTTTTTATTATTTTTATCTTTGTCTTTATTTGCCTTTTTTGAAATTTTATCATTTAGGTATGCATATGATTTTAATGCAATTACTTCACCTACTTTATTATTAGTTGTTAAAACTAAATCGCCTATTTTTAAATCTGAAAAACTAAATTTTTGTTTGGCCATTATGTATAACTATATCTAATTTTTATATTTATCAAATTTTATTATCAATATTTGTAAAGATTGTTGAAAGCATTTTAATAATAGAAGTCATATTTAACACTTTAAGATTTGGTTTGTTATTTAAACTAAATTCATTATTAATAGAGTTTGTTATGGCTTCATGATTACTAGAATAATCTGTCATTCCATTTACTCTTAATAATCTTTCTTTTGAATCGCATGCCCAACCAAGATTTGGGCAGTGAATATCATATCCATTTTCAATTGCATATGAAATATATGTTAAGAATTTATATAATTGATTATATGTATTTAATTTCATGCCAATATCACCAAAATTAAATGGATAGTAGCCACCAACTGTTGAATAATAACCATATTCAACATAATTAAATCTCATATTATATAATAATGAAATATTAGGTTCTTCAAGTGGTTTTTCGTCCTCATTTAAATTTTTATTATAATCCTCAACATATTGTTTATATAAAAGATATATAAATCGTTGAATAATTAAAAATTCATTATATACATGATTATCAACGTCTGATTCAATTATAGAACCTGGATAATTGCCAAATGCATATAATAATTTTCTACATAAGTATACTAATAATTCATCATTTGGATCATCTAAACGTTGTTTATCTATTATTAAATCATTATCTTCCCAAACTAAGTTAGGCTTTATACCAAGCACCAAATCTTTAATCATTGATAATTCATCTTTTGTCAATTCATCAAAATCACGTTTTTCTCCATTTTCATCTGTGTATTTTATATTAAATCTGTCATATATAAACAAATTATCAACAATAAAATCATATGTTGGATATACACCATAACTATTCATAGAACTATCAACATTTAAACGCTTACAATGTTTATAAAATGTATTGGTAAAATTATAAAATGTTGAAAGCCATTGTTGCTCATAATCATTTGTGATTTTATCTACATCAATTCCATTATCTTTTAAAATCAATTTAACTACTGGTAAATCTAATTTGCGATATGGGTCTTTTGACTTACGTTCTTTTGCCATTGTTCTAATTGATAATAGATTTGGTGATTTTGCATTAATACTTTCAAAGTGTTCAATAACATTCTATGGTAAAATATCTATTAAATAATTTTTTGCAAAATTCTCAGCTGTTGCAATATTCTATTTCTTTTTTGCTTCAAGATCTAATTTGCTATTTAATCTATTTTCAAATTCAACAATATTTTCATCATATGATGATTTTGTTAATTCAATGCCAAACTCTGTAAATACTAATGCATTTGCATCACAGAAGATTTTAGTGATTTTTGCAAAATCTTCAAATGAATTAAACATATTATAAAATAATGGAATCTTTGTGCCATGTCTTAATTTACTATCAAGACCATTAAAATGCTCAACGAATTCAGATGTTAATTTTAATTCATCATCTATTTCCATTAAACTCATACCAGGACGAACATCTGGTAAATAATATCCTTTTTTATTCCATACTGTTCTCCAGAATGTTATATTTTCAGTCACACCAATATATTCTAATGGGAACTCAATACCTTTAACTATATCACTTGCAGATACTCTTGTACTAAAAGGCTTATCATAATTTAGACAACCAATATATACAGGCCCATCTTTATAATGTTCACATATTTTAATAAGTGGATAACTAATATTTAAAAATTTTGAAGTTTTATATGTTGTACAGTTTCCTATATGTAATTCTTTTGTTTCATCATTTAAATCTACATATAAGTCATGTTCATATTTTTTAGAATTACGTTCCTATATAATATTAATATATGCAAAATAATGTTTTTCACCATTAATAGTATATGTTTTCCATGCACATCTATTTGAAAAAGTTTTTTCATTTCCACTATTTATATCAATATCAACATCAATAGGTTTAAAAACATTTACTTTAAGAAATATTCTAAAATCAATTTCAGTATCAATAATATCATCTAATGTACGTGATGACATTGGTTGTGAAGATGACGGATTATCCAATTCTTCATCATCAAAATCATCTAATGATAATGCATATGTATGTTGTTTGCTTTCTAAAACTGAATTAAAATCGAATTGTTTTTTATCGAAATTGAACATAATAAACTTATATATTTATGTATTTTATTATTTATTTTTAATTAATACTTAAGCATAATAAAACTAATAGACCCTTATTGCATATAATAAATAGAAAAAATGAGCAAAGAGTTGTTTATGAAAACTAATAAAATTTTGTTATGTCTTGATTGGAGTAATATCCTATTTAGATCATTATTCATAAATCAACTATATGGCGCTAAAACAACTTATGATAATATAGAAGATTGCCAATCTTTTATTTATAAGTTTGCAACAGACGTCTGTTCAATTATTAATATTTTTAAACCAAACAATGTTATTTTATTAACAGATTCTCAACATGCTTGGCGAAAAGATGTTCTTCCAGGTGAAGATGGCTATAAGTCTAATCGTCAACGTCAAGATGGTGTTAATTGGGATAATATTTTTAAATGCTCAGACGATCTAAAGGAAATATTTCATAAAGCTGGTTGCCATGTAGCTGAGTATGAACATAGTGAAGCTGATGATATGGCTGCATTATGTAAAGAAGTGGTATTTGAAAAGTACCATGACTATAATATTATTATTGTATCTGCTGATGCTGATTTACGTCAATTGATTGATTTCGATCCATTAACGAATCAATATTGCGCAGTTTATAATACAATAGTTAAGGGTAAAACCGGCAAACGATTCCTTTATATTACTCAAGAAATGAAAGATTGGATTGATAAAAATGAAGATGTTGATATTTTCTTTAGTAATATTGATGAATCAAAACAATACATTAAAGATATTGTTGCACAAAATACCAAAATTGATATTGATATTGAAAATCCAAATGAAGTTCTTCTTCATAAAATTTTCTGTGGTGATGATGGAGATTGTGTTCCAAGTTTTTATAGTTGGATTCATAATGGTAAAACTGTTAGAATTACTCCAGCTAAAGAAAGAAAAATTAGAGAAACACTTGGAATTAAAACATTAGGTGATTTAATTCAAGCAAAAGACAATTTAAAACCTTTAATTGAAACCGTTGCTAAAAAGGAAGTAAATGATATTGATATTAATGAGCGTTTACAACGGCAAAGAGTTTTAGTTGAATTGAATTCCAAGCTTTTTCCTGAAAACATTCAATCTTATAAGGAAACCATTGACTACATGATTCAAATGGAACATGATGGATGTTTTGCCAATCTAAAGGCTGCTAATATATTAAAAGGCACAGAATATGAGAATTCTAATAAACCTAAAGCTATAACTGCAAGTGTATTTAAAGATATGGAAAAATATGGATTAACAACAATTCCAATTTTCTAATTCTTGTTAAATATGCTAAAAATGAAAATAAATAAGAAAAAATTAATTGAAAAATTAGTATGAATAATAAAATTGATGAATCTGAATTGGCTGCATATGCACAATCAGTTGAAGGTGATCAAACACCAGAGATTTCAATGCCTATAGAAGATGCACCAAAAGTAGAAGAGAAAAAAGAACCTACAGTTCAAGAACAACGTAATCTTGCTGCTCAACGCCAACAAGAAGTTGTAAAAACAACTGCAGAACTTCATGCAGAACGTGAAGAAGAAATTCGTAAAGAATCTGCCAATCGTGGAATTGGTAATGCAATTGTTCCAGTTGAATCCCTTCCATCTAAAGGTTTATTCTACCCAGAAGGAACAAAAATTTGGATTAGTTCAGCATCACTTGGTGATATTAAGCGTTGGTCATCAATGAACGAGGATGATATTCAAGATGTAATGGAAAAAATGGAAGCAATTCTTGAAAGTTGTTGTTCTATTAATTTTGGTCCTAATTCTACAAAACGTGCTCGTTGGAAAGATCTTCTTGATTTGGATAGACTTTATATTTTATTTGCAATTCATGATTGGACATTTATTGGTGGCAAAAATGAAGTTAAAATTAAAGTTACAGAAAAAGAAGATATTACAATGAAAAAGGAAAATGTAAAATTCATTGAATTCCCAGAGAAATTAATGAAATTTTACAATGAAGAAAAACGTTGTTTCTCATTCCCAGTTGAAAATAAAGCCTTATTTAAGGATACAGATGGAATGATGGATATTTATATGCCAACTATTGGTGTAAGTGATTGGTTAAGAGATTATATGATTGCTGCAAGTCAAAGACGTGATAATATTGATCAAGATTTCTTATCATACGCATCATTATTAATTCCAGATTGGCGTGACCTTACAACAGTTGATGCATATTATGATTTAATTGATAGAACTGTTGATTGGGGAACATATGAATGGTCATTAATTTCTAAGGTGCGTGATATTATTGTAGCTGCAGCTGGAAATCCAACAATTGTTTATGTTGATAAGGGAGGCGTTGAACGAGAGGTTCCGCTTTACTTTCGAAACGGACTTAAGTCGCTCTTTCAGGTTGAACTCAAGATCGACCTTTAATGATCCAACACAAAGAGAAATAACTCTTAGTGAATGTTTTGAAAAAATATATGTTGATAGTGCATTATATCCTACAACATATGCATGTTTAAGTTCTAATAATATAACATTTAGAACAAATGGAATTAAAAAGACATTGCTCGGTTGTAGTGCAGAAGTATTAAATCCATGTACAGGTTTTAACCTTACACATGATACCTTATTAAATATGATATATTATTTAGTTAAGGAAGGACATTTTACAATGACAGATTTAATACATACAGATTGGTTTTATGCTGATTTATTTTACGAAAAACTCTATGATGAAATTGAGAAGAAACGTAAACATGATGAAGAAGAAAATAAACGCCAAGAACAAGAAATGGCAAACTATCAACAAATGCAAGACTACCAATCAAAGATGATGGAAAATATGAGTCATTATATGCCATCCGGCAGTTTTGATTAATTGAAATGCTACCATATTTTTGGTAGCATTTCATATTTAAACTTTTATGTGAGATCATTATAAAATATTTAAATATTTTAATTTATATGGTATACGATATTGATTATATTGCAAATGATGGAAATAGATATACATTATTTGATATTGATATTTGGCTAAAACCAAGAGAATGTAAATATGAAAATGGCAAGTGGATTAAAGATGATGATTGGCATTCAGAATTACAAAAATCTGTAAATAGTCGTTGGATAGCTAAATTTGTTTTTGAACAAATCCATACTAGAGAAGAGTTAACTGCATTTATCAAAGATTGCGAAAAAATAGATTGGCTACGTGGATATTTACATGAAGAACACACAAATTATTGGTTACCAATGGATCAAGCTGAATATGCATTATATCATAATCATTTACCAGATATCAAAAAAGTAATTTTTGATTTTGCTGAAAAGTGGAATCTTTCAATAAATGAAGACTAAAAATAATTATATAATAAAATGAGTACAAATGAAGATGTAAAACCTGAGGAACTTGACATTACATTACCATCTGAAATTTTAAATTAGGTTGATGAAGATGATGATAGTGATATGCCTCTTCCAGAAACTGCAGAATATAAAGAAGTTCGTGGAAATGCAGAAGATAATAGATTGTTAGCACCAACAATTAAATTCTATAAATTATTTGAAGATTGTATGGGAAAATTGCCATATGCATCAATTTTGAAAAATGGAAATAATGATCAGATTAAATTAGTTGATTTAATAAGATTTGTTGAATCTAAAAATTCAACTGGAATCACTATTAAAGAAATGAATACTGTTATTTCATTTGTGGCAACTGCACCACTTGAATATGTAAGACCATTAATGGAAATTATTGATTCAAAGGAAAGACAACAAGAACTTTGGTCATTAAAATAATTTAATTTAAATTAAATTTTGTCATAAAACTTTAAAAAATAGAGGACTTATAAAGCCCTCTATTTAATTTTATATTCTAATAATTATGAGAATATTAAATATTTTATTCTAATTGGTACGTCATTTGGATTATAAACTAACATACTTGTTGGAAGATTCATTGTATTTGATTGTGGATCATCATCTTTTCCAATAATCATATATGAATTACCAACTTTATCCCATAACATATTATCATTTACATATTGCATATATCTAAATAAACCAATAATATCATCTTTCTTTGAATAGTATGTATTACCCATCCATGCTAAATCATCAATAACATCAATATTTGGTCTATATGGATCTAAATAATCTGTATCAATATCATTAACAGCTTTTTGCTCTTCTGTTTCTTCATTCCACCCATTAGGTAAATTACTTATAGAACTTTCAACTGATGCAGAACCAAATTCAGGATTCTATTCTCTAAAATCATTTTCTTCTTTTGTTAATGTTGCATTAGATAAAACTCCTACAACTTTTGGCATATATTGTTTTTCTTTAGTTAATTGATATAATTTAACTTTTGATTTAATATGATTAATCCATAATGATGAATATTCATAATCATCAGTATTTGTTGGCCAATCTGGAACAAGCACTATTCCTCTAAATGCACCATTAGGATATTTCATTAATGGAATTCTTAAATGTTTATCTTCTTTTAACCAATAGAAATCTTTATAGTATTCATCTAAATCTTTAAATTTTAATTTAATATCATTAATAATATTTCTTATTGCTTCGATATTGTTTATATCATATTCATTAAATAAATCAGCATCATATACAGTGTTCTAAATTGCAATATTAGCTTTAGTTAACCAATACATTTCTTCTTCCTCTGTTGTAGCATTAATAGCATTATGCAAATACTCAATCATTTTATCAAATGAATCAAGGTCTTTTACTGCATCTTCATAATTATAAATTAACCATGAATATAAATCACAATTTATATTATATGTTGTTGGATTATATTCTTCACAATTTGGAACTGGATGATACTTATCAATTAAATCATACATATATTGTTTTAATCCAGTAATGCTTTTCTTAAATGGTGAGTATGGGTAATCTTCTGATTGGAAATCAATATCTATACGAAGATTATTAATATAATAAAAATATCCTTCTTTTTGAGAAATAAATCTTAAATATTGATATGTCTATTTGTCAAAATCATCAAATTGCTCTATTAAATCTGTAGAAATTAAAATATTATGTTTCTTTAATTGCTCATTAATTTGCTTAACAAATGATGTATGGCCATCTGCTTCAGTATGAATATGAAATTTCTTTGGTGCAAAATTATCATAAACAATATCAAAATCACAATTTAAATAATATTCATATCCTTCTGTTTCTTTAACATGTTTTGGAATAACATAATAATATTCTGCTCTTGCAAAACCATATTCTTGTCCTTGAAGAACATAACATGAATGTGGTTGAAGAATTCTAGTTTCTGAATTATATTGTGTTAACCCAGGAACATGTATATTTGTTAAATCAATATTTGCAATAGGATTACCATTTGAGTCGGTAATTGAACCGGCTGCATTACCAGTTGAATTTACAGTAATATCAAATGATGTATCTTCTTCATCAATTGCCGAATTACATGTGTATCCTGCAGATACAACATTATTTGATTTAGAATATAAACTATAAAATAAATTTTTATTTGATGACATATTATTTAAATTAAATTATTCTTTTTATATTTATTAAATTAGCCCATTTCAACACTGCCAAACAATGCTCTTGGTGATGAATCAAACTTAACAGTAATTTCTTTATTTTGATTAGACCAATTATCTAATGCAGATGCTATTGCATTTGCAATATATTGGCTAAATTCTTGCATATTTTCTTTGCGTTTTTCTTCTTTTAACTTTTGTTTTTCTTCATTAGTAGCCATTGTTTCGGTATTTGTTACAACCTTCTATACAGTATCTTTAACTTTTTCGGTTGCTTCAACAATTGCAGCTGCACCTTTAGATTTAATAATATCAGATACTGAACGCATTGCATTATATTTGTTCATTAGTCTTAATGAATTATTTAATGTATTATTAAGTTTTTCGATATTATCTGACATATCTCTAAAATTAGAAGATATTGATTGAATTGCTTCTGTACGCTTTTCTTCTTTTTCAATTAATTCAACATCAAGCATTTTTAAAGCATGAGCTAAATCACGTATCTAATTAGGAGTAGTTGCCAAATATGGTTTAATATGGCCTAAACCTCTAGCCGTATGATACATTGTCCATTCAAAATGATGTGAATTATGTAAGGCTTTATTAAACGAAGTAAGTGTCATAAATTTAGTTATTTTTCTTAATCCTGATACTATATGTTTAATATCTTCACTAAATGATTTTCCAATTTTTGTAACATCGAAATCATCACTTAATAAGTGTTTAGTACCTTTTACAAAACTAATCATTGCCTATTCAAATGCCTATGCATTTCCTGAATAAGTTGTTGTTCTTCTAAATAATCTGCCTGAACGTACTGAATATCCATTAATTTTACTAAAGTCTGTATCATTTAAGAAACCAACAATTATAAGTAATCCATCAACTAAATTTGCAACATCATCTTTAAAAAATGAACTAAATTTTGTTATATCAAATCCTTCTTGTAATAATTCTTTAACACCATTTTTAAAGAATCTCATTGCATTTCTAAATCGCATAGAATTTTTATTTACTGTTCTAAAGAATTTCTTTGTTTCTGGATGTAAGAAATCAGCAATCTATTGAAGACCATTTAAAACATCTCCAATTTGAGTTGGGAAGTTTTCATTAAGAAGAGATTTTTTATCAAATTCGAATACTGATAATAAATGTTTCATACTCTTTTTGAATCTTCTTAATCCAATTTTAAATAATCTTGCATTTTTATCTATGCCATTAAAATCTTTATTTAAAAATTCTACAATTTTTGATCCACCCTGCGTTAATAAATCTAATTTCTTTATTAAACTATCGTCCATTTGAACTTTAAATTTATCTGCATATTTAAACACTTTAAATAAGTGTTTCATACTCTTTCCAAAGGTTTTAAAGATTTTTCTAATTTTCTTATGTTTAATATCTTTTTCTGCCAATTCAATTAATGGATCAAACATTGCAGTAATCATATTTGCAATACCTCTGCTTGCATCTGTCATTTTTTCAATATTTACATCATATGCTTTATCACCAATCTAGACTTTGCCTGCAGCTAATTGCATAATAGGATCAATTAAATTACAAACACCTGTAATTATTTTATTTAAAGGCCCACTTAATTTTTTCATATTTTTTCTAGCCTTTTTATCAATCTTATCAAAACCTTTTCCTAATTCAGTTAAAAATATGCTAAATGATTTTGATAAAGTAACAGCAGCCTTTTTAAAATCTGATGGTTTTAATTTAATATAATGTATAGGATTTCCATTTTTATCCCATTTATCTGCAATTTTCATTGATGCCATTTTTTGAACAACATCTACAAATTTACTTATTGATTCTATTACTGGACGAATTGATTTACCTATTGCTGCTACTTTAATTGCTGATTTAATTCCAAAGTCATCTAATTTATCAATAATAGTTCTAAGGCAATCAATCATTCCACCATCTTCTATTATTCTACTTAATGCAGATTTAATATCTGCTTCAGACATACTTTTAACATCTTTTAAAAGTTTAGTAAATAATAATAATGCACCAGTTATACTTGCAATCATAATTGATATAGTTTCAACCATTGCGAATCCTGCCCAGAAGAATGGGTCTAATGCTAATGGTGATAATATATGTGCTAAACCAATCATACCAACTATCATTGCTGCTGTAACAGCTACACCCTTAAGAACACCTTTAAGAGATATACCATCCATTTGTTTTAAGAATTTAGCATATAACATCATTGCAAGTGAAACACCAGCAATCATTAATACAATACCAGCAACACCAATTAAACCATTGATTACTGTTGGTTTTGTAAGTCCTTTTGAAAGTAACTTAAATAACAATATTGATAATAATGTAAATGCTACTGTTATAGCACCGCCAATTACAATTTCTTTAGCATGTTTTCCAACTGAAATATTAATAAGCATTGCCAATGACATTCCAAGGAATAATAATATAACCATGCCTACACCTTCAAGACCATTTTTTCCAGTGGTTTTAAATTTCTTAGAACCTAAAACATACATAATTCCAAGTGATAATGCAACTATACCAATTAATAGTCCAGCTCCAATTGCAATTGATTTAACATCAAAGGTTTTTGCAATTAATATCAATAATGCTAATGTAAGTGTTAATCCACCAATTAACATCATTATCTATTTTGCACCAACAAGTGCCTAATTTGCTTCACGTTTAAATTTCTTAGAACCTAAAACATATATAATTCCAAGAGATAATGCAACTATTCCTAATAACATTGCACCACCACCAACCAAATCTTGCCATTTATTCAATTTAAATAATAATACTAATGCAACTAAACTAAGTGTTAATGTGCCAATCATTGATGAAATTGATAATGCAGCTTTTGCAGCAGCCTATGCTTTAGCTGCACCACTTGGACCTCCAGCCAATTTATCAATTAGTGATTGGAAAAATCCTCCAATAGCTGCACCGGTTTTTGGGCCAAGCATTTTTCCCATAAACCATAACTACATTATATCTTTTGGCTTAATTTGCAATATTGCAGCCATCATCAATCCTAAATTTGTTAATCGTTTAAGAAATGTTTTATTTTGGACTTTTGAATTTGGTGGAATTACATTAATTGCATCTACCATTTGTACTAAAAAGCCTTTAAGCATTCCTTTAGCAAGTATTCCATAAAACTTACCAAGTCGTCTACCTAAAAACCAAGCTTTTATAGGATTAAGTGATAAAATGCTTTTTATGAAATTATCTGACATGCTCATTATTATGCCATGTATCTATGCAAACGCATTAATAGCATTTCCAACGGCCTATAATGTTTCTTTATCAATTTTAAATGATTTAATGGCAGCGCCTAAAATTTTTATACCATTTGCAACTGTTTCATATTTATCTTTACCAATTTTAGCTAATGGCGGAATAGCAGTAGAAAGCACTTTAAGAGAATTACCAAGAACTTCTATATTCTTGGCATCCGCCTATATAATACCAGTACTACTAGGAACATTTGATAACCCAGCATTTTTAGCGGCTTTTTTATTTTCTTTTATTACACCGTCTAATAAATCCAAGATACTGGCTAAATATTCATCTGAACTTTTCTTCGCCATATAAAATAAAGCACTTTAATTCTTTTATTATTTATTTTCTAAAATATCACTATTCATGAAAATGATCCAGATTTAATTCTGGATCACTTAAATATTCATATGTATAATTTATTATTACATTTTAAATTCGTTGTCTGCGAATGAAAGAATGGCCAACAAATGTAATCTAGCTATATCTTCTTTACCATAATCAGAACAAAGATATTCACAATCATCAATATTAGAATAGAAGAAGTTTTCTGTTAATACTGCAGGAACTGTTGGTTTTCCATTCTTTAATGAAAATTGCTCTGTTTTATAAATAACTGTAAAGTTCTCTTCCCAGTCACGATCTCCATCAGATTTATCTGTTCTTAGTTTTACTTTAGCTCCACTATTTTTATAAAGTTTTTCTGCTTCATCATAAAAACAATCTGCTAATTTATCGGAAATATTATTTCCCTTTGTAGTATATGCTGACCAACCTTTAGCTGCATCCCAAGCAGAACCTTTACCATTTGCATTGGCATGAACTGAAATAAAGATTCCTTTCTTTCCAGATGCTTTTATTTTATTCCATGCTCTAGTTGCTCTAGTTGTTAAACTTACATCAATATCTTTATCCCTTTCTTCATCAGTTGTAATGAATACTTCAATTCCATATTCATAAAGCATTTTAGTAAGCATATTACAAATTTCACGATTAAATTTATATTCATAAAAATCTAATGCTGGTTCTACTTTGCATGCAGAATAAGGAGAACGTTTTCCTGGTGTAGAAGATGCGTGTCCTGGATCAAGTACAACAATTAAACCAGGATATTGTTTTTTAGTAGATAAAGGGGTTGATTCCATATTAGTATTTTCTATTTTTTCTTCTGGTTTTTTCTTAACGACAACTGTTTTCTTTTTTATCACAGTTGTAGTTTTTTTAATAACAACTGGTTCTTTTTGTTTTGGCTTAAAAATATCTAATAATCCCATATAATTTTTCAATTAATTTTTTATATTTATAATGAAAAAACTTTTATACACGTGCGAATTAAAATATTTACCATTGGAAAAATATGACGATAAATAAAACAAATATAAACAAATAAATGGAAATTGATACATCAATAGAAGGCATCAAAGTTAATAAAGAAGGAAAAGAATATGTTTCAAATCCCTTTTTGTTTAAAGAGATAATGAAATCAAAAGAATAGGATGAATTAACTGCTGATGCTGTTCAAATGCTATTATTAATGATTGAAAACATTTCTGCAAAGAAAACTTATAAAGATAAAGAAGTAGAAAAAGATTGTAAGCAATAGGCAATGCTTGATTGTTTACAATATTGGCGTGGGTTTGATCCTGAAAAATCAAATAATCCATTTGCATATTTTACGTCTGTTATTACCAATGGGTTGGCAAAAGGGTGGAATGCATTTTATCCACAAAATAAACAAGTGCCAGGTGCAATATTTACCAGTATTGATAATAACATTTATTCAATTTAAGAAAAATATTATAAAACTAATATGGAAAACAAAAATTTAGAATTAGATGCTTTAATTATGGAGCATGGACAAGAATTTGATAGCAATATTAATAAGATTATTAAATCTGAAGAATTATTTGCTAATATGAATAATCTTGCATATGAAGATGCACATATCATTCCTGGTGGAAATGCAGTTATGCCAACATCTGAAGAGGTTGCATTAGATAAAGACGGTGCAGAAGAGAATTTAATTCAAAATGCTGCTATGCTTAAACTTGCTAAGGAACAAGATGAATATAGAAAAATGACAGATGATGAAAAAGTAAAGGATTATATTTGTCAAGCTCAATATTATAAAGAAACAAATGATTTTTATCATAAATATGGTTATGAAATGTCTGGCAAACAAAAAAGATTCACTAAACGTGCAATTGAAACTGCTTGGAAAAAAGGTAGGTTTAAAGTTACGCCAGAACAAAGAGAAGATATTTTGTATGAATTGAGCAAAGCTTCTCATCAACAAAGACAAATTCAAGCAGCTGATACACAAAATATAAATAATTCAAATATATCAGAGCATATTAATGATTTGAATTCATTGATTTTTAGACAATAAAACATAATTTTTTATAATTTTAATTTAAAGGGTTGACTAAATTAATAGCCAACCCTCAATTTTTATATGTATAATAAATTAAATAATATTGTTATTAATAACTGCCTATGTTTGAGCATCAATATATGATTCTAATAATTGAATTCGTGCTTCCAAATCTTCAATTTTTGTTTGTAGTGTAACAGTATATGTATTTTCACCATTTGCAGAACGATCTTCATACGCAATATTGTCAGCTGTATGGTGGCAATAAACACCAGATACAGAATTTTCATTTGCAATAGAGTCATTCATATGTGCAACTAAACCAAGTTGATTTAAATCTTGACGAATTGCAATATGTAATGCATCATCATTAACTTCCTAAACTAAATCTGCCATTGCATTTCTAGTTGTTAAATTACTTGGGAATGAAATAATAATAGGTTCTGACCAATCTGATTTTAATGGATTATCAGGATAGCCTGCTTCAGAAATTGTTCTTACTTTAATTTCAACTTTTTCACCTTTTGTTATAGGGATATCAATTTGATTAATATTAATTTCAGAGCCATCTGCAACATTTTCAGATTTCCAATCAAACATTTCAGTTTCAGAATTCCATATGCGTTGCTTTAATGCACTTTGTGTACAAATCCAATCTGTAAATGTTCCAGTAACTATAGTGTTATTAGTACTATCTTTATAATTAAATGTATTTAATTGTACACCTGTATTATCTTCACAGATATAACGGTATGCAATATCAAAACCAATTACTTCTTCAACTAATGTTTCTGTATCATCTCTAAATCTTGGTTGTGGTAATGGGAAGAATCCTCTAATATGATATTTAGGATCTTCTACAACTGCTTGATTTTCTTGAACAGATGATTGGAATCTTTTTACTAATGATGAGTATTCAGTTTGTTGAATCTCTAAGTTTTTAGTATTAGTTGCAATTTCATCTTGGGCTTTATTATAGTCAACTGTTGATTTAATATTAATTAAGTTAGATTTTTGAGATGCAATTGTCTTTTGTAATGATTCAATAAGTGTTCTTGTTGATTCAATATCAGCTGCAAGATTTTTAAGGTCAGCATTATTTAATGCAGCATTAACCTATGTATTAATCTAAACAACTCTTAAATCTGTAGCCGCAATCATTGGCGCATTTGGTTTATGACCATAAAATGCATCAACTCTGCGTTCTTTTGATTCTGCAATCCATTTAGCGCCCCAGTCTGATACAAATGTTGCATAATATTTTTTCAAATCAACATTGATATCATTTACATTTAATAATTCATCTGTAGAGAATTGAATTGGATCTGACCAATCATCAGAAAGAAGATTAAATGCTTCATTGACACCTTTAATATAAATAATGTCATATTCATGAGCACCAATTCTTACATTAATAACTTTACTTCTAAATGGATCTTGATATATTCTAAAAATAGAATAAACACCTGGGAATGCTGCACCACTTACAATTTTTAATCTTACTTTATTTTCATTTTGATTAACTTCAATAACAGAGAATAATGAATCATTATATGCAAGTCTATCACCAACTGAAAGAATATTATTTCTTCCTTGTTCTGTTCCATTTTCATCTATTGTTTGATATATTAATGTATCAAATGTATACCATGTATTTCCATTAATAATTTCTGGATCATACATTACTTGGAAATTTCCAGAAACGGTGTTGCTTATTAAAGGCAATTGAATTTCTTCAATATCTTCAGAATATTGAATACTATTATATGCTAATACAGATTTTAATGAAACATAATCATATGTATTATTCGCTAAAATATTGCCCCAGAATTGTTGAACTGTTTCATTTTTAGAATCCAATATAATTCTAGATATCTTAACTCTATCTGCAGAATCCTCAATTTGAGATGTCAAATCTAATGAAACTGTTAATCCTGGAAACATTAAATCTTCAAAAAACCAATTACTATCAATATTAAATGTTGTTGGTGTTTCTACACCTGTAATTCTATTTGGTGTTTCTGGAAGTGCAGTTAAAACAATTTGTCTGCGCGATCCATCATTTAAAGATAATGTTGAACGGCCAGCAGATAAATTTGACATATTTCTTTCTAATGCCTTTAATCTATTATTAATGCTTGTATAACTTGGTAATTGATATCTTACAATAGAGCTATCTTTTAAATTTTCATAATCATATTGAACAATTGTGTCCTTTGTTGAGATAGCTTTCTAAATAGATTCCAATAATGATAATGCATTAGTTTGTGCAGTTATGGTTTTTCTCATATTTTCTGCAAAACTATTAATGTTATTACTACTCATATTAAATTAAAAATATAACATTTACTATTTTTTTATTTATTTTCAAAAATAGACCATTCAAAAATACACAATAAATAATAAAACGATATATTTAATATATGGCAGAAAATGTTTTTTCATCCGCATAGGAAAATACATATTAGAGTGTTTCATCAACATATGATACAAGTGATACATCTGTAAATGAAACACATACTAGAATATACGAGTATATGGCATCAACAATTAAATTAGATGAAATGTCAATTCCATTAATTGATAATATTGACTCTAATTCAACTATTGATGCATCTACAAATTAGCATAAAGATGCAGTTGAAAGTAATGCCAATTCAAATGTATTTGAAACTAAAGGAAACACTTCTCCATCAAAAGCGATGGCTATAGGTTTTACATATCCATTATTACGAATAAATGACCACTATTATACAAATAATGATATTGTGTATTTTTCATTAGAAACGACAGGATTTATACCAACAATTATGGTTAAACTTGAATGTTCATATAATGATATATTAAAAGCAAATTCAATTAAAGATGGCGATAAATGCTCAGTATTTATAAATCCTGGTCATGGAACAATTAAATCTTATAGAGGCGATTTCTAGATAACATAGGTGAAAGTTTCAAAAATGGATCAATTTAAAATTCAATCAAAAATTTCTATAAAATTTATTGGTGAATTGTTTATTCCAACAATATATGATGCTACATAGACATTTGCATTTTCAGGAACATCAAGAGATGCATTAATAGATGCAGCAGAAAAACTTGGTTTAGGATTCTTCTTTAGTGATCCTGAAAATACAAATGATCCACAAATGTGGTATAGTATGTCAGATGGAGAACAAAAATCTGAATATTTAGAAATGTCTCCAGCAATTGAATACATTCAAAATACAGCAAAACATGCATATAAAAACTTTGAATCATTTTATGATTGTTGGATCGATCCTCGTTATGCAATAACATTTATTAATGTGGCACAAATGCTTGGTGGCGCCGGTTTAGATGAACCAATTGATTTAGCATTATATAATTCAACAATTGCAATGGGTAGAAGTGCAGATGCTGAAAATAGAGAATCATCAGATGAAGAAAAGTCTAAAAAACCACGTCCATAGGTTAAATTATTAACAAATCTTGGTGAAGATGAATCAGCATTAACATCATTTTTAGTAACAAGTTATTCAGAAAATAATGATGGCTCAATAACAAATAAATTAGGATTATCAAATGCAAATTATTATAGCATTAAAAATACAGGAATTCAAAAAGTTGAAGATAATGCAATTGAAATGAATTTATCTATTCCTGTTAATGCAGACAAATTAAAACACGGATTTTATATAATGGCTGGGCCTGGACAAAATCTAACATACACTGAAGGACAAAATGGATCATTTGCTGATTAGCATAAATCTGTTCAAGGTGGATAGATTGCTGAGACACAATCTGACAATGATGCATAGGATATTCTTGAGTCTGGAAATAATATGTTAGCTTCAGGAAATACTAATAAATTTTATGAAACAGCAGATGGACATAATTTATTATGTAATATGTGGTTAAGAAAGAAAACTATTTCTGTTACATTAAATGGATGTAACTTATAGGTAATGAGAGGTGAAAAAATTCCAATGTTATTAAGAGATAATTTTAATCCAGCAACAACATATGCATAGGCAAAAGATGATAATCAAATGACATATCAAAAAATAATTGCATCTGGTACAGGTTGGTTTATTATTAAAGACCTTAAATGGATTTATGATATAAATCATATGCAAAAAGGAACAGCATGGAGAACAGAATTAACATTAACTAGACGTGAATGGCCAATTCCTGATTGGGTTAAAGATGGCGGTGCAGAAAAAGAAGCAAATAAAAATGGAATAGTTGTTGAAAATGATATATCATCTGGCTCAATAAAAGAAGGCGCATATAATCAACAAACTTATGCTAAACAACAATAGAATGATGCAACAAATGCTTCAGAACAAGAAACACCAACAACTGGTTTAAATCAATATTTGGTAAATATCTACAATGAAATTAAATAGGCTGTAGGTGCAGGTGGCGGTAAAATAGTTCTAGTTTCTGGTAGACGTTGGCCAGTTGATGAAAATGATAATGTAGTTGGAACACCTGTTGTATAGGATGGAAATCTTTGGAAATTTAAAAATTCAAAAGGTGATATAGTTTGGTATAGTTCAAAAACATCACCTCATTCAACAGGTGATGCAATGGATATTATAAATGGTGAAGGAACAACATTTGAAAAAGTTTTGGAATATATTGTATCAGATGATAAAATTTTATATGATATGATAACAAATGGTGTTTATCTTGGTCAGGAAGTTGCAGATGAAGGCTCAAGTGGAATTAAGCATTATCATATAGGAAAGGTTGATAAATCTAATTCTGATACATATAAAGCATAGGCTGGTTGGTGGAACCAAGTTTCTAGATATAAAAAATCTATTAAATCAAATGGCCATGAGGTTCAAGTAGGCCAATATTTGGCATATTCAAACAAATAATTATTTTTGAATATAATATTATATGGTAATAGACATTTATAGTGGAGGCAAATATCCAGCAAACATATTATCCAATTTTGCATATCACCCATTTGAATTTAGAGGATTTAAAATAAATTCAATGGAGGGTTTAATTGCTGGATTAACATATAAAGATCCAATAGAACAGATGCGAATATTTCTATTACATGGCATAGAAGCAAAAAATGCAACTAAACCATGGGAAATGGCCGGCAAAGTTTATTGGCAAGGCACTCCTATAAATAGATGTTCTCAAGATTATCAAGATTTATTTGATGAAGCATATAATGCATTATATACAAATGCAGATTTTAGAAAAGCCCTTGATTCAACTAAGGGAAATGAAATAAAACATACGATGGGATGCAAAGATAGAATGAGAACATTATTAACAGAAAAAGAATTTGTTGATAGATTAATAAGATTAAGAGATACTGGACAAAGTAAAGAAATTAAAATTTCACATGATGAATTATTTTAAATAAAAAAGACTGAACCTAAAAGATTCAGTCTTTATTTTTAAATTCTTTAAGGGGGGATTAAAGAATTGCTTCATCAAATGTATCAGCCCATAATTGGAATGAGAAACCTTGCCAAATACTACCATTATCATAAGATAATTGTGGATTTGGAATTGGTGCCATTGGGAATAAGTTGTAACAAATCCATTGATGAATTGGCTTACCTTCTTTATCGTGAAGAAGAATTGTCATTGCTTTTGCAGTGTAATTCTTTTTGATATTCATCTTACCAGTTAATGGATCATATGTTAAATCACTCCAACGACGTAAGAATTTGTAAGTATAGTTATCATTGGTACCATCTGCATTACGTTTAACATTTAATTCAAATGTCATTGTAAGCTCTAAGTGAGTTTTAGTTGGAGCGCCTCCAGCGAAACCACGATCAGAGTATTTATACTTTTGAGTAGCAGTACCAACACCAGGTTGTGTATCAAGACCATTGATTGATCTTAAACCTTCTAATACGATATTTACATCATCTTGGTTATAACCCTATGCTATCATACCATCAGGAAGATCGCTAGCCAATATTTGAGCAGTAAACAAATTCAAATATATAGGCTCATCTAAATCCATTGATCTTTTTGATGATGTAAAATGACCCCATCTATTGAGTCCTTCACTATTTAATCCTGCCATATTAATTAAAAACTTTTAATTTTATTTTATTTATTTATTTATCTTTATTCGATTAAACTGCCCATAATTTGGCTATTGAATAAATAATAAAATAGGTTATTCATATTATTTATTTATGAAAAAATATAATTCTATAAAAGAATCGCAAGGCATCGTTGATAAAGATGGTGTTTAGTGGTATGATTTATCAGATTTAATTACTGAATATATTTTTGACATTGAACATGGAATGAATGCCGATCCATTTTATGATGCAGATAATGAATCTATTACTAGAGGAAATATTGAAGGATATTATTAGTACAAATATTCCAAGAAGATGCCAAACTATATTATTCCAGATTGGATTGGTTCATTTACTATTAATATAATTAAAGATAAAAGTAGTAATGGAACGTTTCTTAAAAAGACATCCAAATTAAATAATTCTAAAAAATTGGTTTTTACAATAGAGATTGGTTAGTCAATTGAAAGCCCAGATTTATTATGTAATACATTAGTTCATGAATTTTAGCATGCTTATACATGGTGGTTATCATTAACAAAGCATATATTATTACATAATAATAGAAGAGGCAATTTATATATGCATGCATCAAAAGGATTTAATGATGCATACTATTCAAGTAATTTTGTTCCTTTGGCAATGCAAAAATTTCCAGATTTAATTGAAATAAATGATGATATTTTTAATAATGCAGAAGGCTTGGAACGAATTATATTAACAGGTTTTTATCATAGTGATGTTGATGAAATACGAAGTTTTATTTAGGAATTTGCAAAAGATATGATGAGAATAATAAAAAATAATTATGAACTAATTAACGCTGAAATAAAACAATCATTAGAATTTAAAGGAGATTTTAATCATGTAAATAAAGATGAACAATATCGTTCAAATATTTTAAATAACATTTATACTGATTATAATTTTAGCAAATATTATAAAACATATAAAGCATATTATGAGTTTTATAAAAAGCTTGAAAAAATGGAAATTGATGATAAAATTGCAACATAGGTTGTGAAAAAATGTGTGCATGCAATTAGAATGGCCTTGCATATTCCTGCAAATAAATCATTAACAAAGTTTGAAGGAGATGCTAATAATATTCTTAAACGCGTGGCAAAAAGACAAATTCCAATTTATGAAAATGTTTTAAAGAAAATGCAAAAGATATTTGTAAAATTAATAATGGAAATCCCAATTAAATGAAATTAAATAAACAAATATTAGAAGCTATAAATAGAGGCATTTAGTTGGCACTAGATGATTATGAAGATGTAGAAGATAATAATTCTATATCTTAGACTAATGATGTCATAGATACTAAAGATGTTATTAAAGACAAAATTAATTTTAACAAATTTTTTGTTGATTTAGGATTGCCATCTGGCACCATATGGGCTAAATATAATTTAGGAGTAAATCCAGATAAATTGGAAACATTTAAAGATTGGCTTGGTGGATATTATGCATGGGGTGAATTAGAAGAAAAAGATGATTACGTTTTGGAAACATATAAGTTTGCTAATGTAGATGAAAATAACACAAAGTCTATAACAAAATATATCAATGCAGATGGAAAAGAAGAATTAGAATTAGAATTAGAAGATGATGTTGCATATCAAAATCCAATAATTTATAAAGATAAAAAATATATGTAGTGCATACCAACACCTGTACAATTCCAAGAACTAATAATAGGAACTACACATGAATATATTCGTAACTATAATAATATACATGGCATGCATGTAATAGAATATACATCAAAAACAAATGGTAAATAGATTATATTTCCATTGGGTGGATATAAAACAGAAGAAGCCGCATTAGATGCATTGGCAATTGATGGAAGTTATTGGACAAATTGTATTGATATTTCAAATGATTTTAAAGCTTGGCAATTTGCAATTGCAGCAAATTATAGTGTTGTTTCAAATCACCAATCATTTAGAGCACATGGTTTAAATATTCGTCCAGTTTTATTCAAAAATAATTTTATAAATGATGAAATTAAGTAAACAAATATTAGAAGCAATTAATAGAGGAATTTAGCTTGCATTAGATGATATTGAAGATATAGATAATAAATCTGTATTTTCAGATGTTATTGACAGTAAAGATGTTATTAAAAATAGGATTGAATATGAAAAAGCTAAAAAGATATTTAATGATATTATCGATAAATGGGATTCAGGCAAATATCTTTTTACTAAAAATGATTTAAAAACTCTTGCAAAATTATCAAAACAATATGGGTTTAAATATATAGGATTAGATGATAGCATATATATTGTAAATGAAACAATAGATTTAATAACGTAGGTTGACCCAAAAGCAGATTTAAATTGGATCGATATGTCTCGAATAACAAATTTAAATGAAGTATTTGCGCATGGTAATGCAACCAAGTTTAATGGCGATATATCTAAATGGGATGTTAGTAATGTAGAAAGTATGGATAGCACATTTATGAATTCTGAATTTAATGGCGATATATCTAATTGGAATACAACAAATGTGCAAAAAATGGGAGATATGTTTTCTAATTCAAGGTTTAATGGTGATATAGCAAATTGGGATGTTTCTCATGTGACAACAATGCATTCAATGTTTTGTTAGAATAAAGATTTTAATTAGAATATTTCTAAATGGGATGTTAGCAATGTTAATACATTTGAATCAATGTTTTAGGGTGCAAGTCATTTTAATAAAAATATTAGTAATTGGAAAATTAAAGATAATGCAAAAACTGCATATATGTTTGACCAATGTAAAATTAGCCCATGGAATAAACCAAAAGCATTACAAAGATTTTAATTTATGAAATATTATAATAAAATATTAGAAGCAGTCAATAGAGGTATCTAGCTTGCACTTGATGATTATCAAGATATAGAAGATAATAGTTCTGTATCTTCTAAATAGGATATTATAGACAGTAAAGATGTTATTCAATAGAGATTAGAATTAGATGAATTAACTGTTGATTTAGGTTTGCCATCTGGAACCAGATGGTGTAAGTATAATTTAGATGCAACGCCAGATCAATATTATTATCATTGGTGGGGTAAATATTATGCATGGGGTGAATTACAATCAAAAGAATGTTTTAGTGAAACTACTTATAAATATGGCGGTGTGAATTTTTCTAAATATAATAAAGAAGATAAATTAATGGAGATTTAGCCAGAAGATGATGTTATAACACAAAACGTTCATTTATATAATTATAAATTTCATATTCCTACAAAATACCAATGCGAAGAATTATTAAAATATACAACAATTAAATGGACTAAAAAATATAATAATATTGATAATTTATCTGGCGCAATATTAACTGGCAAAAATGGAAAACACATATTTATACCTGCAGCCGGATATGTATTTGGTGGAACATCGCCAGATGGAATGCATTTAACATGCGCATTAGCTTGTTCAACAATAAATACGCCAGGTGCATATCATTGTAATATGTTAATTATTCGTGAAGACCCGTCTGTCACATATTTAACAAATTCAATGTATAGAAATAATGGTGTTCCGGTAAGAGGAGTAATTGATAAAATATGAAAAAACTAAATAATCACATATTAGAAGCTATCAATAAAGGTATTTAGTTAGCACTAGATGATTATGAAGATATAGAAAATAATAGTTCTATATCTCAACATAATGATATTATAAATAGTGAGGATGTCATTAAACAAAGAATAGAATTTGATAAAATAAGTGTTGATTTGGGGCTTCCTTCAGGAACTTTATGGTGCAAATATAATTTAGGTGTTAATTCAAAAATACTTAATACGCCATAGGATTATATAGGTAATTATTATGCATGGGGAGAAATAAAACCAAAATCCAAATATACTCCAAATACATATAAATTTGGCAAAATTAATCGTTGGACTGGAGAAAAATCATCAGTGTATATGTCAAAATATAATAATTCAACAGATTGGACTTATGAACTTGAAGATACTGATGATGTAGCAAAACAAACATTAAAAGGAAATTGGTGTATTCCTTCAGTTGATGATTATGAAGAATTAATGAAATACACTAAATAGAAATTTGCTTGTAATTATGATGGCATTAAAGGATTAAATGGTGTAATATTTAAAGGATTGGGAAAAAACAAAAATATCATATTTATACCATTAAGTGGAGAATGGGATGATATAATAGGCGGAAGAATAAATGAATCTATAATTAATAAAAATTATGGTTATTTTTGGTTATCTGAATTAGATTTTAAAAGATCTTATGAAAACATCGCTTGTAAAGCAAGTGTTTGTGCTGCCGGACAATGTATAAATTATTCAGAAAGATATGTAGGTTTACCAATTAGACCAGTTTATAAATATCATGAAAAACAACAATTATAATAAAATATTAGAAGCTGTCAATAAAGGCATCTAGTTAGCACTTGATGATTTCGAAGATATAGAAAACAATTCTATATCTGGTGATATTATAAGTACTAAAGATGTAATTGCTGATAGAGTTGAAATTGATAAATTAACGGTTGATTTAGGGCTTCCATCAGGAACACGATGGTGTAAATATAATATTGGTGTAAATCCTAAATTTTTAAATACTACTAATAATTATTATGGTAATTATTATGCATGGGGTGAAATATTTTCGCGTAAAAGAATTTATTCATGGGATAATTATAAATTTGCAAAAGCACAATATAATACAATAACAAAATACACAACTAATGGAGATTATCTTAATTATGATAAAGTTAATCCAGATAATTTAACTGTATTACAACCAGAAGATGATATTGCAACAATAAAACTTGGAAAACATTTTCATATACCAACAGAAGAAGATTTTAAAGAATTACGTGAAAATACAATAGCTAGTTATGAAAAAAATTGGGGTGCAATTGGTTTAAATGGCATATTGTATACAAGCAAAATTAATGGTAATTATATTTTCTTTCCATGTGCAGGATATAAAAATGCTGAAAAACGTGGTGATGAAGAAATTGTTAGCCGCGGTGAACTTGGCAGATATTGGACAGCAAACTTATTTAAACATGATAATAGAAATGCAATAGTATATACAGTGTCTAAAAATGGTCTTATATCATCTATTGCTAGACGATTAGGTTGTTCAATAAGACCAGTATATAAGTAAATAATTATGAAAAAATTTAGTAAACAAATATTAGAAGCTATTAATAGAGGCATTAAACTTGCATTAGATGATTTCGAAGATAATGAACCAAATAGTTCATTATCTCAATAGAGTGATGTCATAGATAGTGAGGATGTTATTAAACAGAGAATAGAATTAGATAAACTTATTACTAAACTAAAGAATAAAGAATTGACTAAACAGGAATTTGATGAATTGGTAAGATTATCTAAATTAACTGGTTTAAAATATAAAGTTCAATCGTATACAGAATTGAGATCTATTATTAATTGTGCATATGATATAGATCATAATGCTAATTTAAATTGGATAGACACATCAAATCCAAAAATAGATACAATGGCAAATTTATTTACTAGATGTGAAGAATTTAATGGAGACATATCTGAATGGAATGTTTCTAATGTGAAAAGCATGGTATCTATGTTCAAAGGGTGTTCTAAATTTAACTAGCCATTAAATAATTGGGATGTGTCTGGAGTAGAATTAATGGGAAGTATGTTTGATGGGTGTACTAAATTTAATCAGCCATTAGATAATTGGGATGTTTCTAATGTTGAAAATATGATATATATGTTTAATAATTGTAAAAGTTTTAATCAACCATTAAATAATTGGAATGTTTCTAGTATTAAAAATAATAATTAGTTTATGATGTTTAATGGCTGCAAAATAAAAGAAGAATATAAACCAAAATTTAATTAATGAAGAATTATAATAAAATATTAGAAGCTGTTAATAGAGGCATTTAGTTAGCACTTGATGATTTCGAAGATAATGAGCTAAATAGTTCATTATCTTAGCACAATGATATCATAGATAGTGAAGATATTATTAAAAAATATATTGAAGTTAATAAAGAAATTGAATTATTAAATAAAAGAACTGTTGATTTAGGTCTTCCATCAGGAACGCTTTGGTGCAAATATAATTTAGGCGTAAATCCAAATTAGTTATTAACATCTAATGATTGGAATGGCAAATATTATGCATGGGGAGAATTAAAGCCTAAAAATGAATTTACTGATAAAAATTATAAATTTTTTAAATATAGTTTTTTCTTTAATACACAAGGATTAACTAAATATGTTTATAATAATGAAAAACACTTTGGATATAAAGGCTTTACTGATGATTTACATGAATTGCAACAAGATGATGATGCTGCATCTAAACATTTTTTAAATGATAAGTATCATATTCCATCTGAAGCCCAATGGAAGGAGTTATAGGAAAATACAATACAACAAATGATTCATGATTATAATGGTATTAAAAATTTAGATGGAATTTTACTTACTAGCGAAATAAATCGTAATACTATATTCATACCATTAGCATGCTGTTATGATTCAAACTATAAAAATGGAAAAGAAATAAATCCAGAATTTCATGATAGCCCTGCTGGAACAAATCTTAAATATGGAATATATTGGACATCTAATTTAGAAGATTCAAAGTATGGTCATCACAATTCAGAGGTTGCAAAATGTATGGAATTTGGTCCAGGCGGACTGACATAGGTTTCGCGTGTATTATTTAATATTACTCCTAAATATGATTGTATGCAAATTTGGTCAAAAAGTAGAATCTGTGGGTGTTCAATTAGACCAGTATATTCTGAAACTAAAAATAAATGAGCAAATAAACAATTGCTCATTTTTCATTTACAATTATAAATAATAAAATATTTTGAAATAAAATGAAAAAATCTAAAACAGGTTTAGATTCTATTATTCTTGGTACTGTAGAATCAATAGATGATCCTACATATTCAGGACGTATTAAAGTTCGTGTACCTGGATTGCATGATAATATTACAACTGAAGAACTTCCATGGTGTTCATATGGAGGATCACCAGTTTTTTCTGGTAATGGTGGTGGCTCATTATCTGTTGCACGAGTTGGCCAACAAGTTCGTGTCCAATTCAAATCAGGAGAAAAAACATCAATGGAATGGATTGCAAATAATCAACTTGATCCAGACTTAATTAATGAGATTAAAGATGATTATGAAAATGCGCAAGTTCTTTTATATGATTCAGCTGTTGATCTTTCAATTAAATTCCAAACAGGAACTGGATTAACATTATATTATCAAGGAAGTTTTATTCAAATTATGCCTGATAATACTATTACAATTCATTATGGTTTAGGCGCAACAGGAACACAAATTCAATTATCAAAAGATCGTGTAGATATCCAAGCAAATAATCAAATAAATTTAACTACACCTGGCACTATAAATCTTGAAGCTGATAATATTATTTTAAATAGTAAATCATCAACTCAATTAAAAGGCGATGCACCAGGCGAAGCAGCTATTAATGGTTCTGCATTAATGACATTATTAACATTATTAGCTGGTGTTATAGATTCAAAAATCCCAGCAGGCCCAGGTATGACAGCTGCAACAGTTAATTCAATGAAGGAAGCAATATTGAATCAACATATACAATTAATTTAAGAAAAATGAAAACTAAATAATATGTTAAAATTAGATGAACCATTAAAACATAATTGGCTAATTAAATATTCAGTTTTGCAAGAAAATGATTTAATAACATTAGCTGAAGGAAAGGTGTTTGATTTTGTTCCAAATGAAGGAGACTTTATTAGAATTGATAATATAACATATAAAGTTATAATGAGAACACTTGATTTTGACCATTCAATTATTTGGGTGAGTTTGTATAATAAAGAAAAAACCAATGAAAATTAATTCATTGGTTTTTATTTTTATTTTAAATTTTAATTAGCTAAAATAATCTAAAATTTCAGGACATTCATCTAATAAAGTTTGTAATGAGAATCTAAGAGCAACATTATTATCATCAACTTTTACTAAAGTAATATATGACATATTTTTAATTTTGTTAGATCCTGGATCAATTGTTGATATGATATATTTGTATAAATGGCTTTGTTTACTCATTATAATTTTAATATATAATTCATTTATTGCAGATACAAATTTATCTTCATCATCTTTACAATAAATTCTTTTAAAATTAACAATTCCACTATCTAATAAAGTTTTGATAATTTCAGCAAATTTTCTATTATCATTACCATCATTTTTTACAGTTGATGTTGTTGCAACATCTAATTTATCAATTGATTTCCATGATGCAGATTTTTCATCGTGAAATATAAGCTATACACCTATAAGTTGTTTTAAATCACATAATTTACCAAATAAAGGTGATAAACTATTAATTGCATCATTTACTTTATTATAATCAACTCTTGGAACATTTTGTTCGCTCCATGCAGAAAATCCTTCATTAAGAGATTTATTTTCTTTAAAAGCCTTTTTTACACCGGCCATTATACTTTCTTGCAATTGTTTTTTATTCATATTAATTTCAAAAATATTTTACTTTTATTATTTATTATTAAAACAATTCAAAAATTTTTCATAAAATAATTAGAAAATTTTATAAACATATTATGAAAAAGAAAGCAGAAACGCCAAAATCAATGTCAGATTATGAAGTAGATGCAATGTGGATGTCATATCGTTATGCAATTGGACGTCATACTATAGCGGCTTGTATGCATGCCTGTAATATGATTAAAGAAATATATCATAGAATAGATGAAAAACGAATTCCATTTACAGTATATGACATTAGACGTGAAATTAATCAGCAACTTGATTGGAATTTTAATTTTGGATTAGATTTATATGTTAGACAAGAAGATTATGATCCAATTAAAGCTTTAGTAGAATTTGCAAAACGAGATGATGTCAAGAAAGCTGGTGGAATTTTTAAATATCTGAGTAATAATAGAGTTGAGATTTCTGTTAATTCTAATCATGAATATGAATATAATTTTAGTGAGCCTGTTCATCCAGGCAGTGAATTATATGCTCATGATTTAGATGATTTGTTAATATGGTATAATATGTCATGCGCACTTGATAAAGAAAATCATAAAATTGCAGTGACAGAATATGAAGGCAAGATTGAGGAACATGAAGTTTTTGAATATGTAAAAATTCAACAATATGTTGATGCTAAAGAAGATTTTGCAATTGATTATGTAGATATTAATGAATATTTAGATAATCCATTTGTGCATAAATGGATTGCAAAAGATTATATTAAAGAAATTAAAGAAAAATAATAATATGAAAAAGAAAATTGGAATTTATGGTGGTAGTTTTAATCCTATTCATCATGGCCATATTGGTGTAGCAAAATATGTTAAAGAATATGCTAAGCTAGATGAAGTATGGTTAATGGTTAGTCCAAACAATCCTTTAAAAGACTCAAAAATTTTAGCACCAGAAAAAGAACGTTTAGAAGGTGTAAAGAATGCAATTAAAGATATTCCTGGGTTGGTTGCATGTGATTTTGAATTTTATTTACCAAAACCTTCATACACAGCAGATACATTAAAAGCTTTAGTAAAACATGCAAAAAATATAAAACGTAAAGGTGAAATTACGTATGATTGCGAGTTTTCATTAATAATTGGTGAAGATAGTTTAGCAACACTACCACAATGGAAAGATTATGAATATATTGTGAATAATTTTACTATATATGTTTATCCACGCCATGGTGTTAATTCTACACAGGTTAAACAAATTCCTATTCATGAAAATATTAAAATATTATATGATGCTCCATATATTGATATTTCATCAACAGAGATAAGAAATAAAAAACAAAAACATGATGAAGCGTTAGAGTTTGCTAATGAAGTTTTTCAAAAAGTATTAAGTGATACAAAACAAAAAGAATGGTTTGAAAGTCTTGATAATTTAGAAAAGGCCAGGGTTGAATTTATGTCAAAAGCTATTGCATTACGAGTTCGCGCAGATCTTAGTTTAGAATTAGAACCAATTGAAATTGAAAATGGTCCAAAACCTGTACTTGGCTGGTATGACTAAATAAAACATATTCATTTTTTAAACTATAATAATTAAAATACTAAATAAGAAATTAAATGGAAAATACAACAAATCCAAAACAACAACTTTTTACTGAATTATTTCGTCCAAAAACATTGGATCAAGCAATAATAGTTCCAAGAATTCGTCAAGAATTAGAAAAAGGTTTAATTGACAATATACTTTTAAATGGTGCACCTGGTAGTGGTAAAACAACATTAACCAGAATTCTTGCATCTGAGTGTGAAGATCCATTATATATTAATGCATCATTGGAACGTGGTATTGATACAATTCGTGAAAAAATTATTACATATGCATCTTCATCATCTCTTTGGGGTGGTGAGGAAAAACTTAAAGTTGTGGTTTTAGAGGAGTGTGATAATTTAACGAATGATGCATGGTCTGCACTTCGTGCAACTATTGAGCAATTCCATCGTACTACAAGATTTATTGGCAACTGTAATTATATTGAAAAGATTCCAGAACCAATTCAATCTCGTTTTAATTGCATTCCAATTGAGCCAATTAATCAAGAGGAAGAAGCATATCTTTTAAATGGTTTTATAGAAAGAACTAAATTAATTCTTAATGCATGTCATATTACATATAAGGATGAAGATGTTGCAAAATTTGTTAAGGCCGATTTTCCGGATATGAGATCTATCATTAAGAAAATTCAACAATTATATACTCGCGGAATTAAAGAATTAACACCGGAAACGCTTGGAACTACTTTTGATTGTGGGCAATTATTTAATATTATCATGACTCCTGGAAATCCAACTGATAACTATAAAGCATTGGTTGCAGATTGGTCAACTAAAGCTGAAGATGGATTGCTAATGTTAGGTCAACAATTTCCAAATTATATTCAGACAGTTTGTCCAGATAAAATAAATAAACTACCAATGGTTATTATAGCCATTTGTGAATATCAATCCCAACTTCATTATGCAATTGATAAATTTATTGTTTTGTTGGCATTGATTTACAAATTACAAAATATTATGAATAGTTAAAATGTGGTTTATTAAGATTGATGATGATTTAACACTAGAAAATGTCTGTGAAGCTAATGGAATGGAACCAAAAGCATTATATAATCCATTACATGAAGGTGTTTTAAATATTGTTTTGCGAGATGCAAATGATGTTAATAAAACTGGGTCAATGGTTTATACTAATATAACTCTTAATTTTGAAAATGTTGGGTTGACTACAATAAATGGTGTTCCACATGGCGAAATAGATAAAGACATTTCAGGAATTAGTTTATATATTGATGAAGATAATTATGAATTAGCCGATTATATAATGAATAATTTTGATGAAAATGGCTATAGAGCAATGATGGCAAAATTATAATTGGATAAAATTGATTTTTATTCATTTTTATTAGATTAATTTTGTTTGGAAGAATTTAGTTGTGAAACTAGATTCTTCTTCTTTTTAAATAAAAATAGGATTCAAAAATGAATCCTATTATCTTGGGTCTGTTGGTGAAAAATCAATTTCTGGATAACCAAATTTTTTACCACCATATAATTTTAATTTGTACTTCTACATTATTTCATAAAATTTTGAATATGGAATTACATTTCTTCCTAAATATGCCATTATATTATTATAAACACGCTTTGAAAGTAATGGCTATAAAAATTTATCATCTATAAGAATATGTTTATTATTTAAACGTTTGAGTTCTAATGACTAAATAGTAAGATTTTTGTATTGCTCATAATATTTTAAAATGCTTTCTTCAATATCAAAATTGGATTGTTCATTTTGTGTATTTTTAACCGGTCTTATTGAAATTCCTTGTGATCTTGGACACTCAAAAAATGAATAATCTTTCGCATTATCACTAGTGATTTTTAAAGCTATTGCACCTTCACTATCTTCTTCTGGTTTAGATGTCCATACACATAATATGCTTCCTTCTGCCATTGCATCATTTTTTATTCCTGATTTATATCCTGCAAATGGAATGAATAATTCTTTTTGGTTTATAATTGATTTAAATACAAATCCATTTAAACCATTAATATCTTTATAATCCAAAACCTTTGTGTATGAAGTATAATTTAATAATTCTTCAAACTATTTTTTAGTTGGCATTATCATTTCGCCATCTGTCTAAACATATGCTGCATCATCTTTTGGCTCTAACTATGAATGATTATCTGGTAATTGTCCATGATATTTTATTCTACTTCTACAAATAATATATTTAGATACTATTGGGTCTCCATTGCTAGCCCATTTTTTAAACCATTTATATTTGTCCCAGTTATATGTTAATTTTGGTTGTGTTTCCCCCCATGAAAAATAATCTCCATACCAGCCTTCAGCGGTGTCTAACCAATTCATATCAGCGCCCAAATTGTATTTAGCCCAAATAGTTCCAGATGGAAGACCTAAATCTACATATTTTTTATTAAATTCAATTTTGTTTTTAATAACATCTTCACTATCTATAACATCATTTTTTGAAGATAAAGTATTATTATCTTCTATATCTTCAAAATCATCTAAAGCTAACTAGATACCTCTATTTACTGCTTCTAATATTTGTTTGGCTAGTTTCATAAATTAAATATTTTAATTCAATATATTTATATAAAAACTGTGTTTATGAAAATATTTCTTTATAAGATAAATATATAGGATATAGTATTAGATATGAGATTAGTTTATAAATTTAATATTAAATAGAGTGATAGAATATATGAATTATGTAAGATTTCAAGAAACTTATATAATTAGGCTTTATATATTGTTAAGAAAGAACTAAAAGAAAATAATAAATGGTTAAATTATAATGATTTAAATAAAATTTTATAGAATACTTATGATTTAAATGGACAAATTAATTATAGATTATTAAAGACATAGACTTCATAGCAGTGTATAAAAACATTAAATAAAAATATAGTAACGTATATTAAATCTATTAAAGATTATTCAAAAAATAAATCTAAATATAATGGTTGTCCTAAATTTCCAAAATATAAAAAGAATTTAAATTAGTTAATATACACAAATTAGTGTTGCTCAATTAAAAAGGATGGCTATTTATATTTAGATAGAAAATTTAAAATTAAAATTCCATAGTTTGAAAAATATTATGATAGAATTAAAAGTTTTTAGCAGGTAAGAATTAATCCAAAAATAAATAATGATTTTGAAATAGAAATAATTTATAATATTGAAAATGAAATTAACAAAGAATTAAATTATGAATTATATAGTTCAATAGATTTAGGAATTAATAATTTAGTTACGTTAATTATGCCAAATAAAAATCCAATATTATTTAATGGAAAACAATTAAAAGCTAAAAATCAATATTTTAATAAACAAATATCAAAATTAAAAAGTAAATTAACAAATAACTAGAGAACTAGTAAACAAATATAGAATTTATATAATAAAAGAAATAATTAGTTAACTGATATATTTCATAAATTATCTAAATTAATAGTTAATAAATTAGTAAATAATAAGATAGGGAATTTAGTTGTAGGTTATAATAAAGGATGGAAAGACTCCATTAATCTTGGTAAAAGAAATAACCAGACCTTTGTTCAAATATCTTATGATAAACTATTAAACTATTTAAAATATAAATGTGAAATGATTGGCATTAAATTAATTATTACTGAAGAATCATATACATCAAAATGCGATAGTTTAGCATTAGAAAAAATAGAAAAACATAAAACTTATTTAGGAAAAAGAATTAAAAGAGGTTTATTTTAGTCTTCTACTGGAAAACTAATTAATGCAGATGTAAATGGTTCAATAAATATAATAAGAAAAGTAGTTAATGATTCTGAGATTATATCAAAGATAATTAATAGTGGTTGGTTGTTTCAACCAATAAGAGTTAATATTTTGTAATATTAAAACTTATAAATAATTTTTAATAAAAATTAAAACATAGGTATAGTATGAAATTCCCATATGAGTTATCAGAACAAAGAATAAGTCTTTTATCAAAAGAAGATTAGAGAATATATAGATTTGAACATTCTGACTTTTTTGATTATGGTGAAAAACAATAGGCTATTCAGGAATATCAAAGAGCTTTATTGGAACGCCAAGGTTATTATGTTCAAGAAATTAAAAAAGACCCATAGTTCAATCATCTTAATGAATCAGAAGTTTATGAAACTGCTAATGAATTAACACTTTATGAGGCTGAACAAATTATTGACCAATTAGCTGAGTTTGTTGAAGAAGGTGTTTTATCTGAATATTACACAGAAAATGAAGCTAAAGAATATCTTAATGAATTTGTTGGAAGCTTTAAAGATATGAGTGTTGGAACATTAAATGAAGATTATGGAGATACTATTGGGCCTGATATGACATATTGGGCAAAAGGGATTGGTGGAATGTTTGGCGGATTATTTGGCTTATTCATGCTTCTTATAATGAAAGGAAAAACCAGAGCAGCTATTAAAATGCTTGAAAACTCCATGAATAAAATTGTTGAAACAGTTGACGATGGTATCAATAAGAAAAAAGGCCGTGGATTATGGGCAAGAATAAAAGTTGGTGTAGGCAAATTATTTAAAAAGGATTGGAGTGGAAAAAATGAAGGAGAACAAAATACAATTTGTCTTAGAACATTATAGGAAAATTTCTCCGCGGGCATTGCTACTACAAGTATGGTATTATGTAAAAAACTTGGTGTTTTGCCAGATGATTGGAATTAGGCAGTAAATGCAATGCAACAAAATAATTATTAGTCAGGTGATTTAGCAACGATATTTGACGCAAATATTGCAAAACCTGTTAATGAATTAAGTAGACTTAAAGAAGAAAAATAATTTTTTATTAATATATGAAAATTAGAATTAAAGAAAAACAATTAAAGTAGTTAAATGAATCTTATTTAATTGAAGATGATGGCAGTATAGCTACAGAGCAAAAGCCAGCAGCATTTGATGAATTTGAGGCAGATGCTAAATATCAATATATTACATAGAGAAAAAAGGAAGCTTTGCCTGTTAGTATTGTATTACCAAATATTTTTGATTTACCTGTTAAATTACCAAATCCTCCAGAGGATATTAGTAATATAATGTCATCTCATTAGGTTAACAAAGCCCGCAAAACTTAGAATATTGGTGGTGTAATGCAAGATCCAATATAGACTTATAATAATGCAGATGCATGTTGTAAAGATGCATTTGGAAATTTTGCACAAATTAAATTTGAAACAGATGAAAAACAAAGAAAAGTAAATCAATCATATATTAATAAATCAAATGAGTCTTACAATTATAATGAATTTCCAGTTTTAAATGAATCACCAGCTGCGTTTGGTTATGCTGTTGGAAATGCTGTCGGCAATATTGCTGGTGGCGTTATAGCTGCAGGTGCAGGTGGTATGGCAGGTCTTGCAGCGGGTGTAGGTTTAGAAGCAGCCGCAATATGTGCAGGTTTGTATGGAATAGGATATTTTGGTGAAGAAATTTTTGGTAATGTAGAAGGTGGTGGCGGAACAAATGATAAAGCAGTAGCACATTTAAATGATGTGCGCCAAAAAATGTTAACACCTGCTCCAGCGAATCCTCAACAATATGGTGATATAGTTGAGGCTATAACAGATTATGTTAAAAATATTATGGAGGCTTGCACAGATGTTGCTAGTTTATTAACATCTGAAGGCGCATAGAAAATGGATGATCTCACAACATTCGTTAATGGGCTTATGACAACAACATCTAAAAAAGCACAAGAATATATAGAATCACACTCAAAACAAATTGAAGAATAGAAAGAGCTTGAAAGACAAAAAAGAGAAACTAAATTATAGAGTGACGCTATAAAATCTGATAAGGCTAAAAACTTTATTAAAAATGCACAAAGTGCAATGGCTGCGGCGTCAACCGATCTTGGAAATGATCTTAAGTTGCTTGAAAAAATCAACGCTGCATATGAGAAAAATGTGAATAACTCAAAAGGTCTTGATTTGGAAACAGCATTAGAAAATGGCTGGGCTGCATTAAAAACAAAATATCTTGAATTATTCCCTGAAAAAGGACAAAATTCATAGTCAAACACTACATAGGAATCTGTTGAAGCTAATGGCCCATCATTAAATGAGGCAAACCCACAACAAACTCCAGCAATGTCTGGAATTAAAAATGGTAATAGTGATTCTTCAAAGAAATTAGTAATTAAAGCTAATGAAATATATAATTCATTATTATTAGAATTTGAAAAAAGATTTAAAGAAGCTTTTTCTACAATAGATGTAAAAAATCTTCCTAAATACGAAGAAACAAAACAATAGATGCAGGATTTAATTGATGCAGCGGATAAAAGTATCAACAACAAAATTGAGCAAATAACAAAAGTTCAAAATGGTGAAACATCAGCGACCGGTGGTCTTGGCCAAGCTGCAAAAGTATTTTTAATGGGTCATCCATTGGAAGCTAACAATTTACGTGAAGTTTGGAGTCGTCATTTAGTTGATTTAAAATCTAGAATGACTAATAGAATAACACAAATGACAGACTATAAAAACAAGACAAGAACACTTGGATGGACATGGGAAGTATGTAGAACTGTAATGCCAAAAATTCTTGCACGTATGTTAACATATAGATATATTTATGCTATTCTTTCAAATGAAGGATTCTTTAGTTATGATACTGAAACAATGAAATAGGATGAATAGGCATTTAATAATGATAAACAAATTTATGTAGGATTGTCAAAAAGCAAACTTATTTGGTTATTAAATCAAAGTGTTGATTATACTGCTAAGGGTGGAAAAATTTTAATATAGGATAAAACAAATGGCGGTTGGAGAATATCTGATGATAATTTAGCGTATGCATTCTTCTTAGTATCTAGATTAAGTGGTATAAAAGGCAATGAAAAATCTGTTAAAAAATTAGCTGAATTCCTATCTAATATTAAAGCATATGTTAAAGAGGAAGATCAAGTTAATAAGCTTTTAATTGTTGTAAAGAATTGTATGTCAAGTGAAAATCAAAAATTGTTAAATAACCAAAATCCTGATGAATTTAACTAGTTGGTAGATGTATTTAAAATGCCAGACGATATTAAAAATCTTAAAAATGAGATTTTACAAACATACAATGATCTTAAACAAAAATCAAATGATGTTCCAGATGATAGGAATAAACTTGTAAATATTGCTAAAACAAAAGATATAGTTTATTTACATCCTAAAGATATATATACAGCTTATTTGAAAAATAGAGGCATAATCGATGGGTACATCAAAGAAATTAATGGAACGTAGGAAATTGATGAGAAAAAGAAAAAAGAAATTAAAGACAAATTATTAGATATATTTGGTGATATTATTAGTGAAGATGAAATTAAAAATAATAATTATAATGATGTTACTAAAGAAAGTATCATATCATTATTTCCAGATCCTAATGCAAAAGATGATTATTATTCTGCAATATTGTATATCTATCCAACAGGATTGAAAAATGGTAGTGTTTGGGATGATAATGGAGGAATTCTTGTAACAATGACTCCTGAAGCAATTACACAAGTATGTAAGGTTACTAAAATCATGGTTCCTTTTATGCTTAGTGGTATTTTAGGATATGTAATTGATGTTGATAATAAAGATAAAGATGATGCTAAAAATATTGAAGATTTAAAAACTAAATTAGCAGATGTTATTAATAATTATTTTGCAAGTCTTTATGGTATTAGACAAACATTAAACAAGCGAAATAATAATAATGTGAATGCAGAAATTAAAAGTGATTATAATAAATTACATGATTTAATTAAGACACAAATATCTAAAGCATATAAAGATATTTCAAGCAAATCATCATATCAAATAAATGGTATTATTAATAATAAAGGATTGACAGAATCTATGTTATTAGAAATTGATAATACCTCAGCAAACACACAAAATGTTCAAAATTAGTCTAATTGGCTTGATGACATTATAGATAATGCAAATTTATATAAAAACACATCAGATCCAAATAAAATTTTGGAAAATTTTAAAATGGCATTATCTGATATTAAAGTTATTGATAAAGATGGAAAGATAATTTAGTTTAATGAAATACCAGAAGATAAAGAAAAAAATTAGGTTTTGGTTGATTTATGCCAATCTATAATTAAAGTTAAAGATGATGGAAATATATTAGATTTAATTAAAAAAATCGCCAAATAGCTTGAAATAACAGTATTCACCACTGTTAATGACATTAAAAAGATTCAAAAATTCTGCAAAACATTAGTAGATACAGCAGATGTTATATTAGATCTTGCAGGTAAACATGAAGATAAAGATGTAGAAGAAGCAGAAAAAGCTATAAAAACTCGTTATGAAAGTGTTGTTGATTAGATTTTATCTCAATACACAAAAATATCAACAGATGATAAAATAAAGTTTAATGTTGCAATTCTTAAAGATTATGAAAGTAATGATTTTGTTAAATTTAACCAAGCTTTACATACATTTAACTTTGATGGTTCAGATAAAAATCCATTAGATGGTATAATTGGTAAATTATCAAATATAGGTATTAAAATGGAAGACAAAGGTGAATTTAAAGCATTATCAAATGATGAAAAAGAAAGTGCAATACATAATTTAGCTTTAGCCATTCAAGTTTGTGAAAATAATCAAAAATTTAATGAATTATTTAAATTCATTGAATACATTAAAAAATTAGCAAATTCGTAAATAAAAATAAATATTTTGAATTATGGAATTATATTTTAATGATAAATCTTTTAGTTTAAATAATACATTATTATATGAATCATTTGTTGTAAATGAAGAAGAATAGTTATCTAATGATTCTGATATTAAAAAATCTATTGATATTGTTTCAAATGATAAAAATAAATTAAAAGAATTATTAAAATTTATTAATGGCGAATCAAATAATGAAGGCCAAATTGATTTTTCTAAAATTATTGTTAATTTAGAAAAATTGAATAATGTTATATCATAGTTTAATTTAAATTTAAAATAATTTTAAATGTTTGACTTTAATAAAAATATTAATGAAGAATTATCTGCAAGGCTATATAATAAATTAAAAAAAATGTATATAGCTGGAAAAGAATATGATAAATTAAGAAATTTAGAAAGAATGTATGCAGAACAACATCAAAATGATGTTGCTGATGATATTGATGTTAGCGAACCTATAATTGATGAGCCAACAATTGATAATTCTGAATAGTTAATTTCACAAGATGATTCTACTATAGAACCAACACCAATTATACACTAGAAAAAGAATGTTGTTCCAACAGATAAAATTGGTAAACTTGCATATTCTGTTGATACTGATAATCTTGCATTTAAATCTGCTTTAATGGAAATTGCAGATGCACATTCTAAAATTCTTGATTTATATGAAGATACTTTATATGAAGATACTTGGACAGAAACAACTGTAACTAAATTTGAAGAACTTTTAGAAAAGTATAATACCAATTTATCGTAGATTCAAAGTATGCTTCCAACAATTGAATGGAAATCAGAAGCAATTAAACGCGAGTTTATGAAAGTGTATAAAGAACTAATAAAAGCTGATGCAGATTCATGGAATAGAGTATATGCACGTCATAATAACTATTTAAGATATAGAACAAATCGTCGTTCAATTATATCTCAAATTGCAGATATTATCGGTGGAGTTAAAAACACTAAAGATGCAAATTATCAAGATATTTTTAAATACTTCAATGAAAGATGTGCAAATATTAGATTATATGATAATTCTAATAAAACTGATAAAAAAGATTATCTTTTAAAATGGTTAAAACCTCATCTTAATGAAGTTATGGATGAGATGAAAGACAGAGGCATATTTACTGGTGCAATTGATTCTGTTGATATTTTTAAAGTATTTAAAATATATGTTAAATGTCGTAAATTAGCATATGCAATATTTAATTTAATGACATCTAATAGTGAATTTAATGGATACAATAGATGGCATAATCAATTTATTAATTATTGTGATGCAAATCTTAATGATAGACAATTAGAACAATTAATGAATGCTGTTAATTCAGAGAATCAATTTGAAGATGTTGATGATTATCAAAATATAATGGATGAAGAATCTTGGGAGAAAAAAGGAATTTATGAATCATTTGATTTTAATAATATTAATGAATCATGGTTTGATGATAGTTTAGCATATTATCAATCACATAAAGAACGTTATAATAAATCAAAGATTAGCAAAATTAATATGATTCCTACTAATGCAAATCAATGTAGAGTTTAGTGTGATGGTGAATATGTATATGCAAATGCAACATTTTATCCAGGTGACATAATTGAGATTTGCCCAACTAAAAATATTGATAAATCTGCATTATATTCAAGAGATATGAGAGATTCAGTATTTGAAGTTATTCCTAATGAAAAATGGGTTCTTCCATTTGGGTATTGTAGATATTATTTACATGATGTTGCTTTAGAAGAAGAAAATTGCACATATATTTGGGACCCAGTAAAAAGCGTTATTGTAATTAAAGCGATAAATAAAATACCAAAGTATAGTAAATTATTTTTAAAAACTGTTATCTAATAATGGCGTGAAATAATTTTTTGAAAAAACATAAATAAATAAAAAAAGATATAAAACTTTAGACATCTAAATGTCAATAAAATATATTAAATTATGAAAAATTTTACTACAGTTTATAATAATAGCAAACAACAAGTGTTGAAAGAAAGAGCTGCTATGTATGAGTCACAAAAAGTGGCTATTGTTAATGTGCTTAAGTAGAATTACATGATCACTGGTAATATCTCTGATCTTCCTGCTGATCAACAAAAACAATTTGCTACAAGACTTTTGGAATATTGGTCACCTAAAACAGGTATCAAAAAAGAAGGTGTCAAATTATTAAATGAAAATGAATTAACATTGTCTCCAGCTTCTAATAAAGAAGATATTAAATTATATATTGAGAAACAAGTTAAAAAACATTTAGTTGCAATGACAGAGGCTTATCGCCAAAATAATGCTAATGCAGTTATTGAAGCTATTAAAGCTGATGTTGAACCTAAAATTCAAAAGACTCTTAAAGAATCATTTGTAATTAATACTGTTTGGAATTTAATTTCTGATAGAATTAAATTAGGTTTAAATTGATTTAATATATTTGACATTTATGATTTTAATAAAACTAGTCATTTGGCTAGTTTTATTTTTGTTTAAATGTCAGATAAATATATTGAATATGAAATAGTTTAATAAACAAATATTAGAAGCAATTAATAGAGGTGTAAAATTAGCACTAGATGATTTTGAAAATATAGATTCTATAACATCTAATGGCGATATTATAGACACTGAAAATCAAATTCAAACACATATTGATTTTCATAAACATTTTGTTAATCTTGGATTGCCATCAGGAACTGTATGGTGTAAATTTAATGTTCCAGTAACTAAGTTTACAAAAAAATTTGATGAATTATGTGGAGGATATTATTCATGGGGTGAAACAAAACTAAAAAATAAAGATGGATATGATTTATATAGATATCATGATGATTTATTTACATGGAAAGATTATGAATTTGCAATTTATTAGTTGGGTAAATCATTTGCATTAACTAAATATTGTGATGATAAATCATGCGGCAAAAACAATTTTATAGACAATAAATTAAATCTTGAATTAGTAGATGATATTGCATATAAATATGATAAAAGAATGAGAATACCATCATTAGAACAATTTCAAGAATTAATTAAATATACTGAGCGAAAATGGGTAAAAGATTATGAAGCTCCATATTATGCAACAGGCACAATGTTTACGTCAAAAATAAACGGAGAAACTTTATTCTTACCGGCTGCAGGAAGTGTTAATGGAAAATTATGGGAATATTGTTATGCATGTAAGTATTGGACAAATAGTTTATCACAAGATCATAATCCATAGAAAGCATATGCATTTGTTCAATATAATGATAACAGGGGTGGATATATTTTACAATATGATAGATGTATTGGAATGAGTATAAGGCCGGTTTTAAATAGATAATTATGAAACAATATAAACAAATATTAGAAGCAATAAACAGAGGCATTAAATTAGCTCTTGATGATTTTGAAGATGATGTTCAATATTCATCTGATAATAAATCTAACATTATTGATACAGAAGATGTAATTAGAAATCGTATGTATGATAATGTTGTTGATATGGGATTGCCATCAAGAACATTATGGTGTAAATATAATGCAGGAGTTGATTATGATTGTATAAAATAGGAACTTGAAAATATATCAAGAAGAAAAGGTACACCATTACAACAATTAGATTATATTTCGCCATGTCCTTTATGGGTTGGTGAATTATGCGGTTGGGGTGAAATATTTCCAGAAGTTCATCGCACTTTTAATTATAATAGAGGAGGTTTAAAAAACGAATTCAATTGGTATAAGTATAGATATACAAAATCAGATGATTATGAAATTGAAAGCGAAAAATTGGCGCATAGATTAACGAAATATTGCACAAATAGATTATATGGTAAAAACTTTTTAAAAGATAATTTAAAAACACTTTAGCCTATTGATGATGAAGCAACATTTGATGCATTAAACTATAAATACCCATATAAAGTTAAAATGCCAACGTCACAAGATTATATTGAATTATTACAATATACAGAAAAAACTTTAGTTGAACATTATAATAATGTAAATGGGTTAAATGGCTTATTATTAAAATCATTAAAAAATGGCAAAGAATTATTTTTCCCTTATACAGGGATGTTTGTTGGGCCATTTAGACAAAATGAATATCAATCTGGTCATTATTGGTGTACTGATTTATTTGAAAAAGAACCTAATTTAGCTTATTCATTTAATTTTGGAACATTTGAACGTGTAGAAGATAAAGTATTAAAAAGTTCTGGACTAACTTTAGATCATAAAAAAGATTTTTATGAAGATAATACAGGTGTAATAATAGCTTATGAACGATATAGAGGTTTTGCAATTAGAGGTATTATTAAAAAATTTAACATAAATGATTAATGAAATTTAACAAACAAATATTAGAAGCAATTAACAGAGGAATTTAGTTAGCGTTAGATGATTTTGATTTTAATGATAATGAAGAATCAAATAATACTAATGATGTTATTAATGTTAATAATTAGGCAATTGCATAGGTGTATGTTAGATAGATTAATAATATATAGGTTAATAACACTATTAATATTGATTCAGATATCAAACGATAGATTAGAAAATTATATAAGTTATTAAGAACTAATTTAGCTGGTGAAAAATATATTGTAACAACAAGAGAAGAATTAAAACATTTAATAAAACATATAATTATACTTAATCCAAAAGCTAATTTAAATTGGATAGATACTTCTCATATAACAAACATGATGTATTTATTTGATGATTTCTTTTTAAAAGAATTTTGTGGAAATATTTCAGAATGGAATATGTCTAATGTTATTAACGCAAGAAATATGTTTTATGGATGTAGAAAATTTAATTGTGATATTTCAAAATGGGATGTACATAATCTTAGATTAATGGGTAATATGTTTGGGGAATGTTATAAATTTAATCAAGATTTATCAAATTGGAATGTATCTAATGTTACAGAAATGAGTTGCACATTTGCAGGATGTCATAATTTTAATTGTGATTTATCTAATTGGAATGTATCTAATGTAACAGATATGGCATATATGTTTAGTAGATGTGAAAAATTTAATTAGGATTTATCTAAATGGGATGTTTCTAATGTAACAAGAAATAATGGATTTTATTATAAAGCTGAATTTGCACTTACGCCTGAATGGGTACCTAATTTTGATTTAAACAAAACACTGGGTAACCCATAAAAACAATATAATATATGTATATTATAATCTAAAAATAATGTATGTATATATTATGAAAGACAAATATACTTAGATTTGGGAAGAAGCTCAATTACAACAATTAATTGGTGAAGTATTATCACGTATTTGCGAGATTAGACAAACTGCAAAGGATTATGATTTATTAAATTCACAAATATATTTAGATTTTGAGGATAAACTAAATCAATTTTCAGTAGCTGATCCTAATGACTAATAAATAATAAAAATATGTTAATATAACGTATGGGTACAAAATACGTATTAAGATCATTTAAACCTGGAGAGGAAAATCATAATCATATTAATCCTTTGATTAATCTATCATCATTTGGTTTATAGAGTAATCAAAGCATTATGAAAAATGCTCTTGCTCTTAGTGCATCTCAAACTAAGATGGGCAGCATGGATGATTAGATGTATCCAAGTTTTTATGATGCTGTTGGTACAAATAGATTTACTAAATATAAAGATTTAACTAAAAACCAATCTTCTAATTATGCATATTATGATATGACATATGCAACAAGATGTCAATATTGTAAGCAATTAGCAAGAGACGTTGAAATTAATTTCTTATTGGAAACTATTTGTAATGAAGCAATTGTTAATGATGAAAATGGCCAATTTTGTCATCTTAATCTTGATAAACTTAAATTGTTCTTGAATAAAGGTTATGAGAATAAAAAGGCTAATTTAAATGCTGAAAAATTAGTGAATGATTCACAAATTGCATTTAACAGAGTTTATTCAGCATTTGGTTGGGAAAATAATAATGGTGCATGGAATTACTTTAAGAAATTTATGGTTGAAGGATTCCTTGCATTTGAAATGATTTTTGATGAAAAACATAAAAATATTATTGGTATCTTAAATCTTGACCCAACAACATTACAACCAGATATTAGAACAACTGAAGATGGACAAGAAATTTTCTTATGGTATCAATTTAAAGGTGCAGCAAATCAAAGAATAATTCCAAACTCAAATATAATTTATATTTCATGGGGTGATATTGGTGATACAAGAAACACTAATATTTCTTATGTTGAAGGTTTAACACGTTCATTTAATATGTTACGCCAACTTGAAAATTCTCATTTAGTTTGGAATGTTCAAAATGCACAAAATAGAATTAAGATTACAGTTCCAGTTGATGAAAATTTAACACCTGCTAAATCAAAACAACGTATTAATGAGATTAAAGCAGATTATACAGAAGAAGTATCAATGGATGATATGTCTGGTCAAATGCTTGTTAATGGCGAACCTAAATTTAATTTCCAAAAAACTTATTTCTTTGAAAGTAAAGGTGGTAATGCCATTACAATGGAAGGTGTAAAAACTGAAGGCTATAATATGAATACAACAGAAGATCTTCAATATTTCTGGCGTAAATTCATATTGGAATCTCAAGTACCAGCTAACCGTTTTAATTTAAATATTTCTCAGGCGCCAAATAATGCATTAAATGGCGAAGCTACAATTACTCGTGAAGAGTATGCATTCTCACGTTTTATTGGACGTATTCAAACAGCGTTTAAAGAAATTATTCTTAAGCCTTTACTTGTTCAAATTTGTTTAATGCATCCTGAATTTTCATATACTGAAGTACTTAAACAAGGACTCGGTATTGAATATAATGAGGAAAACCTTTTTACATTAGCAAAAAAACGTTCAGCCGTGGCTGAAGGTGCAAGTACAGTTTCTACATTGCTTGGATTATAGGGTTCTGATGGAAAACCATATTTTGCACTTGATTTCTTGGTTAAAGAATATCTTGGTTTATCAGATCAAGACCTTGAACTTAATCAAAAATATAAAGAGGCTGAAATTCTTAAAGCTATTGAAATTGCTAAACTTCAAAAGAAACATGCAGAAGAAGCTCAAGCAAATCAACCTATTCAACAACCAATGGGTGGTGGAATGGATATGGGTGGAGGCATGGACTTTGCCGGAGGTAATGATGTAATGTCTGGTGGAGAATTTGGTGGTCCAGACATGGGTGGTGGAATGGATATGGGTGGAGCAGAAACAACACCAGCACCAGAAGCAGCACCAGCACCAGCACCTGAAGCAGCACCAGCACCTGAAGGTGGTGAACCAACAATGTAATTAATATATTAAACATTAATATATACACAAGATGCTCTAGATTACATTCTAGAGCACTTTTTTATATTTTATAATTAACTATATATTATGTAAAATAAATGTCATGAGATAAAAATAAACATTTGAAATAATAAATAATAAAATATAATAGAATATTTTAATTATGGCAACAATAAAAAGTACATCAAATGCATTGGGTGGATTAATTAATAAGATTAATAATGCATCACCTATATCTTCTGGATTTGGAAGTCCAGTTGATATTGATGATAGCATTCCAACAAATATGTTGAATCCTGAACCAGTATTTAAAATTAATTATAAATCCACACAAAAACAATGTATTAAAAAGGCTAAAGACCAATTAATGAAAATGATTAAAGAGGTTGTTCCTACAATTCTTCAAAATTCAAGTATGATATTAGATAAAGTTGAACAAGATGCAGAGCAACTTGGTGGATTATATTATGAACAACTAAAAACTGATAAAGTAATTCAAGCAAATATGGATGCGCTTGGAAGGGGTGAGATTTCACCAAGATTATTTGAGGTATATGCTAAATTATCTAAGCAACAATCAGATTTAGCTCAACAAATAACAGAAATGCAAAATATAATGCGTAAAAATTATATTGATACATATTTAGATCTTCAACAAAAAGACGAGGCTGAAGAACAATTTGCAATAAGTGCAAAAAAGGAAAGTCCTAAAGCAATTACAATGCAAGAAGATAATAATGAAAAATCATCTAATACAGTAGTTGGAACTGAGAATATTATTAAGATGATGGCAGAAAAAAAGAAACAAGCTTTAATTGCAAAATTTGAAGAAGTAAAATAAAAGAGAGAATCAAAAATTCTCTCTTTTTATTTTCTAAGTACACCTCTAATTGGTAATCCCATTGTTCTATCCATTGATGTAACAAATTTATAATCATCACCATAATTATTTGTACATATATGTAATGCTTCTGTACCATATGTATCAGTTCCACCAGAAGATAAAGAACATGACCAATAAAAACAAATGTTATCTTCATTATTATAGATATTTTCATATGTTATTGATCTGCCATATCCTTCATCACTATTTCTATCGCTTTTAATACCGGCTTCTGGAAAAAATAATTGTTTGCCATTTATTTTACTGGTAAATAATCTGCCATGCAATCCACCAATATTATTATAATGCTAAACATGTTCAATTGTACAATGTTTTAATAATTCTTCATACTATTCCTATGTTGGCATTACAAATACGCCATTAGTATTCATATATGTGGCATCATCATATAAATCTAATTTATTTGGGCTTTTAAATACATCATAGTATTTACTTAAATAATCACTATGTTTGTATGCCTTTTTATTAATTCCAAATTTATATGTGTCAAAATTATATTTTTCTTTTGGCTTTATTTCACCAAATGCAAAATAATCACCATACCATGATTCTGGTGCTTCATTCCAATTTTCTTCTGTCTATTTCATTATAGGTTTTGCACCAATATTATATTTTGCCCATAATGTTTTAGAAGGAAGCCCCATATCTACAACACCATATGCACGTTCTCTAATAACATCTTCTGCATCAATATTCATCTGATTTATTATCAGATGAATATTGAACGTCATCTTCAAAATCATCTAATGCAAGTTTAATACCTTTATTAACAGCTTCTAATATTTGTTTATTTAAGTTTTTCATACAATTTTTAAATCAGGCACCTGAATTGATTCTTCTATTTCTCCATTTTTAATTTTTTCTTCCCATTCTTTATGTTCCTATTCTCTTCTTTTTTCTAAATTATCTTTAATAGGTTGCATTTGAACATAATATTCATCTAAAGTTTCAATAAAATGAAAAGTGGTTTTACTTGAGCCTAACACCATTTTTTCTTCTTCTAAATCAATAAAATTATATGATCTCCCAGAATCACAATCACATACACTATTAGCATATAATGGTTTTATTGTTTGTACAAAAGTTTTAAAATCTTTAAGTGAATTTTTAATTTTAATTAATTTTTCATTTAAGTATTTTCCTTTTTCATCACTTATTTTATAAAACCAATATAATGGGCTATATTCATTATTAATAAAATTATGTAATGCATTTTCATTTCCATTTGAATATCCTTTTTCGCCTTCATAATTTTCAGTTAATAATTCATAGCATTTAAGAAAAAAATCTTTTAATGAATAAAAATATTCAACTAAATTTAATGATTCATCATTATAATCAATTTCAACTAAATTATTAGTGTTAACAAAATAAAAATATTTTTCTAAATCATAATTTAGCGGATTTTTATGATCATCAAACCCAATCTAATATATTTTGATTATATCTTCTTTAGAAGGGTTTTTAATGATAAAAACATTATCTTGTTCCATATGATCATATAAAATAATTAAGTTGGTTTTACACACCTATTGTTCAGAAGCATCCCATGGAATAAGGCTTTCATTTATAATCATAATATTAAAATTATTTTTCAATATATTTATTTGAAATGAAACATTGCTAACTTTTTATTTTATAATAATTGAATAATTAAATGAAATTTATATGGCAAAATTAACACAACAACAAATTGATGCTAATAAAATTGAGTTTATTAATCTTCTTCGTTCAACAAAACGAGAGAATATTGAAAATTTAATTTTATGGCTTGATACTAAATCAGATTTTTTCACCGCACCAAGTTCATCTAAATATCATGGCTGTGTAGAGGGTGGTTTATGTCAGCATTGTTTAAATGTATATCGCGCTGCTCAAGCTGAATTGGAAAATATTAAGAAACTTGGTAAAGTTGATATTAATATTTCTTCTATTTCAGAGGATAATTTGATTATTGCTACATTATTACATGATTTATGTAAAGTAAATTATTATAAGAAAGCAATTAAAGTATTTAAAGATGATGCAACAAATACATGGCATCATTATTATTCATATGAAGTTGAAGATAATTTTCCAATTGGTCATGGAGAAAAATCTGTGATTATGCTTCAAAACTTTATTAAACTTGCATGGAATGAAATTTTAGCAATTCGTTGGCATATGAGTGCACATGATTCTGGAATAGCAACATCATCAACAGAACGAATTGCAATGTATGATTCCATGACAAAATGTCCATTGGTAATTATTTTACAGAATGCAGATTTATTTGCAACTTATATGATGGAAGAAACAACAGATCCTAAAAAAGAAAATCTAATTGATTAAATATGATAAGTAAAGAACAATTAAAACATATTGATGCAGATGCATTATTGCAACATATAGAATTACTTGATCAAGTAGCACAAGTAGAACAAATAATTTTAAAGGCCTATGCAGAAGGACTTGATAAAATTACCGTTGTATTTAAACATAAATTTTCTGATGTGATATTGGAAGAATTAGATGAAGGCAAATATTCGTATAAAGATGAACGAATATCAGAACTTGATGATGGATTAGATTTTTATGAAGTAACTATTAAATAAATTAAATAAAAAGAAGAGTCAATTGACTCTTCTTTAATTTTAATTAGGGCACTGTCCACATATGTGGTACTCTATTGAGTGCTTTAAAGTATTCTTTACAAGCTTCAATATCTTTATTTGCTTCTTCAACATACCCAGCCATTTGAATAGTAATACCACCAACTAAATTTGTAGAAAATATAGTTAATAATTTATTTGCCTATAATTTACAATGGGCTGATACCCATTTTTGAACCCAAACATTATCATATAATTCTGATTCTGGGACTTTAATATATAATCCACAAAAAACATTAACAGCTGGATCATGACCAAGAACTAATAATTCTTTAGAAATTGGATTCCATCTATGTTGAATATCAATTAATGTAAATTGTTTAAGCTAATCCCATGCACTCCATTGAATTGTTCTGAATGCAACAGAGTCCATATTCATTAATGAACCCAACCATAAGTCTGACATAAATGCTTTATTAAATCCAAAATCTGGATCCATAATTCCAAACATATTATTACGCTATTTCATTTCTTCAAAACGTGTTACAGAAATAACACAATCTGGGAATTGAATTTTACGATTTTTTCTAAATTCTGGTGTATAAAAAGCTCTTACAGGAATTACGAAAAAATCTTCTTCTGTTGCATCTGGGTCTATTTCATATAACTATTTAATTTCCCTATCTATAATACGATCATATGTTGCGTTAGGCAAATTAATAGCAATTGCACCATCTAATGTAACATCAGCTTTTAACCAATTTCTAAATTCGTCTTTTGTCATTTTAATTGAATTATATTCTTTTATTATTTATTTTTACCAAGCCATTTATCATATGGTGTTCCCCAATCTCTATGAGAAACTTTTCCATCTTTAATATCAACTATGACATTAATTGGAAAACAACATCGTATACCAATTGGTGATTTATATTTTTGTCCTTGATAATAAAATGCACAACCAGTTTGTTGGCCAATATATGTTCCATCGCCTAATGATTCGATAGGTTTACCATATAATTCTTCATCTTTAAGTCTTTGTGCTTCTTTTGCTTCGGCATTTCTTTTCATTTGCATTTCACCAATATAAACATCTTTGAAATATTTATATGCTTCTTCAAAATCATCAAATAATATGTCTCCTTCTTCAGGGGTGCAGTCCATCATTTTATCATTAATATTAACAATATATCTAGCATTTTGAGTATTACTAACAAATTTCATATCATCATAATTAGTTAAAAATACTTCATGTGGGCCATCTTCCATTATGATATAATAGATATTAGCTTTTTCACTAATCTTTTTATTCCATTTTCCAACATACCCATCATCAATATTAGATTCACCACCAAAAAATTTAGACATCTATAATTTAGCATAATGTCCTTTATCTCTATATTTCTATACTAATAACGCATCTGTCATATATAATGGATGATCTTGATACTCACCTTCACATGGTAAGAAACTACCACCGAAATTATATTCTACATCACCACTTAAATCTTTATCTTCATCTTCTATTGGTAAATTATTCATACCATGGAATAAAAGATTCTAGATTTTTCTTGCAGCTGATTGTAATGGACCGCCAGGTCCAACTAATTTTCCTTTTACTATTTTATATTCGTATTTCATATTAAAATCTCCTTCCACTTAATATATTTCCAAATCCTTGGTGGAATCCACCATTATTAAATTGATATGGATCAATATTTCCTGACATTATTGCGCCATATCCATTTTGTTTATATGTTAATTTCCCAAATCCAGCTGATGCAGCTGAATAGAATGCACTAAATTCTTCATCTGATATTTGTGCTTCACGCTCAATAAAAATATTAAGCATTTCACCAATTTTACAAATTTTCTATGTTGGATTTTGTTTTTCAAGCCACATATTTAAATAAACTATAAATTGCTTAGATTCTTGTGCAATAGAAACAAATAAACATGTTACTGCAATATCATCATGACAACATGACCCTTCATATTTACCTTTATTGTTTTTGCCAAATTGATTTAATTGATTTATAGAACTAAGATTAACATCATTATCATATTGTCTAATTAATATTTGGCGTTTATGAATCATTGATGCACCAAGTTCACAATAATAATTTTTACCATGTTGTCCTCCAACAGTTCTAAATCCATATTGTTCTTTCATTTTAGTAATTGGCTAACCAGGTTTTTGAACACCACGAACAGTTTTAAGAATTAATGCATCATAATATGATGGGTGTTGTTTAAATTTAGTTAACCAGTTATTTCCATTAAAGTTCATTTCAATAAGAATACGAACATTATCTATTTCACCATACCCACATTTTAATATTTGGAATGCAATAAATTTTGCAGCTTCTGCACATGCGCCTTCATCTTTAAAATTGTCTGCATATATACCAACCTATTTATATTGAATACAATCTTTTATTGTAATAGGTCCACCATTTCTATTAATATTGATTTTATTAGGGCTCATGCCTTCTATTTCAAATATATTAATAATATTATAGTCTGAATCTTCTTTTTCAACAGATGCAGCATCTATGCCCTATGCAGTATCTATTACAAATAAGAATGATTTTCTATATAATGTTTCATAATCCATTAATGCAGGATTAAAATCTGGAGCCCATGAAATTTTTTCACAAATTTCAGGTGGTACATTATTAAAATCTCTATGAACAAATGTTTGTTTAATTCTATTCATAAAGAGAACAGATTTACTTGAAACTAAACGTGTACTATCAGATTCAAATGAAAGATCAAATTCTCGAGCAAATAATTCTTTACCAAGTTTCTTTCTATATTTTTCTGCCCACTTTTCATCATGTCCAGGAACTTGCCACCAGTCAACTCTTCTAAAATACATTGTATTTTCATGTTTAATTGCACCATCAACCAATTCATAGAATTTTCCAGATTTTCCACGTGGTGTAGATGAAACAATTAATTGAGCATTTGGGAAGTTTGACATTGTAGGAATAACTGATGCCCAATATTCATTAATAACTCCTTCAGGAATTAATGCAGCCTCATCAATATACAACAATTGGATAGAATCACCAGTTGCAGGTGTTTTAGAAGCAGCTGCACATTTAATACATGAACCATTTTCAAATTTAATTCTGCTCTCTGACATATTAAGAATGCCAGGTTTTAAGAAATATGGAAGACCTTCTAAAACCTCTTTAACTTTACCAACAATTTCGGACGCAGTTCTACCTTTATTGGCACATATGAATATGTTTCTATCATTATGGAATATTGCATACCATGCAATATAAGATGCAACAGTTGTAGTTTTTGAAGTCTGACGGCTTTGCATTAATATAATATCAGGATTAACAGGAACAACTACTTCTTCATCTGGATCCCATCTTTCAGCAGACATTATTTCAAGATTTTCTCTTTGAAAATCATATAATTTTACAGTTGTTCTACCCTTCTTATTTAAAAACTTTGCATAATTTTCAACAAACCATGGGCAATCATTTGAGCAACGCTCAATTATTTCCATTTCTTCTGTTGTATAATCAAATATAACACCAGCATCACGCCAATCTGAACTGCCATGAAAAAATGGGGTTGTATCTGGTTTTCCACCATCTCTTAAGTCCTTTAGAATAATATCAATTTTTTCTGTACTGTATATATTTGATTTCTTCTAAAGTTCTGCTTGTTTATCTATAACATTACTATGTATGTCAAATTGTTGCCTAACTCTTGGCATAAAAATACATCTTATGTTTTATTATTTATTATTGTGTAATATTTCTGCAGCGAAAAAACTTTTCGTCGCACAGTCATAAAATAATTACTATGTAATTAACGGAAAGATAAATCCTAATTCTAGATTAGTTAATTATTCACGAATTCTCTTCGATTTCATTCAAATAAATAATAAAATACTATACTTTGAATGAAAACTAATAATTTTTCAAATTTTTCTTGGGAACCTTGTGAAATCATTCACAACACTGCATATACATATACAAATAAATGTATAATAGGTATTCCTGTATATAAGAGCAAGCTTAAAGAAACTGAGAAAGCCTCTTTAAATTAGTTATGTAAAATTATTGGCCATTCATATGAAATTTGTTTGATATGCCCAAAAAATATAGAATTAAATGAATATGTAAATATTGCATATAGTAATGATATTTACTTATCATTTTTATTCTGTTCAAATAATTATTTTAAATCTACTGAGACATACAGTTATATGTTAGAAACACCAGATTTTTATAAATGTTTCAGTGCATATAACTATTTAATGATATATCAATTGGATGGCTGGATATTTACAAATTTCTTAGATTATTATATAAATTTAAATGTTGATTATATTGGTAGCCCATGGAAAGCATATATTTTAAATTTAGATGAAGACACAGTTGGTAATGGTGGTGTTAGTTTACGAAAAGTTTAGAAATTTATAAATGTATGTTAGAGCTTAACACCTAAAGATTATGAGTGTTAGCATGTTGAAAATGAGGATTTATTTTTCTGTAAAACGTTACGAAATAAAATTCATTTAAAAATTGCAGATATTAAAAATGCATCGAATTTTTCATTATAGTCAGAATGGAATTATTTTATAAGAAAATATAATAATGGGCATTTCTCAATGTGTATACACGCATGGGACAAATATTATAATGTATTAAATAAGTATATTAAAATAGAATATAATGAAAATAAACATATAAGTGATAATGAAATTACATACAAAGATTTGAATAATTTTAAAAACTTATTAAAATTAAATATAGTAATTAAAAAAGAACAAAAAGAAAACAAAGAAATTAAACAAACTGAATAGAAAAAAGATAATACACAAACTAAAACAATGACAACTGGGAAATATAATTGGAATGCATATATTGAAAAATACTATTGCATAAAAGATACTTAGTAGAAACATATATAGAAAAATAATAAAGTAATACAAACAAAAAAAGATTCTATAATTGTGTCTTTTACAACATGGAAAAAGCGTGATAAATATGCGGTTAAAATGTTAGAAAAATTTCAAAATCAAACAGTTAAACCTGATAAAATAATATTATGGCTATCAAAAGATGAATATAATAATAAAATTCCTAAGCATTTGCAATTATGTTTAGATTCTGGATTATTAACTGACATAAAATTTGTTGATGGAAATACGAAATGTTATAAGCGCTGGGAGGTTTTTAAAGAATATGATAATGCATATATTATTTTACTTGATGACGATTTTTATTATCCTGAAGATTATATTGAAAAACTTTATAATGCAGCAAAATAGTATAAATGCCCATGTTGTTATTTTGAAAAAACAATGGATTATATTAATACTAAACGTGTTGAAATAACATATAATTCAAATAGTATTAAAAACTATCTATACCCAGGTTTTTGTTGTATACCTCCAGGTATTATTAAAAAGGATAATGAATTATTTTCAAACAAATATATATAGTTAAGAGACAAGTATAATCCAATAAGTGATGATTTATGGTTTAGCTTATGGTTTAAGAAAAACAAAATTAAAATACATGGTATACACCATTGGTTAAGTAGTGAAGTTTCAAAATATTAGATAGATTAGACATAGGATGATGGATTATGGGCACAAACAAATTCTAAAGAAATAAATGGTGTTGCAACTGTTGTTAGAAATTTTGCTACATTAGTTGATGCATTAGGCGAAAAAGATTTAATACATAAATTATATCCAAATTTTAATATTGAAAAATGTTCAAATAAATTAGAAATAGATAAATGTGATAAAGATACAGTTAGCATAATTATGACTGCATATAATGTAAAAAAATATATTAAAGATGCAATAGATTCTATATACAATTAGACTTATTTTAAAATTAACAATAATTGGGAATTATTAATTGGTGTTGATGGTTGCAATGATACATTAAATTATCTTAAATCTATAATGAAAAATTATGATAATCATTTACGAATTTTTATGATGGATTCTAATAAAGGCACATATATTACATCTAACACTTTATTAACAATTTCAAAATATAATTGGGTAATGAGATTTGATTCAGATGATATACTTAAAAGCGATGCAATTGAAAAATTAATTATAAGATCAAAAGGATATGATTGTTGTATATATAAATATGACATATTTAATGATAATGATGGTATAGCAAAAAATAAAATTAGTTCATCATTCGCAAATGGAACAATTTTTGTAAAATCAGATGTTATTAAATATTTGGGTGGGTATGAGCCATGGCCAGTTGCAGCGGATGCTGAACTTATTATATGCAGAATAAAAAAATTTTTTAAAGTTAATGAAATAAATGAGCCATTATTTAATTATAGAGTTCATAATCTATCATTGAGTCATAATAAATTTACTAATGCAAATACTGAAATTCGTAAAAAATATAATAATATTTGGCAAAATAAAAATTTAACAAATATTAATGAGACAATTATAAAATGTGAAACCAATACATATTATGAAATTAATAGGAATGACGTTAACATATAATGAATCTAAAATGATTCCATATGTCATGCCATATTATGAAAGACTTGGCTTTGATAAATTATATGTATATGATAATGAAAGTACTGATAATACGGTTGAATTATTAAAACAATATCCATTTATAGAAATTAGAACATTTAAAACAAAAGGAAAAAATAATAGAATCCAATCAGAGTTGAAAACACAATTTATAAAAAAATATCAAAATCAAAAAGATACATGGCTTTATATATCTGATTTTGATGAAGTAATTTATTATGACGGTAATTTTAGAAAATATCTTCAAGAAAAAAATTCTCAAGGATACACATATTTGAATCAAATAATGATTGAACCAATAACTGATAAATTCCCAAATAATTTAGTTCATAAAAATTGTGAAATTGGGCATATTTGGAAAGACATTAGTGGAGGCGCAAAAATGACATTATTCAAACCATATGAAATTAAAAATGTTTCATATGGACCAGGCGCACATAAAGTTAATGTTTCATCTAAAAGTATTCTTAAAAGTTTAAACCATTAGGAAATAAAATCATTTCATCTTAAATATATTGATTATGATTATTGCTTAGAACAAACAAAATTTGCACAATTAAGAAGATCATAGGAAGATATAAAAAGAAATTTTGGCTCCCAATATAATATAGATAATTTTAAAAATGAATGGGATAAAAGAAAATAGGATTCAATTTCAATAAATGATTATATGAATAATAATTATGAAATTGATGAAAAATATGAAAGAGATAAAATAATTACTAAATCTATTTGGAATAGTTTATTTTAAAATAAATGAGAGGCAATTGCCTCTCATTTTACATATTATAAATGTCCTAAATTATATATTCATTTAAAAATGCATCTAATGTGTCATTTAAAACATGATTTGATCTATTAATGTTTGGCAGTGAAAAATAATCTCTACTAATTTTGTCTCTATTATTTACATATACTTTTCCTTTTTCAACTTCAATATTTTTATACATGCGTATTATGTATAAATTTGGATGAGAAATAGTAATATATGCTTTTTTTCCATTTGTAAGTTCTATTTCTGCAACCATTATTATATCATATGCGTCATCTTTACGATATTGTTTTATTGAATAATTTTTAACTAAATTATTATGATCTAATAATTCTGCAAAATGTTTTGCCTTTGTTGGTATAGAACAGGAGTGTTTAAGTGCATCATTTGTATCATCCATTAATTCCTATATATATTCAGGTGTATTATATGCTAACGCATATTTATATGCAGCATCATATGTATTGTCTAATGGATTATTTTTATTTACAGTATCACTTTTTAAAAATGTGTACATTTTTGAATGAAGTGCACTAATTGCAGGTCGCCAATCAATTTTTATTGCAATAACTAATTTTTCTAATAATTCATCTAATGTTTTAATCTTTTTAAATATTATTCTTGGGTTTTTGCCAAAGTTATATGCTTCTAACATCTATAACCAAGATTTTTCTGTTGGCTCTGGGATTTGTATAGCATTAACCGCATTTTCTTTTGCTTCAACTCTTGCATGTTCTCTATTCCAACGATATTCATCTTTTTCAATAAAGTATTGAATAATCATTGAAGCGTTATAATGAGGAATAATAATTTTAACTGCATCTCCAAGAATAGATAATTTATTAGTTAAATAATCTATTTGGTCTTGTTTGAATGGTGGATCTGGTTTCCAAGCATAATGAACTGCATATGATATTTTATAAAGATTATTAATATCTGGAATTTCTCTATATCTAGAAACAGAAAAATTAAATCTTTCTATATCTTCTTTTGGAAGAGATTGTTTAAATTTATAATCACTTATAATTCCATCGAGATACCAATCATTATGTTTATAACTATCCCCATAATGGACAATCGCCCATGATTCATCATATTTAAAGTTTTCAAATAAAAACATATTATTTAATTTTAATTGTTACTTCATGTAATTTTTTATAATCTTGATAATATATTGCATTTACAACAGAATCCATTATAGATGGAAGCGCTTTAAATTTATATGAATGTGATTTTTCATCATTCATAAAATGAGTATCTTTTAAATGCAAAGTAATAAAGAAGAAATCTTTACCAAGTTTTTCATCTTCATCAATAAATATTCTTCCAAGATTGTCATTAGTTGTTTGAATATTAAATGCATTATCATATAATCCAGTAAATTGATATTTTTTAACTAACGCATTTTGATCAAGTTTTTTAGCAATTTCATAATATTTAGATGGGATTTTAGTATCTCCAATATGTTTATCAACACTCTAAATATCATTTATAATTTCCTATATATCTGGATCAATTTCATATTTTTCTTTTGCATAGGCTTCTAAAACTTTTATAAATCTTGGAAATTTATCACTAAATCTTGCATAATTGCTTTTTGTTAATAAAAATGACATGATATCTGTTAAAACTATTTCGGCCTCTTCCCAACCAAGTTTTATTGCAATTATAAATTTAGCAGCTGCAGATTTTAAATTTGATTCTTTTGCAAAAATTCTTTTTGGCTATTTCTTTTCAAATCTTGCATTTATCATATATAGCCATTGTTCAAATGATGGTTTACATTCTAAAACTTCATTGGATTTAAATGCGTCTTCATATTTTGCATGTTCTTCATTCCAACGATTTTCATCCATTTTAATATCATATCTAATAATAATATCGCTCTAATTATCACCATCTTTTTCTTCTGGCCAACAACCTGGTGCAACAGTTATTGCATCACCATAACTTTTTAATTTTTCATATGCATATACAAATGCATCATATGGAAATCTATTATCAAATATATCAGCATTATTTGTATATGATATGTGATATCTATCATTATCATGATCTTTACTATAACACATATCAACACCAAAATGTCCATTTTCAGTGTATCCATCATTTAGCAATTTTTCTATATATTCAGAAGAATTATAGAAATTGTCATAATATAATGACGCCCATCTATCATCATATGTAAAACTTTCAAATAATAACATTAAATCCTAATTTAAATTTATTAATATTGCCCAAACATATTATCCCAACATTCTGGGCAAGTTCTTGTTAATAATAATTCACGTTTTGAAGGTGAAAGATATGGAAATGCTTCTTGAACTAATTTATCACCATTTTGCCATGCTTCTAAATCATTTAAATATAATCTTACTGGATGTTCTTTACCACAACATCTACATTTGATTTTAAGTGTAATTTTTTCGTTATCCATATCTATATTAATATTAAATTTTATTCAATATATTTATTAAAAACTTTAATTATGACGATAAATACAATAATAAAAATAATTGTTTACTATAATGGATGTAATTAAAACTAATATTGATGGTGTAGTTATTATTGAACCAAAAATTTTTAAAGACAACAGAGGATATTTCTTTGAATCATTTAATGAAAAAGAATTTAAAGAGAAAGTTGCAGATATTAATTTTGTACAAGATAATGAAAGCAAATCAAGTTATGGTGTTTTAAGAGGCATTCATTTTCAAGCGCCACCATTTGCACAATCTAAATTAGTTCGTGTAGTTAAAGGTAAGGTTCTTGATGTTGCAGTAGATCTTAGAAAAGATTCACCAACATTTGGTCAATGGACAAGTGTTATATTATCAGCACGAAATCACAAACAATTTTTCTTACCTCAAGGAATGGGGCATGCATTTGTTGTTCTAACAAAGACAGCTGTATTCCAATACAAATGCGATAATTTCTATAATAAAGAATCTGAGGGTGCAATTATATGGAATGATAAAACTTTAAATATTGATTGGGGAGTTCAAGAAAAAGATATTGTATTATCAGAAAAAGATAAGCATCATCCAACATTAGAAGAATTTAATAAAACAAATCCATTTAGTGGAGACCAATTGTAATTTTTTAATATAAATTTATTAACTTTATATAAATTTATTAATCAAAGCTTGCAATTTTTATATATGACTTTGATGTAAAAAATCTAGAAAACTATAAATTAAATTTATCTATAGAAAGTCTATACAACACTTTAGACTTTTTGAATATATAATATAATTCTTTTAAAGATAGTGACTTATCTTCTATTTGAAATTCTTCCAATGACTTCTTATAGAAGTGTCTAAAATCACTAATCCTTGGCTGAATTATATTTTTTATTTGTTCTTTAGTTCTTGCTATATATTGATTATAATATTCGTATCCTCTTCTTCCTAATTCTATAGAAGCTAATATCATATCTGGAAGATTTAAACTTCTATATAAAAAGTTTCCTATAAAAGAACTATATTCTGGTTTAACTTTTAATAGTTTAATATTAAATATATTACATCTCTTAGTTAAATTATTGACAAACTAGTTTCTATTCCAAGAATTGTTAACTAGTTTATTAAATTTAGCTCCTAATTCTTTATCTGAAGACTTTATATTTAAATCTTCAATACTAACTATCTAACATTTATAATAAATTGATTTATTAATTATGTTTTTAACTATCTAGATAGTTTCATAGTTTCTCTTATTAGATATATAAATTCTTTCTTTAGAACTAGAATTTAATCCTTTTCCTTTAAGTTTAAAGTCTTTATCATTTAGTTCTTTAATAGAATAAATTCCAGATTTAATAACTTTAAATTCTGATTCTGATTTCCAATCAACTATAGACCAACCTATATAATTTGGATTCATATCTATTCCTAAAACTCTATTATTAATCTACTAATATTTTATATTATCTAATTTATTTTCTTCATAACTAATATAAACATAATTCTAATCTAATTTATAAGATATTGGAAGATCTTTATTTTGTTGTCTAATATATAATTTCTTTAATATCTATTTATAATTCTATATATGAAGTTTTAGTTCTATATGAGTTTTTCTATCTGGTTTAAATATAACTGTTTCTAAATCTTCTTTAAGTTCAAACTTCTAATTTCCTTTATATGGTTTTGCTGTTCCTATAGAATATAAAGGATTTAATTTTTTATTTTCTAGAAACTAATCTCTAGATATTAAGCCTTTGCACCTTTTAATAAAATTTCCTTTTCCTCCAAATATAATTTTAGTTTTTTCAATATTAAATTTAATTAACTAATAAGCTTCTCCAATTGCAGATCTGCAAAACCAGTCATTCATCAAATCTATATTGTTTAATTGTTTAAACTTCTATTTAAGAATTGAATCAGTTTTTAAATAACTATATTCTGGTTGAAGTTCTTGTTCTTTAGACAACTATTGATAGAAAACATGAAGCATAGAAGAATATTGTCTCTAATATTTTTGAATTAGAGATTGATATTCTTGTTCAACATCATATTTTAATTTAATAGTTATCATTTAATTAAATTATATTATAATAAAATTTAATTTATATATTATTTATCTAAGTCTTCTACAAAATATTAAAAATAATATGTTGTTTTAATTTAAATTCTGGGAAAATAAAACATTATTTTAAAACATAAGAGAATCAAAATTGATTCTCTTATTTATTATATACTGCCCTTATTGAATATCCTGTATATCTATATCTATTTTCTATTTCTGCAGGTTCGCCTGGATTCCTAATAGATTCTGCATTTGACATAATTAAAATGGATGCTAAATCAGATCTTACACTATGTGTTTGTGTTGATGACCATATTCCACATATTTTCTAAATGTTGCATATATTTTCACTACCATAATATCCAGATGCAGGAATAAAAATATATTTTGTTATGTCTTTAGTATTTATAAATAAGCATCCATCTAAATTTTTTATGCCATTATAATCTGTTACCCATTTTTGTAATGTATATTGTACCAATTCTTCAAGCTAATTATGCGTTGGCATATGAATGTGTCTATTTTCACCATTTTTTATATATGCAACATCATCTTCATTTTGTAATTGTTTTAAATTATCTAATTTATCAATTGCAAATCGTTCATTTGAAACATATTTATCAAATAATGCATGCCCGCCTGGTGAAAATTTATATGTTTCCCAAGTATGTTTACATTTTTTAGACTATATTTCTCCCCATGAATAATAATCTCCAAAATACGCAAATATGCCCATTTTATCAACCATATAATCTAAATTTTTAGAATCAACTCCTAAATTATATTTAGCCCATAAAGTTCCTGATGGAAGGCCTAAATCAACCCATTCACTCCAAAAATCTATTTGCTATTGAATAACGTCTTCTGTATCTATGACATCACTAGTTTGAGATACAGAACTATTTGGATCTATATCTTGATAATCATCTAGTGCCAACTAGATACCTCTATTGACTGCTTCTAATATTTTATTATTAGTTATTCTCATTAAATACTGGTCTTATTTGTAATCCATGATGTTTATACATGCCATACATATATCTAAGTCTTGTACGCCATGATGCTCCTGTGCAAAATGAAAGAGTTTGAGCACATGTATTAAATGAATCTGCCATTGCTGACCTATGATCACATACAGTTGATGTCCATAAACTTGTTGAAGGTGTATCATCATATATAATACGTCTACCTTCATAATGACCGGTATGTGGAATGTAAATATATCTTCCATTTATTTTGCTAACCAATAACCAGCCTTCATTATAATCACCATATGTTTCAAATTGTGGTATTCCATTTGCATAGTCAAAAGGCTTTGTCTTATTTATACAATATAAATCTGTATTATCAATTAATTCTTGGGCTTGGTCTAATGTTGGCATATGATATCGTGAGTCTTTATATGTTTGTGTAACAACATCATCTTCTGGAAGCAACTAATTTATTCCATCTTCTCTATTATATTTAGTTGAACCTGCTTCTATTACATCATTACCAAACTTATATCTTTTAATTGTAAATTCTTTTTTAGGCTTAAGCTCGCCCCATGCATAATATCCACCAATAAGAGATTTATTTGGATTTCGGCTTTTTAAACTTACACCTAAATTATATTTACACCACCATGTTTTTGATGGCAATCCTAAATCTACATAATGATACAATTCTACATAGCGTCTTAGAACATCATCTTCATCAATATATTCTTTACTTGCAGATATGGATGGTAAACTATTTTCAAAATCATCTATATAATCATCTAAGGCAAGTTTAACACCTTTATTAACTGCTTCTATTATTTGTTTATTAAAATCTTTCATATATAGTATTTATTTTTTAAACTTCTATTTTTTCATGTATATAAAATATATTATTTTTGTAACGTTAAATTTAAAAATGAAATAATATGATGGAAATTAATCAAAATCAAACGAATCAGAATTTTGGTTCAAAAGTAGTTTGGCTTATTATTGGCCTTTTTGTAGTTGTACTTGGCATTGCATCATTGTCAATGTACTTTAGTTATAATAATGAAGAGGTTGCTCTTCGTAAACAAGCTGAAGCACAACGTGGTAAAGTTGAAGGTGTATTTGATACTATGTGGAAAACCATTTCTCAACAAGCTCAAGTATCTAATGAATATAAGGATGCATTTAAGGAGATTTATCCTGATTTGATTGCCGGCCGTTATTCTCAAGGTGATGGCAGTCTTATGAAATGGATTCAAGAAGCTAATCCAGAGTTTGATACATCTTTGTATAAACAATTGATGCAAACTATTGAAGTACAACGTATTCAATTTCAGAAGTCACAGGAACGAATGTTGGATCTGATTCGTGAACATGAAACCCTTTGTGAAACATATCCAAGTAAATGGTTCATTTCTAATAAGACACCTATTGAATACACTGTTATTTCGTCAACCAAGTCAAAAATGACTATGGAGACTGGTATTGATGATGATGTCGAACTTTTTAAAAAGTAATTATTATGAAAGTATATTTTCCAGATAAACAATATGGCAAATATGTCGTAGCTGAGTTTAGACTTGGTGTACTATGGAAACGTATGGATGAAATTAGTTTACTAAAGTTTTTAAAGAAATGCTATTTTTCAAAAAAGAAATGCCAACAGTTTTGTGATTGGGAAAATACACCAGATATTGATTTTGGTGGAGTTCTTCAAATCAAAGATCATTAAATTATGACAATATCATTTAATATTTAATACTGAAATTATGACAGTTAAAGAGTTAATTGAACAACTTCAAAATCTTCCAGAAGATTACAAAGTTGAACTTCGTATAAAATATCAAGAGGTTGGTGATGTTGGGGATGGATGGAGAACTTTGTGGACTGATGATATTGAAACACCTGTTGTTCTTGAAGATAAGAAAACAGTATCTATAAAAGCCTGGGAATAATGTTAATCATCTGTTTTATCATACCATTTGTTGTTTGTCTAATTCTATATTTTGGATTTAGACAAGCAACCGTGTGGTGGGAATATATTGCTTTAGTATTTCCTAGTATTTTAGTATCAATTATATTATATTTTTCATTAAAATATGTAGGAATAACTGATACAGAATATCTTGGTTATTATGTCACAAAGGTTTGCTATTATGAGCCTTGGAATGAGTATATTCATAGAACATGTACTCGTGAGGTTTATGATGGAACTGATAGTGAAGGGCATGCAAAATACCACACAGAAACATATGATTGTTCATATGTTGATTACCACCCGGCGGAGTGGACAATGATTAATAATGTTAATCATGAAACTTATATTTCAGAAAGTTTATACAATTATATTTGTAGACGATTTGGAACACCAAAACAATTTGTAGATATGCATCGTCATTATTATACAATTGATGGTGATAAGTATGAATGTTATTTTAATGGTGATCGAAACAGAATGTATACACTAACTGAAAGCCATCACTATAAAAATAAAATATTAAAAAGCAAATCATTATTTAATTATTCTGATGTGCCTGAAGATATTAAAAAGGATTATAGATTATTTGATTATTCCGATTTTTCATATAAAAATGATCAAAATCCTATAATGTCTGAAATTCCCATTCCACAATATGTAGTTGATTCATTTAAATATGTAAATGCATTTTATGGATTAAGATATCAATTCAGAACATATGTAATGATTTGGCAAAATGCTCCAATAGAAACATCTACATACCAAGAAGATTATTTTGTTGGTGGAAATAAAAATGAATTATGCATATGTATTTCAGTTAATAATTCAAATCAAATTCAATGGGTTAGAACATTTTCTTGGGAAGATAAACCAGATTTGGAAGTTGAGATAGATCATTTATGGGAATATGGAGCATATTTGGATCTTATGAAACTTAATAGATATTTACTTCAAAATGTTCCAAAGAAATGGCATAGAAAAGCGTTTGCAGATTTTGAATATATTAATACAATGTTAACAACCGGCCAATGGTGGATAATAATTATTTTAACATTTATATTTAACATTGGAATGCTTATATACATAGTTGGAAATGAGTATACAGAAGATAATCCAGATGGCATAAAACGATATAATTATCGATATTAAGAGCTTCTAAAAAATGAAGCTCTTTTTTAAACTTAAATGCATTATTAAAATATAATTGTAATTTTTTAATATAAATTTATTAACTTTATATAAATTTATTAATCAAAGCTTGCAATTTTTATATATGACTTTGATGTAAAAAATCTAGAAAACTATAAATTAAATTTATCTATAGAAAGTCTATACAACAATTTAGACTTTTTGAATATATAATATAATTCTTTCAAAGACTACTAATTATCTTCTATTTGAAATTCTTCCAATGACTTCTTATAGAAGTGTTTAAAATCACTAATCTTTGGTTGAATTATATTTTTTGTTTGTTCTTTTATTCTTGCTGTATATTGATTATAATATTCATATCCTCTTCTTCCAAGTTCTATAGAAGCTAGAATCATGTCTGGCAAGTTTAAACTTCTATATAGAAAGTTTCCAATAAATGAACTATATTCTGGTTTGACTTTCAATAATTTAATATTGAATATATTGCATCTCTTGGCTAAATTATTGACAAACTAGTTTCTGTTCCATAAATTATTGACTAGTTTATTGAACTTCTTTCCTTTATTTTTGTCATCACTATTTATTTTTAGGTCTTCTATAGAAACTATCTAACATTTATAATAAATTGCTTTATTAATTATGTTCTTTGCTATTTGAAGAACTTCATAGTTTCTTTTGTTTGATAGATATGTTCTTTCTAGTGAACTAGAATTTAATCCTTTTCCTTTAAAACTAAAGTCTTTATCATTAAAGTCTTTAATTGAATAAATTCCAGATTTGATAACATTAAACTAGTTTTCAGATTTCCAATCAACTATAGACCAGCCAATATAATTTGGATTCAAGTCTAATGCCAACACTCTATTCTCTATTTGTTCATATTTAACTGATTCTAGTTTATCTTCTTCATAACTAATATAAACATAATTCTAGTCTAGTTTATATGTTATTGGAAGATCTTTAGACTATTGTCTTAAATAAAGTTCCTTTAGTTTCTATTTATAGTTCTATAAATGAAGTTTTAATTCTATATGTGTCTATCTATCTGGTTTAAATATAATAGTTTCTAAGTCTTCTTTGATTTCAAATTTTTGATTTCCTTTATATGGTTTGCAAGTTCCAATAGAATATATTGGATTCAATTTTTTATTTTCTAAAAATTGACTTCTAGTTATTAGGCCTTTGCATCTTCTAATAAAGTTTCCTTTGCCACCAAATATAACTTTAGTTTCACTGTTAGATTTAACTAATTGATATGCTTCTCCAATTGCAGATCTGCAAAACCAGTCATTCATCAAATCTATATTGTTTAGTTGCTTAAACTTTTGTTTAAGAATTGAATTAGATTTTAAATAACTATACTCTGGTTGAAGTTCAGTCTCTTTAGACAACTATTGATAGAAAACATGAAGCATAGAAGAATATTGTCTCTAATATTTTTGAATTAGAGATTGATATTCTTGATTGACATCATATTTTAATTTAATAGTTATCATTAAATTATTTTATATATAATAAAATTTAATTTATATATTATTTATTTAAATTTTTCTAGAAATTTTTCAATGAAACAAAGAAAACATATTTATATATAATTAATAAATATGATTTATTTAAAAATAAAAATTAATTTTTTGTTATGAATATTTTAGTGACAGGTTGCAATGGCCAATTAGGAAATTGTATTAGAGATTATCGTTCAGAGATGCCAGCTGATTTTATTGTAAATAATAAGTTTATTTTTACTGATATTAATATTGAAAAAGATGTTAATACTGATACAATGCGATTTACAAAACTTGATATTACTAATTATGATGATATATTAGCTTTATTAAAAGAAGAGAATATTAACATGATTATTAATTGCGCTGCATATACAAATGTTGATAAAGCTGAAGATGAAGCAAATATAGCATATGTAGTTAATGCTGCAGCGGTTGATGATTTAGCTAGAGCCGCCGCAGAAGTTGGTGCTAAAATGATTCATATTTCAACGGATTATGTTTTTGATGGCAAAGGACACAAACCATATACCGAAAATAATATTACAAACCCAATTGGAATGTATGGCCAAACAAAATGTGCTGGAGAAAATAGAGTATTTGAGAGATTAGGCGATAATGGAATTGTAATTAGAACTGCATGGTTATATTCTAATTATGGAAAGAATTTTGTTAAGACAATGATTAAACTTGGCCAAGAAAAAGACGAATTGAAAGTTGTTTTTGATCAAGTTGGAACTCCCACATTTGCAATGGATTTGGCAGATGCAATATTTAAAATTATTAATTCAGGAAAATGGAAAGGTGGAATTTATCATTATACTAATGAGGGTGTATGTTCTTGGTATGATTTTGCAGATGCTATAATGCATATATATAATTTACCATGTGATATTATCCCTGTACATTCAGATGAATATGAAACAAAGGCAGAAAGACCACATTATAGTGTATTAGATAAAACAAAGATTAAAGAAACTTATGGAATTATAATTCCACATTGGAGATATTCGCTTGAAAGATGTTTAGAAATTCCATTTGTATAAAATTAATTAATTAAATTATGATAGATAGAGTAGTATATATGATAAATGGTTGGCTTGTAAGAGATGAAGAAGCTAAATAGATGGATAATGAATTGTATGAGATAAATGAAGATTATCCAAATGATATAGATGGATTTTTTATTTATGACACAATGGGAGGTGGGAATTATGCATTTTTTGGACCAATTCTTGATAGATGTGATGTCAAATATGAAGATTCTGGATATACGGTTATTGATGAAAAACTTTTACATGATGGTGATGAAAAGTGGAATGAGTTTCTAAAGAAATATCCTAAATATGAAGAAGTATTCAAAAAACATATCAATAATGAACCTCCACAAGTAATGGTTGTATTGCATGTTTGGTAAAAACTTTCCATTATTTTTTCAATATAATATATATGGAAAATGAAATAACAAAAGAACATATAGAAAAACAAGTTCATGAATGGGCTGATAATAATTTGACATTATTTTCATTCAGAGAACATCAATTTGAATATATAGTTGATACTATATATTCAATTTTATCTGGCAATCATATTAATATTATTGAGGCTCCAACAGGTTCAGGAAAATCAATTATGGTTATTATAATGGCTGGAGTTCTTTTTGAATATTATGACAAAAAGTCATATATTCTTTGTTCGGATTTATATCTATGGGATCAATATAATAAAGCCATTGACAAATATAGATTACAAAAATTTGGTAGAATAAAAGGATTACGTGGAAATTATATATGTGATGAAACTGAAGAAGATATAGTTGCAGCACCGTGTAGATTAGCATTAATTCCTTTTACCAGTCTTGGTAATAGAGACTGGGCTCTTAAAAATAATTGGCCATGTGCTATTTCATGCAAATATGTTAGAGAAAGATTTAGAGCTATAAATTCAGGTATAACATTAATGACATATCAATTATGGTTTGAATATATGATGATATGTAATGGAACATATGGCACAGATTCTCCATTTAAAGAACGTCAAATTATATTTTGTGATGAGTGTCATAAAGTTCCATCATTATGTCAAGAAGCTAGAGCAATTTGTGTAGATGAACATAATATGTTAAATGAAGTTAGTGAAATATTAACATATTGCAAAGAAAATGATTTTATGCTTGATCATCTTGAATTTATGAGAGATGTTGATATTGATAGATTTTTGAGAGAATTTAAAGATGTTATTGAAAAGTTTATTAATATTCCAAAAGAAAATCAAGATGAAATATGTGAAGTTTTGGAAGAATATCAAAGCTATGTTGCATCATATCCAGTTCAATGCTATAATGCAATGAGAACAATGTATGAACAATTATCTAAAGAAAACCCAGAACAAAAACCACATCTTTCTAAAAAAGAATTTAAAATCTATAATTTAGCAAAGAAAATGGATGCACATATGTGTGATATTAACAAATACTTTAAAATGGTTAGTATAATGAGTGATGAATATGCACAAGACCCAAATCATGTTGAAGACCCAAAACACCCATATGGCACAAGATATATTGTTAAAACAGATAATAAAGTTATAAATGAAATAACTGGAAGAAAAGAATGGCCAGACAATCCAGTAATAACTTTAAAATTTGCCAAAGAAGATTATTTAGTTTATGACACTTTATTAACTCCATCGCCATATGTTGTTATGCTATCAGCAACAATTGGAGGTCATGCAGCATTTGATGAAAATATTGGAACTAAATACACAGTAGATAAGAATTCAATAATGTTTAGAATTCCATCAACATTTGATTTCTCTAAGTCACCAATATATTATTTACATGGCAAAAAAATGTCAAGAGAATCTATTAATGAGAATTTTCCAATTAATGCAGCTATTATTAATAAGATTTTAAAATCGCCAAAACATGAAAATGAAAAAGGCATAATTCATACAGGTTCATATAAAAATGCATGGGATTTGTTTAAATTATTAGATAAAGATGTGCAGGAACGCGTGTTTATTTATAATGATTCTAAAGAGAAACAAGATATATTGAAAAAATATGCAAAATCAAAGAATGGCGTTTTAATTGGGCCTACTTTAACTGAGGGTATTGATTTACCAAATGATGGATGTAGATTCATAATTATATTTAAGATTCCATATCCATACCTTGGTGATGAATTGGTCAAAGCAAAAGTTTCATTATTCCCAAAATGGTATAATTCAGAAACATCTAAATCTATTATTCAAGGTGTTGGACGTGGAAATAGAACACCAACGGATTGGTGTACAACATATATTTTAGATGGATGTTTTGCAAGATTATATGAGGAAACAAGAGAACAATATGCTCCTGAATTTAGAGAGCGAATCAAATTATTAAATAGTTAAAAGTATGAAAACATTAAAAGAAGTTAAATTAGAAAGATTTGGTCATCAAAATAGATATAAACAAATATATACTTATTATCAAATAACATATATTTGGGAATATAAATTTTTAGGGATGACATTTCATAAAGAAGAGAAAGTTCCAATATTATTTGAAAATGAAGTTGATGCAACTAACTTTATTGAATGCGGGTGTAATGTTGAAATGGATATTGGGGAAAATCTATATAGAAAACCACTTTATCAATTTTATGCATATAAAATGGATGATCCGGATAAAAAATATAAAATACAGGTGGATGGACCGCTAGATGGATATGAATCTTTATTTGTAGTTAAGGGGTATGAACAAGAAGAAACATGGGTTTCTTCAAGTGGTGGAAAAATAAGTGATTTTTTTGAAAAACTAAAACTGCATGAAGACTTTGTTGCACAGCAAAATGAAAAAGAAAGAAAAAATAAAGAATATGTTGATAGTTTATATGAGGTAAAAACATATAAAATTGAAAAAATTTAACTTCTATTTTTTATTTTGAATAAAAAGATATAATTTTGTTATAGAAAATTAAAAATTAGTAAAATTATGGAAATTATTGATTTAACTAAAGAAAATGCACAAGGCCATTTTGGGCATGACCAAATAGATGGGTTAACACAACCAGGTAATTATCGAATTCCTATTCGTACATATACTGATGATAAAGGTGAACATCACCGTTCAATTGCGGTAGAAGTTGTATCAGTATTTGTTGATAGAGGAACTCAGCTTATTGTAGTTCCAGATGATATGCATGATTATTATTACATCTTTTATTATAATGGCAATGAACAATGTTTCAAACCTAATTGGGACCCAGATGAAGATTATCAAAAAGTTCTTAATTGGATCAATATTGAGGTTGAAACCGATGAAGACGGAAATATTATAGAAGATTAAGTAAACTTTTTTCAAAAACAAAATATAATAAATAATAAAAAATTTATCTTCTATTTTTTAGTTTGATTAAAAAGATGTAATTTTGTATCGTTAAATTAAAAAATATATTATGGAAGACCTTTTAATATCTATTAATGATAAAATTTTTAGTTCATCTGATATTAAATATCAATGTGATTTAGATGGAACTATTATTAAAAGAAGTGATGGTAAACAATGGGAAATTAAATATAATTATAAAAAACATCAATTATATTTAAAAAAATTGAAACAAAATAAATAAATAAAATATAATAAATAAAAAGAAAAATAATAATTTAATTACTGAATTACAATGATGAAGAGTTTTAAAAATAGTAGATGTTTTGCAAGCAGTACTTTTAAAAGCACTAGCTGTAAACTTTTTTGGCTCTTTGAGAAGGGTATTCAGTGATTAAAGAAGATTATACATTTTAAGCGATTATATATTTCTTAAGATTAGACATTTACAAAGTTCTTTAGTCACTATGATTAAAGAACTTCATTTTTATATAGATCGGTAGTTTAATTGGTAGAATGACGCACTCCAAATGCGTGGGATATGGGTTCGAATCCTGTCCGGTCTGCAAAACAAAATGATTAAAAGGATAAAACAATGAAACGAAAACAAGTCAAACATATTTAATGTCTCGTTAAATCAGAGAGATTACGAGGCATTGTAAAAACAAACGCACTCGTAGCTCAGTTGGTTTTAGAGCACGCGCCTTTTAAGCGTGGGGTCCCGGGTTCGAATCCCGGTGGGTGCACAAATTAAATAAGTTTGGTCTTATAGTTTAATTGGTAAAATCTCGCACTTTTAATGCGTAAGAGTCTCGGTTCGAATCCGGGTGGGACCACAAAAATGAACATTGAAATTTTATTATGGAGCTTTGGCAGACATGGTGTATGCGCCGGACTGATCATAGATTAGCAACTATAATAAAGAGCTAATTATCATATGAATGGGAATTGGGATACCATCGCTTGAGATAATATCAAAATAGTGGGAGAGGAAGGTGTTCTCCATAAAGGTTGATAAAATTTTTAAAAAATTTTATAATTTAGGTTCGAGTCCTAATATGGTAACAAATCCGGTTAACGAGGTTCGAGTCCTCGAGGCTCCGCAAATTTGAACATTGAAATAATATGGACCAGTAGCTCAAATAGTAGAGCACATCCCTGAAGAGGATGGTGTAGGCGGGGCAGTACCGTCCTGGTCCACAAATGGGTCAGTAGCTTAAAATGGACAAAGCACGGTAAAAAGAAGTGGCCGCGGTGTCAATCAGTAATCTGAAATATGGTACTGTAATTTTGCGGAAGCACCGAAAAGAAGTGATATTCGAGTAAGGAAGCGCATTTTATGTGGCACCTTAAACATAATGCGGGTTCAAATCCCACCTGATCCACGAAAATTAAATGACCGAGTGCTCGAGTGGTTTAAGGGGTGTGGCCGCAACCCACATATTTTTCGTCAGTTCGAATCTGACCTCGGTTTCAAAAATAAAATAGAGGAGTACCCAAGTTGGTGAAGGGACCGCATTGCTAACGCGGCAGGTCGGAGAAATTCGGCGCAGGAGTTCGAGCCTCCTCTCCTCTACAAAATTATGTATTAATGTGTTTACCAATTTTGTCACTATAGTACTTAAATAAATATAATATAAAAAGTATTTTATTTAATTATGGAATATAAATGTATATGTGGAAAAGAATTTGATAATGCATTAGCATTAGGCGGGCATAAAGGTAATTGCCAATAGGCTAAAGAAGAAAGATAGAAACAATTAAAAATTTTAAAATTAAAAGAAGATAATTATAATTGTATATGTAATTGTGGAAGAAAATTTAAAACACTAAAAAGTCTAAATTCACATGCTAGATTTTGTGATCAATATTAGAAAAAAGATAAATAGCTATCTAAATATTTAAATACAGAAACATTAATATATAAATGTGAATGTGGGTATGAAACAAAAAATTATTAGTCATTAAATTCACATTTTTCTCATTGTAAATTACATAGGCAAATAAATAATAAAGATTGTTCAGATGAATATTGGAATAAAAGAAATCATCCGGGTAAAATGTTAGGGTGGGATAATTTTTCAGAAGAGAAAATAAAATCAATATATAAAAAATGTTAGTTAACATTACATAATAAGTATAAATCTGGTGAATTAATACCGACTTTTATGGGAAAACAACATACTGAAGAAACTAAAAAACATTTATCAGATATTGCGGTAGAACATAAATTAAATGGAACATCTCCAGCACATTTAGGTGAGCATATGTCATATTTAGAAAAATGGTTTTATAATGAAATTTTATAGAAATATAATATTTTAAATAAATTTGATGTTGTAAGAGAATATTGCGAAAAACCATATTTTATTGATTATTCTTTTCCTAATATTAAAGTTGGGTTTGAAATGGATGGCATGTTTCATTTAACAGATGAAAATCATATAAGACATGATAAAAAACGAGATGAATATTTAACTAGTATTGGTTGGACACTATATAGATATAATTATGAACAAATTAAATATGATACTGATAAAACAATTGAAGATATATTAAATGTAATTCAAAAATATACAGATAATAAATTAGGAGAAGCTAAATTATATAGTTATCAAGAATATAAAAAATTAATTACCCCAGTACCCGAATTGGTATAGGGGCCAGATTAAGGATCTGGTGTCACAAGACATGAGGGTTCGAGTCCCTCCTGGGGTACAATAAATATTTAAATGAATAATTTAATCTATGAATATTGAATATTCAGTTAAAGAAGAAACAACAGATTTTGGAAAGGTTTGGTATTTTACCGATGAAGAGAATGTATCAAGATTTGCTCTTTATATGTATAATGATGAACCCCAAAATTTTTATTTATCTAATATATATGTAGATATTAAATATAGACAATCTGGGCGAGGAAATTATATTTTAGAAAAAGCAACAGAAATTGCTAAAAAATACAATGCAGAAAAGCTAATGTTAAAGGTTCTTGATAAATCTTTTATGCATGAATGGTATGAACGGCATGGATTTAAAGATTTAATATATGATGAAGAAGAAAATGAATATATTTGGATGATTAAAGAACTTAAATAAAATAGAAAATAAAAATAGAGGTTTAATTGAAACTTCTATTTTTTCTTTTATATAATTTTTATTATTTTTGTATCGTTAATTAAAATACATAATTATATGAGCAAAAGTTATTCAAAAATAAAAAAATTTGGTATTTGTACTGGTAGCAATACTGAATATTATCGTGAGAAGCGTCGTACTATTCGTGCAAAGGATAAACAGTTAATTCGTAATACCCTTGCTCATCATAATGTATCTGAGTTTGATGAAGTATATACACCGCTTAATTTACCATTTAAAAACGATTGGAATGAGCCTACTGATGGTACTTTTGTAATGGATGCAAAATCTATAGATAGAGATACAATTAAAAGTCCACATGGTGGATATGCAGGAATATATACCACAAAAGATGGTAAGATTAAAAAATAAAAATAATATGAAGTGCGAAAATTACATAAGAGACAAATATTGTAGAGGCTATAACATTTGGCCATGTACAAGAGAGGCAAGATGGAGATTGACATATTGGAATGGAAATTCTCAATGCCTATGTGGAATATGTAAAGGCAAAATAATGCACGCAATTCGTGAAGAAGGTGGAGAAAACAGAACAAAAATTGAAAAATTATGATAACAGTAAAAAGACTTAAAGAGATAATAACATCAGAAGGTGATAATTGGAAAATTGAGTTTCATAAATGGGAACATATGTCTCCAACACCTGATGGTCCTTACCAAGGCTACAAAGGTATGCCCAATATTGTTGGTGTTCGTATCATTGATATTAGCGAAAGAATTAGTGATATTGTTGGTTGTAAAATTCGAACATTCACAGTAGAGGATGATATTGATGAGGATTTATTTGGCACACCTCAAGAAATTATTGATAAACTTTGTAAAGGTTTAAATGACAATGATTTCATTGATTTTGTTCTTGAGGTTGAAGAAACACCTGGCCATTCAGATCATATTCCTTTGCATATTAGGCTTTGCGATAAAGGTTACAGTGATAGAACAATTATAATTAGTGTTGATGAAGAGTAAAAAATTAAAATTATATGAAAAAAGCAAATAACAAAGAAAATAATATTAATGAATATTTGTTGGCCTTTTTAGGTCCATTGCTTGGAGTTGCTTTAGTAACTCTTCCAACGTTGAGAACAATGTCCTTTATTAACTATCTTATTTTAGTTGGAGAAGTATATCTTTGTATTATTGGTTTTGTGGTAGCCTTTCTCATTTTGCTTGGGCTTGTAATGTTATTTGTAAGAATTCCGCTAATTGATAAGATACTTTTTTCAGAGGCATCAAAACATGATTATAGTGATGATATATGAGAACTAATTTAGACGAAATAGAAGCAGACTTACATCAATGGGATAATACATGTGAACATTTAGGAGGTTATGAATGTGCAGAATGCTTATTAAGTCAAAACAATATAACTTGTTTTTATTTAGAAAATCAAGAATGCTGTCCTAATTTTAAATCAAAATTTGAAGTATTATGAATAAAGACATGGTAAACATTATTTCAAATGCATTAGTAACAATGGGTTATCGTACATCCGATTTTGAGACATATATGAAGCCTATTGGTTTTGCATTATTAATTGCAAAAATTAAACTTTCAAGTGAAAGCGATGGTATAATTGTTGAAATTAAACTTGCATTTAATAATGCTACTACAGGTGAGATAACTTTTTGGGATCATAAAGATTTTGCTTGGGATTCTGCTGATGTGAATGTTATTAAAGAAAAAGAAAATAAAACAGAGGAAGATATTTATAATGATGCATGCACTGAAATTGCATATGCAGAAGCATTTATTGGATTGGAACATGTTAGCATACAGCATAAATATCAGACATTTGCATTTAAAACATCTAACGATATTTTTCAACTTATAAAAATATAATAATTTATGGCAAAAATTGGAGATAGAATATATTTTCGTTGTTGGGATGGTAAAATCGAAACAAAGATTATTACCACCATTGAAGACAGACATGGTGTAGTTTACGATGATGGAAAAACTCGTATCGAGGACGACTATCAGATGTATAGCACTGGTCCTAATGAGGCAATTGAGTCTTATAACTGTTTGCCATCTGATGATCCAGATGTTGTAGAATTTATTCAATGGCATGGTGGCGAACAAGCAATGTCTGTAAAAGAGGAAATTGCGGCTTGGTTATTTTCAAAAGGCTATATTAGCGAACCTGATGATATTTTGGTAAAAAGTTTTTTTATCAATTTATATAATATTGATGAAGACGATTTATAAACTTTATCAAAATAATTTGATATAAAATATAAAACTTATAAAAAGTATGGCAAAAATTATTACTATAGAAGAACATTCTAAATTGAAGAGTTGCCACTGTGATAAAGGAAAACATCGATTTAGAGAAAATCCATTTGGAATTACATGGTGTGTTATTTGTGGACAACTATCAGTAAATAACAAAGGCAAAATTGAGCCATTACAAGAAGATGAAAAATTAATTATTAAATGTTATGAATGAACAAAAACCAAAAATAACTTGGAAAAATTTTAAGATTTGGCTTAAAGACCAATTTAGTAGAAAGAGATTTTTCTATAATATGTTTATTAGTAGAAATGCATGGGGTGCATTCTCTATTAATTCTCATATTAACCAGCATACTGGACAACCAAAGGTAACATATAATCATTTTAAAACTGCACAAAAATCTGCAGAGAAAATGAGTCAAAAACATAATACTCATTTTAGTGTATATAAATGTTTGTTCTGTGATGGTTATCATATTGGAAAGAATAGAGATAATAAAACAGATTATGATAAACAAAGTTAATTATGCCAAGAAAAGTAAATTTTGATGTAACATGTCGTTATGGCATAACATACAATGTAGAACTTCATGGAAGTGAAGGTGCAAAATGGCGTACAGTTGATATGCTTGGAAGGTGTTGTTGTTTTGTATGCCATAATCATGATTGTAAAGAACCACGCGATGAAAGAATACCATGTTCAATGTGGTGTAAAGTATATGGTGCAAAAACACCTTGGTGCGAAGAAACTAAAAAATAAAAATTATGGATATTGGAAGTGGAAATAGTTATCCTAATGCAGCATTATCAAATTTTGCTCCACACCCATTTGTAATAGATGGAGTTGAATGCAATTCAATGGAAGGATTTTTGCAATCATTGAAATTTGAATCAGTTGATATGCAAAAGTATGTATGCACATTGGTTGGGAAAGCCGCTAAGTTTAAAGGCAAAAAGAAAAAGTGGTGGAAAACACAAACTCTTTATTGGCAAGGAAAACCAATTACTCGTCAATCTGATGAATATCAAAAGTTATTAGATAGAGCATATAATGCATTAAATGAAAACTCCAGTTTTCGAAAAGCATTGGAAGCAACCAAAGGATGCACATTAACTCACTCAATAGGAAAAAGTGATAAAACAAAAACAGTATTAACCCAATCTGAGTTTTGTTCAAGATTAACAAAACTTAGAGATAATGGAAAACTATAATGAAAGCAAAATCCCCGGATGAATATATTATTACGATCAAATCATGGTCATTAAAAGAGCACAAGCCTCTTAGAAATAAAAAAACTAATGCAAAAGAATTAGTTGATTTTTTAACAAAACCTAATTTATGTGGAGATATACCTGTTGTTAAAAGATACATTTCTGGTTCTTCTATTCCATGTGCATATTTGTTTATGATTGATTTGAATTATAATAATTATGTTCGTGATTACATTTATTCTATTACACTTATTGGCCATAGCATAAATGTTTACCATAGGTATGACAAAATACATACCAGTTATATATTTAGTTCGGAAGAATGTGCAAATAAATTTTGGGAAGCTTACATAGAAAATAATAGTCATTTGCTTAAAACTTTATATGTATTGCGTTTTAAAAAAGAATATTTTAAAAACGTAGATAAAGTTAAAAATATAAATGGCATGACATTTAAATCAAGATGGGAGATGTATAAGCATCTTGGTGACAAATATGGAGTAGATAGTAAAGATGGCTGGGTATTTGGGCATGGCTATACTCCATTAATTAGAAAGCAATTATATTTTCCATTTGATGATCCTAAAAATGAATATGAAACTTGTGAAGTTTATTTCACACATGAAGATTCAACACCAATAATTACAACTTAAAACATGAAAAGACCAAAATGGTGTGGTGGAAAATACATCCCACAATGTTATAATTTATCATTTAATTTGGAAATTACTAAAGGATATTGTAAAAATTGTCAATATTATAAAGAAAAATAAGTATAGAAAAACATCTATTTTTTAATATAAACAAAAAGTATTATTTTTGTATCGTAAATTTAAAAAGGAATAAATTATGAAACAAACAAAAGGAGATAGCCTTGGAGATCGTATGAAACGATATGAGGCAGTAAGTAAAACAAGTTTGGTATCTCGTATGCCAGTAATTCTTCGTATTGATGGTTGTCATTTTCACACATTTACAAAAGGATTTGTAAAGCCTTTTGACGAAGTAATGATGAAGTCAATGCAAGACACTATGAAATATCTTTGTGAGAATATTCAGGGATGCGTTCTTGGATATACACAATCAGATGAGATTACATTGGTTCTTGTTGATTACCAGAATTTAAATTCATCTGCATGGTTTGATAATGAAGTTCAGAAGATTTGTTCTGTAGCATCTTCAATGGCTAGTATGGTATTTAATAAAGCATTTAAAGAAAATTATCAATTAGCTTATTCAATAGATGAGATTAATGATAACACCGTAGATTTTGAAACATATAATAGCCATCAGGCATTGCGTTCAATATATGAACGTGCAATTACTCGTGGTGCATATTTTGATTGTCGAGCATTTAATGTTCCTAAAGAGGATGTAACAAATTGCGTATTATGGCGTCAACAAGATGCAACCCGTAATTCAATTCAATCTGTAGCACAAGCTAATTTTTCACAAAAAGAAATGTTTGGATTAAGTTGTAATAAGCTTCAAGATAAATTGTTTGTAGAAAAGGGAATTAATTGGAATGATCTTCCAGTTGAAGAGAAACGAGGTGTATGTTGTGTTAAATCATATTTTACTCAAGATGGAAAAGAACGTTCTAAATGGGTAATTGATTATGATATTCCTATTTTCTCGCAAAATCGAGATTATATTGAAAGATTAATTAATTTTGATTAATATGAAAATAAAATTACATAGAGTAAAACATATTCCAACTGGATTATATTACCAGCCAGGTGAAAATAATCTTTCTGAAAAAGGAAAAATATATCAGAATAATCAAGATTGTTTAATGGGTGGACATGGAAATCGTTTAGGTTTATCGATGTTAAAATCTGCTAAACTTTTGAAAAAACACCTAGAATGGTTCAAAGACTGGGAAGAATCTAGTTGGGATCATAAAAGAATTTTTAAAAATGTAAGTTTTAGCGAATTTGAACGAGAAGAAATTAAGACTGAATAATTATGATTTGTGGAAGTAAATGTGAAAATTGTATATATCATCATTCTGGAGAAGATACTTGTAATTTTACATATTGCATTAAAGAAGAGTATGATGAATATGATGGTGTAGGAAATTATAAAAATAATTATTAATCATGCCAAAGAACTTTGTAAATATTATGTGTTAGCACAAAGAAATGAGTGACATATAAATATAAAGTTATTTTGGTAGATTTTTAAAAACAAAAATAATGGTTCAGAAAATAATTAATATGCTTGAGCATTTCAAGGAAGTTGCACATTATATTCTTTTAGATGATGCAAATGAAGACCTTGAAAACAAAGAAGAACGATTAAGCCATGCAATAGAACAAGCAATTGATAGCAAAATTGCTTGTCTTAAATCTGATTTATATTTAGATAATATGATTAGAACAGATACATGGGATATCATATGTGGGTATTGTGATAATTATGATGGAATGGTCGGATGGTTTTGTGATGATGATTCACTTCGTATATATGCATTAGGAAATGAAGGTGGTATTGCACTTATTTTTTATAGAAGTAAACAACCTTTAGCAGGAGTTGATAATAGATATGCGAGGCTTCAAATTCATACATTAGGAAAAGATGATGGTGCATATTTTATTGATAGCCAATCTTGTTATACTGCATGTCATGGTTCAATAAAAGAATTTTCTATTCTTATGAAAGCTGTGCTCGATAAATTTAATAAATTGGAGAATTTATAAAAATAATTATTAATTATGGCAGAAAATCCTTGTTGTAATTGTAGTGAGGTCTATAGAAAAAGACCAAGGTGCAAAAGTCTTAAATGTCCAATGTATTTTGAACATTTAAAAGAAGATGAAATTTTTGAAAAGGCTGTAAAAGAAGGATATTTCAAAAAGAAAGTAGATGAATTAAAAGAAAAAGGAGAATTATAATGAAAGCGCATCAAACATTATTTCAAACAATTGAAAGACCATGTGAGCATTGTATTTATAATGCAGAATGCCCAGATTGGGTTCATGATAAAGATCATTTAAAATGTAAATATTCACAGTGTTAATTATGAAAGATGGTTGTAAAGAATGTATCGAATCTATTCGAAAACATCCAAGATGCGAAAAATTAAATTGCCCAGTTTTATTTGAAAGTGAAGAACAAAATAAAAAGGAAGAAAACTATATGAGTGAAGTAAGTAAATATTTTGATAAACAAATTTTGAAATTAGATTCATCTAAGGTAAAAATCTGGTTTACATCTGATACCCATTTTTCGCATGCAAATATTATCAAATATTGTAATCGTCCATTTTCAAATGAAAAGGAAATGAATGAATATCTTATTGCACGCTGGAATAAAATGATTGGGCCAAATGATATTGTTTTTCATCTTGGTGATTTTGCATGGGGTGGTTCGGAAGTTTGGAATAATGTTCTTGACAGATTGAATGGACATATCTATTTGATTATTGGTAACCATGATATGAAAAATCTTCGTCAAGGATATATTTCTAAATTTGAATCTGTTGCATTCCAAATGTATGTTTATATTGATGGACGAGCCGTTTATATGAATCATTATCCATTCCTTTGTTATGGAGGATCATATAGAGGAAAAGATGCTGTATGGCAAGTATTTGGGCATGTTCATTCTAAAAAAGAACATTATAATATTGAACATATTAATGATGCAGAAGTGAAAGAAATTCTTGGTAAAGATGTTATTCGTCTTCAATATTTAATGCCTACACAATATGATGTTGGCGTAGATAACAATAACTATACTCCTGTTAGTTGGGAAGAAGTAAAAGAAAAAATCGAGAAACAAATTGAAGATTTTGAATATAATCAAAACAAGAAAGAATCTTGGTTTAAGAAATTTATTAATAATATTTTAAATCTTTTTAAATAAAAAATTTTTGATTATGTATTTTTATAGTAAATGGGATAAATTTAAGTATTGGTTTAAATTTTGGTGGGTTATTATACTTACTGTGTATTCAATTGGAATATCATATTTATATTTTAGTAAGTTAAATAGTGAACACCCATTAATTTATGTTACTCGTTATGAACAACATAATGATACTATTAGTGGAAAACTTAGGTTTCATTATAAATATAACCCAGTAATTTATAATGTTATAGAGAATACTGATTTTATTATTCCAGATGGTATATATGAGGTTCAAAACACTTATTCTCCTAAGTTTAATAAATCAATGCCAATAATTGTAAATGTTCCTGGAAGGGCTGGAATTAGAATTCATTACGGTTCATGTCCAGAACATTCTAAAGGATGTGTATTGGTAGATGAATATACACTCAATAAAATTATTGAATTTGTGGATAAGAATAAAGCTAATGAACGAAAAACATTTATATACATAAATACAATTAATTTAATAGATCACAGAAATGAAAAAGGAAAATAATCTAAATTGGCCAAATATAAATTTTGATTACATATCACTTTATGATAAATGCAGAAATCACCATCCATCTGATTTTGATAAAATAGTAAGATATGTAACAGAACTTCGTAAGAAATATAAAAACCAACAAAATGGATAAATTAATTCAATATACTAAAAATTATTTTAAACCATCTAAACAATATACTTCTGTTATTAATATTGATAAAATGGTGGATGAAGCCCAAGAATGGGTATTAAATATAATTTCTGTTAATAATTGGCCAAGTGGTGGGTTTGATTTAAATTTATTTAGAAAAGAAATGGCTAATTGGTTTTCAGATAATTTAGAATATTTTTATAAAGGAGGAGCTTCATATTATTATTAATTATGAGTGAAAAGAAAAATTATCCAATATGTATTGGACCGGTAGGAACTAAACTTGCTAAACTTTTTTCTAAATTAATAGAAAAAGAAATAAAAAAGAAAAATGAGTGAATTTGAAGATATAAATATTGATGATATGCTAAAAGGCATAACACCAAATTTTGAAGATAATCCTATTGAATATAAAGGATCAACTGTTTTAGAAAAACCAAAGGTTTTAAAGCGGTTGATTCTTGGTGATATTCATGGCCATTGGGATAATCTAAAAAAGATATATGATTTGGAAGACCCAGATGAAGTAATTGTTCTTGGCGATTACTTTGATAACTTTAATGGTTCTGACCAAAGCATATATGATTGTTATCGTGATATTCTACAACTTCGTGGAGATCATTTAGCAAATAAAACTGGTGATTTTATAATGTTAATTGGCAATCATGATTTTCATTACAATCACTGGTATGAGAAATGTTCTGGGTATCGTTCAAGCATGGCTGTTAAAAATGCAATTATCTTGAATAGCTATTCTCAACATCTTAAGTTTGTATATTTAGATGAAGTCAATAATACTTTATATTCACATGCAGGTGTAACAAAACATTGGCTAAAAGAAAATCTTCAAGATAAGTATGATAAAGATTCATATAAGTATATAAATGAAATGAATCATAATGCATTTAAATTTACTTATAAAGGTGACACTGGACGTTCTGGAAATTCAATATATGCTAGTCCTATTTGGTGTCGTCCACAATCATTAAATCTTGATGCAATTGATAATGAAAATGGAGAACCAATAGTTCAGATAGTTGGACATACACATTGTGATTTTCCATTATGTTATAATTTTCAAGGATATGAAATGCCTGATGATTTAGATATAATTAATGAACATTTTAATGATGTAAAAATTTATATAATGGATACAATGCCAAAGTATTATATGGTTGAAGAGCTTGATGAAAATAGAAAGATTATTAAACGTGTTATAAAACAATTGGCATAATTTATATATAATTTAAAAATAAAGTGTAAAAACTATGGCATACGAAGTATATTTTAGAAACATACCAGAAGATGTTATGGAAAAGTACAATCATAAAAATAAAGGTACTTTTAATCGATTTGGTGGTGCTCAAGAATATAAATTAGCATTATTAATTTATACAATGCAAAAATCTAAAGATAATGATAATGATATATTAAGGGTTGTTAAGGATTGTGCATTTAATATTAAATTATATTTAGGTGGGCTTCAATTAGAAGTTGATAAAAGAGAAGAACAATTTGCATATGATAGATGGAAAGAAGAAAATGGAGAGCTTTGGTATTGCGGAAATAATTATGAAGATGCATATGATCTTAATGAATACAGAACAAATTTAATAAATGATACAGTTGAGAACTTAGCAATTCTTAAATATTGTGCAGAATCTGGAAATTATTTTGATGAACACAATCATCATTATGAAAAAGTTAGAGAAATTCGAGAAATTCTTGATAATTTTGAAACAGAAATGCAAGAAATTAAAGTTGCTGAAATTGAAAAAGAATTAAAGGATTATCGAGTTCCAGATTCTGATTATAATGATATAAAAGAAGAATTAGAAAATAAAGATTAACTAATTAAAATTAAAAATTATGAAACTATTTGAAAACATTAAACAACTTTATTCTAAGTATGATTTGTATATTGAACGTACATTTTGGCTTATAATTTTAGGTGTAATATTTGTATGTGCAATTATTGATATTAGTTATAAAGTACAATATTCAAATAAAGAATCTAATAAATATAACCCATTATATGTGCAAACATGTATGTATACATTAAAATATGATGCAGCTAAATTAGAATTAGCTAATGAGGTTGATAAGTATATTAAAAATATTGCATCACAATCAGCATTAGATGGATATGTTATTGTTGAGGAATGTTTAAATAGCGGAATTGATATTTGTTTTGTATTAGCACAAGGAGAGCAAGAATCACATTTTGGAACTACAGGTTTAGCAAGACGAACAAATTCTGTATTTAATGTATATGCATTTGACGGCCAATCACATGATGAAATTTCAAACAAAGGCAAATACAAACACCCTAATTATTCTGTGGCACCATATATAGAATTATTAAAGAAAGATTATTTGGTGAATGGAAAGACTGAATATGACCTAATGGATGGACAATATGTTAATAAAGATGGAAAACGATATGCAAGTTCTGAAACATATGAAAAAGCATTATTGAGTAAATATACTAAAATTAGACAGGACACAAAAATTGATTCATTATGTCAAGAAACAAACAAATACAAACTTTTTCTTGGGATTTAAATAAATAATAAAATTTCTTTAATAAATAAAAAGAGCAAATAAACTTTTTTATACATTTGACTAAAATAAATAAATAGAAAAATAAATAAATTACAAATGCTACAAAATTATAAGGAACATATGAATACCATTATTCTTGGTGGAAATGAACAACGACCATCAACAGTGTCTTCATCTGCTGCCTATAATAATGATGCACGATATGTGAGGTAAAACCCAATGAAATAGAGATACACTAAAGTTCCTTGGGTTGAAAAACTTAAGGAACTTTAAATTTTTATAACTTCTATTTTTTAGATTAAATAAAAAGATATAATTTTGTATCGTCAATTTCAAAAAGGCGTTCTTTAACAAATTGAAACATGGTTGGTAGTTTATCCCGTAGATAAAACAATAAGCCTTTACCCAATAGCGCTATTAAGTAATGTAAGTCTTATAGAAGTCAGGTGCGAATCTGGCCCGACTGCAAATAAAAAATATGAACAAAATTTAACTTCTATTTTTTAGATTAAAATAAAAGTAATAATTTTGCATCACATTTGGAAAATAATGGTAATTTTTAAAAAAGATTATTTCATTATAAACTTTTTTGAAAAACCTTATATAAATTATAAATGCAACAGAGAAATCTGAAAACATTTTAAAAAGAGATCTTTGACGTATTGAGATTAGAAATTAAAAGAAAGAAATTTAATTGCCTAACTGAAATCCTGAAATATGGTTGCTAACCGTCAATTGTGGATCACACCACATAGTAATGGGAACCAGAGGGAAGGCAATACAATTATATAGCCAACATTCTTCCTGTGAAGGTTTTTTAGTTGGCAATTCGCCAACGCTTTGACGCAACAAGCGTTACCCTTAAGGGATTAGGAGTTGAGTCAATATTGTGAGGGAAAACACATAGAATTGACCCTATATGGGTTGATAAAACCTTTCTCGTTAAATTAGTCATTTGTACTATGATGCTTCGAGGACAATAAGAGAGATAGGTTGAGCAACCCTATCAAACCTTAGTTGAAATAAACAACTATAAAAATATAAATCTTGGTAAAGTGGGTGAGCGTCTTGTAACTCAAGAAGAGAGCTCCTCTTAAACGGGTGGCGAGTGTCCAGAATAACCAATCTCTGATATAGGCTTTACCAAATCTAATAGTTGAAAGAAACAACTTTAAAAACTGTATAATAGAAATATTATATTTTATCTACTTTTGTAGATGCGTAATGATATAATACATATTGTTACAAAGTTTATAAGTGTTAGGATTGGAAGTGTCCATACTTAATGAGTGGTTGCCCACCGGATCTATTAAGGCCCATCGGTAACAGATGGAAACTCAACTTAGTCGGATAAATGGAAAAAGAAACTTTAAGTTCAATTTTGTACGAGTATGACTGAAAAGGGATTGTGCAAAATATATTTACCTTTGGTGTAATAACACGCTTATAAATCATTTTTATTTTACCATAGTGTATGAAACTATCTCGGTATAGAATGCACGCCTCAAGTAGGAAGGCTGGTTAGAACAGCAGGTAAAATAACAAGTTTAAGGTTCCTGCTTATAAACCTTTGACAATCTGGAAAGACAGATGACTGGGAGATTAGTATATCGGTTATTACGCTGGCCTGTTAAGCCATGAAGCCTGGTTCGACTCCAGGATCTCCCGCAGGTCCTGGTTTCTTTAGTGGAGATAAAATTACATGGCGATTAAAAAGACGAAACTCCACAAATTTTTAAGCTAATCAGCCTAGTCTGAAAAGTAAGGTCAGTGTTTAGTCATTGGTAAAACGTCAATTCGTACGCCTGAAATAAAGATACTTAGCTTAAGTTTTCCGGATAACACCGGAGGTACATCTTCAAGCTTAGAAGAGACGAAGCACTGGATTTTACCAGTAGTAGCGAGGGGCGGTTCCTCGGAAGATGGCAAAAATTCCAAAACTCTTGCTACAACAAGATGAGGTGGCGTTTATATAAACTATTTGTAATTGGTTGTAGACTTTTACAAACAAGTATATGTTCGAAAAATTGGAACATGGTGTAAGAGTGGTGAGCACGCTGGTTGTGAAGACCGGAGACTGGTGTGGTTCGATTCCCCCGCCCAAACTAAAATCCATAAGTTTAGTAGTATCTTATACGCGTTAAAAAACTACTCGGGTTTATAGCCCCAACCTGAATTTTAATATATTACTGATGGGGCATTTCAAACTGAGCGAGTAAACACTGCAATGTTGAAACACTCTGGCGTTCATAATATATTAGTAAATCATTGCTTGCAGGTTTTGATCGAAAGTTGAATGTTCGTAAAATGATAATGGTGTAAATTGGACAGCACGCCCCATGGTGGGGAGGTAGAAGACCAAGGTTGGGCAGCCGTAAAACCGAAAGGGGAACCTGGTGGCAGTTGGTTCGAGTCCGCTTTATCAACAACGTAGTTATATAGGACGCTATATAACGAACAGACTACATGGATGAAGGAAAGCCGCCTCCACAAGGAAGGAGAAACCAGGATCGAAACTGGGGGTAGTCCTAAATTTTCTCTAAGTCCAATTTTTTAGAGTGATAGCTTTGTATACCAAGCGAAGAAGGTGGGGTATTACGGATGTGAAGATTCCTTTGAGAATAAATTCTTGCGCAAGGGTTTATTTGAAATGCATTCAAAAATTGTAGTGATAATGGACATCCAAAAACAATTAAAGAATCTTATTTTTGGCGGAGGCCACTAATCCTCTTAGCCAGTGTATAAGTCCTATTACGTGAACGGAGACCCACATTAAACGACCTTTAATAGGCGGCATGTACAGTGAACGGTGAATCACTATAAAAACGCGTTGATGGTACACATTTAGAAAGAACCATACAAGGAACGATATTAGTGGTCAGGTCCCAAGAGAGATAAACACACTAGGCTCTCAATTTTATTAAAGGTTAAACACTGAGTGACGCTGGATGGCGTTCCTAAGGGTGTCGGGTAAGTGCATCAAAGGCTAAGCGAAGCATAACAGCCACATTTAAAGGGTGATTAGCTAGTTCCCTCATTTTATAATGATTTTATATTAATAATAAGTTTTTTGAGTAAAAACAAAAAGAAACTCAATTCTTTAATTACAATGTTAATTGAAGTCTTATCTTTACCACCGGAGGTTGTTATACCACGGGCTTATTTTAGAAATTAGAAAGTAAGAGTTTTAATTATGTTTTTTAAGGTTTCTTTTCCTAATTTTCTTTAACTGACTAAAGTAAAATTTGAAACCGCCTCAATGGGACAGTTGGTCGACTCCGCCACCCTTGTAATGTGGAATTATACATCGTCGGTTCGAATCCGGCTTGAGGCTCAAAAGATTACAATTTTTTGTAATTGATTTGAAATAAATATAATATAAAAGAAATATTATTATTTATGAGAATGAGAAATGGTTTAAGTGAAAGTGAAGCTGGAAAATTAGGAGCTATTGCTGCAAAAAAGATTTATGAAGAACGTAAATTAAAAGCAATTCAAATATATAATGAAAATCCTAATTTATGTGCTTATTGCAATAACCCAATTCCATATATAAAACGTGGAAATAAATGTTGTTGTCAAAGTCATTCAGTTTCATATTCAAATTTACAAAGAACACCTGAACAAAATAAAAAGAAAGCATAGAGTATTAAAAAATATTATGAAAATAAATTAGTAATTAAAGATAATATACATGATCGTAAAGTATTTACAAAACCAGAAGATATCGAAAAACATAGAAAGATAAAATATTGTAAATATTGTGGTTGTGAAAAAGGTAAATGTATTGATGAATATGTATGTAAAAAACATCAAATATTTAAAACTTTAGAAAAATTTGGATTTGATAATTCAAAAATTGGAACAGTTGATATAGTAGATGAATATTATAAAATAAGAAATATAATTTTAGATTTTTATTTAAAAAATGGTTCAGATGAAACATTATTAAAAGATTAGTTTAATTATATTTCGGGTGGAGCAAATTTTCATAAAATATTAAAATCTTTAGATATTAATAGTAGAAATCAATCTGATGCTCAATAGTTTTCTATTGAGCATAATAGAAGAGATTTAATTCCAGTAGGAATACATTATAAATTTAAAGATGAATATCATATAACATGGGATAATAGAGAAGTTTATTTACGATCAAGTTATGAAACTGATTTTGCAAATGAACTTGATAATAAACAAATTTATTATGAAGTAGAAACATTAAGAATAAAATATTTTGATACACAAAGGAATCAATTTAGATTAGCAGTTCCTGATTTTTATCTACCTGAAACAAATATGATAATTGAAATAAAATCTATATTTACTTTAGACATTCAAAATATGAAAGATAAAGTTAAAGCATATAAAGATTTAGGATATAATTTTAAATTAATTCTTGAACATCAAGAAGTTGATTTAAATTCATTATAAATAAGTGTAAAAGATATCGGTTCGAATCCGGCTCGCACGGAAGCAGAGAGTCAGACTTCCAAGTGATAGTTGGCCTGAAATTGGTCTTAGAATATAATTGGCCTAAAACATTTACACTTTAAACTATAAAATCCAAATATGACTAGTTTGGTTGACACCATGAAAGAATGGTCCGCTATAGGGTGATGTAGTCGTTTGCAGACCCGTTAGTTTACCGTTAAAGATCCACGGGATGCATGGTTAATTGGTTTTACCGCAGGATGGAGATTAGTCACTTCAAAACCAAACCTTAGTAAGAAGATGCAAATTCCGAACAGTGGCTTGGGGAAATATAATTGCATGTTTATTTCCCTATAATCCAATAGTTGAGAAAACAACTTAAATAAATCAAAGTAAATTTACTTCAGCGAGATAGTTTAATATTTGCTACCAGAATACTGTGCACATGACACAGTGGATGTCAGTTGAAGTCTGGCTCTCGCAACCAATAGTTGATGTAAACAACTTTAAAAACCAATATTAAACCACGAAAAAGACTAGAGTTACAGCGATTTCCAGTAGCCGAGGACGAAGCCGTGTGGGTCACCATTGAAATCAAGACCTCTTCTAGTGAGAAGGGTGACATTACTCTCTGGAATTTACGAGTAATGGGATGGGCCAAAAACAACACTATGTGGTTTATACTTATAGTTGAAGGAAAACAACTTTAAAAAAGACAATAACCTATGAATAATTAGGTGCGTTAAACCAGCTACACAAATGCTGTATGTGATAGTGATAAAATGCAGCCATGGAGGCTAACAAAAAGATTGCAAGCTTTTTGAATGCATTAATAACTTCCATGATTAAATAGTTGAAGGACATACAACTTTAAAAACCCGTTGGTGTTTCAGCGGATACAAACACACAAAGGGAGCGTCGGCCGAGTCCACAGAGGGTTGAACCCGTAGACCCTCAAACTTATAGTTGAGGTACAACAACTGAAAAAACCAATAAAAGTATTATAACTGAAGTTATTTTACTACGTTAACATATCCACAACCGTATATCTTGAAAAATAGTGGTGGTTCACAAAACAAATGTTTATCATTCGAATAATTCATAAGTATCCATGGAAGGCTTATGATGCGGATACTGTTAATATTTTATAGTTGAGGGACAACAACTTACCAAACCCGTTGATGGCTCAGTGCTGGAATATGCGAGTTGGAACCATACAAAGTGCGGTTACGTTACGAGGCACCACGAGAGTTGATTGGGTATCAGGTATTTAACCGTCGGACTAGACTCTCAAACTTATAAAATATCTTATTTAAGGGCTGTCTTAAGGACACTTTGGATAGGGTGGAGAATACATAAAAAGAGTATTCGTATAAAATAAGATATTTTAATATTGCCCTGTAGCTCAATTGGCTAGAGCGTCTGATTTTGGTTCAGAAGGTTGGGGATTCGAACTCCTCCAGGGCAACATAGTGAAATATATAGCTCAATGATGGCGCACTAAAACATGTAGAGCACCGGCCAGTTAAGTCGGCGATATGAGGTTTGATTCCCATTATATTTTGAATCGGTCACTGATATTGTCAGGAAGCAATTTCTGGCTGGGATATAAAAGTATCACACTGATAAACTATTTTGAAACTTATATATAAATTATATTATATTAGTAAAACTAAAGAGATAAAGAAAAATATAGTTAGACCAAATCTGACTGAATTTAGAGAGTTATATCTTAAGTCATTGGAAGAATTTGAGTTATAGCCAATTTATAAAGATTTGATTGAACTATATTATGAATTCAAAAAGTCTAAACTTAAGTATAGACTTTCTATAGACTAGTTTGATCTATAGTTTTCTAGTTTAAACTCATCTAAATCTAATAAGTGCATTTATATTTTGATTCTTTTGAATTTTTGTTCTAAAAGTTATAAAATTGTATAAATGTTAATAGTTTAAATACCTAATAAACAATATTGCATAAGGATGTTCCTATTTTATAATCACAAAGTTTGATTGCAGTTCATACTCCTCGCAATATTTAAATTGGGAGATCAGCTAATCGGTTAGGCTTCATCTCTGATAAGGATGCCATCCGGGTTCAAGTCCCGGTCTCCCAACAAATGAAACAATTTAATATATTTGTAATATAATATATAAATAACGGGTAGTAGTTCAGTCCGGTTAGAATGCTGCATTTGGGATGCAGAGGTCGTGAGTTCGAATCTCGCCTACCCGACAAAATAATAATTAAAAATATTGTTTAATGCATTTGGGCGAGAAGCATTGAACGATTGATGCTCATCCTGAACAATGGTTTGACTCCAATACGTCCATGCTAAACGGCAATATAAAATAAGGATTTATTATTAAATAATAGAAAATAATAATTCAATGTCTCTCATGTTAGGCGATCAGGTACAGAGACGGATGATTATAGATAGTATAATTTGTTAATTAAAAAGTCGGTGCAAATCCGGCGTAAAATTTAAAAAATAATTTAATTTTTGCACATAGTATTAAATTATAATTTGTTGTTAAATAAAAGTGCAATATAAAAATTAAATTATAATACATAAATTTTAAATAGATTTAAATGAAATTGAATTATTATTTAAATTTCCAAGTAAATTTAAAAATCGCTAATATGCTCGGATAGGTATAAGCATACATTAATTCGATGGCCAAATGATTAATTATGAGTTGGTGGGTGATTATATTGAAAATTGCATATTGAAAAGGAGCAAATTTAATAGAGAAATATTATAATTATTTGTTTAATTATAATAGAGTAGCTCGCAACAATTATTTTCCGAATTTTTAAATGGCCCATTCGTCTATCGGCTAGGACGCCAGATTTACGTTGGAAAGAAAACCATACTATTAAAAACTCCAGTTTGGAATATAATATTTGATTATATTATATTTCACTCATTCTGGAAAGAGCAGTTCGATTCTGCTATGGGCTACTTTACAATTAAAATTAAAAATATGGATCATTCGAATATCGGTTAGTTCGCCAGATTTTCATTCTGGAAAGGTTTTAGGGTTCGACTCCCACATGATCTACCAAATTAAACTTGCAATCCAACGATTACTATATGTAAGTTCGGGATTTGGATGGGCACTACCAAACGGACCGAGAACCGCGTGCATTCGAGATTGGTGACGGTGTGGAGAGACACACTCTTGGTCCGGTAGCTCAGTGGTGTAGTAGCAGGACACTCATAATGTCAAGGTCGGGGGTTCAAATCCCTCTCGGACCACGTGAAAAACCGTAGTGTATACTTTATATGTTTCACCAAAATGCGGTAACCTCCATATGCCGGCAAACATAAAATATGGCAAGGACAAAGTGAAAACGTATTTTCAGAAAAAAGTTGAAATTATATACTGAATGTAATAGAGTCTGGTCATGGCCTGACATTTTGTAGGAGAGTTAACTATTCTGCAAGGTCATATGGAATCAACCCAGTGAAAGACTACGTATATATCTCATGAGATTTCAACTTCATTATGGTGCTCTTCTAGAGAGCATGCGGGACAGCGACGTGGCAACCGCAGTGGAAGATTCTCTTCTCCAATAAATACTAGGCGTCTCCAATAGTTGAAATATGGATAACAACTATAAAACCATATAATATAGCGGGGTAGAGCAGTGGTAGCTCGTCAGGCTCATAACCTGAAGGCCGGGGGTTCGAATCCCTCCCCCGCAACAGAGGCCCATGTCTGAAATGGCTTGCAGGTTCGAGTCCTGTCTTTGGTGTTTCATCATTTTATGGTGTTCCTACCGAGGTGGCGAAAGTGGTAAACGCGTGGGTAAGATTGTTGTTGGCTATAACAACATTAAACAAATATAGCAACTTTAACTAATATATTATGTTAGACACTAATTATATTCCTTAAATGAAAAGTAAAGTATTGAGTAATAGAATACATGAGGGTTCGTACCCTGGAGTAGAAATCGACCAAGAAATGCATATAATTATATGGGTGCAACTCCCATAATAATATTTTAGTTAATCATATTGGTATCATCGTTCAACGGCTAGGATGCAACACTGTCACTGTTGTGATGCGGGTTCGATTCCCGCTGGTACCGCCAATTTAGGTTAAGTCCAAAGATATCCAGGTAGTTTGTAAGGATTAAAGAATAGAACTTTAAACACTTCGCTAATATGCTTTTGAGGGAGCACATGGAATATCGAATTGTTACCGGCGTAACATGAACCGGGAGTCGTAAGGAACATAGTCCGAAGTCAACAAAATGAGAATTTGATGCGTAAGCCAGGTGTGCGACGAACTGGACATCGCCTCTCAATAACGCAAACTGGACAAGTGTAACCAGATAGCTGTCGTATATTAGTCTATTCAATGGTATACGTCTCAGAGCACTTCGGCGGACCTCTAATCCTAAATTTTTAATTTAAACATAAATTTGTAAATCAAATCCTGGGTTAATCGCCGGGTTGACGGTTCGGAAAAAAGACGAACTAGGCATGCAATACTGCTAAGAGAAACTTTTTGTATTGCGCGGACTTTGGTGGTTGAAGCGCAGAATGCAGATATTGATTAACTGAAAACCATCTTTTGGATATATGTTATTGGTTTAACATATATTCACTCTAAAGCAACACGCATTATCAATTAAGTAGGTTGCTCCATATTAAGTGAAAGTAATAGTTGACTACTATATGATAACTTAAAGAAGAGTTGAAGTGGTACATAGACTAATTAGGGCTAAATAAATTGGTTGACGAGATAAAATGGGAACTAGTCATTCCCATTCTCGAAAAAGTTAATTCTTTAAGAATTTTTGGAAAACTTTAAAAACGAAAAATTCACCGAGGGCCCTTCATATAGTCTGGTTTAGTATGTCAGCTCTGCAAGCTGATCACGCCGGTTCGAATCCGGCAGGGTCCACTGATTTTCAATAAGTAACAGAAACGAGGTTGAGGTATAGATGATGGGAAAATATGACAGAGACTAAACAGAGACGACTTATTGAAACAACACTATAATATCTAATATTCAGTGGGGAGTAGGCTTGACCGAAATTAAAACATCTGACCCATGTTGGTAGTTAGATATTTGAAATAACGTACGAAAAAGATGAAACAAACTCCACCGTTTCATACATTGGGAGATGATCTTTTGGTGTTGTGGAAGCCTGCAATGGTGTAAGAAAATCGCAATGGTTTATCCATATTATAACGTGTAATATGGGATTTAAATTCCACCAATTTTTGAATTATAATTAAATGCGTAGAACGATCAATAAAATGCGACATACGAAAGTCACATGGGATAAATGGAATTTGCTATTATACCGCAATTCATAAGTATGTTCACTGTGGAGAATCGGGAATCAGTGGTTTAATTATTTACACTTGGAGATTACGTATCAATATAGGTGTGTATATTTTAAAAGTGACGGTCGGGGTGAAAATCCAAGCGAGTTTAAACGGGAAGGAAGAGAGAAAATTTATCAAGTCATATGCTCCTGATAAATATACGGCTTTTAAAATAAATTATATCCTGTATGGGTTCTATACACCGAGCACTTATAATCCTCGTCATTATATACTGCTCGTTAAAATTATTTGGTTTATAGCACTAGTCTTGATTTTTCTTAAATAAATATAATATAAAATACATTTATTAGTTAATATGTTATATTGTAAATATTGTGGCAAAGAATGTAAAAATTTAAATTCATTAAGACAGCATGAGATTAGGTGTAAACAAAATCCTAATAGAATTAAAATGGATTTATCAAAATGGAAGTGCCCACCAGAAAAAAGAAAATTAGGAACAAAAAATAAAGTTGCTTTAACTAATGGAAATAAAAACAAATATCTATTTCCTAATGAAGCAGAAGAATTTTTACAAAATAATTTAGATTGGCATAAAGGATTTACAATTATAAATCATGGTCCAAATTTAGGAATTGCATCCACTCCTGAAAAAGAGGCTGAGAGAAAAAGAAAAATTTCAGAAACAATGAAGAAAAATCCATTAGCTGGTGGTAGAAGAATAGGTAGTGGACGAGGAAAACAAGGATGGTATAAAGGAATTTATTGTGATAGTTCTTGGGAACTTGCATTTTTGGTATATTATTTAGATCATAATAAAAATATAAAGAGATGTGAAGAACGAAGAGAATATATTTTTAATAATGAAAAACATACTTATATTCCTGATTTTATAACAGATGATGGTATTATAGAAATAAAGGGATATAAAACACAACAATGGAAATCCAAATTAGAACAAAATCCTGATATAAAAGTTTTATATGAAGATGATATTAAACCATATTTAGATTATGCAACATCATTATATGGCCAGTATTATTGGGAAGTTCTATATGAAAATAAAAAATAAGTTTGGAGGCATGCCGAAGTGGTCATAACGGCACTGACTTGAAATCAGCTGTGGCTCACGCCCCGGGGGTTCGAATCCCTCTGCCTCCGCCGTTAAATATAAACCTGCATAGTAAAGTTCCTATTATAGGTTCGATTCCTAAAATTACTGGATGGTTATTACTTTCCGCGGGTTTAACTTATAATAAAATGCATAAAGTTGTTCCTATTTAGTTTATTGAAAAGCAGGAAGTCGGGGGTTCGAGTCCCTCTCTCCACACAAATAATATAAAATGTGGAGATAACTCAGATGGTAGAGTGCCCGCCTAAACATACACTTCGCGTTTTATCCCCCTTATAATAGTTTGAACATTGCTATTTAAATAATGTTACGCCTTACCCGGTTTAAGTTGAAAGAGTGCCCGGGCTGTAGATCTAAAAGCCAAAAGCTAATCTATAAAAAACTTATCGCTCCATTTGCACTTGGAAGGTTGAGTGCAATTTTTAATATATCATTACTGAGGTGGATAGGAGAAGCATATAAAACCCGAATCCTGAGGAAATGGCGTAACGACAAAAAGTTAGAAGGGCCGAAGAAACCGTCGTTGCTTGATATACGGTGTGGAAAGGCGTGGTAAGTAATGATTATTTTTATAATTCTCAAACCTTGTGGGTGCCAGAAAACACCACATGCAGAAAGTATTTAATATTGCTAGCGATTAAAGAAATTTGGTTCGTTATTGAGAATTTTTTCTTTAATAAACATTATCGAATCCATTTAAGTAATATTCGATATAACTGAGAATAATTACATTAATATTAAATGGCGTTGCTACTCATCTGGTATGGAGGCATACTGAGTACCTTGGTCTATTACGAGAAGATAGGCCGGTGTTTAAATTTAAGATAATGTTTATTTTTAATGGGAGAGTTCCTAATGCGGTAATTAGGACCAGACTGTAAATCTGGCGGCTTAGCCTTCGGGGGTTCGAATCCCTCCTCTCCCACAGTTTTTAATAAACTTATATGGTGTCCGTAGCTCAATTGGTAGAGTGCTGGATTGTGGTTCCAGTGGTTCTCGGATCATACCCGAGCGGGCACCCCTACTTAGGATGTACACCAGGCAGACTGTTGAGTCATATAAACAGTATAATCCTATTTTGAATGTTGGTTTTAGAGTGAGGGGTTCTGAAAGACTTAAAGAGAACTCACCTACTGGATGCATACAGTGATTATCGCCACGGGAATCGTAGTTGATTTTTAGAGCCCTTAGCTAAGGTGTCGGAGCGTTACCGGCCGTGGTGTCAAAATTACATGGGCTTATGGCGTAATAGCGAGCCGCGCCAGACTTAGGATCTGGTTCCGAAAGGAGTAAGGGTTGGAGTCCCTTTAAGCCCACATTTAAAAAGAATAATCATTCGATATTTTTATGATGTTATATTAAGGGTTCAAATCCCAATTGGGGGCTTGTCGACGAACAAGATATGTATCTTATATAGCTATACTCAAAGTCCCTCGCATTTTTCGAGTGTTATATAAGTAAGGTCGGACATTATAAAGAAATTGTTAAAACCGTGGAGAGGTGCACATCAAAACGTGAATGATTAATGGTCCTTTAGCTCAGCTGGTATTAGAGCACTTGGCTTACATCCAAGGGGTCGTAGGTTCGAATCCTACAGGGACCACAATAAGAATAAGAAAAAATAAAGGATTCCAAACAGTTATTCAAAGTATCTTTTCTTTTTATGTTGTTTTTCTTGGTTCTAACTTTGAATATTTGCAGGTATAGCACAACAGTCGTGCACCAGTTTGCCATACTGGGGATCCCGGGGCAGCACCGGGTATCTGCTCAACATTGCAGGTTCTTATTAGAATGAAAGTCTGGAAAATCCAGTGCTAATAAGGTGAAATTAAAATTGTAAGAGACTGCAAAGGGGTTGAATAATGTGGTCAACCCATAAAAACTAGGTGTAGAGGAGCCCGGTTTATCTCGCGTGAATTGGAATCACGAGCACGCAGGTTCGAATCCTGCCATCTAGACTTCGCGAATTAGTGTAATATGTGCCCGTAAAATTTCAGATGTACGGTTAACACAACGGCCAATGTTAATTAGTCTGAATGGTGTTCCTTTAGTATGAAATGTATATACAATGTACAGTGTGTATACAAAGTAAGAAACAGGTTGGGAGGATCAGAGCACGGCACCCGGAGATGGTGTTAGTTACGTGGAAGTCGTAGTTCGCAACCAATAAATTAATATTCGAGGGTCTACGAGTGAATTAACACGGAGAGCCAAACCAAAAACAACCGAGTAGGTTTGGAGAGAGTAGAGATGGTGTGGCGTAAGTGGACAGGTTGTAGTTTGTGATATGCCTAGAAGTGGTGGCCTGCTGGAAAATGGTGGCATGTAGAATATTGATTTTTAATTTTTTAATGTGAAGGATAACACAATAAAACCCTTGTTGCTAACATTCTTGGGCAGGTAATGAAAATGGCTAGGTGTATGACCGGTGACTTGGTGAAATTCCAACATTCCTAGTGAAGAAAAATGATTCGCGGTTAATTTTTCTTAAAGGTCATTTTTAAATATAATCACGATACTAAGACGCGTACCGACGGGTCAGTTCCAGTATTCTGGTATAAAACTCTCATATATGTCCAAATATATTTTGGTGCACCTGAAGTTGGATGAAGAGAGGAACATTAGTATGTGTGGTTTTTTGCCCCGGTGGTGAAATGCATATCACGAGTGACTACGGATCACTTATTCTGGGTTGGAATCCCAGCTGGGGTACTATAGAAACAAAGTTCATTTAGAGCCTATAATAATTAAAATAATAAAACTATATTATATATGAGAATCGATTCATTAGAAAGCATCTGGAATAACTTGGGGTATGTTATTCAGAAACATAATGATTATAAAAAGACTAAGAGAAATCTTAGAAAGCTGGTTTATAATTGTTCTCCAAAACATATGAAAGATGGTTCAATAAAAAACACTTTTATTGAAGTTGGATATCTTTATTTAACAAGTGCTGTTAAAGATGATTCTCAAGGTTTTGTATGGTTTGATTGTACTGATCATATTAATTATGATGAAGAACATAGAATTATATTCCCAACAATGCCTGCACAATTTTGGGATAAATTAGTTGGAAAGCATAATACTAATATTGCTCAACTTTATAATGATAAAACAAAAGAATATTTGCATAAAGATTCTAATATAGAATGGAATATTGTAAAGGGCCAAGCATTATTTACTACAAGGCAAGAAGCAGAGGATTATATTAAACAATGTGAAAATGGTGAAATTGAGCTTCCTGAATTCTTTTTAAAAGTTGAAAGAGTTATGACTAATCCAACACGAGAAGATTATGAGAACATTGGAAAATAAACAACAATAATTATGGAACTTAAAGATATTGTAAAAGGCCAAGCCGATTTATCTTGTGTAATTGCAGGAGGAATTGCTGAATATATTTTAACAGATATAAATGGAATCAAATATCAATTGCAAATTAATTTGGCAGATAAACATGATGTTGGTGAAACTGCTACATTCCAAACACATTATGATAAAGCAATTATTTTAATGAGATGGATTCGTAGAGCAATTGAAAAAGATGAATTAATTAAACTTAATTAATAATTCTTGAGCCGGTAGCTCAGATGGTAGAGCAGCAGACTCTTAATCTGCGGGCCGTGGGTTCGAGTCCCACCCGGCTCACAAATGGCGAGGTAGCTCAGTTGGTTAGAGCGCAGCATTCATAATGCTGAGGTCGTGGGATCGTGACCCTCCCTCGCTACATAAATATCCTATTAGCCCAATCGGTAGAGGCAATAGTTTCAAAAACTATACAGTGTTGGTTCGAATCCAACATGGGATACAAAAGATAAATGACATTTATGGTTATTGCACATCCAAAAAGCATGTATAAAAATAAAAATAAATGTTATGAAGAAGATTTTTTTAATTATGTGTCTTCTATCATCATTTATCTTTTGTAATGCCGAACCTTCGTATGAAAGTTCAACAAAAAAGGCAAAAGAATCACGCATAGAAGTGGTGAATGAGAAGACAGTTATTTTCAAAAATGTCGTAAAAATAGAAATAATTACTAAAGATAAAAATCAAATAACATATGTATATGATTTGAAAAACAGTAAATTAGTAATTGTTGCTAAAGGTGCATTTGAGATTGATACAAAAATGGGTGATTATTTAGTTCAATCTTCTAAGAAAATAACAAAAACCGAATATGATTTTATTGAAGAAATTTAATCATATTTATTTATGTTAAATATAATTAAATATATTTATGAATAATTATATTTTTATATTTAACAAAATTTTTGAAATAAATATAAAAAGAAAATAATTTTTAAGAGGTGGTATCCTTAAAAACTATTTTTAGAAATATAAGTTATAATTATAAAGCATTTTAATGTTTTATTATACAAGATACCACTTTTAAGTATAATAATCATTTTAATGCTTTTATTTTATGAAGTTAGTTGAACAACATATTATAAAATCTAATCATTAGTTTTACAAAGAACTTGATAATTTATGCTTTTTATCTAAGAATCTATATAATCAAGCTCTTTATAGGATTAGACAATAGTTTTTTGAAGATAAAACTTTTAAAAATTATTATGATTTAAATAGAGAGCTTCATGATGAAAACTAGATAGACTATAGATCACTTCCATCTAATACATCACAAGAAACATTAAAACTAGTTAACCAAAATTATAAATCATTTTTCTAGAGTTTAAACAAACAAATTAAAGGCGTTAAAATTCCTAAATATTTAGATAAAATTAAAGGAAGATAGATAGTTGTTTATAATTATTCAACAATATGTGGAAAAAAAGATTTAGGATTTTTTAAAATTCCAAAAACTAATTTACAATTTAAAACTAAATAGAAAAATATTAAGCAAGTTAGAATAGTTCCTAAAAATAATTATATAGTTTTAGAAGTTATTTATGAAGCTTCTATCAAAGAATTATTAAAAGATAATAAAAGATATATGTCTATTGATTTAGGAATTGATAATTTAGCTAGTTGTTCTAGTAATGTAACTAAATCTTTTATAATCAATGGAAAACCTGCCAAATCAATAAATCAATATTATAATAAAAAGAAAGCTAATCTTCAATCTGAATTAAAACTTAAACAAAATAAAAATACATCAAAGCAAATATAGAATTTAACTTTAAAGAGAAACAATAAAATAAAAGATTATTTTCATAAAGCATCCAGATATATTGTTAATCAATTAGTTAACCAATCCATTAATACACTTATAATAGGAAAGAATGATGGATGGAAACAAGAGACAAATCTAGGTGTTGTTAATAATCAAAATTTTGTAAATATTCCTCATTAGATGTTTATAAATCAACTAAAATATAAATGTCAATTAGAAGGAATAAATGTCATTGAACAAGAAGAAAGTTATACTAGCAAAGTAAGTTTTTTTGATAATGACTATATTCCAACTTATAAACAAAATGATGAACTATTTAATCCATCTGGAAAAAGAATCAAAAGAGGTTTATATAAAACTAAAAATAATTTATTAATTAATGCTGATATAAATGGTTCATTAAACATAATGAGAAAATATTTAAATGTAGTTTGTGATGACTTAATTAGTTTAACAAATAGAGGGTTTGTGATTAATCCAGTTAAAATTTAGTTTTAACAAATAAAAACTTGTGAATAGTTTTTAATATCATTTGATTCCAAATGTATCAGAAATTTATAAGAATTTATGCAGTCCATCGCGCCCATTCCAAAAGATATAAGAGGTGAGGAAGTTCAGGACACTTATTTGGAAGTGAAAGTCTAAGTATAGGAGGTTACCCAAATTACTGCCCCATGGTAAGACGAATAGTTAAATGATGGAAATAGGTACAGAATCCTGGCTATTACATAATTCATATATTTAATAAAAATAAATGTTTAATAATTATGATACCAACATTAACAGTTTACATGCTAATTGCTATACCTATTATCTATATAGCAATTAAAAAATAAATAAAATGGTGTTATAATTAAAATTTACAACACCATTTATTTTTATTTAAAATTAAAACCTAAACACAATGAATTACAACATTCAAGAAAAGAAACACTATTTCATTGTAAATGGCGTTAAAGTTCATTGGAATTTTAAATTATTGCCTAAAGGTTTTGAAGCAATAACATTATTTGGGCATGTTTATGATGTTCATCCAAAAAATGAATTAAAAACATTTTTAGAAACCTATTGGGGAAGAGTAATGGTTAATCATGAAAGAATTCATATAATGCAAGCCGAATCTTTTAAACTTAGATATTTTGCATTTTATATAATATATCTATGGTGGTGGATAAAAGGTTTGTTTAAATATAATTTTAGTAATTTTGAATCATACTATAAAATTCCATTTGAAAGAGAAGCTTATCATAATGAAAAAGATTTTTATTATGATGAAGTACATTGGAAAGAATTTAAATGGTGATTTTTGTAATGGTCTTTACAAAAATGATCATTTATTTTTTATTTGCGGGTGTAGCTCAGTTAGCTTAGAGCGTCTGACTTCCAATCAGAAGGCCCTGGGTTGAAGTCCCAGTACCCGCACGAATGTTAAGGTAGCGCCTTAACTAGTTGCAGTTATGAGATCGCGGAATCTGCAATGAATAAAAATAATAAAAGCCGCGTACATGTCTCCGTAGCTCAGTTGGTTCCGCAAGGCTTGAGAGCACCCGCCTTTTAAGCGGGGGGTCGTGGGTTCGAATCCCACCGGGGACACAAAAATCCAATTTAATTTGGTTGACTAAATTTCAATAAGAAATTCGCTACAAACACATAGCGTTACGATTGCTGTTTGACTTGAATATTCAAAACGAATATTAGATTTGTTAATTAGATTAAATTAACACTATTTAGGACTATATTAGATTGCTATGAAAAATGAGTGATTCTAATGATATGGCGAGGAGTCCTTCACGAGGTCAGTGTTTTAGAGCCATATCTTATTTTTAATCTCAATACGCAAGTATATGAAAAAGGAGACTGGAATGAGTCTCCTTTATTTTTTATTTTTATTAAATTAACTTCTATTTTTTAGATTACATAAAAAATTATAATTTTGTATCGTTAATTTAAAAAAGATAAAAATTATGGCATTTATCAAAAATGAAAGTCCAAAAATTGGCGATTGGGTAATCACACAGAAATCACACTCTGCATGTGCTGGTACAATGACTAAAGGCAGTCGTGTAAAAATCACTGACGTTGATCCAATGAGAGGTTATTCAATTGTTGATGAGGAAGGAAATCGTCTTTGTGAAATTGGGTGGATAATTTAAAACATAAAATTATGGAAGGTTGGTTAGCACGAGATAAATCTGGTTCTTTATGTTTTTATATATATGAACCATATAAGTCAGCTGCTGGTTTTTGGAAGCCAGTTGAGGATGAACCATTAGGAAACCAAGTAGATGAATGTGAAGCATCTAAAAATATTAAATGGGAAGATAATCGAGCCACTCATGTAAAAGTTAATTTTGAAATTTTGTAATAATATGAAAACATCTATTAGAAAAAATGCATATGCTGTTCCAAGTGGAAGTTGGGATATCGCTGAACGAGTTCATGTTTCCGGAAAACATGGACGTGATAGAAAACAACATTATCTTTCCAAACAAGCGCGTTTGGCTGTTAAAAATGGAAAGGTTGATGGTGTTGATCTTAAAAATATTGAGGAGTAAATAACTACAAAATAAATTTTAAAAATGGATTCAAAACGACAACAAGAAATTAAAAATGAAATGGCAGGCCGAATAATTGATGCCTGTGGTAGCACCGGGGTTTTAGCGGCAGTGGATAACGATAAACTGGAAGGCGATGTTAAAGTTCGTCATCAGAAAGCTATGGCAGAAGCTAAAAAGCTTACCGGTCGAAAGAAACGAATTGATCCTAATGTTCAAGCAATATTTGCACGAATGTATGGATTAATTTAAAGCAAAGTAGACTTTTTCAGAAAATAGTCTATAATAAATAATAAGAATTAATTTTGTATAAGGTTTATTCAAAAGGTTGAATTTATATACCTTACAAAATTTATTTTGATCTTTGATTTATGGCGCGGTGGTGGAATTGGTATACACGAGGGACTTAAAATCCCTTGGGGGCCTATTGCTCCTTGAGAGTTCGAGTCTCTCCCGCGCTACAATCATTAAAAGCTAGATGATTAATTTCATCTAGCTTTTTTCATTAAACTATCTTTTATTTTTTTCATATAATATAAAAATTAATTTTATATTTATGGATAGTTTAAAAGAAACTTTTGAAAAACACGGAATTTCTGCTAAAGAATTTGATGATTTTTTAAAAGGCAGATTGAATTTAGAAGTTATTAAAGATTTGAAAACATGTTGGGATAAACACGCATTAAGTTTTTATACTAAAAAGACATATAATGATTTTGAAGAATGCGTAAGAAATGCTCTAAATAGAATAGGATTAGGAGAGCATTCATTTGGTGTTGTTTGTGATGAAAGAAATAATCCGCCTGAAATTATAGATAGTCAAAAATTACGAGTGGCAATTAGATTTTGCGCATTAATATATGGGTCATTTTATGAAACAGAATACACATTGCCAGATGCATTTGAACAATTAGAACTTAAAAAACATTTATTGGTATGAGAGGAGTTATTACATTAACACAAGATGAGATTAAGAAGTTATATAAAACTATTAAAAAATGGAATGACCCATCTGCATTATTAAAATACTCTTCAGACAAAATAGAAATATTAATTGAAGATTTAGAAAATTATAAAACACATAAATTATGAAATATAGAAAAAAACCTGTTATTATAGAAGCATTACAATGGAATTGTGATATGCTGCATATAGATGAAATGATACATTTTTTAGGTTATTCTGATGATCTAAAATTTACATTTGAAAATGAGTATGAAATTGATACACCAACATTTAAAATGAAATTATGGCCAGATCCAGAATATACAAGTTTTAATAATGAAGTTACTTTAGATATTAAAACGCTTGAAGGATTAATGCATGTTAGCAAAGGTGACTATGTAATTAAAGGTGTAGAAGGAGAATATTATCCTTGTAAACCAGACATTTTTGAGAAAACATACGAAAAAGTTGATGAGTAATAAACCAACAAATATTATTGATCGTGCTGACGAATATAGAGAATTATGGAGAACTAATCGTCAACAAGGATTTAGATTTGCCAGATTAGATTATGAAGATTTCAATTATTTTTTGAAAAAATCTGATTTAATAATGTGCAAAAGAAATAGTTTTAGAAAGAATAGTGAATTTTATGTATTAACATATGGATATGATAATTCTGGTGATATTCTTGCTGCAGCATGTGTTATTGAAAACCCTGAGCCAAGGAAACTATTTATAAAACTATTTGAAGTCTCTCCAAGTTTTTATAGGCAAGGCCTTGGAACTGATTTATTTACATGTATAAAGGATTTTAATCATGATAGATGGTACTATTGCACGTATGAATTAGAATCTCTTGATGATGAATCAACTGAATTTTGGAAAAAACTTGGGTTTAAAGAGTTTGTAAATGAAGAGGGTGAAATATTAATGTCAAAAACAACTGTATGATAAAATGTGATTTATATTTACATGGAAGCAAAAAGTTTATAATAACTTTGTCATTTTATGAAATTCCAAAAGTTAATGAATCAATTCATTTGGATGGATTTAATATGTATTATGTTACTGAAGTTAGACATGTATTTAGTTGTAAATATATTAATAGTAACACAATTGAAACAATTACTGATGAAAGTGAAATACAAATATTTGTAAAAGAATTATGAAGAAATTTATTATAGCTATAGATTTTGATGGTGTAATTGCGCAAATTAACAAAGATTGGGTACCAGGTACACCAAACTATCCAGGACCACTTGTTGAAGATGCAGCAAAATATATTCGTCAATTACATAAAGATGGGCACCAAATAATTATTTGGACATGCCGTGGAGGACAAAATCTTTATTTAGCAGAACAATTCCTTGATGAACATAATATTCCATATGATAGAATCAATGATAATGTTGATGGGTTTTATGATAGATTTAAACATAACACAAGAAAGGTTCATGCTGATATTTATATTGATGATAATCAGATAGGAGGCCTTCCTTCATGGGCAGAAATGTATGAAATAATAACAAATAAAAGTAAACAATAATATGAGAATAAAAGATTGTAAACATTATGCAGTTGTTAATATTTTTACTGCAACATCTGTTCTACAAGAACAAATTATGCGTGATGAACCATTTAATGAAGAGGCCGATGTATATGAAGAGAATGAACAGCCTGGGCTTAATGGCCATCAATTAACATATATTGGTTATATAAACATTAAGAATTCTTTTAATTTTTTTAAAAGTGAGCCAAATTCTTTTAAATTACATATTTTTGTAGATAATTATTGGGGTGTTTCATCTGGTGAAAAATGATTATGAAATTTAATTATGGAATTATTTAAAGATGCATATTTCTCAAAGTCTGGAATGTTGGTTGGTAAAGAACTAGATCATTGTTTTGATTGTGCTTATTGTCGAGCACATAATGGTGAATTATTAAATTATACAAAATATTTACCAACAGATTTAAATCCTGATTTTACAAATATACCAGTATTGGTTAATTTATTTTATGGTGATCCTACATTACAAACAGATGAAACTATTGATATTCTTGATAGATTAGAAAAAGCCGGACATGAAGGCCATATTGTTATTATCACAAAAGGCGATATGAACAAATTAGCAAAAAATTGGTGGCCACTTAATATTCATTATGGAATTTCTACATTTGGAATTAACTCTAAATATGATGGTAGCACAATAGAACGGTTTGAGAAAAATTTAAACATTTGTAAAAATAATAAATTATCATATTCAATTGAGTTCAGACCTATAATCAAAAACATAAATGATTCTGATGAAGTATTCAATTATGTAGTAAGTGTAGCAAAGAAACACAATGTAGGAATTGGATATTGTGGTTTACAAGTTTCAGATGAAACTAGAGAGAGATTAAATCGTGAAGGTATTGTATTTGAGCCTTATAATGAAAAAGTTGGGTTTGGATTAAAGAAATTTATTTCAAAAGAACGTGATAATGCACTTAGAAATATTGCTCATAATAATGATGTAAATGTATTTAAGAAAACTTCGTGTCTAATTGCAACTGCAAATCATGTGCCTGATTATAATGCACATTATTATAGACCTAATGAAGTAGGTTGTCCTGATTGTCCAAATAAAAAGATATGTCAAGAATATAAAGACAATTTATTTAACAATCCGGACATTTGGAAACTAAGGGCAACAATTCCATTTAAATTTGATTTGATTGATAAAGTTGATCATGTATGTACATTATATCAAAATGGATTGTGTCAATTTCCAAGCAATGATTGTATGCATATAACTGGTAAGATGATTAAAATAGATGATGAAATTACAACAACAGATGTAAGACTTATCAAATGGCTCACAGGATATACGGTAGACGCAAAATTTATTGAATCTCCTTACATGAGTAAAGCATGGCTTAAAAAATAAAATGCAAATATATTATAAACTATATAAATTTATAAAATCTATAAAAATTAACAAACAAATTTATGAAGTATAAAATTGAGTATACTGGTAAATCAATACCAGAATGGGTTATTAATAATAGCCTAACAGTTGAATTAGCTAATCGTGGAACAAATTTCCAATTTGATAAATGGCTAATGAATAATACCAATTTATTTGGTAATGAAAAAAATTTTTCTTTTAGCGATGAACATCGTGAAATTATTTCTTGTTTTTTAAAAGCAGGATTTACACCAATTGTAAATTGTTATGGAACATCATTAAAAGATGATCCCCGTAAAATAGTTGTTGAAAATGATATAACTTGGTTTTTATTTGATGGATGTGATAATACACATTTTATTAATATTGCTGTAAATTATAATAAAAATAAAGGAAATTTTACTGTTTATAATCATTCAGGAAAAGACAATAGTAGAATTGGCATATTTGATAATATGTTTACAATTTTAAATATGACTAGATGTTATATGCCTATTAATATTATACATGCTGGAACAGATTTTTATAAACCAGATTGGGAAAAATTAATTCTAAAAAATTCTGTTAATTTAGTAGACTCTAAATTATTTGATGAAAATTTAAAATACATAATTTCAAAAGTTGCTGAATCTTCATGGCATCAAGAAGGAATAATTCCAAGGTTTAGTGATTCACCTAATGAAAGTTCAATTCAAATAGATAATTACTATTATTTAAAATTTAAAATTGTAAACCATCATATACGAATAACATTATGTACACCAAAAAATAAATTTACATCAGATTCTATATATGGCAGTGATTATAATAGTGATTGTTACATTGATGTTTTTAGAGAAAATGATTATAAAGAGGGTGAAGATGATTCACAAATATTACATTCAGAAATTTTGGAATTATTACCAAAATTAGGAATTATTATAAGAGAAGATAAAAAGGCTGGTGAATAACTAGCCTTAATTTTTTAAACTTTTAAAATGAATTAAATATAATTTTAAATTTAATATTTTAAAATAACTTCTATTTTTTAATTTAAAAAATTTTTATTAATTTTGTAACGTTAATTAAAAAATGTAATATATGAAGTTAGGTTATGTGTATCATGATGGTGGCCGTTCTAATTACTTCAAGGCCGGTAATGTTGGGGATTGTGTAATTAGAGCGCTTGCTATAATTAAAGGAATGAATTACAAAGAGGTATATGATACTGTTAAAAGTATCATTGGAGAAAGTCCACGCAATGGTGTTCCACGTAAAAAATTGCAAAATGTTATGAAACATTTTGGTGGTGTATGGGTACCATTATCTGGAATAGGCACAGGTTGTAAAGCACATTTGGCTGCATATGAAATTCCAATGTCAGGAAAAATCATATGTAATGTTAGTAAACATGTAACAGCTGTTATTGATGGAGTAAATTATGATACATATGATTCCAGCCGAAATGGAACACGATGTGTATATGGATATTGGAAATTTTAAATAATAAATTTATGAATAATGAACGAATAAAATATCCTAGAACATTTCATTTGCCTTATTCACAATCAAAGACAGATGATGATAAGACATTGCCAAATGATGATCAATTCAAAGGAATGGAAGTCGTGGTAACAATCAAGATGGATGGTGAAAATACAACTGTCTATCCTGATGGTTATATTCATGCTCGTTCTCTTGATGGAACTGGCTATACATGGCAAAATTGGTTGAAGTCATATGTTTGGGAATTTTGTGGCGCACTTGCAGATGATGAACGAATAATTGGTGAAAACTTGTATGCAAAACATTCAATTGGTTATAAGTTCAATGATATAAAAGATACATTCCAGGTATTTGCAATGTGTTTTAATTTTGATGGTGTTGATTATTTCTATGATTGGGACTATATTGAAATGTTTTGTGAAGGTTATGGATTAAAACATGTTGATGTAATATATAGAGGTATTTATGATAAAGAAAAAATCATGGAGGCCTTTGAAAATAAGAAAAAAGAACTAGCAGAACAAGGACAAGATATTGAAGGTTTTGTTGTTCGTGATGCTTATGAATTTCCAACAAGTGAATTTCAAAAACACGTTGCAAAGTTTGTTCGCGCAAATCATGTTCAAACTGATAAACATTGGAGAGAAACTTGGACTAAAAATGAATTTTAAAACTATGGCAGAAGTATATACATCATATTTTGCAAACTTAAAAAATCTACCAGATAATTTATGTCCAATATCAATCTGTGGTAAAGCCCCAGATTGGTATAATGGCATTCAATATAAAGTACTTGCACCTAAATATTGGTTCTTTAAGAAATATGAGGAAGATGGCGATAAGGAATTTTATACTGAAGCATTTAATCGTGATGTATTAAATAATCTTAAAGCCTGGGAAGTACTTAATAAATTAAAAGAACTTGCAGGTAATAAAATACCATGTTTGATATGTTATGAAAAACCGGATGATTTTTGCCATAGACATCTTGTAGCAGAATGGCTTCAAAATAATTGTAATATTAAAGTTGAAGAATTTGAAATAGAAAAAACACATAAATTATTTAAATTATGAAAGTACGAATTGAATATCGATATAGTAATGATCATGGATATTGTCGTGATTTTGTTTGCGATGAAAATAATATGCCTTTACCTGGTATGAAAGTGCGGGATTTGGTTAGTTATTCAACATTAGTTAATATTCAACAAACTAGAATCGATGGAGATGGATTAAAACATTATGTTGGGTTAATTAAGGAAGATAATGGTGAATCAAGCAATGGGCAAATATATGATTTCTAATATATGAAATACTATAAAGGCAATATAAATCCGGAACCTAATACAATTTTTGTATTTGGCAGTAATCCAGAAGGTAGACATGGCGCAGGTGCAGCAAAAATAGCAAGAGAAAAATTTGGTGCTATTTATGGAGTTGGTGAAGGATTACAAGGTAATGCATATGCATTGCCTACAAAGGATTTAAGAGTAAAAGAAAATAATGGTTATCGTTCTATTTCAAAAGAACAAATTATTGAGAATATCAAAAAACTATATAAATGTGCAATTGAATATCCGGAATTAGATTTTAAAATTGCATATCGAAATATAGAAAAACCATCATTAAATGGATATACTGGAATTGAAATGATAAAAATGTTTGACAATGCAGGCCCTATTCCAGAAAATATTTGGTTTTCACAAGAATGGCATGATTTTTATTACAGACATTTACATAATGATGGGCAAACAGTAGAAAATTGGTTTTAAATAATATGAGAACAATTAAATTTAGAGGTAAATTTGTTTATGCAAATCCTGATGGATCTCTTAAATGGGTTTATGGAGATTTTGGCCATAGTGTTGTACCTGGAAAAGCAGTAATTAATGAAATAATTCCTTATAATGAAGGTGATTTTATTGCACATACAGAAGTATTAATTGGAACAATTTGCCAATTTACTGGGGTTCATGATAAAAATGGTGTAGAAATATATGAAGGTGATATTATTCGTGCATATGATAGTAAAAATAATGTAATTCTTCATCAAATTTATTATCTTGAAAAAGATGCACGATTTGCTACAAAGTTAATTGGATATGATGAATTAAGCGAAGGTGAGCTTACACAAAAATGGGTTAATGAAATAGGTTTTGAAGTTATTGGAAATATATTTGATAATCCAGAATTAATTAAAAAATGATTGATTTAAATAAACATATTATTTGTAGTTTTCCATACGGTTCTGCAACATATGGAATTAAACCTACTGAATATTCAGATGTAGATATAGTTACTATAGTGGATGATTCTGTAGATTTTTCAGCATATTATAATGAAATATATGAGGAAAAAATATCTAAAGATGGTGTAGAAATTGATACTCAATATATAAAAGAGTCTAATTTTATTGAGATGGTTAAAAACCATCATATTATTGGCTTGGAAAGTATGTGGCTTCCTAAAGAAATGATTAATGGTGATTATAAATATGCTCAATATTTTGAATTGGACCTATGGAAACTACGTCAAACCATTTCAAGCATTGTAAGTAATGCATGGGCAAAATGTCATAAGAAACTTACAGTAGAAAAAGATTATGATTTTTATCGTGGTTTAAAATCATTATTTCATTGTTTAAGATTACTTGATTTTGGTATTCAAATTGCAACATATGGAAAGATTGTAAATTATGCATCAGCAAATCATTATTGGATAGATTTATGGGATAATGATATAGTTCCATCTCATAAATGGGAAGATTATAAAGCAAAGTATCAACCAGAATTGAATAGACTAAAGAGTGAATTTGTAAAACTTTGCCCAAAACCTATATAAAATATAAAAATAAAAATTTTATATGAAAACTTATATTGTATCATGTATATCATATTATACAGGCTTTGATGATAAATTTTATTTAGAAAAAGTACATCCATCATTTTTTGAAGGAAATTGTAGAGTTGATTTAGAATGGACGGATGACATATATAAAACACGATGTTTTTGTGATAAACAAACCGCTAATTATTTTATTAAAGAAATTAAAGCTAAATTAAACAATAAATCATCTATCGTACGTAGTCTTGGATTACATGATACAATAAAAGATTTAAAGGTTCAAAAAATTGAAATTAATATTAAAGAATTGGATTAAATAATGAAAAATAAATTTAAAAATTTTATAAAAAGAATTAAATTTCTTGATTTAATAATATTTCCAATTGTAATTGCACTAATTGGATGTGCAATATATTTGAAACCGGAGGTTTTAATATATTTGTTTGTTGGTATAATATTTTTGTATATATATGAGCGATTAAAATGAATTAATTATGGAGGAACACAGTAAAACTGCTGGTGCACTTATATATGATAGTATATATAGTTTTGCACTTAAACAATTTCATTTAAATCATGGGAAATTGTGTAATATTAAACCAAAACAAAGTAAACGCAAACATTAAATTATGTTAACTGCATTAGGATCTTGGATATATTGGTGTATATGGCCATTAATATGTACAATAATTGTATATTTAATAGTAACACATGGAGATTTAAACAGATGTGTAATTGATCATGTGAAAGGAAGTTTAATAATTTTGCCTTTTTCATATTTAATAGGCGTATTAACAGGAATACTTGTTTTTATGGTGCCATTTTGTATGGCATATAGTGATGCTACAGTTAAAACTATAGCAGTTAATGAAATGTCTATTAAATCTTTATCAAGTACAGATAAATCGTTTCAAATTGGCCAAAGTGATATTGATGGAGAAAAGTCATATATTGTATTAGTATATAAAGATAGTCATTATGATCCAAAAGAAGTACGTGCTGATAAATTTAAAATTGTATGTACAGATTCAATACCTCCAAAAATATCTATAGTTATAAAAGATTGTACAACACCAAAAAAGTTTAAATGGCTATTTAATGAAATGATAATGGATAATGTTGAAGAATTTCAATATGGTACAATATATGTGCCAAAAAGATATACATTAATGCCATATAAAAAATAAGAAAAATAAATTTAATAATTATGATACCATACGATAAAGAAGATGTAAAAACCTTTCATGAAAAAGGATTAATGTGGATGGTTTTTGGAATATTAATTCCATCAGATACATTTGCAAAACTTAAAGAATATGAAGATTCCATTAGAATCTTAGGAAAACTTCAAAAATCTATTCCTGAAGCAGATATTAATCAAGAAGATAAGGATAAGTATATTGAAAAAGCAAATAAAGTTATGGATCTTCTTCAAAAGGAATATGATGAAAAGAAGAAAAAGATTGAGAAAAGAAAGAAATATACTAAAAAGCATAAATCTCAACAACTAAAAGAGATTAAAGTAACAGATGGAAAGCTCTATTTGTAAAAATATTATTTAGAATGATAATGTTTATAGTTCAAAGAAAAAATTAGAACAAATAATTAAAGAATTTCCAATATTATATAAAGGAGTAAATTTTATAACATATTTAGAAAGTTTACAATATTGGGCAAAAAACATTTGCCCCTTTTTACAATATAATTTTTAAATTATATTTTATTAAATATGAATATTGATGAACAACGTTATTCTCAAGATGAGATTAAAAAACATACAGATAAAAAATTAAATGAATTAATTGATTATAAAATTATTGTTTCATTAGATTATTATTTAAATGTATTACCAAATAATCCATTTTACTGGTCATATTTTTGTGAAGGCACAATGAAGGGAAAGCCAGATATAATACATGGCGATGATGTTTACTTTATAGGCGCAATAATTGATGCAACTTCAAAAATTGGAGTATATGTATTTGCTGATGAATTTAACAAATATCATGAAGAACAAATACAAAAATATAGAGAACAATGTAAAAGAGAAAGAGAAGAACGATTAAAACAATATAATGAAGCAAAACTAGAAAAATAAATGAAAAATGATATGTCAGAAGTAATAGAAGAGTTATTGTATACAAAGGACCATGAATGGGTTCGTATTGAAGGTGATGAAGCATATGTAGGTATTACCGATTATGCACAATCTGAGCTTGGTGAAATTGTATTCATTGATGTTCCATCAATTTGTGAAAGTATTCAGCAATTTGATATTTTTGGTTCTATTGAAGCTGTTAAAACTGTTGCTGATTTAAATATGCCAATGTCTGGTACCGTTAAAGAGTTTAACAAAAGACTTGATAATGAGCCTGAATTGGTAAACAATGATCCTTATGGTGATGGATGGATTATTAAAATTTCACTTGATGATCCACGAGAAGTTGCTAATCTTTTAGATGCAAAACAATATAGAGAAATTTGTTAATTATGAAAGAACAAACACAATATTATTTAAGAATATTTTTCTCTGCAATATTTGCAGGAATTTGTATAGGCCTTGCAGGTTTTGGTTTTTTAACTAATCCTGCAATTGGTATGTTTTTATTCGTATTTGGATTGGCTGCGGTAGTTAATTATCAAGTCAAATTATTTACAGGCACGGCTGGATTTTTAGATAAGCCATCTGACTTATGGATGCTTTTGGTATGTCTATTAGGAAATTTAGTTGGGTGTTATTTTATGTCATTAATTAGTATGGCATCACCAGCCGAATTAGCATTAGCAGCAGAAGCAATATTAACTAAACGAATTTCACTCGGTTATTTGAAAGCTGGTGTAATGGCAATTGGATGTGGTATATTAATGTCTGCATCTGTTGAATTCGCAAGAAAAGGAAAAGATTTTGGATATTGGCTTCCATTATGTATGGGTGTTCCTTTGTTTATTTTATGTGGATTCCCTCACTGTATAGCCGATGCATTTTATTACATGAGTTGTTCTAATTCATTTTTAGCATCTCATTGTTTAGAAACATTGGGAACCTATGGATCTATAGTTTTAGGAAACTTTATTGGTTGTAATGTTTATCATATTAAAGATGTTATTAAAGAAAAGAAAGATGATATATCTAATATGACGTTGAATGATTAAAATAAAGTAAATTAATTATGTTTGAACAAATGAATTGCGATGCATTTAAGCATTTAATAGAATATGATAATAATGAAAAAATAGATTTATATTTAATTTTTAAACCAACTCGTGAAGAATATTCATTTATATTTACAGATGGGAGCAGTTTATATACAGATGTTATCAAAGGTAGATATAGTATAAAAAGAAATGGTATTGAAGAGGAAATGTGTACAACTAAAATAATTTCATGGAAAGAATTAGCTAAAGGATTTGATGGCATTGATGAAAATAATTATAATGAAATTATAAGAAATTGTAAAAAGGTTGGAGAACCTATAAATTTTTCTAATAAAAAGATTAAAAAACAAATACATCATACAATTGAGCGTGATTAAAAACTTTAAAATAAATTTAATATATAATATTTAAATATAAAGTGAATATGTTATCAATTTTATCAATTTTATTAAGTGGTGGATATTTAGCAATAATTTTATATGCACTATTATTAAATAATGATGGATTTAGAGATTATGTAACAGCATTTGCAGAAACTATTATAAAGATGTATAAAATTAAAAAAATGCATCCTTATTCATTAATACAAATTTTTGGTGTTATATTATTATTAACTTCATGGCTAGGAATAGCAATAATCATACTATTATTAGTTGATTATTGTTTCAATTATAAAAATAAACAAGATTAAAATATGAAAAATTGGACATGGAAAGAATGGACTGCATTTGGTTTGGTTGCAGCTGTTATTGTAGCTGAAGTTGTTTCAGTATTTGTTGCTCCTTGGGCAGCTGTTCTTGGTGCTGGTACAGCAGTATTTGCATTTGTTGCAGGTTGGCTTGCTGGAAAGCATGTTGTAATTAAAGATAACGATAACAATAAAGAAGAAAATGCAGCTCGAATGAGTCAACGTTAAAAAATAAAATTAATTAAATATGTTTTACTATATTTTAGGTGCTTGTGTATCTGGGTTATTATTTTTATTATTAACTTTTAGTTCTTCATTTTATGAGTTTTTAATAGATAATGTTGAGAATGCTAAAAATGAAATAAAAAGTAGTGAAAAATATAACACTGTTGAAAAAACCTTATTAGACGGGGTTGATAATAATTCAGTAATTAATTGTCTAAATTGGACAATCGCCATATTATCATGGATAGGGCTTTTATTAGTACTTTATTATATAATAGCATATTTGTTTAATAAGTAAAAATTAAAATTTTATAATTATGAAGAAAATTGTATTTATTGTATGTGCATGTGTTGCAATGGTATTTGCATCTTGCACAGGTTGTAGAGGTGGCCAAGGTCAACATGATCAAGATACGGTTGTAGTTGAAGACACCGTAGTAGTTGAAGAAGTTGATACTTTGGTTGCAGAGTAATTTAAATTTGAAAACTAATTGAATTATTCGAAGGAGGATTATCTTAATTGATAATTCTCCTTTATTATTAAACTATTAATATTTTTAAACATATAATATTTGAATAAAATTTAAATTATAATATGGGAAAATTAAAAACAGTAGGTTATGAATTAAGAGATGTTGCAGTAATGCAAGCACCTGTTTCATTTTGTAATCATCGTGGAGATGTAAATCCATTTATTGAAGTATGTGGTAGAGAGGTATATCCAATTTTTGTATCACCGATGGCATCTGTCACAGATCAGAATAATTATAAAACATGGATTGAAAATAAATTGACACCAGTAATTCCACGTAGTGTTCAAAAGAGTGAGAATAACCCAAATGGTTTAACATTTGAAGAGCGAATGGAATTAGCAAAAGAAACATTTGTATCTATATCATTAAAAGAATCGCAAAATGAATTATTAAATTATTTAAGAGGGCAGGTAGTTTATCATACTGAAATAAGCTTTAAAATTAATAATGTTTATTATATATGTATTGATATTGCGCATGGAACATTAAGCGAGTTATATGATATCTGTAAAAAGATTAAAGGACTATATAAAGAACAAGTTCAAATTATGACAGGTAATGTAGCAAATCCAAGTGCATATTCATTTTATGCTGATGCAGGAATTGACTGGATGCGAGTTGGAATTGGTGGTGGTTCAAGATGTACATCTTCAGCAAATGTTTCTATTCATTATGGAATGGCAACACTTTTGGATCAATTGAATGAAGACCGTAAATCCTATGCACATAGTCATAATGGAAATGCTCCTACAAAACTTATTGCAGATGGTGGTATTGGTTGGTTTGATGATATTCAAAAAGCCCTTGCACTTGGAGCAGATGCAATTATGGCAGGAAAAATCTTTGCTGAATGTGAAGAAGCATGTGAACCTACATATTGGCTTGGATGTTATGATAGAAAATTACCTGATAGGATAACAAAACATACAATTAAATATGAAGATGAATGGCATGTACAACGTGCATTTAGTGGAACATCTGCCGCGCCAGTTCGTTGTAGAGATTATTTTGGAATGAGTAGTAAGCGCGCCCAAAAAATTACCGGTGGATCTGGAAATAAAACATCTGAAGGTATTGATAGACCTGTAGAAGTTAAATATCCAGTAGCTAAATGGATTGATAATATGCAATCATATCTTCGTTCTTGCATGACATATACAAATTCACATACTATTAAAGAACTTAGAGAGAATGCACAGGTTATTATTCTTGGCGGTTCTGGTGATGCTGCATATAGAAAATAAAATTTATAAATATGAAACTAACATTTAATAATTATTAGAAATATGCCAGAGAAACTGCTATCTATAAAGATGGAATATTTTATCCCGCTTTAGGATTATGTGGTGAATCTGGTGAAGTTGCAGATAAAATTAAAAAGATTTATCGAGATAATAATGGTATAATTAGTGAAGATAATAAAGAACAACTTGTTAAAGAAATGGGAGATGTTCTTTGGTATCTTGCTAATATGGCAACTGATTTGAATGTGACATTAGAAGATGTCGCAAAGAAAAATTTAGAAAAAATTCAAATTCGCCAACAAAAGAATTTAATTCATGGTGAAGGGGACAATAGAGAAGAATTAGATCCAGAAAAACTAATGTGGGAATTATTGCATAGCCCAGATTATCTTGAATAGGGTAAAGAATTTGATCAAAAATTGGCAAAACAAATATTATCACCTGATTTAGCATAACTTCTATTTTTTAGATTGAATTAAATTTATTAATTTTGTATCATTAATTTAAAAATATAATAATATGGAGAAAGAAGAGATTAAATTCAACATTGTTATTTTAGGTGATCCATTGCTTAAGTATAGTCCTTTTGCATTTGGAAATGCATTTATCAATATTGAATATTTGTTAGATGAAAAAGTATCCAAAACACAGAAAAATCTTGATGATTACTTTAAGATTTATGGGCCAATTACTGATTATGAAGGAAACTCATATGTATTTAAAAGTGTTACAACTTTTTATGATATGGGAAAAGAATCTTATCATATAAATTTCAAAAAAATAAATTAAAAACAATATGCCATTAAATGTAAATGAAACAGAACATGCAATAAAACTTATTAAAGATACTTTTGAAACTTTACTATCCAGTTCCTTACATCTTCGTAGGGTAACTGCACCATTATTCGTTAAAAGCAATCAAGGATTAAATGATACTCTTAATGATAATGCAGATCCAATAAAGTTTAAAGTACCTGCGCTTAATAATGAAGAATGCGAAATTGTTCAATCACTTGCTAAGTGGAAAAGATTAAAGCTCGCTGAAATGAAAGAACAACCAGGGTTTGGTATTTATACTGATATGAATGCTATTCGCCCAAATGAAACACTTGATTTTCTTCATAGCTTATATGTAGATCAGTGGGATTGGGAAAAGGTTCTTACACCTAATCAATTCAATAATGGCAATATAACAGGTATGTCATATGCAATACAGATTTATTCTGCAATTAAAAACACAGATTATGTATTGCGTGAACATTATAAAGATCTTGGTAAATCATTTTTGCCTGATCAAATACAACCTATAATGTCTAGCCAACTTGCGACAAAATACCCAGATTTATCACCAGCTGAAAGAGAATATGAATATTGTAAAAAACATAAGGCTGTATATATTATGTGTATTGGTGGAAAAAATCATGATGGAATGAGAGCGCCTGATTACGATGATTGGGATAAAAATGGAGATATTTTAATCTGGTCACCTATTTTAAATAGACCAATAGAAATATCATCTATGGGTATTAGAGTGAATGCAGAGTCATTACATAAACAACTAGAGGCATCTGGTCATTTAGATTGGGAAAAATATGAATATCATAAAAAGATTTTAAATAATGAATTGCCACAAACAATTGGAGGTGGAATTGGCCAATCTAGATTATGTATGTTATTACTTCAAAAGAAACACATTGGTGAAGTTCAAGTAAGTGTTTGGCCAGATAATGAAATAAAAAAATATGAAAATATACTATGATACAAACAGATTTAGATAAAATTAATTTAACTCAATCAATTCTAAAAGATAAAAGAAACAGATTCGGATATCAACCAAATTCATTATGGGTTGATGAAGATGATAATTATATTGAAGAAACTCATATTTGGATTTGGGGAGAAAGAAAAATTAGTAAATCATATGAAGAGGATGAATACCCATCATTTTTCATTGTTGAAGAGAAATTAGGAAATGGACATAATGCATATTATTTTAGGATTGCACCAGGAGATGCAAAAGTTAGATTAAAAACGGTAGGAGATTTACAACGACTTATGGATATTTTTAGAATTAATAGAGATATTGTTTATGAATAAAATAGAGGTTAATTAAACTTCTATTTTTTAGTTTAAATAAAAAGTATTAATTTTGCATCGTTAATTTATTAAGGCAATAAACAAAATTAAAAATCAAAACATTATGTTATCATCGTATTCAAATTCAAAATTCAAAATTTGTGATGTTGGCAGTTATTATCTTATCGAAACTAACTGTTACTCAAGTGAAAAAGTTGCTACTGTAAGTTATGGCGGCACTGTTCAATTTGATGGCAAATCAAATCACGACAAATCTTTACAAAAAGAGATACTTGAATTTGTTGATGAATGGAATAGTAATTCATGTTTGCCGGTTGATAAATTCAAAGTAAGTCATCCAAGTGAAGATGAAGACAACAGCAATAAATCATCAAAAACTCTATGGTACGAAGATGGTGAAGAAGAAGGCTATCGTCCATTAGGATATCCACAGCATGGCCCAGTATGGATTTAATAAGAATATTTATACAAAACAAAAATTTAAAAAGTTATGAATTATCATGTTACTAAATTATGTGGAATTTATTGGGTTTATAATTGGAATAATCAATCTGTTGCAAGATTAGATTGGCTTGATAAAAATACATATAAATTACAAATTACTGATTATGATTATGTTCCTGATGATAAACTTAAGGATTTATTTAAAGTCGTTAAAGATTGGGGAGATAAAAATGGATATATTATAAAATATTGTTCACACTCAAAATGGATAGAGCCAAAATATGAACAGAAAAAAGTATGGGTAGAACCAGAATATCCAGGATATGAATTTGGACATTATGAAAATATTACAATTAAAAAGTCTGATGGTCATTGGAATAATCATTATGAAAATTTATAAAATTATAAAAGAAGAAAACATATTGAATCTAGTTCATTAATAAACTGAATAACTAAATAAAAATAATTATATGAAACTTTTTAAAGACACAGAAAAATCAACATTTGCTTATTGGTTTGCACATTGGAAAGCATTTAATCTTACTGCAATGCTTTTAGGTGTATGGCAGTTTAGATTTCTATTTCATGATATCGAAAAACCATTTTTGATGTGGTTTTGGAAAGATTATCCAAGAGTAAAGAAATTCCATCGTGCTCATGCTCGTCATCACTTTGCTTATGAAGGCGATAAAGGTTATGACTATCTTGGCATGGTAATTGATTGGGAATGTTCTCGTTTTTCAAAAGCAGATGCTCAAATGAATGCAATTGAAACATATGATTATGAATTGCATAAATACATGGATGCAGGTAATATGAGAATTGTTAAAGAATTACAACTTAATATATTTCCTATTATAGTAAACTTAAATCTGGTTAAAACAGATAAAGATATCAAAGATTTATATGCAAATATAAAACCAATTGAAACAAATTGACAAATCTAAATAAAATAATATGAATTAAAATTTAAAACTTTAAAACTATGGGTGCATTTATTCTTGGCGTAGTGATTACATACGCAATTATTAGGATTGTAAATCGTTAACATTTAAAACTTAAATGGCAGGGATATTAATTCCCTGCCAATGACATTATTATGGACAATAAAGAACAAACAACAAATTGTCTTGCATATATTCAGAAAAAATATCCATGCATAACATCATTATCAATAAGAGATATTGTTAGCATTGCTTTACAATATGGTGAAGATGATGCACGTAAACATGCAGCTGAATATTATGAGGCTAAGCTTAAACGTGAAGAAGAACAACGAAAGTTAGAAGCTACACGTGAAGATTATAGAGAAGAGGTCGATGATGAAGGAAAGATATGGTATCATGAAACACATGGTTCTCACCAACGTGATTCATCTAGAAAATTAAAGCCTGGAGATATTATTCAATATAAAGGATATTTGCCAGGATATGAAGGTGAAATGCATGGCATAATGCTTATTAATAGTTTTGATTTTAAATCAGATTTTGCATGTAGATCATATTTTAATTTTGAAGTATGTGAACGATATAAAAAAGCTGATAAATGGGAAGATCGCTTTAAAGAAAAAGAAGAACCATATATAAGTTGGAGTGCTGGCAGCGCACCAAGTATAAATGTATTTTCATTAGCAACAGAACAAGAAATAGAAAATTTCTTTAAAACTATTAAAGAAGATTGGCCAGAACAATATGAATTTTATTTTCTTACAGATTTTAAATATAAACCAAAATATCTTGAAGAAAGATATGCAAAATATATTAATTGAAAATAATTATGGAAAAGAAAGATTTGTCAAATATTGATTGGGATAAGTTAATTGAAGGCGTTAGTAAATTATATGACCCAGAATACAATACTACAGAATGTAGAGGTTATGATTTTGTATGTACATGTCATGCATGTCCTGAACAATATGATGTTTATAAAGGCGATTATAAAAATGGAAACCAAGTTGCATATGTTCGAAAACGTTGGGGGCATCTTGCAGTGCATCCAGTAAAATATGGAAAAACTGATTGGGATAAAACTATTTATGAAGAATCCGATAATGATGCATGGAATGGTATGATTGATGATAAAGAATATACATTTAATAAAATTGTAGATGCCATAGAAGCAATTGCATAAATTAAATGAACATATTAAATATAAAAAGCATTTAAGGCCTAAAAACTTTAAGTGCTTTTTATATTATAATTATTAAGAAAAAATGATGTTATATTATGAAGAACGATTTTTAGAGTTTTGCCACTACAAAGTGTGGAATTAGTGGTGCCACATTAGATAAGTTTAATAATTTAAATAATATAATTTTACCTCAAGCATATATTAATCCAACTATTCTTGAGGAACGTACATTAAATGTAACTCAAATGGATGTATTCTCTCGCCTTATGGCTGATAGAATTATCTTTTTGGGTACTGAAATTGATGACACTGTTGCTAATGTTATTATTGCACAGTTGCTTTATCTTAGTTCTCAAGATCCAGAAGCACCTATTACAATGTATTTAAATACACCTGGAGGCTCGGTATATAGCGGTTTAGCAATTTATGATACAATGCAATATATTCCTAATCCTATTCAAACTGTATGTACTGGATTGGCTGCATCAATGGGTTCAGTTCTTTTATGTGCAGGTTCAAAAGGAAAACGTTATGCATTGCCTCATAGTCGTGTAATGATTCATCAACCAAGTGGTGGAACAGGATATGCACAAGCATCTGATATTGAAATCACTGCAAAAGAAATTAATAAATTGAAAAAAGAATTATATCAAATTATTTCAGATCATACTGGAACACCTGTTAAACAAATTGAAAAAGACGCAGATAGAGATCATTGGTTGACAGCTGAAGAAGCACTTCAATATGGTTTAATTGATGAAGTTTTTTCATTTGATAAAAAGAATAAGGCTTAATTATGACAAAAGAAGAATTGCAAAATAAATTTAACGAAGCATCATTAACAGCATCATCATTTTTGGATAATAGATCACAAGAAAAATGGTTTAAAGCTGTTTATACTTTGATGTTTGGAGAATTTCCACATTCAATTGCTATTATGACAGATGGGAAATATTTAAATCCAAAAACTAAAAATTATGAGTTTGGTGGATATAATACACCATATGATGAATTTGAAGCAAATGATTTAGATGATGATGAAGTTGAAGATGAAGATTTAACAACATTCGAAAATGTTGCAATTCAATCATCATTCATTAAATTATATGAAAAATTTAAAGATACTTGTCATATCATAAGAGATGATAAATTACCAATAATTATTGGTGATAAATTTATAATTTTCTATGATTGGTTTGATGAAGATATGTATGTTTTACAAGACACTGAATTCTTAAAAGATGATATTAAATCATGCATAGTAGATGATAAAACTGATAAGAACATTAGAAAAGTATCATATATTACACATGATAGTATGGGATTCAATAAAACAAAAATTCAAGTATCAAATCAAGAAACAAATCTTCAAGAATTATATAATGACGATCTTCCAGATAAAGAAATATTTGAGTTTTTAAATAGTAATCAATCCGGATTATTATTACTTCATGGTGAATGTGGAACTGGAAAAACTTCATATATTAGAAATATGATGTATCGTTTAAAGAAACATGAATTTATGGTTCTTGATAATAGTGTATTTGCATATATTACAGATGCATCATTTATTAAATTGTTAATGAGTAATAAAAATTCAGTTATTATTCTTGAAGATTGTGAAGAGATGCTTGCTGATAGAGTTGCAGGAAATAGTAGAATATCGGCATTATTAAATCTTAGTGATGGAATTCTTGGTGATAGTTTTAGATTTAAGTTTATTTGCACATTTAATACAAATGTTAAACAACTTGACCAAGCATTGTTGCGTAAAGGACGAATGAAAATGAAATATGAGTTTAAGAAATTATGTGCTGAAAAAACATATAATCTTGGTCAAAAACTTGGTAAAAATATTCCACAGGGTGAATCTCATACACTTGCAGATATTTTTAATTATGGTGTTGAAAATGGAAATAAAAATATGAAAACCACTATTGGTTTTGGATCACAAAAATAAAAATTATTATTTAACATGGAAGAACAATATTATGTAATTTATTTTGAAGGCTATTAGAATATGCCATATTGCAGAGTTAATTACGATGTTAAAGATAATAAATTAGTTTTAAATGGATATTCATTAATGGCCGATTGGAAAGATGCAACTTTAACTAAAAGCAAAGAAGATGCAATTAAAACAATTATGGAAAATAATGATACAAATATTCAAAAAGATAAATTAAAAGTTTTAAGTATTAATATTAAAAAGTACATAGTTTATGAAGGAAATTGAAGAAAATTCTAATATACATGGATATATAAAAGGCGATTTTATAATATTGCATAGCGAGAAACAAATACATTATGATCCAGCAACAAATCATAGTACTTATGGACCGCATGAATTTGCAATAAATCCAGAATGTATTAAATGCATGCAATCTTATTCAGAATCAGAACATACAATTAAAACTAAAATTTATTTCATACCAGATGATAGCGAAAGCGTATATGAAAGTTTACATGAAATATTAGAATTAATAAATGAATTTAAAGAATTAAAAAACAAATTTAAAAAATGAAACAAATTGAAGATAAAAAATATGATGTTCATGGATATATAAAAGGCGATTTTATAGTATTACACCATATGGATTTTGATCATAAAGATGAGAATGGCAATTCTGTTGAAGTTCCAAAATTATGTGTATTTAATCCTAAATATATTGAAAATATTCGGGATGAACATTATTATAGAGGAACAGTTATAGAATGTAATCATGAGGGATATAATGATATTTGTGAATCTGTTGAAGAAATTCTAGATTTGTTAGAAGAATTTAAAAATAAAGATAAAAATTAAATTAGTATAATTATGAATATAAAATTTATCAAATTGACAAGTTTTACTAAAGAAATTAAAAGCCTTTTAGTAAATATGAATGATATTACTTTTGTAGCAGATTATGGGGACTACAGAAAAGTAAGTGTAAAAATGAATGATAGAATTCAAGATTTTAAAGTTACTGATTCAATTGATACAATTTATTCAACAATTGAAGCTTATAAAAATACAGAATTTAAGCCTTTATACGATTAATGGACGAAAATAATCAAAATAATCAAACTAATCAACCACAAACAGTTGATGAAATGTTAACTGAACAACGTGCTAAATGGACAAAGGAGATTGAGGAACTTAATAATTCAATGTCCTCTTTAGTTAAAGTTGATGAGTTAATGAATACTGTTTATTCAAAACGCCAATCAGCCGTTGATTATTATTATGCTATGAATAATGTTATTCTTAAGCAATCAAAGGAATATAAAGCATCTTTTAATAATATGTTCAATAATATTAAAATCAATGGTTTTAATGGAATGCGTTTTACAAGTGATCAAGGAATTCAACGTCAAGTTGAAGTTGAATTACAAGATAAAAAGGAACTTATTGATTTATTAGTAAGCCAAAATGCATTTATTAAGGAAACAATTGCCACAATTGATAATATTATATATGCAATTAAGGATAAGATTAAGATTAAAGAAATGTTAAATGGAATGAAATTTTAAATAACAATTATATGATAATTAAAGCCCCAAATAGTTTTGAAGGAAATACTGACAAATGGAAAGTATTTTTAGCCGGTCCAATTCAAGGCGCACCTAAATGGCAAAATGAATTACCAGAGTTAGATAATGTTATATGGATTTCTCCTCGTAGAGATGATGCAGTATTAAATGATGAAACCCATAGACAACAAATGGAATGGGAGACTAGGGCATTACGTACTGCTAATATTATTTTATTTTGGATTCCTGAAGAAGTTGAACATGTTGAAGGCCGTGGATATGCACAAACTACTAGATTTGAATTAGGTGAAAATCTTGGTAGAGGAAAACGAATCATTATTGGCGCGTATGAAGGATTTCCTGGAAGAGAATATCTTGAATATAAAGCTAATAAGTATGATAATGTAATTTTTCATGGCACTGTTTATAAAACACTAGATGAATGTGTTAATGCCCTTAAAAATTATATTAGTAGCTGTGAAGAGTGCCCGTTAACATATCAAAAGTTTAATTCTGATTTTGATGAAGAATATAATTCAATGGTTGAAAAAATAAAACCGGGTAGTGATAGAAGAACATATGATCCATTTTATTTTATCGAAAGCGAAGATTGGAAAAAAATTGAAAAATGGAATACGCAGGTAAATCCTTGTGATACTGTATACCATTTTGGAAAATTTGGTTATGAATGGCCATTAAATTATTTAACAGGAAAAATAAAAAGATATTATTCAAGAGAACTAAAATGATTATTTATAAGATTTTTTATAAAGAATATCAAGTATTTGATATTTCACTTACACTTAGTTATTGTGATGCTGGTGATTTATATTGTTCTGAAATTCATAGTTATATTGTTCCAGAAGGATTTGCACATTATGTATTTGATAAAGTGAAAACTAAAGAAGAATTAAATAAAGTAATTTTTAGATTTGGTGAAATTGATGATTTAAGATTAGTTTTATGGGAATCATTAGATTGGAATAATAAACCAATGCATCTTAAAGAAGCTGAAGAAAGAGAAACAAAAATATTTAGACCATTTTTTGAAACAGAAATGAAAAGATTTTGTGAAGAATTTGGTTTGGGAATGGTTACAGATTAATAATGGTTGAGAAAATTCTCAACCATTTTTTAATTATATACCGGGCGAATTGATATTCCTTCTTTTCTTTTTTGATGATGTCCAAAATGTGGTTTATATACATCATGTTTATCAAACCAAAGACTATGTGCCTCATTAATTGATTCTTCACTTATAGTTGATGTCCAATAAACACCGTGTTCACCAGATTTTTTAAGCTCAGTTGTATACCAACCTGCTGCAGGCAAAAATATATAATTTTCATTAACAAGACTTTTTAATAACATTCCATTTAATCCTTCATATCCTAAATAATTAGTCTTCCATTCATGACTAGTATTATCTATTAATTCTTCTACCTATTCTTTTGTTGGAATATGAAATTTAAATTCTCCAATATGCAATTTCTAATATGCAGCATCATCTTCTGGCAATAACTATGTTAAATTATCTTGATATGTGTATTTTATCATATTATACATATTATTATAATAAACTGATGGTTTTGCATATTTATATGTTTTATCAGTGTACTCATCTTTTAATCCATCTAATTCACCCCACGCATATTTGTCACCAAGCCAATCTGCTTTACAATCACAGTATTTATGTTTATATCTATCATAATCAAATCTTTTATCACACCCTAAATTAAATTTACACCACCATGTTTTAGATGGAAGACCTAAATCAACAAAATATTTTTCTAACTAAAGTCTATTTCCTATAGCATCATTACTATCAATAATATCTTTTAATGATGTAGTATCAATTTTCTCATTATCTTCTAAATCATCTAATGCCAATGCAAGATTATGCATTTTTTCTATTAATGGCTTTTGATAATATTCAATATCATGCTTCTATATATAATATTCTATATCAGAATCATCATCTATTTGAATTGGATTAAAATCGCATTTAATGTGTTCAATATAAATATTTTCATCTACAAATATATTGAATAAATCGTCTTCTCTAATAGAACCTTTATAGAATAAAACAAAATCAATATCTGAATTTTTTCTTGGATTGCCAAAAACCCTGGAGCCATGCGCATATATACAAAGATAATCTATTTCATTTTCCCCAGTGTAATTGGTATTAATTATCTAATTATCTTCTAAAACTTCATAGACATTATATTGTGCAACTTCCTCAAGTTCTGCACAAGAATGATAATCTAAGAATCCTTGAACTTCCTAATTTTTATGTATTTTATGATAACACTCTATAAACATAATTATTTTAATCCATTTACAGTTTGATTTATAATCATTTTCTTTAACCAACTTGGAATATTTTTTAATTCCATTTTAGATCTTGAAAACATTGCAGTAACTTTACAATTTTGGTGTATATGCCAATGCCAATTATTTATATTCTAATTAAATTTAGATGCCATGAACATTAATTGCATATTATCTACATTAGAAACATTCCAATTTTTAATAGAATCATTATTAAATTTAGAATTGCTAAACATAGAATTCATATTTTTTACATTTAAAATATTCCATTTACTAAGATCACCATTAAAATTGCTGCCAGCAAATAACCCATCCATGTTAATTACATTACTAACGTTCCATTCAGAAACATCTACATTACCAGGGAAATTTGCAAGTAAATATGACATATTTGTAACTTTTGATGTATCTATCCAATTTAAATCTATGTTTTTATATTTGTCAACTAAACCAAAAATAATATTTGGCACCGCTTTTCTAAACTAAAAATCCCCAATATCTCCTGGTAATGCAAGTTTAACTTTTATATGAAGTTTATTAACGGCATCTACAAATTTAAAATAATTTTCATATGTTATACATTCAGCTAATGATTTTTCGCATGTTTTAATTATAGCTGGAAGATATTTTTTATATATCATTTTACATCTAATAATATCTTCAACATCTATTATATCACTTGATGCTGTATAATTATTATCTTCAATATTTTCAAAATCGTCAAGTGCTAACTAGATACCTCTATTGACGGCTTCTAATATTTGTTTATAATTCTTCATAATTTCTTTAAATTTATTACTGGACGAATTGGCATACCACAATATCGAGCCTAAGATGACATGCTACATTCAAAATCTAAATGCCAAGCACAATTATGATCCCATCTATAAACAGTTGAAGACCAAATATAAGGGCCATCAAGATGTAAAGTAGAACTCTTTGCTCTCTTTATACAAGTATAAGGAATAAATAATTCATTTCCATTTGTTCCTTTAAATATTCTTCCATTTAATCTTCTGAGTCCTTGATAGTTTTTTTCTGGATAACTAATGCAATACTATATTAATTCTTCAAACTATTCTTTTGTAGGTATATGAAATTTATAATTTCTAATATGCATATTCTAATAAGCAACATCATCTTCTGGCAATAACTACGTTAAATTATCATCATCATTATATTTTATATCTATATCAGCTTTAATAGAATTCGTTTTAATATAACCAAATTTATATGTATCATTTATAAAACAAGATTTATTTGGCTCTAATTCACCCCATGCATAATAATCACCAATCCAATTTTCTAGATGATCTGGATTATTTAAATATTTAGGATTTACGCCGAGATTATACTTACACCATAAAGTTCCAGAAGGTAAACCCAAATCAACAACATATTTAGATAATTCTATTCTTTGTTTAATAATGTCACTGGTATTAATGACATCACTTGATATAGAACTATTATCTTCAATATTTTCAAAATCGTCAAGTGCTAACTAGATACCTTTATTGACTGCCTCTAATATTTGTTTGCTTAATTTCATTTTTTAATAAATTTTGGTTTATACTATCTTTTCATAAAGTTTCTTCCGCCAAACATTGCTGTATGATTTGCTCCTGGTTTTGTTTTCCATTTACTAATATTTTGGCAGAATGATTGAGCATCATAAAACATTTTAGTAAAGCCACTAACATTTGAAACATCCCATTTATCTAGAGGCTAATTAAAATCTTTATTCTTTTCAAACATAAATGTCATTGATTCTACTTTAGAAACATTCCAATTATTTAATGGCTAATTAAATGGACATCTTGCAAACATTTCTGCCATATGCGTAACATTTTTAACATCCCAATTTGAAATATCTTGATTAAATGCTGAATCTTTAAACATGCATGACATATTTGTTACTTTAGAAGTGTTCCATTTTGAAATATCACAATTGAATCTACTTGCATTAGCAAACATATATTCCATTCTTGTAACATTAGATGTATCCCATTCTGAAATATCAGCATTGAAAAAAGAATTTTGAACTAAATAACTCATATCAGTTATGTTAGAAACATCTAACCAATTTAAATTTTCTGTGCTAAGTTCAAATAATCTTGTAACATTATGAATAATTCTTTTTAATTCGTCTCTATCTTTAACTGGATATTTCTTACCAAGTTTTAACATTAAATTTCTAAATTCAATGTATTCATGACGAGTCATTAATCTTATATTTTCATCTAAATGTCCAGATGCATAAACTCTATCATCTTCTAAATCAATTAAAGAATTTGTTCTTACAAGAAATAATTCAGCAATAGTTGATTTAAATAATGGATATAATTTATCAAGTTTAATTCTATCTGCAATTGCATCTGGTGAATCAATAATATCAGTTTTATGATTTGACTATTGCACATTATCATTAAAATCAAAATCATCTATAGATAAATTTAAATGATTCGATTCAACTAATTGATAATTTGATTTAAATTTTGGTTTATGCTCATTTTTTATTGGGCATCCATCAAATACATGCATACATTGTGTATCACTTTCAATATGCGCCAAATCCCAATTAGAAATATCCTAATCAAAACATTTAGCATTAACAAACATATTAGTTATGTCTGTAACATTTGAAACATCCCATTTAGAAATATCTTGATTAAATTCCCATGCATTTTCAAATGTTCTATTCATATGTTTTACTTTAGATACATTCCATTCTGATATATCACCATTAAAATTTGATTCACCAAACATATAATTCATATTTGTAACATTGCCAACATCCCATGCACTAATATCACCATTAAAAACTGTATGATGAAATAACCATGACATATCAGTTATATCAGAAACATCAAAGAAATTTAAATTTGCATCTGATATAAAATGCGAAATATTACGAATAGCTGTAATTAAACTAGCTTTTTGAGTGAATTTATATTTAATATTAAATTTTAAAGATGTATCTTTAAATTCATTGAATTCCTCAACTGACATAAATATTGGAATTCCTGGATCATATATATTCTATGCAATGAAGCACTTAAATTTATTTAAAAGTACTTTATATCTAATAATATCATCTGTGTCAATAATATCTAATTTATTAGATGATTTATTATCAATATCTTCAAAATCATCTAATGCCAACTAAATACCTCTATGTACAGCTTCTAATATTTTATTATAATGTTTCATAATTTATTTACATTTAACTGGTCTAATACTACATCCAATATATTTTCTTTCATCCATTATATATGGTTGACCATTGTTATATCCAAAAATATCTGCAAAAAAGAAACAATCTGCCAGCCAGCTTTTATCTTTATTTGAATTTGATGACCAGTAAAATCCTTGAATAGTATCATACCACCCTTTAAATTGTCCAGTTGCATATCCAGCCGCTGGAAAAAATATTTTATTTCCATTTTTGCCTTTAAAAATTCTGCCTTTTAATCCAACTATGCCATTATAATCTTTTACCCAATAATTTTCAGTATTATATTTTAGTTCATCTAATTGTTCTGTTGTTGGTGTACACATATGAAATGTTTTATTAAGTGTACGTATAGTTTGGTATGCAGCATCATTATTTAAAGTAAACTAATGTTCTTCATTATCATGATCTTTATAATTATCATAATCATAGTTATCCTTAATTTTAGTTTCACCCCATGCATAATAATTTCCATACCAATCTTCTGGTGTATCTAATTTGTTATAATTAACACCTAAATTATATTTGTACCATAATGTTCCAGATGGTAATGCTAAATCAACGAAATTTAATTCCATCATAAATGTTTTCGTTAAATCATCATTATCATTTTCAATGACATCACTTGATTGAGATATAGAACTATTATTTTCTATGTCTTCAAAATCATCTAGAGCCAATTTAATGCCTCTATTAACAGCTTCTAATATTTGTTTGTTTAATTTCATTTAAATATTAAATTATTTCCTCTATTTGTTCTATTATTTACAAAAACCACCTAATCTCTACTTGGCATTGTTGGTATTGGTTCTTTTATCTAATTTTCTGTTCTATCAATCTTTGTTTCAACCGCGCCTTGGAATTTAAGCATTCCATCATCAGGATTCATATTCATTTTAACACGATTACCATTTTCATCTCTATAATAAATGTCAAAATAATTATATTTAAATCCCCATGTAAATGTATTAAATGAACCAGGTTTAGCTGCATATGATAAATCAAAATCACTTAAACTTACAGGTGTTAATTGATAATATGTATATGTAATATTTTCAAAACCACCTTCATCTAATATTGTTACATTAATAGGTGGAAAATATAATGGTCTTTGCTTACCATATTTTAAATATAAATCCATTTGTTGGCGTGCAATAAAATATGTCATATAACTCTCTGACAATTTAATTGTAAGAGTTAAATCTTTTCCCATATCTTGATCTAACTATCTACCAGAACGTTTAGTAATTTGATAGTTTTGATTCTATTGTGTCACTGAATTTGATGCAACACTTGGAAATGATAGTGTTGTTATTTGTGAATTAAACATATCTTCTACTGTTAAATATGGTAAAAACATACGTTTAAAAACAGGTGTCCAAAGCTTAACAACTTCATCGTAAAAGAAGTTTGCAGGTAGCCAAATAACAAAATTCTATGATAATGGATTTAATAACATTTATGTAAATTTATATGTTTTTATATTTATTTTTATGAAAAAACTTTATGAGTTGATGTCCGTATAATAAATAACAAAGTTATTTAATTAGATGAATGAACTAGATACACGTGAACATACCTCAAATTCAATGGTTTAATCATGGTGAAAAGACTATTGAAGAATTAGATAATTTATCATTATAGAGATTTAACATTAAAAATATCAAATCAGTCGACGACTACAAAGATTTAAAGAATTTTTATGCTTTTAAGGTGCTTGATTTAGATGAAAAATCTGAAACAGGCTATTATGGTATGTTCATTAATAAAGAATATGCGGCAGCAGTTAAAGCTGCATTAGATAAATGGAAAAATAGCAAAAAATAATATTATGAATAAAAATTTAAATGAGGCATTATCTATAGCAAATGAAATATTAGAAGAAACAATATTAATACATAATAATATTGAAAATGATATATTATCACAAACAGATAATGATTATGCTGGTAAATATTATTATGGTAAATTTAATAAAAATATTTTTGGTTTAGATTTTACAGTTCAATATAAATGTTACACTGAAATAGAAAATTATAATGTATTACATGGAAGAACAACAATTAAAGATAGATTATTAGAATTAATTGTTTATAATGGTTTTAAAACATTTGATAATATCTTAATTCATGAACTTTTACATATATATCAATATGTTAAAAATAAAATAGATTATGATGAACAAGGTGCTAATAAAGAATTGTATAAAATTGTTGGAAATATTTTAGGTGATAGAGATCGTAATTACTTAGATATAGAAAAAACATTTGCAGGAGCATTATATTTGACATTTCCTTATGAACAAGATGCAATGGCGCATGGATTATATATGACATTAGATAATTTTCCATCAGTAATGATTAATAATGTTGTAAAAAATACTGATGAATATTTATATTTAACAGATCTTAAGTATGCAATAGATAATATTGATATTTTTGATGAAGCTTTATTTAATAATTTATTGACAAAAAATAAGTTTTTAAATATGTGTAAGAAATCATATAATAGATATAAAACAAAAATTGAACATGTTGTTCAACATATTATAGATGATAAATCAAAATTAAATGAAGGATTGACACATTTTATTCCTTCTCATCATATAGAACGTATAAAAAATAATAAACAATAATATGGATAAAAAACAACCTACACCCACTGTAGCAGCATTTGGTGTTGAATCTCAACCTACACCTGTTGTAGCACCATCTGGTACTGAATCTCAACCAATGACGTATGAGCATGTAAATCACCCAAATCATTATAACAATTATGACATTGAAGTAATTGATATGATGGAAAAAATTTGGGGGCCTGCATATCTTTATATTTGGTGTACCCTTACAGCTTTTAAATATCGTATGAGAATGGGTACAAAACCAGGCGAAGATATTATTACCGACATAAATAAAGAAAAATGGTATCTTGATAAAGCAGCAGAACTTAAAGAAAAATTAAATCAACAAAAGAAATGAAAACTAAAGAAGATTTATTAAAACGTGTTAATGAATTGACCGAATATTTTAATTTACGTGGTTGGCATCAACATATTGATCGTAGCCGTTATAGTTGTGATGCAATTAAAGATCTTGAAAAATCAGATGATATGATTAATTTTTTAATTGAATTGGTTAATATCATGAAGAAATACAATATTTCTGCGTCTGGTGTAAATGGCCATTGGTGCAATTTTCATACAATAACTGAAAACCAAGATGATGAAACACGATTTGGAGTATCAAATATGTGGTATCTTCTCAAATCTCAAGAAGAAATGGATGAAGAAATAGAAAAAGGCAAAAAAGCACAATATGAGCGAATGTTAAATAATCGTGTAAAATTTTCTTTACCAGAAGATTTAAAACTTTCAAAATATCCTGATGAAGATGAGGATGATTGTAAGTGTTTAGAACCAGAAGAAGAAACAGAATGTGCAGATGAGCAAGAAATAGAATCAAAAGATTTTAATGCAGAATTTACAGGTGATATTGAAACATATGTAAAAGTAAATCATTTAGAAACATTTATAAGTAAAGATGATAAAATAAAAGAGATATGTAATAAATTAGTACAGGTACTTAATAAATATCGTTTCTATAATGGTCAAATTGAAATAAAAAATCCAGAAGAAATTATTAATAAAATTCAATTAGAATTAATAATGGATAATTCTAATAGTGTTGATGAAAAAAATGAAGAATCATATGCAGTATTAGTCAAAAATGTATTATTTAAATATATAGAATCATATTATGAAGATTCATATGATGTTACACAATATTCTTTAAAAAATTCAATTAATAACTCATGTATAATTGTTAATATTGAAGATAATATTAGTATTAAAAACATTGAAATTACTGAGCCTAAATGGCTATTAGATGAACCTATTAATGATGGCTTTTTTGAATCTGACAATGAAGTTGATGATAGAGATGATGAAGATGATGAATATGAAGAATTATGTGATTATGATGCAATTGGCTCATTTACAGCCGATATTGAATTAAATATTGGAAAAGTTGAATCTAATGATGTAGATGAAGATTTGATAAATACATGTTATGAGAAAGTATATGATATTCTTGAGAGTGATGGTGTTTCAATAGATTCGGATGAAGATGAATTATTTGAAAGAATAAAAATTAAAGAGCTTAAAGATGGAACGACTTTAGTAACTATTGATGAAGTAGAATGTTCTGTACGAGTAGATATTCAAGCATCTTGTTTAGATGAAGCTAATGATGAAAGATGGTCAGCATTTGATAATATTATATGTTCACTTGATTATCTAAAAAATATTAGAAATGAGCATGTGTCAGAAGCTGATTGATTTCTAACACATATAAATAATAAAATGAAATTAGTTGAATAATGAATAATCATTGGAAACGCATCGAGGGGATTGGTTTAGGAATAGTCGCATTTGAGGGGACAGAACATCTTGCTAATATAATCACTGAATTTAGGGATATTGTTGATTATGTTGTTATTGGTCTTCAAAGAAAATCATATCATGGAGACCCAATTGATCCAACAGATTTAAATGAAATATTTAGATTAAAGGATGAGGATCATTTAGTTGATAATGTTCTTGAAGTAGAATTAGATACTAAAAAAGAACCTAGAATTCAAGAAACTGATAAACGAAATATGCTTATTCAAGATATTGAAAATCATGGCTGTTCACATGCAATTATTATAGATTCTGATGAATATTATACACATAAAAGTATTTTAAGAGCTGTACAGGAAATTGATGAAAATGATTATGAAATAACATATTGTCAATATGTTAATTATTATGCAGATTATAATCATTTCTTAGTATATCCATTTAAAGATGGAATGTATGTTCCATTTATAACAAAAACTAAATATAGACATTCATTTGAATGTTATGACACCGTTAATGGGCATAGATTCCAATTTCCTGATTTTGCGCTTCCGTCAGACCCAACTAGAAGATATGTTAGGCCATTTGATAGAATTGATATTGTTCAATTACCTCAAGGCCAAACAATTAAAGATGCTTCTGGACAACAACTAAGCTGGATGCCTAAAAAACACTATTTAGTTGAATATCATATTTTCCCATGGGAAACCGTTAAGATGCATCACTTATCATGGCTTCGTGCCGATATGAGAAAAAAGGTTAATAACTGGTCATCAAAAACATGCTTTCAAAATTATAATGACTTAATTGATAAAGCAATAGATGTATATAATCATTTTGATCATGAATCAAAAGAACAACAAATGGCATCATTATTATTTAATACTCCAAATCATGAAGTATTTGTAAGAGCCTTCCCTAAACAATATATACATCCAAAATATGATTATCAAACCAGACTTCGCCCAGTAAGAAATGAAAAGAAAATTGCTATTATGAATTTGTCTACAACTAATAGCAAAATTCATTTATATGAAAAATTAGAACAATGCGGACAAGAAACATGGGCAAAAGATATTATTAACGGTAAATATCCAAACATAGATTATTGGGCAGTTATCGATTGTCATGAAGAATCACATATTGATTTAGATAAACATATCATTTATATTAAAACTGACTATACAAAAGATAATATTCAACAATTATTGCAACGCTGGTTAAGTGCATATGAATTAGTATCTAAACATAAAACATATGATTATATTGTTAGAACTAATATTTCAACTTGGGTAAATGTGGAATTTATTAATGAAATGCTTGCATATGAAACAGATGATTCTAAAATCTTTTCTCATTGTTTCCAAACTGCATTTTGGTCAAGTTTTAATATATATCCACAAGGATCAATGATGGTATGGTCAGCCAGAAATATTCAAGTTTTGAAAGACTTAATTAATCAAACTTCACAGGATTTATTAAATGCGGTATATGATGATGTATTAATAGGAATATTATGGAAACGCCGTGCTGAATATATAGGATTAACTAATTATATAAATTGCTATACTTCGCTTGATGGAAATTGTTTAAGAGAAGAATATGATAAAATTAATTGGGAGAATGTTGAAATCCTTCCAACAATGCAAATAAAAACCCGTTCAATAAATGAAACATTGGCTAAAGATGAAACATATAGATTAAATAATGATATCCCAAAAATGAAAAAATATGATGAACAATATAGAAATTGGAGAAGTTCATTATCATATGAAGAATTTACTAAATACGTTAAAGATTATATGAAATATAACATAAATAAATTCATTAATGTATTAGGTATGACAAGGAATGAATGGATTAATGGAAAATGGGAAGATAAAGAATTATCATTACATAATTATATGCAATATAATCAAAAAACATTAGATTGGCTAAAAAACAAACGAATTGAATGCGGATATGAAAAAAAGGAGGATTAATTCCTCCTTTATTTTTATAATAAACCAAGCTACTAAAAGGTTCGTTCAGTTATTACCATGAATTCGGCCCCACGTGATTCAAAGTATTCTTTAGCAGCTGACCATTTACTTTGGTTTGTTAAATATGTTTGTGCAGCTTTATTATAGGCTTTATGATCTTTTAATGTTGCAGTTTCAGTTAATGGCTTTGGACACTGTGTTTGATCATATGGTTTTACTTCAATAAAAATTCTCTTTTTTCCATCTGGTTTCGATTCATCAGCAAGTTCAATCCAAAAATCAGTGTAATAAGTTCTTGGCTTCCAATACTATGGATTATTTGGATCTAAATTATTTTTCATACAATAATCTAAATTGCCAACTGGATCTAAATATTTAACACCAATTGGTTCAGACGCTACTTTAAGAATTAAAGGATTTTCATCAGCCCAACGCATAAATAAAAATTCCCAACTACTTCTATAGACATTATTTAAAGTTAGCCATTTTTCAGGATGTTTTGGTGTATAATATCCCTAATGGTATTTAACTTTATCACTTATAATAGGTTTATGTGTATATTTATATTGATCGTTCATAAAACTTTATTAGTTTTTTGTATATAATTATTGAGTTTTTAAGAAATTTTAATATTTATTATGGCGAGAAAAAAGGCTGAAAATACAGAAGAAATTAAAAAACCAAAGGCTATTAGCCCATTTGATATTATTAAAATGATGTTTACAGATGTAAATGCATTTAATAATTTGTCAAACATAATATTGGCAAAGAATTTCTTTATGATTAATAGAATTCTTTCTATTATGTTTCCAATGCAAGCACAATGTTTTAATAATGTTGAAATTAATCAAGCTGAAGTTATTAGAACATGGCAAAGATTTGTAACTGCTAAAATGGGATATGGACGAGTGCCAGGATTTGTATATACAAAAGGCGCAAAAGCTACGCAAGAATTAAATAAACTTGATGATATTTCTAAAGAAAATAAAGAATCTTATTGTAAACATTACCAAATATCTTTACGGGATTTTGATGATATGCTTTATTTTACACACGATAGTGTAATAGAGCATTTTAACAATTTTGTGAAAATTAATTCACAATCTGAACAAAATAAAACATTTACAAAATCTAAATAATTATGACACCAAAGTATTTTAATTTAAAAGAACAATATGCAATTTTATCAAATATTGCTAAACATATAAATATACTTAATGAGATAAAATATACATATGGCGCAGGAAATATGACAGTTGATGAATTGGATAAATTTTTATCTGAACGATATGCTAAAATAGAACAAGATATTGAACAAGAAATAAAAAGTTAACATGGAAAATAATTTTGTAAATATTGAAAATGCTAAACTATTAAAAGAACTTGGGTATAATATTCCATGTAAAAGTAGATTTGCAGATATAGATTATATTCATCCATTAGATATTACTTTAAGTAATATTGAAGATTGTAAAGAAGAAAAAAATTGGAATGCTACAGAAGATAGTGTATCGGTTCCAGAATTTGAAGATGTAAGAACTTGGCTGCATAAAAAATATAATGTTGGAATAGGAATAACACCATCATTTTGGGAAATTAATTTAGGACATGAAGTTGATGATCCATATACATGGTTTTGCCGATCAAGTTTTGGTATATCTGATGGTACAAATTTTAATGAAGTTTATAATAAAGAATTAAAAAGAGTTTTAATGAACTTATTAAAAATAGAAAAAGATTATGAGTAAAAAACAAGAAAACACTAAGAAAGAAAAAGTGGAAGCACCTAAAATGGAATGTGCAAGTAATGAAACTGTAAATTCATCAGTATCGAATGCTCAAGCAGAAGAGCCAAATTTTAAAGATTTGTATCTTCGTACACTTGCTGATATGGATAATCTTCGTAAAAATACTAATAAACGTATTTCTGAGATTTATCAATCTGCAAATGAAAAAATTATTTATGAAATGCTTTCATATTTAGATTCTTTAAATTTAGCAGTTGAACATGAAGCGTGTAGATTAGATACAAATGAATATAATGATGGGTTTGAGGCATTACAATCACAATTTAAAAGTATTCTTAGTAGATTTGGTGTAAAAGAAATTGAAATTCTTGCAGTTGAACCATTTGATGATTCAAAAATGAATGCAATTATGACAATGGCAACTAAAGATAAAAATTTGCATAATAAAGTATGTGATGTAACAAAAAAGGGTTATATGTTATATGATAAAGTTCTTCGTTATGCAGATGTAGTGGTTTATAATTATTCAGAATAAAATTTTTTAAAGTATGCAAGCAAATTATAGAATTATTAAAATTGGAAAAAAGTATTTTCCACAATCTCGATTTCAACATGTTGTAACAGTAGGAAAGGTCGATATTCAGCCTATTCATGATTGGATATATTTTAAAGATGCACATGGAGATGACCAATGGTTTAATACATATGAAGAAGCATTAAATGCATGTATTGAAGACGAGAAAACAGAAGTATTCGATGAAATTACTGAAGTTACAATTAATCACGGGAAAGTGATAGAAGAGCAAAAAGTATTTGCTTAAAAAGAATTTGCAACATAACAATAAAAATTATTTTTATGTATAAATGATAAATTATCCAGATATTGATTGGCATAATCAATGTAAAGTTTGTTTAAAAGCATTAAATACATCTCATTGTATGAAAAATCAAGGATTTATTGAGAAACTTAATACAATGAAGAATGAATATATTGGTGATGTGGAGTTTGAATGTGAATATTTCTCTCCAGATAATGAAAAATTGAAAAATAATTAATATGAAAGAAAGCACAGAAGAAAATATTATTGATGTTCAAAAAAATTATTCTGAAGAAATTATTTCAGAAATTCAAAACGCAATAGATTCTAATAATGCATCAATAAAAGTATTATCAAATATTGATGAATTGCCAAAAGTAATTTTTATAGATAACGCAAAAATTGTTTTAACATACATAAATAATAGGTATGATAGTTGTTTATATCTAGAAAATTGTATGGATAAGGAAACATCTAAAAAATGGAGATCCGAATCACCATATGTATTCTATCATAAAGATTGGAAACGATTAAATAAAAATGTAGATATTTTTGCCAATAATAATTATATTGAATTAAGATTTAATGTAAAAGATGCAGAAATAGTTGTACTATTACGTAGAGTTGATTTAGAATTGGCAGAAAATACATTTGCATTGATGGAATATGGTGAAGTATGTTACAATGATGCTCATTATACAATTATTAAAGCATTTTCACCAACAATTGGAGAAAGTTATTCAAGTAAATCAATGCTTGAAAATACCAATTATATAGAAAAATTATATGATAATTATGGGTCTGAAATTATATTTGGCGCAGATGGCAAATATAATATTGCAAGTAGTGATGAAGACAATACTACAATGTCAATTGATGAAATTCCAGATCCAGAATCAGAAGAATTATTTTAATTATGAGTAAGGAAGAATTAATAGAAGTTTTTAAAGATACCGAAGATCTTTATACAAATTATTCTGGTATTGAAGATGCTGCAGAATATTGCAAGAAACATACGCATATATATGATAATATTATTATAAAGAAACGTGACAATATATATCCATGTCCAGCACTCATTAAAGTTACAAATAGAGATACAATAACTGCCGCTCAGGAATATTCTAAAATTGCAGATACAATGGATGATGGATTTGCTGGAATTCTTAATTTTGCATCAGCAACAACACCTGGTGGTGGAGTAACTAAAGGAAGTTCTGCACAAGAAGAATGTATATGTAGATGCTCTACATTATATCCAGCATTAAATCAAAGAAAATGTTGGGACAAATATTATAATGTTAATAGAGCGTCTGGAACTAATCTTGGAAGCGATACCATTATTTATACACAGGATGTTTTAATCATAAAAGATAAAAATTATAAACGTCTTAATGATACATTTTATGTTGATGTAATTACTTGTGCAGCTCCTAATCTTAGAGAAAAACCAAATAATTTATATAATGATGGTGCAAGTAAAACGCAATTAACACTTACAGACGAGGAATTATATGATATTCATGTAAAAAGAGCAAAATGTATTTTTGAAGTTGCCATTGAACAAGGCATAGATTATTTGGTTCTTGGTGCTTTTGGATGTGGTGCATTTAAAAACAATCCAGAAATAGTTGCTAAAGCATATAATGATGTATTGTCAGAATATAAGTATAATTTTAAAATTATTGATTTTGCAATTATTGATGGTAAAAATTCAAATAATTATGAAGTATTTAAACGAATTTTACTTCAATAAATAAGAAAAGAATTTTAATAAAAAATAAAAATTAAAATTATGATTAAACCCATTGAAAAATTAAAAGAGCAATCTGCAAAGTACATTAAAGATTTTATGCTTAATTGTACTATTGAAGAAAAAATAGATACACATTATGTTTGTGTAGAAGTCATTGCTAAAAATGAAATTAAAATTAAAAAAGCCAATGGAAAAGAAATAGATCGAGTTGATTTAATTCTTAATTCTATGTGGAGTAAATTATTTCTTGATTGGAATTATCTTTTACTTTCTAATAAAGAATGGTTTGAAAATCATGTTGGATATGGAATAAAAATGTTTTATTTTCCATGTGAAAAACCTATTAATACATTATATGATAAAGATTTAAGATATATTTTTGATTATGCATATTTTAAAGATGAAATTTATGATGTAGAAAAGGTATTATCAGATTTAAAATTTCCTGATGCATATAAAGTTAATTATAAATGTTTATTGAATAAAGTTAGTGTTAGTTCAATTCGAGCCATTTATCAACACCATATACAAAAACTATTAAATGGAGAAGATGATTTCACTACAGTGTTCATGAGGCTTATCAAAGATGATTCTAAGATATATGCAATAGAAAAACCTGAAGGATTTATATTTAAATTTAATAAGAAAATTTTCCAAATAGAAAATAATAAAATTGAAATTGATCCTCAAGAAAAATCAAGTTATGAGTTTTTACTTTCAGATTTTATCAAATTTTCTAAAATGCATAATTATATTGATAGAGTTAATGCGTCATATACAAAAACAGTATGTAATCTTTTTAACAATTATATAATTAATGGTGAAAAGATTAATCATACTATAGAGAATAATATAGATATAAAAGGAATTGAAAGCCCTTACATTGGAGAAAAATTCGATATTGGATATGAATATGTTCCAGATCAAGTAACAAAAGAACTTTGTAAAGAATCAGAACTTTATAAGAATATATTTAAAGTGCTTCTTGCAAATCTACGAAAGGGCAAAGATGAAACACATTGTATATTTTTAACTAAGAAAGAAGTTAATGACTGGAATCTAATGATGAAGTCTATAAAAATGAGAAACCTCTACATTTAATTGTAGAGGTTTTTTATGGTTTACAAACTGGGCAAATTGGCAAACCATTACATTTTTGTATATAATCTAATTTACAAAAATTTGAACCAAATGATAAGTACCATGCCTATCTAATACTATACATTGTGGATGACCATAAATATCCACCCATAAATGAATCCTGTGTAGATTTTGCTGATGCAAATGGGAAAAATATAGATTTGCCATTTATTTTACTTATAAGTTCACCACCCCATTTATGTTTATAATCAAATGTATATTCATCTATGTATTTATAAGTAGTATATTTTAATAATTCTTCAAACTATTCTTTAGTTGGAATATGAAATTTAAAATTATGAATATGTATGTTCTAATATGCAGCATCATCTTCCGGCAATAACTATGTTAAATTATTAAGATCATTATATTTGTATTGGTTTTCTATCATAAATTTATAATTAACCCATCCAAATTTAGCATCACCTCGTGCACCTTTATTAGGTTCAGTTTCACCCCATGCATAATAATTTATACAATTATTGTCAGATCTTGGATCTGTCTTTTTCACTAATTCACCAGATGGAGATTCAATATATTCTATTCCCATATAATGTTTACACCATAATGTACCTGATGGAAGGCCTAAATCAACAAATATTTTATTTAGATCTACTCTCTTTTTAATTGTATCCTCTGTATCTATGACATCATTTTGATTTGATGATAAATCATTTAAACCATCATCTTGATAATCGTCAAGTGCTAACTAGATACCTCTATTAACTGCTTCTAATATTTTATTATTAAATTTCATTAAATATATGAATAATTTTGGTATTCACCATTTTGTTTTTCTTTAACAAATAATAAACCTTCACCTAAATTAACTAATCTATTTCCATATATATCTGTGCATGTTAATTCAATATCATGACTTCCTAACATATATGGTGTAATTGTTAAATGATCATTTACGCTTCTAAATAGTGTTTCTTTATGATTATTATTAATATGATATTTAGTATTACTTAAATCATCAACAGATTTAACAGCAACTCTCCATTCCTTTTTATAGCCTTCTTTAAATGTATTATTAGAATTATGAGATCTAAATATTGTATCAGTTCCCTGTTCAATTGTTGTTGGGAATTGATGATAGTAATATATGCTCATATCAGATGAATTCTAAATATATTTATGATAATTTACCCAATATTTTTCACCATTCATATAATCATAATCATTGACTTCAATTCCATATCTATCATCAATATAATCATTTAAGAATAGTTTTGTTGCACTAAAATCAAAACGATCTCGTATAATTGAATAATCACCAATACCAATTATTTGATTAAATTCATATGCACCACCTACAATATTTGTTGAATATCTTACTGGATGCTATGCATCATACATCATAACAACATTAACATCCGGATTATTTAATAAATTTGTATTTGGCAAACCATCTATAGTATAAATAAATCCATCGCATGTTTTATCAATTTCATTATAATTAATAGGTGATATGTTCTTAATTCTATATGCAGTTTCATTAATAATTTGTGCATTCCACATATCATCTCTTAATTTAAATTGCTCAAATGACCATGCGCCAATAGGTGAATTATAATAAGGATATTGATTATTAGTACTAATATCCATATAATAGCGAAGTTTAATAACGTCCTCATCATTAAATATTTTTTTATCTGTTAAGAAAGTTACATATGTTTCTTTACTATCATAATTTAATTCTACGCATAATGGGTTAAATGGATATTCAGTAGTATTTAAAACAAATATCTTATGTTCGTCATCAATATAATCTGATAAACTACAATTATTAATACTTATATCAATATATGAATCAGCATTATAGTTATTATCTTTATTTTCATCAACTTTATAAAAATCTAATACTGAACAATTTTCTATTTGGTATTCAATTTTTTTAGTTAATTGATTATATGCAAATGCAGAAATTTTCTTAGTAACATTAAATGTCATAGATGCATCAGGTGTAGAATTAACTATTGTAGCTTTAAGTATTGATACATCTGTGTATAATCCAATTTTATTTGGATTTTCATCAAGCATCCATAATCTAGTATTACCATTGCTAACATTTTCAATATTAACACATCTTTCAGTTAATGTATCAAATATTACAATATCATTATTTTTTGGCGTATCAAATGCGTATGATATATTATCGAATTCGACATAATCACCATCTAAATTATAATCAATATCATAAATATGATAAGATTTTGGGTATTTTATATCATTATCACATAATGTAATAATTTCATTTAATTGTGATGCATCCTATAGAACTCCATTTTTATTATATCTATAAAATTCATATTCATTATTAGAATTTTCATTACAAATAAATGTATCAATTGGAATAGGCGCAGCAATAACATCTATTGTATTATCATATTTAGATGTAAATATATTGTTATATTTGTCAAATGCGCGAGTTATTAATTCATACTGTCCAAGACGTGTAATATCAACATCTATAGTTTTATTACATGTATAATTATCATTAATAATTTGTTCTAATGATGAATTCAATATTTCTTGCTTTTTAATAACTTTACATATGTTTAAGAATGTTGATTCGTCCTAAATATATGTGCTAGATGATTTAAAATCTACAATATCTTTATGTGATAATCCATTTAAACCTGGCAAATACCATGATCTCATTCTTTTACGCATATCTTCATACGCATTATCAATACCTTCTTTTAAACTTGTGCTTAAATCATTTATTACATTAGAACACTCTATAGATGTATCTAATGAATGAATCATTGTACTAGGATTTAAATTAATATTAACAAATGGTTTTCGTTCTGAATGATATGTATAAGTTGGTTGAATCTCCTATTCATTTGCATACTTATTAATTCCATTTTTAATTAAATCTGTTGAAAATGAAACTTGACAACCACACCCGTCTTTATCTCTAAATAACATATCGCCTTTTAGAATTTCAAGTATAAAATCGCAAGATGCATCTTCTAGATTATAATATTCATGCTCATCTATATACATACTTGAATTAGATGAATCACCAATATAAAGGCTTGAGTTAAATTCAACATTTGAAAATTTATACCCACTAATTATAAACATTGGTGCATCCCATTTATTCTTTTCTGAGTATTTAATATATGGCATATTAATAATATTACCACTTACATCTACTTTTATGTCCGGTTCAATTACAATATATTTGTTATCAACCTTTTTGTGATTAATATCCTAATATAATTGGTAATTTTTTAATTCATATTCAATGTTTCCAGTTTCATTGTTAATTGCCTCTCTAATAAGCCATTTAATGTTAGAACGCCAATTTCCATATGCATTATGAATATTTGCATTTTCCAATGTTATAATTGGAAGACAACTTGAATCAATATATGCTTCAGTATCTTTATCTTTTAATATTTTTATTTCACCATCTTGAATTAAAATCTATGCAGAACTATCATCCCCCATTGTCCATTCATATAATGTTCCAGATTTTGGCCTATTAACTAAATCAAATTCATATTCATCACCAAGAACAGGTGCTTCAATTGAATTAGAAATTGTTAATATAGATGTATCTATCATTGTTCCATCATCTGTTGAAAGATTAATAGAAACATCATATTTGTCAAATGCAGCAATTTGTGTTTCATCATAATCTATAAATCTAACTGCATTATTTAATTCATTTAATGTACATGCAATTTTACCATGTGATTTAATAAATGGAAGAACACATTTAACATCCGGTGTATAATATTGTGCTTGTGAAAAATCATTAAGATAATGTTGTGTTGAGTATCCTTGTGTTTTTTGCCAACCAAAATAAACACCTTCACCTGTAATATCTGAAATATATGCGCCAAGACCAATAATATGTTGTTCAAGCCACTATTTAACTGCAAACAATTTAGCTAATATTTCATCTGTTCTATAAATGTATACTGGCTATGTTAATGGAACTTCAGATATAAATGTTCTTGGAATAGCAGTTGATACATCTATATGACCAGTAGATGGATTATACTATGATAGCTAAACTTTAACTCTTTCTACATTATCGCTTATTTCATTAAGATGATAAATCATAGAAATTTTATTTAACTTATCATAATTATTAAAGTCCTCAATAGATATTCCGTAATCAGCAAGTTTCTATTTTAAGAAACTTCCAGTAGATGAATCAAATACCTAAACAGCAATATCAGATAACTAATCATTATGGTCTTTAATTGTATACCATTCTTTAAATACAATATCCTAATATCCTAAGAATTTAATAGCTCTGAATAATGCTTTATATGTTCCAACATATGAAAATATCTAATCATATGTAAGCATTAATTCTTTAGATTTTCTATTAATTAAATCAAAATCCTTTCCTTCTTCTTGATAATCCTATTCTGCAAATATATTTGAATAATTTATCGGGTCTGGCACGCCAAAATTGGTTAATAATGTTCTAAATCTCTCATCTTCACCTACAACTTCAGACTTAATAGAAATCGCACCCATAAAGAATATATGCTCTCTATTATCTCCATGTGCTAAATAAATTCCTAATAAATTTTGGTATGCACCTTCCTCTTCAGCCTAAAATGCAATTGTAAATGAAAATGGTTCAGCCGCATTTTTAGATGTTTGTGGATTTGCCATTGTAAATGCCATCTCATCTTTATATAAAATATCATATTCAGATGATTTGTCAATAAGTTTTAATTCACTATTTTTTGATGGCTAAAAAATTAATGAATATCCAGAGTCACCATTAATAAATGGTCTTACATAATCATATGTATCATCTTCATTTCTAACTTCTTCTAAAACCAAGATTGTATCAGCAGCAATAAAATCTGCAGATACTTTATCTTGATAATAGTCACCAGCATATCTAATAAATGGAAAATAAATTCCAAGATTTGGAACAGTATCTTCAAATACCTATTGAATAACTGAATTATTATATATTGTGCCAGTTTCATCCTCATATTTAATTAAATCAACTTTTGACACACCAATCATTTGGTAAAATTCTTGGTTCTAACCAAGATTTTCACCTGTGTATATTGTTGATACAGTTGTATAATCTTGATATGTTGATGCATCTCCAATTAATTCAAATATACTACCTATACCAAACGTATATGTAAATGACTTATTTTTAATATTAATTGCGACTTTTACTTGGTTTTCATCATCTAATAATACTCTATTTAAATAATCATAATAACATGATGCATCAAGCAAATTTGTTTCAGTATCTACATTATCATATAAATATACAGGCATTCCATTAATATCTGTTGTTTCATTGGTTGCAAATCTTACATAAATTTGGCCTTGATTTATAAATGCAGTTTCTAATGTTCCTTCTTTAATTTTTAACTATGATGGATCATTAAAATCTATATCACCAATAAAATAACCCGATATAGGAGATTTAATATATTGTGAAGCTAATTTGCCAGGAATAAGTTCCCATGTCAAAACATAAGATTTTTGCATAGGAATTTCATAGCCTTTGGCTGTATAAAATTTTAAATTGTTAATGTCATTAATTGTTTCAGCCATATTATTAATTTAATTTCTTTGAATTTTTTGGTAAAGTAAAATTATATTCTAATTTGATTCGTTTAACTTGATGAATTAAAAATTCAAACATACGTTCTAACTAACGAATTGGTGTATCATTTACAGGATTTGCAAACATTTCAGGAGAAAGAACATTTTTCATAATATTCCTATCAAAATCATATCCTAAATTAGTATAATTATCATGAATATGATTTTCATCTTCAAAAAATGAATCTGTATATTTTAATTTAGCCATTAAACCCAATATAATTTTTATTATTTATTATTAAAATAGGTATATATACACGTGCAATATAAATAATAAAACTTTATATTTTAAATAATATGTTATCGCTTGATGATATAATTGGAGATACTGGTGAAATTACAACAACTTCATCAAATCAATCTAATAAAGATTTATATAAAGATGTATTTGTAGATAGGGGTGTATTTAGTAATATTAGTCTATCATATCCTGTAATATATAATGCAAGAATTAAAAAATTTATACCAGGAAATAGTTTAACAAATAAAAATAATGCATTTCTTGGTTGGTTAATTGGATATGACGATAATACACAATATGTTGATGTTTTATATAGAGGTTTTTTATTTAAAGAACCTGTTAAAATTCCAATTAATCTTCAATAGCAATTTGTGCAATGTTATGTATGGGATCAATTTAAACTTGCAGCAAATTCAATAATAGAAAATATGCCAAGAATTAAGAAATTAAAAAGACTTAATTTAAAAATGGTGTCAAAAACATATGCATTATTCATATATAAAAATTTGGATAAACTTATTAGACAATATGAAGTAATGTATGGATATGAAAATGCATAGTTATTAAAAGCATAGATTGTTACTTCACCATTTTATATAAATGATAATGGTGTAATAAAAATATATGATATGCAGACAAATGAACTAACAACACCTGAATTAGAATCAGAAGCATATTTTCTTGCATATTTTACATTTCTTAACAAATAATAAAAATTTAAAACTTTTGCAGTTTTTCGTATTATAATAAAAGAATATTTAAAATAATAGATAGTATATGAAGATAGTAGAGCGTATTAAAAATTACTTAAGTGACAAATTTGGTAAAAAACAACCAGAAGTAGAAGAAACACAAGATGAACAAGAAGAGCAATATGAGGAAAAATGTTGTTGTTTATGTGGTGTTCCTGAATCAGAATCTGGAATGTTAATTAGAAGTAGTATTGGTAATCAATATATTTGTGAAAAATGTGCAACATTAATTCACGAACAAATTACTGAAATTGAAAAATATACACAGGATTTAGAAGAAACGGTTGAGGAAACAAGAAAAATGTTAGAAAATCCTGTACAAGAAAAGAAAAAATCTATTAAAGAACTTATTCCAACACCACATGAAATTAAGGAATTTCTTGATGAATATGTAATTGGACAAGACGCGGCCAAGATTAAATTATCTGTTGCAGTTTATAATCATTATAAACGAATTAATCAAAAGGAAGATGACACAGATATTGAAAAAGCATCTATCCTTTTACTTGGTGCAACAGGATCTGGCAAAACACTTTTAGCAAAAACAATTGCTAAACTTTTAGATGTACCTATTACAATTGTAGATGCAAATACATTTACTCAGGCTGGTTATGTGGGTGAAGATGTTGAATCTATTTTATCACGTCTTTATCAAAATGCTGATGGGGATTTAGAAAGAGCTGAACGAGGTATTGTGTTTATTGATGAAATTGATAAAATTGCTAAACAAGGCGATAGCCCATCTATTACAAAGGATGTATCAGGCGAAGGTGTTCAACAGGCTTTACTTAAAATTCTTGAGGGCAGTAAAGTTAAATTTTCACCTAATGGTGGACGTAAACATCCCGAAAAAGAAATGGTTGAAATTGATACTAAAAATATTCTCTTTATTTGTTCTGGCGCATTTGTTGGAATTGAAAAGAGAATTGAAAAACGCTTAAATATGCGAGCAATCGGATTTGCATCAGATCAATCTCATAAAAATGTATCTAAAGAAAATATTATTGAATATTTGACAGCTGAGGATGTTAGAGCATTTGGTATGATTCCTGAATTGGTTGGTCGTCTTCCAGTTATTACATACGTTAAGAATTTGACTAAAGAGGAAATGCGTCAAGTTTTAACAGAACCTAAAAATTCTATTATTAAACAATATGTTAAGTTGTTTAAGATGGATGGTGTTAAACTTGAATTTGAAGATGATGCTTTAGATTACATTGTTGAAAAAGCTTTGGTTATGAAAACTGGTGCTCGTGGTCTTAGATCCATTGTAGAAGAAATCATGACCCAATATATGTATGATATTCCATCTACAAGAAAACGTAAGCTTGTAATAACAAAGGAATATGCTGAATCTGCATATGAAGCTAAACAAATTTATAAAGCTGCAAATAATTAACATCTATTTTTTAGATTAATAAAAATATATTATTTTTGTATCACATTTTAAAAATTAATTAAAATATGGCAACAAATGGTGGAAATCTACCAGCTTTAATTAAGTATAATAAAATTAAGGATGTGACTATTTATAAACTTCCAGGTTCTATGAAATCCGGAAGTTTTAATAGTGCGTATGGAATTAAGTTTACTGAAATTATTGAGGAAAAGGTTGTAAAACGTGGTATTTTCCGTAATAAAACTGAAATAAAAACAAATGAAATTGCACGAATTGTTCCATTTTCATTTAAGACTCTTGAAATTGCTAAAGATTTTGCTCAATATCTTCCAGAAATGTCAATATGGGGTGATCGTTTATATGAAAATTCAGGAGATACAGTAAATGTTAAAAGCCAGGTATTGTATGAGACATATATAATTAAAGCTAAAGATATAAATGCCAATATTGGTGTTAAATTTTTAGATGAATGTCTTCATCCAACTCAACAAACCATTAAGAAAAAAGAAACAAGTGATGGCAGTTCATGGCGTGAATACTATATTAATGACTTGGACAAAAAGAATTTTGATGGCTCACAAGGCCATTGGTATGATCATACAGAATTGGTTGTTGATTATTTCTTTACGACTTATGAATTTAATTTCAATTTAAAACAATTTATACCACGTGATAAATTTGAAACATTAGGAGAACGCCAAGCATTTGAAAATGAAAATACACATAAATTTATTTTAGTTGAGAATTAATGAATAAGCTTATTAAAACATATGTAGATATTGAAGAAATTCAGGATAATTATAATACATATTATTCTGCAACTTTTACATATCAATATGATGTGTATTTTTTAGGAATGTATGTTAAAACAAAAAATGTTGAATATCATGTGCCATTCCTATTTAAATCATTTAATATTGCTAAAAACTTTTGTGAGTTAAAGCCAGAAATTTTAGAATATTATTTTTCTAATAAAAACTATGATAATAGGGAAGTTGATTATTTTACATATAAAATAATAGTTAATGATAAAATATTTTATATAAAGTGGGAAGAAAATTCAATACGAGTAAGAGATCAACATGATATGGAATTTTATTTTAGAGAAAATCCAGTTGTCGATTCATTTGTAACAAATATTATTTTAAAAGATTGGATGCACACACATAGATTAAGTGATGTTGAATTTTTAATGAAACTCCTGATTTATTAAATCTTGTTGAACACGTTAACTTAAAAACAAATAAAAAATGGCATTTTGAATTAGTTGAAAACAATTAAATTATGAAACATACACATACATATGTAGATATTAATGGCATTATTTTAGATAAAGTTACTTATTATGTAGTAACATTTACTAAAGTATATGAGATGTCTTTATTTGGAAAAGTAATAAAAGAAACTAAGAAAATTCAAGAAGTGCCATTTGTTTTTAAAAGCTATGAAATTGCAAAAGAATTTTGTGAATTAAATCCTGTATATAAACAAATTACTTTTTCACAATCTTCAAAATATGATGTTTACAATACAACATATGACACATATCGATTAATATTAAATAATAAAGTTAATGCATATATTGTTTGGGAACATTTAACAGGAACATATAATTTTGCGCATGCAGAGTTTCATACAGATAAATCATATCCAATTGTTAAAGGATTTATTAAAGATGAACTAAATAATATTAAATTACCAACAACATATTCAACTATTAGTACCGGGCCGCAAACACCAAATATGGTTGAAAAACTTTCTGATATTTTTGCAATATCTAAAGATAAACATCACTTTGAATTAATTGAGCAATGATAGTAAAGTATAAAGAAAATATTTATGCAAATATACAGGAGCAGAATATTACAAAATATATTCCTGCTGCTGGTATATCTAAATGTTATGCTGTAACATTTACAAGAGAAAAAGTATATACACTTTTTGGAAAAGTTATTAAGACACAATCAAAAAGTGAAACAATGCCATTTGTATTCAAGTCATTGGATATTGCTAAAGATTTTTGTAAAATTTGTCCTACCGTAATATCTGATGTGTTTATTAATTCACATAATTATTATAAAGTAAAATATGAAACATATAGATTGGTAAAAAATGAAAAAATACTTGGCTATATTAAATGGAATACATTTTATGCATATGATGCAAATTTGGATTATGCCGGTCAAGATACTCATAAACGATATACACGAAGTCTATCTGATCCAATTGTTGATAAGTTTGTTGAAGATATAGTAGTAAAAGATTGGATTCATACAAATAGTATAAAAGATATAAAATTTTTAAATGAAAGCGATAGTTTAAGTGAATTAATTAATAAAGTTGAAAATAAAAATAATTTAAAAAAGAAAAGCAAAGAAGTATATAAAGAGTGGAATTTTAAATTAGTTGAATCATAATATGAGAACAGAAAAACATATATATGTAAATATAGTAAGAAGTGAAAGTGCTGATTATTATAGGGTTATTCTCACAAAAACAAGTGATATTATTGCATTTAATACTGTTATTAAACATGATGAAACTATTGAGGAGATACCATTTTATTTTAAATCTTTGGATATGGCTAAAGATTTTTGCAATATGTTGCCAAACAAAATAACTAAAAAAGTTCTTAAACGAAATATTGAAGGTAGATATAATAGTTATGTTAGAACATATACTACATATGAATTAACATGTTGCAATAATAAAAAGGCATACATATATTGGGATAAAGTGAAAATTCTGAAAAATGCTTCATATGCAACTAAAGTTGATGTAATATCTGAAACAAATGTTGTAAATTATTTTGTTCCAAGTATTTCATTATATGATACTGAAGATTCTAATTCATCTGGAGCATATTATCCTTATAATGAAAATTATGAAAAATTAACAGATTTGATTAATTATTTAAATAAGGATACGCGATTCAGTAAAAATGAAGAAGAATATAAATTTGAATTAATTGCACAAGTACAATAAGTTATGGATAAAGACATTTTAAACAGTTTAAAACCCGGTGAAAAAGTAGCTGATATTCAAGAGCATTACTGGGGACAAAATGGTGAAAAACTTGTGTATAAAGTGACTATATACACTTGTAAATCATTATTATTTGGAAAATATATTTCCAAATATGAATATCCATTTTACTTTAAAACTAAGGAACTTGCTGAAGAATTTATTCAAGTTCATGATAAGTATAAATTTGACGAATTTTATCGTACTGATTATGCAGGATATACATATACACATTATAAAATATGTCCAAAAAATATTAGTTTTAGAAAAGCCAATTGTGAATATATATTAGTTAGATCTACAGTTGCAGATTATAATGTAACATATTTAACGTCAGGTGGTATATGGGATGGATATATTGAGTGTAGAAATAAACGCCATAATTCTAATTTTAATTATAAAAAATATTATGCTGAAATTGATAAACTTGAAAATGATGCTGCCAAGGAAAATACATCTGGCAAAACATATTCATATAAATTAACTGAAGTATGAAACAGGAAATATTAAATAATTTAAAACTTGGTGAAAAAGCTGCCGATATTCAAGAATATTATTGGGGCACAAATGGTGAAAGACTTGTGTATAAGGTAACCATTTATACATGTGAAAAAATTCCATTTTTAAAAATATTTAAAAAACGAGGTATAAATGAATATGTAGTTCCATTTTATTTTGAAACAAAAGAACTTGCTCAAGAATATATTGAATATAGCGATAAGGTCTGGTTTAGACCATTGACAGGTGCTTTTAATGGTTATGCTTTATTTTTAACTAATTATGAAAAACAAAAATATGAATATTATTTAGTAAGTGCGGTAGACTATTTTTTAGTACCTGTATCTGAAGATCATATTATGTGTAAAGGTGGTGTCTGGAATGGAAAGGTAAATTTTGGATCATATAGACGACCATATAAAACACAAAGCATTTACTTTACACAAGTATTTGAAAAAGAAAAAAGAGCTTCAAAGGAAGGTACAATTGGTGAAACATTTTCATATAAATTATATAATATAAATGATGGAAAATAGTACTTTAAATAATTTAAAACGTGGTGAACAACTTGTAGAAATGCAAGAATGTACATTACATGGAATGGATGTTATTGAAGTAACATTATATAAATGTGTATCTTTTCTTGGATTTAGAAAAATAAAAACATATACATTTCCATTTTATTTTACATCAAAAGAGGTGGTTGAAAAATTTTTAAAATTTATCAATTATTTTAAAATTGTTAATGATCATCTTCGTTGGGATAGCAGTGCACATTGTTTTGCTTTATCAATTAAAAATTGCAGAATAGCTCATATGGTTGATGAATATAAAAAGAATGACACCCGTAGATTTACTCATTGTTCATTGACATTTAAAGGCATATGGGGTGGAGAATTAAATGATACATCTGATATGTATCCTAGTAGTATGTCAAATAATTATGATTTTATGGAATTTCTTGATTCTTGTAATATTTCTATAAAGAAAGAAAAAACATATACATTTAAAATGATTGAAAATTGTTAAGTTATGGATCAAAATATATTAAATAACTTAAAGGATGGTGAACAAATTGTGGAAATGATTGAATGCACTCTTCATGATGAAAGTGTTATTAAAGCTATCATTTATACATGTCATTTAAAAACAATAATTAAAGGGTTTTGGAAAACAGAAACTATAGAAAAACGTAGTTTTGATGAATATGAGTTTCCATTCTATTTTGCATCTAAAGAGTTTGCACAAGAGTTTGTAGAAAATATGGGAAATTTCCAAATATATTCTACAACTTACTGGGATGATAAAGATTATCCTTGTTATGCACTTAAACTTGCAAAATATGATACACATTTAAAATATATGATGGTTGATAGTTTTAAATGGAAAAATAAACAACATTTTGATAATAAGTGTCAACTTCAAGAACGAGGTGTATGGGATGGAATGGTAAATTCTGATGGGAGATATTATACTCTCATAGGAGAAAATCTAAATTATAAAGATATATTTAAATTTGAAAATATTGCAACAGAAACCAAAAAATCTTATGCATTTAAACTGGTAAAACAATAACTTCTATTTTTTAGAATCAATAAATTGTATTATTTTTGTATCGATTTTTAAAATAAAATGGATAAACAGATATTAAATAGCTTAAATAAAGGTGAACACCTTGTAGAAATGCAAGAATATATATTGCAGAATCAAACTGTATATAAAGTAATTGTATATACATGCACAGGCAAAACCTTATTTAAAAATAGTAGAATTGACACATTTGAATTTCCATTTTATTTTAAAACTAAATTAATTGCAGAAGAGTTTTTAAAATATTGGGATGAATTATGGCTATCACATACTACATATTGGAATCATAGTAAAGATAATCACTGCTTCGGATTATATGCAAAAGACCATGATAATAATGTATATACATTAGTAGATGCATTTAAATTGGATGATGCCAATGCATATAATAATAAGTGTCAATTAACATATGATGGTGTATGGGATGGCACAATATGTAATGACGGAAGATATTATACATATTCCCCACATAATTTTTATTTTACACGTATATTTAATTTAGAGAATATTGCTCAAAAAGTAAATAAAAATCCATATGTATTTAAAATGATAAAAGATTAGGTTCAAAACTGAAACTTTTACATTTATACGAATATAATTAATTAACAAACTAAAAATTAATAATTATGGCAACAAAGAAAACAAAAAAGACAACAACAGCTGAACCTGTAGTAGAACCTGTAGCAATGGAGGTTAATTACCAAGATTATCAAGATGTTCAATCTATTATGCCACACAGTTCAAAGGAGGAAACTCTTGAGGGAGGCAATGGTGTAATTGTATCTAAGCAACGACTTGCTAATGCTGTCGGTTTTGATTATGATAAGCAGATTCAACTTTTGACACCTGCTCAACGTAAGAATTATTTGGCAATGGCAAATGCTATTAATGTCAATGATCTTACAAGTATTCAGCAATATGGCGCTGATGTTTCTAAGACCATTGAGGATAATGGTAATTCATTGTTGGAGGGTGTTCGTTCCAATAATAACAACAATGAGGCAAACCAACTTATTAATAATTTGTTGGCCGAGCTTAAGATGGTTGATATTGATGATTTGCAATCTACTAAGATTAAACGAGTTCTTCGTAAGATTCCTGGATTGCGTAATTTGGTTATGACTGTTGATCGTGCCATGATTAAATATGATACGATCAAAAATAATGTTGATCAAATTGCAATGCGCATTAAGCAACATAAAGTTATTGCGGCTCGTGACAATAATACTCTTCAAATTATTTTTGATAATAATGTTGAGTATATTAAGGAGATTCGTGATCTTATTATTGCTGCAAAGCTTAAAGAACAGGAAGTTTTGAGTAATATTGATTATATGAAAGATCATCCTGATGAGTTCTCTCCTATCCAGGTACATGATGCACAGAATTTCCACAATGCATTGACAAAGCGTATTGCTGATATGCAAATTTCTGAATATATTTTCAATCAGAATTTGTTCCAAATTCGTGCAATTCAACACAATAACATGTCTATCTCTGACCGTGCAGAGTCTATTGCAACTACTGTAATTCCTATTTGGAAAAATCAATTGGCATTGTCGGTTATTATGATTAACCAACAAGAAAATATTATGATGCAGCGTAAGGCTAATGAGACAACAAATAAGATTCTATTGCATAACTCTGAATTGATGAAGGAGAATTCCATTGCAGCCGCTAAGGCTAATGAGGAGGCTATTGCTTCTCTTGAGACTCTTCAAAAGACAACCAAGGATCTTATTGATACCATTACAGAGGTTAAGAAGATTCAAACAGAGGGTGCTAAAATGCGTCAGACCCTTGAGCACAATCTTGTTGAATATGGTACTCAACTTACCAATCAAATCAACCAGATTGCGATTGATAAAAAGTAATATAAATTTGTTAAATGTCAGTTACATATAAAGAAAGAGATATAACTGTGGCAGATACAACAAAAAATATTAAAACATATCGGCTTGTGGAAATACCTATTAATGGAAATAGTATTTCCACACAGCCGGCATGTCCGCTTAAACCTCATCAAACATTTAATATTGGTGCACATTACAAAATTGCTACTCGAATATTAGAAAAAATTTACGAGTGCAAAGCATATATTGATGTTATTGAGGAAAATCCAAATGAATGTTTGGATCTTGTTATTATGAAACAAATTGCTGGTCCATATACAATTTCATGGCCATTAACAGAATCAGATTGTGAATTTCTTCATATTGATTATGAAAATGGTTTATTGGTTTTTCCGGCAACTTATGATTTTAAATTAGTTAAATAATGACAACAAATAATCACACATACGTAAAAATTATAAAGGATAACAAAACAAATTGTTATAATGTTATCCTTACAAAAACATATGATACAATATTCGGCCACAAAGAAAAGGTTGAAGAAATTCCATTCTGTTTTACAACATTAGATGGGGCAAAAGATTTTGTAAGTATTTTGCCATCTAATATTAAAAAATGTTCACAAAAAACATATAAATGTGAACATTGCCATATATGTTATAAAGCATATGAAACATATGAGTTAACAGTTGGTGACTATAAAATATATGTAAAATGGAATGAAACTTCCAAAAAAGATGGTATATTTTATCGTGAGACAAGAAAGCCATATAATAATATTGTATATGCATTTTATAGTCCAGTTGTTGGAAATAAAGTTGATGATAATTATGAATGGAATATGGAATATCCAACATTATCTGAATTGGTAAAAAAATTGAATGAACATAAAAGTGAGCGTGAGAAAAAGGAAGAGGTTGAAGAATATAATTATGAATTAGTATCACAATGAAAATAATTGAAAAACGAAATATTGATACTCCGCTTTTAAGCATTGAGTCTTTTGGTGTTCATTGGAAGCCCAATGGCTGGGGTACTAATGATAATTACACAAAATATTTTGTGGCAAGTTTAGACTTTAATGTTAAAAAATTATTTGGAAGCTATAATAAGCAAATTTATATTCCAATATTGTTTTTTGATGAAAATGAAATTAAATCTATAATGGCACATTATAGTGATATATATTTCATTTTAAGATTTAAATATAGTTATAGCGATACACATTATTCGGATTTATATCATATTTCAAATATTGTTGATATTGAAAAAATCTATAAAAAGGAATTAAATAGTTTTTTAAATGGTGAAACACATCATACAACAGAATATGGCATAGATTTTATTGTACGAGACTATAAAGGATATGATATTGTATTAAATACACAATTTACTTCTCATGGATATGTCGATAATGTTGGATTACCTGAAATTGAAACAATATGCGCAATAGATGGGTATAATCTAATAGAAGGAACATGTTTATCACAAATTGAGAAGAATTATAAAAAATTTCCGCAATTAACATCTTATTCAATAAAACAAACAAATTCTGATACATATCATTCAATATATAATATTGACAAATTTGACAAAATGTTGAAATATATTGATAAAAAGGATGAAGAAAGACAAGAGCGTGAAAAGAAATTAGAAACAATGTATTCAAAGAAAACATTTAAACTTGTTGAAGATTTATAATTATAATATTAATATATGAAATCAAAAGAACAAATTTTATCAACATTTAAAAAGAATTATAAACCATGTTTTTTATTAGCATGGTTACGTTTTTTGTCATATGATGAAATGAAACAAATTGATTTATTAGAACCTTATGATGCGGCTTTAAGTGCAAAACAGGTTAAATCAAGTAAGGACTGGGACAATCTGGTTATTCAATATGATAATCAAAATCTATTATATGGATTATGTATATTGATGAGAAAGTTATTTAATGCGATTGTTGATGAAAATTGGACGATGGGAAGTGTTTATGCGAATGATGTTAAAACGTGGCTAAACATTTTAGATGATAATGAATTTAATATTGATAGTTCGTTATGCTCAACCAAAATTATAAACTATTATAAAAAGGTTGCACAAAAATATAAAATTGACCTATAATTAATTATGAATAACGATAATAATGAATCAACAGGAAATCCTGAATTTGAAAAATGGGCTAATAAATTAGAACATATGTCAGATAAAGAAATTTCTTATGAGATTTATCAACGAATTATGTCAAGTAATGAAATTGATCAAGAATCTCTTAAATTATTTTCAATGGCATATGAGTATTGCATGAAATTAATTAATCAAGGAAAAAATCTTGAGCCAAATCTTTTAAAAATCTATCTTGAAGATGTTAAGGGGCAAGATATAACTCAAATTAATTTGATTAATTTATTTGCATTATTGGCAATTTGTGGAATAAACTTTAGTAAAGCTTAAATATGGAAAACGAAATTAAAGAATGGTTAAAAGAAAATAAAGTATGTATAGTGACAAATAGTTTATCATCTGTGCCTGGATCTTTATTTTTGCATTCATTAAAAACATATGTTAATTATATTCCTGAAGATAACTTTATGCTTATTCCAGGAATGGATGATAGTGGAAAACCTATTTATGGGTTAACTGCATTTATTAGAATGATTAATGTAATGATATCTCAACAGTATTCAGATGTTTTTGATTATATCATTTATATTGATGAAGATTGTTTTATTAAAAGGTTTGATTTACTTATAGAAGAATTCAAAAAATTTATAAATGGAAATTATTGTTTAGGAGGATTGGCTGATGGTGGAATAATTTGTCATCGCAATCAATCAAGATTTTTAATAAACACATTTTTGAGTTTTTGGAATATTAAAGCTATAAGAGAAAATTATGAAATTTTTGGTAGATGGTATCATGATTTATCATATGCTGTAAAACCATATAAAGCATTTATTGAAAAACTTCAAAAAGAAAATGATGGTGAGCTTTATAATGTAATGGATAAATTGTCAAAAAATATAATTAGAAAAACAACTGATTATAGAATTACCAATTTTAAACATGATCCACCACATGCAAACACAATAAAGAATGATCCATCAAATACATATGAGCCTCAACAAGTTCCTTATTCATTTAAAGGATGTCCTGATAAAAACATGGAACCTTATTATTTAGTTGAAGAGGCTATTGTTCTTTCAACTAAACAACCTATATATTATTTGTATGGTTCAGACTTATATACTAATGAAGAAACAACAATGGATAATTCTGGTATAACAACTGTTGTTATGGGCGAGAATAATGAACATATTGCATATCATACATGGTATGCCAGATATTATAAACCATTTACAAACATAGAAGAAATTAAAAAACATGTAGATAGAATTAAGTCAGTTATGACAAGTATATGACAATATATGACAAATTGACATATATTTAATGTCAAAATATGACAAAATATAATTAAAATGAACAAAGTTGCAGTTTGGCACACTTTTTGTAATATTATTAATAGGAAAATTAAAAAAATAAAAATCTATTAGTATGAAAAAGGTTAATGAAATGACAAATGCTGAATTAAAGCAAAACATTGAATTTATGGAAAATATTGATTCTCCAGAAGCAAAAAAACTTACTGAAGAATTTCGTAAAGAACTCGAAAAACGTGAAGCAGAGGCTGAAGCAAAACGTAAAGCTGAAGAAGCTAAAAAAGCTGAAGAAAATGCGAAGCGTGAAGCAGAGGCTTTAGACAAAGAACTTGGAATGTTCGAGGCACAAAAAGGTGTTATTGGTAAATGCTATAAGAAAGTATTTTATGATACTAATTATTTGAAGCCAACTATTCATTATACAGTTTACTACAAAGTGGTAGGTGTATATGAGGATAAAGCAATTGTATCATTTATTAAGAAATTTGAATATTCTGATATGGTAAGCAAAGCAATTACCTATATTGATATTAAAGATTTGCTTGATAAAAATGAGCATTATGAAATAATTCCTCTTAAAGATTATAATGCTGAATATGCAAAAACTAAATTATCATTTGATAGTTTGGCAGATGTATTTAATAAAATTTTTAAAGACAGTTTGTTCTTTTAATTAACACTAGAAAAATTAACATTTAAAAATAATATAAGTTATGACAGAAAAAGTAATTGGAATCGATTTAGGAACTGGTAACAGTTGTGTAGCAGTTATGGAAGGTGGTAAACCTACAGTTATTGCAAACTCTGAGGGTAGTCGTACAACCCCATCTGTAATTTATATTGATGGAGAAAACCGTGAGGTTGGTGGTGGTGCAAAACGTCGTATGACAATGAAGCCTAAGAACACAGTTTCATTTATTAAACGTTTTATGGGTGCTAACTATTCTGACACTGATGTTCAGAAGATGCTTAAACAAATTTCTTATGACGTAGTTGATAAGAATGGTAAGCCTTATATTAAAATTGATGGACGTGAGTATTCTCCTGAAGAAATCTCTTCTTATACTCTTGCAAAGATGAAGAAGACTGCGGAGGATTATTATGGCACAGAAGTAAAGAAAGCTATTATCACTGTGCCTGCATGGTTTAATGACTCACAACGTCAAGCAACTAAGTTGGCAGGTGAACTTGCAGGTCTTGAGGTTCTTCGTATTATTAATGAGCCTACCGCTGCTATTCTTTCATCTGAAATCAAAGTTGATGAAAATCATGATAAGAATATTGCAGTGTTTGACTATGGTTGCGGTACAGTAGATATTTCTGTAGCGAATGTATCAATGGTTGATGGCCAGCTTCTTGTTGAGATTAAAGCAAGTTATGGTAATGTATTCCTTGGTGGTCAAAATTATGATAACGCCATTGTTGAATGGATGTGTGAAGAATTTAAAAAGGATCATGCAGGTATGGACCTTAAGAAAGATCCAATGGCATATTCTCGTTTGCAAGAGGCTGCTGAAAAAGCAAAATGCGAACTTTCTTCAACAACTACAACCGATATTAATTTGCCTTATATCACAGTAGTTGATAATGTTCCTCAACACTTAACACTTACTCTTACACGAGCAAAATTTGAACAACTTACAGCTGATTTAACAAATGATGCTATTGAATGTACTCGTAAGGCAATTCAAAAAGCCGGTCTTTCTGCATCCGATATTGATGAGATTCTTTTGGTAGGTGGTTCAACTCGTATGATTTCTGTTCAAGAAGCATTAACTAAGGCATTTAATGTTCCTTTGGATAAATCTGCTAATCCTGATGAGGCTGTTGCACTTGGTGCAGTTATTCAAGCTAATATTCTTGTAGGTGGTGATAGTGCAAAGGATTTGCTTCTTTTGGATGTAACTCCTATTTCTACTGGTATTGAGGTAGAGGGTCAAATCATGAATGTAATGATTGAGGCTAATACCACAATTCCTACAAGTAAGAAACAAGTATATACTACCGCAGTAGATAATCAACCAAGTGTATCAATTCGTGTATTCCAAGGTGAACGTCAATTCACTCGTGATAATAAACTTATTGGTAACTTTGAGTTGGGTGGAATTCTTCCTGCAAAACGCGGTGTTCCTCAAATTGAAGTAACATTTGATATTGATGCAAATGGTGTACTCAATGTATCTGCAAAGGATCTTGGAACCGGTAAGGCTAATTCCATTAAGATCACAGGTTCAAACAATCTTTCTAAGGAAGAGATTGAACGCATTAAAGCAGATGCAGAGAAATTTAAGGAGCAGGATGCTAAGGCAAAAGAGGAAGTTGATAAGTTGAATGGTGCAGAGTCATTTGCATATCAAATGAAGAATATGTGTGATGATGAGCAAATGAAAGATAAACTTACTGAAGATCAAAAGACTCAAATTAATAAAGATGCAGATGAGATTCTTGAGGCTGTTAAAGCAAAGGATCTTACAAAGGCAACAAATCTTCAAGAGTCTTTGCAGAAATATGTTCAAGATATTTCTTCTAAGCTTTATGAGAGTCAACAACCTCAAAATGAGCAAGCACAACCTCAAACTGATACTCAATCTTCAACTGATAACAAACCAGAGGCTGAAGATGTAACATTTGAGGAAGTTAAGTAAAAATCATAACTTAACATATATAAAGAAAAGAGATTCCTAATTTATATAGGAGTCTCTTTTTTGATATAAATATAAAAATGATTTAAAAATAATAATGGAAAAAGGAAAAATAACACCTAAAAATCTTTATAATGATGATGAAGATTTATTGGAACATAATTGGGATATCATTACAGATTCAATCTATAATCTTTTGAAATATAAAAATATAGAAAATAATGCAGGTTTTTCTGATGATGAATTAAGAGGATATGCAGGTGATATATTTACAGATTATAGAGAATCTCATGAAATATATGATTTTGAATATGATAGGCTTGATAAACTTCAAAAACATATTGAAGAACATATTTACGATATTCCTTGGAATCCTGAACCATTAGAGGATATGAAAAAACTATTTAAATAATAATTTTGAGAGATATATTCATGTGAATATATCTCTTATTTTTAATAAATATAATGGATTAATAAGATATTTATGAAATAGATAAGTAAACAAATATTAGAGGCTATAAATAGAGGCATTTAGCTTGCATTAGATAATTATCAAGATGATGAACAAATTGGTTCTATATATCAACATAATGATATCATAGATAGTGAAGATGTTATTAAATAGAAATATGATTTAATGAAGGAAGTTGTTGATTTAGATCTTCCATCAGGAACTTTATGGTGTAAATTTAATTTAGGGGTTAACTAGAATTAGTTATCTAAAGCTGAAAATTGGTATGGTGGTTATTATGCATGGGGAGAATTGGAAGCAAATAAATCAATATATGATTGGGATCATTATAAATTTGGAAAATATTAGGATAAATTAATTAAATATTGTAATGATCCTGACTATGGTTTAAATGGTTTTACTGATAATTTATCTGAATTATTGCCAGAAGATGATGCTGCTTATCAAAATAAAAAATTTTATAATTTTAAATTTCATATTCCAACTAAAGAATAGTGTGAAGAATTATTGAAATATACTAATAAGTATTGGGTTAATAATTATAATCCTAATAAAATTATTCATAATCCAAAAGATGATGAAGGAATTCAAGGTTTAAATGGTAGAGTCTTTGAAGGACGAAATGGAAATATAATATTTGTTCCCACAGCTGGCTATCATTACGGTTCTAATACCAACGGTGTTGGTTCTATCTGTTACTTGTGGTCTTCAAGTCTTTACTTAGATTACCCTTACGATGCTTACTACCTGGACTTCCATTCCCATGATATTGACATTGATGGCAACATTCGTTGCTATGGTTTTTCTATTCGTCCAGTAATAAATTTAAGATAAAATTATGAAAAATTATAAACAAATATTAGAAGCCGTAAATAGAGGTATTAAACTTGCACTAGATGACTTTGAGAATGATGAACCAAATAGTTCATTATCACAAAAGAGTGATATCATAGATAGTGAGGATGTTATTAAATAGAAATATGAATTCAATAATTTAATTAAAAAATTTGAATTAGAACAACAAGTAGTTAGTGATGTTTTAAGACTCGCTGAATTATCTAAAATAACCGGTTTAAAATATAAAATATCTAAAGAACGTCTTTATAATTTCATTAAACAATATTTAAATTATACAGAATCATTATATCATGCAGATTTAAACTGGATTGACACCTCTGGAATATATACAATGGACAATTTATTTTATAAGTCTAAATTTGACGGGGATATTTCAGAATGGGATGTGTCTAATGTTGAAAATATGTCATAGATGTTTTGTTATTCATGGTTTGAAGGTGATATTTCCAAATGGGATGTCAGTAAAGTTAAAACTATGTATGAAATGTTTAATAGTTCATGGTTTAAAGGAGATATTTCTAATTGGAATGTTAGTAATGTAGAAAGCATGCGTGGAATGTTTCAATATACAAGTTTTAATAATGATATATCAAAATGGAATGTTAGCAAATGTCGAGATTTTGAAAATATGTTTATGAATGATACAATATTCTGTCAAGATTTGTCAAATTGGAAAATAAAGAGAGGCAGCAAAATGGGTATGACATTTTGGGGAACTAAAATAGTTAATTATAATAACTATATGCCTTAGTTTGTTTAAAAATAAATAATAAAAATAAAATAAATTGAAAAATGGCAAAAGCAAGTGGTTCTAGCTTTTCTTATTTAAAGAAAGCACATAAAAAACGTCCGGGTGTTATTTCTAAATGCAGAACATCTAATAGTAAACAATCAAAGCATTATAGAAAAGCATATAGAGGACAAGGAAGAGCATAATTAAAGAAATAATTATATATTATGAGTGAATTAAAAATAACATCTAATAGTTTAGAGAATGCTATTTTAACAGATGGTAATTTTGTTAGTGGCTATGCAGTTGGCAATGCATATATTGATGCATCTGGCAATGGTGCTCATGCTGAAGGCTATACAGATGGTAATAATATGATAATTGCATCTGGCAATGGAGCACATGCTGAAGGAATAAGTACATAGGCATTAGCAAATGGTGCTCATGCTGGTGGCATAGGAACTATTGCAAAATCACCAGCATTGACAGCAATTGGCAAATATAATAATACATCAACAAATGCCTTTTTTGTTGTAGGTAATGGAACTTGGGCTAGTCGTAAAGATGCATTTGTAATAGACACGGGTGGAAATGTTTCAATTGGCGGTGCAGCAACTGCAAAAGTTAATAATATTTCAAATGTTTAGCTTGGTGTACCAATTGGTTCAATGACAATGTGGTTAGGAGCTTCAGTTTGGGCTGGGTACAGTTATGCAGTAGAAAATTACCCAGATTGTATTCCAGATGGATGGTTATTAGCAAATGGAGCATCAGTTAGACTTAGATATATTGGCCAACAAGATAGGCCACATGACTAGCATGTTACAACTTTTCATAATAATACAGATTATGTTTATATACCTAGATATAATAATATAATAACTAAGACATATGATGATGATAATGATTTTGATTATTGGGATAAATTTGAACTTGTAGCATATAGGCACAATGAACATTAGTGGGTTGCTATTGGTAGTGAATATTCAAAATTTAATAGACCTGATGAATGTTATGTAGGTATGAATTCTTTAGAAAAAGAAATATTTACTAGATTTCTAAATCATATAATATTATCTACAAGAGTTTATGTTAAGGTAACCTCAGTTATTCCATATTATCAATAGTAGATAACTAAAGATACTTCTTATAATAATGATACTTATGATCCAGATTCAGGTATTACAGATGCGAATTATTTAGAAACATATGGTACACAATTAGATAAACTATCATGGTATTCTAATCTTATTACTTATAGCAATAATCCTAATACTGGTAAAATTGATGACATTTTAATTGCTCTTCCAGATATGAATTTAAAATTTCCGCTTGGTGCTAGACAGGGAGATATTAATAAAAATTTTGGTGATGTTGCAACTAGAATAGGAAATCCAATTTTTCATTATGCTAATACATTTATCGGCGCAGATGGTGGTGAAGAAACACATAATTTGAAATTAGATGAAATGTATGGCAAACCTATAAATGAAAACGCACAGAATGGCAGTGGTGATTCTTATGAAACATATGCATTTAATGAAAGCCCTCAAGTAACACACCCACACAACAATATCCCGCCATATATGGCAGTCCACTTTATTATTAAATATAAATAATTTTATTTCATAATAATTATTCAAAAATCCTCAGATCATTTCTGGGGATTTTTTATTAAACTTTCATAATTTTTAAATTATAATAATAGAAAAGATATTTAAAATTTTAAGTTATGTTTAGCATTAAGTATATTAATAATTTAAATCCAGTTAATTTTAAATGTACATATTTATTTGATGAATCTTGCGCAGAATTAAAAAATTCAGAGTCTTTACATAAAATGTTTGGCTTTGCATATGGTGGAAATTATATGCAATTTTATTATGAATATAATAAAGAAATGAATAAAATTTATATTAAAGCCAAAGTTAAAAATAAACATAAAGATGAAAATTTTATACAATTAATATATGGTTGTGATTTTAATGAAGCACATGATTATAAAGTTGAAATTAACCGTAAAGTAACTTCATTCCAAACACAAAGTAAGAAATCTATATATAAATGGTTAGGAAATGTTGATGATATAATTATTAAAGTTGATGATAAAATTATCACTAAACATAATTTTTATAGTAATGATGTTCCATTACTTAATATGGGATTTGTTATTGTATATGGAAAAGGAATAAATTTTTATAAAAATAAAATAAATTAATATGATAGCAATTGATTATAGTAATAAGAAAGAAAAATCTTATAAATTTAAAAACTTTTTAAATATGTCTAAAATTATGTAGGTATTTGCAAAAACAATTGCATCAGATTTAGTTTCAGTAAAACCGTTTGAGCCTATTGGCAAAGTATTTTATACAGATTTTGCACTTCCATATTATTGGAAAAGACCACGTAGATGTATAATTTTAATTAATTGATGTATAATTTTTAATTATTTATTTTTATAGAAAAATATAGAAAAGTTTAGAAAAATATTTAGATAAATAAAATAAATAATATATAGAAATAATGAAATTAAGTTAGTATGCTAAAGAACTTGGGGTTTGTTATAAAACTGCATGGAATTTATATAAAGCCAATAAAATTCCAGGTGCATATCAATTACCAACCGGAACTATTATAGTACCAAATAATATAAATGAAGAAAATAAATAATGATATTATCTGAACGACATATTATAAAACAAACAAACCAATATTATAAAGATTTAGATAATTTATGTTTTTTATCTAAAAATCTTTATAATAGTGCTTTATATGCAATTAGATAGCATTATTTTAATACTAAACAATATTTAAATAAATTTGAATTAATAAATTAGTTTACTAAAAATAATCAAAAAGATTATATTGCATTACCAAGAAAGGTTTCTCAGCAAATAATATATTAGGTTGATTAGAATATTAAATCATTTTTCAATTCAATAAAATCAAATAATATAAATCATAAAATTTTAATGCCAAAATATTTAAATAAAGATGGAAGATTTGAAGTAATATATACAAATCAAGCAATATTTAATAAGTTATTAAAACAAAATATTTTATAGTTATCAGGATTAAAGGATTTTAAACTTCATATTATTCATAATAATATTAAATAGGTTAGATTAATTCATAAAGGGAATCATATAGTTATTGAAATTTTATATGAATAGAAAGAAAAAGAATATGTGAATAACAATAGATATTGTAGTATTGATTTAGGAATAAACAATTTATGCACAATTGGTTCTAATGTCATTAAATCAATTATTTTAAATGGTAAACCATTAAAATCAATAAATCAATATTATAATAAAAAATTAGCATAGTTAAAATCTGAATAGGATTTAAGAAAAAATAAACAATATAATAAAAAGAAAATACAAAGTTTAACATTTAAAAGAAATAATAAAGTTAATGATTATTTACATAAATCAAGTCGATATATAGTTAATCATTTAGTTTCCAACAATATAACAAATTTAGTTATTGGATTAAATAAAGAGTGGAAACAAGAGACTAATATTGGCAAAAGAAATAATCAAAATTTTGTTCAAATACCTCATACTAAATTAATTGAGTAGCTTAAATATAAATGTCAATTAGAAGGTATAAAAGTTATGATTAGAGAAGAAAGTTATACAAGCAAATGCTCATTTATTGATAATGAAGAAATTTGTAAACATGAATAGTATTTAGGTAAAAGAATTTGTAGAGGTTTATTTAAAACTAAAGAAAATAAAATAATCAATGCAGATTTAAATGGTGCATTAAATATTTTAAGAAAAGAAATTCCAGAAATTTAGTATGGAATAGAGGTGTGTAGTACGCCAATGGTTCATACCATTAAAAAATAACTTGTAGAATATTTTTCTATATTTTATTTAACTATTCAATTAATTGAAAACAATATTAAATAAAAATAATGGATAATAAAGGATATTATAAAACATTAGGGGTTGGAGAAAATGCGTCTGAAGATGAAATCAAAAAGAGTTTTAGAAAGCTCTCCATTAAATATCATCCAGATAAGCAGGCCAATAAATCAGATAAGGAAAAGAAAGATGCAGAAGCCAAGTTTAAAGAAATAAATGAGGCTTATCAAGTTTTGTCTGATCCTGATAAACGTGCTCAATATGATAGAGGTGGTTCATTCGATTTTGGTGGAACAGGCGGTGGATCTGACTTTGGCGGATTTGATTTTGGTGGAATGAATTTTGATGAATTTGGATTTAATGGTGCATTTGATTTTTCTAAATTTTTTGGTGATGGAAGTCATTATGGATATTCACGCCCAAAACAAAAAGCACCTGAAAAAGGATCAGACATTAAAATGTCTATTCCAGTTTCTATTGAAGAAATATTCAATGGATGCACAAAAAAAGTTAAATATCAAAGAAATGTAAGATGTCCAAATTGCCATGGTGCAGGCGGAACAAATAAACACACCTGTCCAGATTGTAATGGAACTGGTATGACAAAAACAACTGTTCGTTCTCCATTTGGATTTACAACTTCTATGGGTCCATGTAAAAGATGTGGTGGAAAAGGTTATGTTATTGATTCTAAATGCCCAACATGTGGAGGAACAGGATTTAAGAAAGAAGATACTATATTAGAAATTAATTTTATGCCTGGCATGCTTGATGGATTTTCAATGCTATATAGAGGAAAGGGTAATGAGTCTTCTGATTTGAAAGGTGAAACTGGAGATTTTTATGCAGTATGCAAACATACATATGATACAAGTAGATATCAAATAATTAATAATATTGATGTTTATGAAAAAATTGAAATTCCATATTATGATGCATTATTAGGTTGTGAATATATTTTAGAAAAGCCTAATCATAAAAAGATAAAAGTTAATATTCCATCATGTATTCCATATGGAAAACATTTAAAACTTGCAAATGAGGGAATAACTTCTGGTAATATAAAAGGTGATTATATATTGATTGTTATATATAAAATACCTGAAAAATTATCTTGGAGAGAACGAAATGCATTAGAAGCACTTAAGCTTGATTTAAATAAAGATAATAACAAATAATAAAATATTGCACCAGATGTTAAATAGACAATATCTGGTGTATTTTCTATAATATATATGATATATAATATAATTGGAGATATACATGGAAGAACTTCTTGGAAAGAATTAGTTCAAGAAGATGCTATTAATATTTTTATAGGGGATTATTTTGATCCTTATTTAGATTATAATGATATCCCATTTATAGAATGTAAAGCAAATTTTCTTGAAATTATAGAATATAAAAAACAGCATCCAGAAACAGTATTGTTAATTGGAAATCATGATATTGCATATTGGCATATTCCTGGTGATAATAATAGATATGAACATAAATATAGACCAGAAATTTATCAATTATTCGAAGACAATAAAGATTTATTTCAATTAGCATATTCAATAGAGAATAAAGCATTAGTTACTCATGCAGGTGTATCAATTGTTTGGTATGAAAGATTCAAAAATGGAACATTAGCAGTGTCTCCTTGGGATTTTAATTATGACGATCCAGATGAACTTGAAAATCCATTTAGTAAAACACATGAAAAAATTCCATTTGAAAACCCATTAAAATTTAGTTTAACTAATTCTCCTGAAGAAGCTTGGCAAATATATGCAAATAAAGCTTATAAATATTGGGCAGATGAAAATAAAAAACCAAGTAATGGAATTTATATTGAGTATAAAGATAAATTGTGGAGATATAATAAAGAAATAGAAAAATTTGAAGAATATCATATAACTCCAGATGAAGTTGCAGATTTTATAAATAGCCTTTGGTTTAAAAAAGAAAAATATAATGCTTTTGAATTTATGAGGTCAATGGACGACAATCAAGGAAATAATCCAAGACAAAGTCCTGCATGGATAAGAGAAGAAGCATTAAGAGAATCTAATATTTTTAAATTTACTGATTATTGGCAATTTTTTGGGCATACACAATGCTTTTGGTATATTGAAAAATTAAATCTCCCAAAAGATTTAACATTAGATAAAATTGAATTACGAATGATTGATAAGAAGAATAAGTTTGTTAATTGTGATTGTTTATCTTATAGTCCAATGTCAATATTATATAATAGCGATACAGAAGAAATCAGAATAAATAAGAAAAATTAATTAATTGAATTATGAGTGATAAAAACACAGGTTGGGGTAGTTTTTTAGGAAACTATTTTAAGAATTTTTCACAAAAAGAAAAACAACCAGAAAAGAAAATTAGCACAAATTATAATGAGTTTGAAAAAACTTTTTATAAAAAACAAGAGGTTATTGCAGAAGAACCACAAATTCCAGATGCAGAATATGAAAAAGAGGTTGAATTAGCAAAACAATTCCTTACAGAAAATGAAGAACCAGTAATTGAAACTGTTACTTCTGATAAATCTGATACTTATTCTGAACCATTACCTACTGAAGAATTTACTCAAGAAGAAATTGAGGAATTCAAAAGATTAAATGGCATTGGTGATGTAAAAGTTAAAACTGAACAAAAAGTTGTTGAGCAACCAACAGAAACAAAAGTCAAATCTGTAAAAGTTTCTAAACCAAAAGTTGAAAAAGAACAAAAAGTTGAAGTTAAAAAAGAAGCTAAAAAAGAAACTAAAAAGGATACTAAACCTCGTACACCAAGAAAACCTAAAAAATAAAAGTGAAGGAGAATTTAATTTCTCCTTTATTTTTTGAAACTTTGTATATTTTTGGATTATAATTATAAAGTTAAAATATCTTTAAAGTCATGGTTAAGTATAATTTATCATTGTATGTAAATAAATTTGTAAAAATTGTATTAGAGAAAAATAAGGAAGTGCCTTATGTATATGGAAATTTAGTTGGGTATCTTAGATATGATGAAAAATTTAAAATGTATTTAATTAATCATCCATACAATCTTAGTTCTGGAAAGTGTGATTGTGGTGAAGCAGCATTTGACCCAAATGATATTAAAGATATTAAGCCTGCAACAGATAATGAAAGAAAATTATGGGCATGTGAATATATTAAATTTCATAGTGCATGTGTAAAAGCAAAAGGACGGGATGAATGTAAATTAGATTTGCCTTTAGATGAAATTTTACCAAGTTTAAAATTAACAATGAAATAATTATGAAAGCAGAAGATTTAATGGTAGGAGACTGGGTATGCGTTAGGTCTAACGACAAAGAAGATACTCATAACTTCAAGATAAAATCAATAATTAGCGAAGGTGTTTATGGGCCTGGCTTCGTTGGTTTTGATGAAGATTTAGAGTTTATTCCACTTACTTCAGAGATATTAGAGAAAAATGGTTTTATTGAAATTGAGAAAGAACATTTTAAAGAAACCAGTACACATATATATGCATATTTAGGAGATAATGATGAATTTGAAGATGGATTTGCTATATGTGGTAGTGATGAAGTTGGTTATTATTTAGGCTATAATCTTAATGGGTACCCAGTATTTATTGGCAAAAATGTTCCAAGCACTGATCCAAACTGCATGGGATATGTATATCAAAAACATAATGTAAATTATGTTCACCAACTTCAACATATTTTAAACTTATTTGAGATTGAAACTAATATTATAATTTAACTTCTATTTTTTAGATTGCATAAAAAGTATTAATTTTGCATCATCAAATTAAAAACTGTTAAGAATATGAGCAAAATTTATATTGCAGGACCATTTTCAAAACCAGAGGAACGAGAGTCTCTTAAAAAAATGATTGATATTGTATCAACTCGTTATTATCGTTTGGATTTATATATTCCTATGGAGTATAAAGTTCCTGGTGATTTTCAAAAACTTGATGGAACATGGAATCTTTCTAACCAAGAATGGGCTAGAAAAGTTTATGAAAATGATGTTAAACACCTTGACGAAGCCGAGGCTGTTTTTGCAATGTATGTTGGTCATTATTGTTCATCAGGAACTATTTGGGAAGTTGGATATGCAAATGGAAAAGGAATTCCTGTATATGCATATATTCCTGAGTGGGCAAAAGGTGAAAATGTATCATTAATGGTAATGAATAGTTTTAAAGGATATATTGATGATAATGGATATATCCATAGATTTACCGATGAAGATTTAGCACAGTTTAACCAAAAATAAAATAATATGGATAAAACAAATAGAATTGGAAATATTGAGTATCGTCTTGCAACATCTAATGTTGAGAAAAATCAGCATTATATAGAAATTGTATGTTGGTGTCCAAACAGTTTGTATGGTAAAGAAAATGAATTTGAAAAAAGCAATATTTCTGATAGTTGTAAAGCAAATGGTGTATTATATGATGATGAATGCTTTAAGCAACCAGAAATATGTTATACAGTTGCTACAATTAAAATTAAGGATAATCCAAATATTATAAGTTGTGGTTTACGTGCATTTCAGCTTAATGAACAAGATGAAAAAGATTTCAAATTGGTTGTAAGATATGCATATCAATATGCAAACAAACTTTGGAAAGGATATACAGTAAAATTAGTATGAAAAAAAGTTGGTTATATTATGGAGTATTTTTCTCCGACAAAACTAAAAGAGCACTTTTAGATTATGCCAAAAAATGGATGGATAGATATACATGTTCATCTGATCATACATTTGAATTTAGAGATGATTGGAAAATCTATTGTGACCATATGACATTAGTTTTTAATGATGGTTCAGAAAAAGCACAAGAAGATGCCAATTTCTATGAAAATATATTTTCAATGTTATGTGAAGTAGTTAGTTTGAGAATTACTCATATTGGTATATCTGATAAAGCTATTGCACTTAAAGTAGATTATCAAACATCCAATGAGATTTCTCATATTACTGTTGCAGTTGCTCCTGGTGTTAAACCAGTTGAAAGTAATAATATTAAAAATTGGTATGAAACTGATGGTGCATTTTATGTAAGTGGCCAAGTTCATAAAGTAGAAACAAGTGTTAAAATAAAATAATCATGAAAAAGAATCAAACAAAACTAACGTGGCAAGATGTTTATAAGCTTCCACTGAGACAAGAAGAAGCTGCGCCTTTTATGGTTATGACAGCTGATAATCAACGTGCATTTGATTTTGAATGGCCGGCATTGGATACATATGAAAAAGATTCGCATATTGATGGTAAATCTATTTTAGTTATTATTGAAAAGCTAAATGGTAATAATAGCATTATCTTAGAGAATTATTATAATTTTAGTTATCATGATGGTGAGATTTGGGCATTTAGCACTAAAGCTAAAAAGAAAAAACATATTATGCTAATTCGTGGATGGGGACATCTTACTGGAACTGGTGGTTTGCATCTTTCTGAAAGCGCTGCTGCAAAAATTCAAGATGATTTTGGTAACTTTATTGTTGAAACTTTAAATCATTAATTGCCATGGAAGAAAAATTAGAAAAAGTGAATACTCTAATTTCTTTGGGATTTAAAAAGACATCAGATTGTAAATTAAACAATATTAAATTATCATTTGGCGGTGTTAATTCATCTCAAATAGAAGTTGTAGTACGTTAATATTGATAAATTAGTAATTTAATTCGTAACAATATGGCAAATATAGATTTAACAAAAATCCCCACGTGGGTACTCAGAACACAATTAATGTCTATATATGGTGATGGTAAATACACAGAAACACCAGAATATAGAAAAGCATATAAAGAGATACAATCAGAATTAAAAAGACGTTCAACTATTAATCAATAATATTATGCAAGAAGAAACTTGGATGAGGCAAAAGCTTATGGATGAAGAAGGTTATAAGCCTTATTGTGGAAATCCCAATTGTCCTGAAATGCCTAGAACATATTTTAGTTTAAGGAGAAAACAATTTATTTGTCCGTGTTGTGGGTGGGAAAGCAAATATCCAAAAGATTTTGTTAAAAGATATATTAAAAAATGGAATATTTATATACCTAAAGAATATTTAAATAATTAAAATTATGAAAGTAAAATTTATAAATGAAGTATTCAATACTTCAAAAGAGGTAGAATTTAATCCTAAAGAGATTGCCAAGAAATATCTTGAGGAAAATAAAAATGATCATACATCAGTTATTAATGATCTTAGTTTTGGTGGATATTATGAAGAGGATTTAACTTCTTATATTGAAGAACTTTTAAATGAAACTGCAGAAAATGATTATACATATGATTTTGAAGATTATATGAATCTTATGGAAGCAGTAAAAGATTGTATTATACATTAAAAATTAAAAATTATGGAAGAAAATAAAAAATTAGTAATGGGTCATGTAATCCTTTACGCAAAGGGCTGGTATAAACGTAGTAATGAAGTATGGAAAGATTATCGCCGTGCTATTATTTGTGATGGGCGATATACCGCATATACCCGTCATGATGTTGCTCAATTGCTTTTAGCTTATATTCTTGAAAATGCTACAAAGCTAAATAAAGGACATCTTTCTGATCCTCTTTACATTTCCGAAGAAATTCGTAAAAATCTTGGTTATCTTTATTATTGGAAAGAGAATGATACATCAAAACTAAAGAAACGCCGTGGTATGGATCTTGAAAATATTGATGCAGAAGGCATGTATGATAATGCGGTTATTATGACATGTCATTATATTATGGAGTTTTCTGATGTAAGCGTATTTGATAAGATTTTAGCACCATCTGAAAAAGTAATGCCATTGAAACATCCTGAGCCAGATTATAAAAATGAATTATTTGATGGTAAAAACTGGTTTGATGATGAAAATAATGATACTAAATGGTTTTATGAGCATTTTGATAGAAATCATAATTTAAAAGATGCCATTAAAGATAAGGAATTGGTGTATTTAGATGAAGATGAAACAATAGCAGCATAATTTTATATAATTATAAATTTTGATAATATATGGTACGCGAACTTAGAACATTAGTCGTTACAGAAGAACGACACCCAAATGAAACAGATGTTTGGGATGCATGGAACTTTGCAAATGAGAAACACTGTTATGTTGAACTTAAATGGTTTGTTCCTCATTATGGTTGGAAAGTTTGGTTTATTGATCCAGATAAAAACACTATTGAGGAAATGCTACAAAACCTGCATATAATGGGAGATTGATATTATGGAAGTAACATTTATTGAAAAACATAACTATAAAGCAGATATTGATTTTAATGCAATTAAACGTTGCATTAAAATTGATTTAGAAAAGAAATATCAAGAAACCGAGATTTCAGGTGAAATGATATATTCTGCATTTATAAAAAATCCAGAATATTATCTTACTCATCTTGGTTATTTGTCTAAATTATCAGATGTAAATGATAATTATACAGTTATAAAAACTATCATGGATAAGTTTTTTATATTCTGTATGCAAAATACACAACCATGTTTTTATGTTCTTAAAGGCGGTGAAGTATTAGCAAGTTATGAGGATAAAGATATGGCAAAACTTTATGCTCACCGAATGGATGGATACATAATTGAAGTAAAATAAGTTATGGGAATAATTCATAATATAGCATTATTTTTTGGTTATGCATTTTTAATTTTAATATGCATAGGAGTTTTATGGTCAATATTTTATTGGATTCGTCATTTTTGTAAAATAATTGGAATTTATATTACCACAAACTTTTCAAAAATCAAAGATAATGGATACACATATAGAATTGAGTATAAGTATCTAAACTATAATTGCTTTATGTTTGATGCATTTAAAGATTGGTTTTATGTAATAAGACGAAAATCATCTTGTGAAAGACAAATTGAATATCTTAAATCATCAAATTTAAAATCAAATTGTCCTGATAAATTTGGAATTGATAAAGACAATTATGGATATGATATTTGTAAGTATAAAACATTTAATGAAGCTAAAAATGTTTTAGATAATTGGCTAGCAACTAACAAGGAAACATTATAATGAATTTAAAATCAAAAATAGATGAACCATTTTCCGTAGCAGGAACGGTATCAAATAAGATTTTAATATTTGATATTGATGATACGCTTATATATAGTAATGCAACTATATATGTAGTGAAAGATGGTAAACGAATTAAAGAACTTACTCCGGCTGAATATAATGAATATGTTTGGCAGGAAGGTGAGTCCTTTGATTATTCTAATTTTGATTCTTCTAAATTATTAAATAGTGCCAATTTTACAAAATATTGGGATACATTAAAACGAGAATATGCAAAAGGAACACATATTGCAATATTAACTGCAAGAGGCAAACCAGTAATGATTAGAAAATTCTTTTTGAATAATGGGATTGATATTAAAGATGATTTGATATTTTGTTGTGCATATTCAAAATTTCCTTGGAAAGGCCCAATTCAATATAAAAAAGCAAAAGTTATTGAATACTTAATGCTACTTGGATATAATACATTCGTATTTTTTGATGATAATTTAAATAATCTTAAAAGCGCAAAACAACTTGAAGAATTATACCCAGCAATAAAAATAATAACAGTTCATGCAAAAATTTAATAAGATTATGGAAAAAACTAATGAAAAAGACGCCAATATTTCTATTGGTAAATATGGTGTAGAATATATTGATTTAAGTACACCGGAGGTTCAAGGCAAATTTGGACATGATAGAATTGACGCATTAACTAAACCTGGATATTATAAACTTCCATTTAGAACATATATGCCAGATGGAATAAGAAATATTGTTGTAAATGTTGTAAGCGTTTTTTCTTGTGAGCATTTGGATCAAAATATTGTATGTTATGATGGTGATTTTACGTGGGTATTTTATTACAATGGAAGTGAACGTTGTTTTAAACCTAATTGGGAGGATGATCCATTAGAGGATGTATATAATTGGATGGATTTGGAACGTGCTGAAGAAGATTATGAGGATGACATTGAAATTAATGCAATTAATCCAGATTATGAAAAATGGTGGAAATGTATGACTATGCCATTGCAGGATGTTCCACAAGAAGATTTGGAATGGGCTGCAAGTCAAGACCAATTTAATTCTTATACTTCTAAGAATGGATTTTTAGCTGAAATTGAAAGGAGAAAAAATAATGGCAACATTTAAATTTAAAATAACACTAGATTGTGGGTATTCATATATTCATAAAATTTCTGCAAGTAATAAATTAGATGCATTTGCAAAAATTAAAGCATTTATTAAATCAAGATATGCAAGTCCTGATTTTATTAAATATGAACTTACAAACATTTATAAAACGAGCAATATTATGAATAATGACAAAACTGAAAATATAATCAATTATGATTATGAAGGATGGCCAGAGTATAAAAAATCTATTAAGGATTTAATTATTGCTTTTGGTGGAGTTTATAATAAAGAGACTAAAAAATGGGAAATTCCTGATAGTGGAGATCTTAATACATGCCCAATACTTATAGAAGATGATGGTATGGGGTATGGTGTTAATGAACGCTATATTATACATGTTGATTTTGATAGAGTGTCTCAGATTTGTCATGTTTGGCATGATGCTGAACTTAAGTATGCACCAATTTATGCAGAACTTGGTGTTCATCCAGGTGCAATAGTTAAAATAAATGGTGAAGAATATACAATTGAAGATATAATTGTAGAAGATCAAGAACAAGGCAAAATAAAGATTCAAGCAGCCGTATGGGACTTTAAAGCACTTGAGAAAGCACATAAAAATAAAGAGAAATATACTCCAAAACGAGAGTTATTTGATCCTGAAATTATTGAAAAAAGTGTTAAAGGTGATATAGTAAATATCGATTCTCATGAAATTGAATAATAAATATTCAAATGGATTAGAAACTTTATCGAAATATTATATGTGCAGTTTCCCAGAGCGTCAAAAAGATGCTTTAGGAATCTGACGTTTTTACAAATGATAATGAACTAAATGAAGATTTAGTTATTAGTCAAACAATGAGAGAAAAATATCCTGGTTTAAATGATGAATTAGTTATTGAATTAAAAAATCGTTTGAAAAAGGGAGAAGTTAAATTCTCATTTAGAAAATTAAATGATAAATTAAGACGAGCCAGAGGAACAGTTGATTTAAATACTATTCTTAAAGAAAATCCAGATTTTGGAGAATGGGATAAAGAATATCAACCACTTAAATTAAAAAATCCATATGTAATTAGGTATTATGATCTGGATAAGAAAAATTGGCGAAGTTGTGATGTTAGTAGATTATTAATTATTATAGAATGAAAAAGAGGAGAAAATTAAATTTTCCTCTTTTTATTTTCTATTAAACTTTTCAAAAATTTTATTTACAATAATTAAAAAATTTTATATTTTTTATGGAACCAAAAGATTTAGTTGGAAAATATGTCCATTTTAAAGATAATCCACATCTTAGTATATCTACACTAAATGGCGGACTTACATTATTATCACCAACATCATTATTTTATTTAAAAATAGAAACTGCTGAAAAATATAAAGATACTCAATTTATTTTATTAACTGGAACACTTGTTAATAGTTTTGGAGAGCCTCAGTTATTTTCTAATGAATTTATAAATCCGTCAGATTTTGATATGAATGGTGGCAAAGCGGATGATGAAATACAACCAATAATTGCACATATTGCAAATCCAGATTTTCTTGAAGTTGACGAAATTGATGATGGAATTATTATATATGAATTTGATTCGAAAAATAATGTTTTTAAACAATATAAAGAAAAAATATATGTTCCATGTATAGTAAGTCGTGATGAATTGTCTAAACTATTTACTGAAGAAAATGGTTTGTCTTTTAGATATTTTTTTGGTTTGCCTTTTGTCTGTTTACCTGTTATATATGATAATAATGATGAAGGAAAAGTTATTTGTTATGGAACAACTATTTTTCAAAATGGCGATAAAACATATAAACATAATTTAGTACAATTATATTATTCAAAAACCCAAAATCTAGTTGAATATGGATTAATTATTTCTAAATATTTAGATATTCCTTTTTATTATGGACAATTAGATTTTGACAAAAGTCTATTAGGACTAAAAATTTAAAATAATTATAAAATGAAATACGAGATAGAAATTAATAATGAAGTAAAAACAGTTGAAGTAAAGGATAAACAAGTTATTCTCCTTCTTCAAGGCTGTCCTGCATCTGGAAAATCTACATTTGCAGAAAAATTATTCCAAGCATCTAAAGAACATGAAAATACTTTAGAAGATCACAAAAACAAATTTGTGATTGTTTGTCGTGATGATATTCGGACAGCTAAAGGAATTGACCAACGAGATTTTTCAAGAGAAAATGAAGTAACTAAAGAACAAATGAGACAGATTCATGAAATTATGGATCTTGGATATTCTGTTATTGTTGCTGATACTAACCTTAATCCAAAATACTTCCATATTTGGGATGAACTTGCTAAAGAATATAATGCAGAAGTTCAAAAGCTTTTAATTTATATTCCATATTGGGAAGCAGTTAAGCGTGATAAAGCTAGAGATCGCCATGTTGGACATAGAGCAATTGAAAAATTTTATAGATTATATTTTCCAGATAGATTAAAAGAAGAATTAACAGATAAACGCCCAATTAATGAATCATATAGCATGATGGCAGAAGATTGTGTTATTTGTGATCTTGATGGAACTATTGCATTGCATCAAGGAAGATCTCCATATGAATGGGATAAAATTCCTTCAGATAAAATGGATGTTAGAATGGCACGTATACTTCAAAATTATTATGAACAAGGTGTTAATATTATCTTTTTATCAGGTCGTCCAGAACATGTGTATGCAACAACAATGCAATGGCTTAATGATTCATTAGATAAATTAGGATTTGATTTAAATTATCAATTAATTTTAAGATCGGAAACTGATAATAGAAAAGGCGCAATAACCAAAAAAGATTTATATGAAAAATTAATTGCTGAACATGGTTATAATGTCCTTTGTGTATTTGAAGATTCTAATTCTTGTGTTGAAATGTGGAGAAGTCTTGGTCTATTAACTTGCCAAGTAGCAAATGGAGATTATTAATTATGAGTAATAAAGAATTAAAAAGATGTCATTACATTTATAAAAAGAAAAATGAATGGGATGAGTCACTAAGTGAATCTGAACAAAAGTTTTTAGATGAACATTTTGATGAATATTGGAATTCAGATTGGAGAATATCTGAAATTAGTTCAGAAGTTATGAATAGAAATATTTTAAAAGAAATGGGTTATTGCTTATGATTTGTTGGCTAGCTAGAGAAAAGGATGGAAGATTATATATGTTTAGAGATGAACCAAAACTTACATTTATTGATTTAGATACAAGTGAACATTATGATACTGGAAATTGTGATTATGAATGGGATTTATCTCAGGAACATATAGAATTGCATCCAAATACATATTTAAAAGTTCTTAAAGGAACAAAAAGAAAAATAGATTGTAAAATTAAATTATTATAATATGAGTAAAGGCAAACCAAGACATAATCCTTATAAGTCAGCAAATATGACAAATCCGCATTGTCCTTGTTATGAGGTAATCAATGGCAAAGGCTATTGTTCAAGTAATGGCCCAGCTAATCCTAAATGTGGCGGTAATGTTCATAATTGTGTAAAAGTTCAATATCAACAACTAGCAATAAAAAATAATAAGTAATATGGCAAGTAGAATAGGAGTATATCCAAACATACCAATGGCTGAAATTGTAACACTTGGAGATGATGGAAATTATTACATAGAAGATGCTTTCGGACATAAACGTATGTTGTGGGAATGGGAAGTGCAAGAATTACCACCAAGTTTTAATAAAGAAAATGGGCATATAGATTATGAAAAATGAAAAAATTGGTTCATTGAAATTTTATGAACTTTTTACTGAAATGGCAAGAAAACAAGGCAAACTACATGTAATAGATTTAAATGAATTTTGCAAGCATGAAAAAGATGGAACTAATTGAAGAACATAATAAAGATTTAAAAAGATATGGTAAATCTATTTTATCACATGAAGATGATGAAAATGATTCAATGAAAGATTATAAATTTTCTATTTCTCAACATGATGATGAAAGCTATTATGGAAGTGATGATTATTATGAGCCTATGAGGCATTTTAAAGATTAAAAATGATTTTAAAAATATGATGGATAATTATAAAAATATGAATATTAAAATTGAAGAGAATTCAATTTTAATAAATGAAAATGAATATAAACAAAATGAAATTAAAGGCGTTCTTAGGCAACCTATTGATAAAGAACTTCATGAAAAATATAATAAAAAATATTTAATATTAACAAATAGTAATAGCCCAATTGCAAAAGATGGAATCAATAAGGTATTTTGGTCAGAACATTTTCAAACATATGTTGCAAGTGAATGGTAAAATATTAAAAAATAAAATATATGGAAAAGATAATTAAAGATTCAATTGAAGAAAGTTATAGAGACTACCAAGAGGGTTCTATTGGAATGGATGAAAATGAGCACTGGGCCCATGAGGAAGGATGGAAAGATGGTTATGAATGGATTCTTACCGAGTTAACAATCAATAATGAAATCTCTCCAGAAATTATGAAAAAATACATGGATAAAATTTATTAAAAATACTAAAAATTATGTTGAGATATTTAAGATATTTTATACCGGATGGCATAGATGAAAAGGGAAAATTCTGGTATGGTGTCGGTAGTGAAAACTATGACAAATATTATACTTTTTCAGAATGGTTAAAGGCTGTAAGTGCTTCATCATATCATCATGGAGATATGATAGTAGACAAACCATTATTTAAATTATGGCGCAGTTGGACATTTAATATAACATATGATATTTGTGGTTATTTCAGTCCATATCCAGAAATAAACATTTCAATGTTTGGATTTCATTTTTGCTTTGTTCTCCCATTTAGAAATAATTGGACAGATGAATGTGATCCTCCTAGATATGGAATAGCAGTTCATAGTGATACATTTTGGATTTATTTAGGTGGCAAAGGCAATATGGGAGGTGGAACCAAATGGTGGACTTGGAGTATCCCATTTTTTACAAAAATTCATGTAAGACATGATGTTGAATGTAATATTGATGGAGAAATAAAGATGATTCCATATAAAAATCTTGAAAGCCGTGGTAAAGATTATATTCCTCTTAAAGAAAATAAATTAGTTAATGTTCATACTTATGATTATACCGATATGTATGACGGAGAAGTTATTCCATGCAAATATTGGGTAGAAGAAAGAGAATGGCGACCAAAATGGCTGACATGGACGGGGTTTTTTAAAGATGTTAGAAAATACATTGAAATTGAATTTGACAAAGAAGTCGGTAAAAGGAAAGGTTCTTGGAAAGGTGGTTGTATTGGATGTAGTTATGATTTGAAACCAGGCGAAACACCTGAAGAATGTTTAAAACGAATGGAAAAAGAAAGAAAATTTTAATAATTAATAATATGAAAGAACAAGATTATATAAAAGCATTTCAATTAACGCTTGATGAAATTATTGAAAGCAAATTTGATATGTCTATTGATTGGACAGCACGGTATAAAGAATGTATTGAAAAGGCCGTAGATATAAGATTTAAAGAGTTTATAAAAACATTCACAATAAACAAAATAATGAGTAGCATTGTAATAACAATTCCCAAGAGGATTAAATGGGAAGATTATGAAAAAGAACTAAAACAAGTTGAAGATGAAAGTTATGAAATGAACTATCGTCTTCCAACATTGCCTAAAGATGTACATATAGGTGATAGATGTTATATTTGTCATGATGGGTTTATTAAGGGATGGATGAAGATATCACATATAGGTGAAAGAAATGGATTTAATTGCACCACTACCGGTAAAGCCTGGAGTGATGGATATTATGTATCCAGAACAGGAAAGTTCCATTATTTAAAAACAGAAATTCCAATGAAAGGCTTCATGGGATATAGAAAATTAGAAAAAGATTATGAATAAAGAAGAGAATATTGTTTATATCCAATTAGATAATTGGTATGATATGGGAGAAGCAACCCAATATCTTGAAGAGTTAGAAAATGGTGAGCATGATGGTGAGATAAATTACACAGATGTTTGGTATGATATGGCAATTATACATTGCATAACTACAACTAAAGATTATGTGAAAGAACACCCTGAGCTTGAAAAACACATTGAAAATCTTGAGTATCATGATACATTTGCGAGTTATTATCCTAAATATGATCCAAATAATTTTGGGTGTAATTGGTATGGTGAGTATCAAGGCTGGGCCCCATATAAAGAGTTTAATAAACAATTATGGGATCATCTTAAAGCAACAGGTCAAATTGATGAAAATGGAAAAATAATAACAAATACACCAGAAAATAAAAAGAATTAATATGAACACATTTCAAATTGTAGGTTTTATATTATTAGGAATTATTGTATTTTTATTTTTAATTTCATATATTGCAATAATTCGTGAATGGAATCATATAAAATCTGGTGATAAAGGTATTTATATTGATGGCTCTTGGATAAGCGGTGAATTTACTGTTATCCATAAAACTAAAAATTTTATTATTATTAAATATTTTGATGATACTACTGAAACTATTTTAAAAGATAGTTATATAGATGGCATAAAATCTTTTACATGGCATAAAAATAAAAAATAATATAGAAATATAAGTAAATTAATTAATGTATATGCAGGTATGCATCTTACACCTGACCAAGAACGAGAAATGTTTATTCAATCTTTTCATTATATTTTAGAAAAAATTGATCCATTTATTCAAAGTCATTATTTTGACGAATTATATGAGAAAGATGAACGAATGATGGGTAATGTTGAAGATGGTATGGAGCGATTAAATCAAATGTGTGATTATATTAAAGATGGTTTTTGGGATTAAAATAAATTAAAAATAATATGAGTTGTCCAAAAGGAATGAAAGAAATTATACCACATGGTGGTGCTAAAAATAGAAATATTAGAATATATAACATATTAAAATATGTTAATTATGTGCTAGAAGAATCAAATTTACCACATATTGATCCTGATGATATTAATGAATATACAATGAATAGTATTTATCATGAATTTGATTGGGAACCTTTGTGGGAAAGATATGGTGATTAATTATGAAAATTAAACATAAAATAAGAATATTAAAATATAATGATTCTAAATATATTATTTACATGCGTAAATATTTTTTTAGAATTATACCATATTGGTCTAAACATAAAACATTTAATAATTACAAATTTAAAGAAATTTATAATTATGCAGATGAGTTGGCAAAACAACAATATCCACATATATTAGAAATCAAATATAAGAAATCATGATATTAGAAAACCCAAATATTGAAATACTTAAAGATGGAACTCAAAAAATATCAGATTCATATGGTAATCTTTTAAAAATGAAAGAACAATATGGTAATAGATTTGAGATAGAAGAACCAAAAAATAGACCATTTGATGAATATGAAGATGGCTATTGGTGTGAACCATTTATTTATACTATAGAAGGAGATGATGAAATTCATATGATTTTTATTATTCCAGAATCATTAAGAGATATTTTAAAACCTGGAATATATAAAAAGAAACACAGAGAAAATACATATTCTTGTTTTGCAGATTATGTTGAATATGAAGGCGGTAAGACATATGAGGCCCAAACAATGGGTGGATCAGGTGATCCAGAATATGGATTTTTATTTCTATTATCAGAAGTAGAAAATGCATTATGTAATATTGATGATTATTATCATAATATTAAAGAAACTAATGAAAATAAATGGGATAAATGGGATATAAGAACTGCAAAATATAATAAAGCATATTTAGAGTTATTGCCTTTTTGTGTAAAAAGAATTGGATATTTAAAACCAGAATAAACTTATGAAATACAATTTTGAAAATAAAAGTTTTGAAAATATTTTTGAATATGGTTTAAAACTTGCGCAAGAAAAATCAAAATATTGCAAAACATTTTTTAAATCATATATAGAATATATTATACAGAAAAATCCAAATCTTTCAAAAGAAGATGCTATTATACGAGCAAAAGATAATTTTGGGTATTATGCTGGATATTATAGTATAGAAACACGTAAATTAATTGCTGATACATATAAAGCATTTCATCTAGATTTTGGAGATAGATATGATTTAAGTTCACATGAAGTATTTATGATGGGTTATAATAAAGCTAATGGAACATATATTAAAACATTTTATAATAATACTGAATTATGAAATATGTTATTGAATTAAAAAATGACAATGAAAAAAATAATTTCATTGAATTATTAAAACGCGGAATGGCATATTGTGATGAGCATTATAGGCAATATCGTGCAATAGATAATATATATAAAAATGTTATGTCACAATTGAATATAAAAAAGAAATAATAGTGTAATTATGTGTATTTGGACCCTTTTAGGTGTAATTGGAGGATTTATCTTTTCACCAATAGTAGCAGCATTAATAATGTTAGATGTGCCATATCATGGCATTATTATTTTATGCATGTTTCTAATAGAAATATTTTTTATGGTTAAAAGTAAAGATAAATGATTATGTGTATTTGGTATATTTTATTAATTATTATCACCATTGTTTGTTTTATTATAGGCATAGCAGTTGGATTAGTAGGCTCTTTTGGTATGGGAGTTCTTTTATTATTGATTGGATTAGGCACTTGGATAATTTGGTTATGTAAATTTTCATAATTATGTGTATTAAAAATATATTTGAAATATTACTTTATATATCTGCATTTATTATTCTTTTTGGATGCATATATTTTTCAAAGATGATAATTTGTATAGGGATTGGCTCTCTATTTTTATGCGCGTGTATATATGATTTTATAGATATTCATATAGAAAAACATATAAAATTAGAAACAAATAAAGAATAGAGGCTATAATTTTTAGCTTCTATTTTTTATTTTGATAGAAATATATTATTTTTGTATCGTTAATTAAAAATGAATAATATGAATACAGAAAATCAAAAATTGCCATTTAATACTTATGTAGATCATAATGGCTATGTTATTCCTAAAAGCCCTATTGTAAAAAATACACCGGAAATTATTGAATGGCTTAAAAATAATACTGCTGGGTATAGTGATATGCCTGGCACTGGTAATTTGTACAAACCGGAAGATGAATGGGTTGAAATTGGTATTTCCACATCTCATGCAGGATATGTTTACAAATATTGCGCAACTATAAAAGATGAGAATTTTCAAAAGTTCCATAAAAATGCGCCATATGTTAAATTATTTGATGATAATTTTGAAGCATTTAAAAAATATATGAATTGGGTTGCTAAAGTAAGCAATCGAAAATTTGCATGTCAATTTAAAAATAAAAATAAGTAATTATGGATGAAAATAAAATATTACATGCAGACGATTTAATGCTTGGTGATTGGGTAATGGTGAAAGAACGTAAAGGTGATTTCACTAAAGATTATCCAATTATGGTACATAGTGATACTATTATAGATGTTCTTGCTGGAAATTTGATAATTGAACCTATTAAATTAACAGATGAAATTCTTGAAAAAAATGGTTTTAATAAAACCAGAGATTTGGGTAGTGGACATACCATAAAAGAAGGGCTTGAACTTGTTTTTGCTGGAATGTTTTCTATGCATTATTATGAATTTGTAGGAACTGATAATATGGATAGTGCGTGTACAGGTATTTATATTGATTATGTGCATGAACTACAGCATGTTTTAAAGCAGTGCGAAATTAAAAAGAATATTGTAATTTAACTTTATTTTAAATAAAAATAATATGAATTTATCACAACAATTAAAAAGCCTTGCTGATAAAGTTGTTTATGCTGAAACAACAATGTCAGAGTATTATAAAATTGGAAGCATTACTGTTAGGGTGTCTGACCATATGTCATCTGATATGGATTGTGATCTTGCTGTTTTTGGGTCAAAAGATGCAAATGGGAAGCATTATGTTTATACAGTAATTCCAATGGTTGGAACATTTAAAGAGGTTCAATGGTTTACTAATACAAATGCGGTAATTGAATTTATTACTCGGTTTGAAAGCATCGCAAGATTGCTTATCAAATCACCTACACACAATAATAATCAAAGAGAGCGTCAGGAATTTAATGCAGCAAATAAAATTGTTATGGATTCTAGTGAACAACCTGCAAATACATGTAAAAATCAAATAAAATTTGATCATTGGATGACAAAGCTTGCATCATTATATGCAGAAAAGGGTGGAGCATTAAAAAATATACTTAATGAAATTTACCGTTTCTCTGGAAATGAGGAAACTTTAAAAGATATAATGAAAATTGTATGTCCAGTTTCACATGAACGAAAGAAATTATGTCTTGATGCAATGTTAGCAAGAATAAAAATGCAATAAATTATGTGCCCATATCTTAAAAATAAAATTAAATTTTGGCCTGTTTTAACGATACTTGGATGGGTTGGTCTGCTTATAGGTGGTATATTGGCACCATTTATAATTAACGCCTCTATAATAGTAGTAATAATAAGTACTGTCATTATATGGCTTGGTTTAATTACAATGTGTTTTGAATAAAATTTTAGAAATTATGATACATTCAGAAATTTATGAGGATGGTTTTGCGGAAGTTAAACCTCAAAAAACAAAAGAAAAGAAATCAAATAAAGTTATAGAGTTCTATATTAATGATAAGCTCTATAAGGCTGTGCCATATAATAAATGGGATGAAGAGTTTGAAAAGCTTAAAGCTCTTTTAAAAAGAAAAGGATATTTTGAACAATATGATGATCTTCCCGGATTTAAACACCCACATGAACACCCACATGTATGGATTAATTGGGATAAGTTTATTATTTTAATAACATGTTATAAAATTAAAACTGGCCTTGTAGATAAACATGGTAATATTTTATATGAAGATGATATTGTAAAATATACTGATGACTGTTACACAATTGAATCATGTTTGTGTGGAAAACCATTCGATGAAGGCTATTATGTTCGTGAATATTTAACACATCAAGGTATGTGTAGCAGAGTAAGAGATACTGATATCACAGATGAAAATATAAAAAATATTACCAAATGTCGTGATGTTATTAATCTTCCTCGAAAACAATGGAAACAACCTGAAATGTTTGACATTAAAACACTTTAATAGTATGAAAAAACTTATTGATAAATTTTGGATATTTTGGTCTAAGCTTAAAGCATGTTGTAGATTTTTATTTGAATCTAAAACAACAGGCTGGTTAGTTTTTTATGAAGTGATTAATGAAAAAACTGGCGAAAAAACAATGACATACCAAACAGAGAAAACCGCTCCAGCTGGTGATATTTATAATCTTATGTATACTGGTTATATGCAAACAGCTAAAATTATTATTGAGCGTTTTCAAGAAGATTATCCAGAGGCAATTCAAAGTGTTTATGAACATATTGATAAAAGTTCTGCTATTACTGATTTTCTTAAAAATACTATGAAAGTTGCTAAAGGAAAGAACAGCCCACTTAAGAAAATGTCAAAAATTAAATAATATGGGTAAAACAAGCAAAAAAGAATTTCACAAAAAGACTGATAAGTTTAAATCAAATAGATATTCTGGATGGGATCATTTCAAAATTATTCCATTTGGTTTAAATGGGTGGGATTGGTTTTATCAACGTCAAAGAGACAAATTTGGTAATATTAGTGAACATGAAAGAGAAGATGTTTTATCAACTATAAATAAGTCATCAAAACGAATGAAAGATAAGCTTGAATTAAAGAAAGAAATAGATGAAATTAAAAATGATAATTAACTTCTATTTTTTAGTTTAAATAAAAAGTATTATTTTTGTATCGTTAATTTAAAATAAAAATACTTAGTATGAATGTATTTTTCTTTGAAGACAAAACAAATGATTTAATTGGCAGTTATTATATGCCAACTAATTGGGAGTTTAAGGTTGGCCAAGTCATTAAATCATTTTGGGGGTGTGAATCAACTGTAACTAAAGTTGATATTGAAATGCAACTTGATGGTAATGACCTTATTGTTATTCAAAAGGTTTGGGTTGATCGTAAACGTATATACAATTGTTAATCATTATGGGAAAGACATATTCTAAAAAACAAAAATGGATTGAGATACATGCTGAGCAAGGAAAGAAGGTATCTCGTTATCGTAAGCATGGCTTGTTTAGCCTTGGTTATCAACCAGTTTATAATGATGTTAATGAAAAATTAACACGCCATCCAAATAAGAAGAGTAAAAAGTCAAGTCTTCGTACTGAATTACGCGAGGTAAATGGGCCATGTAGTTCATTGGCCAATTATAGAAATCAACTAGGTGAAATATGGGAACGTTCTTCACGTTTGAGATTGGCTAAAAGCACCGGGGTTGGTAGTCGTCGTGCAAAAATTAAAAAACACACGATGGATGAAATTAATAACTTTTTAATGGAGGAATAAGATATGAAAGCTATTAAAGACAAAATCGTAATGAGTGATGCATATTATTTTGTATTAGCATATTTGAATGCAACAAATTTTGCACCTGTACAATGTCGTGGGCTTTGTAAGTTTGATAAATTAACAGGACGTCCTATATTCAAAATGGATATGCTTGACTATGAAACATTTGGTGAACTTATGCACGATGGTATGAATTGGATGCTTAGTAAATCCCAGGATTTGACATTAGAAAATATTGACAAATATAATTTGAAATAAGTTATGGAAACAACTGGATGCGTAAAAGATCCTTTTTACGAGGATAAATATAAGCAATTAAAAAATACTCTTTTTATTGGTGATGAAAATCATGGTGGTGGCATGAGTTTGGCTGATATGCAACTTGAACGCCTATTTGACGAAACACTTTCTGCTGAAGGTGTATTGCGCAGAATTGGCCAAAAGTATGATCAGCAACGTAATCTTATTAAGCAAGGTGGAATTTTCCCATTAAAAATTACAGAAAGTTCTTCATTTTCTAAAACTCATTATTTGCTAATTGATAATGATAATAAATTGAGAATTGGAGAATGGGATAAGGAGAAACACCAATTTTTTGAGATTAATGGCCATCAACCAATTGATAATTCATCAATTAAAGCCTTTTTCCCATCTGCAAACCCATGCAGTGGATGTGATTTTGGCATATCAATTATTGATATTTTATATAACATCTAAATACTTTTAATTATGACATTAAGAGAATTAGTAAATAAGTATCCAAATGGTTTAGATTATGAAATTGTCGTTTCTGAAGATCGTATGATTTTAGAAAATAAACCAATAAAAGGAACTGTATTTGGTATGCGCGATAACAAAATGAAAATATATTTAATATATTAATATCAAAATGGAGTATAAATAAAGCTTCTATTTTTTAATTTAAATAAAAAGTATTAATTTTGCATTGTCAATTAAAAAATTACTAATTTAAAATTGGGAGATTTTAATATGAAATTGAATTTTGAAACAAATTATAGCATTGGAGATCGAGTGCTTGTAAACTGTGTTGCTATGGGTGATGGACAAACTCATCATCACGATAGTAATATGATATCTTTATTCCATAAGGGAGATATCCTACAATCCGAAAAAGGCACAATTGAATCTATCATTGTTTTCATGGGCAGTGATGGTCGACTTAAAGTACGATATGGTATTGAGTTGGATAACTATATGTATGATAATGAATATCATATTGAAACTGGTGGCATGTATCAAATTGAACGCAAACTTCAAATTCAGAAGATGACAATTGGAATTGAAGTTTAATTAAATTATAAAATTATGACAGTACAAGAGTTAATCAATAAGTTAAATTCTATTGATGACAAGTCAAAGGAAGTTTCATTTTCTTATGATTTTGGAACTAATGAAATGGGTGATCCATTTGATGTAACAAATGTAACAGAAGCAATGGATTGTGTAATAATTAGTTAATAAAGGAGAATAAAATTATGACACTTGAAGACATTAAAAATGCAGGTTATCGAGTTTTCGGAGCCTATGGAGTAGATTATCGAGATTTTTCTCATATGCATCAAATTTATGATGGCTATGCATATCATGGAATTATTGAAGTAGATGGAAAGAAAAAGTTCTTCCGTGTAACTTTGGTCGAGGATTGCCCTCTTTATAATGTTCGTATTCGAATCAAAACTATTGATGATCTTAAAGCCGCCCTTAAGGAATATTTTCCAGTAGACAGTAGTAACATCCATTATTACGATATGTATAATGTGCAAATCCGTGATATCTATCGTGTTGATTCCTTTGTATATGGAATTATTAAAGAATACGGATTTAAACCGGGTAGTGGATATGGATTTGACGAGCATGTTATATCATATCAACGTCAAATCGGAAATAAGAAAAACTTGCATTTGGATGTAGATACCAAAAACTTTAAATTGCGTGCAAGTTTTGGTGAGTTTTCTTGGACTGAAGCTGATTTCAAAATGTGGGATGTAGAATCTGTAAAGGATGCATTGTCTCAAGTGATGATGGTTCCTGTTTTGACAGAGGTTGGTTCAGGATTTGATTTGCTTGTAAAGATGCCTGTGTCATCTAAGACTGCAAAAATTAATTCAGCTGATAGTGGATTGCTTTCTGTATTTGGTGCAAAACCTGATGATATTCGAGCAAAGCTTGAATCTGCAAAGGCAAATATTGAGAAACTTTTAGCAACACTTTAATTTAATATAATTATGGAAACTAATATTTTATATTATGTAGGTGCCATTTTGTGGGCAACAGTAATTTGCTTGTTAATTTTTTAAATTCATTAAAGTATGATTTATGTAATTCCATCGCCTCTAGTAGATAAAGAGGAAATTAATCTTAAACAAAAAACCCGTGGATTTGTAGAGGTAAATGCTCCACATTTCTGGTATTTGCATGGTGTACTTCAAGACAAGTTTAATTTTGATGGTGCATATATGTTTGTAGACTATGGAACATCAAAAACAGAAACTGTTCAAACCACTGATAATCATTTATATTTGGCACCAGGCATTCATGATGTAGTTGTTGAAGGATATGATAATCCTTGCAAAGCATATATGTGGCATCGTCAAGAAGGAACATATACAATTATGCGAGGTGTTGTAATTGATCCATCAGTTAAAGATGATCTTGAATATGCTGAAAAACTATATAGTGAAAAACCTGTGGCTTTTTAAACAATACTGAAATTTTTACGTATAAATAATATGTAAAACTAACTGAAAAATAATGGAATATTTGCATAATTTGACAAAAGGCAGTGGTAAAGGCAAGGTTGGCGCAATAATTGGCATAACCTCGCCTATATCATTTACTAAAATGGGTATTAAAAACGCCGGTATGAAAACCTACAAAGACTATCTTGAGCAATATGTAGGTTATGATAAGGTATATATTATAAGTTCATCTATTGCAAAAAAGAAAATTAATACAGAATATTTTGATGAAGATGCTATTGTATTTGGAATTGATACACCAAATCTTTTTAATGATTTAAAAATTGATGATATTTTCTGTAAACAACATGTACTAATTTTCTTTGGTGGTGTTCTTGATGATTTTTATTTTTCTATTTGTAATAGATTAGTTGAATGGTATAAAGAACATGGTGATGGACATTATTATACCATTCAGGATGACCCAGATTTCATTACTATTGACCCTGCAATAATGGTAGAGGCTAGATTATATAAATCAGAAGATCAAAAGCCCAAACCATACAAATATAATAGATTTACAAAGGATGCAATTCTTTATACAGAATATCAAGAAACTGGTTTATTGCATCAATGTTTTAATAACACCATTGTAGCACATTGCGGAAATGATTATCCACGTTTTTATGAAGCACGAAATAAAATTAAATTTGGCTCACCAAATATTGTGACAGAACCAAAATATTGGTGTAAGTTTAATGTTTACAATTGGCAAGGTGTAAATTGTAATTTGGAAGACAAGTTTAAAAATTATGATTTGCCTCGTAAATATCAAAGTGAATATCATGGCTATATTAAACATGACGAATTCCGTGTTTCAAAAACACTTGCATTCTATAATGAATTAAATGGCCCAATAAAAGTTATTGAAGCTAAAGGACATTTCTCTGATGAGTTTTTACATTGTGACAAATTTAAAGAGATAGAATATAATAAGCTTTTTGAGGAAATTTGCAAAGATTCGTATACATCATTTATCATTGCAAATCCTGCAACATTTGATGATTTCATAAGTCCTCGTTATTTTGATTTAATGCTCGCAGACATCATTCCATTTGTTTATTATGAGTATGATAGCAAAAAAGCATATACGAATGACGAGAAATTAAAAGAATTGATGTATGTAACTACACCACAAGATTTCAAAAATAAAGTGGAATCTGTTATTAATAATCCTAATTATTTTAGACACATTAAATATTTGCAACGGAAATCAATATATGATAAATTTAATGATTATATGACAGATGCATCTAAAAAAATCTTTATAGACTATTTAGAAGCCAATAAAGAACTTGAACACTGGGATGGTAAAGAGATTTAGATTAAAACTGAAAAAGTTTATGAACAAACTGAATTATTTTAAAAAATAAAGGAGAATCAAATTTGATTCTCCTTTTCTTATTCTATAACATCTAAAGTTTTTTCTTCAATTTCTTTAAAATCAAAATTGCTAAAGATTTCTTTAAGTTTTTCAAATGCTTTATTAAAATTATTTTCTGTTGTATCTTCAATATCTTCATATTGTGCAGAACAATCTGCAAACATAATTGTCCAACCATGTTGGCCTGCCTCAATCGTTACTTCACCATAATTATCACTTCTAAATGTTTTAATAATTTCAACTTCTGATGATGGCATCATTCCAAAAAATCTTTCCATAATTTATTATTTTTCCTATTTTTCTTGTTCCTTCATTTTCTCTTTATAACATCTTCTACAAATTGCTGTATATCTATCATCTCCACCAACTTCTACAGTAGCACCTGAAATTGCAAGTTTTCCATCCTTTGTAAATCGTGCATTAACTAAATTTTTTCTTCCACATTCACATGTAGATTTAATTTCTTCTAATTTATCTGCAATTTCAAATAATCGTTTTGAACCGGGAAATAAATGTGTTTTAAAATCGGTTCTTAATCCAAAACAATATACATCAATATCTAAATAATCTACAATATCACTTAATTGATCCACTTGTTCTTCTGTTAAGAATTGTGCTTCATCAACTAACACCCATTTTATTTCTGGTGTATTTTTAGTCTCTTTAATATAGTTTATTACTTTAAAGTATATGTTGGTCTCGGGTGTCACGGAAATACATTCACGTTCAATTCCATTACCAATTCTTGATTTAATTGTTGTTGCACCATCTCTAGTGTCAATACTTGACTTAAATATTAGAAAATGTATATTTCGTTGCTCAAAATTATGAGCAGTAGTTAAAACCTAAAGTGATTTTCCAGACGCCATTGTTCCATAGCTAAACCGTAGTTTTGCGTGCATATTCATATATTAATTTTTATTATTCTATAAAAATGATAATATAAAGTTTTTATGATAAATAATAAAAGTATATTAATGTCTTAAATCATGGTATATGATGATGTAGATAAAATAGAGAAATTGCAAAAATACTATTATGTATCAAAAGGCACACCATACTATTTAGCAGATAGAGTTGGTAAGTTATAGCCTATTACATTTTCAATTTCTTATGATGGTTCATAGTTTAAATTTACACCTGATAATTATGTAAAAGGCTTAGAAAAATTAGGCCCAATATTTACATAGTCATTAACTGATACAAGTTTATTAAGAGGGATTACACGAATAATGGCATTAGCTACATATTTTGCTGTTTAGTATTCTGCAATATGTCATTCAAAAGGCACTAAAAATGCTATAAAAGATAAAGATTATAGATTTTATTTTTCTAGTGGAAAAGCCACAGATATAGTTACATATATTGACTATACAAATAATATGGTCTTTCCAGATGATAAAAATTATGAACCAATTGCAGAATGTATATTTCCAAATGCAGATCGTGTTCCACCATATGTTGGATTTCATAGATGTGCATGGATGCCAAAAGATGTTTTACCAATAAATTATGCCAATATAGAATATTGGGGGTATAAAGAAAAACAAAAAACTTTTAAGGATTTTTTTGAAGAATATTTAGCAATATTTAAAACAGAATTATCTGCAAAGCTAAAAGCTTTTAAAATTCATGAACAAATTGATATTCCAACCAAATTAGTTTTATATGGTACATGTAATGGATTTGGGCAAGGAAAAGATAAATAGGGATTAATATCTATTTTATATATTGAAAATAAAACATCAGCATCTAAATATTTTGAATTCAAAGAAATGTGTAATGAAAAATTAGATGAATATTTAAAACCATTTAATTTAACACATGAAGATATTTTAAATTTAACATAGAAAGATATTGATGAAAAATATGATACTTATCAAAAAATTGATAAAATTGCAAGAAAATGTGGATATTTAAAAGACCCACGGGGTTTAAATGTTGGATATCATGAATATAATTATATTGAGTATAATGATGAAATTGAATATAGTGGAAAATTTGGATTAAAACGTTGGGAGGGGATTAAAAGATATTATCCTGATTTATGGAAAGGCTTGAAATTAATTATGGACCAATATATTAAGCTTGCAACCCAATATAATACATATGTTCAAAATGAATACAATGTTAGAATGGGTAAATTATCAGATTAGAGACTTGAATATCTAGCTAATAAAGATGATAATATAACTGAAAGAAATATTATTAAATATGTTAATAATGCTATTAAAGATTTAAAAACTATAAAGATTGATGATTATAGTGAATTGGTAGATACATTATAGGTTTTAAATCAAAATATTTTAGATGAAGTTAGTAAATTATATTAGCCATTTTATAAAGAATAGGTTAAACAATATAAATATGATCATCCACGTGCAAGAAAAATGACTATTATATTTGATAACGATTTCTTTAAACAAAAATTTAGTTCAACATAGGAAATATTACAATATTAGCCATTTAATTTTAATTTTTTACCAAAAGAAATTAAAGATATTTTTGAGAATAAAGAATTATAGAATTTAAAACATTTATTAGAAAGATTTAAATTATCTATGAGGCCAAAACCTACATTTTATGTTAATAATTAGTTTTTAAAAGTAAATAAAATTAATTCGCGTGGATTCTCAGAATATATAATAGAAGATATTCATAATGCTGATAATACATTAGAATTTGCATATGTTTCAAATGGCGGTATTGATGAAAATACGAAATATTTAATAGATAACGATATAAATAAGTTTTGTGAATCTAATCAATCTAGAGATTGCCAAAAAATATCAGTAGAAGATTTTAAATAGGTTATATGTGCATTTTTAAGTTCACCATTTAAATTTACAATTAAATGGAGATAGGTTTGGTTTGGATATAAACCAGAACTAATAACACCATTGTTTGATAATAAACCAAATAATGAAGCACATGTTAATTTTAGCAATTGGCGTTTTGATAGTGAAAGATCACTTGATGATATTATGACATCGCTTGATATGAGACACGATAATGATTCAATTGAACATTATTATGCACAATATTTTATTGTATGTGAATATGAAAATCCACAATTAATAGTTAACAAACTTAAAGAAGTCGAATGCGTCAAAAATGCTATTAATAACATTTTTGAATAGCCTTAAAAAATCAAATAAATAATACAGAAATATAATATAAAATATATAATTATGATTAATAAATTAAAAGATTGTTAGAAAACAACATTAATAGGTCAATTACCTGATATTATTAATAGTAATAATGATGCAATTGAAAATGAATTTAATTGGATTTTTGATTCATCATTAAATAGATTAACAAAATCTGTTTATTCACCAACAGGAAGTGTAAAAGCCCACTTTGGGGAATTTGTTAATTTGGCATGCGAATATCTTACTGTTAAAAATATTGATTCAATATAGGATAATATTCAAAGATCTACAGAAAATGTTATTAACAAAATACTTAACGTGTCAAGCATGCAAATTGTTATGGCAGCGTTAACCAATATTGCTAATAGCAGTTTTATTGATCCAACAGTTTATAATGTTTCTTCATTATGTGATATTTCAACATTAATAGTAAGTCATAATTTGTTAAATGATAGATTTTTTAATGAAGACGATTTTGGAACGACTTCATTTACACATGATGCTCAATCAATTGTTTATAAAGAAGAAAATGGATATGTAACAGTTAGTGATTCATTAAATACTATAATTCCAAATGTAAAAATGCTAAATACTAGTGTTAATATATTAGAAAATGATTTAGCAAATCATGTAAGAAGATTAGATTCAAGTGTTAATATATTAGAAAATGAATTAGTAAATACAAATACAAGTGTTAATATATTAGAAAATGATTTAGCAAATCATGTAAGAAGATTAGATTCAAGTGTTAATGAATTAGATGCAAGTGTTAATATATTAGAAAATGAATTAGTAAATACAAATACAAGCGTTAATGAATTATCTGATATTATTAATGTAATTAAAAACACACTTTAGATTTATAGAGTTGTATTAACACCAAAAGATGATAAAATTTATCCAGATACATCACTTAATTTAATATTAGCAAATGGCCAACCATTTGGTCCTAAATTATTTACACCTGAAGATTATATATTAGATGGTTCAACAATGACATTTACTGGATGGTTTGATGTAAGTAATAATGAATATAAAGATATTACAATAGTTCAATTATCAGATGATAATTTAGTGTTAAATGCTAGTTGGGCTGAAGTATCACCTTCTATGGCTTTAGGTGAATATACTACTGAATAATTTAAAAGAAAATTAATATAACAAATATATTATGGGAAATAAAAAAACTCCTTTATTGCAAAAATTAAGAAATGTTGGTGGAACATTATATGTTTTTCCATCTGCAAGTGAAGATATTGGTTTAAATCTTTAGTCAACAACTACAGGTGTAGCTATGTCTCATTTTGCATTATTAAATATTCCTGAATTAACAGTTGCAAATTGTTTAAAAGAATGTTCACATAGTGTAACAGTTAATACACATATAACAGAACCTAATGCAGCACTCGCAGCATCATTGCAAAATTATGCAATGAATTTTGAGACACATATAACAAATGATGATAATTATAATTATCAAAAATTAGAAACAGTTTCTGAAAAAGTTTTCTGGAAGTGGGCAAGACATATTGGAATTTTTGATCCATCATAGAATTTAGATCCCGTACCAAATGTTAACGATGTTTATTTTGATAATCGATATAATGCAGATGGAAGCGTTGGTGTACAAGATAATACATTGATTAAATGCTTTGGATCAATTGATGCCGGAAATCAGTTATCAACAGAGTTTGGAATGTTTAATGAAACTTATATTAATATTCCAACTTCATGGGGATCAGGCCCAGTATTTATGAAGCATTCTAATAGTGAAAATTTTAAATTAGGAAATTCATATATAGTTGATAATATAGATCATCTTGAAGGCCGTGGTGATTCCAATGAATACTATTCATATTTTCAAGGTTAGGATTATCCATTTTTTGATAAAAAAAGTAATGATACTGGTGAATATGATGAATATTTTATAAATAATGAATATGATGGTTTTGAAATTCTTAAAGACTTAAATCAAATTCAAACTGCATCTAGAAAACAATTTAATAATGATGAAATATTATTTGATTCATATGATGATATTAACATTGATACATTAAATCAATTAAATGTTGATCAACAATTTGAATTTAATACTATATTATTATATTATAGTGTATATGATCAAGATGATTTAGTTAAAACTGCATATGCAACAAATTTATTTGGTGTAATTTTCTTAGATGGTGCAAGACCAAAAGATGATACTTTTTATATTCCTACAATTACAAAGAGAAAATCAACAACAACACAATTTGGTAATAGTTATTCATTTAGAGTTAATCTTAAAACTATGTCAGTATATGATAATACTGATGCTATTATTTAGGATAACACTACAACTAGCGGAGTTAATGCAGTTGAATTTTCTGATGCAATATCTAATATGAATCGAGCAATTGATATTATGAATTCTAATTTAGCAACAACTTTAGCAATTCAAGATCAATATGCAGCAATTATTAATTATTATGATAATTTTGAAGATGACTTAAGAGATATTTCTACATGTTTATATGCATATCTTAAAGGAACACGTTCATCATTTGTTGATACAAGTGTTTTATATGCCAATGAAATTAGAACATCTAAAGCTGAATCAGTATTTGAAAATAATAAAATTATTATTAGAGCACATGACACAACATTAGATGAAAATGGTGATGTTATTTATAAAGAACCAGTTGTTACAATTGCGGATAATGATGTTATTATTCCAGTCATTCATAATACAAGTATGTGGACAACAGATCAATATGTTGTAAATAATATGATAAATGCTGAAGGCCTTGATATTGATGCAAGTCTTAATGAATCAAATGTATTTGTATATGATTGTAAACGAACACTTGATAAAGCATTTAGTGAAAATGGTCTTAGTGTTAGTCTTAAAGTAAGAGATAATCAAGATCATACTGGTTCTCATTCATATAATGAATTATATATCAATCCAGATTCTTCAATATTTAATGTTAATGATTAGTATAATTTAAGATATATGTTAGATGAAAACAATAATGTTAATTACCTTGCAATTATTCCATATTTAGTTGCAGAAGTTAAACATTTAAGAGCGATATTAATTAGTGCCGGTTTGGAACAAGACTTAACTGATTTAACAGATGATGATTTTTATAATGATATATTCAGACCAAATTAATTAGATAATTAAAAACATAAAAATTAAAGGAAGCTTTAAAAAAGGCTTCCTTTAATATTAAAATAAATAACATATAAAAGCAAAATTAGAAAATAAGTTTAAATTATATGGCACAAAGTAGTTCAACCGGAATTAAAGATTTTGTTAAACATGCATTAACAAGCTATTATAAAAATTTTCAAATTAAATTGGCTGATGGCCCTGAATCAACTGATGTAAACCCGGCTATTAAAATTAATAATGGCAAGATTTATGTTCATAATGTTGGTAACTATAATGGAAATATTAATAATTCATCTACATTATAGGAAGTTATAAATAGTATTGGCAATAATGTTAATAGTATTAATTCTGAAATTACAGATATAAATGGAAGAATCGCAAGTATTCCTGGTGCATCAAAAATGATTGCTGGAAATAATGATCTTACAATATAGATTGGTGAAGATGGTTCTACATATTTTTATATTGAAGGATATAGATATAATAAAGACACAAGTTCATTTGCAATTGGAAAAGATGCAAGTGCTGATGGTATTAGTTCTTTTGCAGGTGGATATATTGATGGCTCACATGGATTCATTAATGCACTAGGAACCGGTTCTTATGCATATGGCTATGCAAAAGGAATGAAAGCTATGGAAATTACAGGACAACCGGATGTTTTTGGTGATTCAAGTATATATGCAATTGGATATGGTGCTCATGCAGAAGGATATGCAAACCCAATTTATGATATTAATGTGCCAACTAGAATAGAATTTTATGCGATTAGTGCATCTGGAAATGGCGCTCATGCAGAAGGCGCAATTGGCGGAGTAAATCTTAATAATTTAATATTAACACCATCAGGTATTGGTTCCCAAATACAAATTAATGATAGTATTGAAGCATCCGGAAATGGCGCACATGCAGAAGGTATTGGAACATAGGCATTAAACCATGGTGCACACTCAGAGGGTGTAAAAACGCATGCAACCGCAGCTGGATCACACACTGAAGGATATTCAACTACTGCATCTGGAACTCTTTCACATGCTGAAGGATATGCAACAGACGCATCTGGTCGGATTAGTCATGCTGAAGGCATTAAATCAATTGCTGGTGGAATTGCATCACATGCTGAAGGCGGATATTTTAGAAAAACATCAAATAGAGTTATTGATTATTCTGGCGGAGAAGCTAATGGTGACGGCTCTCACGCTGAAGGTATATTTACAATTACAAATAATTTTGGAGAACATGCCGAAGGTGTAGGAAACATATCTCATAAAACAAGTAATACATATGGGCATGCAGGTAATACATAGCATTCTATTGGTATTGGCACAACATCAATATCATTATCTGAAATAAATGTAACTAGAAAAAATGCATTTGAAGTAATGCAAGACGGCTCTGTATATTTAATTGGTGTTGGATTATATGATGGAAGTAATTATTTAGATGCATCAACTCTTCAAGAAGTTATTAATTCTAAAGGTGGTGGAGGTTCAGAAACAGATACTAAAGATACTGCTGGCACAACAACTGTATCTGCAACAAAAATGTTTTTAATTGGCGCAACAACAACTGGTGGAACACCTGTTACTCATGTTAATGAAAAAGTTTATATTGGAACAGATAATTGTTTATATTCAAATAATACAATAGTTTCTGTTAATGGACATACACATAGTGAATATGCATCATCATCACATGATCATGGAAATTTAACAAATGCAGGTAAATTAACTAATAATCCTACTACAATATCTACTGCAAGTTCTTTACCTATTGTATTAGGTGCAAATGCAGGTGATAATGCATATAGTTTATGTAATTCTACTATACAATTTGATACTACAATAAATGATTAGTATTTATGTAAAAATGGTACATGGCAAACTGTTTCTGGTGGTTCTGGTGGTACAGATGAAAAATTAAGTGTTACATCAACCACATCTAAAGTATATTTAGCAGGTATGAGTTCAACTTCTACAATAAGTACAGGCTATACAAATACTAATGTATATATGCAAAATGGCAATGTAACAGCTATTGCATTTTATCAAAGCTCGGATGCGCGTAAAAAGAATGTTAAACGTGAATTAGATATTGAAAAATGTTATGAATTAATAGATAAATGTTCAGAAATAGTTTTTGAATGGAAAGACAAAGAAAATAGTAAAGAAGAAATTGGTATGATTGCATAGGAAGTTCAAGAATTTTTCCCTGAAATTATTAATGAGAATGAAGATGGATATTTATCATTAGATTATTCTAAATTAACTGTTATTTGTTTAAGAGTTCTTAAAGATTTAATTAATGAAGTTAAAATATTAAAAAATTAGAAATAATTTATGAATACTTATATATTATCAACTAATAGTACTGTTAAACCTGGTAGTAGTAATATTACATACACATATGTTGGGACTGATAATTCTTTTGCGCACCCATATGTTTTTAGAAATATGCTTTTATTAGAAGATAATTATTGTTATGTAGATGATACTATAGATAGTCTTGGCATTCATTCATATATAGGTTGGACAGACCCTAATAGTTTAAATGAAAATGATAAAATTGGAAGCATGAGAGCATCATGGGAAATTGAAGCATACGGGGTTGCAACTATAGCAGAAGCTGCAGAAATTGGAGGCACAACAGGCACAATAGAAATATTTAATAAATTAGTAAATAAAAATGATTTAGGAGATTATAATTGTCAACTTGCAGAAGAAACAACTATAGAATATAATGGAAATTAGTGTGTTAATTATGATGATATTGAAATTACCGAAATAAATCTCAATTATTGTAAATTTACTGCTTTATAGGATAATAGCACAATTAATTTTAAAAATGGTTCAACTGTTGCAACAGCTAATTGTTGGAATCTTCAATTTTCATTAGATGATGGAGAACATTGGACAAATTTTAATGATTTATATGCACCACAAAGGGTTGATGAAGGTAAAACAATATATATAAGACAAAATGTGGATGAATCTGGTGATGCACGTGGAAATCAATCAGACCAAAATTGGTATCATTTTGTTATGACTGGCTCATTTAAAGGTGGAGGTTATTTAAGTTCGATAATAGATGGATAGAATTCCAATGATACTAACAAGGAATTTTCAAGTAATGCAGAGTATATATTTTATAAGTTATTTAGCGGATGCACAGCATTAACAGAATCTCCAATAATAAATTATACAGGTGCAAGCTATCATGGTTATGAACAAATGTTTGATGGATGCACATCATTATCAAAGGTTGAAACATATCAAAAAGAATTTTTGACTATTGATGGAACAGCACACCCACAAGCAACTAATAACTCTTGGTTAAATAATGTTAAATCTACCGATTTATGTGTCTTAACGGTGCATCAAGGAGTAATATCGGGTAAGGGTATATGGGATAATATACTTGAGAAGTATAGAAGTGAATATCCATCATCAACATGCCCATTGAATTGGAGTTTGTACGACCCTGATAAACGTGTTACACTTGATGATCCTACCAATTTATAATATAATAAATATAAAAAGAATAATTAATTTATAATAATATGAATAATTTAACTTTAGAAGTTTTAGAAGAATATGCTGGTATTTTATCAGAAAATCAAGCTAATAAGTTATATGAGTCTAAAACTGGCAAATAGTATCAAAAACAATTATTTGAAGATTCTAATGAGTTAAAACTCAAATTAGATCCTATCACTATTTTTAAAGAAACTAAAATGCAAAAAATACAATTTGCAAATTGGTTAAATGAAAATTGTGCATCACTTATGAATAATATTGCATATAAAATTTCTAGTGAAGGCATTGAATTTAAAACGTATGATAGAAATCTTTATAGAAAACTTCAAGAATCTTTAATGGCTGGAGGTTTTTCTAGTAAGAAAATTGTTGAATTAAGAGATAAAAAATACTAATTGAAAAATATGAGTGTAAGAATTAAGTTAAATAGTAGAAAATTTTTTGGTGAAGGATTATTAATTGGTTCACGTTTAAATGAGGGCGAAGTAACTCAACAAACTGTAGACACATCTACACAAAATGCTTCAACTGATGCTTCAACACAGACTACTCCTAATGCATCAACTGCACAAAATAATCAATAGCCACAACAAGGCCCATCATTAGATTAGCAAATCAATAAAATTATTTATGATGGATTCAGTAACATGGTTCAACAAATTGATGGCAAATTTAAACAACTTCAATTACCAGAAGGTGTTCAAGTACAATGGGTGCAAGTAACTCAACCAAAAGATCAAACGCTTCAATCTGTATGGGCATCTGTTCAACAATTTTTATCTGGAAATATTAAGGCAGTTGCTACTGCATTACAACAAAAACAAAATGCACAACAATCGGCAGTAGCTAATTCATCTACAGTCACACCGGCACAATAAAAATAATAGAATATATATAAGTTATATGGCAAGTTCAAAATATAAATTTGATATGAATATAGGGCATTATGTTCTATTATTAGAAGGTGAAGCACCTTAGGCTGATGGAACACAAGAACAAACTCAAGATCAATAGAATCAAGAACAACAAAAACCACAAGTTCAACCTATTAATCTTGATTCTGAAGATGTTGTTAAAATGCGTCAAGAAAAAGAAAATGTTATTAAACAATTATAGGAAACTATTACAAAGAAAACTAATAACGTTATTCAATGCCAATAGGTTGTAGCCAATTTATAGAATAGTGAAAATGCAGAACAGACTCAAATAAATGATGCATAGAAAACTCTTATTCAAGCAATGAAAGAAGTGTCAGATGCTAAATTTAATTTAGCTAAAAAGGCTAATGAATATGATAATAAAATATATCAATTATAGGCTAAACTTGTTGAATCAATTCAAATAGCGAGAGATACTCTTCCTGAAAAGTATCAAGGACTAAATGAGTCAAACGTTCAAAATGCTAAAGTATATATTACTAAAATATTTGAAAATGACTATCAACAAAGAATAAAAGGAATGATTGATTTTAAAAAGGCATTTGCAAATTCTAATCTTTTATATGGAAAAGATAAAGATGGTTATTTTGTAGTATGTCTTGATCAAGATGATTTAAATAAATTAACAAACACTTTAATTGAAATTGGTTATGATAAAGATGAAATTTATGGTGTTGTTTTAAGCCAAATGTTTGATAGAAGTGATTTAGTAAAAGCGTAATTAATAACTATGGATAAGAAGAAATTATACGAATCAATAATGAGTTCAGTTGCTAAAGAAGTTAAGAAAGCTCTTAATGAAGAATGGACAGAAGAAGATGAAGAAGAAGCTCAAGAAAGAGCTGAAGATGAGCATGATGAATATTTAAAAAATCAAATAAATGATATGATTAATGGATATTCATTAGATGACTTATTAGCTGATTGGAAAGGTGAATTAGAAGATGAAGATGATTCAAGATCTATTCCTGATAGAATAACTGAAACTATATTAGATAATTATCAAGAACCACGTAGATGGAATGTATATGATTATGTGGTTGATACAATTGAAAGCGTATTAAAAGAAAATAATATGATATAATTTTATGAATAAAGAAGAATTAACACAAAAAATTATGAGAGGGCTTAGTGAATCTCTTAATGAATCAAAAGCTCTTGATCTTAAAGAAAATAAAGATCATAAAGCTGCATATAATAGTTTTGTTAAATGGTATAATCGTTGGAAAGAAAAACTTGGACGCGAAGAAATCCGTGCATTAGTTAAAAAGGTGACAAATGATGCGCTTGGGGATAATCTTGATATGATTAATGAATCTAGCATTCCTGGTCCAGAAGATGATCATTTAGCATTTGATTTATTTTTAACATTCCAAAATACACGTGAATTATATGATTTATCAAAACCAATGGTTGATAATTTAGTTAAACATTTAAGAAAAGGTGAAGAATTATCTATTGATATTTTAGCAGCATCTTCTGTAGTAGAAAAATATGCAAAAGCAACTATTGAAGAATATAAAAGATCTGTTGATGGTGCTCCAAGTTTTGTTAATACATCAACAAGAAAAAATCTTAAACGTAGAATTGCACAGGATTTAATTAATGATGCTAAAGATGATTATGCATTTGAATTGCATGATATGTAATAAAAATAATAAGATAATTAGTTTATTAAAAACATAAAAACATTTCACTAGAATGCATCTAAATAATAAAAAGAGGAACCTTAATTAAGATTCCTCTTTATTTTTTACCATAATTTAATAACTACACATATTACTGTAAGTGCAATCCAAATAAACCACCTTAGAATTCCCCATAGAAAATTATGCGGGTAAAATTGCAATCCCTCTGGATAAATTACATAAGATCCATGTTCTCCAGTATCTGTCAATGTTTCACGAAGTTTCATCAATGTATTGGTTTTCTCAAGGGTAGATGTACTATCAGGAAGATTAAGCAACTCTTGACGGGATGCACATAAATTGTTATACCAATACTCAACATCCTCATCAGGTGTTCTGTAAATCACTGATGTGTAGCCGGTTGTATAGCCTTTAGCCTCTGCATACTGAATAGCTGTATTAAGCTCTTTGACTGCCAACTCAACTGTATTTGCATTAGCTGCTCGCTCTAGACGTCCAGAACAATTCTGCTTAAAATCAATACGCTTGTAAATAACTGCACCTGTTCCAACAAGTGCCAAAATTGCTAGTAAAATAATTGTAAATTGTTTCATAATTTTAATTAATTTTGATTTGTTTTAAAGTATAAATTTTATAAACCTCTCCATTATTTCGAGAAATTACAATATCCATTTCAGAATGCATTCCGTGCATATGCCTATTCAAATTGTCATATGACACTTTATATTGATGTTTATCACATTTGTTTTCGACAATAGATCTAATACGATTAATTGCCTCTACCCTATTGTGATAAACAATATTGTCAACAAGTGTATCAGACACAATAAGTTTGTGAGAATCTGAAACAAGACCTCTGATGACCTTTAATTTTTCAGTTTTGACTTTAATGATATATCCAGACATAAATTTATTCCTCTATATTTTTAAGATTAACACCGTCAACTTTATTACAATTATGCTGGTTTAACACGAATAAGAATTTGATCCAAACCTGTACGTTCATCCTTTTGCCACACATACTCAACAATATTCCAACCGGCTTCCTCAATTTCTGATTTAAAAGCCTTTTCAGTATCTTGAGCAACCAGGCATCTGTCAACGTTTACCCAAATGGAAATCATACCACCTCCGCACATATCCAAATGCTCACAGCCTTTACTGATAACCTTGTGTCGAAACTCTGTTGCATTAGTTATTTCCTTTTGAAGCAAACTATTGAAAATATCAATAAGTTCATCAACACTGTACAAAAACTGATTTGCAGAAATTACTTTACTCATAATTTTAAATATTTTAAAGGGTTATTATTTTTAATTTCGGTGCAAAATTAATACTTTTTTCTTAAACTAAAAAATAGAAGTTTATATTTAAAAATCATTCATTGATTCACAATGCCAATCTTCCGTAGTTGAAATCACTTCATTACCTAATTTTAATTCAACCTTTATTACATCAAATGTATCATAATGATCATTCCATTTTTCATTACGAGAAATTTCAATAGAAAGATTTTCCTTTAAAAATTTGATTAATTCATCCTTATTCATATTTGTTTATTTTTTAATTTTGGTGCAAAATTAATACTTTTTTCTTAAACTAAAAAATAGAAGTTAAAAAGCAGTAAAGTTTCACAACTTCACTGCTCCAAAAAAGTTTCAATTAAAAATGAAACATTACATTGTTTCATTATTTCAAGAACCCAAGCTCGTACACCATTGGTCTCATTTTATCTGCAAGTTGTTTATAAACATCTTTAAATTCCTTAAGCAAATCTGGTGCAAATTCCTTACATAATAATTTGATTTGATAGAATCCACAATCCCAATTATTAATTTGCGCTTCCGGCATTATATCATTGAATAATTCTCGATATTTGAAAGTTTTTCTAACAATATCACACGCTTTGTCAAGAACTGCTTGTGCTTCTGGTGTTAATTCAATTTCCTGAAGTTTTTTATAAACAAATCTTTCTGGAGATGTATGTGCATCATTATAGCAATCATCATTATTGTATTCATTTGCAAGCGATTCAATTTCAGATTTTGACATCCAGAAAAATTCATTTTTAATATTTTTTAATGAAACTTGAGAAACAAAATTAGCAAATATAAATGCATCATTTAAAAATTCTTCATATTTTTTATTAGTTTCATCTGGAGCCAAATATTCATCTTTATCATTTATCCAATTTGCATTATGTAATACATGCAATGCATAAAAAGCTGCAGCCTCTTTACAATTTTCTGGTAATGTTAAATAACGACCGCCGGTAGTTCCACTGTAAAAAATATTACTATAATTAAAACCACTTAATGTATTAGCAATAATACCTATTGTATTTTCATTTACATTTGCTAATTTATCATTTGGTTTTATTGGTGTAGTATTATAACAAATATGTTTTATTGTGCGTTTAGGTTTTCCATTTGTTTTTGAATATAACCAATCTTCCATTGATTTTTTGTTATCTTTATTATAAAGTATTTTACTGTCAACAATTTCAATATTTTGTCCAATAACATCAACTACGTTATGTTTAAAATCATTTTTATTTTTAGTTTCTCCATTAGACCATATATTAAATGTAATTCCCCATGCACTAGAAACATTTGCAAAATTAGATGCTTGAAATAAAATACCAGATTTATATTCAAAATTATTCAATAAAATATTTCTAAATTTTATATATGACGATTTTGTTATAAATGATGGCTTACAAAATAATGCAATATGGCAATTAGTAAGATTAAATTTTTGTTTAAATGTTATAATACGATATAAAAATTGATTATAAATTTCATTATATCCATCAATTTTATCTAAAATCATTTTATTTTTAATAATAGTTGAACCATTACCTTTGCCTTCTCCGAATATTGCGCCATTACATGCATACGGCGGGTTTAATAGAAAAACCAAAGGTTTATTCTGCTCAAATGCTTCCAATAATCCTTTTGGCAATTTCTCTAAATCATCATTCAAGAAATCATATTGAAAACTCGTAGCCTCAGGATTATATTTCTTTCCAATCTCTAACTCAGCCTCTTCCAATGTCGAACAATACAACTCTTTGAATCGATAATCTCGTGTCAAATTCTTTGTTCCACAACAATTGTCCCATACCACATATTGATCTTTCCAATCTGGCCCAAGTGCATCTTCAAGCATCTTATGTGCATAGTCAACAAACAAAGTCGGCGTATAAAACTCACCTTTGTTTCGTCTATTTGTATCTTCAATTAATCTGTCACTAATCTCTGCAAATTTATTCTTTTCAACAGGAGAATATTTTCTTGCATAATGACTGAAGAATGCATTAAAGTTTCTGTCATTCACTCTGATATTTCCATGCGGTGTCACTAAGATTCCCTTCTTGCTTGGGTGCATATAAAATGCATCATCATTTGTTATACAACCAATAAAGACACTCACAATATCATTAGCGGAAACTTTCTTCATATCAGTAATAACATTCTTACAGAAATAATCATATATATTACTGATATTATGTTCAGTGATATGCACATATCTTTTTATATTTTCTGACAAATCATTTATCTTTTCAATAATAGAATCAAATTGGAAATTTTCATCAATCTTGAATACAAATGGATTCAATGTTTCATCATTAGAAATTTCAAGCACAAGATCTGGATTTTTCTCAGCTGCGCCAGATGGTGCAGTCTTCCAATCCAAATCTTTATCGAGATACTTGACAATCTCATTAGTGTGCATAATAAAACATTCATTAATATCACCAATCAAAATAACATTTGGAATAATATCTCCATTATTCTCAAATCGTTTCAAATAAAACAAAACTTGAGTGATGACTTTAGCCTGTGACACTTTAGAATTGAAATCATAATCATATTTGTATTCCATGATTAGTTTCAAATTATCTTTAGTGATTAATCCATCACAAGCATAAGGGTGCTCTATTTGAACATCCTTAAAATAATTTTGAAGAAACTCATTGTAAATATCTTCTACCTCACGTTCAATTTTAGAATAATGAACTTTGTCGTAAAATTTTGATTTGGTTCTAAAATGTTTGTCTAATTGCATATTGTTTAGATTTTAATTCCAATATATTATATATTAAAAAGGGGAATATGTTTATCCCTCTTTATAAATTTATTTAATAGTTTTTAGTTTTCCTAATGTATTTATATGATTTTGTATATACATGTTTGATTGAAATATGCAAAAAAATATCTTTTGGCAATGTATATCCATTCATGCGATACCATGTATCATTATATTGGCGTCTTGCATTTTTTATCGTATCTATTGTTCGATTTTGTTCAATAAAATAATATATTGGATACTTTTCATAATTTTCAGCAGATGCTGTTGGACGAATAGTATAAATATTTGTTTTATCTATACCAAGAGATTCTGCGCATTGTTCAGCATCTTCCAAATTTGTATAAAATGTATATATATTTTTAGAATTAAGTGTGTTTTGCCTTCGCCAACCTTTTAATTTTGTAATTTTTCCAATAACCACATCTTTTTTCTTTATTATACTTCCATATGGAACAGTATTATCTTTATTATCTGTTGAATGTAATGCATCTTTATACAATTTAATTGCGTTTACAATTTCAGATTCAGTTCCTTCAAAAATGATATTGTCAAATATTGCTTTCATATATAATTTAATTATTAGTTAATATTATTTTTTAATTACAATGCAAAATTAATACTTTTTATTCAAACTAAAAAATAGAAGCTTTAATTATTTGAAGAATCTAAACCATGTTCAGCTTTATATGTTAACACTTTATTTAAAATTTCTGGAGTGAATTTATGAATTTCTATTAGTGACATTTTTCTTTTCAATTCATTTCCTATTTTTAGATATTTGTCTATTGTTTCTATATTGTTATAGATTCCATATTTCATTGCATATTCTAATGATTCTACACTGTTATTTAATATATTTTTATTATAAATTATAAATCAAAAAGAGGAACTAGTTTATTTAGTTCCTCTTTTAAATTATGCATTCAACATCATCATTCAATAATATATTTCCATTGCTGTCTTTTATTTGTTTTAATACTATAGTTTCTCCAGATTTTAATGTTAATTCAGTTTCATCTGGGTCTATAAGATTAGAAATAATTGTTTCTGCCCAGTCAACATTATCTGGATGAACAACTCCATACAAAATTATATTTTCTCTATTTTGCGAATCTATTGCATTTGCATTTCCTTCTTCAAATGCCCAATATTTTCCAAGCGAATTATGAATAATTGTTTCAACTATTTCAGAATTATTTTTACCATTATAGTTCTTAATATACAATCCTCGCTCACAGTATATAAATCCATCACCATCTAGTTTAAAACTTGTTATGCCTTCTGGAATTTCATCTATAAAAACATTTTTACAATATTCTTCAAAATCTTTATTGTATTCTACATCACCATAATCAATATCATTTTCTTCAGCATATTGTTCTTCAACCCATGATCCTTCTAAAATATTAAATTTTGGGCAATGAAATAATTCAGCTTTATCTATATAATCATATAAATCATGTGGAGATGATATATTTTCATTCAAAGCCTTCTTAACCTATTTTGCAATAGCTCTCATTATAGATTCATATAAAGCTTTATTATTAGTTTTTTTCATGTTTATATAAAATATGTTTTTATAATATACGATATCCTCCTATACTTTTTTTATCATAAGGATAAGAACTTGTATATGGCTCAGGACCATAGTCTTTAGTCCAATCACCAGTTTTATGACTATTAGGTATTTGAGGTTTCCAGTCATCAACGGTGTATCCGCCACCACCACTACTATGCCTCCAATTTGCTTTTGAATACCCACTAACAGCTGGTGGCATATTTTGTTCTCGCATATGATGAGCAAAATTAAACATATTTTCGGTATTACAATACTCAACATTCCAGTTAGAAATATCTTCACTAAAATCAGATGCAGCAAACATTTCACTCATATCATTTACATTATAAATATCCCAATTATGAATCGTCCTATTAAATTTTGACATATAAAACATTTTCCGCATATTTTTACATAATATCTGGATCTCGTTCTGGGCGTACACGATTATAAGATCCACCACCACGTGGCCATTGCCATGAAGATGGTATTGATGGTTTTGGATAACCACTTTTACTATAATTTATTTCTTCATTTTCAATAGTCAAATGATCTACATATACGTTATGTCCATAAACCTTGCCACGTCTATTAACTGTACAGCTTTTTACTTCAGCACCAACAACTTCAGCATCATTACGCAAATATGATTTTCCATATACTTTCGCAGACTAACAAACAACTGATTCATCTGTCATTACAGAATCATCAAATAATTCAGAATTACCTGTAATTTTTGATTTTCCGCTCATATGTGCATTTCCATATACTTTAGCATTATCTTCTACACGAGCATAATCCTCTAGAACAGCATTTCCAAATACGTGTGCATTTCCAGCTACTATTGAATTACCATAGAGTCGAGCATTTTCATCAACAATGGCGTGATCAATGATTTTTGCATCATCATATACCCATGCATTTCCTGATAGATTTTTTTCACTTTCAACAAAACCACCTTTATCGCCCTTTTTAACTCCTAATTCCGGCATATCGGCCGTTGCTTCAATTCGATATAATATATTTGTTACATCATATGGCCTATAAACATCACATTTTAATCGTATAGTCTCATCTGTTAATTTAAATTTAGGACCAAGTTTCTATATGCTTATATATTTTTTCATAAATGGCAAGTTTTTGGTAATAAATTTTACAATTCTTTTTTGTAATTTTTCGTCATTCGTTGCATCACCGACAAATGTAAACCTTTTAGGATTATATCTATCAATATACATTAATGATTTTTCATAATCATCAAAAATAAAACCAACATGATACAAACCTTTATAACTTGTCCAAAATTTAAATTCGCCATCAGAAAATCTATAATTTTCACCATAATTTTCATTTAATGCTTTTTTAACTTCTTTAGCAACAGATGCCATTATACTTTCATATAAAGCTTTTTTATTATCTTTTTTCATAATATTATTAATTATTTTATTTACAATATATTTATTAAAAAGAGGAACTAATTCATTTTAGTTCCTCTTTCATTTTATATTTTATTATTTGACATTTATTTAACATCTAATAGGATAACTTCACCTTTTTCTCTAGTCTTTTTCAAATCAATCACTCTTTGATTAGAACTTCCTCTGAATGCCAAATCAGGATCTCTCAGAGCTAATATAAATGGTCCGTCAACCATAACATCACATTTATCTAAAATTTGTTTTTTAATTGGATGCAACATATCTGATTCATATGTTGCTCCTGAATAAACCCAAATATCTTTTTCAGGAAATATTTCTTTATATTTTGTAATAAATGCTAATAATTCATTTAAAGATTCATCTGTTTGTGAGAATGGATCACCACCAGCTAATGTAATGCCTGATATATATTCTTTATCTACTTCTTTAAATATCTTACTAATAACTCCTGGTTTAATAAGTGGAGTGCCTTGATTATAATCCCAAGTATGTTGATTATGACATCCTACGCATCTATGTGAACATCCTGCAAACCAAATTGTTACTCTATTTCCCAAACCATTCTCAACATCTGGCGTTGTAATTGTTAAAACTCGCATACGCAATTAAATTGTAAAATTTTATTGTTTCGGTTTCTCTCTAAATATTTATTATACCATTAATTATCAAAGTAGTTTTTTGATAAATCAATAGTCTTTTTGTGAATAACACGTTGGTCTGTTTCTGATACTTTGCCATCATTAAATGCACCAGCAATGATAACTTTACCATTTTCATCATAGGTTGGTTTATAATTTCCGGTTAAATATCCAGTTACACGTCTTAGACGACTTACTTTTGGACTACCACATTTAGGACAAACACCAGGAATATAGCCTTGATAACCACAATCTTCACACATATCACCAGCGTTATTTAAATTAACTGCGAAATATGGAATATCATGATCCATTGCATAATCTACAATTTCTTCTAATGCTTCAAGATTATGAATAACTGCACCATCAACTTCTACATAAGTGATGCAACCAGCATTAGAATAACCTGTTAATTGTGATTCAATATCAATTTTTTCAAATGGTGTAAGATGCTTATATACTGGGACATGTACACTATTAGTGAAATAATCACGTTCTTGTCTAATACCATTCTCATCAATATAATATGTGACATTTTCCATATCACCATATTTGTCTTTCCATTTCTTAAATGCTGTATGACATAAAGATTCAGCAGGTGTATAATATACACCAAAATTCATTTTATATTCTTTCTTAAATTCAGCAGTCAAATCATTATACATTTGCTCAATTTCTTTAGCCACTTTCATTCCTCTTTCTTCGCATTGATCACATCCAATTAAAATTTGTAATGCTTCTGCCAAACCAAGTTGTCCAATAACAATAGTTCCATGTTTCAATGCTGAGCGAATTCCTTCTTCTTCATGATAACCCGCCATCGTGTGGTTTTCATACATAAATCTTGCAGATTTCGGAGATTGGCTTGCAATGTGTGCAAATCTTTCAAGCAATTCATCTTTACACATTCTAATGTGTTTTTCAAGAAGAACTTTAAATGCATCAACTAATCTTCTTTCATCATCAGATAATTCGGTTCTTTTAACAATAGAAGCAGTATTACATGGCATTGGGCCTGGATATTGTTCACGTAGTTTTTTATCATCTTCAACCATTTTATCTATAATAGCCAATTGCTCTTGAGTTAATTTACTACGTAATTCATTTCTTACATTTTCACGAGCTTCCATAGCGAGAGTTGGAAGAATCACAGTAATAGGGGCAATATTTCCGCGTCCGTCTTTTTGAATACCAGAAACCATATCATCAGAAACATCATGAAGTCTATCATCAATTACTGCTTGTATATTGCGTTTGTACTCATCCATGAAATTGACGTCGTAACCATTAACTGTTCTACACGTTTTACCTAATGTTACCATTAGCACTGACTATATCTTCAACTTAAAGTTGTCTTCCGCTTCGAATTGGTGCTTATCTCCAATCCTACTCCCTTACATTCATCAGGGATAGTCGATACACCTTCTCTAATTGAGCTTGGCACGGCTTCATCCAATATTCTATATATAACAGTTTAAACTATATAGGGACCTGGCCGTTAGCTTGATTTCTCAAACACCCATAAGCATGGTTCAAAAGATTTTACATGAGCTGCATTTTCACTTACCCATGGTTGAAAAGGCTTCAACCGGCCGTTCATTTCGTGTTACTTTAATTTTCTTCATATTTTTATTTAATTTTTATTTTTATTTTTTAGAATTAAAATCAAAAATAATATGATTATATATTGCATCATATAGTTTTTTAACATATTGATCTTTGTTGTCTTCAAGAATGTTTAACATATTTTGTGCAATATTTTTTGCATATTCGTCATCTAATTTATAAAAATTAATAACATCATTAATATCAATATTATTTGATTTTTCTTCATTATATATGTAATAAAATATTATTAATGATTGATATTGTTGAAAAGTAAAATCTTTTTCTAAATAATTTAAAATATTATTGATATTATTTAAATTATTAATACTATATGTTTCTTTAATTAAATCTGTGATTATCATATAACGATCTTCATTTGCATTAACAATTTTATAATATTTTTTCTTATTAATTTTTTTAAGTCTTTGTAATTGATAAATTGTTTCTGCTAAAAATGCACACTATTCAGATGCTAAAAAATAATATTTGTATTGCTTAATAGTATTTAATAGTTTAATATTAATAATTTTATCATCTAAAGTTGATGTAAGATGATCTTTACTAATTAAATTTTTATTTATAATATACATATCAAGCGCATGTTCTAATTCATGACGTATACCAATATCTTTTTTAGCTATAGCAGCATTTTTAATTATAAAGATTTTATCATTATCTGAAATATTTTCTTCATCTCTATCAATAATGATATAATGTCTATCATCATGTATATCATATATTTTTTTGATATATATTGGATGACATATTTCTTTTTCGGATTTAAAACATTTATAATTAATATTATCAAAACACCACCCAGAATAAACAAAATTTTCAGTGAATTTCATATTAGATATATCTTTTACACAATTTGTAAAAATATAACTAACATGCTATTTTTCTAATAATGAATGCATATATAATTCTCCCATGCATAAATTATAAATATTTGAATCTAATCCACTTCTATCAGTTTTAATAGGTGTAAACATATAATATTATTTAATTTTTAATTTTAATTTAATTTTCTTCAACAACCTCCAAATCTAATAATTCCTTAAGTTCTGGATGTTTCTCTAATTGTTCAATTAATGCATTATAATTATCTTCACTTAAAGAGTCAATATATTCTTGTTTATTCTTCCTGTCAAGATCTACCCACTTTTCATGATTGCTCCAATTAGTTAAACAATAATTTGGATATAAACGCTTGCTAGTTGATTTGAGTGCTAATTGTTTAAGATCATAATTTGGTGTTCCTGGTTTGTCATTAACTCCACGTTTAATTTGGAATATTTGACATGGGAATATTGATGTTCTGCCAAATTTACCAAGTCCTTCAATAGATACTTCAAGAATTGCTTTAGTATATAAACGGCCTTCTGGTAATGTGCATGTACCATAGTTTAATGAAGTAAAAGGAAGCTGGTTGCCAGAACGGCTTTGAAGAGTGTTTAAATTATGGAAGAGTCCTTCAACTGCCTGATGAGCTTCTTTCTTTGTCATATCCATTGCATATCGATATGCTTTTGGAAAATCTTTATACCAACTATCTTCAATTGAAATATTTTCAATTTTGTTTCCTGATGGATTTTTATAAACTTCAACTTGATCTGGTTGTTCTTCACAATAAACTAATCCATCTCTAAAGTGTTTATTGAAACTCTTTCTTACATATGGAACCATTGTCCAATCAATATGAGTTGCTGCAACACCACCAAATTGTTGTAATGATTGAATTTGGAAAATAACTGCTACTAATTGAGATGCAGTATTAATAGAATTTGCTCCACGAACATCAGTTTGTCTTGTATTAAATCCATTCTTTAATAATTTATCAAATGGAATTGATAAACAGTTATGCATACCAACTTCATAACTATCCAAATCGTGGATATAATCTTTATTGTCAATATGATTATCTCTATGTTGTTTTGACATATGTTTTAATGCCATATTTTTTGTTACAACACGAGATGCTTCTCCAATACGTCCACCAAATGATGCCTCATCTAAGTTTGCATTTTGGTTTTCTACATTCTTGGCATTTAATTTCTTTGTAATTTCTTTCGTTAGCCAATTTTTTTCATCTCTAATTTCTTCTCTTCTTTTTCTATATAAAATAAAGGCTTCAGCTGCTTTTATTTTGTTTTTCTTAATGAGGAAATCTCTAATTACGTCTTGAATATCTTCAATTGGCATTACATAATTTTCATCATGCTTTTCAATAAACCTATCAAAATATTCTTTTACTTGGTCAATAAATTTCTCAGGAACTTCCTCATTAACCTACTTATCACTGAAAACCTTTTCAATAACCTTAATGATTTTATCAAATCTAAAATCTTGAATAGTTCCGTCTCGCTTCTCTACTTTCATAAATTTTTATATATTTTTTATTTTTTATTGTTTAATATATGTTTATTTTTAATATAAACATAAAATGAGTTTTAATTATTTGCTATTATTAATATATAAATTTATCTAATTTATAACATCATTAATGTCTTTAAATTTAAATATTTCTAAATAATTTAATTTATTATTTTTTGCAATTTCTCGTTTTTTAACATCTCTTTCTGTCCAAGTTTCTATAGTTGCATGATACATTGTTTTCTTATTAATTATTTTATATCTTGCATCTGCTTTTTCTTTTAATTTTAATAATTCTAATTTATCTTCTTCAGTATTTAAAAATGGCCTAGAATTATGAAACATTGATCCTTGATATTCTATATATAACTATTTGCATGGAACAAAAAAATCACATTCAAATGGATATTCAATTGATTTATAATGATGTATAACATCAGGATATAATTGTTTTAAATATTCATATAATAATTCTTCTTGTTTACTAGTGTTAAATGTCATATGTTTTTTATAAGTTTGCCATTTTTTCTATTTAAAATCTTCAACCTAAAAAACACAATTAACACCATACCGTTCTTGACAAGTTTTTATATGTTTCTATTTAATTAAATCTGATTGAGCTGCATGATTAACACCATATTTTTCCTATGTTGTTTTAACTATTTTTTCTTTGACACTTTTAGATTGCCATACATAATCAACCCCATATTTTTCTTGACAGGTGTCTTTATATTTTTGCTTAGTTTCTGCAGATTTATGTGTTATTGATATTTTTTGTTTAATTTCATTATTTTGACTTATTATATTAACACCATATTTTTCTTGACAGGTTTTTATTGATTTTTGTCTAATATAATCAGTCTATAAACCATAATCTGCACCATATCGCTATCTATTTGTTTCAATAACTTTCTATCTAATTTCTTTTGACTAACTTACATTATCTACACCATATTTTTTACGACATGTTTCTGCAGCCTTTTGCCTAGTATTTTTATTAGATGCACTACATTTATTAGAACAATATGTTGTATATAATTTAGATGGTTTTCCAATCCAAATAACAGGTTTTCCACAAGTTGGACATTTTGGTTTTTCTTCAATTCCCAACTTAATTCTCTATATAGTCTCAGTTCTTGATGTACTGTCAGAAAATCTAGTATCTATATAATTTAAAATAATCGAATTATCAATGATACTTAAAAATTTATTAATCTTATTACTAGAAAATAAATTTTTAATAACAGTATCATTGACTTCGATTATTTGTGCCTATTTTTCTTTAAAAATATTTTCTTTATTTAATTTCATATTAATTTAAAATTAAAATAAGCGAATTGATGAGCCTTCATTAACTTGTTTTTTAACTCCTTCATTTTTGTAATAATCTTCTAATAATTCTTGCTTCATTTTGGGAGTTAAAACTTTACGATAAACGAAATCGTAATTTAGATCAAAAAACTCATTGATCGCAATAACTAATTCAATTGGATTTAACCTCTTAACCTTTAATAGCTCATCCTTAACGTAATTAAAAACGTCTGCTATAGAATCTTTAGGAATTTTAATAACTTGTGTTCCTTCAATTGTGAATCTTCCATCACTTAATGAAGAATCCATAAAGATTTTATAAATGATTTCTGCTGTGTCCTTACGATCAGTTAATAATTCTGGATCATCTGTAGTAGCATAATCATACTAAGACGCTACGTCTTGGTGCACCGACATTGGTGCATTATTATCAAAGTTTAAATCGTAATTTTTCCCATCAAAGTAAGAATTATGGAGTGTCTTCGCAGTGTTTATACGAGCCATAAATTCTTGATGTTAATTTTTATAAATGTATTTACAATTTAAAATTTATTTAATATTTTATTAAATAAAAACCAGATAGTTTTTATTACTATATATGTAGTATATTTATCACATATTTACGCAAAAATACCAGTCACTCATCTAAGTAACTGGTATATACATTATCCAAACAATTCTTCAAGTGGACGGCTTACATTTTCCAATGATGGCGGAGCAATTTCGGCCGGATTTGCATTTTGAATTTGTTGGTTTTTTCGCTTTTTATTTAATTTATCAACTTCACTTGCTGTTGCAGAACGGTAAATATTTGGCACATCTACTGTATCAGGAATAATATCCTCTGATGGATCTTCTGTTAATCTTAAATGATATGGGTCAAAATTAAATTTCTTTTTATCACCATTATGCGGTGAATCACGTAATGCAATAGCCTGTAAATAATAAACATTTGATGCTCTCATTAATGCTGTTTGAATAATACCAAATAATGCGTCAACTGTTGCAATCAAACCTTTAGATTCTGATACATCACTCATCGTTAAGTTTGTTGATTCATATCCATTGCCATTTACTTGAGTAACAGAAATAACAGCCCATTGATTTCTTTGGCCCATTGCTCTTACATCCTCACAAATATTTTTAATCTTTTGATATGAATTGTCTCCTGAATTTCCTCGTTGGTCTCTCATAATATTGATATAATCAATGAAGACATTTTTAAATTTAAATTCATATCCAAATTGTTTTGATAATTCAGCTTCCTTTTTAAGAATAAAGTTTTCAATATCTGATGCTGTTGCACTTGATGTTGGAAATTCTTCAATATAGAATTTTCCTGCAGGCATTATCAAACCATTATGAAAAGCTTGAGCAGCTTGTTTCATTTTATTCTTATCTTTAAGAATTGTTTGATAATCGTCAATATTGATATTAAATAAGTTTGCACCAATACGATTAGAAACTTTTTGATAACTCATTTCCAATGTAATGTAAATTGTGTCGTATCCTTGACGAACAGAATTAGCTGCCAAATTACAAAGCCATTGAGATTTACCAACTTTAGGTGCACCCATTATAACATAAAGTCCCTTCTTAGTAAATCCGCCTTTAAGACACAAATCTATGAACTTATATCCTGATGTATGCGTATCTTCAGCCTTAATTACGTGATTATCAAAATCAAAGAAATCATATCCTTCAGAAGTTGATACACTAAATGTTGCACCATTATTAAATATATTTGATGCTCTATTAATGTATGTTTCGCAATCAGTATATGCTATATTAGTTGGAAGTTGTTTTACATACGCAATTGTATTTTCCAAACCTGTGTAAAAACTTCTAAATTTACCCCATGCAGAAATATTAGTTTTTAGCCAATCATCACTATATTTGGTCAATCCAGATTTGTTATTCCAAAGAGTTTTAATACTATCAAGTGAAACTTCTTCTTTACCAGATATTTTGATTAATTCATAAATTTGTTCAGGTGTAGGTTCTTCTTTATATTTGTTAACAAATTCTTGTGCATAATCAAATATAGAAACAATTGTTGGTTCTGAAAAAAATCTTTTATTAAAATTCTTAATTAATTGTGGGTCTTGTAAAACATAAAAAAACGCTAAAATCTCAAAATATAAATTATTCATCAAATTAAATCTTTAAATTTTATAATTATATGATTATGCGTCATATAGTTTTTATGATAAATATATTGAATTATGAAAAACTACAATAAAATATTAGAAGCTGTCAATAGAGGTATTTAGTTGGCACTAGATGATTTCGAAAATAATGAACCAATTGGTTCATTATCTCAATAGAGTGATGTCATAGATAGTGAAGATGTCATTAAATAGAAGTACGATTTAATGAAAAAAGTTGTTGATTTAGGTCTTCCATCAGGAACTTTATGGTGCAAATATAATTTAGGTGAAACTGCCATAACACTGGGTGGATATTATGCATGGGGTGAAACAAAAACTAAAGAAATATATGATTGGGACACATATGAACATGGATATGGCCCATATTCTTTATATAAATATGTTGACAATTCTGATAATGCAGCCGATGAGAATGATAATAAAACTGATGATCATGCTGTATTATTACCAGAAGATGATGCAGCTACACAAAATATACATTTATATGATTTTAAATTTCATATTCCAACTAAAGAATAGTTTGAAGAATTAATAAATTATACAGTTATTAAATATAAAGATAGTTATGAAGACCCAAAAACTATATCAAATGGTGTATGGCTTATTAGTAAAATAAATGGCAATAAAATATTTTTCCCATTTGGATAGTTGAAAGGAATAAAAGAACAATTCATGGGCGGTTATTATTGGTCATCTACATTAAAACCAGGATTTAATAACAATGCATATCATTTAACAATTGGATCAAATTTTGCTAAAGTTGAACATAATGAAGAACGGTATATTGGCATGTTAATTCGCCCAGTATTAAATTTGAAATAAGTATGAAAAATTATAAACAAATATTAGAAGCTATCAATAAAGGTATTTAGTTGGCACTAGATGATATGGAAGATATAGAAGATAATAGTTCTATATCTCAAACCAATGATATTATTGATGCAGAAGATGTTATTGAAAATCATATAATGATTCGTAAATGGTGTGTAGATTTAGGGTTACCATCTAGAACTTTATGGCATAAATATAATTTAGGAGTGAATCCCGATTATTTGTCAAGTTCTCTTTTTTGGTATGGAAACTAGTATGCATGGGGGGAAACTAAAGAAAAATTATCAAATTAGTTATTTAATTGGGAAAATTATAAATATTGTAACAATAGTCCAACAAGTTTAACTAAATATTGCCCACGTGGAGAAAAATATTAGTGGGTATGGGATTGGTCAGATTCAAATGTTAAGCGTACTCCACCTGATGGAAAATGCAAATTAGAATTATCTGATGATGCAGCTAATGTAACAAATGAATTATGGAAAATCCCATCAGAAAAAGATTATGAAGAATTATTGGAAAATGTAACGAATCAACATGTTATAGAATATAATGGTATAGTTGGACTAGAAGGATTTGAATTTACAAGTAAAATAAATGGTAATAAAATATTTTTCCCAATGATACGAAAAAGCAATCAAATGCGCGCATATTATTGGACAAATCAAATTAAGAAATAGACACCATTTGAATCTATGGCATTTTATATAGATGATTTTGGAGAACCACGAATATTATCAACAAATAGATGTTTTGGTTGTTTTATTAGACCTATTATTAAAAGATGAAAAATTATAAACAAATATTAGAAGCTGTACATCGAGGTATCTAGTTGGCACTAGATGATATGGAAGATATAGAAGATATAAATCCTATATCTCAAACTAGTGATGTCATAGATAGTGAAGATGTTTTACAACATTATGCGTGTTTTTATAGAATTATTGAAAAATTAGGTGTACCTCCAAAATCAACAGATGACACATTAACAGTAGATGAAATTGATAATTTAATTGTATATTCAAAAGAACATAATGTAAAATATGTTCCAAAAGACAAAGATGATTTGGACAGAATTTTAAAACCATTTTTATGGCAGTATAGTCACGCAGATTTAAATTGGATAGATACACGTAAAATAACTGATATGCGTAAACTATTTATGAATAGTGTATTTAATGGAGATATTTCTGAATGGGATACATCAAACGTAAGAAACATGTCTCGCATGTTTGAAAATAATCAAATGTTTAATTGTGATATTTCTAATTGGGATGTAGGTAATTTAATAAATGCAGAAAGAATGTTCTATAAGGCTTCAAATTTTAATTGTGATATTTCTAAATGGGACCCGCATAATTTGGAAAATGGTGGTGAAATGTTTTATGGAACGAATAGTCTTAGTTCAAATATAGATTTAAGTAAATGGAAACTATATAAGTGTAAAAAATTTGGGCATATGTTTACAGAATCTGGATTAACTAAAAGGAGCTTTAAATGCCCAGAATTCTTTCCTCCTAAAATACAAACAAAGGACTAATAATTTAGTCCTTTGTTTTTATAGTTTTTCAAGTATTTTGACAACTGGCCTTGTATTTTCAACTGTTAATGGCAGTTGTTTATTTTTTACTTTATAATCTTCTGGGCTTGCGTGTTGAATCCATTTTTCAAATTTTTCGTAATTTAACATTCTTGGTGATGCCCAATAAATGTGTTGACCAGAATTATTACCAATAACCTTAAATCCATGAAAAGACAAATGCTTAAGTGCAGATATTCCGCCAGGTGTTATTCCGCCTTCAGTAGTTACAATATCACCTGAATCCACAATATCTGATACTGCATCAAATAATATAAATTTTTCTTCATCTGTAAATTCTTTTTCAGAATCATTTTCAAAATGAATAATCCAATCAATATTATGTTTATTACTTGTTAATAAAACAAAATACTTTAATGGGTCTTTTCTTAAACAAATTGCTATACCTTCACAACCAAAAGTTTTTGGGCCTTGGCCTTCAATTGTTATGTTTTTATTTCCAAAAAATTTTCCAATAATGTCTTTAATATGCAAACTCATATTAATACTTTTAATTTTTATTATTTATTGAAAATAAAGGCGTGTTTCACAACAGGCCTTTATCAATACTTATTAACTTGTTTTTAGATTTATACATCACTAAATGCTTTAATAATTTATTTAATTATTATATTTTAATTATTTAAATTGTTTTATATATTCTTCAAAAATTTGAATAGCCTCATTTATATTATTTGAAAATATTTCTAAATAATTTAAATTATTATCATACGCATATTTACGTTTTTGTGGGTCTCTAATAATCCATGTATTAATTGCATTAGTATAATCAGTTTTACATTGTTTATTAATTATTAATTTTTCATATTCTAATGCTTTTAATTTTTCTAATCTATTAATATCATCCTAATTATTTTCATCAAATGGATGAAATCCATGCCGCCAATCACCTTGAATTTCAATATATAAATCTAAACTTTTTATATAAAAATCACAATTAAATGGATATAATTTGGATTTGTATTGAAATTCTATATCATTTATATATTTCTATTCTAAATAATTTTTAAATTCCTATTCCAATTTTGATGAATGAAAAGAATTATTTTTTCTTTTTGTTTCTAATATCTTTTTTTGAATTTCTGGAGATTTCATATGTTCAGAATTCCACTATCTAAATTCATTAGACTATGTATAATATTTAACTCCATATTTTTTTATGCAAGTCTAATATTGTTTTTCTCTTAAAATCCCATGGTTCCATGAAGTTGTCTAACCATATCGTTCCATCATTGTATTTTGCTATTTTAATTTAATTTCGTTAACTTGCATAGAATTTTCTACCCCATATTTTTCTAAATTTGTTTGTTTTATTTTTTCTTTATTAAAACATTCTTGTCCATACCTATCTAAATTAGTTTGTCGCTATTTGTCACGTATTTCTTTATTTTGAGCAGGATATTCTACCCCATATCTTTCTAAATTTATTTGTTTAATTTGTTTTTTAATTATATTTGACTAATAAACATTTTCTACACCATATCGTTCAATATTGGTCTATTTTATTTTGTTTTTTATAATCTCACTCTAATTTGCATATTCAGTTCCATATTTTTCCATACATGTATTTTTTAGTTTTTTCTTTACAATTGGATCATTTGCTGCACATGTAGGACAACAGTGTTTCTAATATCCTTTGCCAAAACTATAGTATTTTAATATATTTCCACATATACAATGGGGGGTTTCATTAATATTATTTTTAATTCTATATAAAATTTCAGATATATTATTAATACTATAATTATCAGAATATCTATTTAATAAGTATTCTAATAAATTATGATGTTTTAATAAATATGACTTTGCTAATTTTTTACAATTAATTCTATTATTTTTAATAAAAACATCTAATATTTCCTAATCTGTTATCATAATACAAAAATAAACATTTATTTTTATTATAATTAGCATTAAAGTGAAGCGATGCTAAAATAAAAATAAATGTTTATATAAATTAATTTAAATTAAAATAAATTATAATTTTATCTACGCTTCACTTTAGATATTAATTATATATATTATTTATTTAAGTTTTGAAATTTTTAATAAACAATTGCAATTTTGCTTGTTTTACATGAAACTATTTTCCAATCCCACATTGTTCCTTTCATTTCTTCTGCCACTTTTTTCTCGATATCAGTGACTGAAACTCCATCAACTAAATGAAATTCTTTTACTTTCTTTACTTTACCAGTTTCAGAATCTTCTTGTTCAACTTCAATTTGAACTTCCCAAAAGCCATATTGCGCTTCTAATACTTCGTCTTTTTCCATAGTTTTCAATATATATTTTTATTATTATATGTGTTTACAAAATTTTTGTTTATTTACATTAATGTATCATCAAATATAGATAATGGTAATAATATAAATAATGTGGCAAATCCATACATTACAAATATAAATTCTAATAAATCATTTACGGCATTACTGTTATATTCATTAACAAATAATCCAATAATACACTCAATGCCTTTACTAATCCAATATATTGGCCATAACAATGTAGTAAATACTGTAATTGCTAAAAAGAATACAATACCAATTGGAAAACCAATTAAACCAACCAATAATTTTTCTAAAAATGTTTTCATATAAAAATAAGCAATTTTTAATTATTTTATTAATGGCGAATCATATATATTCACCTTTTCAAATTTTTGTTTAAATTCAGCTTCCCTATCCATTTCATCACAGTGTGTTAATTCAATTTCATATTTTTTAAATCTACTATCTTTATACACACGTTTTTTCAAATCATCAATATCTAATAGGCCATATCTAAATTCGCCTTGAAAATCATTCCATTTATTTGTTCTATCTTCTTGAACACCATTTGAAATTATTTTTCTATCTTCTGCATTTGTTATAATGCCATCTCCATGTCTTGTTAAATATGGCCTTGTAACATAATGCGCAGTAATATCAACATCCTCTCCATATAAATCAACATTTACCATATTAAGTGCATATAGAATTCCAGTATTTGATGGTGTTGTATCATATCTATCTTCTCCTGTATCACATAATAAAAGACCTTGACCATTTTCAAATATTAAATTCTCATGTGGTGTTTCTGCTAAATTCCATACAGGAATTGTATGATCTGCCATAAACCTACAATCATTTATAAAATGTTGTTGAAGTATTGAAGAATTCCAAATATCTATAAAATTTTCTGGAATTGTAAGTTCTTTTTCGTAATATTCTTTAACTGAATTAAGATATACTTCTGGTTTATCTAATTTTAAAAACTCATCAAATATATATCCAGGAAGAACATTCCATCTTTTAATAGTATTCCATATTCCCATTCCACATGATGCATGACGTCCTTGAAGTTGTTCAGAAATCATATTAGCCATTGAGTCATATGGGGTTGACCACCAGCAATTTCTGTCTCTATATATACGTTTAGGCTTAATTAGCAATTCATTATATTCTTTAACAAATTGCATTGGATTAAGAATAAAATAACGAGAATAATAATTGTCTGCACCATGGTATGTTCCTGAACCAAAATGATGAAATGTCATACTTCCATCTTCAGTTAGAATGGAATGACCTCGTTGCGCTCCACCATTAGTTAATACATTAAGAACTTCTCCTTCAGTATGTTTGGTGTAATGAGCAACAACTGTGCCCTTCCCTTCATCGCCATAATTGGCACCAATTATTATTCTCGCTTTTCTCATTTTACCATTCAATTTCACCATTCTCATTTAATTGACCGGCAGATGTAGAAACCTGTTCAAGATCAATTATTGCAGAATTATTATTAACTGATTCGGTAATACAATCTTCAATAGTTTTAGCAAGCATATTGATTGTAGATGTTTTAAATCTATTTCCAAGAATTTGTCCAAAACTCTTTTCAATATCCTCTTTATAACCACTATAGCAGTTACCTGGATCATCTACTGCAATATGGAAAATATCAAACTTCTTAGATGCTTCTTTATAAAGCTCAGGAGTTTCAATATTTGCCTGTACATGCTCATTAATTTTATTATTTAATCCATGTGTTCCATCTACAGGAATATATGGATTAAGAGGTTCATCACCCATTGTGATAATAATACCTTTACGGCCTTGCTTATCATAACAATCGAGTTTTGTTTTATGTAAGCCCATATACCATGCGGCGGTATAGCTTTCATAACGATTGCCTCCACCGCCATGTTCCATCCAAAGTTTATCCAATGATTCAGCAATACGAATATCACTTTCAAATTGGCTCATTTGAATTGGAGCATCATCAAAGGCACAATCACCAATACCCATAATACAAAATTCAACATCCTTGAATTTCTCATATAGATTTTTCATAATTGTTCCAAGGGCAGCAGCAGTTTCTGCGCATGCACTACCCATGGAACCAGTTACATCTAATGCTAAAATTACAGGAATTGTATTTGGGTGTTCATCACTATTGGCACATTCACGAACTTTAAATTTTCGTGGGTCCAATCCCTCATCAAGTCTACTAGCTCGATAAGTTTGACCAGTTACACGACCGGTATCCTCATCATAATCACGCCCAAGTGATTTAGAATACGTTCTATAACTAGATGCTGAAAAACAACCGCTTCCCATAATTATGCCTCCTTTTCTGTATCAGTTTCTTCTACGTCCTCACCTTCATCATCACCATCAAGTGAGAAATCCATCATACCCTCAAAAGGATTATCTTTCATTCCACCCATCATCATAGACATTGCCATCATATTACCAAGGCCACCGCCGAATCCAGTGTTTGAATTAGTGTTGCCACCACCAAACATCTGTGACATCATCATCATTTTAACGATTTTGCTGACACCTTTGCCACCTTTAACTACATTTCCAAATGGAGAAATAATTTTACCATAGAAATAAGCACTGCCCATAAATACGTGACGCTCAGGAACAACTTTACGTTCCTCCGCATTCTCATAATCAATCACAGTAATAATCTTTTTATCAACATTTGTTACACACTTAGGTTTACCATTAACAAGAATAATATCACCACGCTCAACCTTACTTGTAGGAACAACGAAAAATAAATCATCACCTACATTAAAACAGAAATTAGTTACATTTGTCAAAGTACCCTTATCAACGTGATAAGTTTTGTAACCATTAGAACATTTTACAGCAATATTGCCATTAACTGTAAGACGACACATACCCGGTGCAATCTTACCAAACATGCCATTAAAGGCGTTTTGTACATTCTCAAACATAGTTTTCAAATTTTTTAATTTATTATTTTATTATTATTTTACCTTTTTGTTTATCATATATAAACATCAAATTCTATATATAATATAAACAAAAGACACAAAGTTTCAAACTCTGTGTCTTTTTATTTTAAATTATTAAATTTAGCTATTATGCAAATTCAACATCTTCTTCAAAATCAGAATTGTCTACAGTACAAGATGCAATTTGACGTTCAGGCGGAAGTTCCATCCAAGTGCTATAAAGAATAGGTCTAGTCTCATAATACTTGCAACCAGTTTTATAATGGTAATCCAACCTGATGGCCCAAAGTTGAGGACAATCACGAAGAGGACCATTCCAATCATAAAACAATGGTTCAGTAGTTCCATACTTAGAGCGAATAACCAATGTACGGGTAGTGTCCATATCAATATAACTTCTATGGGATACAATGTTATATTTTTTGATGAGCTCCATTGGGTCTTTGATTTTACTCATATCATACCCTTGTTTCTCAAGCTCATCTTTCTTTTCAAACATTGCTACAATCAATTCAACACCATTGTTAACACCATATTTTCTAAATGCAGTCATGATGTTTCCATAGGTTGTATACAAACCATGAGAATCATGCTTAGTGATGTAATCTTGTACATCACTAAAGAATGTTCGACCATCCTTTTCATTTTCTAAACGAAGAGGAGTTTTACGTTTCTTAAGGACCTCTTTAATACCATCCTGAAGAAATACTTTTTGTAAAGTTCTGTTGTCAAAAAGAGTGATTGTCGTCTCCATATATTTTCAATTTTTAAATTAACGATACAAAAATAATACTTTTTTGCCAATCTAAAAAATAGAAGTTATATTTCATTTAACATTATATTCAACGTTTGATGGTGTAATTGTATATTCAATTGGCTCTCCTGTATTATCAATTATCCATGTATTATAAACATAATTGATGTTTTCTTTTACTTTATTAATAGCTTCATTTTCACTATTAGTATAATTAACAATTTCCTTATTATTAATTGCTAGGTTTTCTGGATAATAATGGAATATTGCACATGGATAATAACTATCATAATAGTCTGTACCAATTTCTAAAACAATCTTTCCAGTTATTGCATCAGTAATTTGATAAAATTTCTTACCACCGTCGCCAACATGATCTTTAATTAACGTAATAATAACATCATGTGGAACAAATCTGTTTTTAATATCTTTTGGTGTAATACCAATTGGAATAAACAAACTGCCATAACTACGATATCCATCATCTGGATCAAGTTCAAATGCATATACATTATTATTGATGATAACATAGTAACCATCTATGTTATCACCAAATTCTGTTTTTCGACTATATTGCTCTATACCGCTTAATCGATGTTTTCCTGTTGGAAGTTTTTCAAACATATATTTAATTATTATTTTTACATTTTTCTTCTAAATTTTTACCACTGCAAAACATTGATTTTTTAGCATTTTTACAATGATTAAAAAATATACAAAATGAATCACAAAATGTACCTATAATTATTATATGTTTAAATATGTTAAAGTTTCACAAATTACTTATTAGTTTTAGTATTCATTTGAATAATGATACCACCACCAAGTGTTCCACCTTGGCCCCATACATACTTGGCATCAAAATTTAAACCAAACCACTCACAGAAAGGAAGATAAATCGTTCCATATATACCACTATGCCAATTGGTCTCTCCAAAATACTGACCGCCTACATAGCCAATACCAAGATATTTACAAATAATAATACCTGCTCGCATATTCCAATATTGTTTTTGATCAAATCGCCAATCTACACAACCATAATCAAATCCAGCAGAAATACCAAATTTAACACGGTCCTTTGCTGGAAAATTATAATATAATTGACCACCAATTTCAGGCTCTATCATACGATGTCCAAATGTGGTATTGCCAAAACCAAGATGCAATGCTAAACCAACATTACCGGGTTGATAAAAAGAATTAAATCGCTCGCTTGGAGTTACACGTTGATATTCAACATTCTCTGTTTGAACATAAGTTCGTTGAACAGTAATGCTGGTTGGGGTTTGTCGAATAATTCGAACATTGTCTGCGCTAATAGTTAAAATACCTGCAAAAATTAAGAGTAAAATAGATAAAATCTTTTTCATAATGTTACTATTTTTAGTGTTGTTTATGTTTTTTACACCAAGTTTGAAGTTTCTCACAAAGTTTGTCAAAATCTTCATCTTGGAATTTTACGATTGCTGCATTATTAGCATTAACATATTCTGCAATAATTTCAATATGTTGTTTTCCATCAGTGTGAAATCCAGACCAATCTTCAAAAGAGAATGATAATTTAAATGAATCATAATTTGCATGATACTCAAATGGAGATGCAATAAAATGATTATGTTCATCAATAATCTTTATAAAAAGATCTATGCCATATTGTTTTACTTTTTCTAACAACATATTTAAAACTCCTCTTCAATATATTTGTGCCAATAATCATTTACAAATGGAGAACCATCTTCTTTTTGGAATTCTTCGCATTTATAAACCCATGCTTTAAAATCTTCAATTGATTGATGTACCATACCAAATCCAATTGGCATATCAATATCATTGTAAAACATCTTACGATATGCAATTTTGCCATCAATAAGTTGCTTCCATTCTCCATCAAGACAATCTTCAATTTTTCCGCCACCAAGAACAAAATCAATCATTTCTTTTGCTGAATGAAAATATCCATTTTCCTCCATATATGCGTATTTTTCTTGTTTACGCTCTTCCTCACGTCTTTTCATTTCAGCATCATATCGTGCTTGAAGTTCTTCAAGAGTCATGTTGCTCTTTTTGTTGTATTTAAATTCCATAAAACGTATTTTTAAATTAACGTTACAAAATTAATACTTTTCCATCAATCTAAAAAATAGAAGTTATTATGCATAAGGCTGAGATTCACGACAACCACAAGAATACCCTTCAACAAATCCTACTCGCGCTGCATCTATATATTGATTTTTTATAGAACGTGCAAGTGCATTAGGACAAGTTTCCTCGGTTTCATATGGAAACACTTTGGCAGCTTTAGCTTGAATATACCTTTTCCATAACTGAAGTTGATATTCATAATTACCATTAAAATTCGGACAACTTTCTTGACAGTCCTTATATTTGCATTCCCCATGATTATGATTATGCAAATGACATTCACCACTATACAAATAACTGCAAATACTGATAGTTGTAATAAGTTTAGTTTCCATAATTAACGCTATTTTAAAATTATGAAATAGAAGTTATTGACATTCAATAACTCCCATTTCTTCCATTTTCTCAAACAATTGTTCAAGATTACAAGTATACCAACGATAATGTAAACATCCACCATAATAGTCAGCCTCAGCATCATAATCCTCGTCTACACAAGCATCCCATAATTTACGATAATCATCATGTGAAATGTTTGGACAGAAGTGATTAACTATGTTTATGTAGCTGGTAAATTCTGCTGGTTCATCTTCATTATCAATTACCCAATGACTTCCCCAACAGTTGCAAACATCCCCTCCTACACACCAACGCTCTGAACGAATTTCACCATTATCACCATAGTTTTCAAGAATGAGTTCTTTTTGTGAATGTGCTACAACAGTATGCTCAACGTAGTTGAATTCATAATCAGGAAACATTTGTCGCAATGCATCTATATCAATCATCTCATATTTTGCATATTTGATGGTTGCAGTTGCAGCTTCAGTTCGATCATATTCACCAGTCTCAAGACGAATTACATCATTTTTCAGGCAAGCCTCGCGATCTTCATTCCATTGATGAATAAAGAATTTTGCCGGAATTTGTTTTCCATTCCATTTCAATTGGCTAATACGATTTACAAAAAAACTTGATATTTTTTGAACATCTTCATTAGTAAGCATCAAACCATCAAAAATGATTTGTTCACCACATGCAAAAGTGCCACAAGTTTCACGAGAAATTTCATAACCATTCCGATCAAAAAAATCGTTAATATAGTTTTCAACTCCTTCACTTTGTGCAAACCACGAATCAGCTTCGATAATATGCGTATAGCATTTGCGTTCATCTTTAATCTGATATGCAAAAGTAGTTTTACCTGAACCAGGAAGACCAACAAGAATATGAACCTCTAAAGGTTTCCAATAATTAGGCATACGCATATGTTCTACCGCCTCATTAGCAATTTTGCGCGCAGCTTCACATTTTTTCTGTTTTGACATACCACGTTTTTTGTAAGAACGGCCAATTTGCATTAACTCATCATCTTCCATAACTTTATTTTTTTAAATTAACGTTACAAAATTAATACTTTTCTATCAATCTAAAAAATAGAAGCTAAAATTAATTAGCCTCTATTTCATTAATATGTTTGTACGTGTTAGGAAGTTATTACCAAATTTTAGCTCTCTTACTTATTGGAACAAATAATTTATCTTTTGGTGTTATTCCAAATACTTCATACCAAGGTGTAAACATTGCAAGTGTTCCATTAACTCTATTAAAGTTTGCAGAATGTTCATTAGTTGTTGTCATTAATCTTAATGATTCATCTGTATTAACACCTGCCCATGTAGTGGCATAACTAATAAAGAAATTCTTTAAATCTTCAATATTCTCTGTTTTTTGTTTAAGAGCATTAAATGCAATTTTTACGCCACCATAATCAGCAAGATTTTCGCCTAATGTTAATGTTCCATTTGCCTTTAGATCTGGAAGAACATCTAATTCATTAAAATGATTAATAGTATTTTCTGTTAACTTATTAAACTTTTCAATTTCTTCATCTGTCCACCATTGATGCATATTTCCATTTGAATCAAATTGACGTCCATGATTATCAAATCCATGAGTCATTTCATGCCCAATAACCACACCAATCGCTCCATAATTTAATGCATCATCCCTTCCATATTGATAAAAATCACCTTGAAGAATTCCAGCAGGAAAACAAATTTCATTTGTTGTTTCATTATAATATGCATTAATTTGGTGAGCACTCATAAACCATTCATTTTTATCAACTGGTTTATTATATTTTTTTTCTTTGTTTTTATTAAAGAAATATTTTGAAATATTAATTGTGTTTTCAAATAATGTCAAATTTTCATCAATTGGCATATCACTATAATCTTCAAATTTATCTGGATATCCAATTTTAATATTGAGCTTATTTAATTTTTCAAATGCAAGTTTTTTAGTATTTTCAGATAACCAAGAATGTTCTGATAATACATTTTTAAATGAAATAATTAAATCATTTACAAGGTTTTTAACATCATATTTAGCATCTTCGCTAAAATATTTTTTAACATACAATTCACCAATTGCATCTGAGAATAATGAACTTACTGCATTAATTGCGCGTTTTTTCTTAGGTTGATCTTTCTTTGCGCCCGTAAGTGCTTGTGAAAATTTAAATATAATTTTACGTGCATCATCACCACAACTGTTTATTCCATATTTGATTACTTTCCATTCCAATAGTGTTTTTAAATCTTCTACATCCAATGTATTAAATAATTTACAAACATATTTAAAATGTTTTTCTTGACCAATTATGATGTCATTTGATGCATCATAACCATATAGACAAAGGAATTTATTTAAATCAAAATTGGTAGCTTTAGAAAGCTTTTCAATATTCTTTTTATGGTAATTTTTAGATGGTTCTTGTTGTTCTTCTTCAGAAGTATAAACCTTTGCAATTTGTTTTTCAATTTTAATAATTGTCTTATATTTTTCTTTGGCAACTTCATCTGATTTACCAAGCAATTTATAAAGACTAATTATATATTTTTTAAATGCTTTAAGAATCTTTTTATTTGCTTCAGATTTTACTAAATAATAATCTCTATTACCAAGTGACAAACCACTTTCCCATTCCCACAATACATTCATTGTAGGGTTTTTAAAATCTGGAGCAATTTGTAAATTAAAAAATAATGACCATTGTTCTTTTGCACAATACTCAATAATTTCTTCACGAGTAAATAAAGAATAAACATTTTTATAGAGGAATTGCTTTAATGGAAGAATTCCATCTTCATTTCGTTTATCCCAATTACTAAAAATCTTATAATAAGATTTTATTTTTTGACCTATTTCAGAATTACCAGGATTTTTAATAATCTTATTAATTCTTTCAAGATTTTCTTCACGTAATATTGTAAATGTATTCCATCTTGGATATTCTGGTAATTGTGGGTGACAATCAATCCAGTGACCTGTAGCATATTTAAAAAAATCATCTCCTGGATTAACTGTGTTATCTATATACTTATTCTCCATAAGCTTTAGAATCAATTTTTGTTATTTATAGTTTTCTTTTTATTATAATATAATAAAATTGGTATCAATGTTATACACGCTATAAATAACACATATAACACTGAAATACCAATACATGTTAAAATTTCACTTATCATACTAAATGTTTTTGTACAATTTGTGCAACCAATTTGCCATCAGCTGTAGGTAATGTTTCCTTAACGGCTTTAACAATAGCCCCCATATTTTTCTTTATTGGCTCAATAACACGTGACAGAACAATATTTTCTACAACAAATTCAATTTGTTCAGCTGTTACCTCAGCAGGTAAAAACTCTTTGAGAACAAGCAATTGTGCATGTTCTTCATTTGCTAATTCAATACGGTCATTTGCCATATATATTTCTATGGACTCTTCACGTTGTTTAATTAACTTTTTAATAATTTGAATTTCATCTGCTTCTGTCAATTCTTGTCCTGCATGTTCTTTGCTTGTTTCCCAGTTCGTAAATGCAGTTTTAATTGCACGGAGTGCTTCAAGTCTCATCTTTTTATGCTCTTTCATTGCCTGCATAATAAGGCCGTTCAATTCTGTTTTCATATTCTTTAATTATTTTAAATTACCATTTTCATCTCGTTCTATATTAAGAACTCGTTTGCCATCTTTAACATCTACTATTTTTAATAATTGTTTATTTAATGCATATAAAAATATTGGAATTTTTGAATCATCATAAAAACAATCATATTCAGTTCCTCTAATTGTATTTACATCTTGAGGATATAATTCATACGCATAATTAAAATATGCTTGGCCTAATCTCCATTCTTTAGGTTTGTTTTGAACCTTTATATGAAGAACAATATTTTTACTATAATCAATTTGATCCATTATTAAAAATTATATTTTGTATGCCATCTTCTGGCTCATAAGGCTTATCTTCAATATTAATATTATGCTCCTTACGGTATTCAATTTCTTTTTCAATAAATTGGTCATACTTGGAATGAATATTAAGGTTTTCATTATAATCAAGAACACCAACCAAATGCAAATTGTTCATTTTATAAAGAGGCACCCAAACTCTATTACCATTTTTATCAAATGTTCCTCGAAGCATTACTTTACGAATTTCTTCAAATGGTGCATCACTAAATACTTGAAGAGATTTAGCAGGAACTTTATTTACAGATGTTCTATAATTTAAAATATCTGGTCCACCATCGAGCATATAATGTTCTCCATTTGCATCATCGTATGCAACATAATCATGATGTCCACGGCTCCATAAGATAGTTCCATCTGGAGTTTGAATACGATTAGCAATCATAAATTTTTCATTTTCCATAATTATTTCTCCTCTTCTATTTTCTTCATTAATTTCTTATATTCTTTAGTTTCTTTCCATTCACCATTTATCTTTTCTTGATATACTACTTTTTCTTTTGGATAACAATCATCACAATATGGTGATATCCAACCAGATGTTATTTTAGTTGCAGGTTTTCCACAAACTAAACATGTATTCCAAGAAATATCTTCATATTTTCTGATAATATCATGCACCTCTTTAGATGCTCCATAATCATACCAATGCAAATATCCCCATTTTTCTTTAATTTGAGTTATTCGATATTTATAAAGATATTTGTCCTTTTTAAGTTGAGCTTTCAATTCTTCACAAAGCTGAATTCCAAATGCTTTTCTCCAACCAGGTTCCAATGCATCAAGCTCTGTAAAAGTTGGAATAAACAATATTCTATCAAGAATTTCACGATCAACCCAAGAAATAATATCATGCCAAAAATGTTTCCATTTATTTGTGATAATTTCAACCCTATTAAAGCAAAATCCATAATTATTTGTATCATTTTCATCTTTAACTTTTACATGAACTTTAACGATTGGGTTTCCGCCAATTGCAAAAATTAAAGATGTTCCAATAATTTCAAATTTATCATCATATAAAATCTTCATTAAATCAACTTCATATTTAATTTTATCTTTTGCACTCCAAATAAAAAGTTTTTTATTATGCTTTTCAAGTTCAACACGATAATCTAAAAATGAAAGATACGTATTATTATAAAACTTTTCACGTGGATTAATATCTCCTTTTTCTTGAGTAGCTGATACTGATATTTCTTGTACAGAATCTTTATATAATTTCCAAATTAAACTGCCTAATACATTTGCACGATGTCTTCCGGTAAATCTATTTCTTGGATATAAAAACGGAAATCTCATGCATAACCAGCATGCTTCCAATGTATGTAAAAATTTATTGCATTTCTTCATAATTTCCTTCATCTATTGGTTTTCTTTCATTTACAAAATCTTCCATTGCTTGGAGAATTCCTTCAGGAACAAATGTCATTCCTACCAATGCTGTATAAAATGCTTGACATAATTCATCTGCCCCAGCATCCCATGATAATTCTTGTGTAATAACACCATGTCCGGTTTTAACCTACAAAATTGTGGGAAGTTCATCTCTATTTCCCATATAATATTCGCTATCTTTTGGCTCCATATTATTAAAAATATTTTTAAATTATATATTTTTTGCAGTATTTTGTTTATTTTTGCAGCATTTTCCTATATCTTTTTTCAATTGTTCATATTCATTTTCACCACCAGGAAGATCCCAAATTCCCATTTTTCGTCCGGCAATACAAATAAACCATAAGTGATTTGCGTACTTTGAATCAGCTTTCCAAAGATAATAATGAAGCATACAATGCAAATCAAATGGCACATATAATAGATTCTCTTTATTTTTAACTAACCCCATTTCAACCTTTTTAGGAATAATATGGTGAATAGTTACAAAATCTTTAGTTAATGTAGATTCTTTATCATTCCTTTTTGGTTGGGTTTCTTTGATTATTTTATAATAAGACTCGTTAGATTTTATTTCTCTAACGAGTTCATTATACTTGGTTATCCAAGGGTTATTATCAAAATTTGGAAATTGAAACATAATTAACGATATACATGATAAAAATTACCGCGCTGGCTCTTTTTAACCTTGCCTATAAGATTACGATTAATTAATGTTGTTTGAGCAACACATCTGGAAATAGGTTGTTCACCTTCTTTGATAGGTTTTGGATAAAAACCTGTATGGGTAGCATCAATTGTTACATAACCACATCGATGAAGTTCATTATACTTAATTGGATATACCACTTCATTAAGTGGAATTTCGTATCCAAAAATGTCCTGCCTTCCGGATAAAACAGGTTTATAACTTTTCTTAAAAAGATTTTTAAAAAATTCTACGATTTTCATATTATTAAAAATTTAAATGTTATTATCTAAGTCAAAGTTATCAAGATATACATATTCACCATCAATATAATCAGGCCCATTATCATCTACTTTAATTTCATATACAAGCACACATGGATATTTTTCGGGCTCCTCAAGCTGGCTAACAATTTTCCCATGATATGGATCTCTGTCTTTCGTATAAAGTTTTACAAAATTTTCAAAATCAAATTTTTGATTAAATAATGTTTTCATTTTTATATCTGTCATTTAATTGTTCAATAACATCTTTACAATCCTCTTCAATTTCTTCAGGTGTCCAATGATGTGGTGGCATTCCAAAGCCATCTTCCATTTCATCTCTATAATCACCAAATATTGGCACGTAATCTCCAATATGCGCATAATCCCATCCAATACACCATTGATAATTGGCTAATCTATGATAATTAGAAAATGTAAATCCACAATGTGTTTCTATATTTTCAATATTATCATAGTGAACTTCAAATAATGGATGTCCTTCTGGAATAATTACATATGCACAATACCATCGATCATCTACATAAACAATAAAATATTCATATCCATTATATTGTTTGCGTTTTACTATTTGAACATCAAAATCCATGTTTAATTGTGTTGTTTATTTTTATCCATTTTTTCTAAAAGTTCAACACCCCAATCTACAAAATTGCATAAGGCTATGCATATTAAAAATAACATATAAAATGGCCAAAATAACATTACAAGCAAGCCATCAATGGATGTTGGCAATGTAAAATGATCACTAAGATTGTAATAATCATCAATATCCTTTTTCATATCATTACAAGCTTTGAAATAATGTGCAACTAACCAAATTATGCCTGTAAGAAGATAACATAATGCTACAAGTAGCCAAAGTTCAAGTGTTGTCATATTTTTAAAGATTTATTTGAATTTCTGTTTGTAAAGCATTTAAAATATGTTGAAGCTCATGAACATACTTAATTTGACACATCATCTCAGTACATTCATATTCAACTTCAATATCTACATACCAATATTCTTTATCATCACACCAAAAACCACGTGATATAAATATACCACGAAGAGTAAATTCATCATGATTTAATGATAATCTGTTGTTAGATTGAAATCCAGCATTAATCAATATTTCTGGAGTAATATCAACAGGCTTAAACTTTGCAATTTCATCATCAGATAATGCGTAAGTTTCACGAGTAACTTGATAATATTTTCTACCAAGTTTATACCAATCACCTATGTGTAATTCTTCAATTTTCATATTTATAGTTGTATATTAAATGATTGAACAATAGAATTTTTAGGTATATAAATAGTACCATGCCATTTTTCTTTTTCAATCGTTCTATGTATGGTATCATTAAATACTAATCGATGATTAGGTTCTTCTATTATTTCTGTTGCATCTATAACAATTTTAGGAGTTACCGTATCAGTACATACAATATCAAAATTGTTTGCATTAACCTCTACCAATTTATACCTATCTTGTGTCAATGTATAAAATCTATATGTTGGAACGCTTGTGCCATTAATTGTTCCACAACCAAGCATAAATGATCCATTCACATCATATTTTGTATTTATACCTATAGAATATATTTCAACCTCATGTTTGGACATAGGATCTTCATATGAAATTGTATATGTACATGCAAATAGGATTACATATATTAAAATTATTATTAATCCAGCGATAATAACATTTATAGGACTCAATAAAATATGTACCCACCATCTACAATCCGTTGCATTATGCATAATCCATATAAAACCTATACATGATGCCACTAAAATTACCCAAAATAAAATGTTTCCAAATATTGTCATAGTATTTTAAATTTTAATTAACGTTACAAAAATAATACTTTTTATATAAATTAAAAAATAGAAGTTATACATTTGTATCAATTGGACATCTAGCAACATGTAATAAATGCTGCAATTCATGCACATACATAATAGGTATTTGTTCATATGCATAATAAAAATATGTATGTTTTGTGCCTTTTAGATGTATTTTTGGTCCAAAATGCTGAGTAGTTTCATAACTGTCATATTCATCATTATACGCCCATTCATTTTTAAGCAATATTTCATTTGTTAGCTCAATTGGCTTAACTTCATAAAGATTAATTTCTTCAGCTTCATCATATTTACTTGGTCTAACAAATAATGTATCCATATTTGTTATCGCCGTAATTTGAACGTATTTATATTTTTTAGGATATTTAAGTTCAAACCAATCTCCAATCATTATATCATCTTTTTCAACTCTAATAGGCATCGTTCCTGAAAGCCCTAAATATAAATTATCTTCAGCAATTTTTGGTGGAAGATACCCATTTACAATTTGAAGAACTTCTGGAAACAAAATTAACATCATTCGCAAAAAATGCCCGGAAGTTCCAACCCAATCAACAAGGTCAATAAATAGTTCTTTTGCGTCTTCTTTATTTTCTTTACAATATTCAAGTAAATCAATCCATTGTTGATTAGAATCATCAATACTTGACAAAAACTTTATATGATCTTGCCATGCATTATATAATTCCACTATTGGCTTTTGGTGGTCTTTGTCAGTTTCTACATGTAAAAAATTACCAGTTAACATATATTTCTATTTTCAATTTTTAAAATTAATCTCGATGTGTTTTTTCATAATACTTTAAATATTCTATAAACAATACAGTTGCAACTGTTGTAATTGTTCCAACGCCTAATACATTTTTAACGATATTTAAAAATACTTTATTCATAACATATAAATACTTTTATTATTTTATAATTTTATGTTATTTTGTTTCAAATAAAAAATGCAATACCAAATTAATGATATTGCATTTAATAAAATATGTATAATAAAATTATGTTGTTTTAACTTTTGCATTAACAATACTTGCTCTTACAAAATCGGTCATACTCATACCATTTGTTGCACATTTTTCATCTAATGCAGTAGCAAGTTTTTCTGCGTAATCTTCAGGCATTGTTGTATTTCCTGCATCAGTACCAAAATACATACGTCCATTTTTAATTGTAATTGCTGTTCCTTGATCTGAAATATATGGCACCATAAACCCATCATTTTCTTCAAATTTGGCAGCGCCGCTTGGAATAGGTTTATTAGCCAAATTATCATATGATGTAGAATCAGATTTAAAGTCTTTATTTGTGAATTTATAATATGTTTGTACCTATTCTTGTAAAGAAACTTCTTGATTTTCAACATCTTCCATTTGGGCTTCAGCTTCAGATGGTTCTGGAATAAACAGTACATCATCCTAATCTATAGAAAATGGATTAGATACACCTGAATATTTTAGTATATATTCTGTGTATTCATCTTTTCCATATTCTGCAAATGCAACTTTATCTGGTCTCATCTAATAATGACTATTTAGTTTAACAGTCTAATAAGAGTTTAAACCAGTTGCACCTTTAGAAAATATAGATTTAGTTAAATCAATAATTTCATTTCCATTATTATCTATAATGGTAGGTTTTTTATCAATTGTATTAGTAAACATAATTTATTATACGTTAATTAATTTTCTAGTTGCAGCCAATGATCTAATTCTTGCAACAACATTTTCAGATTGTGCGGCTCTACCAGATTGTCTATCTGCAACACTTCTCATTGCCTATGTATTAATTGGTGTAAATTTAGTTATCAATGTAGTATTCCAATTTCCAGAATTTTTGGCTTTTGTGCCAGGTTCTATTCTATATGTCTAATATCCAGTTCCATATTCTTTTTGTAATGCGCCTGCATTCATATAATTTATATTACCTGTTGCATCTGTAATATTTTTGGTATATTTGTCAACATAAGTAGTATGATCTGAAGAAGTTGAAATATAGTCTGGTAATACATAGAACTTACCCATACCTCTATTAAACATTGATTGAATAGCATCATTATCTCTTGGCATTGCATGTTCTATTGTATATTCAACAGTGAATCCTTCTGGAAAATCATCAGGACCAAGTTCTTCATCCCAATCAACTTTCATTTCACTACAAATTAAATTTCCAATAACCATTATAGGATTAAGTGGATTTCCAATTGTTAAATGCCATTCACCTGTAGGTTCACCAACAAGAATATTACCACCTGCATTAATTTGTGGCATTACAGTTGCAGCCATCATTCTATTATGCCACATTTGTTTTAAGTTCGTTAATAAATTGGTTGCTTTTTTCTAAGCATCTTGTTTAATTTGCGCTTCATTTCTTGTATTATCAACTGAATCTGCTGCACCAAATACTTTATTTGAAAGATTATTTAAGAAATCAGATCCACCAAATAAATCAGATAAACTGCTTATTGCCTATCCTAATAAACCAAGAGCTGAACCTCCCATTCTTCCAATTAAATCTTTAGCCGTGTCAAAATTAAATGAACCATCACCATTTTCACCAACCTTTTTAAATCCAGATAAAACTGTTGCAAGAGCACCTTTATCGCCTAAAAATTTACCATCATAAATTTTAGCCATAAAACTATCACGCCAACCACCATCATGGAATGGATACATCTATGGGTGAATCATAAATCTATGACCACCACCCCAGAATAATGCATGAGGTGAACACATTTCAAGACAGTTTCCAAGAACATCTAATAATGCAGCCTTTGGATTTATACCACCAATAGCTTTTGCTTTATATGAGCATTTAATATTTAATGATTGTGAAAATTTAATACCTGCATCACGTTTTTTAACAGAATCAATTCTATTAACTGGTCCTTTTATTCTATTTCTAAATGTTGCATCAAATGGGTCAACATTTGCACCTGCCATTTTTTCAAATGCATCTTGTGATGTTCCAATTTTTCCATTTAATGCCAAGTTAAACTTTCCAAGAGATGTTATTTTAGCAGATAACATTGATAATGTATGTTGTGGACCATTTATAACATCACCAATTTCAGCATCTTTAAATAATCCTGTATGATCCCCATCACCTAAGAATTTATCTATAACAGCCTATTTAGATTCACCAGTATCACCATCAACATTCCAAATATCAGATTTTAAATCGCTCCAATTTGTTCCAGTTGAGAATGACATTAAGCTTTTTAATGAATTTCCAGTTTCGCCTCCAAACCATGTTACTACATATGCCAATGGTGAAAATGTTTTATCAGCTGTATTTTCTTTAGATGTTTTATTTACTGATTCTGTTTCTGTAGTGCCTTTAGCATTTTTTGTTTTCTATTCCTAATCACCATACATACTTTCAAATTGTAAATTATCATATGTAGGTACTGTATATCTTCTAAATGTAATTAATCTATTATTAGGAATTAAACCAAAATATTTACAATATACGAAATCTTGGAATGAATATGGTGTTCTGCCCCACATATCTGCATTAGACCATTTAATCAATTGTGTAACAGTTGGGTTAGAAACCTATGTTAAATTTTCATTGCCTTCTTGCATTGAATAGAAACGCCGTTGGTCTCTAATATCATACATATAGTTTGTAATATTATTGCCAGATATTGTAAGTCCACCAACTAACTTCGTTAATGAATATGGATTCATTATAGACTGAACACCATAATTAAGACTTTCAGCCTCAAAATCTTTTGTATCATTTGTTATAATTTTTTGAGTATTTGGTAAGGTTTTTGACTAAATTGTTTTCTTTCCATCTTTTTCTGTTTCAACTGATGTTTCTACATTGCCATCAATTTTCATTGCTTGGAATCTTTCTGCTAATTTACTACCTTTAATTATGCCTTTATCAACAAATGCCTATACTACACCAGCTTCAAGAACATTTGACATATCAGCAAATGCGGTTGCAGCGGTTTTAGATGCAAAAGGTACTCTCATTACGTGTGCATTATCGCCTTTACCTTTTCCATCCTCTAAGAAATATTCATCAATTCTATATAAACGAGGATCCCATGCAGCATGAGATTGAAAATCATTTACAATATCTTCCATTAATCTTGGATTACTTTCAATATCAACTGCACCAGTTTCAATATTTGTAGAAGGGTCTGTTGAAGTTTCAATATCACTTGTTGTTTCTCCTACTGAACCATCTTTTGCAATTTCATCTTTTGCATTTTCACCGGTTGAAGAATCTTTTATTTCAACTTCTTCAACTGTTATAGAAGATGGTCTAAATACCCATTCAGCTGAAGGAGGATATTTCTACATTAATTTTTCTCTATATGTAGATTCAATTGTTACAGGATTATCTGTGTCTTCGCCTTTAACAATCTATGAAAGTAATTTATCCTCTTCATCCCATTCCTCATATTCTTCATCCCATTCCTCTTTATAAATTACATAACGTATTTGAAACTATTTAGCCATAATATTTCTAAATTTATTATCTTATTGGTGATACAAAGCTCATATCATTAGCAGGTTTAGGTGTATCAACTAATATCAATTTGCTTGCATTTCTTACTACTTGACTATACATATCTTGCTTATATGCATCTCCAAATTCATATTCATTCTCAAATAATCTAATATTTGTCATATTAAATTCTGTTTTAACATTATTAATTAATACAGAATTAAATGAGAATGTTTTTATATTTATAGGTAATTTTTCATCCATTATTAAATTATCATAAGTATGTCCAATTGCATCTGTTAATGTGTCCAAAATTATAATTCGTATATTTTTTGGTGTTATTTCAAATGCAATATAATTCCAAGATGATAATTTTAATTTTTTAATATTAATCTATTTCTCTATGTCATTATATTTAATAATAATGCAATTGTCAGTTGTTATATCAAATTTAACTATATTTTTGCCATTATCCTATAATGTTAATAAATTGAATTCACTTTTTGTTTTTAATCTCCATAATCCGGCTTCCCAGAATTTTGGGAATTTCTTATTTGTAATTAAACATTCTGATGTTGGAACTTTTATAATATATCCCGTTGCACATTCATCTGTATCAACTTCACCATTTAATACAATTTGTGTTCCACGAGTTAATGATATTTTTTGGCCATATTCTAATCTTGCATTTGAATTAACATTAATATACCAATAATCATTATCTTTTGTTTGCAAACTTAATTTTGCATTATATGAATTTACTTTATCACTTCCTTTAAACCAACAACTATATACCCATATATTTTCTTTTACTGCAGTATCATACACTGCATCTACTTTATATGTAATTGGTTTATTTGCTTTTTCAAATGCATAATATGCAGCAGAAATAATATTTCTACTTTCTCCATATATATTATCAACTACTATACTATCAATATCAAAATCTTTAAATGGATCTACATGTGTTGTTGTATTATATGCAGTTTCTACATCATTAACTGCATCTGCAACTTCTTTAGAAATAGTATCACCAAATAATCTATCCTGAGCATTTGTAAGTTCATCAATAGAAATTTTGAAATCTTCTGATTCTGCTCTAGAAGCTGCATGTTTCCATTCACCTAATACACATTTCCATGATGTTATTTTTTGCCCTATTGTATGAACAGGTGTTGATGATATAACTTCATATGGGCGATGTAATAATGGAATTAAAACAAAATCTCCTTTTTGTGGAAGTGTATCTTCTCCATATACATTTTTCCATGTAGTTATATCAATACTGATTTCAAGTGTTTCTGCCTATTTAATTCCAAATAAATCAATTGTGAAATTACCAACATTAAAATTTGCATTATTAGATACTACTTTAATATTTTTAGGACATTCATATTGATGCAATGTATATTCTTGCACAATAACATCCTCACCATTATCATATGGAAGTAATCTACACCATACTGCATCTAAACCAATCATTTGTGTTGCAGATTGATTTAAATTCATTATTGTTTGATATAAACTTGCAGCGGTTTCCTATAAATTAAGTATTTCTGCCATGTAATAACATATATTTTTATATTTATTATATAAAAATGACACTATACCTATTTTAATAATAAATAATTAAAGATAAAATAATATAGTATAATTATGGCTGATACCGTACAAGGAAAAGCAGTTTATAGTGGCATAATGAATCGTTGGATTTTTGGCGCAACAGCTGATGGCAGAAAATCTTCAATTTTTAAAGATGGCTATGACGATCCAACATATATGACATTTAAAGTTGAGTTTGGAGAATGGGGCGCATCTGTTTTGGATAGATCAATTGTTCAAAATGGATTAACTGAATTTGGCTTATCGTTTAATGACTATGACCAATTACCAGTTGGTTTATTAAATTGTCCATATGAAGGCAGTAATAACCAAGATGAATATTGGCAAACAAACACAGATTATAAAGTTTTTAATAACACAAAATTTTATAGTGCGTTTCAATATCTTCGTTCAAGAAATGAAGATACACGTGCAAAATACTTATATTATTTTGTTAATGGTTTATATGAAATTCAACATGATTACCCATTTGTATTTAAAAAAATATCTGGTATAAACGAATTAGAAAAATTTGATCCTGTTTCTGGATAGCGTTTAAAAGGGCCTGTAAAAATAACATTAGAGTGTTATGAAGGATTAGATTTAAAAATTAGAACATTATTTGAATTTTATAGAAAAGCTGCATGGGATGATGTATATCAAAGATGGATTCTTCCAGAGAATATGCGTGAATTCAAAATGATTATTTATATTTTTGAAAGACGTGTATTTTAGGATACTGAAATGTTTACAGTAGATGATCAAAAACATATGAAAATGAGTTTTGGTAAATTAAATGCAGATATTCCAGTAAAAGCATATGAATGTATGCCATGTGAATTTAGTATTGGTGATTCAATATCATGGAATGGAGAGTATGGTTCAGCTCTTGAAAATTCAGAAGAATCTTCAAAATTAGTTATTAATGTTAAAAATGTAAAAACATACTTTAAAAATAATTTATTTAATGATGAATTATCAAAAGTATACAATAATAATGGTAAATCCGGTAATAATTTATAGGATAGAATTGATTCCATTATGATATATGATTTAGTCGAAGAAATGGAACGCAACAATGGTAAGATAAATGAGGCTGAGAATATTACAGAATATAGTTCAACAAATTTCACTAATATGACTGTTAATGGAGTTAAAGCAATGTTTTTAGATAAACGAATATTACTTGAAACTGGTGAAGGCAATCTTAATATTAAATCTTATGTATGGGGTAATAGTGCAGCTGGTGCATTCTATTCAGATGGTGATAAAGTTAGTAAAGTTAATGAAGGCCGTAGAGATTATACATTAAGCTGGTTAGAAGATAATACACCATATCGTGGTGGATGGGTATTTTCATTAACATCCGGCCCAACATATGATGAAAACAAATCATTTTGGAGTAATTTAGGTGATAATATTAAAAATGTAATAACAGGCACACGTAGATTAATATTAATGTCTGGTGCAGCAAATCTTCAAATTATACCAAATTGCTTAATTGACAGTATTTTTATTCCACCTCATGTATTTGATGCAATTGATTATTATGATAATGGATTTGGATATTTAAAACCAAAAGACTTACATATGAAATCAAGAGAAATAGATGAATAGAGTTATCTTGAAATTGAAGAAGAACGTTATGTACCAGATCAGAATTTTGGTGAATTGACATCAAGAGATATATCTGAACAACAATATAAAGATATAGAGCCAGAACGTGAAATACCTAAATAGGAATATAAGGATTTAGAACCTGAAAGAGTAATTCCTAAACAATAGTTTGATGAATTATCATCAAGAACGGTTCCAAAACAATCTTTTAATGAACTTAAACCTGAAAGAGTAATTCCACCTCAAGACTTTGGAACATTATCTAATAGAATTATATTACCACAAAGTTTTAAGCCTTTGGAAGAGCCAAGAGATATTCCTAAATAGGATTATCGTAACTTAGACCCTGAACGCAATTTACCAGAATAGAGATTTGAAAACTTAGATCCTGAACGTGATTTACCAGAACAAAAATATAAAGAACTCGATAAAGAAAGAGATCTTCCAGAATAGAAATTTAAAGACTTAGAAAAAGAAAGAAATACTGATAGTGAATTAATGAATTTATTATTGGTTGCTCGTTCATTACCAGGATTCAAAGATTTGACAATTGAAGATGTTAGAAAAATTCCAAAACAAGATTTATTGGAATTAAAAGATGCAGAAGAACGCTCAATGCCAGCGTTTAAAGCAGATCAATCTGTTTTATTAAATTCTGTTAAAGATATAGAAGGCTCAAATGTAAAATTATTAGAATTAGATAAAGATAATAAAACATTTGAAGAAAGAGCATTAGAACTTCTTAAATAGAATTAGGCATTATCTAAATTTGAATTAAGCGAAACTGACAAAGAATCACCAGATGAAAAAGCTGAAAAATTAAAGAAACTAACAATATTCACTAAAGATTTTGTTGAAAATTCTGATAAAGTTAGACAAGCATATGTTAATAATATATTGGAAATGAAAAATGATTTAAGAGAAACAACAATTGACATCATTAATCATCTTCCACAAAATGATACATATATTATTAAAGAAAGAGAAGTTAATAAAGAACCATCATATTTAAATGATGTTATGGTAAGTCAAAATGATATTGACCAAATAAATCATAATATGAAATTCTTAGCTATTAATGATAAAGATGTTGAAAAGCTATCATTCCAAACATTAATAAGTATACAAGATGAATTATCTGATGCTGTTCAACGTTCACATGCAGTTAATGGATTAACAGAAATCATTAAAAATAGTGTAGCAACAAATCCAGATAAATCAATTAGAAATGCTGCAAAGGAATCTGTTATTAAAGAACAAAAGAAAGATAAAATGAAAGTTATATATTAATATAGAAAATAAATAATAAAAGATATAAAAATAAAAATTAATCATGCAAGGCGTATGGCTAAAAATTTAAAATTAATTAAAGGGTTATCAAATAGCCCACTTAAAAAACTAAATGAAGGTTAGGTTTTAAAAAATCCTGACAAATATGTGTTTGAAGGCGTATTTACACAATGTTCTACACCAGATCATAAAATTGTAAATCGTAATGGACGTATCTATATGGAAAACGAGGTGCTTCGCCACCTTGGTTATCTTCGTGATATGATCAAAGAAAACAATGGACGTATTCTTGGTGAATTAGATCACCCTGAAGGACGTTTTGAAGTTTCTATGAAAGAAGCATCACATATGATTACCGATTTATGGTATGATCAAAATACACACTGTGTAATGGGTAGACTTGAAGTTCTTGATACTCCTAATGGTAAAACATTAAAATCATTAATTGAAGCAGGTTTCCCATTATATGTTTCTTCTAGAGCAGCAGGTGATGTTGATACAAAAACAAAAGAAGTTGAAATTGCACAAATTTTTACTTATGATGTTGTTTGTACTCCTGGTTTTAAAGAAGCAAGACTTGAAAGAGTTAATGAATCTTTATTGACAGATGCAGCATTAAAATATATTAATGAATCTGCAGGTCAAAATGAAAAAACTAAAAAAATGAAATCAATTGATGTTCCAATGGAAGTTGTAAATGAAAGTGAAGTATCTAAATTTAATGATACAAAATTAGAAGATGTAACTACTCCTCTTAATGAAGACGAAGAAGTTTCTGAAGAAAATAATTTAAATGATGATGTTAAGAAATTCTTACCAATTATGAATACATCTGGTTCCAATAATACTATTAAGGAAGAAGATGAAACATCTGAAGAAGAAAATAAAGAAGAATCTTCTGAAGAAAATAAAGAATCTGATGAAAATTCAGAAGAAAATAAAGAGGAAGATAATAAAGAAGAAATTGGAGACGACGATGAAGAAAAGAAAGAATTAACCGATGAAGAAAAAGAAGCTAATCGTGAAAAAATCGTAACAGTTGAAGGTTTTGATGCAGATGGCAACAAACTCGGAGATTCTGAAGAAGACAAAAAAGAAGATATTGAAAACATTGAAGGTGAAACTGATGAAAATTCTGAAGAATCATCTAAAGAAGAAAATAAAGAAGAATCTTCTGAAGAAAATAAAGAAGAAACAAATGAAGAAGATGAAGCCAATGAAGATGTAGAAAATGAAACTGCAAAGGCTGAAGAAAAATCTGCTAAATTAAAAAAAGATACTGATAAAGATGTTGCTGAATTAGAATCTATTCTTGCAAGTGTTAAAAAGAAAGAAGAAGTTAAAGAATCTATTATTGAACGCTATCCATTTGCTGGAGCATTAACAGAATCTAATTTTGCTAAATTTGCTGCTCTTCGTCCAAAACTTAAAAAACGTGTTTTAGACTTCATTAATGAACATGAAATTTATGATGTTCAATCTATTAATGAATTATGGATGGCTCCATTAACAGAAGAAAAGAAAGTTCAACAAAACTGGTTAAAACTTGCTTCACAATCTGATATTGATTTATATGTTTCTGCTCCTGTAGAAGTTCAAAATGCTATTGAAGAACAAGCTCAATTATTCCCAATGGAAACTGAAGCTGAAGTAGATGCATTCTGGAATATGACAGGTTTAAGACAACAAGCAATGCGTAAACAAATGAATGAAAGATTAGTTAATGATTATAATGCATTTGTTACAGAAGTTAATGAATCAGTTGAAGCAAATCTTGGTTATGACCCATACTTAATTAGAGCAACTGAACTTATGTTAAATGAAGATGAATTTTAATAAAATATAATTATTAGACTTATGAAACAAGATAATAAAAAACTATATGAAAGCATAATGTCTTCAGTTGCCAAAGAAGTTAAAAAATCAATAAATGAAATATGGATTTGTAGAGCAAAAATTGGCAATGTTCTTGAAGTTGAATTACGTTATGATGGACATTTCTTTTGGCATACACCAGAAGATAGTGATTGGGAACGATTTGAATCAATGGAAGATTGGGAAATTAATATAGACGAAATGCCTGAAAGATTTTTTATTAAAATTGGTGAATAATATTTAAAAAGGAGGAATTTAAGTTCCTCCTTTTATTTTTAATATCTTTGCAAAACTAAAAATACTTTTTCAAGAATTTTTCTCAAATTGAAATATATATGAGAATCTTCCAAATCATCATTTACAAAATCAAAAAATTTATATCCAACAACTTCAGGAACTTCTTTTCCATATTGATTTTCAAAAAATGATGTGCATTTGCAATCATTTATATCAAATTTCTTTTCGCAATAGAAAATATCAATTTCATCTTTTCCATAAGGAAAATTACCAAGAAATGTTAATTCTGTTGGATCAACCTCTATGCCTGCCTCTTCTTTAGCTTCTCTAATAGCAGTATCTTCCAAAAGCTCACCTTCTTCCCAATGGCCTTTTGGAATGTCATATATATTACCTGGAAGGGATTTGCCCCATCCTTGCTCAAGTAAAATTAGGTTAGTACCATATTTACGAATAATTATTCCAGCTCTTTTATTTCCCATAATTTATTTACCTACATATGTTTCAACAAAATCTATATTAATTCCAATAATATTATTATCATTTTCAAAATCCATAAGTGTTGGTACACAATTATGTAATTTAAAAATCATTTCACTAACTGTATCTAAATATGGATCATTTTCAAAAACCAAAGTTTTTGTAGGTTTATCAATAAATGCTAATTCCCCTTCTGATACTATATCACTTTTGAATCCTATACATTTTCTATATGAATCAAATGATTCAATTAACTGTGCACACTTTTCTTTAGATTCAATTTTACATCTAAACATTTCAAATGAAACAGGATGTACTGGATTATTTTTTCTTTGAACATCCCATAATTTTGAAATATCTACATTTGTATAATGATCTGTTTCATATCCACAAAACTCATCATCTTCATCATACATTGGCTTATCATAATGAATAACAGTATAATCAAATGCAATAGGCATAACTATTGAAGTTTTGCCATTTTGATGTTTTAATTTCAATTCCAAATTTTTCATAATTATTTCCTTTATTTTTAACGATGAGGGATTCCACCAGGTGTCATTGCATTTTCGACTATATGATGTTTTTCATATTCATCATTAAACCAAATTCGTGATCTACATATTGGACAAATCATATAATGGCCATCATCACTATCATAAATGTCATCTTTTGTAATTTCATCCATTACTGAATCACATTTTGGACATCTAACTTTACCCCAGTTATTTTCAAGTAGTCTCATATTAATTTATTTTCAATTAAATATTTCATTATATAGTCACATGCATCTACATTATCTAATTCAATGTATGCAATATTATTTTTATCCATTATTTCTTTGTATTTATTATCTAGTCTTTCCGCTTCTTCTTTGGTTTCAATTCTTCCATTTTGTTCGTATTCTTGTTTTCTATGAATAAGAATATTTAAATTATTAAATTTTTTAAATTGTTTTAAAACCAATCCATCAAAATATTCATCACGCTCTCCATAAACTAAAGAATTAAGAAGTGAACAATCTGTTACAATTATATCAACTTTATCTTTTAATACAAATAATTTATGAAGTTGTTTTGCAAAAATGTAAATTTGATCATCCATACAGTGAAATGATTCTTCATATACTTTGCATTTAACCCATTCTGATGATAATTCTACATTACACTAAAGTTTCTTTAGACCATAAAACAATCCAGATGCGGCTGTAGATTTTCCACACCCTGGTCCACCAATTAAATTTATAATTAAAGGCTTTTCCATAATTGCTTTATTTTATTATAATACATAAAAAATAAAAGTTTTCATTAATTATAGTCTTAATTATAGTCATTAATTATAATAAATATATTGAAATATGAAAAACTATAAATAGATATTAGAAGCTATTAATAAAGGCATTAAGTTAGCACTAGATGATTATGAAGATATAAAAAATAATAGTTCTATATCTCAACATAATGATATAATAGATAGTGAAGATGTCATTAAATAGAAATACGATTTATTAAAAGAATTAGTTGATTTAGGACTTCCTTCAGGAACTTTATGGTTTAACTATAATTATGGAGTTGATTGTAAAAAAGTTTTTGAATACAATAAACCTGAGGATTTTTATGGATTATTTTTATCATGGGGAGAGAAAAATATTAAACGATAGTATGATTGGTATACATACACATATTGCAAATATCCTCAAAGAGAAAAAAGAAAATTAACAAAATATTGTAATTTAGAGGAATATTGGCCTTTGAAATCTGATATAGATAATTTAACGATGTTAGAATCACAGGATGATGTTATTACGCATGTATATGGTTCAGGATATCATATCCCTACAATAGATCAATATAATGAATTGTTACAATATACCGAATCGTTTCCAGTTGAAGATTATTTAAGAATTCATGGATTGAATGGAAGAATATTTAAAAGTAAAATAAATGAAAATTAGATATTTTTTCCATATAATGGTATAAAAAGTGGTAGTACATATTTAGGAAAAAGATGGAATGAATGTTTTCTTTAGACATCAAATATATCATTAAAAAATCCTTTGTGCTGTAAGGTATTTCATTTTTATGCTTCAAACGATTCAAATGAAATGAATGGGTGTTTAAATAAAATTGGTTTCGGTCAACAAAGATGTTTAGGTCTAGGAATCCGTGGAGTTTTTAATAAAAATTTAATTAAATAAACATGTTATTAAATGAAGTAGAAGAAATATATGATAGCATTTCGCCTGCACAAATAAATTTAAAATCTTTTGAAACTAAAGAATCTCTTAATCCAAAATTATGGAATGAAAATGGTGAATTAGAACCAAAAATTAGAAAACGCTTATTAACTATTGCTATGGATTTTTATGATTCATTGAATATAGAAACACTTCCTAAAGATATTATAATTGTTGGTTCTAATGCAGGCTATAATTGGTCAAAATATTCTGATATTGATCTCCATATTTTATTAGATTTTGATGAAATTAATGATAACACTGCGCTTTTAAAAAACTATTTTGGTGCTAAAAAGATTACATGGTCTAGCCAACATAATATAACTATTCGTGGATATGAAGTTGAGTTATATGTTCAAAATATTCATGATGAAAATGCAAGTGATGGTATTTATTCATTAATTAAAAATGAATGGCTTCAAATTCCTCATGCAAAAGATATTAGATTAGATAAAAAACTTATTACTCATTAGGCTGCAAAAATAATTAATTTAATAGATAAATATTTAGAAGAACCTATTCAAGATTTAAACAAGAATGATCTAGAGAAACTTTACATTAAGAGTGATAAACTATATAAACTAATATTTCAAAACCGTCGAGATGGAATTGCACAATTTGGAGAAAGTGCAACACCAAATATAGTGTTTAAAGTTCTTAGAAGAAGTGGACATTTAGAAGCATTACGTCAATTAAAATTTAAAATTTATGACAAATTAGAAAGTCTATGAAACTAACTAAACATATATTAGAAGCTATCAATAGAGGCATTTAGTTGGCACTAGATGACATTGAGGATAATGAACCAATTAACCCATTATCTCAACATAATGATGTCATAGATAGTGAAGATGTTATAAAAAATAGAATAGAATTAGATAAAATAGTTGTCGATTTAGGGCTACCATCTGGAACACTATGGTGCAAATATAATCTTGGTGTTAATCAAAATTAGTTACTTAAACCAGAAGATTGGTATGGAGATTATTATGCATGGGGCGAAATTGAGTCAAAACCAAAAAATATTAGAAAAACAAGTTGGACAAATTATAAATTTTGTAAAGCTCTTGATTAGCAAAATCGTCCTATTTTCACAAAATATATAACAAAATATGAAAAAGATCATGGGCATGATATATCATATTTAGATAATTTAACTACATTATTACCAGAAGATGATGCAGCATATCAATATGATAACAGAATGAAAATACCATCAGATGAATAGTTTGATGAGTTAGTTGATAATTTAACAGGCGAATGGAAACTTGGATATAATGGCATTAAAGGATTAAATGGAATGCTTTATAAAAGTGAAAATGGTAATGAAATATTTTTCCCTGCTGCCGGATGTATTTCAATTGATGGTAATGGAATTATTGGACAATCTGCATGTTTATATACAAACAAAATTTCTTCATTAAATTTAAAAGCAAGATATGCCGAAATGTGGGGAAGTCAATTTAGTTGTAATGATATTATAACAGATGTTGATGGATTTAGATATAGAGCGTTATCAATAAGACCAGTATTAATTAAAAAATGAAAAATTATAATAAAATATTAGAAGCAGTAAATAAAGGTATTTAGTTAGCGCTAGATGACTTTGAAGATAATGAGCCAAATAGTTCATTATCACAAAAGAGTGATATCATAAACACTGAAGATACCATTAAAAAGAAAATAGATTTAATGAAAGATTTTATTGATTTAGGTTTGCCATCTAAAACTTTATGGGCTAAATATAATGTTGGAGTTAATCCTAATTAGTTATCTAATGCCAAAGATTGGTATGGAAATTATTATGCATTTGGTGAGATAGAAACAAAAGATGAATATACGTTAAATAACTATAAATGGTATGATGAATCTAAAGGAAGATTTGAAATGTTAAAATATAATTATCAATATGTATTAGATTTAAAAGATGATATAGCAAACTTAACAAATAATAAATTTAAAACTCCAGATAAAGACCAATTTAAAGAATTATTACATTATACATCTCATTAGTTTGTTCAAAATTATAATAGAATATATGGGTTGAATGGTGTAGTATTCAAAAATAATAATGCAGAATTATTTTTACCTGCTGCTGGTCATTATTGTAATAAATAGTTATGTGCTAAAGGACACTATGGATTATATTGGACATAGAATTCTGGAAATCCTGGAAATGCATGGAATTTATTTTTCTCTGGGAGTCCAAAAGATACATTTATATCAATAGAAAAATATTATAAAGAAGATAGGATTGAGTTATCATTAGGTGATAGATGCCAAGGATATACTATTAGACCAGTATTAAATTATGAAACTAACTAAACATATATTAGAAGCTGTTAACCGAGGTATCTAGTTAGCTTTAGATGACTTTGAAGATAATGAACCAAATAGTTCATTATCACAAAAGAGTGATATCATAAACACTGAAGATGTCATTAAATAGAAAATAGATTTAATGAGAGATTTTGTTGATTTAGGTTTGCCATCTAAAACTTTATGGGCTAAATATAATTTAGGTGTTGATTCAAAAAATAATAGAATGTTAAGATTTTCCAAAAATTGGAAAGGCGAGTATTATGCATGGGGTGAAACACAGCCTAATATTGGGTCAAAATGGTCAATATATAAATTTTCAGCTGCAGGATATGCTCAATTAACTAAATATTGCACAGATTCAAATTTTGGAATGTTAGGTTTTAATGATGGATTAGATTAGTTGCTTCCTGAAGATGATATAGTTACAATAACATTAGGAAAACATTTTCATATTCCAACAAAAGAACAATGGGAAGAATTAATAAAATACACAACAACATATTGGACAGATAATTATAAAGGAATCAAAGGTTTAGCTGGTAGAGTTTTTGTAAGTGATGAGGTTGATAATGAAATATTCATTCCAAAATATGAATAGTATACTGATACATGCTATAGTATGTCATCGAATATTTCAAAAATAAAACCATTTAGATCATATATACTTACAGCTTCTAAAGATTATGGGCTTCCAAATTTAACACCAAATTCTAGAGTAGACTTAATGCCAATACGCCCAGTGTATAATTAATAAAAGAAAAGAGAGATTCAATTTAGAACCTCTCTTATTTTATTTAGCGGAAGGTATATGGTCCTTGTGGGTATTCGTTTCCATAATTTTGTAAATTATAGTCGTAATAGGAACCTTGACTGATTCTGGACCTTGACCAAACTTTCTTTAAGCTGCCTGCTACTGTACTTCACTAGGTTTTTAAGGCTTAAATGAACACCCAAACAAGTTTGGCCTCACAGTATACTATGCCAAATTTTTATATTTATTATAGACAATATTCTGAAAAAGTTTATTTTAAAGAATCATTTTTTATTTTTTCTTTAAAATTTGGATCAATTTCTGCAAAAATATCTTTAAACATTTGCTCATATTGATCTTTATTATGTCTAATTTCATCTGGAAGGAATGTTAATAAATGGTCATATTTATCTTTTGCCTTTTCATTATAATTTTCAACTAAACATTTATAGAAATTATAAATTACTTCTGCAAATCTTTTTGGACACCCATTTAATATACTATTTTTAACATCATATATTTCAGAACTTCCATTATCATATGAAATTGCTCCTGTAGCACGTCTAGATTTTGTAGCAAATAATGGGTCAATACTTACTTTATTTTCTGTCATATTTGATCTACCATGAATACATGCAATTAAGGGTTTTATACAAATATTATTATAATTTAATCTTCCATTTTCATATTGTGTTGATGAAATTAATAAAAAGGCTTTTAATTCTGGAAGAATTTCACTTTCATCAAGTTTATTATTTTTATAAGTGAGTTTAGTATCTTTAATAAAATCGATAAGTGTTTTATTACTATGTACAATTTTTAATAATGCATTATGAATGCCTGTCATCATTCTTGCATTACTACTTGATGCTGCACTAAAACTATTTCCATATGCAACTTTTAAATCAATAGGAATTATATCATTTTCATTCTTATTAAACACTGCATCTGGAAATGCCATTGGATTATTGTTGTTACATACATTAACATCTGACAATAATTGAATAATATTAGTTGGATCCTTTTTATTATGTTTAATTCCACTTAATAATTGAATTGTAGCTTCATTTGCATAACCGCCCGCACTTTTAAGAATTGTTTGTAAAATTTGTGTGGCAGTATAAGATCTATCATCTTTAAATTTTGTTTCATCATTTATAGATGCTAACATCTCATCTTCACCATTATTATTTGTATAAATTTCCAAAGCAGTTTTTATATAAAAACCATTACCCATATTAAATGAATTAATATTATTATAGAAATTTAAAAATTCATTATTTGTTGTAATATGTTTTGCAATTTCAGATAAATCAATATTTGAAATTGTTTTCTAATTAGCTTCATTTAATTGTCCCATTATTAATCCAATCTCTGTAATTTTATATTTTTCCATTAGTACAGAATTAAAATCAAATTCTACACTATTAAGATATTGATCTGGCTCATATATAGGAGTCAAATCAATATTGGTATTGAAATCAAATTCTTGTGGTTCTGGCACATCATTAAAATCAAAATCTTCACCATCTTGATCTTTATCAAATAATGCTGTTAAATGATACCACTTTTTATTAAATTTGATATCTTTACTAAATTCTTTTGAAGTATTATAATTTCGCCAATCTTCTTTCTAATTAATCTCTTTCATTGTATCTCTACAATTTTTATATTTATCTTAATTAGACAATAAGTTTTGTTGGGATTTCTGATTTAGGCGCGTTAGAATTATCATCCATTTTATACATTTCTCTATATTCAGGAAGAATTTCACCACATTTAGCACAATACCAAACTGGAAGATCTACAAAAACATCTTCTGTTCCTTGGCCCATTTCCAATCCTGGAACTCTTTTTAAAATAACTCCTTGATTCCAAACTTCGCATCCACATTTACATTTTATATTTGGATATTTAAGCGGATTAACTCGTATTGTATTTTCCATATTATTAATCTATTAATTTTGATGTAACATATAAATCTACTTTTTTAACTGATGGCATATCAAATAATGTGCAATCAATTTCTACATAATCTTTTAAATCATTATTTGCTTTATTTACATAAACATCTATTCCCATCAATTTTCCCATATAATATATGTCAGGTTCAACTTCTTTATATGAAATAGTTTTATCATTATCACCAGTTGCATATTCTGCCATAATACCAGCTGTATAAATATTAACAATAATTTTTAAATTTTTTGCTCCTCGTTCTTTAAGATCATTAACTGTATGTAAAATATTAACTATGGCTTGATCAAATTTCATATATTACTGATTATTTTTATACTTATTAATAATTTCATTAAATGGATAAAGCACATTCTCATATTCTTTAGTAGCTTCACGCATTGAAACTAAATAGTCATGATCTTTTAAGCACTTCTCATAATTTTGTTTTCCAAATGCAACTGCTGCTGTAGCAATATCATGGCAACCATCATCACCTCTATTCCAATCTTCACCAATTCTATTAACTAATACTCTAGATTTTGCTCTAATATTATCTGCAATGTCTTCAATATCATCAACCGTTAATTCTTGAGATTTAACTTTATTCTCTAAGAATCTATAAATAACATCAAAAACTTGATCAACATTAACAGAATATAAAATCTTTTTAAAATCTAATTCTGCTAATAAAGTCCATGTTAAAATATCAAGTGCTTCTTGATATGTTGTTTTTCTCCAATCTTTTACTTCCATAATTATTAAAAAATTATTTTTATTCTTCTATATTATTTCCAGGAATAAATCCAGTGCATTTGTCAGTGCCATAATTTCCGGCGCAGTATTCATAATCACCACATGTATTACATTTTTCCCAACGTGATCTTTTTTCCAAATCTTCTTTTTCTTCCTTAGTCATTGTTTTGTATTAGTAAATTTTTTATATTTTCCATATTGGGTTTAATAAAAGATTTATAACTCTCTTTGTCCATTTCTCTTGGTGCAATTGTAGTTACATTTGTTTTTTCATTAAACTTTAAATTAACAATATCTTTTATTTTTTTATTTATAAATGAAATTGTAATTATGCCTTTATTATTTGTTTTTAATTTAATATTGAAGTCTTGTAAGTCATTTAATAAAAGCTCTTTGGCATTTTCAATATTTAACATGTTGATATAAATACTTTTTATATTATAGTTTATAATTCTTACAAAGTTTTGAAACAAAAAATAGAGGAACATTAAAGTGTTCCTCCATTATTTAATTTTTCCATTGCTGATTTTGGTATTGCCAATTTTTCAAGCATTTTCTATTGTAAATACTAAATATCATTGTCAGCACCATTTAATGCTTCATCTGCAACCGGTGGTTCTGGGAGCTCATCGGTTTTTGCCTTAGCTGCATCACGTTTAGCAGCTACATAATCAGTTTTTTCTTGAAGATCTTCTGCTTCACGCTTTGCAATTACTGCATCACGGTCTGCAGATACCACATCAGAAAGAATAATTCTGGTATTTCCATTAGCACGTTCGATACGGTGAACATAAACATTCAACTTCTCTTGTGCCTCTACTTGGTTCTGACGGAGACGTTCACGAAGTTCATCACTCATTAATGTCTTGTGAATCATACCTGTAAGTACCTCATTAATTTCACAGAAGATACCAAATGGTGTAGTACCAGTAACAGTAACCTCAAGTAATGTGTCTTTATTCTCTTTAAGAGTTGTTTCAAGATTCTTAAGATAAATTGGAACAATTGTACGTAAATATTTCTTACGTGATACAATAAATCCAAACTTAGGATCATAACTTTCAACCATTACTTCCATTTCAGTTCCAACAAGGGACTCATAATCATTAAGCTTATTAGCAGCCGCCATTGAACCTGGCATAAATGCTTTAACCATACCAGCAATTTCAACAACAAAACCACCATTATTAGAAGAAATAATCTTAGCAACATATGCCTTGCTCTTCTTAGTAATTTGTTCTTGCATTTCGCTCATTAATGATTCTACATATCCATCCCAAATAGAACCCTTCTCTACATCTGTTCCAATCTTTGCAACTAATCCCATTTCAATAAATTTCTTATGAATATCTGGGTCATCGAGTAATTGCAAGAATGTCTCCTTTGTAAGGGTTTGGTCACCTATTACAATAGTATTAAAGAATTTACCCTCTTTATTAAGGTCAATACTAATGTTATTAGCACCACCATTAATACTTGCAGAAATATGATTATCATCAATCTTACGCAATCCATCAATCTTAACCAATGTATTCTTTTTAAGTTCTTTAGAAATTGGCTCAGCTTGTTTAGTATATTGATTTAACAAATTTTGTGCATATGATTCATGACAATATACCTTAATATGCTTATCTTTATTTTTTACCTTTTTGTTTACTCGTAGACTTAATCCATTCCATCCATCTTCATATGGAGCCCAATTAAAATCTCCAGCCACGATTTCTGTATGTTTCTTAATAATTTCAGCCATCTTTTAAATAAATTTAAACATTAATAATTAATTACTCTTTGCAGCCGCAATAACAACTTTTGAATTACCAGCATCAACTAAAATACGTGATGCACCGGCAGTATCCATTGTAATTTCAAGAGTTTCAGCTATTAAACCTTTAGTTGCATTAAGGAAGTTTTCCTTAAAAATAGTTGTTGCAGTTTGTCCTTGTTGACCAGTTGCATAATATCCAAGCAAATAATCAAATGATCCATTTGTCTCATCATAAGCATAAAGGCCAAGAACACCATCAACTTCCTTAGAATAAAACTTAATAAGATCGCGAGACTTATCAGCTGCAAATACCGATGCAATCTTAGAAAGATTTCCAAGAACCGCGGTATTAACTTCATAAGTCGAAGGCGATCCAATGTTACATACTCGAGTTAAGAAAGTTTCATCATCACATTTTTGGAAGAATTCACTGATTTGAGAATTCTTTACAGTCATTGTAAGAGATTTTGAATGGAATACTGTTGTTGTAGCTTGATATTCCTTAACAGCTTTTTGTTGTCCCCAATAAAGAACATTATTACAAATATCAAAGTTTACAACCATTTCATGTTCTGAACCATCAAACATTGATACAACATCAATAAATTTGCCAAGAACATTATAAATACCAACCTTAACACGGCCATCTGTTTCGGTGTCATGCTGTACCCAATCAAAATCTACGCCATTATCTTGAATATGACTAAGTTCAAAACCTGCATCTTCAAAAGAAATTTTTGCGTATTTTACTACAGACTTGTCTTGTGGAAAACTTTTTGCGATAAACTCATTTGACTCTAAATCAATCTCTACCAATAGCGAGCCATTAATATCTTTAAAACCCTTAAGCCAGGTAACAAAACCATTGGTAGATCCAATACTCTTTAGTTTTAATTCCATTTGTTAAAATGTTTTTACAATGTTAATAAAAATGTTAATTTAAACTCCTAAATATACATAAAGTATATTTTAATAATTATATGTTCTATTCTTATTTTGTTTATTTTAATATCATTTTAATAAGTGACATAATTCCTAAAATAATAAGCCCAATAAAAATACAAGCTAATACAATAGCAAGTCCACCCCAAAGAGGTGCAGTTACCCACCACCAACTCCAGGATATTATACCACATAATTTTAAAACAAGAAAAATTAAAAATAGAACAGTTGATAATCCTAAGCCACCAGTTGTGACTTCTGTTTTTCTATAAATTTCACCCATATTTTTAAAAAATTAAATTGTTAATAATGGTATAAATAAAAGACACACAAGTCCAAATGTTATACCAATAATCCATAATACTATACCAATCCATAATGGTGCGGTTACCCACCACCAAGACCAATTAATAGTATTTGTAAGTTTCAAAATAAGAAACACAATAAAAAGTGTAAATGCAAAACTCATAATATTAAAATTTTAAGAAAGTAAATAAACTAAAAATAATATTAAAAAGATAAAAATTATAATTATGAAAAACAAAGCCAAACCTCCCCAAAGAGGTGCAGTTACCCACCACCAAGACCATGAAATATATCCTGTCAATTTAAGTGTTACAAACACAGTAAATAAAATTGTAAGAAAATTTGTTTTGCCAGCTGCAAATACTTTAGCAACTTCTTTTAAATTAGAAATAATTTCATTTCTCTTTTCTTCGCCTATTCTCATAATTAATTAAATTTATAATTAAAAATTATAATAATGAAATTTTAAAAAGTTTATAAAAAATAGATAACCAAAATGATTATCTATATTTTTTATATTCTTGATATGCTTTATCTCGTTGTTCCTATGTTAAATATATTCCATTATTTTCTAAATAAAAATTATATATCATTGTAATGTAATTATATTTTTCTCTTATATGTTCTGTTGCAAATTTAAATTTTTTTAAATCATCAATAGTTAAATGCATATATTCACATAATTCTGGAACTATTAATTTGGCAATTGCCATTCCAGCTCTTTTGCAATGGTCTAATTCATATTCAATAAATTCTTCTTTTTCCATTTGTTTATATGCAAAAATATCACCTTGTTTATTACGTATATGTACAAATGTTTTATATAATTCTGGGTTATTCTCAAATAAAACATAATCAAAATCATGAGGTTTAAAATCATCATAATTGCTAAAAAATACTCTGCTTCCAACTAATATTTTCATATAATTATTTTTTGATTTTTTTAAATACACATAAACCTTGATACTAAACTGGAATTATATTAGTAAATGTGTTACCTCTATAATCATTAGTTCTTTTTGTTTCACAATCTACACTCATTTCATTATCATCATAGCTATAATCTGTATCATAACCATTTAATATTGCCACAAATTCAGGTGATGATGTTGTTAATGGAAGATTCAAATCTAATGTATTTGTTAATATTTTACATTCATAATTTAAATCAAAATTACTACTTTTTCCGCCCCATTCATATCTATCCCATACATAACATAACTAATTATCAAATCTTATAATTTGTCCTGAATATTGATAATATTCGTATTCTAATGGTACTAATTCAAGTGTAGCATTGTATATATATGGATCATAACCAGTTAATCTATAATCATATTCAGAATTTATTTTTCCTTGTGTATTATAATTTTCATCTTTTGGTATTTCATTCCAATAATCTATAAATATTTCTGTATTATGCATTAATGAAAATCTTTTAACTGAATCAACGCTATTTGGAATATATGACTATATACATGGTATTGATTCGCTATTATAATTTTTTACACCATTCTCATTATCTAACATTATATTTAATATACTAAATGACTAAATTGAATGTAATATTGTAAAATATAATGTATATGAGCCATTTAAGTCATCAGGTATTATAAATTTTATCTATACTGGTACTCCACCATTATAATCCATTATTGGAATTATATCTAAATATATACATTGTTTATTATCTATTTTCTTTATATCTTTAGTATCAAATGTAAATTTATATCGGCCATTTTCATTATATGTAAATGCAGTTTTGAGATATTTTGATTCATCTATTACAATGTTTCCATTATCTAAAAGTTTATATTCATTGCCCTCTTTAACATATGATACTTCTACACCAAAAACTTCATTTAATAGTTTTTCTTTATAATATGTTGGTGTATTAGTTCCAATTGGCTAATCACTAATAACATATTTATGTAATCTAAAATTTTTGTTTGGAAATCCAATACGTATTGGTCTATTAACATCAACATCAAACGTATATGATAAAGAATATATCTTTTTATTTGTATCACCTTCTCCAGATTTTTCAGGATTTAATTGTTTTGATGTTTCATAAACAGAACCATCAACCCAAATTTTTGCATATAATTCATTTATATTATTTGCTGTATTATACACTGATACATTTAATATATCACCTGCATGTATTTTATTAGCTGGTGTAATTTCAATAAATCCATCACTTTCTGACATTGCAACACCAAATGCAATACCATATGGGCTATTTTGATCTTTATCCTATTCACTATGAATCTAATAGCTTCCAATAACATCATCTAATGTTTTAGATGATGATGCAGTTCCTTGTGCAAGAACATGTCCATGCACATCAACATTTAATGAAACATCTACAGATAAACTTTTATTATATAAACATTCTGTACAATCTACATATATTGAGCTATTTTCAACATTTATACTTTGTATGTTAAAATCAGATTTTGTAATTAATGCAGGTAAATCTAAAATATTATACGCTGGCAAATATGCATCATATGTATCTGCACTTATTTGGCCATTAATTACATCTGATAATTTCATTAATATTTGATCATTATTTCCAGTATATATTTTTCCAAATACTGTATCTTTTCTATTTGCTAAATATGTTAATGCATCACTACCTTTATCGCTTTGATAAATTGATAAAATATACTAATTTGCCTAATCGTCATAAATAATGCTATATTTTAATTTGTCACATAAATATTTAAAATATGTAACAGTATCATCAGATGTTAAAACTGTTGAGAAATTATCATATTCTTTATCAACATTATTATCTGCATTAACTTTTAAATCACCATTAATAACTACTGGCTTATTTGAATCTACATAAAATGCATTATCAGTTGTTTTATATGTCAATGTTAATTGCCCATCTTCAATATCAACATTATCAACGCATTGCATTCTAATCATATCAATATTATCATTTTCATTAATAACATTTGAAACAATATTTAATGCTGCATTTTTATCTATATATGATTCATATGTTGCAGGATCATCTGTATTAATACCAGATAAAATATCAAATCCTTTATCATATGTAGTATTTAATGCTAATCTATTATTTGTTATAAATCTAAAGAAATCTGAACTCTATTTAGCATTAAGTTTACCAACAATTTTAAAATAACTTGTATAATTATTTGTATTACCGCTAGAATAAGATATATTTATTAATTCTAAAATACGACCAGTTTTATCAAAAAATAAATCACGTACTTTATATGGGCGTGTTGTTTTAATATTTAATCCAACTAATGGTAATATATTTGACATAATTTTAGACAACATTTCATTTAAGTCTGAAGTTGAGTCTATAATGTCATAATCTGTAAAATATATATTATTACCATCTTCACCAGTCTATCCAGTTTTACCATCAATACCATATGTGGCAATGCCTGGTGCATAATCATAATTATTATATTTTTGACTTAAAATCTATTCTTTACTTGTAGACATAATTAAATTTTATTAATTTTTACTGTTGGATAAAATATATAATTTTCATAATTTGACACTGTTATTGTCAAAATTACTTCATTATTAATATCTTTAAATTCTGTTTTATAATTTTGGTCAATTTCAAAATTTTGTAATTCAGGCTCATCATATATAAAATGTTCTTTAGCTATTTTATTTCTAATAAGCTCATCATATTTTTTATAAAGAGTAACATCAAAATTACCTTTAAAATTATACAAATTATACAATACATTATTTATATAGTTATTTATATAGATTTTTGAATTGGTATAATTTTTAATATTTTTCCAGTTATCAATAAAATTCTATTGATTCATTAAATAATCATAAAATGTTTTCGTTAAATTAAGCTAAATCTCTAATACCTTCTTCTATTTACTTCTTTCATTTTGTTTAGAAATATTATATTTGGCATTATTAATGTTTTTATTATAATCCCATTTAGTTAATAATACTCCATTATTATGAAGATTTAATACTTTTGAACCAAAGAACATTTTATCATCAACACCTAATGAGTATCCTTGTAAATATTCATATGTTTCTTCTGCTGTATATTGTCTATACACATTATTATCCCAGTTTGTTGAGAATGGACTTCTATAATTCTCAACAAAATAATTATATACATATGTTGGGTTTAATTTACTAAATGTTCCTATTGCTTTACTATATGATTGTGAACTAAATGTTCCAATTGTTTTTTCATATGAATTTGCTAATACTTTATTACTATAATAATTCATTATTGAACTAATAGATGATATTTGGGTATTTCCATATAATGTATCAATACCAATTCTATCTGAAATATTATCATTTAATTCAAAATTGAAAATATTTACAAAATTTGGATTAAATAAACCATTATTAAATTTAACTTTATTTGGTAATAATAATTCTATTGTTAATGGCTTATAATTTTCATTAATTTTAATTGGCTAAATATTTTCTTCTACATCACTTTCAATAATATACATATTAAAATCACTTTTAAATGAATCAATATATGCATTTAACTTATCATTATATGTTGTTGATATTAATTCATCCATTGGAGTATCATTTCTTTTAATAACATAACCATTTTTCTATCTAAAGTCTGCATCAATATTTTCATAATATGTTCCTAATAAAGTTATATCATTTTCTATAGATGAGTCTTTTGCCATATTAAAATTATTATATGCATATACATCATAATTATCATATGTTTTAAAGTTAGAGTCAATTGTAAAATACGCATATCGTGGTTCTTCACCAAAATTTGTATATTCACTATCATAAATATTTAAGTCTATTTCAATAAATGATTTTAAATTTTCTAAATCATTCATTACATATGAAATTGATTTGTTTGCATATATTTTATTATTTAAATATCCAGTATTTTTTAATTCATATGCATATGGAGATTTAAACCAATCATAATCAATATCCTAAATAATATTATCTTTATATGTTTTAATATTTGAATTTCCATAATAATATGTAGATTTATATGTGTGATTAATTATTAATATAAACTCTTCACGTTTAGATATAATAATTTCATTATAATCAGTGTTATTATAGTCATTTATAATAAACACTTCATAGTTATCAAACTCATTAAGTTTAATTTCATTTGCATATTCATTAGATGTCAATTTAAATATAAACTTAATTCCATAAAATATAAATTCAAGTGTTTGCACATACGGGTTATAATATCCAATAGCAGTTTGAATTTTTGAATTTGAACAAAGATATTTTTTAATTGTACCAGTTTTTAACAAATAATCATATATTGTTGTTTCTTCGCCATTTACATTAATTATATCATCTAATGAATCAACTATATATTGTCCGCCCTGTTGTGGTGTATATTTGCATTCAATAAAGTTTCCAACAATATCATAATCATTAATTAATGTATTAACATCCAATAATGATAATGTATCAAAATAATATCCATTTGATTTCCATTGGCAATTAATATGTGGAACTAATGGAATTGTTAAATCAGATTTATCTGTATGAATTGGATCTGTATAATAATTATCCTCATTTAAAACTGGATATGTAACATCATAATTATATAAATCCATTGAATTTGTTGATACCAACATAATTATTGTATCTTCACTAAATTCAATATAGTCTGTTGTTAAATTAATTGATTCAATCTATCCTGCATTATCAGCGTTTGTATACACTATCTTATCATTTAATATTGTAAAACTATTTAATGCAGCTGATGGGATTCCATAAATTGAGCCACTAATTATAGAATATGTTATAAATTTTCTAATTCTAGAATCACTATTGTCAAGCTTAACTATTTCACCAGCTTTAAATGAAGATGATGCTTCTGTATGATGTTCTTCTATAACTTCATTATTTACATAAACATCAATATCTTTAACATCATTTATACCCATTAAAGCAACATTTAATTCCAATGGTGAACATATATTAATTGCATCATTAACTTTTTCAATTTCATATGGTGAACATATAATTGATTTGTCTACATGATATGGTGATATGATTGAAATAAACTCAGCAGCATTTAATGAAAACCTACTTACATATTGTCTATAAAATTCTAAATCACCATTATTATTACTAAATTTAACCATTGGATAATATCCATTAACTGTGTATATTAGTGGATATGCAATCATATGTGTTTCATCATATAAATCCTTTTCAATTTCATAAATATACTTATCTTTAAAATCATCAACATTTATAAATTTAGTAATATTGGCATATCTTTCAAGTGTTTCTTCTAAGCCATTATTTGCATAACCAATATAATGAATATCATAAAATATGTTATTATACTCAATATATTCACATTTTTGAATATTATTATAATTATAATATCTTAATGTGTCATATACTTCAATGTTATTAAGATCTATTTCTCCACTATATGAATCTCTTTCTTCAACAAATTCATTTGACATAATATGTTGGAAATAAACATCTTTAACACTTGATATAATTGATATAGATTCTTCCCCATCTGAACCAACTTTAAGAACATTATCAAATTTTTTAATTGCACTTCCAATTCTTAATATTTGATCTTTTAATGAAGCTGATTCATTTTCGTTATCTAAATCCTATGTATAAAATGCAACTCTATAAATTTCAGTTTGCTCTTCTTTTTCAATTGGGCTTAATCGTGTTGGAATATTAGTCTATACATATGGGCTAATATAATTATCCATATCTTTTAATCTATGGTCATTTGATGCAATAATTTCAAATACTACGCATTTAGATTTATCATTATCATATTCATATTTTGGAATAATGAATTTAAAATGCTCACCATATTTTATCTATTGTGTGAAATCCATAGATAAAAATGCTTTTTCATCTTCTGCTAATTTAAATTTATCACCATCTAATTGCACAATATTTTCATTTGGTTTATTAACAGCTTCATTTTTAGTGAAAATATTTAAATCATCTAATGACTATAAATTTGCTACTGCATTTTTTGTTGATGCAAAGAAAATTCTATCAGTAAATTCTGTGTCTTCAATTACATCTATTGGAGTTGTGTTAATATCAATTAAATTACTTGATGTATCAAAATATTTTAAATTATAATTATTTGCGTTATTTTCATCTTTAATGACCTAATTAAATGTAATAAAATCATTTTCAGTTAAATATAAACCAAAGTAGTTATGCATTGAGAAATCATCCACTTCTTTATCATTAAACATATATTCAAGATTAATGATATTTGGAAATAATAAATTATTTCTTGAAAAACCATTAACCAAGAACATATCAAAATTTTCTTGTGGAGCACTTCCTTCAAGAGTTTGTGTGGCAAAATATGTTGTTTCATTTCTATCAGTCAAAATTCCTTTATCATATGCCAAGCCTTTCCATGTATTTTGACCTTGACGATGATCAACTGAATTTTTATCATTATCCTATTCAATAAATTGTAATGCGCAAGTACCAGCCAAATATTTGATAATCATTTCTTGATATGTATTCAAATATTTGCCAATTGTCGTTGAACGTCTTAAATCAAATATTTTAATGCATTTAGCATCATTTAATAATTGTTTAAATACATCTGAATTTGTAATAGTATTATCATCTGTTTCTAATCTTTCTGAACGCCAAATTGCAAAATAATCTGGAAGATGTTTACCAATATATAAAGGTGCAAGAATTTTCATATTTTCAGAATATAACTTATCTGAATTATATTCTGCACCATATTCATAAATATTTCTAATTTGATCATCCATCTTATGATAGCTAATATGTGGATTATAACTATCAGGATAAATGCCATACATCTCAGTCGCAGGTAGAAATTTAAATATTCTATAAACATCATATGGATAATTGCCATCGGCAGAAATAGCCTAATGACGGTATTCTTGTTTGTTTAAAACTGAGTTACTTGAAATTTTAAATGTATCTAAATATAAATTATAATCTTCATCGACAACAAGCTTTACATTACCTGTAAGTTTTGGATTTGTTCGAAGTAGCATAAATGATTCCATATTAGATGCAATCATCTATGATGATTTATCATATACTTTATACTAATTGATTGTGTTTTTTGTAATATATAAAGGTATTATATATGTCTCAACATCATCTATAAAAATATGTAAATTAAACATATTATAATCTTTATTGCCAAATCCATAATTAGAATCAACAGATATTGTTAATATGTATGAATCTAAATTGCTATATTTAGCAATTATAAATTCTGAATCTTTTAATAATTTACCATTTATTCTAATATAAGTTAAACGGCTATCATAATAACTACCAGTACTAGTAGGGTCAATAATTTTTATTTTAAGATTTAATAAATTTGTAGGAATATCAATAATATCTTCTAATTTAACAATTAATTCTTTATTGTCATTTGATACTTTTAATATGCCATTGATATTTTCAACCATATATTACTATAAAAACATATTTTATTATTTATTATAATAATAGGTATAGTGCCAGTTTTTATGATGGCCATCTTTTTTACAAAATAAATAATAAAAAATTATTATCCTTTATATGGCAGGAAATAGTTCAACATTTTAGTTAAGATAGCAAATGAATGAATCTAATCTTAAACAATGGCAAAATTGGTCAGTTGACATTAATTATGTTGTTAGTCAATTTAATGATGTAGTTCAAAATTTAACAGATAAATTGGAATTAGCCGAAACAACGGCCAATGCGTTATAGATAAAATTAAACAAACTTATAGAAAAATCAGGTGTAACAGATATAAGATATGTTAAACTTTAGAGCGATACTATTAGCATAAATTCTATGAAGAATGTTGCATATACAAAGCCATGTGGTATATTCTCAATGAATGATGGAAATCCACATATGATTAGTATATTCTCTACAAGAACGATAGATGGATTATATGTTAATGATAGTAAAGTTTATACAGCAACACTTGGTGAATATTATAAACCATTCTTAAAAGTTGCAGGTTCTGATGCTGGAACAATTGTTACAATTAAAACAGATAATATGACAAAACTTGGTGATGATATTGAATTATATTTTAGTATTGATCCATCATTATATAATGGTTCTGTCGGAGAAGGATATAAAAATGTTACAAATGATGAAATTGCAAGATTAATTATTAAACCAATATATTCATAGGTTGTAACAAAACAAATTATATCTGTTAATAATTCTGCATTATCAAAAGCATTAGTTAATACAACAGCAATGTCAACTGATGCAATTCCTATAAGTAAATATGGCGCATCAGTTGGTGTTTATTCAACAACAAAAACTATTGCACAACTTGCAAAAAATAAACGTATTTAATAATTTATGAAAGAGGAAACTAAAGAAAAACTAAGTAAAATTAGTGTTAAAGATTGGGTTATCATAGCATTAATTATTATAATAATTTTATTAACATTTGGATTGGCATTGTATTGTCATAAATATTATGATGCAGAAAGATAGGTTGTTATTTGGAATGATTCAACATATATTTATAAAAATATGTATGGCGAAGAATATGCTGCCAAAAATACTTATATTTTAGAAGCAGAATAGTTAAAGAAATATAATGAAGAATTATATGCTGAATATAAATCATTAAAAGACCATCCAATAGTTATTACTAAAACTAAAGTAGTAACTAAAATTGATAGTGTTGAAACGGTTCCATATGATATTCAATTTGAAGATTCATTAGTTAAATGGAGCTGGGCAGCATAGGATAAAGATTATTACAAAATTAATGGGCATTCAAGTGTTGATTTAACTGATACTAATTCACCATCAACTATGATAGATAGCATGGAAATGGATGCTAAGCTTACATTAAATGTAATTGATAATGGAGAACAATTGGCAGTTGTGGCAAAAACAGACAATCCATATATGAAATTAGATTCAATGCAAAGTGTAGTTATTGATCCAGCCGAAAGTCCAACAATGAAAAGATATTTTAAACCAAAACGCTGGGGATTAAGTGTTTATCTTGGATTAGGTGTTAACTGTGGGTATGATCCAATTAATAAAGGTGTTGGATTAAATATTGGCCCATCTGCCGGTATTGCTGTAACATATGATTTGATATAGTGGTAATAAAATAAATATTAAAATTAAAAAATTTGAAAATATGAAAGATACTAAAAAACTTTATGAACATATAATGGCTTCTGTTGCTAAAGAAGTCAAAAAAGCATTGAATGAAAATAAAGAGGATTATTCAATAGCTAGAAATATATATGATATGGTTACAAAGGCTGATAGTGGTAATTCAATGTTTTTAGATGTTGCATTACGTCAAGAATCAGGTTGGTCAACATATACTTTATTTTCAAAAAATGTAATTGGACAAAGTAGAGATAGTGCTGAAATACTAAATTTTTCAAATGAATGCTTTGATGGTGATATTATAACTGATTCAAATGCTGCTATTATTAGAAAACTTACAGAAATGGAAGAAGATAAAAGTTGTAAAGGATATATTGTATTTGAAGAAGAACCGTATCTAAGAGGAAAAAAGACACCTGTATATAAATTTGTTATTAAGCTAACAGAAACTGGTGCAAACTTAGCTAATGATATAACTAATAAACGTGATGCAAGGCGAAATAGCAAATATGATAATATAGACTAGTTAGAAAAGAAATTAACAGATCTTAATGTTTCTGGCAGAATGTCTAAATTCTTGTCTAAGAAATATGGTATTTCAAATTATGCAATTGAAGATATTAAATTTATGTGTAAAGATTTTGCGCATATGTTATTAAGTTATGTTGAGCGTGATAATATGGATTATGGAGATTTTGAAGATGATGATTGGGATGTAACCAAATATCCAAAGCATAAAGGATATGGACCTATGGGATTTGGCAGACATAGTCTTGTAGATAATAAAAAGGCAAGAGACATTAGCAAAAGAATAGAAACAACAGTATTTGAAATTTTAGAAGACATAAAAAAGAATGATAAATGATATGAAAAATACTAAAAAACTTTATGAACACATAATGACTTCCGTAGCAAAAGAAGTCAAAAAAGCAATTAATGAGGGCGAAGATTATAATGAAGAAATAGATATTCAAGGTGATACCGAACGTTGGTGTGATGTAATTGATGAATATTTATGGGATCAAATTGGTGGATCAGCAGATGCAAATACAGTATTAGCGTTATTTTCAACATTAGTTTATCTTGATCAATTAGATGATGAAGAAGTTAAAGATATTGCAGAAGCAATAATGGAACAAATTGACAATGATGAAGAATTTGATAATCCACCAGTAGATGAAGTATTCTTTGAAGCTGTAGCTGAAAAAATCAAAGACAGTGCGGAAGATTGGTGTGCAGATGTAGTAAGAGATTGGAAATTAAATCAATAATAGATATGAATAAGAAACAATTATATGAGAACATTATGAAAAATGTTCAAAACGAACTTAATAAAGTTCTTAATGAAGAAAAAGAATTGTCTCCATCTGAAAAAATGGATGCTTGGCATAATGGTGAACGTGATGAAAACATCAAAGCATGTGGAGCAGATAAACTTAAAAAATATAAAGCTATTTGTCAAGCTAAAGGATATGATGCAGAAGTTGCTGCACTTCAAGCAGAAATTGATAAACGTGGTTTAAAGGAATCTGCAATTTTTGAAAATGAAGAACCAGATATTAGAGAAAAATATGGTGATGAATTTGCAGATTTAATAGGAGATATAGATGATGGCGCTAGAGAAATTAATACAGAAAAAGATTCTGAAATTTTATTTAGCGCATTGGTTCCAGGATCTGGTAATGCTGATAATTTAGGTGGTGAATTATTAAGAGCTGCTGAACGTATTGCATATCGTTATTATAATGATGGCGATAAAGCAGGCGAAGGTTATGGCAGAGAAACAGTTAATCCTGCAGTTAGATTTATGTATGCAAATGTTACTCCTACTACAATGGATAATCCATTATGGAGAACAGTTAAAAAATTCTTCAAATTTATTGAATATGGAAATTCAATAATGGATACTGAATATGAACAATTAACCATGATTCTTTTACGTCAAACAGTTCTTTATATTATTCAAAATAGATTATGGAATGTTCCTAATAAAGAAGATATGTGGGATTATAAAAATGCTGAAGAAGATGTTGATAGAGATGAATGGGATGAAGAAGATTGGTAATTTTATTTTAAACAAAAATTAAAGGAGAAACTTAAATGTTTCTCCTTTTTCTTTTATGCTTCAAGAACTTCAATATCTAAATTATATTTCTCAAACCACTCTAAAGCTTGAATAAATGCATCAAATATATTTTGATTACCAAGCATAAATGACCACATATTTACAACTTTGCCTTCGCGTTCAGTTTCTAAAGATGAATATACAATATCAAATTTGGTCACTTTAAAATATCCTGTCATATCGCGATATCTAATTTTGGTCGGTAACATATTAAATACATCACCCAATGTGTATTCATCATTATCTACTTTTAGAATTCTATTAATTTTTTCTACTTGCTCTGGAAGAGCTGTTTCAATCATTCTTTTCATAATTTATTAATTTGCAAAGTTATTAAAATAGTTTTTAACTAAGATAACAGGCGTTCCTTTATCTCCAGAACCAGATGTTAAATCCATAAGACTACCAAGTAAATCAACATATCTACGAGGTGTTGTACCTTGTGATGCCATATTGCCTACAAGATTTGCATCTTTATTTTTAATTTCAGCTTTAATAGCATCTGTTAATTCTTCGCCATTTAAATCTTTAAATTTATCATCAGCGAATGTCTTAATCTTAATTTCATTTGGTGTTCCTTCCAAACCTTTAGTATATGCTGGAGAAACAACTGGGTCAGCCCATTCCCAAATGCCACCTACTGGGTCTTTAAAGCATCCATCACCATAAACCATTACTTCTACATGTTTTCCAATTCTATCAAAAATCTCTTTTTGAATATCTTCAACAAGTTTTTGTGCTTCAATTGGTAATGGGAATAATTTAATCTTTTCTTCAGTTGCTTTATTAGAACCAAGCAAACCATATTCATTATTCCAACCACTGAAAAGAATTGGTGACTTCATAAAATCTTTAAGTGTTAATTGATCACCTTTTTCTGGGTGGCAACGGCAATCAATAAATGTTTCTCCAAATTCTACACCCATCCATTTTGTTCCAAGTAAATAATATTGTGGTCTTTGGTATTGATAATTCATTTGATTCTTATGCATTTCAAATTTACAATTCTCACTTTCACAAAGTTCACGATAATATTCTTTAATATCTACGCCTGTAAATTGGTTAATGCCCTCATTAGGATTTCCTTGTTCATCGTATTTACCATCATACACAATTGTAATAGAATCAGCATAACGTGCAAATGCTTTAAGAATCATTGAGAAACGATTACGTGACATAATAGGAGAATAAAGAACCAAATTTTTTGAAATTTGTCTATCACCAAATTCTTTATAATGTGACATATAATACACAATTTCATCAATTGTTACATAATTGCCTTGAGCACGTGCAACAATAGATTCTGTAATTCCAATTACATCTTTATCATGAATATCAAATACTTTATTTTCAAATGGCTCTGGAATGCCATCTACATATGTAGTCATAGCCTCAAGAACAGTGTCAGAAACGATTTTAACAAGGTCATCACCTTGACGAATAATAGGTAACTTAATACCAATACTTTGTACACCTTTAAAATTATTCATATATAATTTTTTATTATTTTTTTACAATTTGTACATGATCATTTAATGGGTTAACATATACTTCTGGAATATAATCATAGTATTCATCATCCCCATATCCATAATTTGCTTCACGAATAATAATGGGAAGATGTTGAGGAACATTTTTTAGCTCATTAATAAATTCTGCTACAGTTTTAACTTTATTTTCTGCTTTACTCTTCATTTATTTTATTAATCATTTTTGGTTTCTTTGTAAATACTGCAGGTAATGTACCAAACTTATTTACAATATTCATGATAGCTGATAATTCATCATATGAAAGCATAAAATCACGATTAGTTTCATCATGATCACTTGCATAATGAATTGAAATATCAATGCCTTCTCCATTTGTCCATTCAGTTACTTCAAGCCAATCACCTTCATGACCAAATATAGAAAATTTACCAAGATCTACATTAGCGGCTTTTCTCATATTAACATCAGAAATAAGATTTCTTTGTTCAATACAATATTCACATGTTCCTGGTTCTTCTTTACTTTCTTCAATTTCATCAAAAGATGTTCCACATAATTTACATTTTTTAACTTCTTTTGGCCCAATGCCTTCTGCCATTTTTGCCAATTCCATAAATTCATAATAAAATGATTCATCATTAGGAACAGCTTTCGTTAATTGATAATCAAAATATATTTCTGTTTTACCATTTGGGAACCCAACTTCATATCGATATTTTTTATTATCTAATATTTTAGTAATTATTCCAAGATTTGGCACTTCTTTACTCATAATAACTTTTACAATATCGCCAATACAAAATAAAGGTGTATCAATACTTGGAAATTTAATAGCATTATTATTAAGTTTTTCTTCCTCTTTATTAAAATTTGGAATATATCCATAAGGCCCACACACAGTATCTTCTTTTTTGTAATGTTCTGCTAATGCATGAAGATCTGCAAATAATAATTCATAACTCCAAAAACAATGTGTTTCATATTTATTATTATCAAATATTACACAATATCTCTTACGCGAGTCATGAGTAAATGAATGAGTTATTATGCCAGGTTTTCCGGCATAATAACCTTTTTTTGGTGTTACTTTATCACCTATTTTAAATTTTTGTTTAGCCATAATTACTTACTAAGTCTTTCAATTTCTTCTTCACAAAAATGAATATTATCAAGTTGACTTTTACGTTCATCACATGCTTCTTTAAGAAATGTTTCCCAATGTTTAGAAACTTCTGAACGATTTAAAAATCTATGATAAACCTGATATTCATTGCCTTCAATAATTGCACGAAGTTGTTCAATAACTGCATCCGTATTTCTTAAATCACGTTTGCGTTGAACAATTTCACAACGATAAGCTGCAATTTCTTTACCACGTTCTACATCAAATGTATCATGAGGACCGCATTTTGAATAGCCATAAATTTTTTCGCCTTTAGATACAATCATGCATGTTACTGACTTTTTCTTTTCGTTTACAGTATATACTGCACCATTAATTTCCTTTCTTGTTGTTTTTTCTTTACGTTCCATAAATTAATTGTTGTTAATTTTTGTTTAATTGTTTGTTTAATTTAATTATTTCCTCAATTAATGTTTCTCTTGGAAATAACTGTGTACTTATATTGTTTAGCCAATATCCTTGGTCAGATTCTAAATATACTACTTGACGATATGCATTATAATCACCAATTTGCCATTCATGTGTATCTAATGCATTAATAATTCTCTCTTTATCTTTATTATCAATATTATTTTGTTGTTCAATATGTTCTCTTAAAAAACCAAGTTTCATAATTATAAATTTTCAAATTCTTTTTCTAGTTGTGTTTTTTGATCTTTGTGAAATTTTAATGCAACTTGTAATGCTTCTATTGGAAGCTCCAAATTTGATATTTGAACATTAGCTTTATTATCCATAACAGAAATATGAGTTGTATGTCCAACAATTTCAGAACACCCCTCATATTTTTCGCTTTTTTTAATTACATCATTATTTATGGTAATGTTGTTTTTCTCCCAATAATCAATTATTTTTTCTAAAACATTAATATTTGCATTGCAATGATTAATGCCAGCTTTAATACTTTGTGCTTTTTCAAATTTGTCTTCTTTCATATTATTTAAAATTTTAATTTTCTTCAATAAATAGCTCTACCAAATCATGAGAGTTTGGCCCAAATATAATCATTCTAAGATTTTCCTGATGAAAATATGGAATATACCCGCCAACATATGTAAGATTCATTCCTTTATATTTTATATTATGATATTCATGCTTATCAGTAACAAGCACATATGCACTATCATCTAATAAAAGTTTTAACATTTCTTTATTAATGATAGCAAAATATTTACAATCTTCTACTCTCATAATTTCATTTCCCTTTCTAAATCTCTTTTCTTTATTGTTTCTCGCTTATCATAATTATGCTTACCCTTGCATAATGCAATTTTAAACTTTATATAACCTGGGTCATTAACAATAATAGCAATAGGAATAATAGTATATCCATTTTGTTCAGAATCTTTTTTAAGTTTCTTTAATTCTTTTTTAGTTAACAAAAGTTTTCTATCTATATTCTCCTCACGTGTATATACAATATTATTATATTTGTATATGTAACAATTTTTAAGAATAAGTTCACCACTTTTATTAAAAATACAATATGATTCAGATAGATCAACCCATGTGGCTCTGATAGATTTAACTTCAGAACCAATTAGTGAAATGCCAGCTGTATATTCATTTATAAAATAATAATTATGCTTAGCCTTTCTATTCTCAATATATCTAAATTTTGTATCTTTCATTCTAATTATTATAGACAGATAAATACAAAAGTTTTGAGATTTATATGAAAATAAATATAAAAATAAAATTATAAATACATTTTTATGGCAATTAATAAAAATATAATTAAAAATAAACCTGTTAATTTATGTGGTGTTCCTGAACCAAATCCAGATTATAGTTCAGCACCAATACCAATGCATTGCGAACAATGTCCAAAACCAATAGTCTATAATTCATTTGAAGAAGCAATGGCTGCATGCGAATTGTTTTTCTTAAAACCTGGAAAAACTCATACAGAATACTATAAAGATGATAATGAAATACATTGTGTAATAGCAATTGGAAATATATATCAAAATAGAAGACATTTATATTTGTCTGATACTGGAAATAAATCGGCTATTGAACAATTTGAAGAATTGTTCAATACAAATGAAATTCAAGACGTTTCTATTAATTTATTATTTCAATATATAAATGCTGAACCAATTTCAGATGCTTCTATAGAATCTTTGTTTCATAATGATATATACACTATTAATTTATGTTGTTATACAAAAGGCGGATGTGTGCAAATTGAAGATGTTTATGATGAAACAAGAGTAGCAGAATGCACACCACATAATGAATATAAAACATATGTTGTTGGTGATGAAGCGATTTTAACTGCAATTCCAAATAGAGGATATAAATTAAATTATTGGCTTTTAGATGCAAATTATGATGAACCAATTTATAATACATTTGTTAATTATGTATTTAATGAAGAAAGAGGAGATATTAACGTAATCGGAACATTAAATGATGGTATGGAATAGGCACCAATTAAAAATGGTTATACTGCAATATTTAGCAAATTAATGGAATTAAAATTTGATACATCTGTTTTGAATGCCGATATTGCAGATAGTTTTGATGATGAACTAAACATTTCTGGTGATATTTATGAAATCTTTGATGGAGTTGCATATATTGATAAAGGACAAAATGCAACAATATTAGCAGAACCTGCAAATAAACATCATTTTATATACTTTGTAGTAGATTCTTCTATTATATCTGAAATTAATCCATACACTATTGAAAATTTCACAGAAAATCATACTATTACTGGATATTTTGAAGAAGAACGATATAAATTCTTTGCTGAACCAAATATTGCAGAATATGGAAATATAGAAGTTACATATACATTAGATGGCAGACCATATGCTCCAAAAGCAAATACTGTTATTACTGGTGTGAATGCTAAATTAAATGCCAGTCCAAAAGAAAAATATAAATTCAATTGTTGGCGATATGGTGTTGAAGAGGAACATGTTGGTGAAATTTATTCATTAGATCAACAAATCGATGTTCTTATTGATGAAAACAGTGTCAAATATTTAGTTGCAGAATTTGAAAGAATTCAAGAATATATTTTTGAATTAAATGTTCCTAATGTAGATGAAGGTATTGTTACTGATAATGAGTATAATTTGAATAATGGAAGTATTATTGGCAATGATAATTTTGGCGGTATTGCATTTGATTCAAACACTCCGACTGACTTTAGCACAAATTATATTGAAGCTATTCCAACTGAGACAATTGTTGCAGGTTGTATATTAGAAATCAAAGGATGGATAAAATCTGGAGGTTCTGATCCACTTACTAAAAAATTAAAATTCAAATCAATTAATGGAACATATAAGGATGATATGATATTTGAACATCATAGAAATACTGATGATGTTACAGAAGAAGAAATTGCTACATATACATATGTGTTCGACGAAGATATTGAAGGATCCTTATTTATTGGTGTAGACGTAAATACAATAAGATTGCATAGTATCAAAATATCAAAATAACTAAAATGAATGAATAATAAATTTATGGAAAACAATAAAACAATTTTTGATTGGGAAAATACTGAATTATATACAAAAGAATTCAAAGAGTGGATTTGGAAACTCTTTAGAAAAGTTCATGCAAGAATTGGACACGTTGAAGAAAAATTAGCATTATTAGAACCAATAAAAATTAATGGTGAAGAACCAGTTGGTGAACGTTCAAATAATGAATTTGTTTCTGTTAGTGTAACAAAAGAAATGGAAAATGTAAATCTTAAATCTGAAGTTCAGCTTGCAGAGAAAGTTGAAGATGCATCTCTTCCAGATGGTTATATTCATGCAGAATCAACAGGATTAGCCAGTGATGGATATGTTAAAGATTACATTGAGGCTGTTTTCAAATGGGAAATAGTAAATGTCTAAAAATAATTTTGAAATATGAAAGAAAATATAAAATATTTCGAAACACTATAGGAAACTAATGGGTATTTAATTAAAGATATTCCATTCACTAGTTATATTAAAGAAAAAGGATAGGTTTTATTTAATAATACACCGAATAAAATGTTAGTTATTTAGAATGGATAGGTTATTGTTCATGAGGTTGTTAATATAGTGTTTAATACTTTAGCTGAAGCTAATGGATATATTATTGAAACTATTCCATTTAGTTGTTATATTAAAGAGAATTAGCAGTTATTAGAATGCAATTAGGAGAATTGCAAAATAGTTGTTGAGAATGGAGTTGCTATTATTAAAGAAATGAATGATATAATTAGATATACGGCAACAAGTAAAGTTGAACCGTATCAATCAAGTTCTTTACCTGCTATTATTTCTAATGATTTTGATCCAAATACCGGAAAAGGTGTTATTAAATTTGCAACTGATATTGAAAGCATTGGAACTAGTGCATTCAATCAATGCACTAGTTTGACTTCTGTAACGATTCCCAATAGCGTCACCAGAATTGGAAACTATGCTTTCTATGGTTGCAGCGGTTTGACTTCTGTTACGATTCCCAATAGCATTACAAGCATTGGTTATAATGCTTTCTATGGCACCGGTTTGACCTCTCCTGTTTATAATGCACATCTCTTTGCGTATATGCTACCCTCTTATTCCGGAGAATATACCATACCGGATGGAATAGAAATCATTTCCAGTACTGCTTTCTATAGCTGCAGCAATTTGACTTCTGTAACGATTCCTAATAGCGTCACAAGCATTGGAGAATTGGCTTTCCAGTATTGCAGTGGTTTGACTTCTGTAACGATTCCTAATAGCGTCACCAGCATTGGAGAATTGGCTTTCTTTGGTTGCAGTGGTTTAATATCTATCTCATATACCGGAACAATATCTCAATATAATTCTATAACTAAAGGGAGTTATTGGCATAATAATGTTCCAGCAACAGTAGTTCATTGTACAGATGGCAATACGCCAATCTAATATTATAAAGTCTATTCAGATTGGTTTCTGAATAGATTACTAAAAATAATAAAAATAAAATTTTTTAATAAAAAATTATGAATTATAAACAGTTTATTAGATCAAATTCACTAGCTGCTTTGTTTATAGAACCTGAAGCGGGTTGGGAAGCAGTTGCAGATGGTGATATTAAACAACTAGAACTTATCCCAGATAGTTCTATTGCTAGTGAGTTTTCAATCATATTTGTTAATGATGCATCATATGGTAATTATATATGGACCGGTGGATATATTTATAATACTGCAAATGGAAGTGGTGGAAGTAGTGAAGGACATATTTATAATAAAGAAAAAGATTCATTGGCAGAAGGGACTAATGGTAGTATTGGAGAATTAAATATTGCATCTGGAATTAGAAGTCATGCTGAAGGAAGAGGAACTGTTGCATCTGGAAATTATTCATAGTCTATTGGTGAATATACTACTGCTTCTGGATGGGCATCACATGCAGAAGGATATGAATCTGATGCAACCAATGATTATGCACACGCAGAAGGATATTATACTAATGCATCTGGTTAGGCATCGCATGCAGAAGGAAATACGACAACTGCATTAGGTCAATCATCACATGCAGAAGGAATTGGTGGTAATGTTACATTATTTTAGGTATATTGGAAACCAGAATTTGGTAATACTAGATTATATTATGATAGTATTAGATCAGACAGGTCTGCATCAGACTCAGCTTATAATTTCTTAGCTGGTTCAGATTTTCAATCTGATGCTTGGATTGGTAATTCAGCTTCAGATATTACTGAAAAATATAGAATAGAAAAAACTAATAAATTTGCTGGATGGATTGGAAGAACATTATACAATGCAGACGGTTCAGTTTTAGGTGTAATTACAAGATTCCCTGATAAGTCTCAAGGCAAAAGTGGTAGTTGGTTTGAAATAGATAGAGCTGCACAAATACCTTCAGGCACATGGGTTTCTGCTTATATAAAAACTGGTGCAGCTGGTGAATCTTCTCACTCAGAAGGATATTTATCAGATGCTGCTGGCAAATATAGCCATGCTGAAGGTGAAAGAACTCGTGTTACTGGAACAGCAGCCCATGGTGAAGGAACAAAAACTCAAGCATATGGCGCATATTCTCATGCAGAAGGTGAACAGACACAAGCACTTGCATTTGGATCACACTCTGAAGGAAAATATACACATGCAGAAGGTGAATATACACATGTTGAAGGATATGATACTAAAGCATCAGGTTTATATGCACATACTGAAGGCATTCATTCATCTGCACAAGGCGAAGGCTCGCATGCAGAAGGATATAATTGTACTACAGATGGAAATACTTCATATAAAGAAACTAAACATAAAGTAATTTTAGATTCAATAAGTGATCAAGCAATAACACTTAGATATGTTGACGAAGATGATTATGATAATTTCGTAATTTATTTTGATACTTTAAGAACTATATAGTTAATAAATCCAAATAATAGACGAGAAAAAATTTATTTAATAAATTGTGTAGTAGATTATACAGGTGATGATTATATCTATTTAAAATTAAATTCTGATATTAAACAAGGTGCTTCAGTTATTGATTATGATCGTGGATATACAATAGGCGCAACATATGATGTTCTTAAAGAGGTTACAACAGTTGCTGCACATGCAGAAGGTAAAGATACAGAAGCAGCTCAAACTGCATCACACTCTGAAGGTATAAATACAAGAGCTGATGGAGATGCTGCACATGCAGAAGGTATTGATTCAAAAGCGTTAAGCAAATATGCACATGCAGAAGGTGTAAATACATTTATAAACGAACATTCAGAAGGTTCTCATACTGAAGGATATGAATCTCAAACAAATTCAATTTATTCACATGCTGAAGGTTGGAAAACATTTGTACAAAGTAGAGAAGAATTTGTAAATAGAAATGCAAAAGTAAAAATACTATCATACAATTCAACAACACACCATATTGTACTTAAATTATCTGAAGGTGATTTTTATTCTTTATGCTGTACATTTGATGAAAGAAAACAATCAAGTGTATAGTTGAAACCAATTGCAGATGAAGGTGAACGAATTAAACTTCATAATTTTATTGAATATTCAACAGATTATAGTAACGTTACTATAGAGTTGGCACCACGCTATGATGTTTGGGGACCAGGTGAAAAAGAAGATCAAAGTGGAATAAAAGGTGACATTAGTTACAATATATCTGATTATCCAAATGCTATATTCCAAGTTAAACGTAATGAATATTTTGGATTTGGCGCTCATACAGAAGGTGGTGAAACATATACTGAAGGAACATATGCGCATGCAGAAGGTGAGCACACAAGAGCGTTAAAGCAATCAGCACATGCTGAAGGCTATTATGCAGATGCATCCGGTGAATATTCGCATGCAGAAGGTGTAAAAACTGAAACTAAAAACTATGCGGAACATGCACAAGGATTTAGAAATGTTTCGCATAAAGCATCTTATGAATATGGAAACAAAGGAAACACACTATTTTCTGTTGGTGCTGGAGGAAATATAGAAGTTTATAAAGGTGAGCCAGAATTTATCGGATATTTTAAAGGTACTGAAGATTGGTCAGATCAAGTAAATTGGCAATATTATTCAGGAAGTGATAAAACAGCACTATTAAATTATTGTTTAATTACTGAAAGACATGAAATGCCTACACCAGATATAGCAGATATTGAAAATTTAGTTGGTAGCCAACTTTTCTCAGATGATGAGAAAAAACAATATCTTGGAACAGTTATTGCGGCTGCTCGATATGATTAGTCTGAACCTAGTTGGGCTTCAGCAAGAATTTATTTAGCATTAAACAAATATGTCGATGTTACCATTGATCCTTATAATGCATTTTCTTGTTGGAGAGTTGAAAAATCTGATGAAACTGAATTTATTTACACTGGGGGTGAAGATCGTGCAAATGCATTAGAAATAACACAAAATGGTGACATTTATGTTAGAGGTGCTGGTAATTTTGATGGAGACAATATTAGTGAAGCACAAACATTGCAATAGGTACTTAAAAATGCTGATACAACTAATTTAATTCCATTATTTGAAACTATTTCTGCTGCACTAAATGATTTAAATGATAGATTAATTGCATTAGATACTGTGGTTTCAGCTACTTTAGTTAATCATGAAAATAGACTTCAAAATTTAGAAACTAATTATGAAATTCCTGAACCATAATCATAAAGAATTTAATATAGCCCATTTTCAAGGAACATCTTCTGAAGTATTCACTAAATTTCTAGATGATATAAAATCTAGAAATTTAGATGCGCTTCCTGATGATATAACACTTTTGTCAATCTGGACAACTGATGAAAAATGTATTCTTTATCAACAATTAAAAAATAATAATATTGAAATTGTAAATGGATATATTCCAAGAGAAGAAAAATGGTCAAATCCATATAAAATCACTTGTATATTAGAATCATTAAAAAATATAAAAACCAAATATACAATAATTTTAGATGGTTATGATGTTGTAATTAATTCTTGGGATCATATTATTGAAAAGTTTTTAAATTATAATGCAGATATAGTATTTAATACATCAAAAAATAATTATCCACCATATTTTGGTGATGTTGTTGATACTGGAAATATTTCTAAATTCAAATATTTAAATGCTGGATGTTGTATTGGATATACAGACAAATTGATTGATTTTTATAATGAAGTTGCAGATTATTATGAAAAACATCCTACAAATAAATGGAACAGCGAATAGTTAATAGTTAGAAGCGTTTATTCTAAATATTGCAAATATTCATCTGACTATAATTTAATTAAATTAGATTTAGATTGTGATATTTTTCAAACATTTGGACAAATGATGTATAAAGAAAGAAAAGATTATATTATTATATATTAAAATTTTTAAATAAAAATGATGAAAGAAAATATAAAATATTTTGAAACATTAAATGATGCTAATGGGTATATAATTAATGATATTCCATTCACTGGTTATATTAAAGAAAATGGATAGGTTATATTTAATAATAAACCTAATAAAATGTTAGTTATTTAGAATAATAAAGCAATAGTTCATGATATAGTTGATGTTATTTTTGAAACATTAAATGATGCAAATGGGTATATCATTGAAACTATTCCATTCAGTTGCTATATTAAAGAAAATTATTAGTTTTTAGAATGCAATTAGGAAGATTGCAAAATAGTTGTTAAGAATGGAGTTGCCATTATTAAAGAAAGAGGTGATATAATTAGATATACAGCTACAAGTAAAGTTACACCATATCAATCAAGTTCTTTACCACGTATTATTTCTAATGATTTTGATCCAAATACTGGAAAAGGTGTTATTAAATTTGCAATAGATGTCACAAGCATTGGAAGTTCTGCTTTCTATAATTACAGCAGTTTAACCTCTATTACTATTCCCAACAGCGTCACAAGTATTGGATATCGTGCTTTCTCTAACTGCAACAATTTGACCTCTGTGATGATTGGTAATGGTGTCACCAGCATTGGAGATAGTGCTTTCTATAATTGCAGTGGTTTGGCTGGAGAATTAGTCATTCCAGATGGTGTCACCAGCATTGGAGATAATGCTTTCTATGGTTGCACCAGTTTGACCTATGTAACCATTCCCAACAGCGTCACCAGCATTGGGATTCAGACTTTCTAGGGTTGCAGTAGTTTGGCCTCTCCTGTTTATAATGCTCATGTATTTGCGTTTATGCCGACTTCTTATTCAGGTGCATATAATATTCCAGATGGTATTGAATCAATCACATATGGTGCTTTCTCTAGTTGCCGCGGTTTGACCTCTGTAACTATTCCAAATAGCGTAACAAACATTGGAGATCTTGCTTTCTATAATTGCACAGGCTTGACTTCCATCGAGATTCCAGATAGCGTCACAAGCATTGGAGGGGATGCTTTCTATAATTGCAGCAGTTTGTCCTCTCCTGTTTATAATGCGCATGTCTTTGCGTTTATGCTAACCTCTTATTCTGGTGCATACACTATTCCCGATGGTATTGAATCTATTGCAGGAGGTGCTTTCTATAATTGCAGAGGTTTGACCTATGTAACCATTCCCAACAGTGTCACAAGCATTGGATATAGTGCTTTCTTATTGTGCACTGGTTTGACCTCTGTGACGATTCCCAATAGCGTCATAAGCATTGGAAATAATGCTTTCTGGTCTTGCAGTGGTTTAACCTCTATCTCATATACTGGAACAATATCTCAATATAATTCTATATCTAAAGGATTAGATTGGCATTCTGGTGTTCCAGCAACACAAGTTTACTGTTTAGGAGAAAATCCACCAGCTTATACACCAATTTAATTAAGTCTATTCAGATTGGTTTCTGAATAGATTACTAAAAATAATAAAAAATAAAAATAAAAATTATGACAGAACATATTCAACTTATTAAATCAGAGGCTGATATGCCAGGTGAATTAATTCCAAATGCAATTGTTATGAATGGCACTAACGAAACTTTAAAAATTAATAATGTTATTACTAGTTTTAAAGGTGTAAAAGAATTTGCAAGTTTATTTGATGCTGAAGAATTAAATCATTATAATACTCGTGGTGCAGTGTTATCATACGATAATGGTATATTTAAAGCATGGAATGGTGATCCAGACAATCTAGAATGGCAATTTGATGAATTTCCAGAAGGATTGTGTGTAGGTGCTACAGATACATCTGCATATTTTAGATATCCAAATGATGATGATAATTATTCAGATAGTAATGGAATGCTCTTTATCAATGATGAAAACTGGATTGGTAAAGATAGTGAAGGAAATAATGTTATATTATATGCTGGTATTCCTACAACACATGGAACACCTATTGCAGTATGTCTTGGTAAAGGATTATGGCATGTTTTAAATTGGCAAGAACGTGATGCCGAAGGAGTTGTTACATTTAAAAATCTTAAATGGGCAACAAACGATACCGGAGTAGATCATTTATATAATGATTTTATTATGGGCGCATTTAGAACAAACGATGGTGCTAAAGCAAGTAAAGCTATATATCAACATGCGTATCTTAGTGAATCTCCATTATTCACCGCTGTTAAAAACTTTAATTCCCCAGGTGGAATAAATGTTCCTGGTGTAGCTGGGCGTTGTTTTGTTCCATCAATTATGGAAAATTTTGAAATTTGGAAAAATCTTCAAACAGTTGATGAGCAACATTATAAAGGAAGTTCATTAAATGAAGAATATGATAGTGATCATACTGGTATAAATTTTAGAAGTAAATTATGTTGTGCTGTGTTGTACTCTATTGGCCACGATTATTGGTCTAGTTCTTAGTATAGCGATTACACTGGAGCTTACAGGCTAGGCTACGATGGTTATATGGACATTAGCAATAAGAATGACGAGTATCGTACTTTCGTTTGCCTACACTTTGGCGACGCGTTAGCGTCTTAATAAATAATAAAACTAATTTTTATTAATTATATGATTAAAAAATTGTCAAAATCACAGGTTTACATAATGTTTTTAATGTGTCTGATTCTGATCTTGATATAACTTCTATAATATAAAAAAAGATGCGATCAGAAATTAATCAAAACAGCATATTATTTTTAACTGCAAGTGAAGATACATCATATGGTTATCTAGATGGAAACAAATATATTTGGACAATGGGAACATTATATCCAACTAACAGTTATGATGAAATTATCAAAGATAATGAAGAAGTTATTGCAACTTCAATAACAACAATGGCAAACACTTTAGGATTAAACAGTAGCCTTAATGTTGAATGGAGTGAAGAATCTGGTTTAACTGAAGATACTATTAAAGCTGCTATAGAGGACATTGCAAAAAACAAACAAGATGTATTGATAACTGGTCAAAATATTTCAATCGATGCTTCTAATAATATATCTGCAGAAGGATATGTATTTAATATAATAAATGGTGCATTTGCAGAAAAATATAAACAACTTCCAAATGAAGGTGGCCAAATAGTATCAAATATTATTAGTCAATCTGGATCACATGCCGAAGGTTATAATACAGAATCTTTAAATTACGGAAGTCACTCTGAAGGATATAAAACTAAAGCATTAGGCGTAGGTTCTCACGCAGAAGGACAAAGCACTGAAGCAACTGGAAATTATACTCACGCTGAAGGCTCTTTAAATGTAGCTTCCGCCTTGGCTGCTCACGCAGAAGGCTAGAGTTCAACTGCTTCTGGCCAAGGTTCTCACGCAGAAGGTCTTCGAACAGTTACATCTAACACAGTCGCTCACGCAGAAGGCGAATCAACAACTGCTTCTGGTCAAGGTTCTCACACAGAAGGTAAAGGCACAACAGCATCTGGTTTATTATCACACGCTAAAGGCTTTAATTCAACGGCATCAGAACAATGTTCTCACGCAGAAGGCTATAATACTTCAGCATCAGGACACTCATCACACACTGAAGGTTCTCGTACAATTGCATCTAATGAATGTGAACACGCGCAAGGTAATTGTAATGTATCACATAAAAATTCAAATACCTATGGTGATGCAGGAAACACAATAGATTAACTTGGTATTGGACATTTATTGAATGATGTTCCTCAAAGAAAAAATGCAATTGAAGTAATGCAAAATGGTGACTACTATTTATATGGTGTAGGTGGTTATCAAGGAACTGATACGAAAGTTCAAAATGCTTCAATTTTAACATTACAAGAATACATTGTATCACTTGAAGCACGTATTGCTGCATTAGAAGGTAACACTCCAGTATCATAATTCAAATAATGCATAATAACAAAATAATGGGATTCCAAAAGATTCCCATTATTTATTTTTCATTTGAACAAAAATATATAAAAAGTAAACATTTATTATTCAAAAAATTAACGGTTCAGATCATCTATTATATAGATCTATTTCCAGATCCATTTGATCTGCTTCTAGATAATATAGTATATTTAGTGGCATTTTTCTAATCCTTCTTTAACAGATATGTATTTATTTAATATATTTGGAATACTAAAATCAACTTCTTGATCTGGATTATCTTTATCTCGTTTTTTATCTGTTAATACATATGCTCGTCCATATAAATCCGCAAATTCTTTAATTGTTATTTTTTCCGGATTGACACAATTATACAATCCTCCATTTTTATTTCCGGCTTCTATAATTCCTCTTACTGCATCATCAATATATGTAAAACATCTTGTATTTTGTCCATTATTATATAATTCAACCCAATCTAAATGTTTTAAACACCATAATAAAGTGTCTTTTCTTGGTTCTGGTCCATATACATTATGAAGTCTTACTCCTGTTGCATATGGTGCATAAATTCTTGCAAAATCTTCATTGAATCTTTTGCTTAATCCATATAATGAAGTTGTGTTATTATTATTTGCGGTGCTGCTTGATGTATAAACCAGTTTAATTCCACGTTCATTACATATTTTAGCAAGTTTAACAAACGCTATTATATTATCTTCAACAATTGCATCTAAATCATTATTAAATACGCTTGTTTGTGCAGCCAAATGATAAACAATATCTATATTATACAAATTAATTAAAAATTCTATATGATTGACATCCATTCCGTGTTTTTTGTCGACTTCATATATATTTGATGTTGGATATGATTCTCTAAGTTTTTTAACTAATTCTTTTCCTATAAATCCATCACTTCCAGTCACAATAATATTTCTTTTTGCATTGTCATTTGGCATCATTATCAATTCAGTATGTGAGTCATTAAATGTGCAATCCAAAACACCCATTGACTAAAATATTTCACATTTATTATCTATTGTTATGAATTTTTGATTTGGATCATTAGAATATTTTTTAAATGCATGACGCATTATAAATTGTTCTGAATTTTTTAGATTTTCAATATTTAAAAACTCTAATGATTCTTGATAGAATTTTTTAAGTGCTTCTTTTTTGCCTATACAGCATCCTGCATTAAAATATCTATATGGTCCTAAATGAATTCTATTTGGAATGCAATCAATAAAAACATCTGGATAATTATTACATGATGGATTATATATAATGTCATAACCAATCCTTAAATACTTATCTACTATGTCATCTAGATGTGTCAAGAGAACATCGTAGCCATCTAAAAATAAAACATATTCTTGATCTATTTTTTCTAATGTATCTAAGAAAAATCTTATTTTATTTGGCATATACCATTGCTGTGTAGTATCATAATCTTTTGGAACACAATTAATCAATGGAATATTATATTTTTTGCATTGTTGAAATAAACAGCAATCTTCGTCAGAAGTCCATGTAGAAATAATTGCCAATTTAGATTTATCATAATTCGCATTAACTTGATGCTCATTGAAAATCATATCAAATGTTCTTGGAAGTTGAGATTTATTCTATCCATGAAAATGAAGAACATTTGGATAAAAATTATTAAAATTTGTTATTTTCATTATTATTTTTGCATAATATTTTAAAATTATATGTTATTTATAGATAAATGTTTTAATAAATATATTGAAAACAAATTGAAATAAACGAGTTAATAAAAATATATTTTTTAATTATGGCAAAGAAGAAAAGAAAAACATGGATATCTCGTTTATTTGATATGGATGATTCTACCGTATCAGCATCAACTGTCTTTTTATTTTTAACATCATTTATTGCATTATTTCTTTTATTAGTTCCAGCCGTTGCAATGCTAATTGAAGTTTATTTTAATCATACTATTGCATCCGATATTTCCGGAATGGCAGAATATATTGCAGCTGTTTGTGGAATATTTGCATCTGGTGGAATTCTGAAAGGATGGACAAATTATACAAATTATAGATTCAATAAAAAATCTAAAGAGGAAATTGCTCACAAATTAGAAAAAGAAATAAAAGAAGAACTTGAAGATGAAAATGATTCAGATGATGAAGAACCTGAATTAGATGCATAATAAAAAGGAACTCTAAAATGAGTTCCTTTAATTTCGTGGATCTAGTGGGATTCGAACCCACGTGTTACATATGTTCCAACCTGCTTTCTACATGTTTAGTTTGATTTAATTTTCGTATATTGCTAAACCTCAAACTAGCCAACAATATCTTAAGCTATTATAATTTCAAATTTGTTTAATAGCATCACAAATTCTAATATCCAATATTTCTGCACCACTATAATCAATTCACCCTTGGATTATGGGTTTGAGTGATGTATGGTGAAATTACCTTGTAACTTCATTAAGCGTGATCTTACTGTACTTCAGATCAAGCAGCCATAGCGTATTCATCTTCGCCATTTATTATTTTCAAAGAACATTTATTAGACGCATATCTTTATGGCGTCACATGCTTACAAATCAAAATCAATGCAGTCAAAACCAAATAGACCCATAATTTTAATTTATATATTTATTATAAACAAAAACTGTAAAAAGTTTCAAAAATAAATATAAAAATAAAAATTTATTTTTGAATAAAATGAATAGTTCAACAAATGAAGTTTTAAAAAGAACATTATCTACTACAAATGCACATGTAGAATTAGATCATATGACTACAATGACCGAATAGTTGGGTGATGTTTCTATTGATGTTAGCGCATATTATGATTATGATAAAACAGAAATTCCAGCGGATCCAAGCATATCTGAAGAAGATATAGTTAAAATGCGTCATACACATTTATATTTAGAAAGTAATAATTCTTCTACATATTTTACAGATATGTTTCAATATTATATAGATAATAGTTTATATCCAACCACAAATTTTTTTAAATAATTAAAATATGTCAAAAAAATATACAAATAAAAGTAAATTATTAGGAAAGATTGGCACTGAAAATTATAGAGTATCAAATTGCCCAGTACATTTACCTAAAGAAAATGTCAAGTTTTTTATGGCAATGCAAGATGCAGGAAATAAAGATCCATTTTCTTCTAATACATGGAGTAATCAAATTACGCCTGATTGGATGAAACCATTTCATGAATCTGTTGTATCTGCAATTTCTAAAGGAATTAAAAATGCATTAAATGAATCAAATGGTCTTGTGTCTGAAGAAGAATGTCTAAGAGCAAATTTGGTTTGTTTATATGATCATTCAGAACAAAATAATTTCTTTATTATTAAAAATCCTAGTGTAGAAGATATTAAAGAAATTGGAACATTTCATGATAGATATTATTGGCATAAAAAGGATACAGACGATAAAAAAGATCGTTTGATTGCTGATATGATACAATGGGCGTTTTATAATATTAAATTAGATGGGTTAACTAGTATAGAATATGATGATGAAAATGTTAATTTATGTAGTTTTGGTTTAAAAAATGATGAAGAACTTTATAAATCTGTATATAAATTATATTTAGATAAAGATTAGTGGGCAGATAGTTCAAAATTATTAGATAGATTAAAATATGTTTTAAATATGATTGATCAAAGTGTATTAAATAAACGAGATCATTATGGTTTTGGACTTGGTACACGTTTGTCTTTCATTGAATATTTTTTTAAAGAATATAAAGAAAATTTAGAACGATATAATACAAAAGACGATAAAGATTATTATTTAAAACGCATAAAAGAAAAGGAACAAATATTGTCTTCATATGATTCATTTAAATCATATATGAAAGATTAGGTTAAAAAATCTGTATGTGCTGGTGATTCTAGTAGTGCTACACTATTATTGAATTTAAAAACTGAATAGATTTTTGATCAAGCACCTAAAACAATAATTCATTTTATAAAAACATTTCAAGAATATAAAGATGAAATGTATAAAATTTTAACCGAAGATCATAAATTAAAAGAATCTCAAGAATTTGATTTTAATTCTTTATTAAATGAATCACAAGTAAATTTAGCAATTGATGATTTTGATTATAGTGATGCATCAATAAATAATGTAAAATCTGATATAATTGATGTTAATGATGTCATTAAACATAGAATTGAATTAAATAAATTTAATGAGTTATGTGAAAAGGTAAGTGTTTTCAATATCACTTCTAATGAATTTTATCAAATTTGTAAATTACATAATTAGTATGGTTTTAAATATACTGTAAAAGCAGGCACAGATGGCAATGCTGAAGAATTATCAGAATTAATTGAATACATTACAAAAAATATTGATACAGAAGTTGATTTAAACTGGATTGATGTTACTTAGATAACTGATATGTCTTATCTTTTTAATAAATCATAGTTTAATGGTGATATTTCAGAATGGGATGTTTCTAATGTAAAAGATATGGCACATATGTTTGACCAATGTGCATTTGATGGAACATTCTCAGATATTTCTGGGTGGGATGTTTCCAAAGTTGAATGGTTTGATGGAATGTTTTCATATTCGCCATTCAATAAACCAGATATTTGCAACTGGAATATGAAAAATGCTCATAGTACGACTGGAATGTTTACTGATTCAGTATTCTGTCAAGATATTTCAAATTGGAATCTTCCATTAGGATGTGATGTAACTCATATGTTTAGCGCAGATTTCCCACAAAGTTATAAGCCAAAAGTTATTAAAGACATAATTAAAAAAGCTAAAGACGAATTCGATGAAGATGTTGAAGATTAGGAATCATTTGAAGATGAAAGAATTCGTAATGGATATGATGATGACACAGATGATTCGTATAATGATGAAGATGATTCAGATGTTAATGAAGGATTTGTATTTGAAGGCGAATGTGCAGGAGATTGTGGTGGTGTTTCAGGATCTTATAATATACCAATGAATACTGTTGGTGTTGGAAATATTGTTCCTGCTGGTACACCCGCAATGACAGGATCACAACAAGCAAATGATTCTTAGAATGGTTCTGGTGATATTACCATTCCCACATCGTCGAAGAAAAAATCAAAAACTAAAATAAAAGAAAAAGAAACTTTATACTTTCCTATCGCTGTCAAGAAATAATTAATAATTAATAACTAGAAAAGGATTTATCTTTCCGTTAATTACAAGTAATTATTTTAGGACTCCGCGACGAAAAGTTTTTTCGCTGCAGTGTATTAATGAAAAATATTAGTAAACAAATATTAGAAGCTGTACATAGAGGTATTCAATTGGCACTAGATGATATAGAAAATAATGATTTAAATAATTCTATATCATCTAAAAATGATATCATAGATAGTGAAGATTATATTACAAATAAAATAAAGTTTGAAAAATTATCTAAACAAATTCATAAATATTTAGATGATTCATTATATACAAGTGAAAATGAAAAATTAACATAGGCAATATTTGATATAGCAGAAATATGTAAACATTTTCCATTTAAATTTAAAGTTTCTACAGAATTTGAGCTTATATATATTATTGATGTATTAATAGTTAATGACCCTGAAATAAATTTAAATTGGGTAGATACATCTAATATAACCCTTATGAAACGATTATTTATGAATAAAAAATTCAATGGTGACATTTCAAAATGGGATACATCTAATGTAATTAGTATGGATAGTATGTTTTATGGATCTACATTCAATGGTGATATTTCCAAATGGAATGTATCTAAAGTTAAAAATGCTAATCAAATGTTTGCACATTCAGATTTTAATTCACCTATTGGAAATTGGAAATTTAAATCATTGCAATCTGGCGATGAAATGTTTTGGGGAACAAATTTTAACCAAGACATATCAGAATGGGGTGATTATATATCAAAAGATGAAACAATAAGAGATTTATTAGTTGGTGCTAATAAACTTAGAAAGTATAATAGGCCAAAGGGCTATAATATTTAAATAATAAATAATAAAAGAATTAATTTTAATTTATGGAACCAAAAGAAAGAACAGAGAGAACAGCTTATCCAAATGGCCCAAAGGTTAGTGTTGCATCAGTAAATGATGGAGGCGATAATCTTGGTCAAGATTTTAATTTGGATTCTGATGATACTAATGCTGATACATATTTTGAAGGTGGCGATTTAAATTTTGAAGATGATAATGCACCATCTACAGAAGATATTGAAAAAGCTGAAGAAGAAGTAAAGAAAATGTCTGATGAAGAAATTAAAATTAAAGCATTAAATCAAGCTGTTAATGTTGCAAAATTAATGTCAAATGTTGGAACAGATGATGTTATTGAAATTGCAAAGAAATTAGCTAAATTTATTAAAGGATAATAATTAAAGAATAATAAAAAATATATCAAATATATTATGAACGTTAATTTACAAAAGTTTATTGAAGAACATATGCTTCCAAAAAATGAAAAACCCCTAAATGAAGGTGAAATGCTTTAGGAAGATGTTCTTAATGAAGATGATGTTAATGAAGCAAATGAGTCAAAGCCAATGACAGAAGAAGAGCTCAAAATTGAATCATTAAAAATTGCTACTAATATTGCAAAGTTGATGTCTGATGTAACTACTGATGATATTATTACTATTGCTGATAAAGTATCAGGTTTTATTCGTGATCACCAAATTGGTTCTGAAGAAACTAAATCTGAAGAATCAGATGTAGCTGCTGATTTAGAATTACCATCTGATGAAGAAAGTTCTGAAGAAAAACCAGAAGAATCATCTGAAGAAAATAAAGAAGAAAATTCTGCTGAATAATTATAATGGCTAAGAAAAAGAAAATAGAACATCCATTTACAGTTGTTTATGTATATGCTCCTGAACAATATAAGCAAGCATATATGGAAGGCAAAGAAATTCCTCGAGTAAAAATTGGGGAAACATATGCTGATGCAAATGATTGTCAAACCTGTATGGAAGCTTCTATGAAAAGAATTAATCAATAGTCAACTTCTTTTGAAGAATATAATTATTTGCTTCAATGGTTTGTATTTCCATTTAAAGAAGGAACTGATATTGCTATTAGAAAAATTCTTACTGAAAACATTTATCATTTATCATCGTCTGCTAAGATAGATAATGTTAATGATATGAAAATTAAAAGATATGGCGAAGATAAACGCCAATCTAAAATTGGTCAAGAATTTGCATATAAAGTTTCTATTGCACAAGTTAATACGGCAGTATCTGCATATAAATTAAAAGCAAAAATGGAAGAACTTATAAATGACAGAGGAATTGATCCTGCATTTAAAGTCAGACTTCGAGGAATTATAACAGATATGCTGGAGAATCTTGATGATGTTGTTAAAGAATCTAAGGATTATTATGTTGAATTAAATGATATTGAAGATAATCATATTATTCACAAAAAACGCTCCAGATTCAATTTTGAAGAAGATAATATAGATTTTAATTATTAAGTAATTAAAGTGTCCCAGAATTAAAATAAATGCTATTAGAATTGATTTCTAATAGCATTTGTTATTTTAAAATTCAAAATCAAACAAATCTTGTGTTTTTTCAAAAACTGAATTAAAATATTCAGTATTTTTATTGTCCTGTAAATAAATTAAAGTATTTCCAATATTATTTTTTCTAATATAATAATTAGTTAAATTATAATAATCTTGTAATTTTTTAGCAACCGTAGGTATAATATGTTTATTTCCATTTATATGTATAACACAAATATTTTCTGGATTTACTACATTTTTGATACATATTCCATAATTATAATTTTCTACAGTAAAACAAAATGCATAGTTTGAATAAGTGTTTTTAGATCTAAATACATAATTACTCCAAAACATTCCACGTATGTAATAATCATATAATTCCTTTTTAACTGGAATATATTTTTCTCCTATATTGTCTTTGCTTTCTGGTGTAATTCTTAATTCTAAATAAAGGGTTGGACATAAATTATGATGTGCATATTGCATATATGCATAACCATACTCTGAAAATTTTTTATTAAACCAGTTTCTAATAAAAAACCGTTCGCCCTCATTATATTGGGATAACGTAAATTCTAATAATAGAATATTTTTACTAAGAAGTTCTTGACCATGTTGCCATTGATTCCAGCAACAACAATTTGAATGTCCAATGAGAAAGGCCTTTAAAGGCGTGTCAATTGTTTTTAAGTTTAGTTTCTTTTCCATAATTTTAAAAATTTATTTTTATTAAACAAATTTTAAACTTATATTACTTTACAGTATTTCATATAAGCCTAAACTTAAATATTATAGAATAAAAAATAAAAATAGTTTTAAAAATGCAATTAGAATCAGTTTCTAATTGCATTTTTTATTTTATAAATTTCCATATATTATCAAAACCTAATTTAATAAATGGAAATTGAAATCTATAAGCAAGATGCAAATTAAAATAATGTTCAGTTTTTGAATTCCCGTAATGAAAACTTAAATGTTTCCAATTATCTTTTAATGGTAATGCATGCCAATTAAATCTAATTAATCCATGTAAAAATTTATATTCCATCATAATTCAAATCCAAAACCAAGATTCCATCCAAAGTTTTTTCCATATGCAAATTTTTCACAGCCAATATCAAATAAATTAAATCTGATACCAGCTAAAACATATGCATTTATAATATCATTATTGAAAAAAGAATAGTTAACAGAACATGCTAAATTATTCAATGCAAAACCTTCATGTTTCTTTTTTACAGGATCATAATATGTATACATTGAAGGATTTGGAGAAAACCCTAATTCTGATTTTATTGTCCAGTTTTCAATCTCATGAGTGTATCTGAAATAAACATAAGTTGAATATAGCTTTTTATAAGTATTTGCGTCTTTTTCTATTTCTTCGCTATTGCCTGAAAAATAATCACCACCACCAATCATAACAGCTGCACCAATTTCTAATCCATTATTTTCTTCCATAAACATTAATGGCCGAATAATTAATTCAACTTCATCTTGAGTTGATCCTGCACGTGATTTATCATATGCAAAATTAAAATATTTTGATCCACCAAAATAATAAAAATGTGTAACCTTTGCAGTAACCCAATCACCAGGACATGTATATGATAAGTATACATCAATTTCTGGAACTAAATGATAAAAATCTGAATATACCCCAGATCCAACATTTACCCATGTTCCTACAGTTACACCATATGCAGAAAATTCAAGCCAAGGTTGTAAACTTAAACCACCTTCAGCAAAACCTCGCCAAGAATAATTGGCTACTGCTTCTGCACCTCCAGATAATGAAATATGTTCCCAATCGTGTGAATACATTGATAAAGAACATACTAAACATATTAAAGTTATTAAAAATTTTTTCATTATATTTTGTTTTTATTTTTTATTAGCAAATTGAGAATTTAATGGAGTAATTGTTTGTTCAATTGGAGGTTCTTCCACCTTTACTTCATTTGTTATATTCTTTGTATTTAAACAATGATTTGGATTATGCAATTCTACTTTTAGTCCTTCAAATAATTTTTGAAGAATTGTTTCTTCAATAACAACTTCAGGAACCAACACATTTTCAAACATATGTTCAGTTTCACATATTTGTCCTATAATAGGAGCTTTTTCTTTTACTACTACGCCTTCATCTGTTAATGTTTCTCGTGTAAATACTATTTTATATTTTCGTGTTAAACCCATAAATTATATAAACTTAATTTTTATAGGTAGTCTTTACCATTTTCTACAATTCTCCAACAACGGTGATCCCATATATTGAATGGTTGAATATGCATACAAAATTCCTCTCTACCAGTTTTTTCATCTAATACACACCAATAATCTTGGTCAATAAAAAATGCAACTCCTTTGCATATGCCATAAACATCTTCACCTATTTCATTTTGAACTTTTTTACCAACCCATTTTTTAAGTGTACGTCTATGATAATTATATACGCTATTTTTACTTTTTAAATCTTTATCACCAGCTTTTAATCTATCTTTAAATAGTTCATAAAGTTCTTTTGTATTAGTGACTATACAATAATATGGACAATTATAATATGAAGAATATTCTCCATATTCCTTTTTTAAATCTTCACGTTGCTTTTTATATTCTTCAACATGTTCTGGAAATTTCTTACAATATTCATCAAATTTATCACTATCATCACATTCCATTGCATTAATTTCTGCTTTTTCTGCACGATTAATATTAGCAACTTTTTCCATGTATTCAAAGTGCCTTTCTAAATATGCTTTAGTTTTTTCTTTAAATTCCTGAATTGATACTTTTATTGCGTCCATATTATTGATTAAAAAGGTTTTGTATTAAAATAATCATCAAACTTTTCTTGTTCCCACCAATCGATACTCTCAATTAGGCTTTTAATAGATTTTTCCATTGCTTTATATGATCTAAATGGTTTTTTGCTTCTTAGCCAAAATAGATATGATGGGTATGTATCACTGCCATCTGCAAGAATTTCCCATTTTCCATCACTATAATTTCTATTTACACATCTAAAAAGTTTTCCAAGCCTAACAAAATCATTACAAAAGAAAAATATCATATATCTTTCTTTTAAATGTCCACAACAACTTTCCCATGTTTCTACACCTGTTAACGAGTTAAGTTTTTGACATAACTCAACACATTCTTTATCCATATCTTCAATTGGAAGTTCTATTTGTCTATCATTTATCATACATTTAATATTTGTTTTAATTGTTCTATTTCAATGTCAGATAATTTAGAAACAAATTTTGACATTTTGTTATATATTTTTTTAATCTCATTTTTCTGCTTTGTTTTTTCTTTTAGTATTGGAGTCATTTTTTCTTTATATAAACGCTTTGTTTTATTATAAATTTTAAAATGTGTTAACCATTGTCTAATTTCCCATTTAAAATTTACATCTTCAAATATATTGTGATCTTTATAGAATTTAGATTTTAATGCAGTATTAACAAACATTTCCGGAAAATCTTCTGGAATTTTTACATATGTAGAATAGCCTCTTAAATATTGCCAATGGGTATTTCCATATTTTTTTGCATCCATACATGGTTTAGAAACACCATTTTCATCTGGTTCAAAATGACATAAAAATGTTCTAAATGTATAAATTTCACGAATGTCATCTTCATAATCCTTATAAAATTTTAATTCCCAGTTTTTTCTTAAACCAAATACAATTCCTTCGTTAGCAAATACAAAATTGCAATTTGCCTCATAATAGCGTTTATTATTTTCATCTATATATGTATTAATAATATCTTCATATACTACTGTTTCATCTGGAATAATATCATATCCATCAGCAGATTTAAATTCTTCGTCAATAGTTTCATTAGCTTCATCTCCAGATAAACATATTTCATTTATACGTGTTCTATCGGCATAGCTTTTGCTTTGTTCATTATATGCTGGATCCTCTTCAATGTAATAAAAAATTCGTAATGCATATTTGCCATACATTATATATGCACCAGTTTTATTAACATATGTTTTGTATTTGTCAGATATATCTATAAGTTCAAAGCCACGATTGATTATCGTGACTTCTTTACCAATGATTTTTTCAAGATATTCATCTTTTCTAAAATCTGTATGAGAATTGTTTTTATTAACTACTTTAACTTTTTGTCCAATTTTGTATTTATATGTAATTTCCATAATTTTGTAATTTTTTGTACCTCGAGTGGGATTCTAACCCACAACTCCCATCTTAGAAGGATGGTACTCTATACAGTTGAGTTATCGAGGCATTTAATTTACTTTATATAAAAGTTTTTTCTTTTCATTATATCTCCAAAATTCACAATGTAATTTATTGATTATATAATTTTGCCTGTTTATGTCTCTTTGACATAAAATATTTTCATCTACATTTTCATAATGTGTAGATTCATCATATTCAAATGCAATATTTAAATCTTTATCATAACCATCTAAAAAATATCCAGCTACTTCTATTTCCCCACCATTTTCTGCATGCTATAAATTCCAATGTTTTTCTTCATTTAATTTATTAATATATTCACATCCCCTTTTAGAATACCTACATTTATATTTCACTTTGCATGATTTAAGATATTTTATAGTATTTAATCTTATTTTTTCTTTTTCTTCATCTGTCCATTTATGCCAATTTTGTGTCCATTTTCCATTAATATAATTTTCTTTTCTTTTTTCTACCTATTTTTTAACTCTTTCATCATTTTCAGATGTTAATCCTTTATTCCATGCTATATGCCCTACTGTATGTCCATGATTTCCAGGATGAATTTTTCTATTTGGGTTTTCTTTACATCTATTTATATGAAATGTAATACCAGATTTAGTAGATTTTATTTCATTATTACAATATGGACAAGTATTTGTAATTATCTCTTTAGTTCTTTTTGATATAGATTTAGTAATATTATCACACACTACTTTATTCTTTTCATAATTTGGATTTAACTTGCAATGTGTAGAATGTCCAGCCAATTTATATTTAGATTCAAATTCTTTATTACAATATTTACATTTAAACATAAAAATAAAATAATTTTTATATTTATTTCTATGCTCTAGTCCATTGAGCTACCGAGCCAAGTTAAATTATCGTTTATAAAATTCTCTAAAAATATCACTATGAATTTTTGAGGTTTTATTTAATTCTTTTTTATATGCTACAATTGCAATACCTGCACCTAATACAAATAAAAAACCAAATGCTATTCCAAAAAACATTAATGCTTCCATCGTTAAACAAATTTATTTTTAATTATTATAATTATAAAAAATTAAAAGTTTAGGTAAAAATGCATTTTGTACATTCATTATGGACTAAACCTCTAATAGCTAATAGACGAAATATAGAGTTTAAAACATCATTATTAACAACTACATTATGTAATGCAGTTTCTGTTGCATGGGTTAATCATTTAGGTGGAAAAATAAACTTATATGCAGATGGTTTAGGAAGAGATATGTTAGGATTTCTTCCTTATGATAATATTTATGAATTACATGTACCTGTTCATATACCCGTATGCACATGGGCATGTGGAAAGTTTTTAACATTAGAAAAAATGCCATTAGGCGATGTTCATATTGATGGTGATGTTTTTCTTAAATCTGAAAAACTTATTGAATTGTGTTCAGATAATTCATATGATATGGTTGTTCAATCAATAGAAAATGATAAAACAACACTTAAAAAATACTATTCAGCCGTAAGAGAACTATTAAAGAAAAATAATATTAAGCCAAAAACATGTTCATTAGAAGAAAGTCCATCATATAATTGTGGAACAATTGGATTTTTTAATAATGAATTAAAACAAAAATATTTGATTGAATATTTTACAATGCTAAATAACATTATTAATAATAAATCATTATTAGTTGATTTAAATAAAAATTTAAATGCAATTCCTGATTTAATAATGGAACAACAATTTCTTTATGAATTGGCTACACCATATAAAGTTAATAATCTATTAGGTGATGCAGAAACAATGTATGATAATGCAATTAAACTTAACTATCAACATATTCTTGGAGGATTTAAAGAACAGCAATTGGATAAAATTTTGCAAGAACTTAAATATGTTGATGAAAAAATTTATAAAGAAACATTAAAATATATTAACTTTTTAATTAATTTTTAAAATTTAACATAAAAATATTAATGCCAATAAACTTAAGTTTGTTGGCATTTTTTATTAAAATAAATATAAAAAGTTATGCGATAAAAAATAATTTTTAAGAAAAATATGGTATATAAAAATTTAGGTTTGCCTGCTACATTAATTCATAGTGTTAATGGCAAGAAATATACTTTAAATGGAAAATTATTGGCAGTTAATGAATCTTCAAAAACATGTACAATGCAATTTGGAGATAAGCAAAGTGAAAATATTCCATTAACAGAAGTATATTTAAATGAAGCTGCATTATCAGATCTTATTAAAAAGACTGGTAAAAAACTTAAAGATGTTGCTGGCAAATTATGGGAAAAAATTAAAGGAATTGCTAAAATTGTTGGTGGTTGGTTAGTTCCAGTTGATCAAGATGGAAATGAGTTAATTCAATACATTAATAACCCACTTAACTTAGCAGTAATGCCACTTCCTTCATCAATTTCATATGCTCCATCAGAAAGAACAATTGCATTATGTGAAGAAAATGGTGCTAAAGTTCGTAACACTGGTTCATTAGATGAAGCTTTTGGATCATTAATTGATAATGATAAAAGCCAAATTGAGACTTATTGGTCAAGAGTAATGAAGGAATATGTTAAAAATGAAAGTTTAACATTAAGTGATACAGTTAAATTGGTTAATGAATCATATTATCAACGCGAAACAATTGATGGCACAGAACCAATTAATGAAGCGGTGGTTTCATTAAAATCACCAAATGAAAGAATGTATGGACGTTTTGTAAATACAAATGAATTAATTAAATTAATTACAGACAATATTTTCCACCAAATGCATCCATTATATGTTCATAAAAAAGGTGATAGTTATGTAAAACCACTTTTAATTTGGGGTGCTCCTGGTATTGGCAAAACAGCCGTTATTAAACAAGCTGCTAAATTTATGAAAGAAAACTATAATACCAAGCTTGATCTTGTTACTATGGCATGCGGTGGTATTAAAGTGGATGACTTCAGTTTGCCAGATACAGCTAAAAACCAATATGGTCAAGAAATTGCAGTTGAAATTCCAAAAACATGGTTACCTGTATATGATATCGATGGTTTATCAAAAGAACAAATTGAAAGACTTGATGCTTTTTATAATAGTGGTAAATATCGTATTAGAGACTTTATGTCAGATGACCTTAAAGATAGAAAAGATAAAAATGGTGAAAATGTTTTAAGCTTGGAAGATAATGGTGTTGGTGAATCATATGATGGTGGTATTTTATTCTTCGATGAGTTTGCTCGTTTACGTCAACAAAAAGTAATGGATGTAATGATGACTCTTTGTGGTGATAGAACATACCAAAAAATGATTCTTGCATCAGGTTGGTCAACAATTGCAGCTGCAAACCGTCTTACAGATGATAAACTTCCTGAAAATAATGTAGACTTCCGTTCTTTATGGGGTGAAGCAATGAAAACTCGTTTCACACACTTAACATTTGTTCCAACAAAAGTTGAATGGTTAAGATGGGCAAGAGAAGTCAATGAAGATGGATACCAAAATGTTGATGAATTAATTTGTAAATTTATTGAAAAATCACCAGATGGTGTTTGGTATGATGCATTAGACTTTGGTTCAAGAGAAATTGCAGATCCAGATGTTGCAAGAATTCTTGGTGTTGATGCATCTTCCAAAGGCGCGAAGGGTGGTTCAAGTTCAAATGGAACATGGGGTACTAATGATTTAACACGTGATGAATTAAGAAAAGTTTCTAAATACAATTCAGATGTAAATGCAAATGTTGATAACATGGAAATGATTGCATGGAATGGCCGTACATGGGATCAAAAAATCTCACGTGTATTCTTAAGTGGTTTACGTCAATTATTCTATGGACATCCAGATTGGTACGAAGATTGCTTCTCAACACAAAAACGTGTTCGTGAATTAAATGGTGGTGCAAGTTCAGAAGAATATATTGTTAAAAATATAGATGTCAATAAATTAAAAACTCAATTAAATAAAGTTCCAAGAGATAGATGGTTCAATTGGACAAAAGGTATTTATGAAAAAATTGATCCAAGCCAAAATTCAAGAAATAATGATAGATATGATTTCTTAATGAAATATCTTGGATATATTATTGAATCTGAAACAGGTAAAGGTGGTGTTCCAAGTAAAGCATGGGATCATTATAACAGTATTGATTCAGTTATTGATGAAATTGATATCCGTGAAATTTATAATAAAGGACAACTTAGAAGCACAGCTGCAAGAAGAGATGATAATATGTTATTTGATACAATGGCAGATTATAGTCAAGCAACAGCTGTTAACTGGAAATCTAATATTGCAAATGTTGATGAAGTTATTTCTATTGTATTAGATGCACTTCCAAAATACATTACAGTTGATGAAATTATTAAAGATCAAAAACGTATTGAGAAATTTGCAGGTAAATATGCTGCTACTCCTGCTGATTTACAAATGTTTAAAGATGAATATACTTTGCATTTAACAGATGAAAATGGAAAAGAAATTAAAACTGTTCCAACATTATTCTCAAAAGCACTTGAATATAATGAAGATCTTGAAGAAAGAGTAACATTTGTATTAAAACAATCAGGTGTTGCTAAAAAACTTGCAAATGTTGCAATGTGGATTTCAAAAGTTGCAATTCAAATTAATCAAAATACTCCTATTACAGCTGCACTTGGTATTGAAGGTGAAGCAACCGATGGAACACTTGCAGATAGAGTATATAAGATTATGGAAGGCAATCAAGAAGCAATGGCATTCTATGAAAAAGATTCAGAAATTAGAAAATATAGAATCATGGATCCTGCAATTGTAATTTTGAAAGCAATGAGATTCTATAGAGAATCACAACAATAATTATTAAAAATAATTAAATTTGAATAAAGGCATATTTTATTAAAGTATGCCTTTATTTATGTAAAATAAATATAAAAAATATTAAATAGAAAAATATGTCATCTATATTTAATGGGCAATTTGGAAAAAATACTACAGATGATCAAAAACGTACATATCAATGGCATGAAGATCAAGAGACACGATCAAAATACCAATATAAAGAAAGATATAAAAGTATAAATATTTCCAAAATATTAGAAGATAAAATTCCATTAACAAGTGGTGGATATATAACAATTAAACCTGCAGCTATTGCAGATGATGTCAAGTTAATGATGGATGAAATGAGGCGAGATCCAAAATATGAATTTATTAAGCCTTATATTCAAAAACCTGTTATTTGGACATATGAAATAGGTGCAGCATTAACAGATGGTATTCGTATTTATATGTCACCAATATTTGCAGCAACATTACTTAGTTCAAATCCTAGAACTGGTATGGGTGGTAAAGAAGCAGATGAATTTTGGAATAATTTAAATCCTACCGAACAACGTGATTCTAAAAACCGTGCACAATTCAGAATGATGAAAACTAAATATGTTAGATTTGCAATTATTCATGAAGTTTATCATATCATATATAATCACGTTAGACGTGGTATTCTTAAATATGGTTCAAATCCAACTAAACAAGAACATGATGTTGGTAATATTTCAATGGACCTTGAAATCAATAGAGATATTGAATCAACTTTTCCAGATTTAAGAGGCTCAACAGAAAAAATTGGTGCAATATGGTATATGCATGAAAAATTCTTTAATAAAAATGGTAAGCCATTTATTAAAGATATTTGGGAAGATATATGGGATGATTTTATGAATAGAAATAAAGATTTTGATCTTTCTGATCCATTTGCAAATGAAGGAGCAAATCCTGTTCAAGAAGATAAAACTAAACAAGGCCCATTTGCAGATGGTTGGAGAAAAGCTGTTGATGCAATTAAAGGTAAAATGATTGATCCACGAACATTTAATATACCGGGTGGCTCTGGTACAATTAGTGGAAATATTAAAGACGCTTTAGACCAAATATTTAAAGCTGCCGCTGAAGGAAATGGTGTAGAAGATGAAGACTAAAAATAATAATTAATTATTATATGAAAAAAGAAAAGATTAATACTGATAGATTATTTGGAAAGCCTTTAAACGAAACAGACATTTATTAGGTTCCACCAACAGATGAAAATGGAAATGTTCATATGTTTTCAATTGATTAGCTTGCTGCAATTTATGAAGCAATGAAGCCATTATTAAATGCATAGGAATTATAGGATTTTAATGATATGTCTCCTGAAGATTAGGAACAATATTTAACAGGCTTTGGTGCAAATATATTAGAATGGAAAAAAGCTAAAGAAGCAGCAAATGATCCTGACTCAGACGAATAGAAACCTGGTATGCCAGGACAACAACCACCAGAAGATGGTTTAGACCATTGGCAACCAGTAAAAAAATCAAAAAATAAAAGTCAACAAGGATAGCAACCAAAAGGCAATAAAGTTTATTCAGATATTCAAGAAGAACTTGATAAAATTGAATAGGAAAATCAATAGGCTGAATAGGATGCAGAAAATAGTAACAATCAATCTGCTGATAGTAGTGATGCATAGGATATTGCAGATAACGCAAATGATATTGCATCTTCTGCACAAAAAATGGCAGATGCAGCTTAGGCCGCTGCTGATGCTGCACAAAATGCGGCAGATTAGGCAGATGAAAATGCTCGTGATTCCGGCTCACCAAAGGATGTAAGAAATGCTGATAGATCTTAGAATTCAGCAGATGCTGCATAGGATTTAGCAAATCAAGCAAAAGAAGCAGCTGAAAGAGCATCTCAATTAGCAAAGGATGCATAGGAAGCTGCTGATAGAGGTGATACATTAGAAGCTGAAAGAAAAACTAAAGAAGCGTATGATGCGGCTAAAGAAGCATCTAATAAAACTAGAGCCGCATAGATAAATGCAAAAGATGCATTAAATGCAAGTAAATAGACAGCACAAAATCAACCTGGCCAAAATGGTCAAGGACAATCAGGTCCAGGTCAAAATGGTCAAGGACAATCAGATAGTGATATTAATAATATGTCTGCATAGGATGCTGCTAATGCTGCTCAACAATCTGCTACAAATGCTCAAAATTAGGCAAATCAAGCATAGGCAGCCGCTGATGCAGCATAGGAAAAAGCAGATACATCTGGAAGTTCGGCTGATTAGGCAAAAGCAGATGCGGCTCAATAGGCAGCCGATAATGCTCAATCAGCTGCTGATTAGGCATAGGCCGCTGCTAATGCTGCTCAACAGGCAGCCGACAATGGAAATACATCTTCAGCACAACAATAGGCAAAAAATGCAAGAGATGCTGCAAATAGTGCTCAACAATATGCTCAGTCTGCTCAATAGAATACTGGACAATCTGGTCAACAATCTTCACAAATGTCAGGAGGCGAATCAGGTCAGAAAGGACAAAACAGTGAATAGGGTTCTGGCCAAGAATCTAATTCACAAGGCCAAAGCCAAGCTGGTTCAAATTCAGGTCAATTAGATCCAAATGGACGTCATGGATAGATTGGTAAACCTGGACAATAGGGCCAACAAGGACAACCTGGTGATATGGATGATGCCGATACAGACCCAACATTAAAAAAGGTTGATAATAAATTTGACCAAAATGGCGAAATTGTTCATAAAAGGCCTGTAAGTCTTGATATGCCATTTGATGGAAATGATTTTGTTGCAAATGATGAAGAAATGAGAGAAAAATGTCGTGAAATGGCAGAACGTGCAGGTCAGCCACTTGACGCAGATGATTATATTTCTCCACAAGAATATGCTACAAGAAAATATCAAGAAGCAAAATCTGCATTACAAAAATGGAAACAAAATACACCTGGTTCTGCTGGTAATCCTCCTGGATATCTTACAGAAGTAATGGATAGATTATTTGCTACAGAAATTGATTGGCGTGATTTAGTTCAAGAATTTATGACAGATAAATCACCTGAAGATATTATTGATGTATGGTCTAAACGCCGTATGGGATTGCCTGATACACACCCATTCCATAGAGGAAGATATTTGCATCCTTATGAAGATTTTGAAGAAAGAAGATCAGGTATTGCACAAGTATTCTTCTTAGTGGATGCATCTGGTTCTATGGGTGTAACTGCAGGTGATGGCAGAAATATATTTGAACATATTATGTCAGAACTTATTCAAATTGAATTATAGGTTAAAATTAAACGTTCTGCATATGCAACATTTAATGCTGGTCATATTTATAGAGATGATATTTTCACTTGGACATATCAAGATGCAATGGATGAAGAATCATTAATGGAAGAATTTAAATTACCTTCTGCTGGTGGTGGAACATCTGCAATAGAGGGTATTAAATCTATTCAAGAATATGAAGATGTATATAGTACAAATGACCCATGGACATTATTAATTGTAGTAACTGATGGTGGTGACTATTATGAAGGATTAAAAGATATTTGTAAAGACCCAGAATAGGTTGAACATATGTTATGGATTATAACAGCCGAAGGCGAAGATTATTTTAAAGGCAGAATTAAAGCTTTAGGTGAACAAGGTGTTCCTAGTGATCATATTGTATGTGTAGATATTAATAAAGAATGGGGTGTAGATGAAGAAATGGTTAAAAAGAGCAAAAGATAATTAATGCCACATTTATATTAAAATAAATAATAAAATAAGATAATATATAAAAATATATAATATTTTAAAATGAAGAGAAATTTAAATGAAAATGCACATTTAGACGAAGGTGTAAAAATTTGTGTATCTGAAATTCGTAATGATGATCAATCAATGGATTGCAATGAATTAAGAGATATCTTTGTTGAAGAAGGTGCTGAAGTAGAAGGCAGTCATGGTTTTTATGATGGTGCGCCTGCAACATTCATGACAGTTTACAATTTAAATAAAGATAGAGTTGTAGAAATTCTTCAAGATTTTTTAAATGCATCTGAAGATGTAGCTCCAGCAGAAGACTATATTCAAGAAGATGAAGAATTAGAAAACGATTTTCCTGCATATGAAGACGTTGAAGCTGAAAATGATTTAGATCCTGAAGAAGATGCATTAAATGACGAAGCATTATTAGAAGGTGATAATATTCTTGATGATGCTAAAGAAGAATTAAGAGATGTATTATCACGTATAGATGATGAGATTTATCTTAGTTATGATGGAATTGTATTGGATACTGTTTTATCAGATGACAATTTAACCGTATATTCTATTGATTCTGATGGTAATATGGAAACTAATGAGGAAGATATTGTAAATGCATTTGATTTAACAGATGCCGATGATATCTTTACATTATGTGACGTTATTAAAGATGCTTTAGAATTTGATGCTCAATATCCTGCATATGATGACGTTGATATTGATGACGATGAATAGCCACGATTTGAAAAAATGAAACGTCATGGTCGTCTTGATGAAAAGAAGAAAAATGATTGTTGCCCAGGTACAGGTAAAGTAAATGAGGCTGAAGCAATTGATGCAGTATTAACTGATATTGATGCACAAGTTTTAAATGAGTCTAAAGAAGCTGAAGCTAAAAAACAAAATGCATTAGAAGTTAAAACTTTAAAAGCATTATCTGAAAATCAACATTCATTACATTCTAATATTAGTTATAATGGCAAAACATTTGATAAGATGACACTTAAAGAGTTAAAGAATTTATATGAAACTGTTAATGCATCTGTTGAAGAATTAACTAATAAAACACTTAATGAAAGTGCAATAGATGAAAAATTATTAAACACAATTAATAATAAGAAACAACTTCTTAACTATCTTGATGAAGAAATTACATACAGAACAACTCGTATGGAATGCTTAAAGAAACTTAATGAAGATGGCGCTGAAATTTCTGATGAAGAATTAAAGAACTTATTTGGACCAGCACAAGGTGAAGAAGAAACACCTGCTGAAAACAAAGAAGAATCATCTAAGGAAAATAAAGAAGAAAGTTCAGAAGAAAACAAAGAAGAATCATCTGATGAAAATTCAGAAGAAGATGGTGAAACTGTTGAATTATCACGTATTGTAATTACATTAAAAGATTCTGAAGCCGCAAATGATTTAAAACAAGCTTGTATTGAAGCAGAAATTCCAGAAGATGCATTTGAATTAGAAAATGTTGAAGAAGAATCAGCAACTGAAGATGAAGAAAATTCAGAAGAAAATAAAGAATCTGATGAAAATTCAGAAGAAAATTCAGAAGAAAACACTGAAGAAAATGCAAATGAATCTTATGAATATGCTAAATATGTTAAGTATTTAATGGAAGGTGAAATTCCTACAGAAGAACAACCTGCAGAAGAAGCTCCAGTCGAAGATCAACAACCAGAAGAAAATGCTGAAGAAAATTCAGAAGAAAATAAAGAATCTGATGAAAATTCAGAAGAAGATGAAGAAGATAAACAACCTAAATTTATTTTAACTAATACAGATTATGCATCTAAATTAGCTAAAGTATTAGAAGATGTTTATGGAATTTCTAAAGAAGAATTCGAAGAAATGGTTGGTGGTAAAATTGTAGAAGAAGATTCAGAAGAAGAAAACAAAGATGAAAATTCTGAAGAAAATAAAGAAGAAAGTTCAGAAGAAAATAAAAATGATGAGGAAGAAATTGATCCATCAGATTTATTTAAAAATCTCTAATATATGAATTACAAGCGCATCCAATTTTTGAATTGGGTGTTTGCTCGTTTTTCAATTAGTTTTCATTTTTAGAAGGAGTGGCTTGTGAAAGTCATTCCTTTGTTTATATAATAAACAAAACAATATATAAATCGTATAATAATCAAGATATAGTGTTTTTATGATAATAAATAAACTGAAAAATGAAAACTAATTTTAATGAAGATAAATGAATTTATCAATATTGCTAAAGAATTTATTATAACACAATATAATAGATTTATTGTTTTTGTTAAAAATGTGTTTAATAAAAAACCTAAAATAAATAAACAAACAGATAACAATGACATTCATATTGTAAAAGTTAAAGTTAAAAATGTCAAAGTTAAAATTAAATGAAAACTAATTTATAAACAATATGGCACAAACTAGATTTTTTCAACATTTAAATGAGAATGAAAGTGATTTTCAAAAAGTGACTACATTGGAATATATTGATAATTCTGATGGTTTTTCTATGTATTATTTTAAAGATGGATCTAAATGTAATAAAACTTATATTGCACCTGTAAATGCTAATTCAATTGAAGGATTTGAATTTGCAGAGGTTACAAGTCCTGGTAATGTATGGAAACTAAAAAAAGTTATTCCTGTGCAAGAAAAAAGGCAAACAGCTGTTAATGCAGATGGTGTTTTAGTAGAAGCTCCTACATGGGAAGAATTTACAAATAGTAAAGCAGAACGTAAAACACGCGTAGATGTTTTAGGAAAACCATTAAAGGTTGATAATTATGAAATTCCAAATGATAGTGATTATTCTGTACAAGCTTATATGGATGCATTAAAAACAAAACCTAAAACTGCACCTGTACCTGCGCCTGCACAATCATTTGATTTTAATAATGATACACAAAAATCTGCAAAAAAAGTTGAAACACAAAAGCCTGAATTGCTTAATAAACTTGCTGAAGTATCAGTTGTAGATGATACAATGTATATTTATATGGATCCATTTATAAAAAATGTTAAAAATGTTGAATTTATTTTTGAAAACAAAAATCGTTGTGAAATGACAGCCGATGAGTTTATAGATAATGCATTAACACCAAAAGAAGAAAAAGTTGTTGAAAAAGTCGTTGAAAAAGAAGTTGTAGTTAAAACATCTGATACAGATATTGATCTTGGAATTGATAATGTTCAAAAAGGTTTATTAGACAATATGATTGATATGTCTAATAAAATGGAATGTGCAATTGATATGGAATTAACTTTAAAACTTCCACCATCATCTGTTTATAAACTTATTAAATCGGTTTATCCTGAAGGAATGGATAAAGGGTTTGTTAATATTCTTGCAAATAGAATGCAGGTTAAAGAGCTTAAAGAATCTGTGGCTGAAGGATTATTAGCATTTTATGACGATGAATATAATAATGAAGATTCTAATAAAAATAATGGTAATGATTCTAATATTACCGATACTGTTAAAAAACCAGGTCGTAAAAAATAGACAGTATAATATTTCATTATAAATAATAAAAATCATTTTTTAGTTTTATTAATGAATACAATATATATGACATCTGATAGTGAGAATAAGTTGAGGTCAATATATACAAATTTAAAAAACTATTATATATTAGATGTATAGTCTTTTATAAAAAGTTTAAATTTGGATATGAATAAACAAAGTAGTATATTCATTATTAATGATGAAATACAAACTTTAGTGAGTTCATAGTTGAAACTTAAAAAATATAAAGGTGTCATATATATTAATCATCATTTATCAAAAGAATTATACAATTCATTTAAACTTTATTTTTAGAAATGTGGAGAAGATATTAAAATTGTCTTAATTGACAATGGATAGTTTCCAAAGCATTAGGATATAATGGATATATTTGATGAAGTTATTTTCTATGAAAGATTTAGAAAAAATAAAATCGTAGAATTTAATGGTTTTGATAAAAATCAAAATGACGTCATTAATAATATTAATATGGATGAAAATGATTTAGGCGATGAATAATGAAATACTTTACATTTGAATAGTTTAGTCGTTCTGATACAGCAAAAAGGAAAAATATAGATAATTCTGTTCCGTCTGATCTTAGACCACATGCTGAAGAATTAATTAATAATATATTAGATCCTTTACGTGATGCGTGGGGTAGTGATTTATATTTAACCTCTGCCTATCGTGGTTATGCACTTAATAAAGCTGTAGGTGGTTCTACGACATCTGCACATTCTTATGCGTATGCAGCTGATTTAGTTCCAAAAAATGGAAAAACTCTTGAATTTAAAGAGTTTGCAATGAAATGGCTTCTTAATAATGGAGTCAATTTTGATTAGTTTATTGATGAATATAGTGGAAAAAGTTCATGGGTTCATATAGGTATTCGTAATGGTAGTGGAAATTAGAGAAAACAATATTTAAAATACCTTAATGGAAAATACACATCAATTAATCCAAATATATATAAGCCTGGTTCTAACTCACAATCTTCTACGTCATCTGCGTTACCAAGTTTTGGTGGTTCATCTTCTAGTTCTTCACAATCAACAGGAATTAATGTTACTGAAATAACAACCGGTGGCAGTACACAAACTGGTAGCACTGAAGGATTATTAAAAGGTCGTTCAGTCTATTTAAAAGATATAGATTATGAAGGCATTAAAGCAAACGATGTTTTTGCAAAAGATGAATCAGGTGAGCCATTGCTTGATGAAAATGGAGATTTTATTATTTCTGACGCATATTTAATGGATGGTGCAAATGAATCTGAATCTGATGCTATTGAAAGCACTGATGAATTAGATCCAGAACCATTTGATTTTGATATGTCATCTATTACTATTGAAAATACTGAATAGATGAAAGGCATTCAATATAATGCCGATGGTTCATATGTTGTTAAATAGAGTAAAACCATTCAAGAAATAATGGCATTAGTTCAACAATGGTGGCAAATGATTCAATCTTTAAAGAAAATTGATTTTAAACATATTTAGGATTCAATTAAAAACGTAAAAGCAGAGACTGAAAATGCAGAGACTCCATCTATTAATGCAATGGTTTATATGAAAGCAGCATTCGATATGTATGGACATGCATATAGAGAAGGAATGACTTGCCCAATTTGTGGAAAGAAAGCAAGATTTTTACCACCTGGTGGATATTGTTCCATTGAGTGTTTGTTAAAAGCTGTAAAAGATAAATCACTTGCATTTCTAATGTCTCCTAATGATAAGTATGGTTGGCTTCAAGAAATTATTGATCAATTATGTGCGGTATTGGATTTAACAAATTTATTAATTAATTCAATAGTATTAATTCCTGACATTATTAGAGAATTGGCATAGCTTCCATAGGAATATAAAGATTATGTATAGGCAAAAATTGCTGAAGGGTTTGCAGAATTATAGGAATTAATTCAAAAAGCAATGGTTAAGAAAAATGAATTGCTTGCAAAAATATTAAAACCTATTAATTTTGGTATTATTGCAAAACCTGTTGCAATGGCAATGCAGGTAATTGAAGTTATTAGAAATGCATTATAGGTTGCATAGGAAGCATTTAATATGGCATTTGATGTTGTTAAAATGATATTAAGTAAATTATCATTACCAAGTGTTGCACCAGGATTAGTTCTTCCAGCAGAATCATTTGCGTGGTCATTAACTCCAAGATCATTTATAAGCCCAATGCCATATACATGCCCAGATGCAGGTAAAATATTTGTGGTTTTGCCTGGTGGCAGCGGTGCACCTATACAGGGTTTAAAACCTTTGTTGCCATCAGCACTATAGGATCTTAATATGGAATCAATAGATTCAGTAATTTAGGGATTATTTCCACCATTAACGCCAATGGATTATTATTTAGAGCCAGAATTATTTCAAATAAGATATCTGTTCAGTGATCAAAGTGATTTAGTTTTTTAGATTAGGCAACAATTAGAAGATTTTTTAAGATGCGGTCCAGATTATCTTCCAAAATTTGAAAATTTATTACCAATTAAAATGTTTACATTTGGAAAAGGCACACCTAATGAAATATAGATTCCACTTCCAAATATGGGATATTTATGGTTTTTATTAGGATTACTGGATGCATGGGCACCTCATAGCCAATCAATGGTAGGAAGTATATTAAATCCTGCAATATAATAAAAGGAATGCACTAGAATGCATTCCTTTCTGTTTATATATAAACTATTACTATTAACTCAATACCCAAGTTCTGCGCCTAAAGCTGACATTACTAATGATGAAGTCATCAATTTTCCTAAAGTTCCATTTTGATCAATGCCAAGTATCTTACAAATTGCTTTCATAATTGCCGGCCCAATTGTTGCACCTGCAACACCACCAAGAAGTGCAGTAAATAACCCTTCATCCATCACATCGTCTATTGACTTTCCTTCTTCCTATGCAATTGCAGCCGATTCAACAATATAGTTAAAAAGCTTCTTTGCATTTTGAACTTCTTTTACTGAAACTTTACTTAAATCTACTCCTTCAAATAATTCATTAGTTGCATGTGAATGCTAAATCATAATAACCTTTATTATTTTTATTATTTATTAAAATAAGTTGTTTTTAGGTTTCTTTTTTCCGCCAACAATTGTAAATTTTTTTGTTGGTTCTTTTTGTTCAGCTTTTATAATTAAATCTGGAGCTTTAGATAATTCAAGATTTTTATGTCCACAACCTGGACAAAATGTTGCTATTTTTGGATCTAATTTCATATTATTTCTTAATTTGTTGAATATTATTCAAATTAAATTTTTTAAGCTTAAATTCATTATTACCAACAACTGAACAATTAAAAATAAAATTATCTTTATCAAATTTATGAACAACACATCCTTCATAAAGTTGATCATCTTTATCTGAATGCCATCTATATTTTGGCCTAAGTTCTTCTACTGGTATATCTAAATCAATACCTAAATTTTTTGCATTTAATAAACGTCTAGATTCGAAATATGATTTTTCATTTTCTAATTGTTGTTTCTTTTCTTCTTTTTCATCTTCCAAATCTTGAATATCTTGTTCTTCTTGAAATTCTTCTTCTAAATCTTGCATTAGCATTTGTTCTTCAAGATCCACATTGTCAATATCATAGTTAATATCATTTACGTCCATGTTAACCCATATTATTAATTTTCTTTGTATTTATTTCGTTTCATTTTCAAAAAAGTTATCAGTCTATGTGCCAATAATTATTCCTAATAACTTTATATTCATATACATTCTGTGTATTATAGTCAATATCATCATTTTGTTTATCACGAATATCAGAAGGATCAATATTTTTATCTTCTTGAATAACTAATGGAATTGATGGAATATATGTATTTAATTCTGGTTTATCCATTGGAGCCCTGTATAAAGGCCCATCAGCAACCCAAAGAAATTTATCAATAAAATCCAAATAATATTCCATTCCTTTTCGTGAAAGAGCATACATTGATGTAGTCCATAACCCAACACCTGGGTGTTTTACCCACCATTTAGACTCATCCATATAGTCTTTAATTCTTGGATCAGCCGTAAAACCACCAAATTGAAGAATATCAAAATCTTCTGGAATATTTTTTAAAAATTCTTCCCATGCAACATGATCTTTTAAAAATCTAATATCATCTTCCATAATAAGACAATATTCATATCCTTGGTCATATGCTTGTTTAACCATTGAATAATGATTATGCGTGCAATCATATTCATTAGGTTTTGTTAATTTACCTAATTTATTTTGATTTAGAACATACATCATCACTTTATTGTATTTCGAAAATGGTACAGTTGTTCTAATATCAAGTTCTTCTTGTGTATATAAATCTTCTAAAAGACCAAAATCTCGAAGTTGTTTAAGCATTAAATCTCTCCTATCCTTACGAGTGGAGAGATTTAACATAAAGATATGTTGAAATTTTGAAAGTAGTGTATAGTAAATATTCATTTCAAGACACTTTATTTTAATTATAATAGTTCAATTATTTAAATTGTTTAAATTCACTAGAGTGTATCTAAATTATAATAGTAATTAATTTAATACTACCATATAGCTTTAAATATTTCAACTACATTATTTTTAGTATCATCAAAAGATTTTTTAACAGTGTTTTTTATAACTGTTCCTGCCTCTTTTAATTCTCCTAAATCTGATTTACTTAATTTAAAATCAGTTGAACTACTTTTCTTTTTAGCAAATTTTCTTCCGCCTGACATATATTTTTCTTCTAATGTCATATCATTAGATATTTTTGTACTCATTATAAGAGACATATGTTGTTCACCATATTTATTGACCAATTTATTCCATTGTTTTTCAGTAAATACTCTATTGCCAATATTATATGTCGGGTGTTGTTCACTATATTGATTATCATAATAAACCTTTGTTGTATTTTTACCATCTGAAACTATAAAATATAATACCATTTCATATACATCATAACCAACATTTTTAATTGTCCATTTTACATATGATGTAGTATAATTAATTTTCTTTTTAGTATTAATATCTGTTTCATATGAGTTATTATAAAAAGGTGCATATGATTCTTCTAAGAACATTCCGTATCCATTTGTTGCAAAAACCAAATTTGTTCCAATAAGAGACTTTAAATAATTATAGTGTTTTTCAACAATGAAAGGAAAATTCTCCATATCAATTCGTGTATATTTCTTTTCACCATTGCATATATATTTAACTTTTTCTCCTGTATTCAAATCAGTTAAATATAATACCCAATCATCATAGTCTTCAATACGTTTAACATCATTAACATAAAATCTATGTCCTTCTATCCAACGTTTATGCGTACCGGCAACCATACCATCTAAATAATTAAACGCATCATATTTATATTGATTTGCTGTATACATTAAACCAAAGTCTTCTTTCCAAAATCTGTCATAATCCATAAAATTATGATAGTGCTCTATAGGTTGATCAAACAAATCAGTATAATTTGAACCGGTTAAAGGAACAAGATATAATGTTTCACCTTTTAAAGATGAAATGTTTTTAAACTGATAATTTGTTTCTTTGTTAAAAGACGAATTTGCAAATACACAAATAATATTTAAACAATAGACCGAAAAAATTAAAAAAAGGCGTTTCATAATCGTAATCTTTAAAATTAACGATACAAAATTACTAATATTTCATTATATTAAAAAATAGAAGTTAAAATAACTCCTATTTAAAAATGTTTGAGGCCATATTATTTCAATGGCCTCAAACAAATATTAATTGAATTACTTCACCTCTTTAAACTCTACATTATCCTTTTTAGATTTTGTATGTTTTACAGGTTCTTCTGTTGAAGGTGTTTCAACCTCTACTGGAATTTTTGATTCCTCTGGCTTTGGCAACGATGTTGTAGGTTGATTTTTACCAAGAAGATTCAAAATTTGAGGTTTAAGACCATCATTAACCATGCTAACCATTGGAGCAAACTTCTCAAGCCAAGTCTTAGCAAATTCAGCGCTTGTATTCTTATCACCATAAACTGTAACATTGCCAAGTTGAATATGTTCAAGAGTCTTAGATTGTGCTTCAGCAATACCCTTCCATTGATCAGTCATCATATATTGAACAACTACCTCAGGATTTCCACCAGCGGTTTCAACCATTTGCTTAAATGCAAGTGCTGGTGCCAATGCAATTTGTTGTTGCTGTTCAGCCTCTGCCATAAGAGATGCTCGTTTACCCTCAGCTTGTGCAAGCAAAATAGATTTTTCACCTTCTGCATCTGCAAGTTTCTTTTTACGAATTGCTTCAGCTTGTGCTTCAGCCTCTTTCAAAATTTTTGCAGCGGCTGCTTCTGCCTCAAGTGTTGCAACAGCCTTTGTCTGTTCAGCTTTAATTGTTGCTTGCTCTTTTTCTTTTTGAGCCTTAACAATCATTGTTGCTTGTAACTCGGTTTCTTGAGCTTTAGCCTTCATTTCATTAACTTTCACTTGTTGTTCTTGCTCAGTTTGTGCAACGGCCATTCGAGCTTCAACCTTTGCCATACCAGTAACCTTTTCTGCTTCTGCCTCAGCCTTGCCTGCTTCTGCTTTTGCTTTAGCAACATCAATAGTTGCGGTCTGTTCTGCTACACCTGCCTTTTTATTAGCCTCTGCTGCTTTTTGACGGCGTTCAGATTCATATTCAGCAATGCTTGCTTGTTTCTTTTGAGTTGCCTCAGAAATCTTTGCCTCTTTTAATTGTTCTGCCTCAGCTGCTTTTGCTTCAGCATCAGCCTTTGCTTTAGCAACATTAACAGCTGCAATGGATTCTTGCTCTGCTTTTGCAGAATCAGCTTTTTGACCAGCAGTAGCAACTGCAATTGTTTGTTCTGCCTCAGCGTCGGCAACACCTTCAGCACGTTCCTTTTCAGCTTGCGCCAATTGAATTGCCTGATCCTTACGAGCTTGTGCAACTGCAACCTCTTGTTCCTGAACTGTTTTAGCAACTGTTGCCAATTGTTCACGCTCAGCCTCTGCAACTTGAATTGCTTCCTCCTTTTTAGTATTGGCAATTTTAATTTTACCTTGCTTTTCTTGCTCTGCAATATCTGCTTCTGCTTGCGCCTTTGCTTGAGTTGCGGCTTTCTTACCCAAGTTTACAATATAGTTTGCGTCATCATCAATATTAGAAATATTAATATTAATAATACCAAAACCAACTTTATTCAACTCCAACTCAATCTTTTGCTTTGCATTCTCAAGGAACTTATTACGGTCAGCGTTAATTTCCTCAATAGGCATTGTTGCCATAATAGCACGAGTTTCACCAATAAGAATATCCTCAATTTGGCTATCCATTGCTCGTACATCAGAACTTAAGAAACGAGCTGCTGCATTTTGCATAAGGGTATCAGTTGTTCCAATACCAGTAATCAATGTTACAGGAATAGTTACTTTAATGTTTTGTGAAGATAGACCTGTAATATCGGCTTTAATCTTGTGAGGTACTAAACTCATCATTTTATATTCCTGGATAACTGGCCATACAAAAGTACCACCGCCATGAATAATTTTTGATGTAAGGATACGATCTACAGATTTACCATTTTCATCAAATGATTTCTTTGTGCCAGCCTTACCAAATACTACAAGAATTTGGTCACTCGGGCAACGACGATAGCGAGATAAAATCCAAATAGTTGTCAAAACAACCACAAGTACAATAACTGCTACAGTAATAAAAATTGATACATTCATAATTTTTAAATATTTAAAAGTTTATAAAATTTGTTATACATAAAATTTTCCATTATCAGCTGATATAATAATTACTTCATCGCCAAGTTTATGTTTTTCATTCAATGAATACACTTTAATTTCTTGACCATTGAAATCTGGAATATTTACATAATATGCATTTTCTTCATCTGTGCATACAATTGAAACTACACCTTTATGCCCAATAAAATCTTCTGGTGTTTGACCAACAGGTTCATGCCGTAATTTGAGCAATAATATTCCTATATAAAATAGAATTACTGTAAATGCAATTCCAAGTACAATAGCAATCAAATAATCATACCAAACAAGTGTACCATTATATGATACTAATGACAACCATCCAGCAAAACCCATTAAGAAATGAATAATTCCTTTAAATGATAGAATATCACCCCATGACAAATCACCAAATCCATCACCATCAAAGTCAATATCCGTATCAAAATCAGTTCCACCAAACATGGCAATAAAAAATTGAATAAGGAAAATTGAATAGGCTATAATAGCCAAAGAATAATAAATTGTTGTTAACATTATTAATTAAATTTAAATGTTAGTAAATAATTTAATTTGTTTAAAATATAGGTTTATGCCAAATTACACAAACCTATATTTTATATTCATTAATTTTTAAATGTTTCACTTATTATCTTTGAGATCATTAAGAAAATTCCAAATTTTATTAATTACTTCATCATGTTCTTGTATCTTTTTATTAAGATCCGTATGAATATCAGTAATTGCATCATTAACAATCTTAACAACCGGCTTAGTAACAGGAGTAGTATACTCTTTTTTAGGCTCAACATATTTATCAAGTTGATAGCTATAAAATTCTTTATAATTTGATACATGAACATTTAATTTGCTACCAAATCGTACAAGATACTTAGTTTTTGTACCACTATCACATCGATGTCGAATAATTTCATCAATAACTCCATGTGTGCCTTTCAAACTGCCAGTTTTAACCACAACTTTATCACCAACTTTAAATTTATTTACAAAGCGCGGTTCAGATTTAACTGTATCCTGTGGTCTAAATTCAACCATTTGAATAGGATTGGTTTTTGCCGGTTTTTCAGCATCCTTTTTTGTATCACTTTGCTTAATATCGTCATTTACAACATCTGCAATAACATCCATAATAGAATTAAATGTTAAACGGCCATCCTCATTAGCATTAAGAATATTATAAATGTCATGAAACATTTCTTGTGTAATGGTATAAATTTTATCCTGACCAAGATTAAGTTTAAATATTGTAATTGTAAATTTAGACCCTGTAAAATTCTTACGATGCTTAAGCATTACTGCATAATCCTTTGTCAATTCACGATAAAGTGTGCATTGTTCAGTTTCACACCAATGAGGGTTCTCAGTCTTAACATTTTTCTTAAGTTCATCAACCAACTTTGACACACCTGATTTAACAGTTTCCTTTGCATCATTATAGGTCTTTTTAAATTTGTCAGAATCCTTTGTAAATGTTTCAACCTGATTTTTGGCAGAATTATAATAATCATTTACAATATCCAAAAAATCATCTAACTTATCTTGAAGATTTGCATTTTGTGCAATATCCAAAAGTTGTGAAACATATTTACGAACATTTTGACAGCCGTCTTTAATATCATCAATTTTAAAATTGAATACTTTATTAAGCAATCTCATTTCATTTCCAGCAAATACAGCATATTGTTTATCTTCATAAACATAAAGATCATGTTCACTAGTATAAAGAATACGTTCAACACCAACACATTTATGTACTAATACATTTTGATATTTAACTGTTGAATTTTTACCAGCATTTGGCGTAGAAGGGGTAATTGTAATTTTTACAATAACTGGGTCATTTGGATGAGATTTGCTTGCAGCATATCCAAGAATAGTGTTTTGATCACGACCCTCACTTACATTTTTAATATATTGATCTGTTGAAATAACAAGATCATAAGTACCATCTTTTTCCTGATACTCTACTACATATTTAGGTTTAAATGACATGTAATCTAAAAATTTCTTTGCCATAATTTTAAAAATTTTAAGTTTATAATGTTAATTATTTTTTCTTATCTATAAATGACCAAGTTGAACAGTGTCTAAAAATTTCTGGATTTGCATCAGTAAAATCATTAAAATCAATTTCACTAAGAGGAATTTTTACACCCGTTCCCATGTAATCACAACTAATCCATGCAAATTCTTTTTCAAGATTTGAAGTATTTACAATAATAGGATATCTTACATGAACATTTTTCTCTTTAAGCAATTTAAGCACCTTTTTATAGGTTTCATTAGATTGCTCAAGTTCTTCAGCATTTAATTTTTTAATCATACGCTTTATAAATTTATGTTTATAATTTCATTTCGCTTTATTATTATAATTAAGGTTTTAAAAAAGTTTACAGTTTTTTCAAATAAAAACAATATTTTGGTTTTGTACTAAAATATTCAAATAAAAATTTAAGGCATTTAATGAAAGTAATTATTATTGAGGGGCCTGATAATACTGGTAAAAATACATTAATAAATCATGTTTTGGATAATAATGAAATTGTGAAAATTATTCATTGCAGTAAGCCAAAACAATTGGACAATGTTTTATATCATCAATTCATTTCATTTAAAAAATTAGCTGAAGAAGCAATTAAAGATTATAGTTTAAATTCAGATGAGGTTTTAATTTATAATCGTTATCATATTGGCGAATATGTTTATGGTCAATTATATAGAGATGAAAATCCTGAACAAATTCTTGAAGTAATTCATCTTATTGAAGATACAATATTAAATGCAATTCCTCAAGATAATATTTCATATATTCAATTGTTATCTCGTTCAGCAAAACTTTTACAAAACAATGATGATAATAAATCTTTATCTAATGCAAGACTTGATTTAATTGAAAAAGAAAATCAATTATTTAAAGAAGCTTTTGAAAAATCAAAATTTAAAAACAAACATATAATTTATATCGATAAAGAAAATACAGATACATTTAAAACAAGAGAACAAATTATTGACGAATTTGATATTTTTACAAAAAATGATTAATAATAGTTTATGTTAAAAACTGAAGATATTAAAAATCTATTAAAAGAAAAATATAAAAATGAAGAATTTAGAGTAACTAAATCTGGTGTAAAAACTGTTGAACTTCAAGGTATTCAGTTTGAAGCTGATAAAGATTCTATTATTCGTGAACCAAATTATGATTATGCAAATAGGGAAATTCAATGGTATGAATCACAATCATTAAATGTTAATGATATTCCAGGTGGAGCACCAACAATTTGGAAACAATGTGCAGATGTAAATGGTGATATTAATTCAAATTATGGTTGGATGATTTATTCAAAGGAAAATGGCTCACAATATAATAACTGCGTTTGGCAATTAGTTAATGACCCAACTACAAGAGAAGCTTGTATGATTTATAATAGACCAAGTATGCATGTTGATGCAACATCAAATCATAAACATGATTTTTGTTGTACTTATGCAGTTCAATGTTTCTTAAATGAAGTTAATAGATATCACACATCGCCAGATGGTGATAAAGTTAAAATTGGTTTAGATTATTATACATTAGATTATATTGTATATCAAAGAAGTTGTGATGCAGTATTTGGTTATAATAATGATGTTTTATGGCATACATATGTACGTGATAAAATGCTAAAAGATTTTAATGAAATGGGTTTAAATGTTAAAAAAGGCATAATAAATTATAATTGTGGCAGTTTACATGTTTACGAGAGACACTTTAAGTTCTTAGACTAATAACTTAATTAATATATAAAATGAAGGCTAGAAATTTAATTTCTAGCCTTTTATATTTTGCATAATGAATAATTTTTAATTCATTATGCTGCAAAATACTGCATAATGAATAATTTTTAAATCATTATGACAAAATTCTTTGCTGAATCAAGTTCATTATCTGTACATACCAATGTATGTGCTCTATTAATACCTTGTAAACTCAATGTTTCCAAACTTGGATTTACTGATGCCACAATAAACAAATCATAATCATTTAAACTTGTTGCATCCTTTAATTCACCTGTAATTGTATTATAGTTGTCAGTGTTAAGATAACGTGTACAAATTACTGCATCCTTAATTTGGCGATCTGTATACTTTTCAAGCTTGTGTACAAAGGTGTTAATTTTTTCTTGATTTTCTGTTGTTGCTCTTACGATAATTGTTTTCATGCTTCATTAATATAAATTTTTGATTTATATATTATATGTTGGTATTTTAGAATGTTTCATTTTTTAATAAATATATTGAAAATAAATGTATTTTATGAATAAAAAACAATTATATGAATCAATAATGTCTTCTGTTTCTAAAGAGGTTAAAAAGGCTTTATTAGAATATAGAACAAAATCTGTAGATACATATGATATAAATCTAAAAGATGTTGAATAGTATTTAAAAACTACATTACAACAATGGATTTATGCAAAAATTAAAAGTATTCAAGGCTTACGCTATGAATTTTGGAGTTGGGGTGATTCTGGAGCAATATATGTATATGTTGGATCTATATATCCTAATCAACCTATAAATATTACTATTTCTAATAAATCATATTATAGAGATATTCGATCAGACTTACAAAAAATACAAGATTACCTTAAAGATCATAAAGAATTTCAAATAACATCTTCTAGAATAGCAAGAGATCAACGTTTAGAATGTAGATATTTTGTTGAAAAAGATAAAGATTTATATGATGCCATACAAAATGCAAAGAATAAATTTGAACAAGATGTTGAAGAAGCTAATACAGATGAATTTGCACCAACAGAAAGAGATTGGATTAAGATGGTTGGATATATGAATAATCATTCAAATCCAGAACGTGTTGCAAAATCTTGTAAAGAACCAAGAAAAATTGTTGCAAGATATATAATTGCTAGAACTCTTGGTTGGGATGAAGCTGCACATGAATTTAAGTATAAAATTTTATCCGAACATATTTTAAGTGAAGCTCAACTTGAAGCATATAGAAGAAAATATGCAACATATAATATTCCAGATGATATAAAGGAATTAATAGAAGATTTTAAAGAAGCTGATGAAACTGGTGGTTTAAATAGAAATATAGAACATGCTGATATATTGCCAAATCAACTTAAAAAATATATACATGATAATATAAACATTAAATCTTATACAATTGAAATTCCAGAAGATAAAAATGTAGTTCCAATTAAAAAGACTGGAAGATATAGAAGTGGATTTGGATATAATTATATTCCAGTTGGCAATGCAAAATGTGTGATTTTACATATTACATTAATAAATGGACAAACTAAAGATTTATTATTTGTTTATAAACATAATAATAATAAACAATGTTTTATTACAACAAGAGATTTATATAATATATCATATTTTGATAATAATGATTTTTAGGGAGCAAATCCAAAAACATCAGCATATACTCTAGATACAATTATAAATCAATAAAATAAAAGGTTGGAAATTTTCCAACCTTTTATTATGCAGAAAAACTTATAGTTCCAACCTCATTTTCCAATTCACATACAGAATCTGTACATGCGCACCATTTTCCGTGTTTAGCAGATTCTTGTAAACAATCTGCTGTAAAGTTTACTCGCCAAATATCAGTATTGCCTTTTTCATTAATAAAATCAAGGCAACATTGAACCAAACGGTCTTGAAGTTCCCTTGCAAGATTATTAGCTTCAGGATTTTCAAGCAATTCTTGACGTCTTTTAATGGCCTCTGCTTCTCTTTTGCAGATTTCATCATATGCTTTTGCTTTTCTTTCTTCTAATGTCATAATTATTAATATTTTAAATTTTAACTAAGCAATAAACCAACTATTACACCAATAATTGCGCCAATACATCCACATCCAATTATTAAATAATTGCATATAGCCAATCTGGTATTTCAAATTCAATTTTCATACTTATTTTTTAATATATGCATAAAGTAAAGTTAAACCTTCTTTTTTTAATTCAGCAGGAACCCCAATATTATTCAATACACGAGTATCAAATGCATGAGTAATAAAATGGCAACCATGTGCAGTATCAACTGCTTTAATAATATTTCCTTCTGGATAATCAGATGCTGCATAATTAATTTTATTATATGCAAGTTGGATTTCAACTGGGTCCTGAGTATCTACGTCAATAACCCAGTACTTATTATCTTTATCACTGCCGGATTTCATAACAGCTGAATCAAGCATTCCTTTAAGAAGCATTGAAGAACCGCCGTTAACTTCATTTTTAATATTCTGCATTACAATAGATTGCAGTGCAAAAAGAACATTAAGAATTGGTTTTGGATTTACACAAATATATGCACGACATTGATGTTGTTTGCAAAGCTCGATGATTTCTTGTTCACGCTTCTCAAAATCTTCCATACTTTGAATATGATAAGATTTAATAGTACGCTCAATGTGCTCATCATTATCTTTTGCACGCATACAAACCCAAACCCAAATAATGGTTTTCTTTTTAGGGTCAAACTCTAAAAAGGATTTAATTGCTTTAAAATTGTTAATTTCTATCATAACTATTAATTATTTTTAGGTCTAAATGATACATAATAAGAACCATCTACAATTTCATTTCCAATTGTGTGTCTTCCAAAGAAAAATTTTCGATAAGTTCCAATTATACAATTTCCAAGAATTTCATTTTCAAATAATTCTTTATTTTCATCAAAGAGATAAAAATCTCCTGTATGAGAACCACGTGGAGTTTTAATACTAACATAAGTAATTCCTAAATTCTTTAATGCTTCTTCACATTCCATTGTTGCACCAATGTGCCAACCTAAATTAGGAATTTTAGTATTTACATGGATTTCTTTCATAATTACAATAATGTTCCTGTAAATTGGCCAACAGTAATATCTCGACCATTGAATTTAGCAGTTACATCACATTTATATCTATTTGATAATTTAGACATTTCTGCTTGTAAATGTCCAAGACTGCATCCAGGCGCAGGTTCTACATGTATTTTACTAATGCCAGGTATCATAATTATTTAAGATTTTGTAATTCACGTTTTCTACGTTCTGCACAGTATTTACAATTGCCTTTGTGGGAAAAATATCCATATCCACCATAGCCAGTAGAGATTGAACCAATAAGATATTCGCAGCTATCAATAATTACAACTCTAACGTTAAGATCGTCATATACTCTATATACATCATTTGTTTTTTCAACTTTATGATATACATTAGTATCAGGCTGTTCACTGCAAGAAATCATTGCAAATAATGCTACTAAGATAAAAAATTTCTTCATATTATTTTGATTTTTTAGTTCTTGTTTTCTTTGGTTTTTCTTCTATTTCACCTTTAGCGATTTTCTCAGCTTTTTCTTTTTCTTTAGCCTCACGTTTCAATCGGCGTTGTTCATCACCCCAGGCTTTTGCACGTTCAACGAGTTCTTTATGTTTTTGCTCAGCTTCTTCAGGGTGTTCACGTTCCCAATTAATTTGGTCCCAAACAAAACTTCCATAACCAAGTTTCCAACTATGATAATGAGGACACATTAAAAACCAATGGCTATTACCTTTATATTTTTCAATACATGCACCTTTCATTATGCATGTTTTCTTACATACATCCTCTTGAAATTGAGGAACATCGCTAGCTTTATAAAAGTCTTTATTTGCCATATTATTCTTCAATAAGATTCATTTCTATGAGCATGCTATATAATTTTTTCAAATCACATGCATAGTATCCATAAGAACAATATCCACCATAATAATCAGATTCGCCTCGTTCCTCTACAGTTACAGTTTCACGATAAAGTTTCTTATATTGAAGCATTGAAATGTTAGGACATACTTCAGTAAGCAAATCATCAAATTCTTTAAATTCGCTTGGTTGGGCTTCAGCACTAATATTACCACTAGCACCAGTATAATCACCCCATGTCCCGCCAAGACACCATTCTTCACTTCTCATTTCATCTTGTTTCATCCAAGATTCACGTATTTTAAACAAAGATTCATACTTATTCATTTTATGTACCTCCATTTCTTTAATTACAAATTCAATTTCACTAAATTCTTTAGATAGACCATCAATATCAGGTTTTTCAAATTCTGCATGCTTAATAGTAATATGTGCCTTACGATCTTGTTGACGAATGCTATCATTATATAAACATGTATCTCTATCTTCTTTAAAATATACAAATTGAATTTTAACATGTTCACTATCAAAAATATAATGTGTACATTCATTATAAATGGCTTTAACCAATTTATGTTGTGTTTCATTGGTTAAAAATAATCCATCTATAATCCAATGATTATAATTTGCATTATGATGTATAATTGAATAGCAAAAACTTGAGTCTCTTAAAACATTTGTAAAAGATCTTTTCTCACGTTTAAGATAATCTTTATCAAAATCAATGTAGCATGTATTTGAATTAAATGTAGATAAAAACTTTTCACCATTATTGGCACTTTGTGCATAATGAGTTTTACCACTACCAGGCAATCCAATTAAAATTTCTACTAATACTTGATTTTTCATAACTATTCAATTTTTAAATTAACGATACAAAATTAATATATTTTATTTAAATTAAAAAATAGAAGTTAAAAATTTAAAGGTGGAATTGCACCACCTTTAAATCAATTTTCATCTGGATTTTCTTCACCATATCTTTCTTGCATTTCATAATCTGATGTAACACCTTTATCCATATCTTCAGCTTCCTTACCAAGGAATTTCAAACATTTAAGTTTGAATGCTTCTGCTACAGGGTCATCATTAATTCTAAGAACGATACCTTCACGAGGAAGTTCATTTTTACACATTGGTTCATTTTCTTCCATTCCAAAGTTTTTATCCTTTTTCATTCTAGAAAGAACATTTTCATTCCAATGATTTCTAAGATCCAAATCAGGATAAAGATCTTTCATTAAGCCATTATACAAAATTGTAATTGGTTTAATTTTTGAAGCATCATTAGTATTATTTTCTTTATCACGTTTTTGAAGTGCAGGAATAAGAGTATGCAATGTATAATCATGTACATCTTGAACATTAAATTCATATACATCCCCATTTTCAAGTACATGTTTAATACGGTAAATCATTAAATAATTATCACCTGTTTTACAACCATAGTCATAAACTTTTCCACCAAGTGATTGGATTCCCGATGTAGAATTTGTTACATATCCACAAATTTCTCCATAAAATGTCATTCCTTGAGGAATAAAATCTTTAAGGATTTTGTAATATGTTGCCCAAATATCTACTCCATAAAAACCTCCAGACTTGCCACCATATTTAAATCTAAACAATGATTTAAATTTATCCCAAAAAGTAATTTCTGGTTCATTTTGGTTTTTACGTTTCTTTTTCTTAAACATTGATTTCAATGTGCTTGTAATATGAAGCCACCATGCATAAATTATTTGGTAAATAATTGCAATCATATTTTGATTTTTAATTACACCACGAGAGCTATAAATTACATCATAGCCTTCAGTAGTAAATTGCAAAACTTTAGGCAAATATACAAAAGCTTTTTCATACAAACCACCATACTTAGGTTTATGAACTTTTACATTACCAAAAATCGCTGATGAACCATGTTCCTTAACGGTAATTGATACTGAAGTTTCAGGTTTAATTCTATTCATTGAACGTTGAAGTTGTTCAGTATCATAATGAAATGCAAATTGTCCAGGAATCATACGATCATATTTTTTAATTTGCTTTTCATGACGGCCTTTTTTAACTCCACCATTTCGGCCTTTTACTTCAGGAACATATGCTTTTACAAACAAACGTTCACCTACAGTATCAAAATCTTCACCAAGATGTGCAGACCAATCAAAATTTTCCAAGTCTGCTTCGTATTCACCCATTTGGTATGGAGAAATAAGATAACCCATTGACATTACACCACGAAGTTTCTTCATACGAACACGACAGTTCTTACCAAAATAACCTTTATTAAGATTCAAATAATGTTGAATCTCTTCTTCAGATGCATTTTGTTTTCTCATTTTTTCCAAATGAGGACCTACATCTTGATAATTTGAATTAAGTGTGATATCATCAAATTGATTAGTTGAAGATAGAAACAAACTATCAAGTTGACATTCATTGGCTACATAAATCATATAGCTTCCTGTTTTAACCAAATCTTTACGAACTACGATATCTCTGCCTTCAACCATCACTGTGGCAAGAAAATCGGAATTTTCAATTGGTGTCAATTCACCAATTTGAACAACAGTTGCACAATATTCATGTGACATGTCTTTTGATTGTGATAATACATTTTCCATAATTTTAAATGTTTAAATTTTTACTAAAGTTCGAGTTTCTCCGCCACCAGCGATATTTCTATCGCAATTTTATTATTATAAATATTATTTTATTTTTGTTTTTAAGGCAATATTTTCCATTGATAACACCACCATTTAATATTGTATTTTTCTTTAAGCCAATCCCAATGGGTTTTTACTGATTTAAGAACCCCAATCTTTTTGTTTGCAGTACAATAAATAATTGGTTCATTTGGCAATTCTGGAAAATACACATCTGCATTTTTCCATTCTAGTGTTAATATAAAATTATTTTCCATAATTTAAAAAATTAAAAAATGGTGACTCTTTTTCAAAGCCACCATTTAAAAAGTTAATTAAAATAACTCTTCGCTTTTTGGCTTTTCTTTAGTCTTTGGCTTTGTTTCTTCTTCATCCTCAATAGGTGTATTATCCAATGCACATAATTCATTATAGTATTCATTTTCACCATCGTGGAAGCAGTCATCAACCATTTTTTGTGCAATAGAACGTGCATCACAATTTTTCTTAAATGCATCAAAAATCCTATTGCGTAACTCATCATACTTTTCTTTATTACTTGCAAGCTCATCCATTTGTGCAAGACATTCATCAAGATTTGATAAGTCCTTTTTAATGAATACACCAAGTCCTAATTCAAGTGCTGTTTTATTTAGACACTTTGTGTTTTCATCATACATACGACATGCATTACCTGCATTCCAATCTAACAATGGAATTGAACCCATTTGAATAATCTCAAATACTGAATATTCAAAATCATCTCCATAACATCCATCAGTTTTAAGATGGAAAAAGTCACATCCAAATGCAGACTTTGCAACGCATCTCATTCCTTCTTCACGTTTATATGCATCAAATACATAACACCAACCTTTTTCACGTTTAGGGGTATCAAGCATTGGATCATCATATGCAATACCATTTTCTTCTCTCCACTTTTTATCTGAAGCCATTATACAAGCCTTAGATGGAAGACGGTTTCCTTGCTCATCAAATGAATAAAGCAAGTCAGGAATTGTAGATACATTAATTGTACGTTTAATACCACGCATTTCCAACTCATAATCATGTGCATAAAATTTATCACGACCACGAAGTAAACGAGTTGGGTCTTTAAATCCAGAATGACGACCAAGATAAGTTATTCGACGTAATTTCTCATCAAATGGAACCCATTGTTTCTTATCTTCATCTGAATAATTATGTGGAAGAATTAATTGAACAAAACGTTTTCTAAATTCTTCTTCACCACACGCTGCACAAATTTTTTGTGCTACCATTGCCTTTGGTGCAAATGTAATAATTTTATCAAATGCCAACCAAAATTCTGAATTATGCAATAGTGGTCCATAATATGCAGCAAATCCCAATACATTATGATCATTACATACAATTGCTTTTCTTGTAGTAATTTTATTCATAACCAAATCCATCCAGAGATTATGATATTTTTCATCTGCTTTTTTCTCCATAATGGAATTAATGATAACCAAATCAGCTTCATTAATATGATTAACTGTATTTTCAGAATAATCATATTCTACGGCGAATGGAATGCTTTGTGTGCCACCATCCATCTCAGCCTTTTCATGTGCTTTTACATAAATAACTTCAACTTCATGGCCAGCAAGCTTCAAGCCTTTATTTAATTCTATAACATATCGGGTTACACCAGAACCCTCAATGCGTGCCATCAATTGTACAATTTTCATATATTAAAATAAACTTTGTTTTGTTGCTATATTAAGTACTTCTTGTTTTGTATTATCTTGAAATGCTACATTAGAAGTATGTTCTCGATTATTATATTCCCAATTATTCAAAATGTTTACAACTTGAGAAACAATAAATTTCGCTGTGTTAACTGGAACATTTTGACCAATTTTTGCAAGATTTGTTTTATCTCCATATATAATAAAATCTTCTGGCATACCCATTAATGAAAGATATTCCCTTATTGTGCAAAATCTCTTACCAGTATAATGAATCATATTAGGTATTGATCTAAATTGAACAGATGGAAAATAATCCTTAAATACCCATGCATCTTCGCCATAATAATTCAAACCTTGTGAAGTTTTTTCAAAGATATGTTTAAAATACTTTTCAACCTTTGCCTTTTCTTCATCAGTGTATTTATCAGATTCTTTAACAAATTTCAAAAAATCTTCAAGTTTACCAGTTTTCATTATATATGTTATAATGTTTCTTTTATCTTTTATTTCATCTGCCCAATTTTCACCATAATTTTTAACATTATAATCAATAGCTGCGTAATTATGAATAAATGATTCTACTGGTGTTTGTTGAGGAGCGTCCTTTGATATTGATTCAAAAAATTCTGGAATAAGAATAGAATCTTTTTCATAACCAAACAATGGTGGTTTTTGTTCTGTGTTTTTTCCTTGCCATTGAGTAAAAATAACAAATGTTCTTGGTCTGCGTTGGCAATTATGATGAAGAACTGTATCTGTTTTATAATAAAGAACAGAATATCCTGCATTCTTTGCAATATCCTCCAATGATGCACGAACATCATCGCCTCTGTCACCAACCAATGTAGGTGCATTTTCAAACACATATACTTTAGGTTTAATAACATTTAAAGTATAATATGTAATCCATTGCATATTACAATTTCTGGATTCTTTTGTTTCATTAGCAGCTTTAGTAACAACTGATAAACCTGAACATACAGGAACTGCAACAACTAAATCCATATCTGAAAAATCTGGCAATGGAACATCATCTTCAAGTCCTTTTCGTACTTTTAAATCAGTTGAATGAATGTCCATATCAAACATCTTTCTATTTGTTATTTGATAATATGGAACTTTATATCCATCCTTTGTAGATTTAAATAACCATTCTCTTAAATTATATTCATTACCTGCACCTGTTATAATAGGATTATCTTTATCACCAGCTACAGTTATTGCATCAAGCCCATCATACGATAAAATCCATTCGGCTTGATGGCCAATGGCTTTTAACGCTCCTATATACATTCCGCCTGTTAATGGTTGAATACATCCCCATTTAATTTCTTTTGACATATAATATTTTATTTTCTTTTTCTATATACAAAATCCAAAAATCGTTTAATTGGACAAATTTTTTCTTTTGGTTTTTCTTTTTCGACATTGTGATATGATCCACGATTACATACATTAAAAATATGTGGTGTGCTATAACCAGATACATCTAAAAAGTCATCAGATAAATCATCAAACATATCTTCCAAATCATCTGTTATATCATCAATCATATCATCTATATCATCTATTAAATCATCTACATCATCCGATAAGTATTTTATATCATCCATATCAGATGCATAGTATTTATTTGATTTAATTTTATAATTAGATGAAAATGGTTTACTTAAATCTTTATATTTAAAATGTCTATATATCATTCTTTGCAAATTGCAACACCGCCTTCTGGTGTAGTTACAACTAAATACTTTGAATTACCAACTTCAATCTCATCTACGCCATAACTTGCAGTTTGGCCATTTACAAAATACTTTCCATAGTTACGATATGGAACAAATGATGTAAATAATACTATTACAGTAAATATTACACAAAACCAAATTAAAAACTTTTTCATATTAAATGTATTTAAAAAATCTTTGGCGTTTTAACTCAACATCTGTTATAAATTTAGTACAACTGCATGTTTTAGTTTTTTCACAAGTATCGAATAACTTGCATATTTTACAATATTCACTTACCATAATAATCTCCGTAAAAATACTTTAAACCATTTGATTTAACATAATTATTATATAACACTTTTAAGTGATGTTTATTAAAATACTCTTCAGGCGTATAACCAATTAAAGGCTTTTCTACATCTCCAATTTCAATATCTTTTAATGTATCGAATACAACTAAAACAAAATTGGCAGTGTTTTTATGAATTTTTGGATGAGTATTTTCTAATTTATTTACCAACCAATTATACTCTTTTTGATATGAAAAATCTTTTCCAAAATATGCTTTAGCCGCACCAAGCCAATCACATATAAGTTCTACTGCATATTTATATGGCATTTCAATACATGTTGTTCCATTGTCATAATTATCTGTCCAATACTCATAATGATGAGGATTGCGGCCTTTATGATGTTGCCATGCCAATGAATAACCTTTATCCGCTTTACATGCATTAATTGGAGAACTTGAGCCTTGATAATATTTTACAGACTCCCAAAATTCAATCCATGAAAATTTGGACATATCATGCATAATACCTTGCCAATAAAGACCAGCTTTAAAGCAATAATATGCAACCCAATATTTATGAATACAAATTTTCTTAAAATGCAACCAAGTATTTTTAAGCGTTATTTTCATATTGTTTATTTGTTTTATTTAAAATTACACGTATTGTTAGAATTATAAATTTTTTTAAGTCTGTCAAATATGTAGAAAAACCATAATGGAGTAATATATGCATCATCTTCTTTTACCAATCCCAACATTTCTCTATAAGTATCTAAATTTATAATTTTAAATACTGTATCAATTCCAATACTTCCAAATAATAGCCATGCAATTGGTGTTAATACTATCAACATTGGTATTGAAAATGCCCAGCAAAACACTACAGTTATAAGATACAAAAGAAAACCTATTATACAATACAATGTAATTAAAATTCTAAATAAAAAATTTCTTATCATATTAATTAAATTTTTGAAGTTTATTTAAAATTTGTTTATATGCCAACTCATCATTAGATGTTATTGGGCGTTTAATTTTATTCTTAAGCTTCCACCATTTAATGGTTTCTTTAATAAGTTCATCGCTTACGTTAGGAACTTTACCCTTAAGCATTAAAATGAACGAATCCTCCATTTTGCTCTCTTCAACAAGTTTTGCATGAACTGATTCAAGCATTGGCATTATATCCAAATAATCTGCACGGTTAACTCGGTTATTAAGATAATATTCAACAGTTTCAAGATCTAATGCATCATAATTAAGAAGTTCACGTTCATCGGTATATACTTTGAATGCTATACGATTTTTACGTTCAGTTTCTCTCCACCAATCACTTTCTTTAGATGGCATATATTTGATAACAAATTCACCAACCGAATTTTTCTCGATATTATATACTCCAGTACTTGGTCTAACTGGCAAACCCCAATCATCATCTCTATTACGATTCCAGGAATAGAAACGTTCATCAAATCTTTCTTGAGTTCCAGCCACATAGTTTTCAAGGAATAATACACGGGTTCCAACCTTAATATCTTTATTAACTTCTTTTACAAACTCCCAATAACTTGGATGTCCATCAGTTAATTTCTTAACTCCTGCATCATATATAAATTCTATATAAGGAGAATCCAAACCATCCGTAAATAGATTAACAGGATTATGAGGAGCAAGAACATCAGAACGATCAAGTAATCCTTGAAGCAAACAGAAATTAAATTTGTATCTGTCGATAAAGTCCTCAATTTGTTCTTTTTTGCTTGAAGCCCAATAATGAGTACCAGACTCTTCCAGTTCATTAATAAGTTTTTGAAGCTCATCTTGTTTTGGGAACAAATATGGATAGATAATCAAATCTGCCCAAATACGATATACATTATCTCCATTACGAATAATAATATATGTTTGTTTATCTTCCAAATCTAATTCATTTCTGAAATATGGGTTATGAACAAAATGATTTCCAATTCTCATGTCTTTACCACGTTTGCCATAACGACGAGGCCTAAATACTCGAATACCCTTTTCCGGCAAGAACAAATCAATATGATTATCACGAAGAAGCCATTCATCAAATTGTTCAATTTTCGAAAAATCAAGACCACCATCTCTCCAATCACCTACCTCTTCATCCATGTATAATACATCCTGGAAGAAATGAATAGGTGTATCAATAGGTGCAGGCATTCCCTCTTGAATTTGAACAATATCCTCGTTAACACCAAGATACAATTCAATTTGTCCAAGAACTCGTTGAATACGTGTTATTTTTCGTTGAACAATAGCAATTGCTTTTTCGCAATCTCTACGAATAATATCAAATTTTGCTTGTTGTTCGGCTATACTCATTTTAACAATCGCCAATCGCCGATCCAATTCCTCTTTAAGAGCTAACGTACTTTTTTCAGCATTTACATACGTCATTTTAGATGACATACTTACCAATGCAGTAGAGTTGTCATCATTCTCATTATCATCAATATCATATTTTTTAAGGAAATCGGTGTCTTTACCCATAATAGCATTTGTAGCGCCATTTATGTATTCAAGCAACTCTTCTTTATCCTTAAACACAAAATATTTACGACCATCTTCATTGCGATCCAGACTTAATGCTTTAATCTCCCATTTGTAATCGTGTCCAAAACCATCACCAACTTGGCATTCTTCACCAGTGAATGGATTAAATCTAACAGCTTTTACATCAAGATGATATGTATCGAGTTCTACCTCAACCCGTTGATTATCTTTAAACTCGATTTTAGTATCTTTTACCGGTTCAATGGAAATAATACGATAGCAGTATGGATCGTGCCATTGCACATCCACTATATAATTACCTGGATGGATTTCCTTTTTCCACTCATCTGGATGGGTTTCACGAGCATTAGCGATTTGACCCTCAATTGTTGTTAAATCTCTACTCGTGTATTTTTCAATTCCGTTCTCCATAATGTAAATCTTTTAAATTTTGTGCAAAATTAATACAAAACTATTAATCTAAAAAATAGAAGTTATATTTTATATTAATTCCAAATCCTCTTCGGCCCAATTAAGCGCAGTTAATCTATGAGTAAATCCATTTTCATAAAAATCAAAAATATCTCCCCTTTTTCTATGACGAATTTTACATTTTAAATGTGTTTCTACTTCATCACCCCATAAATCGCGTGACCACCAAGTAAAATCTATTGGTGTATTATATGGTATATCTTTACCATTTATATCTTTTAAACCTGTTAACATACAAAAATTATCTATCTGCCCATGGGCCAGATTTTTCTTTAAATTTTACACATAAATCATTATCATAACGATTATATGTTACATCAAAACCCGCTTCAGTTAACAATTGCTGTAATCCATCTTCATATGGGATTACAGTAAAAGAATTATTCATTAATCCTTGTTTAATTCTCGGTAATGCTTTTTCAAAGGCAATTTGTGCCTGCATTTGTTCTGCTATTGTCATCATATTATTCAAGTAATTTGCATTCTTCTTCACTATATAATGAATGGAGTTTTTCTAACCACCATTTAGTTTTTACTTTAACAGATGGACGTCTTTGACCTTTAAGTAAAGTACTGCGTTTAAATACCACACCTTCTTTGACTGTTGGGTATTTTGCATCTGCCTGTGTCCAATCATTTTCCTGTATATCTTTAATAATTTCAGCAGTTAGAGGGCCTTTATATATAAGTTCAGGTATTTCTATACCACAGCCATTAAATATTGTGTAATATTCTTCTGGTTCAATATATCCCTTTTTCTTAAGAAATACATCTGTAAGAGCTAATCTCATTTCATCACCTTCAACATGCTTACCAGCAAATGAATTATCTCCATACCATTCAAACACAAATGTTAATTCATCTACACCATTAAAGACTTTTTTCTTTGCAGAATTTTCTTTAATGAGTTTAGCCAAAATATCTTGATAATTTGAATTATAAAACCATTGAACAACTGGTCCAAACTGTTCACTGTTTTCATCTACAGTAACAGTACGTGAACCACATGGGCCAAATGTTTTCTTGCGACAATTATATGCCACAACAAAATTTTGTCCATCTAATTTATTAAAACCCCAAACAATATCTCCTTTTAAAGAGCCATCATCTTGGATTCTCGGTATACTATCGTAATGTTTCATAAATTTATTCTCTTTCTTTTAAACAAGCTTCCAAATCTTTAATTATGGTTTCATCGCTCAAAAGACAGGTTTCTTGCGTATATGGATAGTACTTATGTTTACCATCAAGAGATTCAACATAATACGGTTTACTTGGATCTTTTCCATTGTTATATCCATTAACTACTCGGCCTACTTTCAATGTTCCTTTTACATCAATAAGAACAATGTCGCCATCATTTAATACAACCGGATTCCATCCAGATAATGATACAAATCGTTTCATATTAGCAATATGGTAAATTATAGTATTTGTTTAGTTTATAATTATACACATTTTCCTGTAAGTACGCCCAATATAAGCATTTTAAATGTGAAAGAATTTTTTCATCTTTAATATTATCTTCTAAATGCTTAAAATATTTTGAATTTAATTTTTCGATAAATGCATCTCTATAATATTGTCTAACATTTTTTGGAAGACAATTATAGTACATACCAGTTTCATGAATTATTTTAGAAAATATATTAACAAACCAATATTTAACAGATTGATCTTCTGTATGTAAAATAATATCTTCACACACATCTACAATATATTGTCTTGCTGTATGTTTTCCTGTTAATGAATCAAAAAGTAAAGTAGCTTTATATTTTTCTGATTTGCCTATTAAACCTCGTAATTGATTAAATAATGAGGATATAGTATTTTCATTATAATTTTTAAAGTTCTTTTTCATAATTATGCTAAAATATTTTTAAGGCGAAAATAACTTTCATTAAAAAGATTATCATATGCATCATAATATGGCTTAAATAAATCCATCGTCCTAGCCCATCTAAGTGAATCTTTTTGACGCTCTTTCTTTTCATATTCTTCATAAGACATCTCAGGATGAAGTTTATTCCATTCCTCGATAAATTTATCATGAGAATCTTTATAATATACATATGAATCTTTAGGCTCAAAATATGGTTTAGATATAGATTGAACAAAATCTCTAAATTGAGCAGTTATTTTATATACATCATAAAATATACCATTTTTATTAACAAACTGCTCATAAATATCTCCAAGTGTTATAGATTCTCTAATAACATTTTTACGCTCAATACCCATATCGCCTGTATGTTCAAATGCCCAGGTATCAAGATAATTTCTTACTACAAAATCTTTACCAAGTTTTTCAATAAGAGCATTAAACTCTTTAATTTGTTTGTTGTACGTCATAATAGTATAAACTGTTTGTATTAAATTGTCCTACCCGATTAATTGAACTAAATGTTCCTTCCCAATCTTGCAAAGGAATATTATGTTGAAACAAATCATTAATATGATTCATAAAATAGATTTCATATTCACAAATTTCATGATCCAACATAATATCATTTATGCATTGAGTATTTAAATATTGATGTGCTTCTTCTAAATTAGAAATAAACATACCAGTAAAAAATCCATGAAGATGATGAGTTTGTGCAAATGCAGACGCCCAACACCAAACACCAATAATATTTTGAGCATGAATTAAATGTACATTATTTTCATGTATAATATATTGGCCAGAATCCAAATTAGGATGAAGCAAACCATAAGATGTTCCATGACCACAAATAATTAATGTGTCATCTTCAGTTATTAATGCTTCTTCTACTGCATCTTCATAATTCTCATCATCATGACAAATTACAATTAACCGGTCAATATGCAATCCTTGCCACATTGCCTGTAGCAAGCCAGTATCCCGATCACCACTATTTGCATATATTACTGTCATATCTTATTATTTTATTAAATATTTCTTATATGTTTCAAAAATAGATAAAATGTTATCTCTTCCAGGAGGATTGCTTGAATGGCATTCATAATATGGAAATTCAAATCCATAATCTTCTATAATATCACATATTTCTACTGCAACATTATATCCTGTTTTTTCATCATCACTTATGTATGAGCCTAAATCATGGTCAAGACAAAAACAATTAACATATTCATTTGGATCTTCTTTTATCCATTTATTGCTCCAATCTACCCATGCATCATATGATTTACACCATACGATTTCAACATCATGCCCATCAACCAAAGATAAAAATTCCTTTGGAACAACTTTATTCCAATAAGTAAATAAACTCATTGGATCACGTTGATCATCAATCCAAATTACTCTGTACTTTGTCTGCTTCATTATTGTCAAATATTTTTAAATTCATAAGTTTTTTAACTAATTCATCTGGAATATCTTGAAAATCAATCCAGTCCCATTTAGCTATCATAAATGAAACCCCATTTTCTCGAGGAGTATCATATGCATCAAATATTCCATTCCAAACTTTGCTACGTTGTCTCCATTGTCTCCATGTTAAATTTGGATCAGGATCGCCTTGGTCACCATACCAATACTCATCAACAATGGTCATCAATAAATCTATATTTTCATCTTTTCCATAACCAAATTCTGGACCAAAATAATTTCCATATAAATTTCCATGATATGGATAAATCATTACTTCAAACGGATAATCAAGTTCTCCTCTTAATCTAGCTTTTTCTGTATCATCACCAATTCTATGAAGATCCCTAACAATTTCAAGTTTAACTGCTAGTAAATTCATTTCAGTTGGATCATTTTTATATTTTATAATATCTTTTTTAAGATAATCACTCATCTTAGAAGCCAACCCATAAAAATTTTTATTAAGCAATGAATTTGCCATATTTTTCAATGCTTGTTTTCTAATAGACTTTAATTGGTCTAAAGCTTTTTCAATACTTTTTGTACGAAACTTAATTCCTGTGTATACAGTAAAACTCATATAATTAACATTTTTAAATTTTATGATGCAAAATTAATATATTTCTATTAAATTAAAAAATAGAAGATTCCAATTATTATATAAAAACATAGAAGGTTGTTTCACAACAACCCTCTATTTAAAATCTTCTAATATTAACAAATTTAATATGATTCAATATTAAGATCATGGAAACATTGTGCAATTTCCGTTTGATCACCCATTACTTTGCCAGCATCGTCACTTACTTTAATACAATTAACCATTGGGCTATTTGCATTCATTCGACACATTGTAAGTTTCATTACAATATTCTGACTTGGCGTATTGGTATCACATGTAAGATTAGTTCCAATACCGGCAGAACATTTAATTTTGCCTTTGCAATAATCAGCAATTGCTTTAAATTTTGGGAATGTTAATGCATTAGAGAATACAATTGTTTTGTCCTTTGGATCAATTCCCTTAGATTTATAAGCTTCAATTGCCATTTGGGTGAATTCATACTCATCACCTGAGTCATGACGAACACCATCAAACAATTTTGCATGCTTCAAACTAAATGTATCGAAGAATGCTTTACTTCCATAAGTATCTGTCAATGCAATACCAAGAGCACCATCATAAACAGATACCCAATCCTCATAGGCTTTATAGTTTGCATTGCGATAACCAAACTGTGCGCCATGGAACATTACCCACTCATGAGCAACAGTGCCAATAGGCTTCATATCATACTTCATTGCAAGGTGTACATTGGATGTTCCTACACAATAAAGTGCATTTTCTTTAAGACGTTTTACAACGGCATCCTGAACGGCATAACTGAAACGACGACGAGTACCAAACTCACTAAATACCAATCCATGCTCATTGGACAATGCAATTTTCTTATCGAGACGAGAAAGTACATCAGCCATATTAACGATATGAACACTATTAGAAATTTCAGATACAATTGCAAGACATGCAATCTCCCAAAGTGTTAAACTATAAAGTTTATCAGCTGCAGTAATATGCAAAATTTGACTATCATCAAGCCATGCAGTTACTTTAGTTGAATCAAATCTAAATCCACGAAGCCATTCCCAATAGAATTGAGGAATATATGTAATATGATTTTTACACCAATAAAACTCTTCGTCAGTAAGACTTAAATTTTCAAGTTCTTTAATACTTTTGATAATTCTATCCAATTCACCACGAGTTCGTTTAACTCGATTTCGGTCAAAAAACTCAAATACACCTTCAGCTTCAGGATAAAGCTTCATGTATGCATAACTCATACTAAGTTTGTACAAGTCAGTGTCCAAAATACTTTTAATTACTCCCATATCTTATTTTAAATTAAAATGTTGTTCAATATATTCATATAATGCTTCTGGAGTGTTTTCAATAATGTTATCCAAAAGAGCATCTTTCATCATTTTTTTAATTTCACCAATTTGTTTACCTGGTTCAAGATGGTATTTCTCCATAAGATCATTGCCAGTTACGCATGGTTGGAACATACGAACATAATCCTTATGAGCAATATCTTCAATACGTTCCATTAATTCATTATATCTAAATTGGAAGTTTTGTTTCTTGTTTTCGTTCTTTGTCGTAATATCAGAATTAGCAAGAATCATCAATTCCTTGATATAACCATTTGCATCATTAACCAAACGACGAACACCTGCATCGGTTACTTCATCTCCACAAATTGCTTGAGGACGCATATGAAGTTGAACCATAAGAGCAGTAAATTTCATATTTTCATCCTGAGGCATTTTTAACCGTTTAAATATAGATTCCACCATCTTTGCACCTACATATTCATGATTGTCAAAAGAATAACCATTGTGGGCATCATAATGACGTGTAGGTATTTTACCTATGTCATGTAATAGTGCGGCAATACGAAGATATACATTCTCAGTTTGTAAACAAACACTTCGTAAAACATCTAATGTATGCCAATAGATATTTTTATGTTTATCTGTATATCGAGGACCACACTTACCAGTAGTATCAAGTGCATCCACTTCAGGCAAAAACTTTTTAAGTAATCCAGTATTCTTTAAAATCTCAATGCCATCAGCTGCATAATCTGAACTCATAATTTTTAAGAATTCTGTCATAATACGTTCAGCTGAAATAATATCCAAACGATCCAAATTTTTTACAATTGCATTATATGTAGTTTGTTCAATGCCAAAACCAAGTTTACATGCAAAACGAACTGCACGTAACATACGCAATGGGTCATCAGAAAAAGTAATATCTGGATTAGTAGGAGTTTTAATAGTACCAGTTTTCAAATCTTCAATACCACCAAATGGATCAACCAATTCTCCAAAATGATCACTATTAAGGCAAATAGCCATTGCATTAATTGTAAAGTCACGACGAAGTTGGTCATCTTGAAGAGTGCCTTCCTCAACAATAGGTTTACGACTACCACGCTCATAAGATTCCTTACGTGCTCCGACATATTCTACTTCAAAATCACCAAATCGAACCTGTGCAGTTCCAAAGTTTTCAAAAATAGACAATTTAATATTTTTGAAATTAGTTTGTGTTTTAAGATATTGCTCAAAATGACGAGCCATTACTTGCCCTTTTCCAACTACAACGACATCAATATCGTCATTAGGTCTGCCAAGAAGCAAATCACGAACATAACCACCAACAACATAACAAGGATATTGAAGGTGATCAGCCACATATTTGATATTGCATAAAACTCCAAAAACTTCTTTATTTCGTTTTTGAATTTCTTTTAAAATACTTTCTTTGTCTAATTGTTTTAACATATATTTTTTCAATTTGATGTTGCAAAATTAATATATTTCTATTAAATTAAAAAATAGAAGCTAATTATTTTAGCTCCTATTCATTATTTTGTTTCACATTATGTATTAGATTACATTAATTTGACAAGATCTCATTACTTCAAGTGCAGCCTCATGTTTTTCAGGAGTAACACCTGCACAGCATTTACTATCTACTGTAATCTCCGCAAAATCATATGTAAATGCTTTAAGAATAAGTGCATTAGATACTACACAAATATCTGTACAGAATCCACACATTTCAATCTCCATAGGAATAGGCTCATTTTGATGGTCTTTTTCCAAATTCATAATACACTCAGGCAGAGACACATGATTCTCGAAAAATTCTTTCCATTGGCCAACAAGTTTCTCCTTAATGCGTCCACCCTCTACAGAGCCAAAAGTAAACTTAGGAATAAACTTGATTTCCAATCCTTGTTTTGCTTTTTCCATTGCAGCATCTTCAATTTGACTAGTTACTCGCCAACCACATTGAATTTCATATCCTTGATCACATATACAATGCTCTACTGGAAGCTTCTTGCCCTCACGGGTTTCAAGATAATTATTAAAATGGGTATCCATTGTCAAGAAAATAGCATCACCATCAAATGTCAAAATCTTGTCTACAATATTAGGCACTGCTTTCTGCGCCTCTGTATTTTCTAATGTTCCATAGATGAAGTCATTCTGAGCATCAACTACAACCAAAACTTTAATCTTGTCTTTCATAATTAAATTAATGTTTTTGCTTTTTCTAACAAATCTTTAAAACAATTCATAAACTCCTCTGCCATTTCTTGTGTCGGGAATGATAGCATTGTTATCCAACCATTATAGCATTTGTTAACTGTGAATCCTTCAGACACTGTAGAAACAATACAATATTTAGGATTTTTATGTGATGTTTCTTTACTCCAATCTGGACGCCAATTGTCAATCCATGCTCTACGCAATCTAATTAATCGACCATATGCAATAAATGCATCTGCATCATCCTCGTCAAAGCCATGCGCAAAATGAGGATAATAATGCATATGTTTTTCAAATGGATAAAAATTATCACAGTAATCTTCCCATGTTTGAGGAACTTTAGGTTTAGGATTTAATTCCTCTTCATCAAAAACTTGAAGAGCAAATTCTTTTGCCTGACCACCAGCTTTATACATTTTTTGAGCTTCCTTAAGAGTAAGCCTAATGCATCTTTCTACTATATCAGTGTCACCATATCGATTTTTTACTACATTATCGTCAACTATAATTTTAGATGCAATGCGTTTAAGTTGTTCTGCTGACTTAGAATCAATATCTTTAAATGGACTTTGATCAAATTCCAAAATCACTTTTGGCCAATGTCCATTGCGTTTTGTATTTGTGTTTTTCTCACATTTTTGAATTTCATATGAGTAATAAAATCCTATAGCGCTGCCAACATCAACTCCATACACACGACGCTCACCATTTGAACATGAACTATCAATTACTCCAATTTTTCCAGTTTTATTAACTTTAACCCTGTCGCCAATTTGAAATTTTTTTTGTGCCATAATATATTCATTTTAAAATTTAACGATACAAAATTATTCTATTTCTATTAAAATAAAAAATAGAAGTTAATTATTATAACCTCTATTTAATATTTGTTTTAATTTTAATTACCAATTATCAGTAATATCTTTAGTTTCTTTACATTCATTGCATTTAATACTTACACTGTGTCCTAACCCACCAGGTGTAATTTCATATGTAAATTGTTGTCCCATTGCAGAGAAAAATGTTTTGCCTTGTTCAGCAAATTCTTCTTTATGACGATGTGCATTTTTAAATTCCATTGCTGCTTTAGTTTCATTATCAGTCAATTCAAAAACTACATTGTTTTTTCCATTTTGATAACATGGTTCTAAATCAACATTTTTTCCAGTATTTGGATGTCCGCATATTGGGCATTTCCATGCATATTCATCATTTGCAACCTTTGGCATTCCAAATTGAGCTTCTGACTCACGTAAATCTTCAATACTTGCAACAAAATCTCCATTACAATGTTCACAATGACATTTGTAATATGTCATATAATATTCCTTTTCTGCCTATTCTAATGTTCTAATCATATATAATTATTTAATTTTTATTTAATCCCACCAGCCTTCAATACCAGCACCATCATTAATTTCGTCCCATATTTTTCTTTTTAATTCTGTTAATTCTTCTTCTGGTAATGTTTGTGGGCCAGATGTTAATTCTTTAATACGTTTTTTATATTCTTTTTCTTTTTCTTCATAATCTTTGCCAATAATTAAATCAAATATCTTTTTATAATGAAGTTTACGTTCTTTTGCCAATTCTGTGTAGAATTCTTTACTTTTTTGCTTATGTTCTTTTGATTCATCACCATGCATACAAGTAGAACCATCAGCATAAAGAGTTACTTTACCAGACGCTATTAAATCATAACCTAAACGTTCTCTAAGTTCTTCTTCATAATCACGATCAATTTCAGCAATAAGTGCTTTCATCGCAGAAATACATTTATTACGTTCTGTTTCTTCTGTATTACCATAATAATCCAAAGCATTTGCCAATTGTACAATACCAAATTTAAATAAATCAATTTGATAATGATAATCAAATGAACGCCAAGTTTTAAGAACTGGCTGAAATCTTTTCAAATTGCTAAAATACCATTTAGTATTATACCACCAATCTCTTAATCGATAATATACGCTATATTTCCAAAAATCTTTAAATTTTTTTGAAAACTTTTTATTTTCTTCATCCCATTTCTTTTCTTGCCAATCCCAATATTCACGTGGGTTATTCCATTCTTGAACAACCTCTTTGCTTTTTATAGGATCTGGTTTTTCAATTTTATCCAAACCCATTCGTTTAATAGCTTTTTCGCTTAATGCATGACTTACTGGCATAATATTAAAAATTAGTTTATTTATAATAGGCTTAAATGACCTGTTAGTTTATTTAATGATTCACTTTCCCATGGGCCAATTCCTAAACATGTATTTGTTGGAATACCATGAAATTCAGTTAAACCTGCATCTGTTATTAATGCATGAGGAATATCTAGTTCTTCACATTTTTTATTTAATTCTAAAAGTTGTTCTTCATTATCAATACCTACAACAATTTTAGTAAATATTCCATTTAACCAATTATCCAATATACAATCATCACCAAATTCAACTTCATATCTTGTTGTAAATTGATTGTTAGGATATTCACATTTTATTTTACTAAAAAATTTTAAAAGTGAACCCAAACTTGCGTGACAACATTGTGCAGCAAATTTGCCTTTTCTAATTCCATGTTCACCTTTTAAAAGGTCTTTTCTAAATACTATTACTTGTTTTGTTTCCATAAGTCAAATTTATCAATTGTTTCTTGTCCATACTTTTTCCAATGGGCCAATGAACTTTTATTTAATTTTATATTAAGTGTTGGGTTGTTAATAATATGTCTTAAACATTCTCTATGAATATGATTCAATATATTTTGTATTTCATGCACATAATTAAAATTTATTGAATCATTAGATGTATTTGGATGAAATTCAAATCTTCCATAATAAAAGTTTATACGGCCATATTGAGTATCAAAATAATAATCATAAGGGTTTTCATTATATGGTAATGGCCATCCCTCTTTATTATACTTATCTATTTCTGATTGAAAAATTACAGTTTGATGATAAGTACTATACCTACCATTTTTTATAATTTCTTCTGTTACTTCTATAGGTTCAATATTATCCAGCTTTTCAGTTATTTTATTACCATTCTTGGATAATAATGTAACCCTGTTTTTACTGGCAATAATATCTTCAACTTTAAGATATTCTTTATTGCCTTTAATGGTAACATAATTTCCAGTTTTTAATTCAGATGCTTCCATAATTATTTAAGATTTTTACACCATTCTTTTTTCGCTATAAATACACCAGCCTTTAACATTCATTTTTTCATTTTTCTTTGGACAAAATACATGTCGTTTATCATCTTCAATAGGTTGAGCATGTACACAATGCTGGCATGTATCATCATCCCATCTATTATGGAATTTTTCGCATCCGCATCTGCCCTTAATATATTCTTGTCCTTTACACCTGCCACTTCTAGCCTCATCACAGTACTTACATTTAGGATCCATAAAATCCTTTTCTCCAATAAGAAAAACCTCTGGAGTGACATTATCAAAATGTAATCTATCCATGTCGTCTTGAGCATAATTACCCATACGCACACGATTCAACATATCTAATAATTGATTTTCATATTCTTTACCAATATTTCCCATGATATCACGCTAAAGTTTTTAATCTTGTAAATAACAAATCTTTATCACCCAAACATGCTACGGCTGTAATGGTATTATTTAAATCTGGTTCTTCGAAGAAACTAAAGTCATATTCATGTTCTTTCATTTCTTCAATCTTTTTATCTAATCGGCAATTAAGATAAATTAAAGTTGTATTTAAATCATACTCACCTGGGTGTTCAAGAATCCATTGTGCCAAAGCATGTCCACCTTGAACAGATGCATACATAGGTGCTAACCTACGATTGCATAAAATATACATTCTTTTTTCTTCCATTATTCTATAGGTTTTATAAACTTAAGTGTTTTATATGTGTTTATTGCATAATTTGGTATATTGTCAAATGTATATACACCATTCCCATCTGGTATACTTGGGTCTGAATAAAATTTTATATTTTCTGGCAGTTTTTTAATATCTATCTATAATATTGTATATTCATTATCATCAAGATGTTCAGTTTTATCTCTAAAATCCTAAAGCATTTTCATTATACATAGTTGATGATCTGATAATGCATCAGTTTTTGTTCCCATTAAATATATTCTATCTGGATAAGAAAATACATTATTTTTATGTTTTGGAATTAAACCATTTTTTAAAATTTTATTTACATTAATAGAGGGTGTTGCATGATACAAATATTTATATGTTTTAATTATATCTGTAATATCTTTTGCAAATTTCTATTCAAAAATTATAATTAAAAGACCTTTATAATGTCGAGGATTTAATAATTTATAATATCCACATGTATTCATAAAATGAATTAATTCACCAACTATATTTTTCGATGTATTTTCATCTAACATAAATACAATTTGATTATTTAAAATACCATTATTTCTACGCTTTGTTATTTCAACTTGAAAATCTTTTAAATCAAATTTTCTACATGCCAATTCTTTAACTTTATTTATATCATATGATTTAATTAAACCTTCATTTATTTCATCTTTTAACATATTCTCATATGATAATATATTTGTTAATATTTCAGTTTTTAAAGATTCATCTATTTTTTCTAATTTTCCAGATGAACCTGATTTAAATAATTCTTTATTTTTATGATATTGTATTATTAAATTTTCAAGTTCCTGTGTAGACATTTTTACTAAAATTATTTTTAATATAATATTATTTTATTTTTATGAAAAAGTTTAAAAATATCATAAAAATAGAGGACCGATTTCTCGATCCTCTATAATATAATGGTTTTTAATTATTAAAATCAAAGACCACGGCAATCAACGAAGAATGTAAGGTATTGAGTTTCTGGGAAGAAACCTGCGTCTACCAATGCATAACGTGATTTAATCATGAGTTTTGGAGCCATTGTACCTTCAGCGATGATACGAACAACTTCGGCCATGATGTATGGGCAGAAATGAACACCTGGTTCGTCTTTTGCACCTTTACGTCCAACTAATACACGAGTATCAGAAGCTTTCATCAATGGGTCTACGTAAACTGTTAAACCACATACTGTACCGATTGGGTAAAGTTGACCTGCAGTTTGTTTAACTGTATTTTCAATTGGTGAGAAGCTATAATGTGCATCAGATTGTAACAATGTAGCAACACGGATGTTAGTTACAACGAATGTAGCAGCACCGTAACGACCACGTTGTTGGATCCAGTTAGAAGCAGCTAAGATATTTGTGAAGATTCTCTTGATGAGAGTGTCACGGTTTTCGAAGTTAGCGCCTTCAATAACACCCATAGGCATTAATGGAAGTTCAACCATTCTTTGAGAAGCGTAACGTTGTTCAGCATCAATATATTCACCTTCAGGAATAGCAAATGCGCGTACTTCAGGATCAGCTGTTTTGTCGAATTTTTGGAAAGTCATATTTAAGCAAGCTTCAAGACCTTCAACTTCAACAAGTTTAGCGTGGTTCTTCCAACCAAGAGCAAATAAACGAGATGTGATGTGACGGTTGATAGTTTGTGATAATTCATTAACACCAGCGTTTTCAACGATCTTTAATACATCGATACCCCATTGTTTTTGTAAGTCAGAAACTTGTTCTTGAGTTACTGCACATGCAACTTGGATTGTACCAACTGCAATGTTCTTTGTGAAGAGTTGTAATGAGATTTGACGAGCAGGAGTTAATTCACCTGTAGCGCGGCTCATTGGTTCATAAAGAACTGTACCATCTTGGTATGTACCAGCCCAAGCATCTTTATCTACTTCACCAGCACCAGTAAAACCAAGAAGTGAATCTTCTAACATAGAGATTAATTTAGGAGCTTTAACTGTTAAGTTTACATCACCTTCTAATTCTACGTCACCATTAGCGAATGTTTCGCCAAGAGATTGGTCACCATTAACAACTTTGAACATTGGGTCACCATCAATACGACTCCAACCAATAAATTCAACTGTAAGGTGTTCGTCTTTTTCAACTAAAACTGTACCAGCTTTTAAACCAGCTTCTTCAAGTTCATGTTTAACAATAACTGCTGGTTTTGCATCAGAACCTTCAGCAAGTACAAGAGCAGCTTTAAATGCGTGAGGAAGACCATATGCTTCAAATGCTCTATTTGCAACAGTATTAGCTTTTGGTGTACGAGCACTATGAATGTATGCAGGATTTGCATGATCAGCATCAAATGCAGGAGTTGCACCATATGGTTGTTTGCTACCACTGTATACATAATCCATATATGGAAGAACACCACTAGGACCTGCAAGAGGAGTAGTATTTACAAGTTCAAAACCAATAGTTTTAGCAGCAACTTTCATTGCTAATGGAAGAAGAGCTGGGAATTTATCACCAGAACCAAGGATTTGGTCATCAGCTTGTGCTGAACCAGACATAGCAACACGTGATGGAGCAACTACGTTACCAACACCAAGAGTGTTATAAAGGTTATTATATGGAGCATAAGCACCGCCAAATTCAGAGAAGTTATTTGCACCCATTACTGGAGCAGCTTCGTTTAAGGATTTAGCTGTATTGTGAGCTAATTGACTCATCCAAGCTAATTTTTCTGGGTCCTTAACACCAGTTGTACGTTCGATCATTGGAGACCATGCTTCATTGATCATTTGCTCTGCGTTTTTAGCAACAGCTTTTTGATTGTTTACTTTCATATTATTTTTTCTAGTTATTTTTTATTTAGTGTGTTACCTATAATAAAGTAACGGATAATCATTTTTCTAACTGTTTAACTAATTTGAATCAATTTAATGTCCTTATTTCGTAAATTTAGTTTCTTAATACTCATAAATTACGTTAAAATGAACGAGATGTGTTTTTGTTTCTTACATTACTCTTTCATATTAATTAATTTAGAAAGACAATTATGTATATAAATTTTTATTATTTATTTTTCAATTTTTGAACATTTCTGCAGTTTGCTATAATTATGCATTTTTATTCAACTGTTTCGCTATTATTGAATATATCTTCAAGGTCAGATGCTAATTCTCTAACAGCTAAAAGATTTAATCGTTCATCATTAGTTGAAACACAAAGAACTGCGCCAAATGCTTTACCATGAATGTCTTTAAGATTTAAAATTGCATAAGATTTAGCATTAACATAATCCATTTGTTGTGCTAAATATCTATCAGCTTTTTCAAATTCAGCGTGATTAAAGTAAAGTAATTTATTTTTACCAAGATCTTCAGAAAGAAGAATGTCATAACGTGCAACAATATCATCGCGGAATTTTTCAATTGCAACATATTTAGATTTATCTGCAGCAACTTCGAGAGTCATATCAAAACGACAGAATTGAATTCCAGTCATTACATTTTCAGACCCATTGTGGTATTCAATTAAGAAAATATATTCTGCGCCAGTTAATTGAATATATTCTTGCATTTTATGTTTTGCAAGAGCATATGCTTGTCTAGCATTTTCAAAATTAATTTTATGTGCAGCTCTATTTCTTTCATCTCTGTTATCCAATGAACTAGTTACTGCTTCAGATACCTATTTTTGAGAAAATGCATTATTTATAATTGTTGTTACAAATGGACTAATTAAAATCCATATAACTGCGAGGGCAAAAAGTGTTTTAAACCACCATTTTTCTCCCCATTTATCGAACACTTTTGTTAAAAAATTCTCAGATATTTTTGTTTCCATTTGGAGTGTTATGTTACATTACTTTCTTTTTTTATTTATTTTAATGTGAAATGATAAAATTTAATAAATAATATGTATGGAAAAAGATTTAAATAAAACAATATTAGAAACCGTATCTAATGCCATATAGTTAGCATTGGATGACTTTGATTACAATGAAACAGATAATCAATTAAAAGATTATATTGAAGCTGATGATTCTACTGCAGATTTTCAACGTCATCTTGGTCAAACATTAATTACATAGAAAACTTTTATACATGAATTATTAAAACGTTTACCAAATGTAGACAAAAAAATGTTTGCACCATTTGGATTTGTTAACTATAAAATAACAGGAAATAAAAAAGATTGGCCATATATAACGTCATTAAATAACAATATGGCAGAACGAATTCGTGAAAAATATTAGGAAATGTTAGACACTAAAGGCTGGACAACATTATCTGGTTCACATACATTTTTTGAATTAATTCTTATTAGAAATGATATATTTAAAAAATATCATATATATGATGATAAACAACCACGTGGTCAAGATGCATATAATGCATTTACTTCAAAATCATCATATTGGTTTGATTAGTTTAAAGGAAAATATAAAGAATTTAATGATGCATTAGAATTATTAGCATATTATCACCCAAAATTAAAAGAAACAATAAACTTTTGGATAAATTAGATTTCATTATCAAATGATGGTGCATTCATTGCAGTAATGTATGATGTATATGATGTAGATCTTAATAAAAGTAAACGAAAAGTTGAAATATTTAGTACATCTAAAATTATTGGTGAAAAAGGAATAGATTTAAAAGAGGAAAGTACAATTAAACGTAAATAGACAAAATTCAAAAATTATTTGAATAAGATTAATATTTTAGATGAAAAACTTCCAAAATTATTTTCACAAACAACTATTAATGGGCATGTTGCATTTAGTGTATCTGCAAATTCTAATATAGATTTTGATTATAGAACACGTTGGCATGCTAGAGCAAATGAAGCATATGAATTATTTAGAAAATAGTTTGAATATACAAAAACATTTGACACAATTTTATATATTAGTCATTTAATGATTAATTGCTTATATATAGAAGACAAATATCATAATGGAATATATGATGAATTACAATCTAATGGTATAAAACCATATATATTAATATCTAGTAAAGATGGAAAATATTTAATGGCATTTTATAATATGTATAAAGATTATAAAGAATATAAATTAGTATGTGCAATTATAGATAATACCAATTATGATATAATGCCAAAAGAATATTTAAAAGAAATAGAATATAATCCTATTAATTAAAAAAGAGACTCAATTTTAAGAGTCTCTTTTTAATTATTCAATTTTAATAATTAATCATTAAAATTTTTATATTTTTCTTCTAATGCAGGATCATCATTATTAACTTTATCTGTTAATCGTGTTTCTGGATTAATATCAAATGTTGCTAATCTTGGAACACCAAGTAATGTACTATTTATAGTGCTTCCTGGAAGATTAATCAAATACATTGGGTCTGGCTCAATTTCATCTGGGTCTGCATCATAACAAACACCATTTGATGCAACAATTGTTAACATTTTGAGATTTCCATCTCCATCATTAACTACATTTGTTACTTGAGCTTTCATTCCATTTTCTTTAATAATAACCCAGTCCATAGGTTCATAGATAATTTCTATATTTTCTTTATCTATAACAGATTCTGATAATTCATTTGCTTCTTCAACTTCTACAGATTCCTATTGAGGTTGTTGCATTGGTGCCAATGGATTATCAACACCTGCTTCAGAAGATAATTTTTCAACTTTCTTTTCAAATTCTCTTCTATCTTTGGTGCCGTTTGTTATATCAGCCATCTTTTGTGACAATTTAATATCACCATTAGTTGTTAAACCTGGCTTTTTAATTTTGGCTCTTTCTAATAAAAGCGAATCAATCAATTGATAACCATCTTCTAACAATGAAGTGTTTACATAATCTTGATCCTATTCATCAAATGCTTGTAAATCTTCTACAGCATTTTCGTTTTCATTAATAGTATATATCAAATCATCGAAATTACCATAGAAAACTTTATCACCAATTTCATATACAGCCATTGGCTCTTTCTGCCTCAACAAATCAAAAATTCCAAAGAATTTAATTGATTCGTTTTTGGCAGATTGGACCTATGTTATTTCAACTGCATTACCTGCATTTTCTAATGCATATTCATACAATTTGTTTATCATACTATTAATTAATTATTTTTCAGATTTTACATACTCAGCTTTTAATTTCACAAATGCTGCTCTTGCTTCATTTAATGAAATTTTACCAGATGTTTCAACAGATTCATTTTTTTGTTGTGGTTGTTGTTGATTTTGTGCTGGTTGTTGAGCAGGCTATTGTTGTGCTGGTTGTTGAGGTTGAGCCTATTGTTGAGGTTGAGCCTATTGTTGAGCAGGCTATTGAGCTGGAGCCTGTTGTTGAGGTTGTTGTTGAGGTTGAGCCTATTGTTGAGGTTGTTGATTTTGTGCTGGTTGTTGAGCAGGCGCATTATCTTCTGTTAATGATTCTTCTATATTTTCATCTTCAACCCCTGGTTTTGGAGCTTCTTCTTCAGCTTCATGTTCATCTGTTGCAGATGTGTTGTCATCATTAAAATTAATTTCTTCCTCATTATCTTTAGGTTCTTCAAATTCAATATTATCAGCAGGCTTATCAATAACTGTATCATCAACTTTATATGTTGGAGTAATTACATCTTCTTCATCTGGTTCATCTTCAACACCTTTGAATAATTCAGATGCTTTTACGGCTTTAGGTTCTTCTTCAGTTGGAATTACATCTTCAGCTTTTTCTGCTGGGTCTTCAACTGGAGCAACTTCTGCTGGAGTATCTTCTTTTGCGGTAATTGTTAATGAACCATCTGGCTCATCTTTAAAATCAAAGTAGCCTTCTTCATCATCCTTTTGAAGTTCATCAGATGCGTTATCAACTGTTTTTGCATCATAATAAACATCATCATAATCTGGGAAATCTTTTTCATCTGAATTAAATGTATTAGTTGTTTCTTCTGGATTAGAAGTTACTTCTTCAGCTGGAGCTTCTTCTGTTGGGATTTCTTCAGTTTTTCCACCTTTGCCTTCAGCATCGGCTTTTTCAAATTTATCATTTGATTGAATTGAAGATACCATTGCATTATATAATGCTACAGGAATTTCACCAGCTTCAATAACTGGAAGATGAGTTTCTTCATCAATATAGAATTGATATGTTTTAGAATCAGTATATAAAGTACCATCAGCTTTAACCATATCAGTCATAATTGCAATATTACCGGTTCTGAATAATTCACCAGTTTTAAGATTTTCATCAAATGCAATATTTGCAATCTTATAACCTTCTGGCATTGGAACAGACATTTCATTTGATTCAACATCGGTTACAGGATTAACTTCACCTTCATCTTCTAATGGTTCTTCTTCATCTGTTACTACAGGAGATTCTGTAGGTTCTTCTGTAGGTTCTTCTGTAGGTTCTTCATCATTAAGAACTTCAGCAAATGGATCTTTTTCTGGTGTTTCATCTGGAGTTTCTTCAGATGTTTCATCAGAAACAGGTTTTTCTAATTCTTCTGCATTTGGCTCTTCATTTTCTTTACCATCGCCATCTAATGCATGATGAGACATATTAACTTCTGTATTATCCATTTCATCGCCTGGAACTTCTGAACCACCTTCAAGATATTGGTCAAATTCATCATCAGATACACTTAAATTTCCACTTTCTTGTGATAATGGTGCAGATAAATCAGCTTTTGCTGCATCTACATCTTCAGCATCAATAGGTTCATTACTCTTTTCAACTTCAGTATTGTCGTCTTGAGTATTTTCAGCATTATCTTCTGTATTTTCTTTTTCATCATCTTCAGGCTTTTCATCCTTATTATTTTCAGGATTAGTTACCTTATCAACTTCATCTTGCCAATCTTTATATTCTTTCTTAAGTTCATCAACTTTATTTTGTGCAGCTTCAATAGCAGCATCAAGTTTCTTTTCACTATCTTCAGAAATATCTTCTTCTTTAGCTTTCTTAAGTTTTTCGATTGTAGCTTCATATTTAGCGATTGATGATTCATATTCATCTTTAGTTTCATTCAATTTCAAGTACATTTTATCTTGAGATGGAATTAAATCTTCAAACAAATATGATACATTAATACCCATATGGTTATTAATTAAGTTACGACATTGAATTGGATTAACATTATGATAGAATGTTGCATTTAACATTGCTTCATTAACAGCATTTACAAAGATGTTTCCATTTAAATTGAATAAATCAACATGAATGCCTTCATCTTCATTAAGTGCAATATGTTTACCAAAGTTAATATTTGCAATATTATCAAAGTTTTCTGCTAAACATGATGTCATAATAAAGAAATTATTATCAAAATCATATTTAAGTTGCATATTGCCAAGATCTCTTACAGATTCAATAGATTCTTTATTACCATTAATATCAATGTAACTCTCATAAATATTAGCAATCTTATTATTTCCAACTAATGTAATATGGTCTTCATTCATAATTACACGAGGATCATTAACTAATTGGCATAATGCAATGAAGTTTTCTGATAATTGTGGAATATATTCTTCTGAAAGTTTAGCAAGAGTATTGCCTTTCTTTACATAGAATTGGCCATTAGCATTGAATACACATTCATTCTCTTTAATATATTGAACTGGAGAATAGATATTAGATACATTAGCATGTTCTTTAATGAGTTTTGCTCTATCTTTAATAGTCATTGTAATATCATTTACTAAGAATGATGGTTTATTGTTAAAGTATTCAAGTTCTTCCAACATTGCTTTGCAATATGGGTCACCTGCAAATGAAACTAATGCAGCTTTTAATTGGTTGCAATTAATATCTGTAGGATTTTTAATAAATCTGCATGCATCCTCTTCAATTATTGGAATAATATAATATGAATTGGTTGTATACATTTCTTCAAGAATCTTAGTAATTGCAATTGAAGATGTATTTTCTTCTGCAACTTTTTCAAGACGTTTAATTTCTTTATCAACAGATTTAAGATAATTGAAAGGAGTAATATTTTTAATAAATCCTTCATATAATCTTTCTTCATAAAGACCTTGATTTAAAGCACCTTTATATTGTTCAAGTGTTTCAACCAATTTCTTATTAGTTTTTGCATCAGAATTCATAATATTTTTAATAGATTCGCCTAAGCAAATTCCATTAGCATTAACTACATTATCAAATACTAATGCAGAACGTTCTGCTTCTTCTACGGCTTTCATTTCAGCATATTTCTTTTCAGCATATGCATCAATTTCAGCTTTAGCATCTTCTACTTTTTGACGAAGTTTATCTTCTTCAATTTTACGTTGAATTTCATTAAATTTAGAAGAATTGTCAAATGTAGAAATTTGTTGTGGTTCTAATTGTGCATTTGGATTAGCAATTACAATTGTTAATTGTGGTGCAACTGGATCACCGGATTGTTCCAATACATCTACAGCATTAACTAAAATAGCTTTTGATTTAGCATCATTAGCCGCGAGATAATTTGTATATGCATCTTCACACGCGCATTTTGCTGCATCATCACAAATACATTCCATTAACTTATAAGTATTAAGTTCTTTACCATAAGTTGCAAGATTTGCATTCATTTCATTAATAACATTCTTAACTGCTTTGTTTCCAGATACAAAATTTGAAAGGCCATGACCAAATTCTTCATACAACATAAATTCTTTGGTTGCGCCTTCTGCTAATACTTTTTGATATTCATTTAAATAATGTGATAAACGTTGATTTGAACCAGCGTTTGCCTCAAGCAAAGTATTAACATAAGATTGAATCTTAAAGTTGTCTAAAACAGCTTTTGTTTCTTTTTTTGCCATAAATTTTTCTTTTATTTTTATATGTTTTTATTATAGTTTTTTCACTATTTTATTATTTATTATTAATAAAAATGGCCACTTTTAATAAAAAGTGGCACAAGTTATTTAATATCAATTAACTAGCTGTAGTTAAAATACGTTTATAAATTCATCTTCATCCTAAAAAGCTGCCATAATTTCAGGTCTATCATGGTCTCTGATAAATAATTGAATCTTTCGAGATTCTATTTCTTTAGGATATATAAAGCATTCCATTTCAATAGGGCGTTCAGTGTCTAATGCACCATTTAATATGTTTAATTTAATATTTTGTTCTTTTATTTCATCATTAAATTCATATGATAACACTGCATCAATCTATGTTTTTTCTGTCTAATTGTTTAATAAGAAACATCCTTTGTTAATAACTACACATGTATCTTCTGTTATTTGTCTATTAGGTAGTGCATAAAATTTGATTTCCGGCTGGCTAACTATCATAATATCATCATCCTATGGAATAATAATATCTATTTCAGGACTATTAACAAAGTCACCAGAAATACTCATATGACAACAATTATGGTTATCTATATTATTTAGTATAGTATGGTATGTAGTGTCTCCAAATTCCTTATATAAAATATCAACATATAAAAGATCTGAATAATTATAAAAATATGACCATTTTAATAAAATATTTTCTAAAGCAACAATATTCATTTTATCAATATGTTCTGCTTCAATATACCCATTTTCTTTTATAGTATCTTTGTCATTTAATGTTGTTTTATCCTATAATGTTATTCCTCCACTAAATCCTTTTATATTTCTTTCTGCTGGCATTTCTGTATATGGATCAAATACCGGTTGATACGTTTCACATTGCAAACCAAAACTTAATTTAACATCTGCACCATCTTTTTGTTGAGCACCCATAGTATAATTAGCAGTTTTATTTTCCGTTAATGATTCTGGAAAACCAATTCTGCATGGAACAATTGTTCCTTTATAATTAATATGGAATGTTTTGTTTTTATAGAAAAATTCTCTGTAAGCTTGTTCTATTTTCCACATTGTGTTGACAGTATCACAAGCAATATTAACAGTAAAACTCATTGTTAATGGAATAGAATAAAGGCAGGCAACATATGGTTTTAATTCTCCATTAATTCTTTTTTGAAATTGACCCATAACAAATCTGTTAGAAATATTTCCTGATTCGATATTAGTTGAATCTAAAGAAATGACACCATAAGGAATTGGTTTATAATCCCCATTCACTTTTTTGATTCCCATTGAAGTGCATTCATCATCTGTCCAATTCATATAGTTATCTTGAATAAACTTTTCAGATGTGCCAGAACCACCAGAAAAATCAAAGAAAAATGGAACTGTAACTTCCTATGTTCCTTCTTCAGTATCTTCCCAAACTTGAGTGTATTTCAATTTTTGATTAAGAACACGAAGAACACCCATAATTACAAGACGTGAAAAAACATCTGAAGTATTTCTATTTTCATACAATTGTTTAGCAGTTATCTATGTTTTTGACATTATATATAAAATACAATTTTATTATTTATTATGCAAAATAAAAGGTACCTCTTTTTTGAAGTACCTTTTGCTTATATTAATATGAATCATCAAAGAATGAATGTTTAATAGTTTCATCTGTTCTAAAATCTATATATACAAGTTGAAATTCCCATGATACTTTACGATGTCTTTCTAACCATGGATACAGACCTTCTTCATTTGCATAATCTGCTATTCTATCATAATCATCTTTATTAATATATATATTTCCCAATTTATCCTGTATACCATATATTTTAACTATACCCCATAATCCAGATCCTAATAATGCATCAAGTTTTTTATTACTTTTATTTGTTAATAAACTTGGTATTTTATAAGTACCATCAAGTTTTAACCAACCATCTTCAATACCTTTTTTCATTTCTACATATGACATTAATTTATTACTAAATATAAGTGTATCTTCAGGATCAATATCCTCGTTCAATGCCTTCTTAACTTCTTTAGCTACTGAAGCCATGATGCTTTCATATAAAGCTTTTTTATTATCTTTTTTCATATATTTTTTATTATTTTTTAACTTACTGCATCAGCAAAATCCTTTGCCATTTGTTTTGCATCATCTAAAGTTTTAGCAGTCCATGCTTTTCCTTTATATCCGCAATCGCCTTTTTTAATTTTAGAACCAATTCCAAAACCGTAAATTGCTCTATGACTCCATCCATACCATTTTTGCTCTTTTTCTGAAAAACCAATAGAACCATTATAAACTTTAGAAATTCCATGCTTAGCAAAAAATTTCATAGTTCCTGATGGTTTCCCATCTGAAGGAACTGATGTTACATAAGCACCAGTGGACTTATCAACATATTCTTTATAATGAAAGCCTGGTCTGGTTTTTGTTTTAAAATTTTCATCAAAGAACTTTTTAGACATTATTCTTTCTTCATTTAAATATGCATATTGTTCATTTAATGTTTTTTCTGTAGAATTAAAATCAAAATCTTCAAAAACATTTGGCATTCTAGATGCTGCATAATCATGAGCGATTTCCATATCTCTTGATCTAAAATAATCTTTTTGAGATAAATCATTAGGTGTATATCTCATTAAAGACTATTTAATTGAAGAACCATCTAATGGAATAGTGTCTTCAGTTTCAAAATCTTGAACATAAACAAATTTAGGAACCTATTCATCACTTCCAGGAGTCCAATATATATATTTAATCATTCCACCATGTTTCTTTCCATCATATGGACAATACCCAGTAACATAATCACCAACAAAATGTTTAAATGATTTATTCTTATCTTCTGGCCCTGGATCATTTCCTTTTTGACATAATGAAAATGATAATGGTTTTATTTCATATGAAAATCCTGAACAATTATAATCCTATGTAGAAGAAAAACCAGCAGTAGCCGCCCAATCTTCATTAAGCGGATTCATTATCTAATTAGGATTAACTTTAATTATTTTTGGATTATTATTCATAAAAAATTATTTTCTTATTTCCCAATTCACTCCAAATTCTGCCATTTTTCTTTTAGCAGATTCTAAACCATCTTTAAGACCTACTTTATACCACTATTCTTCTCTTTCAGTTTCAAATGAATACGGCTCAACTACATGCATTTGCTCAATTTCATCTGCATCCATTATATATTCGCGTTCTGGAGTATTTTCATTTAATGCCTTTTTAACCTCTCTGGCTACTGATGACATTATTGATTCATATAATTTTTTCTTCTTTTCCATGATTATTTACTCTCTAATTTGCAAATTCTAAATAGGTATATATATCTATGAACTATCTCTAAGAATCCAGACAATAAATTTCTGCATCCTTCATATTCCATATCATCTTTATGAAGTTCAAACCAATTAACTACGCAAACTTTTAATTCATTAATTAATTGAATTGGATCATTTTGGATTGGAAGCTCAAGTTTTGTTATTTCATCACCATTAAATTGACCAATAACTGATTGGATATTTTCAGCAATAGCATCTTTAAATTCTTCCAATTCATCTCCAAAATCATCAATAGTTTTATGATATGACATAGAAAAACTTGCCCAATGAAGTTGTTTAAATTTATCAGCAAATGCCATAATTTTTGCAACAAATATAATATCTTTGGAAATTTCTTCTTTAGGCTTTCTATATTCACCATCATGAAGATCAACAAGAATCTATTTAACACCTCTTACATATTCAGCTTGTTCAGGTGTTATTTGTTGTGTAATAGCCTTTACAGCTTCTTTATTTAATAATTGGTCTTTTGATATAATATATCCCATTTTAGACAATAATAACTTTATTTTTATTATTTATTATTAAAATAATGATTAGAAATTTACATAAAAAATGGGCAAGGTTTGATAGCCGTAATTGACAATGGTTTCTCTGGCATTATAAAATTGACCAAGAACTTGAGTGGCTATTTCTCTTACCCTAAAAACTTTTAATTAGTTTTGATATTTATCTAAGAAAAAACAAAATGCGTATAAATAACATATAATATTAAATATGTTAGACATATCATAAATTTTGTATAAATTCATATTTTAAGACAATAGTTATAAAATATTTTTAGATTTTTTATAGAGTGGTTAAGCCGGTATAATTAAGATGAATCTATTTTATATTAACGTTTTAAAGAATTATTTTAAGATTGATGGAGTTGTTAAGCAGGCATGAAGATTAACTAATTTCATTTAAAGCTAATTATCTTAGTATGAATATTATAAAAACAAATTTATAGAGATATGAAAAAAGAAACTATTGAAAAATTATTTAAAAGATATATTAGCATTTTTGATGATGTTGTTAATTAGACAACAGGCACACATTTAGATCAAACTATAGTAAATGAAATAAATTCTGAGGTTGATTTATTATTTAAAGAATATGAACAAATGAGCAATTTAACAGAATTTAATTCATTTTCTGAAAAAATTCAAAATATTATTAATAAAGTTCTTAAAGAATCTAAACTACTTAATAAAGCATTTATAGAAAAGGAATTACAAAAAAGATTTAATCTATTTGAAAGTAATCCATTTGTTTATATTGAAAATGAAGTCAATAACACTATAAACAAAATTATTCCAAATACAAATGGTGATTACTATATTCCTGCAAATCCTTATTTAGAATCTATAACACGTAAAGGCTATAATATTATATTTAGATCTAATAAAATTAAAGAACATATAGATAAAGTAAGTGCAAAATATAAAACTGAAAGGGATTTAATAATTAAGGAAAATGAACAATTATATGCAGTATCAGTAACAAAAGCATTACAAGAACTTAATGATTATCCTATTCAATTCTGTAAAGAAACATTTGAAAAATATTTCTATGATAAATGGGATAGTAAATTATTAGTATTGCCAAACAGCATAAAAAATTATATTCTTATAGATGCTATTAATCTCGGATTAAAACCTCATACAGAAGAATATGAGAAAGCGGTAGATTTAATATTTACATCTAAAGAACAATTTAGACATAGCATTGCAACTACTAAATGGGATTATTTAAATGATCTTAAATATAATTTTATTAATAAAAATTTGGTATCCAGAGTAGAAATTATTAATTTATTCATACAAAGTTGGGAATCATTAATTTTTAAAAATGAAAATTTATCAAAAAACATTAAAAATGATTTGTTAAGAAAATATAGTATTATATTTAATAACATTGATAAAATTTCAGATACATCTATTATTAGATTTTATGTGTTTATGAATAATTTTAATGGTGGTGGGTCCTATAAATTATTAGACAGATTTGTAGAATCACTTGCAGATAATTCATATTTAACAATGATTGCTAACTTAGTAAATATAGAATTAACACTATTAATAAATGAATTAGAAACTATTAAATTTGATAAAGAACAAGGCGGATTTATTTCAAATGAAAAGAAGTATTCTAATATAATTAATGAATATTATAAAATATTTGGTGATACTAAATCTTCTAATGATAAAGAAAACTTTTTCGGGGTATCTGATGATAAATCATTAACTAAAGAAGAAAATGAACAAGTAACTAAACAATTAATTAAAACTAATATTTTATATTCATTAGTTGAAACATTTAATAAACACTATAAATTTAAATATATGTTTGAAAATATTAAATCAAAAGTCAAAAATATTATAAAAATTAAAAAGTAAAATTTATGGATATTACAGGAATTTTTAGTGAAGCTTTTTGGTACATTGCTCCTATCCTTGTTACAATGACTACTTTCTTAGCAGGTCTTTTTAATCAAGGCGTAGTAGAAAAATTTGTTCCAGAACAACATCGCGGTTGGTTAAAACAACTTGTTGCTTGGGTATTTGGTGCAGGTCTTTCTGTAGCAGCATGGGGACTTAAGGTTATTACATTTGGTAATCCAGTATGGCTTGGTGTAATTGCACTTTGTGTTGTAGTTGGTTTATCTTCAAATGGTGTTTATGATGTACAATTCATTCGTAATTGGATTGATACATGGTTTAAACCGGCAGCTGCACTTTTAAATTTAAATAAAGAAGATGCAGAAACAATTGAAAAAGATTTTGTAGAAGCAGTTGCAACAAATAAGTCAGTTGAAGAAAAACCACTCAAAGTTAAACGAGTAAGAAAAACAGAGCCAGAAAATACCAAGGCTTAAATTAATAAAAGGAATGGTAAATAAACCATTCCTTTTATTTTGCATACATGCATGCATGTATACATGTATATTATATTATAATATTGTTTACACGTGTAGAGTTATTCTATTTCTTTAAGTTTATCTAAAACATGTGGAATAATTGGATTCCTAACACAATCTTCAGCTGTGAATTCAACAGTTCCAATTTTTTCATCATCTTTAAATATATTTAATGCTTTCTATAATATAGAAGTTTTTCTATTTTTAAGATCTATCTAATCTACATCTCCCATTATAACATATTTGCTATTCTTACCAATACGAGTAATGATTGATTTAAAAACTGACATTGTTAAATTTTGACATTCATCTAATATAACAAATTGGTTATCTATATTAATTCCTCGTATATATGCTAATGGCTGAACTTTTATTTTTCCTTCAGTTAATAATTTCTTTCTCATTGATTCACCAATTAACTTATCGATATTTCCAGTGTAACTTAATATAAAAGGCTCGAGTTTCTCTTGAGCGTTTCCTGGAAGATAACCAACGTCCTCTCCTGGAAGAGGAGTAACAGATTTAACTAATGTGATTCCATCAAATTGATTTTTTTCAAGATACTTAAGGCCTTGCCATAAAGCTAAATATGTTTTTCCACAACCAGCTGGGCCTACACATATTGAAATTTCTGATGAATTAATAGAATTTAAAAATTCCTTCTGTCGAGAATTCATACATTTAATCTGTTTAACATGTAATTTCTTTTCATCCTCAACATACTCAAGCTACTGCTTGGTGTTTTTAATTTTCTTAGTTCTACTCATACTTAATATAAAAATTTTAATATTAATTGATTGTCACTACAATCAATTTTAATTAATAATTCTAAATTCTTTATATTTATTTTATTTGGCATTTTATTTGGCCAAATTACCATTTCTTGTGCGAAAAAACTATATTTATGTGAATAAATATAATATATAAAACAAATAAAACCACGTAAGAACAAATAGGTTCTTGCAACTGGTTTTAGATGTTTAGATTTAATGATTTTTATTTTAAGTTTTAAGTTTATTTAAGTATTAAGTTTTTTAGTTATTTTAAATTTTTAAGCATTAAACATTTTTAAGATTATTTAGTAAAATTATTAGATCGAAATTTATAAAAATTAAATTATATTTTACAATGCAAACGTTAGATGATTTTTTTAACATGTCAAAACCAGTTGTTCAAGAACAACAATCAGCTCCATTGACGGAGTTTAGACCTAACCCTAAAAAGGGTCAAAATGGAGTATTTGAAGCAGTAGTTCGCTTCCTTCCAAATCCAAAGGATCCAGCAAACAAATCTATTATTACAAAGTATTATGCTTATATTGAGCATCCTACTACACAAGTAAAGAAAAATATTGATTGCCCATCTACTGTAGGACAACCTGATCCAATTCAAAATACTTTCTTTGCTCTTCGTAATGCTGCAAATCCTGTTCTTCAAGAAAATTCAAAACAATTTTCTCGTAAACAACAATCAGTATCACTTATTCAAGTAATTTCTTGTAAATCTGATCCAAGTCTTGTAAATAAGATTTTGGTTTGGAAATATGGTGTTAAGATTTTGGAAAAACTTAATCAAGAAATGAATCCACCTATGGGTGAAGGACATAATCCATTTAATCTTTTCACTGGACGTCCATTTAGTGTTCAAGTAAAAGAGGTTAGTGGTTTCCCAAATTATGATGCATGTCAATTTTTTGATTTACCAGTTGAGCAATCAGGTATGCGTATCACCGTAAATAATGCACAAGGCCAACCACAAGTTGCTGTAGTAACAACTGCAACAATTGCAACTGAACAAGGAAAGGCAGCAGTATTTAATTATCTTAAGGAAAACGCACCTGATACTGATAAATATGAATTCCATCCTTGGACAACAGAAGATACAGAATTTGTAAATGAATGTATTCGCATTTATTCAAATCCTCAAGCTTCTATCCAAGCAAGAGCTGCCGCAGCAAATCCTGGTATGACACAAGTTGCTACTCAGCCAATGGCTGCACAAACAGCTGCTCAACCAGTACAAGTTCAACAACCTATGCCAATGGCAGGTGATGGTTTTAATACTTTAGGTGTTGGTAATATTGGTGCAATGCCTCAAGCAGCTCCACAAATTCCACAAATTCCTACAATGGGTTTAGATAATGCAGGTGTTGCTCCAGCAACTTCAGCAGGATTCCAACCTACAAATATTCCTGATGTAGATGCATTATTAAATCAAGGCCAAGCTGAAAAGAAAGAAGCTCCAGCAATGCCTTTAGATTTAAATGATGTATTGAGTGGACAAATATTATAATTATGATAATTAAACTATCATAAGTAAATCCTCCTATTTAAGAATGGTTCTAGATTTTTTCTAGAACCATTTATTTTTAATAAATATATTGAAAATATATGTTTATATTATATGATAAATTTTATTCCTGATGAAGAAATTAGAAATGATTTAAAAATATTAAATGGTGCACCAGATGTTCAAACAAAACGTGAAATTGGTGCAAAATATGGGTTATCTCCAAAAGAATGTACACAATGGAAGCATGTTGCACAAAAAATATATGAATATTTAAGAACTGTTAGAAATTAGAAAACAGACTTCACAAAATAGGATGTTTCTGATTTTTATCATTTAACAGATGATGCTCAAAAATATGATAAAATATATCCATTTTTATTATTAGAATCAAGAGCATTTATTGAATATCTATTAAATCATATATACGCATATTTAATTGCTAAAGGAGTTAAACAATATACATTAGATCATATTGACACTGTTAGATTAACCCGTGACATATATGGCAGCGCTGCAAATTTATTTCATCTTGAAAGATACAAATCAATTAAAAAGTATTATGATGAGCATTATGGCCATAAATAGTCATAGGCTCAAAGTAATAACAAATTATCTATTGAATTATAGGGGTTATTCATAGAAGAAACATATGAACAAAGAATGCAGCTCGAGCAGATTTTAGAAAATTTTATTAATGAATGTTATGATACTTATGTTTATGGAAGTTCTGAATATATAAAAATTTATAAATTAATGAATTCATATATTGAAGAGCGTGATAAATTAAGTGGTGGAAAATATCGTCCAAGATTACATGAATAGTTGCCGCCTGAAGTTATTAAGCTTAATGGATATATTAATGAATTACATTTATTATTATATACATATAGATATTTTTCACCAGATTGTTCTGCAACAACGCATATAACAAAAGAAAATAGAATAGAAAAATCAATTGAATATTTTAATAAAGTTTTTGATAAAGCTCTTAATAAAAGTGTTATTAATAAAATTATTTCATCAAATGATTTAACTGATATAAATGATATAAAAATTAGTGAATTATAGAAATCTGATTTTGGATATTATTTTATTATTTCATATAATGATAATAAAATATATCTTAATTTTGGTTTGCAACATGAAAATCAAAATATTGATAACATGGATGATCTTATTAAAAATTCAAGACATGTGCAACATTTAAATTACACAACATTAATATACGAAATAAAAGTTACATCCAAATTATATAAGAAAAAAATAAATGAATCATTTGATTTTAATAGTTTAAATGAGAATGAAATTCATTTAAATATTGATGATTTTAATTTTAATGATGAAAATCATAACGCAGATTCAAATATCATTGATGATGAAGATGTCATTAAAACACATATAGATTTTTGGAATTAGTTTGTTGATTTAGGTCTTCCTTCAGGCACATTATGGTGCAAATATAATTTAGGTGCAAAAATTGAGAAAATTGATTATAAAGATTGGCTGGGTGATTATGTTCAATGGGGTGATATAATTCCAAATACTGCCAAAAAAACAGGATATTCATATGTATGGACAACATACAAACATTCAAGAGGAGCAACAAATATGTTAAAAAAATATATTACTGATACAGATTATAGCGCAAAAAATCCAGATAATAATTATCATCCATACTTAGATAATTTAACAAATCTTCTTCCAGAAGATGACATTGCAACATAGGAACTTGGCGAATATTTTCATATTCCAACTAAAGAATAGTATGATGAATTACTAAAAAATACAGAAACTTCATGGAAAATCAATTACCAAGGAGTTAAATGGCTAGATGGCAGAATTTTTAAAAGTAAAATAAATGGTAATGAAATATTTTTCCCGGCAGCAGGTGTTAGAAAAGAATTAAATTTAAATGGGTCTGGTGATATAGGTGAATATTGGACATCATCATTAGATGAAGCATGTAATTCATTAGCTCATGTCTTTCATTTTAAAGATGGAAGCTATTTTATAGGAACTGATCCACGAGCACTTGGACATAATATAAGACCAGTATTTAATAAATAATATGAATATGAAAAATTATAATAAACATATATTAGAAGCTGTTCATAAAGGTATATAGTTGGCATTAGATGACTATAATGATAATGAAGATATTATTTATACATCAACAATGCCAGATATTGCTGGAAATGATAATATGATAGAAGATACTATAGATTTTTATGTGAATAAAGTTGATTTAGGACTTCCATCTAGAACATTATGGTGCAAATATAATGTTGGTGTTAATATGCATGAATTAAATGATGCTGAAGATTGGGGTGGCAATTATTATGCATGGGGCGAAATATACCCAAAAAGATCATATGGATTTTTTAATTATGAATATTCTAAGTATAATGAAAATCAAACCGAAGACGATTTAGATGTATTAACTAAATATTGTAGTGATTTCAATTTTAGTCATGATATGACAACAGACAATTTAGTTGAATTGGAAAGAAGTGATATGCCAATAAAATTAAAATTACGTAAAGGTGACAATATAAACAAATATTCAATGCCGACTTATGATCAATATAATGAATTAATAAAATATACAACATCTAAATATGTTAAAAATTATAATGGAATTATTGGATTAAATGGAAAATTATTCACTAGTAAAATAAACAAAAAATCTATATTTTTCCCAGCTGTTGGATATATGAATGATAATGAACTTCATTATGATGCAATGCAGGGTGGTTATTGGACATCTACTGTAGTTAAAGGCATGGATGTATGTGCATGGACATTTTAGATACATAAAAAATCAGATACATTAATAGAAAATAGTAGAGTTGTTGGATTTCCAATACGATTAATATATAATCAAAAATAAACAAAAATAAAAAACAAAGTTCTCTTCCAATATTATAATAATTAACCAAATTATTTAAAAATGGAAGAGAATTTTAATTTTAATTTAGATACATCAAGCTTAACAGCTGCAAATATATCTCAAGAACAATTTGAGGATGGAATTCAAGAAAAAGTTCAAATAATTCTTGATAAAACATTTCCAGAAACAAAACAAAAAAGAGTCATTAGAAAAGAATTAACAGGCATAAAATTTGCTTGTCCAATTTGTCATGATTCTGCATATGATCCAAATAAAAAACGTGGTCATATTGCATTTAGAGGAAAACATGCAGGTTTATACACATGTTTTAATAACTGTGGGTCAATGCCACTTAAAAGATTTTTTAAATATTTTGGAACAGATTTATCTCTTACAGATATTAATTACATTTCAACTAATTATACAAATCCTGAAGCAAATTCTCAAGAATTCACAAATAATTTAACATCAAATGTTATTAATAAAGAGGAAGCGTATAAATGGGCTATTGATAGAAATTATATTAGAGATATTCTTGGATTACTTGATATTGGACGAGAAACCACGCCAACAGCATGGAATTATTTGATTAATAGATGTCAATATACAAATCATAATAGATTCTTATATAGTGACAAATATAATCAAATTCTTATTTTGAATTTAGTTGATGATAGAGTTCTTGGAATGCAAATTAGAAATTTATCACCAAAACCAGGACAAGCTAAATATTTGACAATGAATATTGAAAAAATGAGAGCTGCAATGCTTGGTGATAAAAATCCAGTTCCTGAAACTATTTCAAAATTATCATGTGTATTTAATATATTTAATGTTGATTTTTCAAAAACATCATTTAAACCAATATTTGTTACTGAGGGTCCATTTGATGCATTTCTTCTTCCAAATGCAATAGCATTATCCGGTGCAGGAAAAAACTTTGCAATGCAATTTCCATTTTGGTATGTTTTTGATAGTGATGATACTGGTAATGAACATTCAATTGAGAAATTAAGACAAGGCTATAATGTTTTCTTATGGAAAAAATTCTTAAATGATTATAAAATTCCAGATATTAATCCTTATATATCTTCTGGTAATAAACGAAAATGGGATATTACTGATGTTAAAAAGTATTTTAGAGATTTAAAAATGAATCCAAAAATATTTTGGAGCCAATATTTCTCAAACAATATGTTAGACGCATTAAATATTTAAATGGAACAAACAAAAATGGTTGTTCCATTTATTTTTTGTATTTAATAATAAAATAAATAATAAAAGTATATTTGCATTGTAGTGTTAAATGTATTTTTGGTAAACGAATAACTAAATAAATATAAAAATAAAAAATTATAAATTTAATAATATGGGTAAAATTAGTTTAGATTTAAATTCTTTTAAAGCTGCCGGAATTTATACTCTAGAAGTTGACAACACTGCCAGAATGGCAGATGCCGATGTTGATTCTTTACGCATGTTAGTTGGTTTCTCTAATAAAGGGCCTTTCAACCGTCCTGTTTTATTGGAAGAAGATGCTGACAGACTTCGTGTATTCGGTGATATTGATACTAAATTAGAGCATAAAGGATGTTTCTTTAACAGAATGTTAAGAACCTTATTGTCAAATGGCCCTGTTATTGCACTTAACTTATTGGATGTATCTACAGCCAATTCTGGTCCTGACCAAGTCAATCTTGCCGTATTATCAATGGATGCTGCTACAGCCAATCCAGCTGTTAGTGACCCAGAAAAATATGGTGAATATGACTATTTAGCAGATTCTATAGATAGAATTATTTATGGAACAGTTAAAGGTGATAACCTTCCTTATGTTGGTAAAGCACCATATGCTAGTGTATTTAATAGATCACGTTTCTGGGTTCCAGATAAAGAATTGTTAACAGCCGAAGCTGCTCGTAATTTAGGAAAATCAGAAAATGTTTCATAGTTCTCTTTTGAAACTGCAAACTTACTTAACTTTGCAAATGTTGGTACTGAGGAAATTTCTATCTTAGTATTTAAACCGGCTAGCATGCCAGGTTATGAAGTAACTGCTGAGTCTTGGTTTGGCGGTAAAGAAAATATTCCATTTGGTTGGATTCGTCCATATGATAATATTTCTGATTACTTCCTTCAAGTAGTTTGTGTTAAGGGTAACTGGACAAATTATCCAGTTCTTTCTACAGACCCAGTATGGAAAGGCTACTTCGATAAAAAAGGTATTAAGAAGAATAGAGTTAACCAATTCATGAGTGCAGAAGGCATTACGGTTTTAGGTTCATGGACAGGATGTATTATTCCTGACTTTACTGATAAACAAGGCAATATGCTTAACCTTGAAAAGAAAGTTAATGCCGCTACTGAAAGAACAGGTTTGTTAATGTCATTCAATAATGATTTAGCAAATGTATTAACATATGACTATTCAGGTGCAAATGCAACTTCTAGCGATCCAGATTCTGGATGTTGGGGATTAGACATTGATAGCAATGGTGAAGTTGAAGATTTAAATGATAAAGCTGAATACATTGTTGATATGGTTGGACATGGTGCATTTGTTCAAAAAGATGAATAGAAACAAAAGTGGGATTTTATTAGTCGCGCATGTACATTTGTAGATGTTAGTTCACATACTTATGCATGGAGTAATTCTAGAAAGAAATATACTGAAGCAAAAGTTAATTTATTTGGATTAATTAAAGATACATCTGTTGAAGATGTTTCAATATATACAAGTAATGCTATTCCTGGTCCTGATAATACTAGCGTTGCAGATCCTGCTGCAGTTTGTCATGGCAAATATATTCCAGCCGTAAATGATTTCATTAAGCCTGGTCCACTCGATACAAGTGTTAAACTTACTAAAGCTAATGCTGGTGAATTAGTAAATCATGTATATTATGAAATATCACAGTCTGGAACAATTGGAAATGCACGTAATTTATATTTAGATGTTGAATATGTAAATATTAGTGAAAATGTTGTAGATACAAGTGCATACTTTATTTTAGATAATTCTACATTCTGTTTAAATTATACATTAAACACTTCAACATTTGGAACAGAAGATACTTACATTGAATCTATTGGTGTATGTCCAAATTTATTTGTATTAGATCAATCTGCACAAGCAATTGCTCCATATTATGGTATTAACTTCTTATCATATAACTATGTTGCAAATGCATCTGATGGTGTTAATGAAACTATTTCATCTGTTAAATATTTCAGTGATCCAACTCTCTGGGTTGATGAAATACCAGTATCTGATGATACAAAGAATATATTCATTATTACAGATGCTTCACAATGGACAGATGCTAAAGTTAAACTTGGTGATTATGTTCATAATATCACATATAATAATGTTCCTGGTGAAACTGAAGAATATCAACTTATTCCAGGTTTGTCAAGAGTAATTAGAAAACAATTTGTTCAAGTTAACAATGGTGAAATTACTTACCAAGGTAAAACATTTAAATATGATGGCGCATATGATCAAGCATCATAGAAATTCTGTTTAGTTGTATGTACATCACCAGTTCTTATTGAACAAGTTGATAATAAAGATGTTATTACACGTCAATTACCAATTTCAGATGATAAAATTTCTGGTTCTTTAAGATTCATTCCTATGAAGGGTCTTACAATTACTTCTCGTCACCGTCCAGGTTATAAAGAAGATGGTCAACCAGATATTGAAAAAGGTATTGAAAAAGTATATGGTGTATTAAATGACGAAGGCATCAAACGTGGATTGATGAATGATGCAATGGTTAACTTCCGTTATATCATTGACTCAATGTCCTATGGTTTAGATGCAGAACTTGGTGGTAAACGCTGGTTATCAATTACTGCGATGGATCGTCAAAAATGTACTGCAATTCTTAACTTACCATCAGCAAAACAATTTGCTGTAAGTTCAAATCCATATTTCTGCAATACATATAATCCTGGACAAGAAGCTCGCCCATCAATGAATACTAAATATATTCCTCTTGGTGGTAACACTGAAATGGGTTCAACAGTTGTATTTAGTCTTCCTTCAGAAGAAGATGGTGCTAAATTTACTGCATGCTTCTGGCCACACTTATTATACAAAGAAAATGGTAAAGAAATTGTAGTTCCACCAGCAGCTGATGTAGCTAACGTATTGAATCGTAAATTCAATGGTCTTAATGATCCATATGCAATTAGTGCAAACCAAAATGGTATCTTATCAAGTAGATATCTTGCAGGTCTTGAATTCTTAGCCGATAAAACAGATCGTGAATATCTTGAACCATTTGGTGTTAATACAATCATTAAAGATCAAGGTTCTATAATGATTTATGGTAACCAAACAGCTTATCAAGCAATGAAGTCAGACTTTAACAAACTTCATGTACGTGAAAATCTTAATACAGCTGAGATTGAATGTGAGAAAGTTCTTAAGAAATATAACTTCTTATATAACACTCCTGCAACTCGTGCTAATATTGTTCAACAACTTACACCAATTCTTCAAGCAATGCAAATTGCAGGTGCATTAGTTAAATATGACATTATTTGTGATGAAACTAATAACACCCCTGAAGTTATCGAAGCCGATACCTGTGTAGTTGAGATCAATCTTTGGATGAACCACGGTATGGAGAAAATTGTACAAGTTTATACACTTCAACGTTTGTCAGATCAATAATTCTAACAAACATAATAAAAAAAGAGAATCAATGAAAATTGGTTCTCTTTTTATTTTTTAATTAACTTCTATTTTTTCATTTAAATAAAAAATATTAATTTTGCATTGAATTTTAAAATAAGTTTTTATTATGAAAAAAGAACAATTAGATTTAAATCAATTAAAACCTAAAATTTTTAGTGATAAAGTAGCTGTTGTTAATATCCATAAAAGAGTTGGTAAACATAAATTTGTTGATATAGGGTATGGTTATTTTCCAGTAGTGGTGTTATATGTCGATGATGGACCTGATATGGGTGATTGCACAACAATTAGTGTTGTTGTTACTGGAAATTCTATTAAACCTTTATTTGATGTTATACGACAAATTGAAAAAGAATATGGTAAGGTTGATGTAATTTCAAGTAGTATGGGCGATTGGTCATATCATCAATGGATATATAGAGATAATAAAGGAGGTTTTTCAAATAAAGGTCCAAAAAAGTCTGATGGCCAGCGTAAACTTAAATATTTACAAGCAGAACATCTTAATAACACAATAAAATAATTAAATTATGAAAGATGTCAATTCAAAACAATTAGTAACATTTAGTTATCATGGAGAGCCTATGCGTAAAATGACAAAAGCTCAAATGAAAAAATATATTGAGCATCGAAACGCATGTGAAGAAATATATAAAGGCCTATTAACTACTCATGTTTTTGATGATGCAAATTCTGATAAAGAAAAACTTGATGTTTTAATAGATATGTGTTGTGGAATTCAAACTGAGATTTGCCACATGGCAGATAGCATTAAAGAATATGCAAAAAGTGCCAAAGAATATTCAAAAACAATGACACCACAAATGTTTAGAGACGCAATGCAATTTGTTAAAAATCATTCACCAAAAACACAAGATGGTAAATCTACAGATGAAAAGAAAACAGAAGATAAATTTAAAGTTGATGTTTTTAAACATAGCTTTAAACGAAATTTATGTCAAACCTTTTTATCATTTGGTAAAATTACTGTCCCTGATGAAAAATCTATTGAACTTCAATTAATTCCATCTGTACAAACAATTGAAAATAAAGAGCTTGAAAAAGATCTAAAAATGTGTGCAGGTTGGAGAGATATTATGGATAGCCAATTTTATCCTGAATATCGATTATACGCAATGGCAGCTGAACATCTTTCTCATGGCGATTTGGATTATGCACGTTTTAAAACACTTGTAAATTATCATCATTATGGAGCGTTAGATCCCAAAAATGAATTTTTTAGAAATTCATATTCAAAACCATTAATTCAATTTATGGATGCATATAAATTATGTGAAAAATACGGGTATGAAGATTTTTTCAGTGAAGTTAAAAATTATTTCTATGAAATGTTTATGAAAGAACAAGAAAATGAAAGTGAATGTGCATAAACATTTAAATTGAAATTGTATAGGAGAATCAATGAAAATTGGTTCTCTTTTTGATTTATAAAAACTTAATTATGTATTAAACATATAATATATAATAAAAATATGTGTTTGAAACATGGGAATAAAGGAAATAGACGTTAAGGCATCACACATTTTAATGATTTCAGATATTCATTTTGGTGCTCATGTTAATTCAGAAGAGTGGCAAGAGAATATGAAAAATTACTTCTATGGGTTCTTTATCCCAAAGATAAAGGAATTAAAAACAACCCTAAAAGAAGATGAGAGAGTGATTCTTGTTAACCTCGGTGATACTTTTAATGACAGAAAAGCAATTGATATTAATGTATATAATTTAGCAATTGATATATTTGAAGATATAGCTAAAGAAATTGATGTATATACATTAAATGGTAATCATGATTTAGCTAAAAAGACTAATGAAGGCAATACTTCTCTTAGAGCAATTCAATATATTCCTAATGTGACTTTAATTACAGATCCAACTTTATTGAATATTAATTATGAAGGCGGGAAACATACTAAGATTATTGCAGTTCCATTTTTAGGTGATCATTCTCAAGAAACTAAATATTTAATGGAAAATGCAAAGGCTAAATATGCATTTATGCATACAGATTTAGCAGCAATGAAATATGATAATGGAATGCTTATTACAGAAGGCGTTAATACTGATGTATTTAGTGGTATTGTATATTCAGGACATATTCATAAACGCCAAGAAACAAAAAAATGTATATATGTAGGTTCTCCATATCATATTAGTAAAAGTGATATTGGAAATCAAAAAGGATTGTATTTACTTAATCTTAAAACTAATAAACATGAATTTATTGAAAATCATTATAGTCCAATATATCATAGTTTATTAATGGAAAAATATATTGAAATGTCTATTGGAGAACGACAAGAATTTCTAAACAACAATTATAATTATATTATCATTAAAGAAGAAAATATTCCAGAATATAAAAAGAAATTTGATATTTATAATTTAGGAATTGGAACAACTGCAAAATTTGTCAAACCTGTTATTAATAAACAAACTCTAAGTGTTAATGTTGATGAGAATATAGAATATAAAGAAAAAACAATATCAGAATTAATAAATGAATCTATTAATGATTTAGATGTTGCAGAAGAATTCAAATTACAATTAATAAAAACAAGTGATCAATATTTGAAAGAAGCTGAAGCAGAAATTGCAAATGACTAATGAAAAATAAAGGAACCATTAATTTGGTTCCTTATTTTAACTTAAAAAATTTTATTTTAATTCAATATTTAAATAATTTGCAACTTTAATTAAAAATTTATTTGCGGCTGTAAGAGCATTTATCATTTTATTTAAATCAATATTATTATAAGCCACTCCATTTTCCCACTATATATTTATGCTTTTTATATTTTTTCTATAATTTGTATAATCAATATTAATTGTAATTCCAGCCTAATATGCATTTGAATTATAAATAGTATCAACCTTATATCCAACACAATCATATATACCATTAATTACTATATCCTATTTTACAAGCATAAAATTATCATCGCTAAATACTTTTTTCTTAGGTCTATAATACGTTATACGATCATCACTATAATTTTCATTTAACGTTTTCTTTACTTCTCTAGCAACAGAAGTCATGATGCTTTCATATAAAGCTTTTTTGTTATCTTTTTTCATATATCATTTATTTATAATTTTTTACCATGTTGTTTTTTTACCAGACTTAATCATATCAATAAAATATTGTTTATCTTCTCTTGGGCAAGGTTGATTAACTGCATCCGTATATCCACAATGCCAAGCCATCCACTGAACTAATTCATTAAACTATTGTTTAGTATTATAATGGATATGAAGTTTATATGAATATCTTCCTTCTTCAATTTTTACATTCATTTTATGATTAACCAACCATTTAACATGATTTTCAGCTGCTGCCATTCCATCACTAAATTCACCTGGTTCATAATTATCTTTTGAATATATGAAATCAGTTGTAAAATCGCCTTCCATTGGTTCTTCTCTAGTAATTTTTTCACCGGTTTTTCTCATTATAAGATTAACATCCATTTGAATTCTTCCTTCTGGTGTGTCTTTCCATAAACCTGTAGCATCAAGCGCAGCTCTAATTGCTTCTGGAGTTCTTTCCATTTCACCATTATTAATCTTTAATATAATATCTAATTTTGCTGGTTGTTTTGGTGTCCAGAATTTTTTAGGATCCATATATTGACGAGCAATTCTAATACGTTCTGTATCTTCTTTAGCTTCATTTACAGAATCATTTACAGAAATTTTATTAACTTTTTGAATTGCAATTCTTGGCGCTTGGCCTAATGAATTATCAACATCTAATACATTTGCATTAACTAATAGAGCAATAACTTTAACAACTTCTTCATGTGTTTTGCATGTAATTCTTACAGACCCTGCACCATAATTATCAAATGCTGGTAATTTGCTAGATAATTTATCTAATACAGATTTATTCATACCATCGCATCTAACTAAATATACTTCACCTGCAATTTCTTGTTTTTTAGGCTCAATATCATCAACTTCATTTAAAGATTGCTTAACTTGTTTTGCAACCTATTCCATTATCTTATTATATAAATCTTTATTATCTTTTTTCATATTACTTTCATTTAATTTTATGCAGGCTCTATCATATCTTTTTCGCCTGGGCCGTACCATTTATCTATAAGTAATTCAACACCATCTCGTGGTCCAATTATTTCAACTTGGCTATAGCCATGAATTTTTTCAAATGAAACTTTGCAACCAAATTCGCCAGCATCTTTAATGAATTCAGCAGTATCAGATGGTTCATCTTCAACAAATTCTCCACAATATTTAACCATTGGAGATGCTTCGCCTTCATTTAAAGCCTTTTTAACTTCTTTAGCGACAGTTTGCATTATGCTTTCATATAATGCTTTTTTGTTATCTTTTTTCATATCTATAAAATAAACACTTTATTTTTATTATTTATTTTAGAAAACAATGCATCATTTTTTAATATAATATTTAATAAAATATGCAGAATAATTATGAAATTTAAAAGTATAGAATGGAAAAACATTAGATCATTTGGTGAAGAAATTCAAAGAATTGATTTTAATGATGGTGAATTAGTTTTATTAAAGGGAATTTCTGGTTCTGGAAAATCTACAATTCTTTCATTACCATGCATTGCATTATTTGGAAAAACACCAGGTTTGACAAAATCTGCTGTACATAATCGTATTAATAAGCATGGATGGGTAAAAGCTGTTATTGAAAAAGGTGGCCATGAATATGTTATTGAACGTTCATTCACCCCTAATGATTTACAGGTTTTTCGTGATGGTGTTAATATTAATTCATATGGAACATCTTCTGCACAGGATTATATTGATAAAGAGATTGCAGATATTCCAATTAAAGCATTTTCTAATATGATTTCTATTTCTATGAAGAAATTTAAATCATTTTTAACAATGTCTCCTGCAGATAGAAAAGAAATTATTGATAGAGTATTTAATCTTGAAGTTGTTAATATTGCATATGAAAAAATAAAGAAAGATGCTCGTGAAATTGGAAATATGATTAATTCTAATAATAATTCATTATTTCAATTAACACAAACTTTAAATAATGCAACCTTTGAATTAACAAAGCTTCAAGAATCTGATAAATCTTCAGAGAATCAAGCTACTATTAATGCTAATAATATAAAGATTCAAAAAGATAATGATAATATTAAAAAGCTTACAGATGTATTAACTGAACATACTAAAAAACAAACTGATGCATCTAATATCATTAATTCTATCAAACAACAACAATATGAGAATAACTATAATATTCAAGTTATTCAGCAAAAAATAAATCTTTATTCACAAGATAAATGTCCTACATGTGGTATGTCATTTTCATCTGAGTCTATTAAAACTTTAAAAGGACAACTTGACAATTTATTAAATCAAAAATTAGAAATCACTAAAGATCTTGAGAAAAAGGCAAAAGATGCAAATAATGATTATAATGCAATTACTGAATATCTTGGAAAATTAAATACTGCAATTTTCCAATTAAATTATGATATTCAACAATTGACTGCACAAAATAATGCATTATCTGAACAGCTTAAACAATCTGCAGAATATCAAGGAATTAATAATATCATTAATAATACAACAACTCAAATTAATGATATTAAAACGCAGCTTGAAAAAGATTCTGCTAAATTAAAAGAACTTCAAATTTTAACAACTGTTTATTCTATTGATGGTGTTAAACAAAAAGTAATTGTAAATTATCTTCCTATTTTAAATAAAGAAATTGCAGAAGGATTAGAATTAGTTAATTTCCCATATCAACTTGAAATTGATATGAAATTTGAACCACATCTTAAAGAACTTGGAGTTGAATTGACACCAGAATCATTATCAGATGGTGAAGAAACACGAGTTGATTTAATAGTTCTTTGTAGTTTATTTAAATTATTGAAGAGAAGATTTCCATCAATTAATATATTATCTATTGATGAAGTTTTATCTTCACTTGACAATGAAACGTCTGGAATGGTTCTTGATTTCTTAAGACATTTTGCGCAAGAAAATAATCTTAGTTGTTTCATTGTTTCACATACAGATTTATATCTTGATAATTTTAATAAGATTATCAATGTTGAGAAAAAAGGTTTTTCAAGAATTGAAATAACAAAAGCAATTAACTAAAAAATACTAAATATATGGAAACAAAATTGATTGAACAAAAAATTAAAGTTTCTGGATGGAATGAAATATATGAAACAACTATCAAATATCCAGAAGATTTAGAGTTTTATTATACTGCTGATGAAATTGGCAAATGTAAGCATATTGAATGTGAGCATTATTATGCAATTTTTGAAAAATCTAGATATTCTGAAGAGATTATTAACAAAATTGTAAATAGTACAACACATATATCAAAACGAGAATTTGGTGATTATATTATTTTAACAGTTACTGAAGTCCATAATGATACACCACTTCCAAATATTAGTCGGGATGAATATTTCAAAAAATATAATATTGATTTTTCAAAATACACCGCAGTATTATATACAGAAGATATGTATGTTGCAAATCTGGCTAGAATTGTTAATTTTAAAAACCCATATAGAATTGATACATTAAGTATCACTACAAAAAATTTATATGATAGTTCACGAAAAATTTTACAAATGGGAAAAGATACAATTGAGCTTTCTGCAATGATGCTTGATACATCTTCACAAACTTTTTCTAAATATAAAGTAGAAATTCTCAATAATAATGAAGATGGTGATATTGTATGGAATATTGCATTACGTAATGCTATGAAAGAATTTGGTTTTAACCCAGATATTTTAGATCATGTCGAAGATGAATCTAAATATGATTTAGATTTAAAATATGAAAAAGTACATGAAGCAATTAAATTATGGAATAAGATAAAAATTGAACAATTAGAACAAACAGATATGTAATGGAAACAAATGATTTAAATTATTTTAAACAAAAAATATATGAGATTTCTGGAGTTCCAAAATCTAGTTTAGAAAAAATTGAAGAAGAATCATTGACACGAGATGAAGCTATGATTGAACGCAAATTTGAAAAATTCATTGAACACTTAATTAAAACAAAAAGTAATAAAAACATATAATATAAAATAAAAATTATCAAAATTACATGGCAGTTTATAAGAGCAAATTTATAGAAATTGATCCAGATACTTGTTCTAAAGAAGAACTTTATGAAGCTATTAAAAAATGTGAAAATTTATCAGGTTATTATGAAACCAAGCAACTTGCAATTAAAACATTTATTAATAGTGTATATGGTGCAACGGCTAATAAGTATTTCGTTGGTTATAATGTGGCTGTCGCAGAATCAATTACGCTTCAAGGACAGGATTTAAATCACTATTCAGAGAACTGTGTTAATAAGTATTTTAGAGGAATTTTTCAATCACAAGAAGAATATAATAGAGAAATTTATGTTCCATTATTCGAGTGGATGGAAAAATATGATATTGAAACAGCTAATGATTTTTATGCAAAAAATCAAAATAAAGAATGGGTTTTAATTAAACTTCCAATTGATAAAGATATTATTAAGGGTGGGAATATTAATGAAGACACAAAGAAATTATTGAAAAAAGTTTTCGTTAAAACTTCATTTGGACAATATCTTGGAGAGCCTTATGAAAAAATAAAAGGATTTGAAATTAATAAAGGGAAAATAACTCCAACAATTCCATTGAATACTTTTGCATTAAAAGCAAAAAATTCATTAGATTCAAAAGAAAATCCATTTGCATATATGGGAAAAACCTCTTATTTGGAAGATGACCCAAGTTGTAGTATGACCGTTGCTGGTGATACGGATAGCGCAATTTCTTCAACAAAAATCTATTTAGATGATTTTCAAAAAACTATAGAAGATGCATTTATCAAATGTAAATTAGAAAATTTTGATATAGTTTTAAAACTACAAAATGGCCAAGAAGTTGTTCCAGTTAAAAATCATACAACAAAGACAGTAGATCCAAATACATTGGAATTAATTGATAGGCCTATTAATTATATAATGAGGCACAAAGTTTCAAAATCTAAATTCAAAATTAAATCTGAATCTGGAAAAGAAATTATAGTTACAGGAGATCATTCATGTATGGTTTATAGAAATAATGAATTAATTTCAATTAAAGCAAAAGATATAAATCCAGAAACAGATAAATTGGTCGAAATTATAAAATTACAAACTAAGCTTTCAAATATAAAATTAGTTGAGCAGCTTGAAGATTTTCAAGATGAATATGTTTATGATATTGAGGTAGATGATACACATACATTTTTTGGAAATGATATATTAGTGCATAATTCAATTTATGTAGAGTTTGGTCGTATTACAAATTATCTTAATATAATGGATATTTCAAAAGCCACAAGATTTATTGTTGATATGTGGAATTATGGTTGTGGACCATATATGAATAAATGTTATGATGATTATGCAAAGAAATATAATTGTGATGTTAATCTTCAAAATCTTGAGCTTGAAAAAGTTGCTGATACAGCAATTATGACATCTAAAAAACATTATGCAATGTCAGAATGTTTTAAAGAACCAAATATCTATTTAACACCTGGTGAGGAAGTTATTTATAAAGGTTTGGAATTAATTCAAGGTTCAACACCTCCATTTGCAAAAGAATGTCAAGATAATTTTATGAGATATGTTATGAATTGGTATGCAACTCATACAACATCTCCTGAATTTGATGATATTTTTGCGCTTCTTAAGAAATATAAAGAAGACTTTATTAAACAAAACCCTGAAGATATTTGCAAAGGTGTATCAATTTCTGATTATGGAAAATTTATTTTAGATGATAAAAATAATTTTGTATTTGGAGAACATTGCCCAATCCATGTTAAAGCTGCAGGAATTTATAATTTCATTTTAAATCAAGAAAAGAATAAAAAATATAAAATGAAATATGAATCTATTAAATCAAGAGACAAAGTAAAATTCTATAAAACAACAGATCCTAATTATCCAGTATTTGGATTTGTTCCTGGAAAATACCCATTAGAATTTGCATTACCAATGGATTATAATCAACAATTTGAAGATTTGGTTTTAGCACCATTAAATAGAATTATTGAAATTCTTGGGTATCAACCTCTTACTTCGGATTTATGTTATGTATCATCTTTATTCTAAAAAATAGAAGCAAGTTTGCTTCTATTTTTTATTATCTATTTTGAAACGCGTTTCAAAATGTATTCTTGTTTTGTCATGAGAAGGTAAAATTACTAAAAAACTGGACGAACATTAAATCCATTGTAACGAATACTGCCATTTATATAAACTCCTTCTTCATTGAAATATAAGTGCATAGCGTAGTTAGGGTAGTCAGTATAAATACTAGAAGACCAATAACAGCCTTCTACACCAACGCTGTTCGAAACGGATTTACTGCAGTAACCAGCGGCTGGTAAGAATATATATTTAGAAGAATCTAATTTATTAATAAATTTATAACCATTTACACCACTGCCATTAAAATTTCTTACCCATTTATTATTAGTTTCTTTAATTAATTCTTCAAAATCTGCTTTAGTAGGCATATGGAATTTAAAATTATATAAATACATATTCTAATAAACTGGATCATCCATAAATTGAAGTTCAGTTAAATGGTCTTCTTCATTATATTTAATTAAATCTTCATCAAATTGGTATGTTTTCCAATTATATCCATCAGGCTTGTTTGGAATAATTTCGCCCCAAGCGTAATAATCTCCATACCAATCTTCTGGCTTAGATAATTTATTAGGATCTACACCTAAATTGTATTTGGCCCATAATGTGCCTGATGGAAGACCTAAATCAACTGTATACTTATTTAGTTCTATTTTATTTTTAATTACATCACTAGTATTAATTACATCACTAGATACAGAACTATTATCTTCCATATCTTCATAATCATCAAGTGCCAACTAGATACCTTTATCAATAGCTTCTAATATTTGTTTATAATTTTTCATTTAATTTCTATTAAATTTAGGTCTACAAAATATTGGGAATTTTGAAATATTATCTGCAAATCCTCTATAAAATTCAACGCTTGATACATCCCAATTGGAAATATCATGTGACATATTAGATTCACAAAACATGTATTCCATATCTTTAACACCTGAAACATCCCACTATGATAAATCCTAATTAAAGCTATGGCATTTATAAAACATATATGACATATTTTTTACAGATGAAACATTCCATTTTGAAATATCACAATTAAATCCAATGCAATTTGAAAACATACCTTTCATTGTTTCAACATGAGATACGTCCCATCTAGAAACATCAAAGTTAGTTGTTATATTCATACGATAAAATAATTCTGACATATCAGTTATATTAGATACATCAATCCAATTTAAATCTGCATTTGCATCTATTGTTGCAATATATGTAATAACTTTTTTTAAAACATCTTTATTTGAAAATTGGTATTGAAATCCATATTTATTTGATAACTGTGCTAAATCTATTAAATCATTTTTTGTTAATTTAACTTCAAATAAATGTTTAATAGTATTATCAAATTTATCTTTTTCTATTTTATTTTTAATAACATCCTTTACATCGATGATATCACTCTATTGAGATATAGATTTATTATCTTCCATATCTTCATAATCATCAAGTGCCAACTAGATACCTCTATTGACAGCTTCTAATATTTGTTTATTAATATCCATGATCTCTTACTATTGATGGTATATATTTCTTTTTTATATTACAATCATCAAACATTCCTGATGTTCTTGCTTTCAAATCTATATTCCAATTTGAAATATCCTAATTAAAACTATGTGCATCTCTAAACATGCAATTAAAATTATTAACTCCTGATACATCCCATTCTGAAATATCTTGATTAAATTGAGTATTATATTCAAACATATATCCCATATTCAATACATTGCTGACATTCCAATTTTTTATAGAGTCATTGTTAAAAAATGATTCTGCGAACATTGAAAACATATTAGAAACTTTAGAAACATCCCATTTAGAAAGATCACCATTAAATCTGCAATCTCTAAACATTCCTTCCATTGTTCTTACACTTGATACATCCCATTCTGAAATGTCTCCATTAAAATTAGGTGCATAATTTTTGAATAAATTACTCATATCAATAAGATTAGATACGTCTAACCAATTTAAATCAGCATTATTATCTATTTTACATAAAAATTTAATTACATTACATAATGTTTCTTTTGCAGTAATTGGATATTTATACCCAAACATTTTAGATAAAGATGCCAATTCACTTAATAATTCTTTAGTTAATCCTCCATATAATTTATCAGATATTCTATTATTTAATTCTATACTATCATGATATCCAACATAAAACATTTTTAATAATTTTTTATGTCTAATTTTATCTGCAATACAATCTCTATTAATTGTAATAATATCATTAGTTGGTTTTGATTCTTCATTATCATTAAAATCAAAATCATCTAACGCCAACTAAATTCCTCTATTGACAGCTTCTAATATTTGTTTAGTTAATCTCATTAAATTTAATTTTATGGGAATTTTGGTTTATATTCATCTTTTATTGGGCATCCATTTTCCCATATTAATTGTTTATCTACCACATTGGCAACATTCCAATTTGATATATTCTAATTAAATTCTTTATTAGAATAAAACATCATTTTCATATCCATTACATTAGATACATCCCATCTGCTAATGTCATTATTAAAACTTGAATATTCAAACATTTGTTCCATACTTTCAACATTAGATACATCCCAATTAGAAATATCTCCAGTAAATGGACAATCATAAAACATACCAAACATATTAGTTGCATTACTTACATCCCATTTTGAAATATCACCATAAAATTGTTTTTGTGCAAATAATGTTGAAAAATCAGTAATATTAGAAACATCTATCCAATTTAAATCTGCAAAATTATCAACACCATCCACATATACACCATCCACGGGCTATTTACCAACAATGTAATCAATAATCTATTGTAATTGTTCTTTAGTTTTAACTTTATATTTTATTCCTGTATATCTTGAATATATTTTTATCCATAAAATATCAGATATTGACATTTTATTAGTCGCATCAAATTTTTTATTTTCACTGAATGCTTCTTTTTCTAATCTACTAATTAATAAATGTAATTTATGTCTAAACTCAATATATTGATGATTAACATCAATAACATCAGATTTAGGTGTTGATGATTCTATATCTTCAAAATCATCAAGTGCTAACTGGATTCCTCTATTAATAGCTTCTAATATTTTATTATTTTTCATCATCCTCTTTAATATTTTTAGGTTTATACTCATTTTTTATAGGACAATCATCAAACATATATTCGGTGTTTTCTTTATTTTTTATTTTCCAATTAGATAAATCCTAATTAAATGATGATGCCTATAAAAACATTCCACTAAAAATCATGCCATTAGAAACATTCCATTTTGATAAATCCTAATTAAATTTAGATGCTCCCCAAAACATTGCACCAAAATTTTTAACATTAGATACATTCCAATTTGAAATATCTGAATTGAAATTTTTGCATCTACAAAACATCTATTCCATTGTTGTTACTTTAGATACATTCCATTTTGAAATATCTCCAGCAAATGATGCCAATATATCATTTTTTGCGACTCTTGCACCTATATCATAGAATAACATTCTCATATCAGTAATATCAGATGTGTCTATCCAGTTCAAATCACAATCTGGACCATATTTCTTTATTGCTTCTTTTAATAGATTTTGTAAGGCTTGTTTTGATTTAACTTTTCTATAAATTGTTGTAAATAATGCAATATTTTTTTCATACTTTGCTTTTAGCTAGTCATCTAAATGACTTTCTAATTTATTATCATGCATATATCTAATAATATAATATTCCTCCATAGTCATATCTATTAATGATAAATAATGCTCAAGATTCTTATTTATAATTTTATTTGCATTTGGACTAAGAGAATTAAGATCTTTCTATTTAATTGCCTTTATAAACTAATAATCTAATAAATCACCAGCGCCTGTATTGATAGGCAAATGACTTGTATTTGTATCTAAATCATTAATATCATCTAACGCTAGCTGAATCCCTTTATTAACCGCTTCTAATATCTATTTTGATAATTTCACAACTAAAACATATATTTTTATATTTATTTTTCATAAACATATTCCTAAATTATTATATAATTTATAGAAATAATATGCGTAAAAACTATATGACGCACATTTTTATAATATTAAATTAAAAATAACGTTAAGCTAAATTATATGATTATAAATAAAGAACAACTTGATGTAAATGATAGTAATGGTAATCAAACTAAATTATTGGTTATTTCATATGTTAATAAGGAAGGTAAAATCTCATATCTAAAGTGGAATATTCCTCAATCTGAAATGTATGAATGGGCTTATACAAATAGAGCAAATGCTGATAAGCCATTTGTTGCATATGATTTAAATACAAGACAACCAATTATTGATGAAAAAACTGGTCAACAGAAAATTGTTCAATGGAAATCATATGATAATAAATTCGTTAAAAAAATTCCAACAATTAAAAATCTTTCAGAGGGTAGATTAAATGAAATTATTAATAGTTGGGGTGTGGTTGCAGATCCTTTGTTTGAAGCAAATACACCAGAAACTTGGTTTTGTGATATTGAGGTTCAAGTTTCTCCAGAGGGATTCCCAGATCCAGATTCTGCATCAATGCCAATTAATACAATAGCAATTACTAAATTTCCAAAGACTATAGTATTTGGACGTAAGCCTCTTTCTGAAAATGAAATTAAACAAATCCAAGAAAATATCAGAACATATTCTACATTAACAAAAGATTATGAATTTGAATATAGATACTTTGAATCAGAATATGAAATGATTGAAGCATTTATAGAATTCATTAAAGATATTCCCGCAATTACTGGATGGAACTTTTTAGGATATGACTGGAAATATATTAAAAATCGTTGTGATAATCTTGGAATTAGAGATTTAATTAAAATTTGTCCAACAAGGTCATTTACAAAATTTAAATTAAATCGAAAAAATGTAATTGATGTTCAAGTTCCATTACATAAAATTATTTATGACTATATGTTGGTTTATCGCCAATGGGATAGATCAATTGAAGTTAAAGAAAGTGATAAACTTGATTGGGTTGCAAATAAAGTTCTTAATATTAAAAAGGTTGAGCATGAATGGGGATTTGAGGAATTTTATAGAGACCATTATATGGAATATGTATTCTATAACTTAATTGATACTATATTGGTTGAAAAAATTGATGAAGTTCTTAAAACTGCTCAAATTTGGTATATGTTAGCAAGTGAATTAAGAGTTTCATTAAATGATGCATTTTCAACTGTACTTCCAGTAGAAGTTGTAATGACAAACTTTGTATATCCACAATATAAAGTTGTCCCAAAGAAAATACAAAATAATAATGATGAAGAATCAGGAGATTATGAAGGTGCATTTGTTTGGCCAACTCAAGCCGGTATTTATAAGTATATTGGAGGTTTGGATTTCGCATCACTTTATCCTACAACTCAAAGACAATTTGGAATTTCTCCTGAAACATTCTTATTTAAAGACCCAACATATCAACCAAAAGCAAATGAAATTAAAACTTGTAGTGGAGCAGTATATGTAAAAAGAGAAGATGCAGTTCTTCCAGCAATTCTTACACATTACTTTGGAAAACGCAAAGGTGCGAAGAACGACCGAAAAATTGCTGACACTGATAAAGAAGTGTTATTACAAATATATGAAAAAAGATTTGGTAAATTTGAGGATTAAATGACACAACATGAATTAGAATTATATAGAAAATGTGTTAGAAAAAAGTCAAAGATAAAAACACGTTCTCAATATGAAGAATCACATGAATATGATAATAATACAAATGAAAATGATTATGACTTATGATTTTTGATTATTCAACATTTAATAATTTGGTTTTTATTGGAGATGTTCATAATAAATTTTCCAATATAGTTGAACATATGTCTGAATATTCAGATACATTGTTTATTTCAACAGGTGATATGCATCTTGGTGAAAGATCATTTGATTTTGACATCGAGAGATTAGAAAACATTGAATATAGTTTGTCCATTAATAATAATATATTAATGATAATAAGAGGAAATCATGATAATCCAAAGTACTTTAAAAAGAATTCTACATTTAGAACTTTATTAGAAGAAACCGCTCCTCACATTATATTAATTCCTGATTATTCAATTATAAAAACTTCTAAATATAATATCTTATGTATAGGTGGTGCGCGTTCTGTTGATAGAGTTTTTGGAATAAAAGACATAACATGGTTCCAAAATGAAAATATTCAAAAACCTGATGATAATTTCTTCAATCAAAATAATAATATAGATATTATAGTTTCTCATAGTGCACCATTATTTGCAGAACCATTAGAATTTTCAAATGAATTAAAACATTATAATTCATTTATAATAAACGCATATTCTATATATGATGCAAAAATGAAAAATGATATTTATAAAGAGAAATTATTATTAAAAGGCGTATATGAAAAACTAAATAATAAACGACATATTCAATATTTAGTTTATGGCCATTATCATAAACCTTTAGAAACACGATATAATAAAACAAATTGTGTAAGTTTAGGGGTTGGTGAATTTAAACAAATAGTTTAAATAGATTTAAAATATATAGAAAAATTTACAAAATATATGAATGGAAACTAATAGAAAGATTCAATTTACAAAAATTAGAGATGTTAAAACTCCATCTCGTGCAAATTCTCATGATGCTGGAACCGATTTCTTTATTCCAGAATATTCTAAAGAATTTTTAGAAGATTTAAAAGCTAAAAATAAAAATAATGAATTAGGTTATATTCTTGAAGGTGATGATGAAGAAAATCCAAATTATACTTTAAGAATTGTAATTCCTGCAGGTGAACAGATTAACATTCCATCTGGAATTAAAGTTAATATTCTTGATAAAAATACATATCTTGAGGCAAATAATAAATCTGGTATTGCATCTAAATATCATTTAATTATTGGTGCATGTGTAGTAGATGCAGATTACCAAGGAGAAGTTCACCTCAATATGTTGAATGTTGGAAATTATGAAGTTGAAATTACTTCTGGAATGAAAATTGTACAATTTATTCATAAGTATTATATTGATACAGATTGGGAAGAAATTTCAGTTAATGAATATAATAATTTAGATAAGACATCTCGTGGAGATGGAGGCTTTGGATCAAGCGGTATAAAATAAAAATATATAATTATGGAAAAGCGAGCAAATTATAAGGAAACAGGATTATGGATAATTAAAGACAATGATGGCTTATATTTATGTACAAAGAAGCCATTTAAAAATTATTATGGCGAACATGAAGATGCATTTACATGGTGTTGTGAAGGTGATTTTATGAAAGTTGATGTATCTAGATATGGTCTTTTTAGTGATATGAAATATTCTTCAGATCCACAAAGAATTGAAATTGTGCCAGAGTATGTGTTAAAACAAGATACTGTTGCTGAATAAAAATTAATTATATATTTATGAAATTTAATAATGGCAAAGAATATAATTATTTAAAAGTTCTTATTCCACTTGATGTATTTGAATATAGAGATATTACCATTGGTGTAACATATTATGAAGAAGGGATTGAAGATTTTCTTACAAAACACCAAGGTCTTCAAGAAGGAGACTATTTAAAATTAGTTATTGATCTTCAAGAAGGATATGTTTCAAATTGGCCAAATAATTGTGCAGTTGATTTTCATGATTATAAAGTTGTTGACTGTGGAAAATATGCATTAATGGAGCATGAAGATGGTTCTGGCAATTATCTTGAATATGAAAGTTATGTTCCAAATGTTATTGGTGAAGGTGGTTGGGGAGATTATTTAGAATTTGAAATTGATGATTATTCAGATATTGTTGATTGGCCAGGATTTGATGAAACTGACTTTGAAAAATTTATGGATGAATATAATGAATGTCATTAAGGATTAGAAAAACTAATCCTTAATTTTTTCTTATAATATATATAAAAAATATGTTTTAAAATATATGGCAAAAAAGAAAGAAGTATTAAGTGAAGGTACTAGTCTTCCAAGTGTTTTTGACTTAGTTAAAAAAGTTGATGATAGTGCTGAAATTATAGCCGAATCTGCATATAGCAACGTTAAGGAATGGATACCTACGGGTTCATATATTCTTAATGCATGTATGAGTGGAGATTTATTTAAAGCAATTCCAACTGGTAGAGTTGTAACTCTTGAAGGTGATTCTGGCGTAGGTAAATCATTCTTAGCTTGTTCTATTTGTAGAGAAGCTCAAAAAATGGGATATACACCAATTTATATGGATAGTGAAGGTGCTATTGATTCTGCATTTGTATCTCGTCTTGGTGTTGACCCATCTAAATTAATTATTAAACAAGTTTCTACTATTGCAGAAACATCTCAATTTATTGCAAATATTTGTGCAAGTTTACAAGAGCAAGAAGACAAATATGGTGAACACCAAAAAGTTATCATGGTTCTCGACTCTCTTGGAAACTTAACATCTGATAAAGAGCGTGATGATATTATGTCAGGAAACAATAAACGTGATATGACAAAAGCACAAGAAATTAAAGCATTATTCCGTGTAAATGCTACACCTCTTGCACGTTTGCAAATTCCATTGATTGTTAACAACCATGTATATGCAGCTGTAGGTGCATATGTTCCAACAAATATTGGTGCAGGTGGTTCAGGTATCAAATATAATTCATCTATTACAATTGAATTATCAGCTGCAAAACTTGATGATAAAGATAATGAAGCTGCTGCAGCTAAGAAACAAGGTGCTGATACCACAACAAAGAATGGTGTATTAGTAACTGCTAAACCTAAAAAATCACGTATGTGTCGTCCTTATAAAGTTAAATTTCAAATCCCTTATTTTAAGAAACCAAATGCTTTTTGCGGATTAGAAACATTTATGAATTGGGAAAATGCTGGTGTTGTTAGAGGAAATATATTAGATGAAAAAACATTTAATAAATTATCTCCATCAGAACAAGATAAATTAACACCTTATGGATTTGAATTTAATGGTGAAAAATTATGGGCAAATCCAAAAGAAACTGCAAGATCTATTGTATGTAAACATTTAGGCTGTGCGGTTCCAATTTCAGAGTTTTTTACCGAAAAAGTATTTACAGATGAATTTTTGCATTATTTAAATGATAATGTTATACACCCAATGTTTGATTTACCAGATCAAAATTCATTTGATGATATTAAGGAAATTGAAAATTTAATTAAAGTCGGTGAAGATATACGGCCAGAGTCTGAAAATTAAAAAATAAAGATAAATAATAAAAGTAGGATTTAATAATTCGCCTTACATTTATTATTTTATCTTATTTAATAAAATTTATAGTTCTTATATTGAAAGGATGAAGTAAGGCGCATCTGAGTAAATGTAAGAACTAATTTTTATTATTATGACAGATTAGTTAGCTTTAGAAATTATAAAAAATGGAACACGATTATACAATAAAACAATTTCTAATAATTAGGAATTAAAAGAATATTTGGATAATAGATATTCAGATATTCCTAAAAATATGTTTTCATATAAAGAAGTTTTATATCGTATAGAACATAATATTGAAATTCGTCCAGTATGTAGAGTATGTGGAAATCCTGTAGCATTTATTGGAGACAAACCTGGAAAATCTATTAATGGATTTAGAATGACATGTTCTCATAAATGTCACGGGCTAGATAAAATATCATTTCAAAAAATGATATTAACAAAAGATAATCGTTCAGATGAACTAAAAAGGTTAGAAAAACAAAGACGTGAGAAAACTTGTATAGAAAAATTTGGTGAAAGAAATGTATTTATTGCTAAAAAAGATAAAATTAAAGATACAATGAATCAAAAATATGGTGGATATACATTGCAATCAAATATATTAAAAGAAAAAGTAAAAAATACAAATTTAAAAAGATATGGAGTAGAAAATGTTTTTGCGGCTGAACAAATAAAAAAACAAATAAAAGATAATAATATATTAAAATATGATGTTGAGCATTTTAATAAAACAGAAATTGGAAGAAAATGTTTATCATTAATATCAAAATAGACAATAGAAAAACGAAAAATTACAAATTTAAAAAAATATGGAGTAGAAAATATTTTAAATAATCCAGAAATTGCACAAAAACGTTTAAATACATTAAGGAAAAATCATACATTTAATACTTCGAAGATAGAACAACAATTTAAAGAATATTTAGAACAAAATTATCCAAATGATTTTGAATATCAATATAGATCAGAATTATACCCATTTAATTGTGATTTTTATATTAAATCATTAAATCTTTATATTGAAATAAATGGCTCATGGACACATGGTGGCCATGCATTTGATGAAAATAATTAGGATGATATTAATAGATTAAATGAAATGAAATCTAAAAATTCAGAATATTATTAGAATGCTATTAATACCTGGACTATTAGAGATGTAAATAAACGAAATATTGCTAAAGAAAATAATTTAAATTATTTAGAAATATTTTCAAAAAATCCAAATGTTGTAATTAAAACTTTTGAAGACACAATTAATAAAATATATAAATAAAAGTTTTATATGTATAAGCTTTCATTAGATGATTTTGATGATATAATTAGTACTAATAAATGTAATAGTGATTATATTGAAAGTAATCCATATATAGAAGATCATATAAAATTTGATAACTTAATTAACATATTGAAGACTGGAATATTATCACCAGAAGAATATGAAGAATTTATGAAGTTATCAAAAAAATATAAATTAAAAATGTCTTGTGGAAATCAAAAAAATCTAATGGAAACAATAAAATGCTATAATATATATAAAAAATAGCAAAAATATAAAAGTATGTTAGTAATCAAAAAATAAAGGAGGAATTATATTATTCCTCTTTTATTTTTCAAAAATAAAATTATATTATCATTTATGGAAAAACATTTAGTTATTAATCTTATTGGTGGACCAGGTTGTGGAAAATCTACAACAATGGCTGGATTATTTTATAAACTAAAGAAACAAGGCGTTAATTGTGAAATGGCAACTGAATATGTCAAAGATAAGGCATGGGAAGAAGACTATAGAACAATGGATGATCAAATTTATATTATTGGAAAACAATTCCATAGAATTTCAAGATTAATTGATAAAGTTGATATTGTTATTATGGATACATCATTATTGAGCTCAATAATATATGATAAGAATAAATCAGATGCACTCAAGAAACTTTGTATAGAGGCATATAATAGATTTAATAATATGGTATTCTTTATTGAACGAGGAGACACTTCTTATCAAACATCAGGAAGAAGAGAAAACCCAGATGAAGCAAATGCAATAGATGTTGCATATAAAAAGTTAATGGATGAACTAAATATTCCATACATAAGTATGTTAAACGATGATTCAGTTGATTTAATTATAGAGAAATTAAAAGAAACAGGATATATAGAAAAGGGACTCAATTAAGAGTCCCTTTATTCAATTAAAAATGTTTTAATTGGATGATATATTTTTCCTTCTTCTAATTCAGATTTATATCTATATTTATGTTCAAATTGAACAGTTTCATCATTAATAAATTCAAAATGTTCATCAGAAAAATCATCTACAAATCTATTATCTTTATTATATTCTGTTGTTTTTCCAAACACTTTTAATGTTAATCCATTATTTATAAATATTGTTGGCATTGCAATTTCAAAAAAACCATAATCGCCTTTTTCATAACTATCACATAATATACTAAGAGCTTTATTAGAAAACCTATCTATTGGATTAAAGCATTTACATTTAATATTATTTGTTAAATTAAATGATTTTATCCATAGGTAATCAGCAATTGGTTTCCAAGTTGTTTGCCAATCTCCTAAATCATAATTTATATGTGTTGTATATAAATCAACATCTTTATGGTTTTTATCATAATATGAAAATAAATCATACCAATTTCCAGTATTATAAACATCATATTCTATTAACCAATAAAAATTATATTTTGGATGTTCTTTATAAAATGACATAAATGAATATTCCATATTATGTCCATAAAAACCCATTGGATGATTAAAATAGTATTTATGAAAATGTAATCCAAGATTTTCACATTTTTTAATATTAAATGTATAAATGTTTAAATTTTTAGATGTAACTTCTCCTTTTTCACTATTAAATAATATCCATAAGTCATATTCATCCGTATTTTTTATATCATTTAAAATTTTTGCAATTTGATGCTTTATAAAGTCATTTGCTTGATGGCAAACAAACATTATACAGTTTTTCATATTAGTTTTCATTTATTTTTAAAATAATGCATCTGAATTAAAATTAAATTCTGGTTGTGGAATTTGACGAGATTTTTTAATTGTTTCTGTTACACTTTCTCCAAAATCTCCATATGTTTTAATTGGAATACCAGCCTTTCTAGCTTTTTGCATTTTACCACTATTAGAGTCCAAACTATCTGTAATTAAAACTTGAATCTCTTTCCAGCTTGATACTTCTTCAAGATTTGGGTGTTGCTGTAAGAATACAGATTTTGTTTTATAACCAAATTCTTCAGGTGAACCAGTCAAAATAACTTTAATTTTTTCAATACCATTATCTTCTTGTTCTTCTTCCTTAAGATCATCTAAATCTAACTCCAATGCATCTATGGCTTTCATTACTAAATAATATTGTTGGCTATTTTTATTTAATGCCCATTCATAAGATTCTGCAGGTAAAGAACTAATTGAGTATTTTTCACCTAATAAAATTTTAGCACAAACTTCAGCAGACTTTGTTCCACATAATTTAAAGTTAAATGATTTAATAATATCAACCAATGTAATGTATCTTACATAATTACGCATGTTTTCAACGTAATTTTGTATAGATCTTCCATCACCCAATTTGTCATAAATCAATCTATAACCATCTTCATTCATTACAAATAAGATATTAATTAATGGGTCATAAGTGTTCTTGCATGCATCATATATATCTTTAGCTGCAGCCGGTCCAATAGTATTAATGTTTAATGAACCCGCAGAATTAATGAATTTATTTTCATTTTCTTCATCTTCTTTAAATTCTTTCATAAGATGTAATGAACCAGAATTTGGGTCTTGCCTTACATAAGTATTTTCAGGAAGATTCATATTATTTTCTGCTGGCATATGTTTTGTAATTTCATATACAAATGGAATAATATCACCAGCTAATGAAATTCTAACTTGTGAACCAATACCACACTCATTTGCAAGAATCCAATTATAATTATGTAAAGATGCTCTATTAATTTTCTTTCCATCTGGCATTGTGATAGGTGCAACAATTGCTGTTGGAAAATATTCTCCAGTTTTACCAGCACGCCATGAAATATCAATAATTTCTGTTGCATTAATCATTGGCATAAATTTCATTGCAATACAATCAACTGGACGTCCTCTACTTACATTATATTGACGTGCAGAAACTTCAGGCTTAAATACCACACCATCTAATGCATATGGAGAATGCTTACGATATTCATCAAAGTCTTTATAGATATTTTCTAATTCTTCTACATTAAATTCATCAAAATTATAGAATCTTGTAAATGTAGGAATTTCACCGATATGACCCAAATAGAATTTTAATTCTTGGAATGTATCTTCATTTGGGTTCATCCAATCAAGTTCTCTATATTCGCCTTCAGAAAATACACGATAATCATAGCATACAAAATGAAGATCACGGCCAACTTTTAATTTTTCTGGAGTAACATCTTCATATTTTAATCCAAGAACACCTGCTACTAAACTACGTGGATTAGTATACATTTCAGAATATTCTTCAGTAAACTTATCTTCTGGAATAAGAACTTCACCTCTAATACATAATAAATCTTCTGGTTCTGTACAGAAATGACGAACTGCATCATCAATTGCAGCCCAATATTGTGTTTGTAATAATGGTTTAAACCAATGTTTAATATCAGAACCCCATTGTCCATTACCACGTGTAGCACATGTTCTTAAATATGCTTTATTATTGACATTAGAAAATTCAAGACTAAAACTACAGCCATCAAGTTTTGGAGATGCCTCTATATATTTACATCCATTTGATTTTCTAAATGCAGATATAATTTCATCTGCAACTTGTTTCCAATTTATAGAACCATCTTTTTGTTCCTTTACTTGGGTTTTTCCAAGAGAACCCATAAGAAAAGCATGCTTAACTGTATAGTTTCCTTTTGCAGAACCAATGTAACTTTTATTTTCTAGACCAGCTAATCTTTCAAGCTCATCATATTCAGCATCTGATAAAATTTCTTCACCAGAATTATAATAAGCATCTTTAGCTTTATCTAATAATTCAATCATTTCGGCATGTGACATACCATCAAATTTTCCTTCAAACATCATCATATTTTGAAACAATTTAACATTTTTATATAATATTTATAGGTATTTTTAATTAAATAGTTTTGAGAAAGAAAAATAAACTTCTATTTTTTAGTTTAAGAAAAAAGTATTAATTTTGCATCGAAATTAGAAATAAAATAATTATGAAAAATCAAAAATTGCCAAAATGCAAATCAGAAACAATTAATGAAGTTATTAATGCAATTAATCAACATTATGGCTTTACACAATTTGAAATTCAATGGGAAATTTCTCTTTCACAATGGGATTTAAGAATTAGAGAAATTTCATATAATCCGTTTATACATGTTACGAAGGACAATCAAAATATTGTTTTAGTTGATGTCGTTTTTGGAATACAAATTAATATTACAGACCCAAATTGGAAACAAATGCTTTTTAATGCTATTGACATGGAGCTTAAAAATAATCAAAAAATAAAAAATGAACGTGAAGCAAATGGTTTCAATAATATACTTAGAGCAGCAGGTTTATATGAATTAATTTAATAAAAACTATATTAATATGAAAGAGTTTATTGTATCATTTACAGATGAAAAAGGTGAGGGACAAACACAAACCTTTTATAATCTCATGAAAGCAAAATCTTTTATGAAAGAAAATCCAGGTTCAACCGGTGTAATTTATAAAACATGGTCAAATGGTGATTTTGAATGTGTAGGTGTAATTACACTTAAAGGAACCAATAAAACATTTGTAGCAAATACAAAACAAAAACAAGAAAACTATAATTAATTAAGAATATGAATTTTGACGCAAACAAAGTAAAGGACCAATTGGTACAAGGTATTCGTGATTGGTTTGGTAAAAATGGTAAAGGATGTAAAGCAGTAATTGGTTTGTCTGGTGGTAAGGACAGCACAATTGTTGCAGCATTGTGTGCTGAAGCGCTTGGCAAGGAAAATGTACTTGCAGTTAGTATTCCTGGCAAAGAACAGGGACTGAATGATGCTGATGAGATTGCAAAATATCTTGGCATTGAACTTAAAGTCGTACAAATTAGTAAAGTAATAGATGCTATTAAGTTTACTTTATATTATAGCGGTGATACTCGTCTGTCTGACCAGGCTGAACAAAATATTCCACCTCGTGTTCGTATGTTGATTTTGTACGCAATTTCACAATCTGTTAATGGTCGTGTAATTGGTACATGTAATGCAAGTGAGAACTACATTGGTTATTTCACAAAGTATGGAGACGGTGCTTCTGATTTTGAACCTATTGCAGAGTTGACTGTGCATGAGATTTATCAGATTGGGGATGCACTTGGAATTCCTAAAAAATGGGTTTATAAAACCCCAGATGATGGGCTTCCTCACAGCTGTCCTGATGATGAGAAGTTTGAGAAAGAAGGTTTCAATTATGAGAAACTTGACAAATACATTCGTACAGGCACCAGTGGTGATGAACATGCAGATGAGGTAATTGCACTAAAACATGAAATGAATCTTTTTAAAATGCGAATGTCTGATACAATTAAATTTTGAGTATGAGAGATTTAAATGAAAAAATTATATCATGGTATTTAGGTTTATTAAGTCTGGAGGATAATAAAAATACTCCAGGCTTAAATCCTAATTTAAAAGCCAAACTTGCACACTTGCAAAATGAACATATAAAACTTCTTAAAAAGGATTTGAGAGTATGGTATAAAAACCATGATGAAGACCCAGATGTAAGTAGTGTTCATTTTCATTCAGGTATTAAGCCATTTACCAAAAAAGATTTACATATTAAATGAATTTTGTTATTTACATTATAATTTGCATTATCATTATTGGATATATTATCATACAAATTTATAGATAATTATGATAGAGATATTTGAAAATTTAAAAGAAATAAAAGGCTATTATGATAGAGATTGGGTTAGAATATTTCGTCTTAGTCATAAGCCGTATTGTCGTTCAAAACAATTATCTATTAAAGATATCAAAGAACAATCTATAACAACATATCCAATGATATGTTTTATGCCAATTTGTCTTTCAACTGATATATTAAAAGAAAATGGGTTTAATATAACTAATATAGATTTAGGTTGGCTATGTACATATAACTGTAAACTTATAAATGCAAATGGTTGCGATGAAAATATTAATATTCATATAAGATTATCAATTAATGGGGATGCATCTATTTATATTTTTAATGATGATGAAGTATTAGTTTCATTAAAAATCAAATATGTGCATGAACTTCAACATATTTTGCGTTTATGTAATTTAAGTAAATTTGCAGATTATTTAGAAATTAGTGATGATATGCAAAATAAATTGAATGAATCATTAGAGAAATCGTATGAGGATTATCAAAAAAGACAATCCCAATTATATGCAATAAATGAATCATTAGAGGAATCATATATAATATAAATTTTTATAACAAATATATTTAATTATAATATATATAACAAAAATGTAATTTTTCAAATAGTGAAATTTTTCTAGAATTTCTTGAATAAATAATATATAAAATTTATATTTAATTTTCTTGCAAGTTATAAAGATAAAATATCAAACTGACTAGTCTTCTAGAGAAACTATTCTAAACTATATGAAGCAATATAGTTCAGTTTAGCATTTTATCTATAATAGATTTGCAGATGGTTTTTCATAGAAACAAATAAAAGAACAAATTAAGAATTTAAACAATATTCAATTAATGAATTCTTGGTTTATTCAATGTGCTTTTTATGATATTCCATAGAAAGAAAAAGTTATATTTGGTGGCAAGAAAAATTATTTTGACAGACTTAAAGGCAAGATAACTAAAGAACAATTCAAACTAAATAAATTGTCTTCAATTTATTCTATTGGTGAAATAGTTAATAAGTCAGTCAAGTCAAACAGGTTTTTTCATCTAGAACAAGAACTTGATAAAATAATATTCAAACCAAACAAAGACACTAGAATTCAATTAAATTTAATTGGTGTTGGAAATAGAATTTCAATTCTAAAGAAACTTTATTAGAAACAAGAGAACAAAGAAATCAAGATAGGTTATAAACTAGACTTGAATTATATTTATATTTGTTTTGAAGAAACTGATATCTAGAAATTTGAAACAAAACAAATTAAGAATAGAATATTATCTTTGGATTTGAATCCAAATTATATTGGATGGTCTATAGTTGATTGGAAATCAGAGTCAGAATTTAAAGTTATTAAATCTGGAATTTATTCTATTAAAGAACTTAATGATAAAGATTTTAATTTGAAAGGCAAACATTATTCTAGTGAGTCTAAAGATAGAATTTATTTGTCAAACAAAAGAAACTATGAAATATTATAGATAGCAAAAAACATAATCAATAAAGCAATCTATTATAAATGTTAGATAGTTTCTATAGAAGACTTGAAAATTAATTCAGATGACAAAAACAAAGGAAATAAATTCAATAAACTAGTTAATAATTTATGGAATAGAAATGCTTTAGTTAATAATCTAACTAAGAGATGCAATATATTCAATATTAAATTATTGAAAGTCAAGCCAGAATATAGTTCATTTATTGGAAACTTTCTCTATAGAAGTTTAAATCTTCCAGACATGATATTAGCTTCTATAGAACTAGGAAGACGTGCATACGAATATTATAATTAGTATATTAGTAGAAGTAAAGAAATAAAGAAAAATATAGTTAGACCAAATTTGACTGAATTTAGAGAGTTATATCTTAAGTCATTGGAAGAATTTGAGTTATAGCCAATTTATAAAGATTTGATTGAACTATATTATGAATTCAAAAAGTCTAAACTTAAGTATAGACTTTCTATAGA